>ENA-OPRX01000003-OPRX01000003.1-human-gut-metagenome-genome-assembly--contig:-NODE-3-length-299914-cov-9.753938_pt1 | contig 299914 bp, 237 predicted proteins | sample MGYA00241450_ERZ501892 | MGnify/ENA primary metagenome ERZ501892 (study PRJEB25962, sample SAMEA2042223) | human gut metagenome | biome: human gut; feature: human-associated habitat; material: faeces...
CCTTCCTCTTCGAGTCTCTCGTTTACATCATCAAAATCTAATGCGTCTACGAGTGTTCCCGGTAACAGCTCGGAATCTCCGTTGTTCTCAACGCGGACTTTCTTTAACATCTGACGTACGATAACCTCGATATGCTTATCGTTGATCTCTACACCCTGAAGACGATATACCCGCTGTACTTCCTGAAGCATGTAATCCTGTACTGCACGGACACCTTTGATCTTTAAGATATCGTGTGGATTTACACTACCTTCGGTCAGCTCATCTCCTGCCTCTAAAACAGCTCCATCCATAATCTTGATCCTGGAACCGTATGGGATCAGGTATGTCTTTGTTTCTCCGGTTTCCGGATTTGTTACGATGATCTCGCGTTTTTTCTTTGTATCTTTAATGGTTGCAACACCACCGAATTCGGTAATGATCGCAAGTCCCTTCGGCTTTCTTGCCTCAAAAAGCTCCTCAACACGAGGTAGACCCTGTGTGATATCGTCACCGGCAACTCCTCCTGTATGGAACGTACGCATGGTAAGCTGTGTACCCGGCTCACCGATGGACTGTGCTGCGATGATACCGATTGCCTCACCGACCTGTACTGCCTGACCGGTTGCCATGTTCGCACCGTAACATTTTGCACAGATACCGATGTGGGAACGGCAGGTTAAGATCGTACGGATCTTGACCTGTGTCAGTGGTTCGCCGTCTGCATCCACACCTTTGCTTACAACTGCTGCCGCACGTTTCGGTGTGATCATGTGGTTTGCTTTTACTAATACGTTTCCGTCTTTATCACAAATTGTCTCGCAGGAGAAACGTCCTGTAATACGATCCTGCAGACTCTCGATCTCTTCTTTTCCATCCATGAATGCTTTGACATACATTCCGGGGATCTCTTTGCCTGATTTTAATGCACAGTCAGACTCACGGATACTCAGTTCCTGAGATACGTCTACTAAACGTCTTGTCAGGTAACCGGAATCGGCTGTACGAAGAGCTGTATCGGAAAGTCCTTTACGAGCTCCATGAGCGGACATGAAGTATTCCAGTACGTCCAGACCTTCACGGAAGTTTGACTTGATTGGCAGTTCGATCGTATGACCGGTTGTATCCGCCATAAGTCCACGCATACCTGCAAGCTGTTTGATCTGTTTATCAGATCCACGGGCACCAGAGTCAGCCATCATGAAGATGTTGTTGTACTTATCCAGTCCGGAAAGCAGTGCATGAGTCAGCTCATCATCGGTTTCCTTCCAGGTCTCAACAACCTCTTTGTAACGCTCTTCTTCTGTAACAAATCCCATCTTGAATTTGTCATTGATCAATCCTACCGTATTCTGTGCATCATCCAGAATCTCTTTCTTTGCAGCAGGCACGGTCATCTCTGAAATAGAAACGGTAAGTGCACCCTTTGTTGAGTACTTATAACCAATGCTCTTAACATCATCCAATACTTCTGCTGTCTTTGTTGCACCATGTGTATTGATACATTTGTCAAGAATCTGTTTTAACTGTTTCTTACCAACCAGATAATCAATCTCTAAGGCTAACTCATTACCCGGAATTGAACGATCTACGATTCCCAGATCCTGTGGAATGATCTCATTGAAGAGGAGCTTTCCAAGTGTTGTATCGATAACACCTGTAACTTCCTCGCCCTCGAACTCACCGGTTCTTCTTACATGGATCTTGGTGTGAAGTGTAATTCCACCATTCTCATATGCAAGTATTGCCTCATTCTTGGACTTAAAATATCTTCCCTCTCCGATCTCGCCTTCCTTTTCCATTGTCAGATAGTAGATACCAAGTACCATATCCTGTGAAGGAACGGCAACAGGCGCACCATCTGATGGCTTCAGCAGGTTGTTAGGTGAAAGCAGAAGGAATCTACACTCAGCCTGTGCCTCTACTGTAAGTGGAAGATGGACAGCCATCTGGTCTCCATCGAAATCGGCATTGAAGGCTGTACATACGAGTGGGTGAAGCTTTATAGCCTTACCGCCTACAAGCACTGGCTCAAATGCCTGGATTCCAAGTCTGTGAAGTGTAGGGGCACGGTTAAGCATAACCGGATGCTCCTTGATGACATCCTCAAGAATGTCCCAAACCTGTGGCTCAAGCTTCTCTACCATCTTCTTTGCCTGCTTAATATTGTTTGCCTTACCTGTAGCTGTAAGCTCCTTCATAACAAATGGCTTGAACAGCTCGATAGCCATCTCCTTAGGGAGACCGCACTGGTAAATCTTAAGCTCTGGTCCAACTACGATAACTGAACGTCCCGAGTAGTCAACTCGCTTACCAAGAAGATTCTGACGGAAACGTCCCTGCTTACCTTTCAGCATCTCTGAAAGTGACTTCAGTGCTCTGTTACCAGGGCCTGTTACCGCACGTCCACGTCTACCGTTATCTATAAGTGCATCAACTGCCTCCTGAAGCATTCTCTTCTCATTTCTCACGATGATCTCAGGAGCACCGAGATCAAGGAGTCTGCGGAGACGATTATTTCTGTTGATGATTCTTCTGTACAGATCGTTGAGGTCTGATGTTGCAAATCTTCCACCTTCAAGCTGTACCATAGGTCTGATATCTGGTGGGATAACAGGTATTACATTCATGATCATCCACTCAGGTCTGTTCTCTGATGTTCTGAATGCCTCCATTACCTCAAGTCTCTTGATGATCCTTGTACGCTTCTGGCCGCTGCATGTCTCAAGCTCTTTCTTAAGCTCTGCACTCTCGGCATCAAGGTCTATTGCCTTGAGAAGCTTCTGTATAGCCTCTGCGCCCATCTCTGCAACGAATGAACCGTAACCATACTCCTTCTCTGCCTCTCTGAACTCCTGCTCGTTGAGGATCTGCTTGTAAGCAAGCGGAGTATCCTTTGGATCTGTTACTATATATGATGAGAAGTACAGTACCTTCTCAAGCACTCTTGGTGATATATCAAGGATCAGTCCCATACGGCTAGGGATTCCCTTGAAGTACCATATATGTGATACAGGAGCAGCGAGCTCAATATGTCCCATACGCTCTCTACGAACGTTGGACTTTGTTACCTCAACTCCACACTTATCACACACGATTCCCTTGAATCTGATCTTCTTGTACTTACCACAATTACACTCCCAGTCCTTCTGTGGTCCAAATATTCTCTCACAGAACAGACCGTCCTTCTCAGGCTTAAGTGTTCTATAGTTGATAGTCTCAGGGCGCTTTACCTCACCATGTGACCATTCTCTTATCTTTTCAGGAGATGCAAGTCCGATTTTTATTGCGTCAAAGTTCAATGACTTTTCCTGTTCTGCATTGTCTACATTGTATTCTGGCATCTTACAAAGCTCCTTTCTTATTCTTCCTCATTATTATCCATATAATCTGAATCGCCGAGGTCTTCCATATCACTTATATCGCCGTTCTCATCAACCTCTGAGAATCCGCTTGCCTGAAGCTCATCTGCGTCATCGCCTCTGAACACCTCAGGTGCATCGCTCTCATCCATATCATCGTCTCTGTCTGATGATCTGTCGCTGAGAAGTCTCTTGATACTTGTGTTGTAATCATAAGCTTCCATGGTCTCGCTGAGATCAACTTCAACCATCTTCTTGTTGCCTTCCTCGTCCTCTTCCTCTCTTACGACTCTTACATCAAGTCCGAGAGCCTGGAACTCCTTGAGAAGTACCTTGAATGACTCAGGCACACCAGGTGCTGGTATATTGTCGCCCTTGATAATAGCCTCATATGTCTTAACACGTCCTACAACATCATCAGACTTAACTGTCAGAATCTCCTGCAGTGTGTATGAAGCACCATAAGCCTCAAGAGCCCAAACCTCCATCTCTCCGAAACGCTGTCCACCAAACTGAGCTTTACCACCCAGTGGCTGCTGTGTTACCAGTGAGTACGGACCGGTTGAACGAGCATGGATCTTATCATCAACCAGATGGTGCAGCTTGAGGTAATGCATGTAACCGATAGTTACAGGGGCATCAAAGTTCTCACCTGTTCTACCATCACGGAGCTGAACCTTACCTGTTCTGTTGATAGGCACGCCCTTCCACTCTGCTCTGTGGTCTCTGTTCGTGTAGAGGTAATCCATAACCTCAGGCTTTACTGTATCCTTGTACTTAGCCTCGAAGTCTTCCCATGTACCATTTGCATAGTCATTGGCCATCTCCAGTGTATCCATGATGTCAAACTCTGTAGCACCATTGAATACAGGAGTGGATACCTTGAATCCAAGAACCTGTGAAGCAAGTCCGAGATGGATCTCGAGGACCTGTCCGATGTTCATTCGTGAAGGAACGCCCAGTGGGTTAAGCACGATATCAAGAGGACGTCCGTTTGGAAGGAATGGCATATCCTCAACAGGGAGCACTCGTGAAACTACACCCTTGTTACCATGACGACCAGCCATCTTATCTCCGACCTGGATCTTTCTCTTCTGTGCTATATATACTCTGACCTTCTTGTCTACGCCTGCCGGAAGATCGTCTCCATCAGCACGTGTAAATACCTTTGCATCTATAACAATACCGAATGCTCCGTGTGGAACCTTCAGTGATGTATCTCTTACCTCTCTTGCCTTCTCACCGAAGATGGCACGAAGAAGTCTCTCCTCTGCTGTCAGCTCAGTCTCTCCCTTTGGAGTAACCTTTCCAACGAGGATATCACCGGCACGAACCTCTGCGCCGATTCTGATGATACCATTCTCATCAAGATCCTTGAGGACATCATTTGACAGACCTGCAAGATCTCTTGTGATCTCCTCCTTACCAAGCTTGGTATCACGAGCCTCACACTCGTATTTCTCTATATGAATTGATGTGTATACATCATCCTGTACAAGTCTCTCGCTGAGAAGAACCGCATCCTCGTAGTTGTAACCTTCCCATGTCATGAAACCGATCAGTGGGTTCTTACCAAGTGCGATCTCTCCGCCAGATGTTGAAGGGCCATCTGCGATAACCTCTCCAGCCTTTACGTGGTCACCCTTGAACACGATAGGTCTCTGGTTCATACAGTTACCCTGGTTGCTTCGTGCAAACTTGATGATGTGATATACATCCTTTGTTCCATCCTCATCTGCTCTTACACAGACCTCTGTGCTGTTTGAATATTCTACAACACCGTCTCTCTTGGCAACGACGCAAACACCTGAATCTACAGCAGCCTTTGCCTCCATACCTGTTCCAACCACTGCTGACTCTGTCATCATAAGAGGAACCGCCTGACGCTGCATGTTTGATCCCATGAGGGCACGGTTAGCATCATCGTTCTGAAGGAATGGGATCATCGATGTAGCAACTGAGAATACCATCTTAGGTGATACATCCATGAGATCAACCTTTGACTTAGGGAACTCGGTTGTATCAGCTCTGAATCTTCCTGATACATTGTTCTTGACAAAGTGTCCATTCTCATCTATAGGCTCATTAGCCTGTACTACTCTGTATCTGTCCTCCTCGTCTGCTGTAAGGTAAACAACCTCATCTGTAACAACAGGGTTAGAAGGATCTGTCTTATCAAGCTTTCTATATGGAGCCTCAACGAAACCATACTCGTTGATACGCGCATATGTAGCCAGTGAGTTGATAAGTCCGATGTTAGGACCCTCAGGGGTCTCGATAGGACACATTCTACCGTAGTGTGTATAGTGTACATCTCGGACCTCGAATCCGGCTCTGTCTCGTGAAAGTCCACCAGGACCAAGGGCTGAAAGTCTTCTCTTATGAGTCAGCTCTGACAGAGGGTTATTCTGATCCATAAACTGTGACAACTGTGAACTTCCGAAGAACTCCTTAACAGCAGCCGTTACAGGCTTGATATTGATAAGGGACTGAGGTGTGATAGACTCAGCATCCTGTGTTGTCATTCTCTCTCTTACAACTCTCTCAAGTCTTGAAAGACCGATTCTATACTGGTTCTGAAGAAGCTCTCCAACCGCTCTGATACGTCTGTTGCCCAGATGGTCGATGTCATCGTCATTACCAATGCCATACTCGAGGTGAATGTTGTAATTTATGGAAGCAAATATGTCTTCCTTTGTAATATGCTTTGGTACGAGGTCTGACATGTCTCTCTCTATGGCAGCCTTGAGCTTCTCTGTATCATCACCATACTCCTCGAGGAGTCCCTCGAGAACCGGATAATATACTCTCTCCACAATGCCAAGCTCAGCAGGATCAAAATCCACATAGTTGGCAATGTTGACCATCATATTAGAAAGAACCTTAACGTTTCTCTCCTCTGTCTGGATCATAACATAAGGAACTGCTGCATCCTGAATTGTGTCTGCAAGCTCCTCTGATACTGTTGTTCCAGCTTCAGCGATAACCTCTCCTGTGCTAGGATCGATAGCATCCTCAGCAAGGACATGTCCTGCTATACGAGCCTTGAGAGCAAGCTTCTTGTTGAACTTGTAACGTCCAACCTTTGCAAGATCGTATCTTCTCGCATCAAAGAACATAGCATTAATAAGGCTCTCTGCATTCTCAACTACTGAAGGCTCGTCTGGTCTGATCTTCTTGTAAAGCTCTACCACGCCCTCTGCATATGACTTTGCAGGATCCTTGTTAAGACTCTCCATGATCTTTGGCTCCTCGCCAAATAAATCTATGATCTCCTGATCTGTTCCAAGACCAAGTGCACGGATAAGAACAGTCACAGGTACCTTTCTGGTTCTATCCACACGAACATAGAATACATCGTTGGAATCTGTCTCATACTCCAGCCATGCACCTCTGTTAGGAATTACTGTACATGCATACAGCTTCTTACCAACCTTATCATGTGTTATATCATAGTAAATACCAGGTGAACGCACTAACTGGCTTACTATAACTCGCTCTGCACCATTGATAACGAATGTTCCTGTCTCTGTCATAAGAGGAAGATCACCCATGAATATCTCATGATCTGACATCTCCTTAGCATCTCCGACTCTGAGTCTGACCTTGACTCTGAGAGGCGCCGCATATGTTGCATCTCTCTCCTTGCATTCCTCGATACTGTACTTCAAGTCATCTTTACAGAACTGAAAATCTACGAACTCAAGACTATACTGTCCAGAGTAATCAGTGATAGGAGAAATATCCCTGAATGCTTCCTTCAGACCGTCAGTTAAGAACCAGTTGTATGAATTCTTCTGAACCTCTATGAAGTTAGGCATCTCCAGGACGTCCTTCTGCTTAGCGTAGCTCATTCTGTAGCCTTTTCCAGACTTGACAGGACTAATTCTGTTCTTTTCCATCGACACATTCACCCCTTGGAATTTATTTTTATGCTTTTTAAGACAAACCTTAGTTTAAATAAGTGTTTTAAAGCCATTTATCACCCTATTATGATGTGTATGCACACGAAGCCATAATAGTGACAGTTTACTATCCTAACAGCAAATGCAATATTTGTCAACTATATTTTGGAATTTTTTTAGATTTTTTTATTAATTGAGAAAAGATGTATAGAAAAACCGGCCCGGCGGGATGAGATCCACCTCCGCCAGGCCGAATAAAGTCTGATAATAAAATAAGGATCAAATTACTTTAATGTAACCTTAGCGCCCTCAGCCTCGAGCTTTGTCTTAGCTTCCTCAGCCTCTTCCTTAGTAGCGTCCTCCTTGATTACCTTTGGAGCACCATCTACAGCGTCCTTAGCTTCCTTAAGACCTAAGCCTGTAAGCTCACGAACAACCTTGATAACCTTAACCTTGTTAGGACCAACCTCTGTAAGCTCTACGTTGAATGAATCCTTCTCCTCGGCTGCTGCTGCACCGTCTGCACCTGCTGCTGCAACTACAACACCTGCTGCTGCTGATACGCCGAACTCCTCTTCACAAGCCTTAACTAAGTCGTTTAACTCTAATACTGATAAACCTTTGATTACTTCAATAATTTCCTGAGTTGTCATTATGTTTTTCCTCCATATAATATAATTTGTTATTTTGTAATGCATCCACACATCATTCTCGTATCATGCGGATACCCTTTGTCCATGATATAGACAGTTGAATATCTGACAGCATATGATCCCGGCAGTGCCGATATATACATCAGATGTTCTATCAGGCTTAATATTAAGCCTCCTTCTGCTCTGCGATCTGCTTGATAACACGAGCGAAGTTTGCGATAGGTGACTGGATACTTCCAAGGAACTTGGAAATAAGCGCGTCTCTTGAAGGGATCTTTGCAATAACCTGGATTCCTTCTGCATCGTAGAATGTACCTTCTACAACGCCGCCCTTAAGCTCAAGAGCTGGGGCATTCTTTGCGAAGTCTGCAAGAACTCTTGCAGCCGCTGTAGCGTCATCCTTGCAGATTGCAAGACCAGTTGGTCCCTCTAAACAACCCTTAAGGCCTTCGAACTCTGTTCCCTCGATAGCGAAGTTAACCATTGTGTTCTTGTATACCTTGTATACAACACCAGCTTCTCTTAAATTCTTACGGAGCTGTGTATCCTGCTCAACTGTAAGACCACGATAGTCTACAACTACTGCAGTAGCAGCGCCTTCAAGATTTGCCTTGATCTCTTCTACTATTGGCTTCTTTAACTCTACCTTTGCCATAATGCGCCTCCTTATTTTACTAATGACTGCACATTCCAAGATATAAAAAAACTCTCAAAGCCCTAAGACCTGAGAGTAGATTGTTAATTCAATAACGATATCTTTCCTCGGTAGGTGATATAACATCTTACGCCCTAGGGCACCTACTGTCTTCGGCAGTTCATCGTTGCTTAATGTAACACACTGCAAATGCAATGTCAACAATTTTTTTATTTTTTACCCGGCCTGACTCAAATCCGTTTATTGCCAGGCTCACGCTCGCGCGCCGATCGTCTCATCCACAGCATTTGCTATTGCGTCTGCTATGGCTTCAAAATTGTAATCATACAGGTAATTGTCGTAATCGTTGTTGATAAAGCCTGTTTCTATGAGCACTGCGGGCATTTCAGTCCGGCGCAGCACGGCCAGCCCCGGCCTCTCCTCAACATTTATATTTCGAAAGCCCAGCTTTTCAAGCTCGCTGTTGATCTCCTGTGCAAGATTGTATTTCACTCCGCTTTTATCGTAGACAAGGGTCTGCACTCCGCTGTACTTGTTGGCCTCCGGTGCAGAGTTGCGGTGAAGCGATATAAAATAATCTGCTCCGCTCTCATTTCCCTTCTGTGCTTTGCGGACCGGAGAATCGTATACATCCTCCGTTCTGGTGTATACCACATCATATCCCCTGCGGGTGAGTTCATCCCCAAGTGCCAGCGCCAAGTTCAGGTTATCGTTTTTCTCAAGCCTGCCCTCATACGATGCACCGTTGTCATATCCGCCGTGCCCAGCATCTATCATAATTTTTGTTGCCATATAAAACATCCAGCCCCGGTTGTTTATTCCATTTATAATATGTAACAACCGGGGCTGTGATAACACGTTTATTCAAGGTTTATTATTTGAACCAGAGATCCAGATCCACGTCTCCGGATATACCGTCAACGGTTCCGGACTCGGTGTACTGCCATCCTGTATATTTGTATGGGAAATTAGGAACATTTGCATAGTGTGCAAGCCACAGCTCGTAATCCCCGAGTCTGTCCATGTCAAGGCACTGTGCGAACATATTCCTGCTGGCATATATCATCGGCGTGTAGCCTGCCGCCTTTATCGTCTCACAGAAGCCGACTATGCCATCCGTTCTCTCATCATTCGATGCGTTGTCGCCTCTCGCCTCACTGTCGCCGATAAGCTCCGAGTCGATAACTATAGGATACTTGACGTTCATCTTGCCTATCTGTTTGAGGACAAAATTCGCTTCCTCTACACCCTCGTCATATGTTATCGCCTGGGTGAAGAAGTAAAGCCCTGTCGGTATTTTGTATTTGATGACGGCCGCCTTGCTGTCCTCAAAGCTTGAATCCAGCATCAGTCCGCCCTGCGTGTAGCCTCTGTAACCCACTCTGAGCATAACAAAATCTATGTCTTTGTTCTTCGCCAGAGTCTCCCAGTCTATGTCTGACTGGAATGTTGACAGATCCACACCCACCAGTGTGTCCTTTATATTGTCATCGCTGTAATGCATATATCCATCGTCGCCCGTGTAGAACTTCTCAACATCGAGATTGTTTCTCTCCACCTTGTCGCTGATCTTGTACAGCAGCGCATCAGGGCCGAGTTCTCCGACATTGATGTACGCTGTCGGTATATAGTTCCAGTAATTGTCATATATAAGACTGGTTATCTCCGTATCCTCGAGCGTATATCCCGATTCATAGGAAAGCCCCGGAGATGCCTTGGAGTTGGTAAATCCTCCCGCTCTTCCTATAAATATTCCTATAACAATTCCAGCAATAAGACATACCGATCCAACCAGTATGCACCAGTTTCTGGTAAATTTCTTTATCTGTTGTGTGTCCATATCTCTACCTGTCTCTTCCTTCTTAGCTTAGTCCGCATACACTGATTACATATTATCAAGGAAATGTTCCGTGCCAAGCCGCAAATGTATGACCTTGTCATACTTCTTCTTTATGGCATGTCTGAACCTTCTCGCCTCACTGTGTGAGAACATTCTCTCAAGATCCGCTTCTCTGAGTATCGGTTCATCACAGAGTATCTTGTACTTGATGTTCCAGTCATACATAAGACTTGTGCAATTATCTATGCTCACCCGCAGCATCGTTCCTTTGTTTTTACCCACGGACACGCTTCTGTTCCATCTGTGTTTTGCAACCGAATTCTTGGCATCAAATACAACCTCAGCCCCCGGATACTTCTTCCATATCGCATCCAGGAACAACTTCAGCTTGTCCTTGTCAAAATATCTCATCATATCGTATACAACAAACAGGATCGCCACATCCTGAGGCTTCTGCACTTCATCAAGCCATTCGTAATCAAATATTGAACTTCCTATGTTGACCTCTCTGTCCCGGATCTCCATGTATTTTCTTCTTATATCTATGCGCTCCGGGAGATCAACATTGTACCACTTTATACGGCCGTTATCCACACGGGAAAACATGGTATCCAGTTCGCATCCGACATTGACGATAATTCCGTCCGCATATCTGTTTATGAAGTTTCGAACCCTCTCGTCCACAGCGACCAGCCTCTCCATCATGACTGTCCTGTCGTAAAATGTGTATCTGGCATTCCTCTTCTTATGCTCGATGCCTAATTTGTCCGTGAGCTTTATGGCCTCGTTGTCCTCATATAACTTTGGATAACGCTCCGCCATCATCGCCCTGCACCAGATGTCATTCTCTATGTCAGCAGGTACAAAATCCGAATCTCCCTTGATGCAGCCGGCGATCTTCTTCATGATGGTCTTGCACTCCGGTATGAGGGGATGCTCGAGATAATCGTGTGTCACCGCATAATACTGATAGTAATGCACCTTCATATTCGTCCTGCTCGCGTTATCATACAGCCTTCTGGCATAGCAGTTAAGCATGTCGTCATTTGTCGTGAATATATCCATCTCATCGCATATATCCGTTATGTCGTAATACACGGGACTTGTCATATCCGTCCTGCCTGCCGCATCCTTCACCCAGTAAGCAGAGAGAAAATGCTTTATCCCCGGCGTGTAGTAATATCTGTACATAAAACGGCTCTTGTCACTCATCTTCTGTTCAAGCTCCGTGTCCTCAAATTCCGTGTCAAGAACCGGGGAGCACAGTATGAGCTTGTCCGGTCTTCTCCTGCCCTTCTTCCACAACTGTATGGCAAGCGATAACGCCAGACAGCCTCCGGATGAATGTCCGAGAAGCACCAGACGCTGGACATCCTCCGAGTCACACAGCTTGTCATACGCACCCGTAAGCATATCCAGTGCCTCTGTCACCGAATGCTCCGGCGCAAGCGGGTATATCGGAACCACCGCCCCATAGCCGGTTCTCTCCACCGTGTCGAACACAAACTTCCATTCATTGTGTGTTATCCTCGACACAAATCCTCCGCCGTGTATATACATGAAGAACTCCGTCGCCCTGCCGTCTTTAGGCATCACATAAAAGCACAGTCCGCCCTTCTCAAACACCGATCTGACCTTAAACTTATCTTCATTATAAGAAGGCGGATTATAATCCTCTTTTTTGTGAAGCTTAACCGCTGTTTTATATATGTCAGAGGCTTTCATATGCCTGTCATCAAGCATGACGTGCCCCATCTTTTCTATTGCAATAGTTAAGTAATTCTGACTCTCCATTGTCCACCTTTCCAAATGTCCGGTCTACAACTCTCTTTCAGTTATTTTTGCACATGTCAATAATATAATCAAGAAATGATTTTATTTACTGTTGCAATATTGTCAATTTATGATATTATAATTGCGGTAAACAGGATGCATACAGCATAGAAAGGCAAATCTTATGAATATTACGATGTTAAAGAGTAAGATACACCGCGCAGTTGTAACTCAGGCTGAGCTCAATTACGTAGGCAGTATAACTGTAGATTCTGAGCTTTTAAAGGCCGCCGGAATCCTTGAGTATGAATTAGTACAGATTGTTGACATAGAAAATGGTAATCGTTTCGAGACATACACCATAGCAGGAGAGCCGGGATCAGGAGTTATGTGCCTCAACGGTGCTGCTGCCCGTCAGGTCCAGGTCGGAGATCACATCATTCTCATGTGCTACGCATCAATGACACCTGAGGAGGCAAAGGAGCACACGCCTAAGGTCGTATTTGTAAATGATGACAACTCCATCTCACGTATTACCGATTACGAGAAGCACGGAGAGCTTTTCAGCTAGATCATATATAGAATAAAAAGAACTATTCGTTTTAACTAAAGACGAATAGTTCTTTTTTATATTCGGATATGACCGGTCTTATCTGTCGGCATCCTCAAGGATAAGTCTGCACATCTCCGGCACATTTACCTCATCCATAATTATATCTGCTTTTATGTCTCTGTCAGCATCATCCACCGGGGATATATTGGAGTGTACATAACAGGTGTGGAGTCCGACCTGCTTCGCCGCCAGCACATCACATACCGCGTCATTTCCCACCATTATGGATCTGTTCGGATTGATATGATTTCTGTCCAGGAGCTGCTGATAGAACGCTGCATCCGGCTTCATTGCACCGAAATCCGAAGAGAGCGATATATCTGTAAAATATCCCTCTATGCCAAGTGACTGAACCTCAGGGAAGGTGAAAACTCTCTGTGCATTTGACAGGATGTATAATTTCTTTCCGGCCTGCTTGAGCTGTTCGAGCATATCCGTCACGCCGTCATACAGTCTTATATATCCTGTAGACGCCTTGCGGAACTCCTGAGCCGCAGCCACTGTCAGCTCTGCACAATCGGACGGTGTCTGATCTTTTTTCAACGTGAGCTGCTCAAATACCTCAAGTATCTGTATCTCAGGGAATTTGAACCTCTTCTTTGCCATGGCCTGTTCTGCGCGTCTGATCTGTCTCTTGTACCTTGATCTGAGTCCTGCCGGATTGTATTTCACTCCGTGCTGCGCATAGAACTCACACATATGTTTCCACACAGCGATGTCCTCCTCATCAGTGTGAATGTCTATCAATGTTCCATATAAGTCAAATATAATATTGTCGTACACGTCATACCTCCGGGTAATTCTTTATTTTTTAGCGATAGCAGGCTCTCGCACCGCCAATGTATTTTGCACGGGTTCTCGCCATAACCACATGTGCACTTCCAACCATGCTGTGCTCAGATCTGACCGGAACGGCCACCGGCGCAAGATGCATGCCTATGAGAGTATCTCCTATATCAATGCCTGCCTGTGCCTGTATAGCCTCGATAGCCACTGGCTCCTTCATATCTGCGTATGCCGCTGTGGCAAATGAACCACCCGCCTTGAGCTGTGGCACAACATTGACTATCGGTATCCTGTTCGCCTTTGCATATTCCTTCTCAACTATTATTGCCCTGTTCAGATGTTCACAGCACTGCGCCGCCATGTAGACACCTGTGTCTTTGAGTTCATCGAGTATTGCTCCCGCTATACATTTGCCGATCTCCTCACTGGAGAATGAGCCTATCCTCATATTTGCAACTTCGCTGGATGAGCAGCCGACCACCAGCGCATCGCCGGGTTCAAGTCCCGCAACTGCAAGAAGATCCTTCACAGCGCCACGGACCTCATCTTCGATCTCCTTCAAATGGTCAAAGGCTTCTGTTGAAACGCCCTGTCCCGCAGGTCTGAGTCCTTCCTCAATGCTCGTAGGTTCAGCTTTCTCCGGCTCAGAAATATCCTGAACCTCCTCATATTCATCCTTATCTATGGACACCGGCACACCGGTCTTGCCGAGCACAGTCACGCCGCCGTACCATGTGCTGTCCACCTTGAGCACATCGCCCACTTCATATTCCATTGAGTATTCATCTTTCTTTTTTATTATCTTCACCATCTTTGCCATGTCACAGATCTCCTTTCCTGTACATTTGCATTTACATGCGCTTTATTATCTTATATAGAAGAGAGCCATACATAACTCTCATAACCTCTTCGTATTCGTCCCGTGTCACGTACTCTCCGTAGGTCATCATCTCATATGTAACACCGGCTTCTCTGACCTGGTAATCCAGGCAGGACAGGCCATTGCGCTCGTAGAACGCCTTTCTCCGGCACCTCTGGTCGTAATTCGGCGCATTCTCATCAAGGGGCTCGATATTCAGAAACAGCTTCTGATCCGGATACTCTGCTCTCACCTTTTTTAATATTGCAGAGCCGTATCCACCATCTCTTGCCGATTCATCTATCGCAAGGAACATGAGCGTTTTCACCCTGTCATCACCTATCACATATGTCAGTCCGACAAATCTGCCCGAGTCCACAACCGCACGAAACCTCGCCTTTCCCTGTCTGCATCTTCTGGTGAGCATCCACATAGGAGGTCTTTCTTCCCTTGGGAACGCAGTCACGAACAGGTGCTTTACCTGTTTTCTATAATCATCAATATCAACAAATTTTAATTCCATATTATAACCTTCTAAGCTCAGTCGTCCTATCTGTCAACATATTTTATCTGAACATCGCCCGATGCGGTATCGACAATGCACTTGTTTTCATTTGCCATATGGGGCTCAGGTATGTCCACCTCTCCGCTCTTGCTGTTCACAAGGAAACGTTTCTCCGACAAGAATGATATATCCACGTTACCACTCTCCGTCGCAAACCAGAGCATATGTCCATCGCACGCATCTACATTTATATCTCCTGAAGATGTCATGAACTGTCCAACCTTTGCCGCCTTTATATTATACCCCTCAAGCAAACCCTTGCCCGCGGATATTATGACATTGTCGCCGTGGACGTTCATTATCGAAAAGTCGCCGCTGCTGCCATTCACCTTCACACTGTCCGCATCCACAGAAGCCATGGTGACCTCACCGGAATCTGTGACGACATTTACATTTTCTGCGGTTATATTGGACAGATACGCTCCGCCATTCACCTCAGTTACTTCAAATGTCCCACAGGATATCTGCACACTGGACACCAGAGTTCCCGTCTTCGAGGTCATGGATATATCTCCATACTCTCCCTCCGGTATACTCACCACGACATAAGGATCGTCTCCAAAGCCCATGTCTGAGCCAAATGTCCTGTTGTCGGCACAGGTCATGACCAGTGCATCATCCTGCACCGTCACGGAATGTATGACGTCGGGCGAATCGAAATATGTGACGTGACATTTGTCATCGTCGGATTCCACCAGTTTCACATCCATGTCGTCTGCCACCTGTATGTTAATGTCCCGGAACTTCTCAGTTATGGTCATCTCTTTTTCTGTGTAAGAGTTTTTCGCTTTTGCCTTTTTTTCTTCTTTCATCGTCATACGCGCCTGTCTTCCAAGCCCAGCGGATATGATCACCGCAGTCAGCATGACTCCGACCACCAGAACAACTATGGCACGCATGATCCATTTTGCAACTTTCAAATGCATTTACCTCAATACAAATATGTTTTTCATCCAACCCATTATATATACAAAACGGATGTATTGCAAATCCTGCAATACATCCGCGTGTTGTAACTCTATAATTCTATATATCCAGTGCCTTGTGGTTCATTATTTCTTAACCACAATATTTTTTGCAGCACTCCATGTTGAATAATATGTCACCTTGCCGGTATCCTGTGCCCAGGCGGTCACTTCCGGCATATTCACCGAGGTCAGCATCATAGCCGCCGACAGTACAAATGCCATAAATCATTTCATCCTTCTCATAAGCCTCTCCTTTTATTCACATAATTTTTTTGACAACATTCTGGAAAAATTATACCGCCGATGGAACCAGGCCCCTCCACTATCTCTGCCTAAAATAGAAAAAATCCACAGGTCGGCTGACATTTGCCAGATATCCTGTGGATCCTTAGACTTCATTATCACTATACAATTATTTCCCCAGCGTGTTCGCCCTGTTGTCGATATTCTTCTGGAAGTTGATGACCTTATGGTCGTATGGCTCATCCATCAGCTTGGACTGGATCATGAAGTCCGCTGTGGCTTTGTTGTTCGCCATCGGTATGTCGTACACCTGAGCGATACGGAGCAGAGCCTTCACATCCGGATCGTGTGGTGCTGCCGTGAGCGGATCAGAGAAGAATACCACGAAATCTATCCTACCCTCCACTATCTTGGCACCGATCTGCTGGTCTCCTCCAAGCGGACCGCTGTTGTAGCCCTTCACCTGAAGGTTTGTCCTGTCTGTTATCATGCGGGCTGTAGTTCCCGTTCCACACAGCTCATGCTGGCTCAGTATGTTCCTGTTGTCCTCGCACCATCTGATGAGCTCTTCCTTCTTCGCATCATGGGCAATAAGAGCTATCCTTTTCTGCTTTGGTATGGTCATTGTGATGTAATCTGCACTCATGTCTGTACCTCCTGTTCCTGCTATTTGCGAGCATTACTCCCATACCCTTACTCTACCCAATCCATCCATCATTTTCAATATAAAACACTATAATACAGAAAAAATTTACTACATTATTACATTTGCAATTTTGCCGAACTTTCCTCTGTTTTTTCTCCCATCTGTGTGGTATTCTCTTATAGGACGCTTTATAAATTTAAGTATTCTTACTTATTACATTATTTCATAAAGAGATACACAGACAAAACCATATGTCTGTTCAATTATAGTTTAAGGAGATTCACAAGATGAGAAAAATTGGCTTTGACAATGACAAATATCTGTCCATGCAGTCTGAGCATATCAGAGAGAGGATCGGACAGTTCGGAGACAAGCTGTATCTGGAATTTGGTGGAAAGTTATTCGACGACTATCACGCATCCAGAGTCCTTCCAGGATTCGCTCCGGACAGTAAGCTTCAGATGCTTCTCCAGCTTGCAGACCAGGCTGAGATGATCATATCTATAAATGCTGCCGACATAGAGCGCAACAAGATCAGACACGATCTCGGCATCACTTACGATCAGGATGTCATCAGACTTATAGGCGTATACAAAGAAAAGGGACTGTATGTGAGCAGTGTGGTAATCACCAGATACGCTGGACAGTCTTCTGCGGATGTTTTCCAGAAGAAGCTTGAAGCAATAGGGATCAAGGTTTACCACCACTATTCAATCGACGGATATCCAAACAACGTAGAAAAGATCGTCAGCGATGAGGGATACGGCAAGAACGAGTATGTTGAGACTACCAGACCTCTCGTCATCGTCACAGCACCTGGCCCTGGAAGCGGCAAGATGGCTACATGCCTCTCCCAGCTCTACCATGAGAATAAGCGCGGTGTGAAGGCTGGCTATGCAAAGTTTGAGACATTCCCTATCTGGAATATTCCTCTCAAGCACCCTGTAAACCTGGCATACGAGGCTGCAACTGCCGACCTCAACGATGTGAATATGATCGATCCGTTCCATCTGGAAGCATACGGTGAGACCACAGTCAACTACAACCGTGATATAGAGATCTACCCTGTCCTTGCGGCTATGTTCGAGGGAATCTACGGACACTGCCCATACAAGTCACCTACAGACATGGGTGTCAACATGGCAGGAAACTGCATCGTTGACGACGAGGCTTGTCAGGAGGCTTCAAAGCAGGAGATCATCAGAAGATATTATCAGTCCGTGAACAGATTTGTCAGAGACGAGGCTACAAAGGATGAGGTCTACAAGCAAGAACTCATCATGAAGCAGGCAAAGATCACCGTGGATGACCGCGCCGTTGTCCCTGTTGCTAACAAGCTTGCCGAGGAGACCGGTTCTGCTGCCGCTGCACTTGAGCTGCCAGACGGAACCATCGTCACAGGTTCTACCTCAGACCTTCTCGGACCTTCATCAGCAGTCCTCCTGAATGCCATCAAGATACTTGGCGGCATCGACAAGAAGACACACCTGATCTCAAGAACATTTATCGAGCCTATACAGAAGCTCAAGACTCAGTACCTTGGCAGCAAGAATCCAAGACTCCACACAGACGAGGTTCTCATCGCCCTGTCCATGTGTGCAGTATCAGATCCAAATGCCAAGCTTGCTCTGCAGCAGCTTCCAAAGCTTGCCGGATGCCAGCTTCACACATCTGCCATACTGTCGGCGGTTGATATGAACACATTCAAGAAACTTGGAATCGAGTTCACGAACGAAGCGGTGTATGAGGGTAGGATGTAAGCGCATAATATTTTCGCATTTTATGAAAAAGCGGCAGAAAGATACAAAATAATTTAAAATTGTATCTTTCTGCCGCTTTTTTGCTGTTTAGCGATAATTTTGTGATATTTTGAACATCCAGCTACTCTTCAGATAAAAACAGTGCGTTATCTCTTCTCCTTATACATCATGAGATGTGCCACCATAAGAAGTGCACTGGATATCCAGATCGACTTGAACCCCAGATGCAGCGTGCACACGCCGCCAGCTCCGGCGCCAAGTGCGAATATGATGATGATTCCATAATAGTGCATGGCCTTTCTGAGTGCCCCAGGCTCTTTGTCCCTGAGGTATACCGACAGACTCTCCGTTCCGCTTCGGAGATTTCCTATACACATCGTGCTGGCATAGCCGTAGCCATTTACCTTTCTGAAAGTCTGAACCTGCATGGAACAGGCAAATGACACAAGCATCGTGGCGAGCAGATTGAACCTCACCGGTATGAATCCAACCGCAAACAATATCACGATCTCCACCAGCACAACTATCTGTCTCCAATGTATGCGGGATGCATTCTTGTATCTATGGCTTATCCTCTCCGCCACCAGCACGCCAAGTGCAAATGCGATCAACGGAAAAAGGTATCTCAATGCAATCTTAAAATCTCCCATCATAAGATGCTGGCTCATGAGAACCACATTTCCTGTCTGGGCGTTGGAGAACACCTCATCTCTGGCATTGTATGTATATGCATCCTGAAATCCCCCCGAAAGCGCAAGTATCGCACTGAGCAGGAATGTTTCGGATGTCTGTCTGAGTTCTCTGTTCTTTCTTAGCATACGCATCGTCTCTTTTCTATCTATATTTAATATTTGCAGTCTGTCTCATGCAGTAGGTAGTTCCCTGATACAAACTGCAATCCAATTAAACAAGATAACACAAATTCTTTATTTTACAATATGTATTCTTTTATAAACATTCTGTTAAATATCCTTGGCTGTTATTGCATTTTTTACCATAACAAATTATTATACTTACACAACTTGACAAATGCTGGTTCTATGCTATTCTATAGTCATATGGAGAGTCCTGCCAATTATATAAGTGGACATTCAGCAGAATAGCGTCACCTTTCAGGTGAACTATAAAAAGGACTATGTACGCATAGTCCTTTTACATTTTATAAGGAGGCATATTGAAACACGAATTAAAATTATATTGGATAGATATGAAATATATCCGCAATCTACACGCCAAAGATGACAGAATATACAACTCAAGTCCACAACTAGCTAAACATACTCGACCATATATCGGAATTATAGTCACTTGTAATGGTCAAAAATATTGTATACCATTAACATCCTTCAAACCAAAACACGAAAACATGTCTGATAGGATTGATTTTTCTCGAATTATTATAAATAGCAAAATCATCGCCGCTCTCAATTTCAGCAGAATGATTCCAGTTGAAACATCCCAATTATCAAGAATAGATACCAAAATAAGAAAGCACGATACCTCTGAAATTGCCAAAAGAAAGCAACTCTACAGGCAGGAGCTCCAATGGTGTAATGAAAATTACGACAAAATAGTCAACAAAGCCAACGTTCTTTACAACAAATACATGTCCGGCGAATATTTTAAACGAAGGCATGATTGCTTAAACTTCGCAGAATTAGAAAAGATATGCAAGCACTATAATTCACAATAAAAACCGCCACAGTCGGAAACCCATCCGGCTGCAGCGGTTTGCTATCCTTTATATTACAATTTACATTGCCTTCTTATATATCTCAGCGATCTCCTCCTGTGTGAATACCACAGGGTTGTTAGCTATGCTGGCCGCCGAAACCTTCATGCAGTTCTCAGCCATCCAAGGAATATCCTTCTCCTCGATTCCTAGATCTGAAAGCTTGACATCCAGATCAAGATTCTTCAGAAGAGTTCTGATCTTCGGTGCCAGATCATCCGCCGTGATACCACCAAATATTCTGGCGATCTTCGCAAACTTGAAGTGATCTCCCTTGTAGGATGCCTCGATGATAACAGGTGTCAGAGCTGCAAGATCTTTGATGTGTATGCCTCCATGCAGTGACACAGTGCATCAAATCCAACTGCTGCAAGCACGTGCTTTGGCATAGTCTTCATGCAGTCCGGATCCACGATGGATACCTTTGCCACGATGGCATTGCATCTGAGTGACTTCTTGTCGCCATTTTCCGGATTGGTGAGAACCGCAAATCCATTTCCCTCTGAACCTGTTCCACAGGTTGTAGGAATAAGTACAAGCGGAAGTGCCGTATCGCTGACCCAAGCGAAAATACAACCTCAACCTGATATCCGGCGGAAAGGGAATGGAGAACATCGTAAGCTGGGTATACATATCAGAGGATATATCCACATCCACATTCTTGAACGGAGGGGAACCTGCGGACTTATTCTGAATACCGGCAGATATATATTTGAGGAGGACATAACCGATGAGATCGTCAGGCTGTGTCACCTATATTCGTTCCCGCTGTCCACCATGCCATGGGACACAAGGATATTCGATATCACCCACGACTACTACAACAGGATATTTGAAGACTCCAGGGATGACGGCAACATGACCGCAGCATTCCAGAATATCCTCATGGGGAATTCTCTGACCGACGAGCAGGCTGACACAATAAAAGGCTCCGGATTCAACAACGGCTGCTACAACGTTCTGTCCATCGGTACAGAAGCAACAGATGAGTTCATGTATATCCTGCAGAAGGTCTGCAACAATACAGATCTTGTCTTTCATGCATTTGTATATGATGGCAATCCGACAGTTATCCTGAGATGCCCTTCCTCCGGATCCATCGCAGACAAATGCAGTGACATCGCAGAGCAGCTCGGTGGTGTCATAGAGTACGACAAAACCCATCACTCAGCTCTGACGGACACTCTGTACGAATATCTTAAGTGCAGCGGCAGTGTTCAGCACATCTCTGAGAAAATGTTCTGCCACAGGAATACGATAAATTACAGGCTCCGGATAATAAAAGAAGAGCTGGAATATGATCTCTCCAATGCGGAGGTCAGATTCCAGCTCATGGCTGCATATAAGCTCAGAGAGATACGAAAAGTATATCTCTCTCCAATTATATCTATTACATAAAATGTGCATACACCGATGCAAGTATAACCGTAAGTATTCCCGTAACTGCAATCGACAGACTGCTCATGGCTCCTTCAACCTCGCCGATCTCCATCGCCTTGGCAGTTCCGATGGCATGGGCTGATGATCCCATGGCAAGTCCCTTTGATATAGGTTCTTTGATACGGAATATCTTGAACACGATCTCTCCGATTATATTGCCGATCACTCCGGTCACAACTATGACTGCAACCGTGATGGTCACATATCCGCCAAGCTCTTCCGAAACACCCATTCCGATAGCTGTGGTTATGGACTTCGGAAGAAGTGTCACATAATCTTTATGGGAAAGTCCCATGACCTTGCACAACACAAGGACTGTAGTCAGACTCGTTATAACTCCGGCAACTATACCGCCGAGCACAGCCTTATAATTGTGCTTTAAAAGCTCCCACTGCTCATAGAGTGGGATTGCAAGACACACTGTAGCCGGTGTGAGGAACCAGCTCAGATACTTTGCGCCTTCATTGTACACATCGTAATCCACATCAGCCACAACCAGCACCACTATAGTCACTATGATGGACACCAGCAGTGGGTTAAGTATAGCTATCTTAAGTTTCTTTTTAAGTACACTTCCAAACATATATGCCAGAAGGCTTATAGTCACCCCTGCAAATATGGACGATTCAAACATATCACTCATTTTCAGTCTCCTTCTTCTTGTCTCTCCTTATTATAAGCTGTGATACCCAGCCTGAAGCAAGCATGACCGTGATGATGACGACCACCGTTATGACGCTGACTGGCACAAGCACAGGCTTAAGCGTTCCCCACGACGACATAAGGCCCACACCAGCTGGTATGAACATGACCGGCATGATCTCTATGAGAAACTTGCCCACACTCTTCACATCGTCCAGCTTGAGGATCTTGGTCTGTAGGCAGATAAACATGATAACCATACCATATATACTCGCCGGAATCGGTAGTGGAACTATGTACTTAAGTATCTCACCGATAAAGGATATGGCGAGGATTATAAGAAACTGCTTCAAATATTTCATCTTTTTTGTCTTCCTTCTATATATTTATCATGCACATATGGAGCAACGATTCATAACTTTGGTATACATGCCTGTATACAGCCTCCGCATGTCGGGCCTTTTTCACAAAAAAGGAGGTTCGATACACAGATATAATTACTCTGTATATTCAAACCACCCTTTAACCCTTTGATTATTATATTCTCACTCTAATTTTATTCAATAGAATATTCTGCTTTTTCTAATTTTTGATAAATATAACAAATTTTTTAATTCAATCTGAAAATATTTCGTAAATATTTCTATTGACTATTATTTTTTGCAGGAATCTCATCCTATGAATTTTTCATGATCACTGTGTTCACAATATCCGCCGCATGCTCGCACACATCCATACAGTTCTCTATGCAGGCATATATGTTTTTCCACACGACCACAGTCCTAAGGTCACTCTCACCGTACAGTCTGTGCATATTCTCCACATACAATCTGTCTCCCTGCTCCTCAAGATCATTTACCCTGATTATGCTCTGCCCAATGGTCTTTGAACTTTTGAATCTCTTCAATTCTCCGATCACATCCTGCAGTGCCTTGATGCACTCGAGGAGCAGTTCTACCATCTGGGGTACATCCTCTCTGATAGTATCCACATTGCACATATAAATCTGTAGGAACACATCCTCAACAGCATCGGTAATATCATCCAGATAGTTAGACAGGGCAACCAGATCCTCCCGTTCAATCGGTGTTATGAACGCCTGACTGAGCACAGTCATCATCTTATGTTTCTTGCCATCGGCCTTCTGCTCAAGCTCATGCATACGATCAAGATTTTCCTTGATGGTGTCCACCGAAAAATCCACGACTACGTTCTTCAGAAACTCCGCAGCCTGATACGAGATCTCCACACATGTATTCAGATTTTTAAAATAAAACTCGTCCTTTTTCTTCTTCATAGTTTTTCTCCTTATAATAAAAACTCTGTGTTTGTAGGTGGTTGAAAAACTCGTACGCTGCAATCGTGTAAGTGATTTTTGCATTACCAAATCAGGGGAATACGCAGCCGCCGGTCCTTAGGTGGAGCCTCAAGCGGCACCTTAGTACCGCTGCAGGCTAAGTTAAGTGGGAACGACCCCTGATTGGTATGTCAAAATATCACTTGCACTTCTCAGCCTGCATTTTCAACCACCTACAAACTACCCCAGCCACACGATCAGCAGCTTTGCCATGCCATATCCTATGACACCGCAGCCAGGGAATGTGAGCACCCAGGCGAGCACCATATCACGCACCACCTTGAGGTTAATCGCAGATACCCTCTTCTCAGCACCCACGCCCATGATGGCTGTCGTCTTCACATGGGTGGTGCTGACCGGGATTCCACATACCGTCGAGAGCAGGATACAGAGTGCCGCCGACAGATCAGCCGCAAATCCCTGGTATTTCTCAAGCTTTACCATATCCATTCCAACAGACTTGATGATCTTCTTTCCTCCAATTGATGTTCCAAGTCCCATGACAACCGAGCAAAGTATCATCATCCATATTGGTATCATTACATTTTCTGCACTGCTCTGTCCATTTACGAGAAACAGCCCAAGCAGGAGAACTCCCAGGAACTTCTGACCGTCCTGGGCTCCGTGCATGAATGCCACCGCCGCCGAGCCGGCCACCTGTGCTTTTGAGAAGAAAGCATTTGTCTTTCTTCTGTCAAAGCGGTAACAGATAACCGCGAGCAGCTTGCACACCACAAATCCGACTGCGAATCCGAGAACGGTTGACAGCACAAGACCATATATTACTTTTATCCACTCTGAAGGATTTACACCGTCCAGTCCTCCCTGAAGTGCTATGGCTGCGCCCGTAAGTCCGGCTATCAGTGCATGGCTCTCACTTGTTGGTATGCCAAATGCCCATGCACCGATTGCCCATATTACGATCGCCGTCATTGCCGCACACAGAGCGATCATAGCTGAATCTGTGTCACCGCCGAAATTCACCATGTTCTTGATAGTCATGGCTACCTTTGAATTGACAAGCGACATGATAAGCACCCCAAGGAAATTGCAGGCAGCCGCCATAATTATCGCCTTATCCACATCTATACATCTGGTAGACACACACGTCGCTATGGCATTTGGTGCATCCGTCCATCCATTTACCAGAATTACTCCAAGTGTCAGCAGGACGGCGATCAAAAGCGCCGGATGGCTCACAACCTGCTCTGCAAAATATGAAAATGTAATATTCTCCAGCATGTCTATCTCCTATTATCCTGTATGGCCTTAATGATCTGTATTATCGCAGTTGGTGCAAATGCAAGTCCCGCTATCTTCAGCACATCCGCTGCTCCAAGACTTACCACGCTGAACAGACTGTGAAGTCCCGGTATGAACAGGACCGCAGCCAGAAATGCCACTCCGGCTAAAAATGCATATACGCTGTATTTATTTGATCTAAATCCAAGCTTAAACATCGACTCCTCACTTCTGCAGTTAAAACCGTGGAACAGTCTGGCGAGTGTCAGTGTTGCAAATGCCATGGTAGTGGCTTTTGCCGGACTTACCGGCAGTCCAAGATGGAATGCTGTCATGGTCGCTACAGCGATGAGAAGGCCCTCCGAGAGCATCTTTGCCATAAAGTCAGATGTCAGGATTCCCTTCTTAGGATCCCTCGGTTTTTCTGATAGCAGCGATGGGTCAGCCGGCTCCATTCCTATCGCGAGCGCAGGAAGAGAATCTGTGAGTAGGTTGATGAACAACAGATGTACCGGTGCAAACGGAACAGGCAGGGCGGCTATCGAGGTGTAAAGCACCGCCAGTATTCCAGCTGTGTTTCCTGACAGCAGGAACAGTATCGCATTCTTTATGTTCCTGTATACATTTCGTCCATTTGACACAGCCTTGATGATGGTTGCAAAGTTGTCATCTGAGAGGATCATGGCCGCCGCGTCCTTGGACACCTCCGTGCCGGTTATTCCCATGGCAACACCTATGTCTGCCTTCTTGAGTGCAGGGGCATCATTGACACCATCGCCTGTCATGGCTACTATATTGCCGTTCTTCTGCCATGCATCGACTATCCTTATCTTATTCTCCGGTGACACCCTGGCATATACAGATATCTTTGTTATGTCACGTGCAAGCTCCTCATCAGACAGAGCGTCAAGCTCCTCTCCCGTGAGTGCCATGTCCCCATCTTCGTATATTCCGATCTGCTTCGCTATGGCAACCGCTGTGATCTTGTGGTCTCCGGTTATCATGACCGGCTTTATGCCCGCACGCCTTGCATCGGCAACCGCTGCCATAGACTCCGGGCGTGGCGGATCCACCATGGACACAAGTCCAAGGAATGTAAATCCATACTCAGTATCAACTCCCAGTACCTCATCACTTTCCTTATATGCAAATGACAGTACACGGAGGCCATTCTCTGAGAATGCCTTGTTCTGAGCCTTGATCTTCGCTTTTTCTTCATCTGTCATAGGCTTTACGCCATCGCTGTATCTCACGCTCACGCATCTGTCAAGCAGCACATCCACAGCACCCTTGGTGAGTATGGTCGGAACCCCATGAAGCAGATACTTTGTACTCATAAGCTTTCTGTCCGAGTCGAACGGAACCTCCTCCATTCTGTCCATGCAGTCCCTGAGTACATCCTCCTTCAGACTCCATTTTACAGCCTCCGCAGGAACAGAGATACCTGTACCATCCGTCTCCATGCCTGGCATCATGTGGACCTGACGGAACATCTCAAGCAATGCATATTCCGTCGGATCTCCTATTCCTTTTCCATCCACTATGCTGGAATCATTGGTGAGAACCGCATCATATAGCAGATACCTGTGGAGCTGGTTATGGGAATCAAGCTCCTCCGGCTTGTAAAGTTTTCCATCCAGATATATCTCCTGCACGGTCATCTTGTTCTGTGTAAGTGTTCCGGTCTTGTCTGAACAGATGACTGACACGCATCCAAGACTTTCAACCGCCTTGAGGTTCTTGATGATCGCATTCTCCTTCGCCATCTTCTGGGTGCCAAATGCCTGCACGATGGTAACTATCGAACCAAGAGCCTCAGGTATAGCTGCAACTGCAAGGGCGACTGCGAACATCATGGAATCAAGCACCGCCATCTTTCTGTATATACAGAGGACAAATACCAGCGCGCACACGATCATGATGAATGCCGCAAGCCTTGCACTGAACTTGTCAAGGCTCTCCTGAAGCGGAGTCTTTCTCTCCTTTGCCGCATTCATAAGTCCTGCGATCTTACCAAGCTCCGTATCCATTCCTGTTCCGGTCACAAGCACCTCTGCTCGTCCGTATGTAACAAGACTTCCTGAATACACCATATTTGTCCTGTCTGCAAGAGGCACGGAACCTTCTATTATTGCATCATTCTTTTCCACATTTGTAGATTCTCCGGTGAGTGAACTCTCATTTACCTGGAGTGAGAAGTTCCTGAGTATCCTTCCATCGGCAACTATCATATCGCCCGCCTCGAGCAGCACGATATCACCCGGAACTATCTCGCGGGACGGAAGCTCCTGCTTCACACCATCTCTCATAACTTTTGCATTTGGGGATGAAAGCTGTTTCAAACTGTCAAGCGAACGCTCAGCTTTCACATGCTGCACCGTTCCAAGCACAGCATTCATGACGAGTACCGCCAAGATTACTATGGTACTCTCGATATTGTCAGAAAACATAGAAATGACCGCTGCTATGATCAGTATGATCACCAGCAGGTCACAAAACTGGCTGAGGAACACCTGTAATGTGCTCTTTCTCTTGCCTTCCTGGAGAACATTTTCTCCCTTTTCACTGCGGATCTCCTCTGCCCGCTCCGTCGACAGTCCGCGGCTGTCTGTCTTGAATTCTTTCAGTAATTCATCACCGGAACAGTTCCAAAAATTTTTCTCTGTCATACACACCAGACTCCTTTTCTTCTTAATCTCTGTAAACAGGTTGTGTGTGTCATGCAAAGAAAAAGGAACGAGACCTTCATTGCATGATAAACACACAATAAAAGTCTCGTTCCTTTCAAGTTCTATATACACTACTATATATACTCCGAAAGCGTGCGTCCCGGTTCCCTGCACAGGTATGTCCCAGCCAGAAAACGTGATGACGAGATCGCACAACATCTTATAACCGATGTGAACTACTCCCTGATATTTCCGACATAATAACACGGGAACCCTTTGATTGTCAAAGGATTCCCGGCTAGTATTTGGTAAAGAATTTATAAACTTTTAATTCAGCGCATCATATCCGCTCTCCTTTGTACGGATCTTAGTTGCAGTGCGGATCTCGTAGCTGAATATCTTGCCGTCTCCAACCTCGCCTGTATATGCCGCCTTCTGGATAGCCTCGATGGTCTTCTTCTCCCATTCCTCAGATGACACAACTATCTCAAACTTGATCTTCGGCTGCATCACCACATCTACCTCAGTACCACGGACAAGTTTCTTATATCCTCTCTGTGCTCCGCATCCCATAACCTGAGACACTGTAATTCCATTTACATCTATAGCGTTCAGTGCTTCCTTGACGTCCTCAAAGACCTCCTCGCGCACGATAGCCTCAACCTTTATCATCATAATGATATTCTCCTTTCACTTTGCCAAATTTCCAGAATATGCAGGCAATTGCGAACATAGTATTCTTATTTTGTTGAGCTGATTTAGAACTACCAACTCAGGGATATACGAGGGCGCCGGTCCTTAGGTGGTGCCCCCAGGCAGCGCCTTAGTACCGCTGCAGCCTGAGTTAAGCGGAAGCGCTCCCTGATTGGTATTCTAAATCAGTTCAACACTCTATACATATCCAGTTCGCAATTGCATCCTCCTACGAATCAAGTCCATTGAATGTTGGATATGCACTCTCACCATGCTCTGAGATATCCAGACCTACCTTCTCTTCTCTGTCTGTTACACGGAGTGGTGTGAAGAGTCTCACGATTCCAAGACAGATAAGTGTTCCGACTACGGCTACCGCGATCGTAACCACAATGCCAACAAGCTGCATCAGAAACAAATGTGCATCTCCAAATACCAGACCATCCCAACGAGCTACACTGTTGATCGAGCTCTTTGCAAATAAACCTGTTGCGATACCTCCCCAGATACCTCCGATACCATGACATCCAAATGCATCAAGTGCATCGTCTATCTTCAGCTTACCCTTCAGGAATGAGATTGTAAAGCAGCAGATCGGGCTGACAAGTGCACCGATGATGAATGATGACCAGATCGGTACAAATCCTGCACCAGGTGTTATAGCCACAAGACCAACTACAAGACCTGTTGATGCACCGACCAGAGTAGGCTTTCCGTCCTTTATAACATCTATTATCATCCATGAGAGCATTGCGCTGGCACTGGCAATCGCTGTTGTCATAAATGCATGTGCTGCAAGGCCATTTGCACCGAGGGCACTTCCGGCATTGAAACCGAACCATCCAAACCAAAGAATGAATGCACCGAGTGCGACAAATGGAATGTTGTGAACTCTGTATGCTGTGTTCTCGTATCCCTTTCTTCTTCCAAGGATGATAGAGAATACAAGGGCGCTCACACCTGAGCTTATATGTACTACATTTCCTCCCGCAAAATCAACTGATCCGATCTCTCCGAGGAAACCACCCTGGCCCCATACCATGTGAGCCATTGGGTAATAAACGATGATCGACCAGAGCATGATGAAGAAGAACAATGCCTTGAACTTCACACGTCCGACCAATGAGCCGGTGATAAGCGCCGGTGTGATCATGGCGAACATCATCTGAAATGCAACGTATACAAGGTGAGGTATATTGTCCGCATAAGGACCAGCCTCATCCATCTTTATCCCGTTAAGTGCAAACCACTTGAGATCTCCTATAACACCTCCGTGGTTCGTGCCAAATGAGAGTGAGTAACCGAACAGCACCCACATGACAACTGAAAGTCCCATGATGGCCGTACATGCCATGATGGTATTTACAACATTTTTCCTCCTGACGAGGCCTCCGTAGAAGAATGCAAGTCCGGGTGTCATGAAGAACACCAGAGCCGCACAGATCATAATAAAACCAGTATCTCCCGTATTCATAGTTTCTTCCTCCTTAACCTTTATTCACCCGAAGGATGCGATATCTCATTCTCCCGGTACTACATACACGAAAAGGCGCCAAACGAATCTTTTCGATTCATTTGACGCCTTTGTCGTGATTTATAATAGCAGACTTCAGAAAATAATGCAAGGGGTAATTTTAAATTGTTTTTCGCAAGCTATTATGTTGTTTTTGTGAAGTTTCTTAACTAAATCTTTATCGTGCACTCAATTTAGACATATCAGATTTTTTACGGCTGCTATTTCTACGCCACCCCTGTAGACTCCATTCCAGTCTTGCCAGCTGCTGCCATACTTGCATTTGCCGTAACCGGGATATGTTCCTTATATGCAATTACAACATCCCGCATGGATGGCACTGACACACTCTCTGTCTGCCAGAACCGCTCTGTAACCACGGATATTGCATGTGTGATATGTCTGTAATCATTCTCGCATCCCAGAGCCTCACTGACATACCTGTCATGCATTTCTCTGAGATATTCCACTATGTCTCGCCCATCATCTATGCTTTCCATATTGACACCTACTGAAGATATCGTCTTATTCACATAGTCATGCAGCTCTGTCTCGTACTGGCAGTGTTCTCTAAGATTCCCAGGAAATATACTGTTGTGCGGATATGTGAATGAATCTGCCACGTAGTGAACAAGCTTTCCGAGAAGAAAGCTCTGTCTTATAGTTCCCATTCCGCCTTTTTCAAGTTTCTTTGTGAGTTTATTTGTAAGTTTTTCCATATACTTTTGGACATTTTCATAGTTGTGTCCTCTAAGCTTCTCCTCGCCATGGATGCTGCCCCTGAAATAAGTCAACATATTGATATCCGGCTCTATGCTGCCAAATATGAACGCCGCCTTCTTCAGCTTAGATGCGCCGGCATCCATATGATCCATAATATATCTGCTCAGATTCATGTGGTCTGCTGTTCTCATATTTAACGCCTCCTGCCTGTTCTGCCATCAAGCACAGCTTGATAAGCTTCTCATGTACAAATGTATCCTCTATACCTTTTTCGTTGTATATAGTGTAAACGATAGATATAAAATCCACAGGAAGAAACTATAAATACTTTCTAAATAGACCGTAAAATATTCAGAAATTCATGGCAATTAAGAGAGTTCCAGCAGTGATGCATACCACGCCAACAGCCGCTTTCTTGGTCAGCTTTTCATGGAACACGATTCCTGAAAATGCAATGGTGATGAGCATGCTCAGCTTGTCTATCGGTACTACCACGCTTGCCGGTCCGTCCTGAAGTGCCCTGTAATAACACAGCCAGGATGCTCCCGTGGCTATTCCGGAGAGCGCAATAAACAGCAGCTCCTTCATCTCTATGCCATTTATCTCATGCTGTTTTCCTGACACAAACACCATAAGCCAAGCCATGACAAGAACCACCGTTGTCCTGATCGCCGTGCCCAGATTTGAGTTGATATCCGATATCCCTACCTTGCCGAGTATCGCTGTCAGACTGGCAAAAACAGCTGAGAGCACGGCGTACAACAGCCAGCTGCCATGCAAAAGTCCCATTCCCCGCTGTTTCTGTGCCACACTGCCACCGTCTGTTGACATATGTTCGACATCTTTCCCTGACAGCTCCTGATCATCTGCAGTTTTCTTTTTGGTGATCATAAGCATAGTGCCCACACCTATCATAACTATTGAGATACCCTTAACCCAGGTGATCCCCTCATGTAGGAATATAAGGGCAAGCAGAATCGTGAGCACGGTGCTTGATTTGTCTATGGGAACGACCTTGTTGATATCCCCTTTCTGCAGCGCCCTGAAATAACACAGCCAGGATGCGCCGGTTGCAAGGCCGGAGAGGACCAGAAAAAGCAAAGTCTTGCCGCTGATATATGTGTCTGCAGTCCAGGCTCCTGTGACAAGAACCATCAGCCAAGCAAACAGCAGAACCACAACTGTCCTTATGGCCGTCGCCACATCAGAATCCGTCTTTCTTATACCGCATTTTGCAAGTATCGCCGTGATTCCCGCAAAGAACGAAGAACCAGCAGCAAATAATATCCACATTTTACGCGCCTCCCATTTATATGTGACCGTAAGACACACTTACATTTATCATTTTGTATCATCTTTATAGCTAACAGGAAAATGATTAGAAAAAATTTTGATCTTTGATTAAGGTTGCGGGCGTAACAGTTACTGCAAAGTGATTTATTCTACAATGGCGGCGTCCGTCAGTCTGGAATAGTGAGCAGTATATTTCCGTAAAAACAGCAAAGCCGCCCGGTTTCGGACGGCAAATTGGCACAGGCTGTGTTTTATACTCCCCAAAGCAAAGCCAAGCACTTTTCTATTGCATATAAGTTCAAATCCTTGTTTTCTCGCTTTTCTCAGTCTACCCGTAGCATACGGTAACCGACGCCGATATGCGTCTGAATGTATTGCGGACTGTCCTTTTGCGACTCCAGCTTTTTGCGCAGGGTCGCCATAAACACCCGCAGAGAAGCAATATCTTTTTCCCAGCTGCTGCCCCAAATCTGCTGCGTGATATAGGTGTGCGTCAGCACCTTTCCGACATTATGAGAGAGCAGACACAAAAGCTTGTATTCAATCGGGGTCAGGTGCAATTCCTCCCCATTTAGATAAGCACAGCCGGCAGCATAATCAATTTTAAGCTTGCCGTTTTGGAAAACGGGTGAGTCGGCGTCGCCGCTTGCCTGAAGCAGCAGCAGCCGTCTTTGCGTGACCCGAAGGCGTGCCAAAAGCTCCTCTATGGAAAAGGGCTTTGTCAGATAGTCGTCCGCCCCGGCATCCAGCGCCGTGATTTTGTCTTTATCCTCGCTGCGCGCACTGATCACAATAATGGGCATATTTGACCATGAGCGGATGCTTTCGATCACCTGTGTGCCGTCGATATCCGGCAACCCCAGATCCAGCAGAACGATATCCGGGTTATGGGAGGTCGCTTCTATAATAGCGCTGTGTCCGTTCTCCGCGGTCAGGTAGCGGTAATCGTGCGCCTTTAATGTTGTTACGATCAGATTGCGGACGGGACGGTCGTCCTCCACAACGAGAACAAGGGGTTTATTCATTCAGAGTCACCTCGCTGAGCGGTAAAGTAAAGGTAAATATGCAGCCGTGCGGTACGTTATCCGTAAGCGTCAGCGTTCCGCCGTGCAGCTCTACGATAGATTTACACAGGGTAAGCCCGATCCCGAAGCTTCTGCGGCTGTCTGCAACGGTATTTTTCCCGGTGTAAAACATCTCAAAAATATGCGGTTTCATATCGTCTGCAATTCCGTTTCCGTTATCGGCGACTCGGATTACGGCATCCCCGCCCTGTTTTTCGGCACTTACGCAGATCTCGGAGCCTTGTTCGGTATATTTCAAAGCATTATCAATAAGGTTGACAATGACCTGCACGATAAGCTGTGCGTCCATACGGGCAAGGATCAAATCGTCGCACCTTACCGTCACCTTGTGTCCGACGGATTTTTTCTTCAAGTGCGAAACGGCTTCGTTGACCACTTCGTCTACAAGCTGGTCGGTAAGCTCCAGCTTCAGGCGTCCGTCATTCAGCCGTGTAACATACAGCAGATTTTCCACCACGCCGATCAGCCATTCGGAATCGTCATAAATATCTTTATAGATCTGCTGCTTGGTTGCTTCGTCCAGGCAGTTTCCGTTATGCAAAAGCGTGTCCGCATTACCCGAAACGGAGCAAAGCGGCGTGCGCAGATCGTGTGAGATCGACCGCAAAAGGTCGGCGCGCAGCTGCTCGCTTTTTGCAAGATCTGCCGCCCGTTCCTTTTCGGCGGCGTTGTGAGCATTATCCATTGCCAGCGCACATTCGTTCACAACCGAAAGTACGATGCTGCTCTCAAATGAATCGGGCTTTTCGGGTTTCATCGGTATCCCGATTACACCGTATACTCTGCCGCCTGCACGGATCGCAAGATAAAGACATTCGGATTTTCCAAACTGTGCTGTCGCTGCTCCTGCACGGCAACCGTTTTGAAGCACCCATTCTGCGGTCTGCCGCTCTGCATCGCTTAGCAGCTTTTCAGCGTGTGTATCCTTTTTTTCGGCATACAGCCGCCCGGACAACATTCCGTTTTCGCCTTTCGTATAGGCAACAATGCTTCGGTCAAGCAGCCGCGAGAGCTGCATACAGGTCACGCTTAAAACATCATCGTTGCTTTTTGCTTTTTGCAGCAGACGATCAGTGTCGAACAGCACCTGCACACGGAACGCGGAGCGAGCCGAGAGCCTTGCATGATCTTTCAGCTTCGAGGCAAGCGTGCCGGTGAGAACGGAAGACGCCAGCATGACTGCAAAGGTAACGGGATAGCCTACGGCATATGTCTGAAAGGACAACCTGGGTTCGGTAAGGAAAAATCCGAACAATACAACACTTAGAAGTGAGCCTGCCATACTGCAAAGGTATCCTTTGGTCAAAACGGAGATCATCAGCACACCTAGGATGTATACCGTAACGATATTGGTATCGGGAAAGTCGAGATGGTCGAACAGAAACCCGATCGCCGTACATACGGCAAGCGCCAGGACGGTCACGGCAATATCCCGCAGCGACGGTATCTCTGCACCTAAGAACAGACGGCGTCTGTGCGGCTTTGTGTAGTTCAGTGCATCGGGAATAATATGAATGTCAACATCGGGGGCGGAGGAGATCAGCTTTTCAGTGAGAGTCGGTCTTCCGAACAGCCATCTGCGTCTGGCACTGCTTTGCCCGATCACAATTTTTGTGACATCGGAAAGCCTGACATATTCCGAGATCTGCAGCGGTACATCCTCGCCGTGCGTCATAACGATCTCGGCGCCGAGCCTTTGCGCGAGCTGTATGTTCTGGGAAAGTCGGGACTGATCCTCATCATTTATGACCGTATCCGTCTGCACATAGATGGCGGTAAATCTTGCATGAAGGGTCTTAGCCATCTTTGCGGCGGTGTGTATGATCCTTGCATTGGATGGCGAAGAGGATAGGCAGACAAGGATATGCTCGTCTGTATCGAATTTTGACTGTTCGTTTTGTACTTTCATCGGTTTCACCGCCATTTTTATTTTATTATTATACAGTAAAACTGTAAAAAAATCTACCGCAGTCTAAAAATCATTCTTCTGCCCATCGGAAAGAATAATATCGACATTTCCGTGCGTTTCACGAAAACGGCGGATCTCACATAATATTTCACTTTCGGACAACCCCTGCGGCAGCAGAATTTCGGAAGGCTCACGGGATTCGTTTTCCTTTAACAATGCTTTTCTGTTTTCTTCAAGAAATCGATCCAGCCTGCTCATAAGATAAAATCCGAAAGCAAATATGCCAAGCAGGCTGACGATCAGCAATAGTTCAGCCATCCTCACTCACCTCTGTTAAATGCGAAAACACTTTTGCAGTTCTTTGTAAGCACCGAGAACCAAAAGAGTGGTCTTGTTCGTAAGAACGGTTTCCGGTGAAACTGCCATATTGATTTTTCCGTTCTCCTTGGTCGCCATGATATTGATGCTGTATTTTCTGCGGATATCCAGCTCTCCGACGGTTTTTCCGATCCACCCCTCCGGAACCTCTACCTCAAAAATGGCATGAGCCTCATCGACCTCGATGTAATCCCGTATGTGATCGGCGGTGTACCGAATAGCAGCCCAATTTGCTACCTGTTTTTCTGGGTAAACGACCTCGTCCGCTCCGTTACGCAGAAGAAATTTCTCCTGCACATCACGCTCGGCACGGGATACAACTAATTTTGCGCCGAGTTCTTTCAGCAAAGAAGTGGTTTCCAGCGAATTTTGAAAATTTCCTCCTATGGTGACTATGCACACATCAAAGTTTCCGATTCCGAGCGACTTTAAAAATTCCGTGTTTGTGCTGTCACCTATCTGTGCGTTAGTAACGATCGGCAGAATTTTATTGACCCTTTCTTCGTTGCTGTCTACCGCCATCACCTCATGCCCGAGCTTATTCAGCTGCAAAGCGATATGCCTACCGAATCTGCCGAGACCTATCAACAATATGTTTTTCATAATATAGTAACTCCTTTATCCTACTGTGATATTTTCGAGCGGCAGCTTTGCACCGCTCTGATTTTTATTGGAGATCGCCGCGTAAATCAGGGTAAGTCCGCCGACTCTGCCGAGATACATCAAGACGATCAAAATAAGCTGAGAAAGAACACCGAGCTGCGGTGTGATCCCAAGGGTAAGCCCGACCGTTCCGACAGCGGACGCCGTTTCGTAAAGGCAGGTGCTAAGCGGCAGACCTTCTGCCGTGCTGATAACAATGCCGCCGACAAAAAACAGCAGGAAATACATTACGGCAACGGCTGCGGCGTTTTTCACTGCCGAACCGTCAATGCGCCTGCCGCAGACTTCGACATCGTCCTTTTTGCAACAGACGGAGAATGCACTCAGAATCAGAACGGCAAGCGTGGTCGTTTTCATACCGCCTGCCGTGGAGCCGGGCGATCCGCCGACGAGCATCAGCAGAATCATAATTGCCTTGGAGGAACCGGTCATAGCGGGAAGATCGGCGGTATTGAAACCGGCGGTTCTCGGTGTGACAGACTGAAAAAGCGACGCAAGAATCCTTTCGGCGAGCGGCAGCCCCGTAAAATCACAGAAGAAAAAGAATACTGCGGGAGCGATAATGAGGATTGCCGTTGTTACCAATATGACCTTACTTTGCATACGGTATTTTTTGAAATGCCACTTGTTTGTGTAAATATCATCCCAGGTCAAAAATCCAATACCGCCCACAATAATTAAAAGCATAATTGCAATGTTTATTGTAGGCTCTCCGATGTATCCCGTAAGAGACGGGTATTTGTTTTCTGCGGTGCCGAGTATGTCAAAGCCGGCGTTGCAAAAGGCGGAAATCGAATGAAATGCCGCCATCCAAATTCCCTTGATACCGAAGTTTCCACAAAATGTCGGCAGCATGACGATCATTCCGATAAGCTCGATCAAAAAAGTTCCCCGTACAATAAAGCGGGTCAGGCGGACGATCCCGCCGACCTTCGGGGCAGAGATGGCGTCCTGCATGGTACTGCGCTGCATCAGCGATATTTTTCTGCCGGACAGCATGGCGAAAAATGCCGCAACTGTCACAACACCGAGCCCGCCTATCTGGATCATCAGCAGTATTACCGTCTGCCCGAAAGCGGACCAATAACTGCCCGTATCCTGCACGACCAGCCCCGTAACGCAAACGGCCGAGGTCGATGTGAACAGCGCCTCGTGAAACGGCGTAACAACTCCGGCAGTCGATGAAAACGGCAGCATCAATATCAGTGCTCCGAGTAGAATAACCCCGGCAAAGCCTAAAACGATCAGCTTAAAGGATGACAGTCGCTTTTTTCTATGTGTAATTTCAGACATATATACTTCTCCTGTTTTTGTTTGTTTACAAAGAGTATATTATGAAATATAAAAAAACGGTGTAATGATCCGGTGTACTGTATTAAGATTGCATTAAGACGCTCATTCTTTGAAAAAACAGTACAGAGTATAGCAAACGCCGAAGGAGCCATATCAATTCTGACAGAACTCGGCATCATATCATGATCAGACATTCAAATAAAATATCCCCATATAATTTCTGGGAATAAATAATTTCAGAATTATATGGGGCATTTTATGTCTGTTCTATATTTCTACTAATAAATTATTCACATAAACATATCTATCATAGATAATCATACACTTTACAAAAGTCCCTTAACGTCCTCCACGATCATCTCCGCATCAAGACGATTATCCTTAAGAACCTCTTCGACATCGTACCTATCAAGGAATTCCTTCTTAAGACCATAATTCAGTACCTTCATATCCGAATCACCGTAGAATCTTGCAATCTTCTCGCCAAATCCGCCGTCCAGTATACCATCCTCGATGGTGACGACAACCGAGTGGTCTGCCTTGAGGCTTTCAAGAAGTTCCTCATCGAGACCTGTGATATAGTAAGGATTGATGACAGTGGCATCTATTCCAAGCTCACTCTTCATCTCGTCTGCTGCAGCATTTGCCAGACTGTAGAAGGTTCCAAGGCCGAGTAGGGCAACCTTGCTTCCCTTCTGTGTCACCTCATATTTATTCAGATATCCAAAGTTCTTCGTAACAGGTCTTCCACTTACCATCGCACCACCTGGAAGCTTGATGGCCACCGGATGCTCATTCTGCTCTATGCTCCAGTCAAGCATGGCAATATACTCTTCCTTTGTTGTCGGAGCAAGATATACAAGATTCGGGATATTTGAAAGCATCGGGATATCCTGAAAGCCCAGATGTGTCACATCGTTCATTCCATATACAGACCCTGCAAATGTCACTATAGTGGCTGCATTGTTGTTGATACAGAGATCCTGGGATATCTGGTCAAATGTTCTCTGCACAAATGAGCTATACACACCGAACACTGGCTTTCCGCCGCCTGCTGCAATTCCCGACGCAAGTGCCACCGCTGTCTCCTCTGCGATTCCCACGTCAACAAACTGCTTTCCGGCCTCACGTCTCTTATCCTCTGTAAATCCTATAACTGTCGGTGTTCCCGCTGTGATGGCAACGACCTTTGGATCCTTCTTCATCTTGTCAAGCAGGTAATCACAGGACACGCTTGAGTAGTCCTCCTCGTCACCTTCAAATAACGATCTTCCTGTCTCTATGTCAAACGGTCCGCTGTAGTGCCACTGCTCCTTGTGCTCCTCGGCTGGTGCATAACCCTTTCCCTTGAGGGTTCTGATGTGGACCACAACAGGCTTCTTTGAATCTTTTACCTTCTGGAATGTGTCTATGAGGGCTGCCACATCATTGCCTTCGTGCACGTAATAATAATCAAGTCCCATGGCGCGGAACAGATTGCACTCTGCTGTTCCCTTAGTATCTCTGAGTAATTTGAGATTTGTATAGAGTCCTCCGTGGTTCTCAGCTATGGACATATCGTTGTCATTTACAACTATGATGAGGTTGCCATCCAGTTCTTTAGCGTAGTCCAAGCCTTCAAGGGCCTCTCCTCCTGACAGGGAGCCATCGCCTATCACCGCTATCACATTGCCCTCTGCGCCCTGAAGGTCCCTTGCCTTTGCAAGGCCTGCAGCCAGACTGATGGATGTTGAAGTATGTCCAACCGTGAAGAAGTCGTGCTCGCTCTCATGCGGGTTGCTGTAACCAGTCACATCATCATAGTGCTCCTCATAGAGGTAGGCATCCTTTCTTCCAGTAAGCATTTTATGAGGATAGCTCTGGTGTGACACGTCATACACAATCTTATCCTTAGGTGACTCAAATACATAGTGAAGTGCTATGGTTGCCTCAACCATACCAAAGTTTGGTCCAAAATGTCCGCCGTGTTTGCTGGCTCTGATGAGAAGTGCATGTCTCATCTCGTCTGCAAGTGTTCCCATCTCGTCTACTGTCAGTTTCTTTACATCCTGTGGTCCGTTGATATTTTCAATATACATTTTTTCTTTATCCTCCTGTTTTTACATAGTGCATTCGCCATCGGTAATTTTCCCGTCCCATACAAGCTTGCCGGTCTTCACGGCCTCCTCATATTTGGATATCTTGTAATGTAATCTATCCATGGTGGCTTCAATCTGTTTTCTCTGCTCCTCAAGTTTCTCATACTGCTCCTTAAGGAGATCCAGCCTCGCGCCAAATGTAGCATCTCCCATCTGGAACAGTTTTACATATTCAATAAGCGCCTCTATCGGAACACCAGCATTTCTCATGCATACAGTGTGTTCAACCCAATCGACATCCTTTTCCTGATAATCTCTGTTGCCACTGGCATTTCTCGCTACAGGAGGGATAAGCCCGACCCTCTCGTAATACCTGAGCGTATCAGCGGTGATATCAAACTTTTCACTTACCTCTTTGATAGTCATATTGCCACCTCTTTCCTAATTTCAAGAAAACCTTTCTATTTATAGCTATATGCACTCACACAATACCTATATGTTACATTGAATATATCACTTGGAGCTCACTCCAAGTCAACCCCCAATTTTCACCCCTTATGGGGACGGAGGTGCCTGACCCCATACAGGATATAAAAGAGGCGGGCAACGTAGTTACCGCTGTCCGCCTTTATATACATGAATATGTAAATTTTTATGCTACGCACTGATTCCAACTGTCGAGCAGATGTTTACTGCAATGATATCATCCACTGTTACACCAAAGATGGCGGCCAGAATGATCAGGTTATCTACGGTTGGCATAGCCATACCCTTCTGCCACTTGTATATCGCATTTGGAGTGGCAAATCCAAATATATCCTGCAGATCCTTTACAGAAAAACCTGCATTCTGTCTAAGCTTCACAATATTTCTGCCTGTTCCTGTCATGTCAATTGTTGGTACATTACACATAATACTTCCCTCCCAAAATTCTCATCTCATCTGCATTGCTACAATTGTGACAGATTTCTTCTTCACAAAGACGAGTTAAAAAACACGCAAAAAACGCCCATCCACATGAATACTTCTATAATACTCACATGGATGGACGCTTTTTCGTACATCATGATTCCAATCTATAAATGCTGATAGATCTGGCTGATCTCAGTCTATCGAAACCTATCTGATCTGTTATGTATTTGCTCAGATCATTCAGGTCAGCATATTTGTATGATCATGTTCCGTACGCTCTCGCCCTGTACCATATGAGTACATATGTTCACGCAGCTTATCATCTGTATGTAAAGTATTCCCTGCCACATCACTATTAAACTCTCGGGTTATGTATTTAGCGAAAACTATACTTAACATGATTCTTTCCTTTCCTGACTACCCTTCCGGGTTCCTTTTCCTAAGTCATTTTTTATTGGTGTGTCCTGATTTTCTTCTTTTATTTGACCACCTAAACTGTACTCTACCACAAATATAATTATTTGTCATTACACCGCTGGTATAAAATTATTTTATCCCCGGCTGCTTCAAGCTCCCTCTCTATCCAGGTCATGATAACATCCACCAGATACTCCTGCTGTCTTGGACCAAGCTCCACTCCCGGGGCAAATGTATGCCACTTACGTATGCATTCCCGGCAGCATGTAGCCGTCGCATGCTGTGCCACAAATACCGGATGTCCCCGCATGGGAGTCTGCTTTCCGTCATTTGGTATGAATGCCGGAGCTTCCCTCTGCGCTATGAAATCCCGTGCATGCTGTCTTATGGTATCCAGCCCCTTTTCATGTATATAGTCGATATCTTTCTGTGTCAAATGAAATCCACTGCGAAATTTCGACCTTCCCAGACGTTCAAAAAGCCGGGCGTACCATTCTTCCTTTGTCAACCCTATCATCTCCATTTATAAGTGCCATCGTATTTCCTCCGTATGAAAACTGATTATAAAAGCTGATTGAGCCTCTGTGTCTAATATATATCTAATCCGTACATTTTCCAAGTTCATTGTTCACTGTCTCACGAATCTAATATAAAAACCTCTCATATAAAAATTTGTTGAAAAAAGTCCATAAAAAAACTCTTGCTACTCGTATATATATTGAGAGTTGACGATATACCAGTTACAATAAATCATCGGGACGATACGATGGGCTTTACAATAAGGAGGTTTCAACTATGAAAAAACGAATGACAGCATTACTACTCAGCGCCTGTATGTGTGCAGGTCTTGCCGGCTGCGGCACAAATACACCGGGGAATAATCCCGGTCACACCAAAACTGATTCGTCGGTCACTTCCCTCACTGACAACATCACTGTGACTTCGGTCAAAACGGATATAACATCATTTGACCAGCTAAAGAACGGAATCAATGAATTCTCTATGAATATGTATTCTGCACTTCCAGCTGACGAGAACATATTTTACTCGCCTTACAGCATTTCAAGTGCACTGTCCATGCTGGATGTAGGTGCAAACGGTGCAACAAAAAAAGAGCTCGAAAATGCTCTCGGCATAACAGATCTTGACGAGTGGAATGCTGAAATGAAGACATATCTGTCAAAAGACTGGTCACAGAATACATTTGTCAACACAGCAAATTCAGTATGGATGAACAAGGATACATCCTGGTCAGCTGACATAGAAAAGGATTTCCTTACACCTGCCAAAGATTACTACTCAGGTGAGGTGTATGAAGCAGACTTCAACGGTCAGCCGGACAAAGTTGTACAGAATGTCAACAATTGGGTCAGCACAAACACTAACAAGATGATCCCTGAAATCTTAAAGGAGATTCCTGGTGGAACCGTAATGATGCTCATAAACGCAGTTTACTTCGAGGGGAAATGGGATACTCCTTTTACCGAGGATAAAACTTTTCAGAGCAGCTTCTACGGAACCGACAAGGAAAGCGTTGTTGATATGATGCATCTCTACGGTGAGCACTTCACATACATGGACAACGGTGAGATCAAAGGAATCACTCTTCCATACGACGGCGACAATGTTGTCATGAAGGTGTTCATGCCAACCGCCGATGACGGAGACATAAATGAACTCTTTGACAAACTAAGCAACGAAGAAAAACAGAAGCTCATCGACTCTCTGGATAATGCCAACAACGTAGAGATCGATACACTCCAGCTCCCAAAATTCACAGATGAGCAGAGCATTGACGGTCTCGATGAAATTCTTCAGAACATGGGAATAAGATCTGCATATTCAGACAGCGCAGACTTCTCCAAGATTGCCGACGGAATCGCAGTCTCATCTGTAAATCACAGGGCAAAGGTTATCGTGGACGAGAACGGAACCAAGGCCGCAGCAGAGACAGACATCATGGTCAAGGAAACAGCAATGATGCCAAGTGAAGAAACATATAACTTTATTGTGGACAAGCCATTTGTGTATGTGATTGAAGATCAGAGCACAGGAATGATCCTGTTCATGGGCAGGGTGAATTCATTATAATCTCATATCACGGTCAGGAACGATGTCAAAATCGGCAAGCTTTTGAATACACAGTCTACAGACTGTTCCGGCTATATCAAATTTAACCTATATATAAAAACCGCAGACTATCTACATGCATAGTCCTGCGGTTTTTAGTTTGTACGAGCAGTTGTAAAAGTCCGTGCTTGCACGAGACCTGACGAGTGCCACTATAACATGGCTCTATCTTGCCTCTATCCTTCTTATCAGTCCCGGAAACTCACTCATATTTCTTATGACATGATCTGCTCCGTTTTCCTTGAATATCTTTCCTGTTTTGTCACACAATATGTTCTGCTCCGTCTCCGTCAGCCTCTCATAATCTTCCTGGGAAAGTCCCATCACAGAACTTCCCTCGGTAACTCCAACTGTTATAACACCTGCTGAGATTCCCTCTTTTATATCAGATACGGTATCTCCCACCTTTATTACATTTGCCACGGAATGTATGCCTAGCGTCTCCATATTTCTGAATATCATGTATGGATATGGACGACCCATGTTCTTCACTGAGTTTGGCGAAAACCAGCAATCAGGTGCATATCCAAACTCCGCAGCCTTTGGCACCACGATGCCCATCATCTCATCTGTGTATCCTGTTGTGGATCCAATCTTTATCCCTGCGTCTCTAAGCGCCTTTATGGTGTTTATCACATACGGCTTTGGCTCAGCATAGTCATGAAGTATGTCGAGTATTCCCGACTCGCTCTCCTGATATACCTGATCCACGTCATCTTCTGTGAAATCTTTTCCATGTACCCTGATCCACTCCTGATGGATCCTGTCCATATTCATCATGGTCCTCACATGGTCACGCTTGAGCATGCCCATGGGCTTTCTTACCTCATCCTCTGTCGGAGTGATTCCGAACTTTTCAAATGCCTTGACAAAAGCCTGAACCGGCGCCATACAGCCATAGTCAACGGTCGTTCCAGCCCAGTCAAATATAACAGCCTCTATATTTCTCATATCTCTTTTTCCTCCCGAATTCATTACTTTCCAGCATGGCACTTATCGAAATATTCCTCTATGATATCACACACCTTGTTTATATCATCCTTATATATCTCGCCTATATTTCCAATTCGGAATGTATCTGCATCTGTTACCTTGCCAGGGTAGATTGCATAGCCTCTCTCCTTGATATACTCGTACATCTCCGCAAATGAATAGTTCTCAACCTTCGGTGTGAAAAATGTCGTGATGATCGGACCCTGATGTGCATCGTCTATATATGTCTTTATACCCATCTTGCGCATTCTCTCAACAAGGATTCGATTGTTCTCCCTATATCTCTTTGCTCTGGCTGTCACTCCGCCTTCAGCCTTAAGTTCCTCAAGAGCCTTTGCAAATGCGAGGACAACGTGGGTTGGCGATGTGAATCTCCACTTGCCATCTTTCTCCATTGTCTCCCACTGGTCGTAGAGGTCAAGTGACAGGCTGTTGCATTTGCCTTGGCACTTCATGAGCTCCTTTCTGTTGCAGATGATGAACGAGAATCCCGGAACACCCTGTACACACTTATTTGCGCTGCTTATGATGAAGTCTATTCCTATTCCCTTCACATCGATATCCACTCCCGCAAATGATGACATTCCATCCACGATAAATGTCCTTCCTGCAGCCTTTACAACCTTTCCCACCGACTCTATATCATTGAGTATTCCGGATGTGGTCTCACTGTGTATCATCCCCACATGTGTGATGGCTGGATCCTTCGCAAGGATATCTCTCACCTTGTCTGCATCCGGCATCTTGTTATAATCCTCATGGTACACAACAACATTTCTGCCGGCTCGTCTTGCAAGCTCTGCCATTCTGGAACCATATGCACCATTTTCACATACAAGTATCTTGTCATCACTCCCAACAGAGCTTGTGACAACCGACTCAACGCCAAATGTTCCGCTGCCCTGCATAAGAACCACAGTATATTCATCCTCCGTCACATGGACAAGCTCCAGAAGTTCTTTTCTGATATTCTGTGTTATGGACTTGTAATCATCGTCCCATGTGCAGTGGTCTACAAGCATCTCTCTCTTAACTGTATCTGTGGTCGTGAGCGGACCAGGTGTCAATAATTTATACATTTTAGTTACACTCCTTTTTAATTACTTACATGCATCTGCCAGTGCTCTATGCTTTTCAAGCAGCTCAACTGTGAGTTTTTCTGAGAACTTCTTTGGATACTTTGACTCATTTGCTGTGTCTGATGTCTCACCCTCATACAGCGGATTTGGGTAAGTCTGAAGAAGTTCCGCACGGCCATTCTTTATGATACACTCCGCCATCTCCATGGCCTTTTCATTGCTCTTGTCCCCCTTGTCAACCACAGCAACTGACTCTGTGAGTGAGAAGTTTCCCTCTGTAGGATCTATAAAATCAATAGGGAGTCCGGACTTTTTGTCTGCCATTGCCTGATGTCTCAGACCAAATCCGACAGCGACCTCTCCGGCGCGTACTTTTTTGATTGGTCCAGAACCGGACTCCTCCAGATGATCACCAGCATTATCGTATATTCCTTTAAGTATCTTCTGCGCTCCATCCTCACCATATGCACTGATAAGCGCCTGAACCATGAGCCACGCTGTGGATGAACCATCTATATCCACAACCGACAGAAATCCCATGTACACCGGATCTGCAAGATCCTTGAGGCATGTAGGTGTAGGAAGATTGTTCTCCTTCATCACCTCGGTATTGACTATGATCGCACCCTCCTGGGATGTGATCGGTGTGTAGTAAGCCGGATATTCTTCCAGCGCATTTGTGTCAAATGTCAGATCCTTGAACATCTTGTTCTGATCCTGGGCACTCTCCACATAGAATGAACTCATGGTCACAAGATCAGCCTCTATATTTGTTCCCTCTGCAAGCAGTTTTCCTCCAAGCTCACTGGTTCCAAATGTCTGGAACACATACTGTCCCTTATATCCATTGTTGTCGAGGGCGTTCTTCATAGCTACAACCGCCTCATCGTCAGCATTTGAGTAGATGACTACCTGTTTTCCACTGTCACCGCTCTTACCATCTCCGCCGTTCTTGCCACATCCTGTAAATACCATACTTCCCATAAGCACTACTGTAAGTGCCATTGCAGCTATCCCCGCTGCTCCTTTTTTGCTCATTTTTCTCTTCATGATCTTCTCCTTCAATCTCTTTTTTTCCTTTTGTTTTCTATCTGAAACTGTTCTCAGGTGCTCCGCCAAAGCACCAAGCAATGTCTTGGCCGCTATATTTATGACGAGCAGCAGCAGAGAGAGTACAAATATTTCATCAAACTTAGCAAAATGCTGTAATTCTTTTATCTTTGTCGTTATCACCATGGTTCTCGCACCTGTTATAAATATGATCGCACTGACAGTAACCATGGCATTTACAAAGTAATAACTGAAAACCTCAAGCAGCGTTGACATGGCATTTGGTGTTATTACCCTGACAACTGTTTTTATCCAGCTGTCGCCCATAAGTCTCGCCGTGGTCTCCCAGGACGAATTCATCTTCTCAAACGAACTCTTCATCATAAGATAAGGCGTTGAGAAGAAATGTATGATATTGCAGAATATGATGATAACAATAGTATTTTGCAGGCTTGTCCCCGAAAAAGTCAGCAGAAATGCTATACCAAGCACCATGCCCGGTATGGTATTGGTCACAAGCGCCACGCTCTCTATCACCTTCTTGCATTTGGATGATATCTTACTCCTGGCTGTCACGAGTGCCGCACCATATACGACAAGTGATCCAAGCAATGCGGTAAGCACTGCTGTGACTATGGAATTCCTGACAACCATTGAGAGTGCTGTATCCTCAAACACCGCTGTAAAATGACTCAGCGTAAAGTTCACTCTGTAAGGCCACTCTTCTATAAATGGCACTATGATTATGACTGCAAATATTGCTGTGACACAGAGTAAAATAGCTGCCGATATGACCATGCATACCATATCCCTTAAACGTGACTTTTTCTTCTCTATGTCTGAAACCTTGCTGTACCTAATGTTGTATCTGTCAAGATAACCGAGTATCAATATGCTTATAATGGAAGGCAGGAGCATCATGATGGCTACTACGGCTCCCCTGTTGAAATTTGGCACACTACCGAGCATCTCATTGTAAAGTCTGCCCGCTATAACCTCTGTTCTCCCTCCCACAGAGGCAGGTATTCCGAAATCTGTAAAGCTGAGGAAGAAGGACTGGATGACTGATGCCGCTAGGGTTCCCATGAGCGGTCTGAATATAGTCTGAAAGAATGTTCTAAGCGGTCCATCGCCCATGACCCTTGAAACCACCAGAAATTTCTTATCTATATATCCCATTGTGTTGTTGATGAGCAAGAACGAGATCGGCAGCGTGTACAAAACATACCCGATCATGAGTCCTGTCATGCCATATATATCGAACAACTGTCTTCCAAGAAGTTTTGTGATAAGTCCCTGTTTTCCAAGAGAATATATGATTGCAAATCCATAAGTGATGGTCGGGAGCAGCATCGGCATAACCGCCAGTCCGTATATCCCTTTTTTCAGAATTGGATGTATGTTGGTAAAATGTATGGAGTATGCCAGAATAAATGCCAGTATCGTTGTGACGAGTGCGCTCACCATTGCTATTCCCACACTTCTTACAAATATCTCTGCAAACTCCCTTCCTCCAAATACCGATCTGTAGTATTCAAAGGTCCATCCACCGTTTCCTATAAATGATTTTCCTGTTATAAATATCATTGGTATCAGCAGGAATGCTGCAAAAAGCACACAAACTGCGACAAATATCCCTTTTATCTCTCTATTTGTCTGTTGTCTCATGAAACCTTCCTCCCAAACAGATCGAATATATTACTTCTCTTTATCTCAAGCTGATTCAATATGAAATTTTCAACAAAATTATTTGCCGGAGTATGCACGATCTCACCCGGAGTTCCATACTGGGCTATCCTTCCGCCGTCTATTATCAGCACTTTATCGGAAAGGGTAAGCGCCTCCTCAGGATCATGGGTGACAATGATCGTTGTGAGGGAATATTCCCTTGCAATCTCTTTTATCTTATCCTTGATCGACTCCTTTATGACGCCGTCAAGTGCTGAGAGCGGCTCATCAAGAAGAAGTATCTTCGGTTTCATGACCATCGTTCTTGCAAGTGCAACTCTCTGTTTTTGTCCACCTGAAAGCTGGTCAATCTTCTTCTCAAGATGCTCCTCAAGACCAAGCAGTTTTACCAGATCATCCACATCTTTCTTTGTGGATATATCCGGCTTGTTTCTGAGCCCATATACTATATTTCCATATGCCGTGAGATTAGGAAAAAGAGCATAGTCCTGAAACACTATATTGAACCCTCTCTTTTCCAACGGAACATTTGTTATATCTTCACCATCATAGAGAATCCTTCCATCCGTCACATCCGTGATCCCGAGTATTATATTGAGAAGTGTTGTCTTTCCACTTCCGGATGGTCCGAGAATCGACACGATCTCACCCTTTTCTATTTGAAGTGATATATCATTCAAGATTGATAGGTCTCCATACTTCTTCGTTATGTTTTTCAGTTCTAACATTCTAAAATTTTAACCTCCTGTCCTGCTCTGTCCTGCAGGTGTTATGTTCATTTCGCTTGTACGGTTCACAGATTATCACGGCATTTGTCCCCCTTGCTATCAAAGCAGTGTAAAACTTTTGAACGGAAATTTTACATAAAAAACGGTGCCGATATGTAATTTTTCTACATATCAGCACCGTATCTGCGCTTACTTATCATCCTGCCACTCTTCGAAAGCTGCCCTGAATATTTATCAAAGTCCATGGACATAAGTCCCACATATATCATATCCACCACAGCCATATGCACCGTTCTGGAAAATATGTCATTTCCCTGCAGGAATTGCCGATCCGATGTGAGGATCATGATATCGGCAGCCTCCGCCAACGGTGTATCCGTAAAGTTTGTTATCGCAATGGTCGTTGCGCCTCTGTTTCTCGCACTTTTAAGTACATCCACCGTATTTATCGATGTTCCCGTGTAAGATATACCTATTGCTACATCTCCTGTGGACATATGACCTGCTTGTATACTCTGCAGATAATAATCACAGTTGTATTCACATGAGATTCCCAAATACATAAGTTTTGTCTGCAGATCTATTGCAACCGAATTGGAATCCTCCACAGAAAATATACCAACCCTGCCAGCTCTGTCTATGGCGCACACCGTCTTCTCAAGTGCCTTCGCCGAAATGGACTTAAGCGAATCATTGAGAAGTTCTATAGTATTTACAACTATTCGCCCTGGAATGTCCTCTATCTTCTCACCTTTATGAAACGGCATCCCAAGAACTTGATCATTTGCATCATCCCAGATGCCGTTTTCTCTTATTCTATCCTTCAAAACCGCTATCTTTACTTCTCTGAAACCATCATACCCAGACCTCCTGAGCATTCTCAGAACAGTTGGCTGGCTTACTCCTGCTGTATCAGCCATCTTTGCTAATGTCATATTTTCCATGTCATCCATGTGTCCCAACATGTATTCTGCAGCCTTCTGTTCAGACTGTCTGAATTTCGGGTACGCTGCCCTTATATTATCTGTGACCATAATTTGTGATCTCCTTTATAGTTATATATTTACCAGACACATATATTGTTTCCGTCTCGTGCCATCCCTATTTGCCCATTTTTGATTTCTACGCTTTGTAGTAAAACTACATATTATTGTAGAACAGCCATGTCAAATGTCGGTGTTGGCTGTGTAAATTTTTGTTTACATAGGAAATCATTATTAATTATCGTTAATATTTTTTACATATTATGTCAACCAACTAGGAATTTTATTAACTTTTTGTATACAGCCTTATACCCTGAAATCTTTAAACAATAGTAGTAAGAACCACATATTCATAGTATGGTCGTTCCTTTTGATATAAAATCTATTTACTTTTTGTAATGCGCGTGGCAAAATTCGCAATTTTATCCCCCTATTGACCTAAAAAATTGCCAGTGATAAAGTGCAGACTATCAGATATGCATATCTAAAATCAAATCAATGATTATTTCAAATTACGCTAACCCGGCCGTACATATTTTATAAATAGGGCTGGTTCAATATTTGAATTCCAAGACAAATTACATATACACCAGGAGGAATATGCCTATGACCCCAAATACAAAAATTAGCACTCTTTTTACTCAGACTGACAGGAAAATTGTCATAGATAAGCTGAAAAATAACCCATTGCTTTCTGTTAGATTCAGATCCCTGAAAGGCGAACTCAAAGAACGAATGATCGACTTTCTATGTGGCACCGCAACTCTCCCGCTTACATATGATCCGTTCTTTAAAAAGTTATTTAATCCAGATATTTATCCTGAACGCCTTGAAAATTTTATAAGCAGTGTTCTTAAGAAAAAGGTAAAGATAAAATGTGTTCTATCACAGGAAGACAGCCAGCTTCAGGGAGCAACTCTGCTTATTCTTGATATCATAGTTGAACTGGAGGATGGTTCCATTGCAAATGTTGAAATTCAGAAAATATCGTATCTTTTTCCTGCTCAGAGGATGTCCTGTTATTCCGCAGACTTATTGCTCAGGCAGTATGCAAGAGTGAAGGGTGAAAAAGGTAAAGGATTCACATACAATGATCTCAAAAAAGTGTATACAATTATCATATTCGAGAATAGCCCCGCCGAGCTTAAAAAGGACTATGTAAAGGACGCTTACATTCATTTTGGGCATACTACGTTTGATTCTGGGATTCATATGGATCTGTTACAGGATTTCTATTTAATCTCGCTTGACGTATTTCAGAAAAGCTACTATTCTAAATCTATAAAAGATCGGAACGAATTAAATGGATGGCTTACCCTACTATCCACTGACAACGTCTGTAAACTTGATGAGCTAGTTTCTGACTACCCTTATCTTGAAAGCATAATTGCTGATATGGCAAGCTATCTGGATAAACCAGATGAGGTAATCGGTATGTTTTCAGATGCTCTTAGAATACTTGATGAAAATACAGCCCGCTATATGATCGAACTTAAAGACGAAGAAATTGCGGAAAAAGACAAGCTACTTGCTGAGAAGGACGACCAGCTTGCTGAGAAGGATGCTTTAATCGCTGAACTCATGGCCCAGCTTAAAAAGTAGGATTATAAGGTGCGTAATTATTAAAGGACAGAACATGCCAGCTTTCGCTGAAAAGTTCTGTCCTTTTTATAGGTCCACTATTCCGACTTTCTCTCTGAATTCTCATTGGATTCTGTCGTGTCACCTGTTTCTCTGAGATTCTTCTCTCTTATATACTGAATAGCCTCTTTTACGGCTGCTTCCTCCTCATCCTTTGCTATCTTTCTTGCATAGGATACAGTCTTTACTAGGTTGGCTATGAGTATAATGGCAAGCGGAACAAGAATTATGGGTACAAATATAAGTGGGTTAGACACAAGCCTCACTATCTTGCCAAGTATGAGTGACGACCACACCACCCTGCCAAGCAGGTCTCTTGAGTCCACATCATAACGGTCCACCACATTATTGGCGTCGCCCTTTGTAATATACCTATAATTATTACCATCCGTCTCTATCGAGACAACTCTATGTGTATTTACCGCACCAGAAAGAGCCGGATCCGATGAATAAAATGATATGACATCATTCTCATGTATGGATGCCGGGGCTGTCTGCTTAACAATTGTCTGGTCTCCCCCATTTTTCAAATAATACAATATTGTATATCATAATGACGTATTATTATATGGGAAAATGTCAAGTATTCATGTATTAGTAATCTGTTTTTGTGCATATTGCAATATTGCATATGTGCACTATGTTCTACATTCTATCGTCTTGTGAAAATATCGGACCTACTGAGCGGTTGTCACACGGCACCAGTCAAGTACAGCCGAGTAAGAAGCCATCACACTCTCATGCATCTTGCAGATCATATCCACATCAAGTTCTTTAACCGCTTTCTCCAGCTCCTGCGCCTCATCGCCCAGCTCCATGGCTCCGATCGTTCTGGATGTACTTTTTACCGTATGTATCAATATCCTGTAGCCGTCCCAATCTTTTTCATCATAAGCCTTCTGTATCTCTGCGCGCTTGTCGTCAGCTGCATACATTGATATGATTTCTTTCAAAAAGTCTTCACTGCCCCCGCAGTATGTAAGACCTTTCTCGTGGTCAATGTGAACTTCTTTACAAGATATGTCTAAATCCTGTTTTGAAAACCCATCTCGAGTCATATTTTCACATTTTTCTACCGCGCAAGTCTCTTCCGTAGCTTTATTCTGTTTTCCCATAACATCTGTTTTTTCGTCTACGGTTCCGGCACCCATTGTTGGGCTTTCCCGATCTTCATCACATACCGTCGGATCCACCAGCTTATCCTCAGGTATATATCTCATCAGGATATCTTCCAGCACCTCCGGCTGCACCGGCTTGCTGATATAATCCTTAAATCCTTCCGCCAGATACATCTCTCTTGCACCCATGACAGCATTTGCAGTCATGACTATATATGTACTCCTGCCACACAGGCTGTCGCGCATGAGCATAGCACGGTGAAATGTCTCCATGCCATCCATCTCAGGCATCATGTGATCCATAAGGATGATATCATACCTGTACTTTTTTATAAGCTCCAGACACTCGGCACCGCTGGCACAGGTCGAAACCTTCATACGTGTAGGCTTAAGCATCATCTTGATAACTTTCAGATTCATGACATTGTCATCCACAACAAGAACACTGACATCCGGGGCACACAATTTGCTCTTATACGTCTTTCTCTCCTTCATATACTGTCTGTGCCTGTCCTTAAAATCGCCTATTCTCTCATCGGACAGACGTTCCTGGCTGATTTTTACCACAAATGTAGTCCCATGTCCATACTTACTATGGCAGGTTATACTTCCACCCATCATTTCCACAAGGTGATATGTGATGGCCAGTCCAAGTCCTGTCCCCTCTATAGATCGGTTATTCGACAGATCAAGCCGCTCAAAATCTTTGAAAAGTCTCTCCTGATCTTCCTCTTTTATTCCGATTCCAGTATCACGAACAGCCATGACCAGTTCCACATTATGGGGATCTGCACCATGATCCTCCATATGGACGGTCACTCTGATCGAACCTTTCTTCGTATACTTCACAGCATTTCCAATAAGATTTATCAGGATCCGGCATATTCTGGCGGAATCGCCTTTCAGATCATTATACAAAATCTCCTGAACCTCGGCATCAAGCTCCAGATTCTTCTGTCTTGCTCTGGACTCCATAACAGACAACACATTGCTGAGCAGCTGGCTGAAATGATATTCCTCATTGACTATCTCCATCCTGCCCGATTCTATCATGGAGAAATCCAGCACATCCCTCACCAGATCTACCAGGATATCACTTGAGCTCTGTATATCCCTGGCACATTTCATGGTTTGTTCCTCGTGTGTCTCTCTCATTATTATCTCATTCATCCCCACTATGGTATTTAGCGGAGTCCTGATCTCATGGGACATATGCGCAAGGAACTCGGATTTGGCATGGTTCGCCACATCAGCATCATCCTTCGCTCTGGTAAGCTCCTCATTTATCTGCTCTATCTCCTCTAGTTTACACTTGTATACGGCATTCTGGAATCTCACTATGGATCCGATAACTATGCCGAATATTATAAGACTCTGGAGCATGTCTACATACACACTCCTCTCATTTGCCAATGGGATCACCAGTTCTGGGTATTTATACGAGACTATGTAACATGCAACCACCATTATGATCTGGACAGCCAGCATGACATAGCAAAACATGCCATCTATCAGAAGGAATGAGAATATCATGCCTAAGCCAAACCAGAAACCCATACCGCTGTACGCTCCGCCCGAGGTGAAGAACATCATCGGAAATGCCATCAAAGTTATAACAAAAACGATCACTATAGCACTCTGTCTCACCATCTTTTTTGCATTTGCAAGGTAAATGCATATGCCGAGCACAGCCAACGCGGTCAATATGGCAACATCTTGTATAAGTGGAGTTTTGATGATCAGGCTCGCTATAAAGCTGATGATTCCGCCAACGGTGCCTCCACCTGTAATTATATTAAACAGAAGCAGCTGCATGTCCGTATCATTGTTGAGCATCTTCTTCCAAGGTACAGCCTTTGAACTTTTTTTATCTGATTTCTCATTTACTATCTTCCCCAAAGTGTCCCCCCATCTGTATTTAACCGATAACTCCGTACAAGGTCTCAAGGAAAACTATTGGAAGGAACGGCTTCGTAATATAATCCTCAACCCCCATCTGTCTCGCTCTCTCTATCAGCTTATAATCCTTATAAGCTGTTACGAATATGACCGGTACGTCTGTGATCTTTCGTATCTCTTCCAGCGTCTGGAATCCATCCATGTCTGGCATCTCGATATCGAGCAATACCAGGTCTATCTGCTGATTTCCCACTATGTCTATGGCCTGCTTTCCGCTCTCAGCCGCAATGACCTTGTAGAGGGGCTCGTTTTTGCAGATATTCTCTATAAGTCTGATATTTATCTTCTCGTCATCTACAACAAGGATATTGCTGACCATCTTCTCGGCCTGTCTCATGTGGTAGTCTTCATCCTCGTCAATCATATTGAGCATGACTTCTGCAATATCCGGATCAAACTGACTGCCCTTGCCCTTCTCCATCTCATCGCGCACTATCTTCTGTGGCAGGGCGTATCTGTAGCTTCGGTTGGATGTCATGGCATCATAGCTGTCTGCCACCGCTATGATCCTTGCACACCTTGGTATATTTTCTCCCTTCAGCCCACTTGGATATCCTGTTCCATCGTACCTCTCGTGGTGATACTTTGCGCCCACCGCCAGTTCCGGAAATGCATTTATATTCTTGAGAATATGGTATCCATTTACACAGTGAAGCTTTATCATGGAGAATTCTTCATCCGTAAGTCTTCCCGGCTTGTTGATTATGTTGTCTGGAATACGTATCTTGCCCATATCATGAAGCAGTGCTATCTGATATATCTCGTCCTGCTCCCTGATTGTTCCGCCCATCCGCTTCACCAGTTCACGGCTGTATCTGGCAACACGCACGGAGTGGCCTTTTGTGTATTTGTCCTTTGCATCTATCGTCTTGGCAAATGCCTGCATGACCATATTATTCAGGTCTGTGAGTTCGTTATTTGTCTCATCGAGCTGGCTCATGATTGCATCCGTACTATTCTTGGATCTGGTACAGAAGAACACTATAATTATATATAAAACTATTCCAACGCCTATATCGTAGCCTATCAGGTTTCTTATTCCGTGGTACAGCTTCTCATTTGTGATGACCATGACCACATACCATTCATCAACTATGGAACAGCTGAAAACCGTCACCTTCTTGTCATCAACAACCGCTTGAAATGGTTCGCCGTCATTGTCCGTTATGCCCTTCATGAGTGCAGACATTTCACCCTGGGTATAGTCCTGTCCTACATCTTTCTTGTCTGAATGGGTTATCACCAAGCCTGACTTGTCGCAGACGAATGCATATCCCTGACCATTTAATTTGATTTTTTCCGTCTCAGCCTGTATTTGATCCAGAGTTACATCCAGAGATATTACGCTCACACCATCATAGAGTAACTGGCTGACTGACATCAGAATATCACCTGTCTGCGCATCGATGTACGGCTGGCCCAGGGTTGGCTGGCCGTCTGCCGCCACTGCTGCCTTGTACCATGCCCGCTCCTGAGGAACATAATCATCGTTGGGAACCCAGTCTGTGCCATCAAGATATTCGCCGTTTATAAAGCCATATACACCTGTGAACGCCGCATCTATATCCTGGAGATAATAATCTGATTCATTCGTGAGAAAGTTCAGTATATCCTGCCCCGACTGACCTTCTCTCATCATATGCTCCACAGTGATCTTCGTAACTTCCACCGCATCCACGGCTCGATTCAGATACGAATTCATATATTCCTGCTCCTGCTTCACAGTCTCTGCCGCCAAAGCCAGAGTATCATTCACTGACTTCCTATAAAATGTCATGATCGTACATAACGACAGTACCACAATCGCCACAAAACTCACTATCAGCGTCAGTATATACTGCCTCTTGCTTACATTCTTCATACCGAATTTCCCCATTTCACGTACATTATTCCGGTCCCAGATCAGCTCAAGTTTATACTTACATATAGCTACAATTGTAACACACTACCAACATTAATCAAATATTTAATGGGGTCTGAGGGGTCCGCCACCTCCGTCCCCAGAGATAAATTACACCCGTTAGAGCGCGCCATGGCGTGCAAACAAAAACAACCTCCTGGCGGTTTCCCACCAGAAGGTCGTCAATCCCTACCCCGAATAGGCAGGCCATTGCATACATGTTGTCAAATGTAGGAAGGCATTCGCCCCTCTGCCACTTGTAGATCGATACAGGTTCATTGAACCCGAGAAATGCCTGCAATGCTTTTACGGTGATTCCTTTCTGCTCTCTCACTTCTTTGATCCTCTTGCCTGTTGCGCAAAGGTCGATCATTGGAAAATTGTTCTGTGTCATAAATGATACCTCCCATTGTAAATGCTATAAACTATCTGACTACCAATATCTCCAATAGTCTTATAACTGGGTCAATATCCCGAACACTAATAATAAAATATGTCAGAAGGAATCTACAGATACTATAACACAAATAAACCACAGGTTAAAAGTAAACCTGTGGTTTAAAATTTTTTATTCAGTTTTCCCGTTCTGCTTCGCAAGCTTGTACTGGGTCATCTTCCTCTTGGAAGCTATGCGCTTATGCTTCTTTGCCTCAGCCCGCTCCGCAGACCGGTCAGGAAGAATGCCACAGGCCTCAAGGGCTCTCGGCCATGGCCCAAGGTAGGATTTTATCCAGCCAACCTGCTCCGGTGTAAAGTCTGACTTTTTCGGATATCTTCCAAGTGAAATATATGCGTCCAGAAGCATCTGACAACATTCTTCACGTGTATAGCCAGCTCTCTTGTTCTCCATACCTCTTTCCTCCGGATCATCTCTGCGTTTCTATGGCCTGAGAATTATTTTACTTTGACAGACTTCACTGAGCTGCCAAGTCCCATGTATCTCTTGCCATTTATTGTCTTGTAAGCTCTTACTCTCACATAGTATCTCTTGTTCTTTGCTAGATTCTTGATAGTTGCACTGCCATACTTTGCGCTCACATACTTTGTCTTTGCAGACTTAAAGTTCTTGTTTGTAGCATATGTTATCTGATATCCGGTAGCACCGCTTACCTTCTTGTAGGTCACCTTAAGACTTCTGCTGCTGTTTGATGCAAGCTTTGTTATTGATGACTTTGCAGGGGTAACTATCAGAGTTACGATTCCGCTTGCCTTGTTGTAATTGCTGTTGCCTGAGACAGTGATCTTTATCTGTACTCTGCCCGGCTTCTTGGTTCTCACAAGACCTGACTTGCTGTTTACTATCGCAATATTCTTGTTTGTTGATGAGTAAGTTACAGTTCCCTTACCGGCAGCCTTAACGGTTATATATCTGTTGTATACATATAATGTGTTGCCTGTCACTGTCTGGTCTGCCTTATTGATCTTGAAGGTCTGCTCAACACTGCCTGTATAATCGTTCTTACCTGTTATAGTTACCTTGGCTGTTCCGGCGTTCACGTTATTTGCATACGATGCTGTATAATCAGCCGCCTCAAGTTTCTTACCGTCAACTGTTACTGTAACCTCAGGCTTCTGTGCCTTGCCTGTATATGTCACATCTGCAACTTCTATAACTGTGTTGTTCTTTGTGAGTGTAACCTTTGTATCCGGCTCCTCTGGCTCTACAGGGACCTCCTTGACTGTTATCTTGATAACGATCTGTCCAGCCTCGTAGTTCTCTGTTCCCTCAGATGAAACTGTGATCTCAGTCTCACCGACAGCCTTGACTGTCACACGTCCTGTCTCAGGATCTACCTCTGCCACCTCTGGTGCAGATGATGCAAATGTAAGTGTACCCTGTCCTGTAACCTCGAGATCAAATGGCTCTGCATTTTCAAGAACCTCGATCTCAGTCTTTTCTGTAGTTATCGTCTTTGTAGACTTCTTTATCTCGAACTCGCCCTGAATTGTACCAGAGAACTTACCAGTTCCCTTTACTGTACAAGTACCCTTTCCGGCATTTACGTTATCACTGTATGTAACCTCATAGTTGCTTGGATCAAGCTTCTTGTCATTTACATATACGGTAACTTCCGGTGTGAGCTCCTCTCCAGTGTACTCTGCGTCTGCTATCTCAAGCTTTGTATTGTCCTCAGTGAGTGCTGTCACTGCCATGATCTTGTACCATGCAGTTCTTCCACCTCTTGATGTGATCCTGCACACAACATCATTTGTCAGGTTGATCTTTGCTGAAAGTCCGTCAACCACAACATAATGGCCATCCGCAGTTGTCTTGTATGTCATGTCAAGCTTTACAAGATCTGCGCTCTCCGGCAATACAACACCGACCTCAAATGGATCAGCCTTTGTTCCTGTTCCATTCAGAACCTCTCCATTTGCCTTGTATGTGTAGATAGAATTCCAATTCTCATCGGTTTCTGTCTCTGTGGTAAATGTTATCTCTGTTCCATCTATTGTCATGGACTCAAATGTAGGAAGTCCTGAGAATGATGCTGCTACATCTGCTCCTGTGAGCTCATAGTGAAGCTCGATAGTGTCGTTATCCTTTGCAGCCAGTGAACCAAGCCCACCGTTGTCAAAGTCGTCTCCGTTGTATGACAGCATCCATCCTGACATTGAGTAGTCAGCAACTGATGCAAGTCCGTTTACAGATACGATATATGGGCCATAAGCTGACTCCTGAATATCGTAGGCTATTCCGGCATTATCCAGTGCACGCTTTACAGCGTCAACCGCGGAAGCTGCCTCAACCTTTGTGTTCTCAAGGATAACTCCATCCTTTGATGCACCATTTATTCCGGCTGCACTTGCTGTGTAGTCATATACACCTATGTTGAAGATAGTAACTCCGTCAATTACAGTTCTTACCTTCTTGTATGTCTCTACAAATTCTCCATCTTCTGCTGTCAGAGGAACATTTGCCATGATCTCTGCTGCAGGTGCCACGTTCAAGATGGCCTCTCCGTCATTGATCTTGGTAACTGTGTCAACTGTGAGCTTCTTGACTGCCTCTATATTAGCAGCCGATACATATGAAGCCTGATCCTCTGTGATGCTCTCATCTGCTGCGGCTGTGCATGAATATGCAGATCCTGATATTGTCAGATCCTCTGAATAGCCTGCAAATACGCCTGTTGTGGCTGTGTCGCTGCCATTTACAGTTCCTGCGCTGTAGCAGTCTGTAATCTCCACGCCTGCGTCATTTGACGTATTACCCTTGAAAACACCTGCAATACCGCCTGCATTTGTCTGGCCTGTGATCGTTCCTGCATTGTAGCATGAAATGATCTTGCATCCAGGATCCTGTGGATAGTATTCATTGTGGCTTCCGAGTATTCCACCAACATTTGTCTTGGCTGTGATGTCACCATAGTTTGTCGAATTCTGTACGCAGATATTTCGGCTGCTCATAGATCCTATGATTCCGCCGACGGTACCACCGTTTTCTGCCTTAATAGTTCCATGATTTACACAGTTCTCAATCACTGTGTTGCTTATTTTGTTCGTGTTACAGTATCCTACCAGACCACCTATCGAAGCTGATGTATTTGTGCCTGTGTAAGTGATATTTACTTTAGATGTACAACCTGTTACTCTTGCCGGTGCATCTGTGGTTCCCTGATACAGGTATCCCACAACCGCTCCTGCTGCAGTCTTGGTGCTCATGATGATAGTTCCCTCTACTGTGAGGCTGCTGATCCTTGCACCCGCCTGTCCAAATATTCCTGAGTAGCCTATATCATTCTGATACAGATTGCTGATAGTATGTCCCTGGCCGTCAAATGAACCCATGTATATGGCACCCGATGTACCTATTGGTGTCCAGCTATATCCTGCAAGGTTGATATCCGCTGTGAGCACTGCATTTATGTCGACCTTCTTATTGACATTTACCTCATTTTCAAACCAGTACAGCTCTGCACCTGTGCTGATCTGGTATACTCCGTCAACCTGTTCGGGCTCGGTCTTGCTCTCGCCATCCCAAGCAGTTGCACTTGACGCTGTGAGGCTGATGGTCTGTGACATCTCGCCGGAAGTATCCTCCGGGATCTCAAATGTTCCCTCGGCATACATGTATCCGGCACACTTCATAGTGTAATTGTACTGTCTGCCTGCAAGACCATTGAAGCTGCCGTCCTTTACTGTTACGGGATTTCCTTCAGTATCCTTTATGCTTACCTTATATCCTTCTACTGCTTCGTTTGTAGCACCATCCACTACATCAAGCTTTACCTGGACAAAGTCTGTCTTTGCCAGCTTAAATGACATATCCGGGAGACTTCCAAGGTATGCCACACGTACGCTTGCTGCCATCTGTACAGGCTTTCCTGTTGCATGGCGGACCTCTCTGTGTGAACCGTATGGCGAACCAAATCCGCCCTCATACAGAACTCCGCTCAGCGTGTACTCGTCACCTGCAAAATACTGAGGTATCTTGACTGTAACTGTCTGGGCAGCAGGATATGATGCAAATGCATACTGGTTGCTTGCTCCTGAGAATTCATTTCCTTCACCATCTGACAGTTTTATAGTTCCGGCCATGTTGTAAATTCCTGCAAGCTTGTTGGCCGGAATATACAGACCATCGTATGCCTTCTTGCCATCCTCTGTACGCTTACCATATGAAACCTCTATGGTATCACCGGCTCTGAGTTCATCTGCTGAGATCTCGTCACCATCAGCGTTCTTATATGTGTATGATATCGGGACTTCCTTTGCACGTACTACCTGATATGTGCTAACTCCGTCCTTTGTCACCTTTATTATGTTTGATCCCTCTGTGAGACCGCTTACAGTGTAGCTTCCATCATCATTCTTCTTGACATCTGCTGTTGTAAATCCACTGTATGTAAGCTTGTTTCCCGTGATCTGTGGATGAAGAACTGATACTGCCACTCCATCCTCCGGTGTAAATGTGTACTCTGCACCGGCTGCTCCCTCAAGATAATACAGAACATCGATCTGTGCATCCAGATTGTCTACAGCAGTCTTAGCAGTCTCTGTGTTGCGTCCTGCATTTAATGTCATATTTGTCTGAATGTCTGAGCCGTCATTTCCTACAGTGAATACGACTACACCTGTGTTTTCAGGCCAGATCGCACTGAAGAATGAACCGCCCATACCAGGCTTGTTGATCTCTGCATCATAGGTTACGAGAAGTATCGCTGTTCCCTCTGACTTTGCCTCGATCTCTGCTATCTCTGAATGCTCGCCAGGTACAACGCTGATCACATCACTTGATGGGTTACCATTCTCATCGATAACTGTGTAGTGATAATCAGGCTCTGCTGATTTTGCATTCATGATACCCTCTATAGCCTGCCAGTTACGGAAGCACTCAAGGTGATACTTGTCACCCTTCTGCATTGATACATAGCCCTTCTCATTGGATGTCATGTAGATATCTGCGACATCTGAGCTGTTGGCTGACATGTCATGTACAACTGTGCCAGGGCCATATGTGCTGTCGCCGATGTACATATCCTCGGCTGTTACCTTGTACTCAGCATCTGTGGTTGTGGAGAACCAATTCCAGTATGTCACTCCCTCTCCACCAGTTACACGGTAGTAATATGTGATACCACTTCCAAGCTTATATTTGTATGTGTCATATCCGGCATCCTTGCTGTCTATCTTGATGCCAGCCTCATCCTTATATATATAGTATGTTGAAAGTGTACCAACTCTGAGCTCAGTTCCCTCTGGAACTGTGAACTCTACTGTCTTTGCCGCTGCAAGGGCTACTGAATAACCGTAGCTTCTGTTGGATGTAAGTGTGTTTGACACAGTCTTAGAGATATAGTCATCTGCTCTATCTCCAACCGGATCATATGTCACTGACACCATATCAGCATAGTAGAACAGTCCTGCATACTTTGCCCAGGAGTCATCTGACCCCTCCCTGGTCTTTACAAACTCTGCATGTCTGTCCACATTGTCAGGAGACATAACCTTACCTGTGACGGTATAGTCAACGTCTTCCTTCCAATATTTTTTGTTGCCATCTACAGTGTCATAACCTGTACATGCTATATCTGTGATGCTGTATATGCTGTATGACTGCTGTGGCTCGTCTGTGACTACGAGATCTATCGATCCCATATCTGTCTTCTCGTCACCGCTCTTCTGATATGCTGACAGACGGTATGTACCCGGCTCAAGCTCAAGGGTATACTTGCTGCCATCAGGCTCTCCAACTTCAATCTCATTGCCCTCTGAATCAGCCAGAGTCATGTAAGGAGCAGAATAATTCATGGTTACAGATACTGTATTTCTCTTGTCGCCCCTGATCTTCTTCTCAACTGCCTGAACCTCATCTGCAGTTGCAGTGAGATCTGTCATGACCGCCTGAACCTCTTCACATAGAGCCTCATCCTTGGCTATCTCATCTGCATGCTCTGCATAGAGCACATAGAGCTCTGTCTTGTCCTGAGTCTCATAGTATGCATACTCAGAGTCAAATGTATTCTTATCCGGATTGTAGCCATATCCCAGATCTGCGCCATAATCTGCGAGTGTGAACTGCCAACGGATAACGTGTGTATTGTCTACTCCGGCTGCAGAATCTACCTGATATTCTCCTGCGCCGACATTTCCCATTCTATTGTCAACTGTGTTCATCCAGCCAGACATGCTGAAATAATCAAACTGGCCAAGATCTTTTCCAGTCTTGTCCTTAAGCTCAAGTGCCTTTCCATTCTTCTTCTGATAAGCATCCTTAAGCTCCTGTGGAACATTTGCAGCTCCCTTATCAATGCCCTTTACGTTGGCAAGATAATAACTGGAACTGTTGTATTTGTCTGTTCCTGAAGGTTCTGTTTCAAGTCCCTCTTTCTTGAAAAACGCGTAAGTTGCCTGTGATACGGTAAGCTTAGACAGGTCGATGTCTATGCCTTCCTCTTTCCAGACTTCACCGATCTCTTTGTAGGACATTCTCTCTGGCTCGATATAGAATCCCTGGCCAAGAGTAAATCCCTCAAGAGACAGCACAACGTACTCAGTGCTGTAATCAACTTCGCCATCACTCTCTGCGGCGGCAGCCTGAACATAGCCCCAGCTTGCATTTGAAGCAAATGGTGCCACTAAAACTGCGCATGCCAATAAGAATGAAAGCATCAATGTCTTGATTCGTTTCATCTCCTATTTTCCTTTCTTTATTTAATTGTAGGTTATAAAGCAGGGAATATGTATTCTGCTTTTCCCACGCCCAAAAGCTAACAGATGAACTGTCGTGTCATCCGCATCCGGGTACTCCGCATATCCCGGCTGTCTGTGTCTGTCAGACGCCGTCACGCGGCCGGAAATCTCATAAAATCTGCGGGCATTCTGACTGAAAGACACAAGTCTTAACACAGTAATGGCGGTTGCACCGGAATCTCACCGAATTTCCCCCTGATCGGATGCTTTTCAGGACGGCATCCGAGCAGATTTTCACTATGAAATCACAGGGTTTATAGTAATTGTGAATCGGGGAATTGTCAACTCCAAGTACCACTTAATGTATTTTTTTGTCATATTTTATTAGTAAGGTGAGATATGTGTTTTATCCATATCACACATTTCTGCATAATATGTAAGTAGAGAGAAATTACTGAGAATACCTTTGGATTTCATTCTGCTGTCCACAGCATACATTTGGTTTACAAATCCTCCAAGCCATGATAACATCAAGAAATCGAAGGATGTCAAAGAGATGCTATCAGAGATGGTTGAGGAGGAGAGAAACCGCAAGAAAGTCACAAGCCGGGTATCCCTATTTTATAGAGATATCCGGCTTTTCTTCTGTCTCTTATTCTGATTACTTTTTAGTTACGGAAGCCAGCTTATTCTGACCTCTTTGAGCTGTCCTGTTGTATCGTCAAACTCAAATGTATAGCCGCTGCTTCCCATATAAACCTCAGAATCTACACTGTACTTGACTATCTTGCCATCTACTTCTGCATTCTCGCTGCACTTTTCAAGCAACTGATCCTTGGTGATAGTTGTAGGGAATGAGAAGTTCACCTGCTTTGCACCGTCAAGCATCATCTCACTGATCTCTGCATTCATGCCGGCATCATAATCCGGGTTTGGCACAAAAAGGTGTGAATACCTTACATATGAGAGAACGCAATCCTCTGCCTTCTGCTCACCGTCAGTAAAGTTGCCAAACATAAACTGCATCGTTACGTAGTCATTGATTTCTGCTGTGTATCTGTCAGTTTCGTAATTTTTATTTACATTGTTGCCACTGTTATTGAGAGAATTCTGCTCAAATGGTATTCCACCGTCTATAAGATCCTTCAAGGTGGACTCACCTAAAGTGAATTTCTTTCCATTATATACAAATGACCTATTGTCAAGATCTGCGTAATTCTCGCTGAGTCCCGATGCCAATGTAAAATCCTCATATACAGGCATCGTAAATTCTGTGGATTCCTCACTGTCATCACTGTAATCGGTTTCATCTGCATATGAATCATCAGATTCAGCATCACCTGTATCCTCAGCCTCAGATTCCTCCTCCGTTGCCATTTCCGTTTCGGTTACCTGCTCTGTTGACTCCGTCTCTCTGGTGGATTTGCCATCATTTCCACATCCAACTATAGAAATTCCCATCACCACCGTGATAAGTCCTGCAATCAACATTTTCCTGTTCCTCATATAATAATCCTCCTTAAAACCTAGTGGCTTTATTATTGAGAATGTCACTATATTTTATCAAGCCGTAATCGGTTGCAACCAGGCAACTATGGGTAGCAAACCGGAATTATAGGGATTTTCGTCACTTTTTTGCAATCTATAGTGCTTATTTCTCCGTAATGTTCATGAAACTATAATAAGTGTCTCTGTCCATGGCATCCGGATTATCATCGGCAAATCCGCTGACTGTATATATGTTCCCATCCTTTAGATCAGCATATGCATTAAAATAGTATGTGATATTTCTCTTGCCGTCCTTTATATATAAGGTCGAATATGTGTAGTAATAAAATGTCACACCATTTACCTCACACTGACCTTCCTCTGTTACCTTTGATATTCCGACCCCGGTCTTTCTGTCTGCCATATCAGATGCTGTCATCCAACTATACGGTACGATCGAAGTCACAACCGTGATCTTATCACCGTCTGAATAGTATGTCTTACCTGACAAATCCTCATTCTGAAGGCTGTAATTTTCAGGAATTTCATATGACACGGTAGTATCTCCATTCACGACACTGTCCACTACTCCCGTCTCCATAGCTTCGTCCTCCTGCCAGTATGAGCCTGTCATATCATTTGTCTCATCTGTGGGAACGGCCCCCGCAACAATGGCCACAGCTTCATCGGCAGCCTTCTCATATACCTCAGCTCTCTCCGACCCGCTCAGCGCATCTATATCTATCTCATCAAATCTTATCGAAGTAAAGAAACGCTGCCCTTCCCCGGCATCACATATAAGCTGATAAAAATATGATCTGTCGAACTTCGCACCTCGTTCATTTGCAAGACTCGCTATGTATCTGATATATTCCTTCCCCTGTATCTCGAACTTCTCAGGCTCCAGCTCCATCACATAACCTGCGTCCTCAATATTTTTCTTGCGCTGCTCTCTGTTGTCCCAGAAATCCGCCATCGTCTTATCCTCCACATCGATCTGTATCAGATAATCATCACAGCTTCTTATATTAAGGCAGCCACTCTCATGTATGATTGCCAGTCCTACCGGCTTCACAGAGAAGGCATATCCCTTGAACACTATATGCCAAGGCTCTGTCTCATCGTCAGCTATTTTATTTTCATCCTGTTCAGTTTCACTTTTTTCTTCCGTCTTCCGCGCACTGTTCAGATCAATAACGCCCATAAACTCAAGAGCGACAAATGCAGCTCCCGCCAGTATGCATGCTATTACGATCGCGCAGACAATTTTTTTACATTTTTTCATCGGCTGTCTTATCCTCAAGTATGATCTGAAGTGTATCTTCTTTCTTCATCCTTCTTATCTCAAGTCCAATGAGGATCAGAAGAATAATAAACACCAGCATGACAAATGATGCGGCAACTATGGTTGATGTCTTGTAATTCAGAAACAGTCCATTACCGTCCGCCCCTGTGTACAACTGTATGTAATCTCCATCTCGTATCCCCGGTACATCAAGCCACACAGTATCCATGATCTTTCGGCCATTGTCATCAAAATATGCCAGATCAGCTTTTGTATACTGCTGATACACCTTCTCCACACGCACATTCCCGTTCTTATCTGAATGTCTGATCCACTCGTTCCTCACAAACAGCACCGCCACCACAATTACACAGAAAACGCATATGGCTGCCATCACGCAAAATAATATTTTCAATCTGGCAAGCCTGTCTTTTCCCCTGAGATTCTTCAGATGGACAGCATTATTCGCTGAAGTTCCATCCCCGGACACCTCTTCCGGCGCCTCCGGCTCATCACCCTTTCCATATATAAGTTCTCCAACCTGTACATCCAGAATCTCACATATACACACAAGCCTGTCCAGATCAGGATACGCCTTATCCCTCTCCCACTTGGACACAGCCTGTCTGCTGACTCCCATCTTTTCCGCAAATTCCTCCTGATTCAGACCGGCTTTCTTCCGGTACTCCTGAATCCTGGATCCTATAAGTAGCATTTGTTTTCCTCCTTTTTCCGAATATTAGGATTGACATTCATATTGTTAATAAGTTCTTTTAGAGAATTGGCAATTGGCTTATCTTCCACTTCTCCATCTACATACATATTTTCCCAATCTTTAGCCATTGAAATCAAACTATTTTCATAGAATAATATGTCATCACTAGAATCTCCTTCCTTTTTCAAAACGGAAAATAATACAATAGATTCTTTAGTATTACAATATCCTCTAATACAAGGATGCCAAAACAGATTAATATAATCATTAATTTCTGTAGGTAATGTATATCCATATTTTTCTTCAAATACAGACAAATCTGTTTCATCTTTCCTCTTAACAAAAAATACACCCGCATCAATTTCTTTTTTTATATCATCACAAATAATACTAAAATCTTCATTTGAGTAATAATTAGGATATTGTTTCGTTTTTTCAAAATAATTTTGAATAGTTTCTCTCATGTCTACATACCTCAATTTAATAAATCTTGTAACAGTAAAAGGTGTTAGGTGTTACAGATCCGCCATGAGGTGCAAATCATCTCAGCACATACCATTCTTCACCAAATTCTTCATAAATTTGAACCGCTGACGGATCATCAAGTCTCTCTGTAATACCTGTTTCTGATTCAAGGAAAACAAACTCTTCATTGTCATCTATAACCCGAATTCCATATAATTGCTTTAACGGATAATCCATGATAGTTGTCCCTTCCGTTTTACGCTCTGAATCAATATTAACATGATACAAATATTCCTTTTCAATCGATTCGAACGGTGCCTGTCCATACAATCCGTAAATATGTTTTTTCCCTTTTGTATCAATAAAATAGCCTTCGACATATGGCTCAGAATAAGAAGATACCGGCATGATAAATACTATTTTCTGTTTCTCCAAAAGATTATCAACATCATACTCAAAACGCCCTCCCGGCATAATGCAATCCACTACTTAGTTAGTCTATTCTTAACCTAATCCGCCCTGCGCATTTTCACGATGGTTTCTACGTGAACAGTACCCGGAAACTGATCGACGGCACAAGCCTTGGTCACAAAATATCCATGCTCCTGCAAAGTCACCAGATCCCTTGCAAGCGAAGTCGGTTTGCAGCTTATATACACAAGCTCCTTCACACCATAGTTGATGATCTTCAACAGGGCCTTCGGATTGATTCCGTCACGAGGTGGATCAAGCACTATGAAATCCGGTTTGTCCTCTATGTCATCTATTACCCTGAGTACATCTCCGGCGATGAACTCACAGTTGTCAAGGCCGTTAAGCTCCGCATTCACACGGGCAGCCTCCACAGCTTCCTCGACTATCTCCACACCGATGACCTTCTTTGCGACAGGCGCAAGAAGCTGGGCTATCGTTCCGGTTCCGCTGTAGAGGTCGAATATGACGGCATCCTTTGTGTCACCCACATATGAACGCGCCCTGTCATAGAGCCTCTCCGCACTCTTTGTATTTGTCTGGAAGAACGAGAACGGCGATATCTTGAACTGAAGTCCGAGAACTGTCTCGTATATATACTCTGTTCCATAAAGCAGATTTGTCCTGTCACTGATGACCGCATCCGCCATGGAGTCATTCTCCGTGTGGAGGATTCCTGCGATCTTTCCCTCAAGCGGCAGCTCCAGCAGCCCCTTCACGTATGCATCAAGGTCGAGAGCCGCCAAATTCTGGGTGGTTGTCACCAGATTCACCAGCAGATCGCCATTTGTCGCCGAACGTCTGATAACCAGATGGCGCAGAAGCCCCTCGTGCTGCATCTTTTTGTAATATGGGAGTCCCGCCTCCTTGCAGAACTGGACAGTATATTTCACTATCTTGTTCAGATCATCATTCACTATATAACAGTCATCCATCTGAACTATGTCGTATGTGCTGTTCTTCTTGTGAAGTCCAAGCGCCAGCGGGCCGTCCTTGTACTCATCGCCAAATGAGAACTCCATCTTGTTCCTGTATCCCTTTGTCACAGGAGATGCAAGTATCCCCTGCCACTCATAAGGGTGAGCCTCGCTGTCTATCGCTCCATCAAGGAGGCCTTTGACAAGCTCCTCCTTCACCTTGAGCTGGTTCTCGTAGCTGAGCGTCTGGTAACTGCAGCCACCACACATTCCAAAATGCGAACAAACTGGCGAAGCATCCTCAAGCTCAGATTTCTCAAGGACCTCAAGGAGCCTTCCGTCCGCCTTGCCCTTCTTCAGCTTGGTTATACGGCAGCTCACCTTCTGTCCTTTTATTGCGCCCTTAACTGTAACTTTTCTGTCATCCATATGAAAGCTTCCCTTGTTCGGGAACTCATATGTGTCTATCACACCTTCAACTATATCGTGTTTCTTCATTCTATTTCCAATCCTTATTTATTTTTCTGGAACGGTCTGCCCTATCCCCACAGATCCTCAAAAAACTTCTTCCTCTTCTTCTCCTCCGGTATGGAACATCAGCCATTTAAAGCTGCCTTCGGTAGGGCTGATGCTACATGTCAAATTTTCTTCGAAAACTTGACACATTCGACTCTACCCTCGGCAGCTCATTCTGCGCAAAAAACGGCGTTCCGTGCTGGTCAAAATCAAGCAGCATATACGTTCCAATCCGGTTGTCCCTCGGCAGAGCCAGACTTCCCGGATTGACAATGTATGAATCCTTGTAGCACGTCAGGTCACGGCGGTGTGTATGTCCATACATCACGAAGTCATATCCCTCCAGATCTATGAGTTCCTCCAGATAGGAGATTCCGCTGTTCACACTGTACCTGTGTCCATGGGTTATAAATGCCTTCTTGTCTCCGATGTTGAATTCGTCATATATCGGGAGCTCCGGGTTGTAATCGCAGTTGCCCCTCACCATGTGGATCTCACAGTCAAACAGGTCATGTATCAGCTTTTCATCTCCCTCCACATCACCGAGGTGTATCAGCATGTCCACGTCGCCAACTATATCGTGTATCTGTTTTAAGCAGCTACTCTTGCCATGAGTGTCACTTATTATCAGTACTTTCATCTATTCCTCCTAACGAGAATCCATCGATCCCACTGATCATTAACTGATTTATTCCTGATTCTCACTTACTCTCCCTGTGCGCTCTGATGACGTTCTTCATCAGTCTCAGTGCATTTCCCCTGTGACTGATCTTGTTCTTCTCCTCAGGATCAAGCTCCGCAGTGGTCTTGCCCAGCTCTGGAAGGTAAAATATAGGGTCATACCCGAAACCGTTCTCGCCGCGCTCCTCGTAGCCTATGATTCCCTCTATGGTTCCCCGCTCTGTGTACTCGCTTCCATCCGGGAACACTGCTGCTATAGCACACACGAATCTTGCTGTCCTCTCAGGATCTGGAACCCCGGCCAGCTTGTCTATTATGTACTGGTTCTTTATCCTGTACGATGTGTCCTCACCAAGAAATCTTGCGCTGTATATTCCAGGCGCCTTGTCCATGTAATCGACCTCAAGTCCTGAGTCATCCGCAAGCACCAGGCATCCGCTCTCCTTGCTGATGGCTCTCGCCTTGATCAGAGCATTCTCCTCAAATGTCTGTCCGTCCTCCACTATGTCTATATCGATCCCAGCCTCCTTCATGGACTGTATCTCAAATCCGAGGTCAGCAAGTATCATTCGGACCTCCTTCATCTTTCCTTCATTTCCCGTTGCAAATATCAGCTTGTCCATAATAGTTCTCCTTTCCCACAGCTTACATACACTTCCTGTTTATTCTGTCTTATCCGTAAATGCCTTGAGGCAGACGTTACATTTTCTCTCTTTTTCCGCACTGTACCACTGATTTCCATACAGACTTATATAGCCTTTTCCATCGGAGATGTCAAAGCTGTCAGTCATGGAATCCGCATCATACTCTATGGCTATCGGGTATTTGCTGCCCGGCGTGGTTATATGTACTATGACCGCAAATTTCTTTTCATCCGGGAGCTTGACCACATCATCCAGGTTGACCGTGTAGTATCCTGCGTACTCCATCTCGCCTGACGCGACAAGCTTCTTATTTGCCAGATCGTCAGTGTCCTCAAAATTTGTAGCCACATATACTTCATATGTCGTCTTTGCATCAGTAGCATAGAATGACACAGCCTTGAGCTCCTCGCTCTTGCCTGCCGTGTAAACATTTGCAAAGTAGGCATCCTCCTGGTCAAATCCAAGGACTCCGACCCAGCCCAGCTTGTCCGACTGGTATATCTTATCGTAGTTGTCTGCACCCTCAAGTCTGGTGTACACAACACTGGTCTCGCAAATATGCGCATCATAGTAGGATATATAGAAATATCCATCCTCGCCAAATTCGGTTCCCCAACTGTTCTTACAGATAAAAGCACCATCTTTCTTCGGCGCCTTGTTAAAGTTGTTCTTGCTGTAATTGTCATCCCATCCTACTATTACCACATCGTGGTTGATTCCCTCTGAACCATCATAATAGTACGCATGAGTCTCCTCGTTGTAATACTCCGAGCTGCTGTCGGCATCTATCATATCGCTGTATATCGCAGTCTCCACACCGCCCTTGGTGTACACTGCCTCTTTCACAGCCTTCAGATTCTTGTCGTCAATTATCTCCGCCTCCTGCAAATGCTTCACGGCCTTAAGCTTGGAGTTCGTCTTGTCATCCCCGTACGGATCATCCTTCTCGAGAACCGGTCCCTTCCAGGATGCAAGATATGCAATACTCATCCTGTACTGGCCACCCTCAAACTGTTCAACGCCAAATCCGTTGTTCATGGTCATGTTATCCACAGAGAACTGCAGCTTTTCATCCGGCATAAGAGTTGTCTCAAGTGCAGCCAGCGACGCAAATGCCCAGCATGTTCCCGAGTCTCCCTGGTCTCTGACCTCTGTGACCCGGCCCTCTTTTCTCATGTCGTAGGCAGCCGGCAGCTTACTGTCCTCACCGACCTTCTGCAGGGATACACGGCCTGTGTCATAATTGTACTCACATGTATAGTCAAGCGTGTCCGCTATATACTCTATAGGGACAAATGTCTCGTCATCCTTCTTTATCGGCGCATCCGCGATCTTCACGTCCTTGCCGTCCAGCTCTGCATCCTGGGAATCAAGCACCAGTCTGGCGACTCCTTCATTCCTCTTGATCACGATACTGCCATTCACATACTCTATGTATGTACACTTCATCTTATCCTTGAGCATCTTCAGCGGCATCATAAGGTGAAGATTATTGCTTACATACGGCTTGTACTCGTCCTCTTCCACCTCACTGCCATTTACATACAGTGTGAGTCCCGCTTCATTGTAATCGCCCGCAAGCTTCTCAGACATGCCGGAAACTGCGTGTTGATCCTCCTCGTTCTTCTCCAGACGTCCCGACGGCTCCTTTGTTCCGTAATACGCCAGAGCACCTATGGCAAGGATCAGAATTATATATACAAATTTCTTCAAGCTTCTTCTCTCCTTCGTTTAGGCGGCTTCGGTCCCATAAACTGATAGAAATATGATTTTATCATTCCGTTGTATATCTTGCGGTTTCTGTCGGCCTTTCTGCCGATATACTTCTCCGCATCCGTATACGATGTGATGAGGAACATTGACCAGTCATCAAGATTCCTATAGCTCTCGCCGATGGTCCTGTACAGCTCAGGCAGAGCCTCCTTCTCCTCAAGTCTCTCTCCGTAAGGTGGATTTGTGATTATAAATCCATACTTCTTCGGATTCCTCAGATCCTTCACATCCCTCTGCTGAAAATGGATGTGCTGCTCCACTCCTGCTGCCCTGGCATTCTCCATGGCACACTTCACCATATCGCCATCCAGATCATATCCCTGTATGTTCATCTTCACATCGTGGTCTATGAGATCATGAGCCTCATCCACCGCATTGTACCATATCTTCTTGTCACAGATCTTGGACCACTCCTGGGCCGTGAACTCCCTGTCCATTCCCGGTGCGATGTGTGCGCCTATCATGGCAGCCTCTATCGGAAATGTTCCACTTCCGCAGAACGGATCTACAAGGACTCTGTCCCTGTGCCACGGCGTGAGCATGATCAGCGCGGACGCCAGCGTCTCCGATATAGGAGCCTTTCCAACCAGCTTTCTGTATCCCCTCTTGTGAAGTGACACACCTGACGTGTCAAGTGCTATGGTCACTATATCCTTGAATATAAATACTCTCACCGGATAGCTTGCGCCATCCTCCGTGAACCATGACACTCTGTATGTCTGCTTCAATCTCTCAACCATAGCCTTCTTGACTATGGACTGTATATCCGATGGACTGAAGAGTGCACTCTTGTTTGATGTCGCCTTGGACACCCAGAATTTTGCATCCCTTGTCAGATACTTCTCCCAGGCGATGGCCTTTGTTCCCTCGAACAGCTCGTCAAATGTGGCGGCCTTGAAGCTGCCACATTTGAGCATGATACGCTCGGCTGTCCTTATAAAAATATTTGCCCTTGCAATCGCACTCTCGTCTCCGGCAAATGTGATCCTTCCGTCCTCCACCTGGACTATCTCGTATCCAAGATCAAGTATTTCTTTTTTCAGTACCGACTCCAGTCCAAAATGACATGGAGCTATAAGTTCTACTCTGCTCATTTCCTGCCCTTTCTGTGGGTTGTATATTTGTTCTATCGCTGTCTTGTGAGCGGGCCTCTGTACTGCGCCAGGCCTCCCACCGTGTTGATAACTCTGTATCCATCCTCGCTCATGATGAGCGCAGCCTTCATGCTGCTCACCCCATGAGCACAGTATACCAGCAGATATTTGCTTTTGGGAAGAGTATACTCCCCCGCTTCTATCAACTCAAATGGAATATTTACCGCCATGGGGATGTGTCCCTCCAGAAATTCATCGCGATCCCTGACATCCACTATTATGCCGCCCCTTGCAACAGCTTCACGTATGATGTTGCGTATGGGAATACTTGTGAATCCCATTTCTCCACCTCCTTCATACCGACAGAAAAACCTCTTCTGTTATATGATATGAAGGAAATGTCTCATCGACACAATAAAAACGAAGATCCCGGCAGGCGAAAAGCCAATTCCGTCTGTCGGGACCTTATAATTACTTCTTAAGCTGTGCAAGACGCTCGGCAACCTGCTCAGACATCTCAGTGTACTTGGCAAGCTTTGCCTTCTCCTCCTCAACCTTTGCGGCTGGGGCCTTGTCAACGAACTTTGGATTTGCAAGCATTCCTGATGCACGCTTGATCTCTCCGGCAAGCTTAGCAGCCTCCTTCTCAAGTCGCTCGATCTCCTTGTCGATATCCACAAGCTCCTCAAGAGGAATGTATACAGCGGCATCGTGGATCAGTGTTGATACTGCATTCTCATCGATTCCTGTCTTGTCCTCCTGAACGTGTACCTCGCTGGCATAACCCAGTGTGGCAAAGAAGCTCTTTGATGACTCAAATATATGTCTCACGTCCTCCTTTGCAGATACGACATATACCTTTGCCTTTCTGCTAGGTGGTACGTTCATTCCTGTACGAAGGTTTCTGATGGCACGGACTGCTGCCTTGATAGTGTCAACAGCGGCCTCGTCAGCCTCAAAGTTCCACTCGTCTGTGTACTCGGGCCACTTGGAGATCATGATCGACTCCTCCTCGTCCTGAATGTTGCAGAAGATCTCCTCTGTGATGAATGGCATGTATGGATGAAGAAGCTTAAGTGCCTGGATCAGAACTGTCTTAAGTGTCCAGAGTGCTGCTGCCTTTGTCTCATCCTCATCGTTGTAGAGACGAGGCTTAACCATCTCGATATACCAGTCACAGAACTCCTCCCAGATGAAGTCGTATACCTTGGATACAGCGATACCAAGCTCGAACTTCTCCATGTTGTCTGTCATCTCTTTTGCAAGTGTGTTGACCTTGGACAGGATCCAGCGGTCAGCTATTGTCAGGTCTGACAGCTTCACATTTGTGAAATCTGCCTTCTCCATATTCATCATGATGAAACGTGTTGCGTTCCAGATCTTATTTGCAAAGTTTCTGGAATTCTCAACTCTCTCCCAGTAGAAACGCATGTCGTTTCCAGGAGCATTTCCTGTTATAAGTGTCAGACGAAGGGCGTCTGCACCGTACTTATCTATAACCTCAAGCGGGTCAATACCATTTCCAAGTGACTTACTCATCTTACGTCCCTGGTCGTCTCTTACAAGTCCGTGGATCAGCACATGCTTGAACGGGCTCTTGCCTGTCTGCTCAAGTGCTGAGAATACCATACGGATTACCCAGAAGAATATGATGTCGTATCCGGTTACAAGCACGCTTGTAGGATAGAAGTATTCATACTCAGGTGTCTTATCCGGCCAGCCAAGTGTTGAAAATGGCCACAGTGCAGATGAGAACCATGTATCGAGCGTATCCTCATCCTGTGTGAGATGTGTACATCCGCACTTTGGACATACTGTAGGTGTCTCACGGCTGACGATGGTCTCGCCGCACTCGTCACAGTACCATGCAGGGATTCTGTGTCCCCACCAGAGCTGTCTTGATATACACCAGTCACGGATGTTCTCAAGCCAGTGGATGTATGTCTTGTCGAACTGCTCAGGCACAAATGAGAGCTCATCGGTCTTGATGATGTCAAGTGCTGCCTGTCCCATCTCCTTCATGCGGACGAACCACTGAGGCTTGATCATAGGCTCTACAGTTGTCTTACATCTGTCATGTGTTCCTACGTTGTGGCTGTGTGGAACTACCTTTACGAGAAGTCCCAGTGCGTCAAGGTCTGCCACCATCTGCTTTCTTGCCTCGTAGCGATCCATGCCTGCATACTTGCCTCCGAGCTCATTTATGGTTGCATCATCGTTCAGTATATTTATCTCCTCAAGATTGTGACGCTTTCCAACCTCGAAGTCGTTAGGGTCATGTGCAGGTGTGATCTTTACACATCCTGTTCCAAACTCCTTGTCAACATATGGATCTGCGATAACCGGGATCTGTCTGTCTGTAAGTGGCAGCTCCAGCATCTTTCCTACTATATCTGTGTATCTCTCATCGTCAGGATTTACTGCAACGGCTGTATCTCCGAGAAGTGTCTCCGGTCTTGTGGTTGCTATCTCCACAAATCTTCCAGGCTCTCCAACTACAGGATAGTTGATATGCCAGAAGAATCCGTCCTGCTCCTCATGTATAACCTCAGCATCTGATATGGAAGTCTTACATACAGGACACCAGTTGATGATCCTTGAGCCCTTGTAGATGTAGCCCTTCTCGTACAGTCTTACAAATACTTCCTTGACTGCCTTGGAACATCCCTCGTCCATGGTGAATCTCTCTCTGTCCCAGTCAGCGGATGAACCCATCTTCTTGAGCTGGCTCACGATACGGTTGCCGTACTCTTCCTTCCATGCCCATGCATGCTTTAAGAACTCCTCACGGCCGATCTCTTTCTTATCTATTCCCTGCTCCTTCAGCTTCTCTGTAACCTTAACCTCGGTTGCGATGGCTGCGTGGTCTGTACCAGGCTGCCACAGTGCTGAGTAGCCCTGCATTCTCTTGAATCTGATAAGTATATCCTGCATTGTATTGTCCAAGGCATGTCCCATGTGGAGCTGTCCTGTTACATTTGGAGGTGGCATTACGATCGTAAATGGCTTCTTGCTCCTGTCAACCTCTGCGTGGAAATACTTCTTCTCCTCCCACTTTCTGTAGAGTCTGTCCTCTATCTGGGAAGGATCATATGTCTTCTCTAACTCTTTCATCTCATTCTTCCTTTCTATTCTTCCTGATCTCTTACATGTTGATATATACTTTTACAAAATTTTTCACAAAAAAACCCGCTCTCCGGACATTCTGTCAGAAGGGCGAGTAAATATTCGCGTTACCACCTTGTTTTGTATCTCATCTTATCCTATAACGGGAACGCCCCGGCATGGCCTATCCTTATCATGATCTTTCAGCCATGCAGCTCAGAAGCTACCTTCACAAGTCTCTGTCAGGAACGGTCTCACAGCCCACGAACCATTCTCTCTGTCTGACTCCACATGCTACTCCTCTTCGTCACAGCATTTGCATATATCTTCTTTATTCATTGTGATAGTACAACATAGGCTGGCTGTACGTCAAGCACAAAGTCATCCTATCTGGTTTCTGAACTGATCCTTGAGTGCACTCAGGATGGAATTCATACGCCTGTCATAGTCCTCTATGTCGCCGTGCATTCTGTTGTACACAGCCTTCTGGACTTTGTTGTATATGGACATCTCATGTACATCCTCCTTTGAATCAGCGATCTCGTTCATCAGATCGTCCAGGAATCCGGCCGGCATACCGCGCTTTCTTATCTCCCTCTGGAGTGTCGCCGTGTCCACTGTCACCGCCATTACACAGAAGTATTCTATCAATGACTCATTGTTCTTATTCAGCGCAAATGCTCTGATGAAAGCATCCTTTGCCTCCTCAAGCTGAAGATTGCCCGCCAGCGCAACGCCTTTGTTGTGATATATATTTCCAAGGAACTCATCGTACTCACCATGTGACTCCTTGTACTCTATGATGTCATCGTATATGGCGTCAGCCTTGATGTAATGCTTGTACATCATGTAGCTGTCAGCTCTCTTCTTGTCCAGCTCATACGGCTTGAGAGTCCTGATTCTCTTGCACTCGTCCATGAATTCCTTCACTTCATCCTTGCTGTAGAACTCACCAAATGTAAGTATCTCCACCATGATATCCTGGATATACGCATTCTTGGCATTGAGCGCGTCTATCTTGTCTGCAAGATCCTCCATGTCTATGGCCGTTCTCAGCCAGGTGCTGAGTCTGTCCGCAAGGTCGTCTTTACCTATGAGCACCATATTGTTGAATATGTAGTAGCACAGCTCCTCATATGAATATATGGTTATCTTCGTATTGAGGAATGTGTACGGATTGTCCGCTGTCTTTGTCTTACAAATAATAATTCCACTCATATGTGTATCACTCTCCCGGATCAAAATGCTGTCCTCTGAGGTATGACGGGATGCTGAACGCACTCTGCTCATACTCATCGGAATCTTCGTCATCCAGATCCTCTTCATCTATGGTTTCTTCATCGTCCGGCTCTGACTCGTCGATCTCAGTCTCGCTGTCATCTGCATCGTCTGTAATGTCATCTGATTCTGATTCGTCATCATCTACCTCATATGCAGCATCCACTGATTCCGTTTCGTCATCATCTACCTCATATGCAGCATCCACTGATTCCGTTTCGTCATCATCAATTTCATCTGAAATGTTCTCAGGATCAGAGACCGCATCATCTTCTAACTCTTCAGCCTCCGTCATATCCCCCGCATCGTCGTCAATCTCTTCCACAACATCCTCTGCTTCCGTTCCGAAATCATCCAGCTCTTCCACAGTCTCCGGCTCCACAGGTGACGCTGTTCCGTAATATACCACAGGCTCTTCATGTACCTCCGGCTCGGCTTCCACCGTCTTTGCATTACCATGCTCCACCGCCGGATCTTCGCCTCTCAGTTCCTCGGTGTCACCCATGCGTATCCTGAGCTTCTCTTCCCTTCGTGCCGCCTCAAGCTTCTCCGCATGCTTTCTCCTGATGGCTCCTATATCAAATTCTTTTCTGTATATCTTATTTGTGGTAGGATACAAACTTCCAAATCCAAGATCACGGATGACTATCGCGCCCTTATCCGCACCATAATACTCCACGGATATCGACAGCTTTGTCGTCTTCTTTGGTCTCGCCGGAAGTCCGTATATCTCCACAGTCTCCCGCCATTCTTCCTCAGTCAGTATATCCTGGTATACGATCTGTATCCTTCTTGTGTTGTCGAGGAATACCTCTATGCTTCCGCGGGTGTTGAACCACTCAAGCCCGCCGTATGCTATCGGCCAGAACGTCTTCTTCTCATCCATGAGATTTATTCCGATATTTGTCTTGACCGTCTGCTCCGTATCTATAAAATATCTGCTGAGCGCCTCCGTGTACACACCGCCAAGCGATCTGTAACATGCACCCTTTGTATATATATTCTGTCCAACAAATACCCTTCTGCCCTGACACAGAACCGCCGCCGACTGCTTCATCCAGTTGTCAGCAAATCCTATTCCCGTGAGGAATACAGAGGATATAAACACCTGTGACATACATTCCTTAACTATATCCGCAAATGCCTCATCCATATCCTCATGGTATTTTCCAAATCTTTTCATGTTCATCCTGTCATGGAAGTTCACATGCTCAACGGTCACTATCAAAGGATATTTCCTTGTCATATCTATCCTGTAAAAATCCAGCCCGCTCCTGCCGAAATCAAACAGTCCCACGCTGTTATTCCTGAGCGGCTCAGGCTGTGCAAATATATAGCACAGGCCACTGTCCAGATGGCTCACTATATTAAACTGGTCATGGGTCAGACGGAGTGCCGACTTAAGTCCTCTGACTGCAGCTATGATGCGCGGATCTGTGTCAGCCACTGTGACTGTCAGTTTCTTTATCACAAAACCCTCAAACTGCTCGGTAAACTGTCTTATATGCAGTATCATCATCTTCACAAGAAGATCTCCCGCCTTATAATTACGCCCCGCAACTTCTATATTCTCATTTCTCAGGGTACGCTCATACACCTGATCCACAACCGTTCCATTTTCCTCGAACCTGCAGGCTGAAGCCTTCGCCCCTGCACACCAGCCAGCCAGATCTATGAACTTGTAAGCTTCACTCTGTCCGTCATCCGACTTTTTGTTGTACGCGCTGTAGAACATGATGTTAGGGAGCATATATGTATCCCTCGCCTCCTTGTGGTACACCGATTCCGGCTCCCGCGTGTCAACATTATAATAACTAAGCTGTGTATATTCCGGGTCAAGATCCAGACCCAGATATAACTGTGTGTCAGACATAAATTATGCCCCTCCTTGTGAAAAATCAAAAAGTTAAAGCAACATCAAATTGGCGTCGAAGAAATGGCTGTTGTACAGATATGTGTCCATTGCCTGTATGAGCTCATGGTCATTTCTTGTCTCCTGGCTAACCAGCATGCTATTGATAAGTTCAAAGCTGCTGCTTCCATCCTTATGGAATGTCTCATTTTTGAGTATGTCGCTCTCAACCACGACTGAAGTTCCAACCACTCCATCGATGGAGTAGACAAGCGACTCTCCGTGGAATACGACAACTTCCTTAACATACACTCCCGGAATTATCTCATTCATCCTCTCGGATTTGTAGTTTGCCATACTGCTGCTCTCCTGTCCAAAGCTGTAGCTGACCCATACCTGCTTTCCGCTTTCACCCTTGAATATGACATATGTCTTGAATCTCATATCCCCTGGCAGCTTTACGATCGACTCAAATTTTCTGAAGAACGGAAGTATCTTGCTGTATTCTATAAACTGTTTTACATTTGCCTTGATCCATTCCTGCTGCTCCTCAGTGTATCGTCCACTTCGGTTGCTAAAATAATACAGCAGGCTCATTCTGGATATCTCGTCCTTTATATTGCCCTTGGCGATCTCCTTGTACAGATCCTCCATTATATATGAAGGGATCTTCTGATCCTTTATAAAATACTGGTGCGCGCAATATCTGAGGAAAGCTTTCACCACCATGCCTCGGCTGCGGCCGCGATAGTACACCTCAAATATATCGTATATGGACTCTATATATCCGTCCGCGAACATCATCTGTGCGAGTATGTTCTCAGACAGCATATCAATATTTCTGTAATTTGAATTGACCGACTTGAAGAGATTTGCCATCTCCTCGAGTGATCCGTTGTAATTGTTGATGAGATATGACAGTATCTTCTGTCCGGCGTACCCTCTCCTGTATATATACACGCATATGGATATGAGCAGCCTGCTCTCATCGTATCTCTTGTCATCGATTCCAAACTCGGCTATCTTGATCAGCTCATCTATATCCACATCCACATAGCCAAATCTGTACATTCCCTCAAATGCATTCTCATACATATCCAGAGCTATATAATATGTATTTATCCTGGAAGCATATGAAGGATCCACGTAATCCAGATCTATCTTGGACAAATATTTTCCGAGAATGTCCGCATCGAAATTCTCATGATAATACTCAACCATATGGGTAAGCGCTTCCTGTCTCACCCTGTAGCTCACCTCAGGGCAGAGTGCGATATCTCTGGCAAGATTTATCTCCTTTGCATCCCTGTGTGTAAATATATCTATATCGTTGTAGAGGAACAACAGGTATCTGTAATCCCTTGGACTGTACTCGTGACAAATGTCCAGATAGCTCCTCTCGTCTACGATCCTCTCCATTCTGTACTGTACGGTGCTCACATATCTGCCGCCGTTGTCATCCAGAAGTGTGACTATGGCAGACGGCGATATTATCTCTACATATGCCTCACCATTAACCACCGGAACCTTGACCTCTCCGCCAAGCTCACTGTGGGATACCAGTATGTGTGTTATATTCTCATTATCACACACGAACTTTCTCTTGAATATTATGTTGATGAGCTTTGTGGCAAATTCCGGTTTCACCGTATCAGGATCAAGGAATTCATCGTATATGACTGTCAGGTCATCGCTCACATTTCCCTGAAGTATCATCTTCTCCATGAAACGCTCAATGGCAGGGACAAAATCCCTGTACACCGACTTCTGGTTCTCCTTGTTCATGATGACATTTGCATATATATATGCCAACTCCTCGTCCGTCAAAACGTTCTTGTAACTGAAATATCTGAGTATAGCCTCCGGTATCTCATCGTAGTGGTTTTTGTCCATGCTCCTGATAAAGCATTCATTCAGGCCAACATACTTGAGATCCTTGTCCGATGCGTCACTGTAATATCTGTGATAACACGGATCGTACATCTTATTCTTGATCAGTATTCCACAAATGGCATCCAGAGTCGTCCTGTCATGCCTCATATCGTATATCTGCTCAAGCATCTTAAATGCCTGCTCGTCAAAATCCTTCTGTCTCGAAGCAGTCTTGACAAACTCCACGATGACATCCTCTGAGACAAATTCATTTCTCATGCCCCATCTGAGGGCTGCGATCTCAAGCGGTGCGATCTTCTTCATCATGAGAGGCTGCTTGTTGAACATGTCACATATCTCAAAGTATATTACCGGACTGTTTACACCTGAGTTAAACAGCTTCTGTATATCCTCGTAGATAACCCATTTGTCCTCTGTATAATTCACATCCACAAATAACAGTATCCAGAAATAGAACAGCCTGTTCTTGTCATTTGCCTCAAATCTTTCTCTGACCATGGCAGCAGTTCTGTCTATGATGAACTTCTCCCTGCGCAGAAGCGACTTCAGGTAACTGAGATAACACTTCTCCATGTCCTCCATGCTTGTGAAATTGGCATCCGCATCTATTCTCAGAAATTCCTGCTCGACAAATTCCGTGTGTCCCTCCAGGATCTGCATATGGAGCAGTCCCAGCCTGTACATGCCATACTCCGGTCTGTATTTTATAAGGGTGTTCAGGGCATCCCTGGTCTCCGCTATGTACTTCTTCAGATCGATCTTGTCCGTTCTGAAGTCAATATATGCACGGATCAGAGCCTCCTCCGCCCTCTTGATGGTGAATCTCGTCTGCCTGCTCTTTGGAGTCATCTTGATGACCTCAGGCTTTCTGATGCTCACCTGTATTCTCATATTCTGATAAGTGTTCCATATATAAATGTAACCCGATGACTCCCCGTCGTGGATCTTCTGCGGATCTATGAGGAAACTGAGGTCAAATGTGTTGCCATCGAAGCTGTTCCACTTCAGCACGCTGGTCTCCGGTATAAGGAAATCGCAGTCCGATGCTATCTTGGTATTCGTGTAGCCCCAGGTGTTCTTGGTAATCGTAACCGATGCCCTGACCAATTCGGATGGCATCTCAACCAGCAGATCGTTCTGAGCCACGGACAGTGTGAGTGCCCTCTTCTTGTGTGTATACACAAGAAATTCCTCCATGGCCTGTCCTATGGACAGTGACATTCCCAGTGTGTCATACACCCTCTGAAGCTTTTCATCCCTGCCTATAAAAGTGCGCACAAAATCCTCGCTTCCGAATATCCTTATGGCATCCTCCCAGTTCTCCTCTGCATATGCTGCAAACTGGAACAGATCCTCGAGCTTCTTACCCTCGACCTGAATATATGGAGCGACTATAGCTATATGATAAGGGATGATAAACTCTCCCCCATCAGTGATTATATTTATATGACCCTTGAAGGATTTGCCTTGCTCGATTCCTCGGGCGTCAAATGAATAGCTGACTCTGTTCTTCCTGCCCACAAATGTGTGACTCTTGAAATCCAGTATATAGCGGCTGTCGTATACCATCAGTTTCACTGCACAACTGTTTGAAGAATCCACTGTAAACTCTCCATCATACACAGTTCCCGCCTCGATATTCAATTCTATCTTGCTGACTGATATGGCTACCGCTGGTCTGTCAACCTTAAACTCACCACGAGCATACTGTTCAACTATTCCCTTCATCGTCTGGTCTCCTGTATCTATTTCTATTGTCTTTTTGTCAAAAATCACTCATAGTGGTTGTATTTGAAGCTTCCAATCGGTATAATTGACAAAAAGACATATATTCAGATTATAACAAAATATTGTCTCTTTTTAAACAATATATACAGAAAAATAACTTAAAACAACTGAAAAAGGGGTTTTTTTATGAAAAATGGGGTTATCAATCTAAAAACAGAGAATCTCCTCAGTCAGGTCGAAACTGTTCGTGCAGATCTTAACATGAATCCACTGGGAGTTCCCGAATCTGTTACTAAAGCTATTGCGGACAACATGAGTCAGTTATCAGTATACCCTGATCACAACACAAAGAAATTAAAGGAGGCCATATCCGCATACTCCGGAGCAAAGACAGACGACATAATCGTCGGCGGTAGCTCCTATGAATTTGTCAAGATACTGTGCGAATTTACCTCGCCTAAGAAAGCTATCCTGATAACACCTGGAGCACAGAATTACGAAAAGCTGCTCTCTATGAACGGCTGTGAGATAATCTACTACTCCACACCTGAGGAGGAGGATTTCACCCTCGACATCGCAGATTTTATATCGAAGTTGTCAGAGGACATCGATATTATATTTATATCGAATCCTAATGGTACAACATCACAGATAATCGATGCAGAGTCTTTGGAATTTATAGCCAAGATATGCGATGGCAATAACATAACCATGGTCGTTGACGAGGAATACATGGATTTTGTTGATGATCTGGAGAGTAATTCTTCCATTCCTCTCACATCGAAATACGAGAATGTTATCGTGCTGCGAAACACAACGAAATTTTTTGCAGTTCCCGGACTCAGGCTGGCATATATGATCACATCGAATCCTGTTCTCAAGAAAACACTTGAGATCACCGGACTGCCATTTGCGATAGGCAAGCTTGTGGAGGCCGCCGGGGTTGCCATGTTCACCGACGAAAAATACATTGCCGAATCAAGAGAGCTCATCAGAACCGAGCGCAACCTTGTGTACTCGGCACTGTCCACCCACAAGTCGATCAAGCTGTACAAACCGGCCGCCAACTTCATACTGATCCGTATCCTGAGGGATGCTATTTCCGCGGGTGATGTGGTGGATTACTGCATGCCAAAGGGTCTTTATATACGAAGCTGTGCTGATATAGGCGGACTTGACAACAAATACATAAGATTCTGTTTTATGAATCCAAAACAGGATGACCTGCTGGTCAACACCGTGCTGGAAATAGTCTAGGAAATTACTGTTTTATTTACAGACAACATAATAATAGAAAAGGAGAATTTAAACTATGGAAAACATGACAACCAAGATCACATCGTCTTATAATAATGCACTGGACATCAAGGTAGTTGACGGACATTTTGCAACTAACCATTCCCACATCAACAGATACATCGATATGACAACCATCAAAAGCAGAAGGAAGATGGCTCTCGCTGCTGCCAAATCCATGGCTACAGAGTATGTTGCAACAACGATCGTTGACACCATCGTCTGCATGGACGGAACAGAGGTTATCGGTGCTTACCTTGCAAATGCCCTCACAGAGAACGGTATCGTGTCCATGAACCAGCACCAGACCATATACATCATGACACCTGAGGTTCATTCTTCAGGCCAGCTCATATTCCGTGATAACCTTCAGCCAATGATCAAGAACAAGAACGTTCTCCTTCTCCTTGCATCGGCAACCACCGGCAAGACAATCAAGCAGAGCATCGAATGTATTGAATACTACGGTGGAAGCATCTCAGGAATATCAGCTATCTTCTCAGCTACAGACGAGGTTGCAGGCCACGAGGTTCACTCTCTGTTCAGCAAGAAGGATATCGACGACTATGCTTCTTATTCCGTTGACGAGTGCCCTATGTGTAAGGCCGGCAAGAAGATAGAAGCCATTGTCAACAGCTATGGTTATTCGATGCTGTAATACCACAGAAACAACACAACCTTTCCCTCGCCGCTCACATAAACTAAAACGGCTGCCTCGATGGCATATGGCCTTTCTTACCGAAAACCACATACCATCAAGGCAGCCGTTTATTTTATATTATTCTATTTCCCAAGATAAAATTTCTTTGACCTTTTATGATATACGATCACTCCGGCCAGTGCACCGATCACCGCTGCCACAATAAACCATGCCCATGTCGGCACATCTTTGATATTGTAGCATCTGATGTTGATCCACATCTGGTTGATATCCTTGGTGGCATCCTCATCGAAATACTCCATGACCGCACTTCTCTCTATGGCGTCCTGTGACGGATACTGAGCCCCAAGCTGTCTGTTGACCTGTTCCGCAGGAGCTCTGAGAACGTAGTCAGGATCTGAGTTGTCCCCTGTGAAGAAATATCCAAGTGGATAATCAACAACATCCTCCTCGTCATCCTCTGCACCATAAGTGTAATCCAGATAAGAATATACCGTATCGTCATCCCCACCTGCTATGACTGAGGTATAACCAATGTAATACATGTTGCGGACTGCATTGTCAGGTCTTGACACGAAGTTGATAAACGCCTCGGCCGCCTGCTTTCTGTCAGCGTCACCGTCTATTCCATTTTTCAGCATGACCCATCCGTCAAAGTACAGATTTGTGCACTCCTCAGGGACCGCAAAGTCAAGCTTCACACCATCCTCCTCAGCCTGATCCATGGCATAAACTGCATCTCCTGACCACTGGTAATTCGCAACAACCTTTCCTGTTATCATGTCTGCCTTACCGCTGTCAGTCTCAAATGAATACACATTATCCTTTATGTCCTGAAGAAGATCCTGTGACTTTGCTATAGTCTCAGGACTGACATCGTTCATAATATCCTTGAGCTGCTCTGAGTAATCATCCTGAGCCCTGAATTCAGTGTCCATCAGCTTGTCCCTCTGCAGTGCTCCGACTGCGGCGAAGTAGGAATCTCTGACATTGTCTTTTATGGTGATCTGTTTTGCAAACTTAGGGTTGTTGAGGACTGTCCATGTTCCCGCCTCATCAGCAGTCATCTTCGCCGGATTGTACAGAATTCCCGTAATTCCAAACATGAAGCCAGCTGCATATTTGCTCCAGGTCTCTCCATTTATCTCATGCGTCTCAAATGTATCTCTGATGTATGGCGACACACCATTTATATAATAATTCTTGTCGTTGTTCTCATCGAAAAAGTCATCGGACAAAGGCTCAAGCTTGTTCTCAGACATAAGCTTCATGATCATGTACTCCGAAGGACATACAAGATCATACACATCGCCGAGAGTCAGCATATTATAGAGATCCTCATTGGTGCCGAAGCACGAATACTGAACATTCACCTTCACACCATAATTCTCGTAATACCAGTTCTCGAAATCCTCCACCATGGAATTCTCACCAAATATAGTTGTTCCATTGTCCAGTTCCAGGGCTTCGTCTTCATCCCAACCACCCTCGTCAATGTACTCTTCCCAGCTGCACACCCTGAGAGTGACCTCTTTTTCAGTAGCAGATGCGCCGTCACTCTTGACAGAAGCAGCATCTCCTGTATCCTCCGCTGCCATTACCGGCAGCATCTGTCCGGCAAGCAATGAAACAGCCATGACTGCTGCCGCCAGCTTTCTGGAAATCGAACGTCCAAAACATATATGTCTTATCATCGCTCCACCTCCTTCTTTCTTCCGGCCACATTCATAGCCACAACGATTATGACAACCAGTGCAAATATGACTGTTGAGAGCGCCCACAGGGCTGTCTTGATCTCAGTCTGTGAACCTTTTGTCGCATTTACAACGTAAGTACTTATGGTGTCAAATGTCGCAGGCTTGGTGTATGTCGCGATGAAGTAATCATCCAGTGACAATGTAACAGCCAGAGCAAATCCCGAAATAATACCCGGAAGTATCTGAGGTATCACTACCTTTGTGAGTCCCTGGAAAGGTGTAGCTCCCAGATCTAACGCAGCCTCATACAGACTGCTGTCCATCTGCTTGAGCTTTGGCACCACTGACAGATATACGAAAGGTGCCGACAAAACCACATGGCCGATGACAAGTGGAACATAGCTGTCCTTGCTCATGCCAAATGCAACTATGAGCAGTATACATATAGAGAAACCTGTCACAACATCTGCATTTACAACAGGCACCTCATTCATGGCATTTATCGATGCTGAAGCCCATTTTTTTGAATAAAAAGCACCTATGGCACCGAGTGTTCCGAGTATGGTTGCTATCAGTGCTGAACCTGCAGCCAGAAGCACAGTTCCAACGATCATTGACCTCAGCTCGTCCTTGGTGAACAAAGTCACATAATTGTGAAGCGACCATCCGTGAATGCTTCCGATATTTGCCGATGTTGTAAAGCTGTAAACAGCCAGTATCAATATAGGCATATATATGAGAAGAAGCATAATGCATATAAATATAATCTTAGACCATTTCTTCATTATAACAACGCACCTCCTCTGCTTCCGCCGTCGTCATCCGTGTACTTGTTTGTCACAAGTGTGAATACAAGTATTATCACAAGAAGGACGAGTGCTATCATGGAACCGCCGTTCCAGTTATATGCTGAGAAGTAGCTTCCTATCAGACTACCCATGATGTATGTGCTGTTGTAAAGCATGTCAAGCACAACATAGTTAGTCATAGATGGCAAAAATACCATAACTATTCCGCTGACGATTCCCGGAACGGTGAGCGGAAGTGTGACCTTGACAAATGTCTGGAAGCTATTTGCCCCAAGATCCACAGCGGCCTCCATAAGGCTGCCGTCAAGCTTCAATATGGTTGTGTATATAGGAAGTATCATAAATGGCAGGAAATCATATGTCATTCCTATAACCGAATTGAGAAACGGGTGGAATGCCAGATTGCCCTCTATAACCGTGAGTACCTCCTTGAGTGCTGTGATCCTCAGTGTGAAGTTGATCCACATCGGGAGCACGAACATCATGACAATTACCGATTTCCTTTTCATCTCACTTCTCGCAAGTATATATGCGATCGGATATGCCAGCAGCAGACACACCAGAGTAGTCACTATGGCAAGCAAAAAGCTGTATGCCAGAGTACCTATGGTGTTCGGGCTGGTAAAGAATCCCGTCAGATTGTCAAATGTAAACCTGCCCTCGCCGTTGGTGAAGGCATAATAAATAATTACAAACAGTGGTGCAACTACAAAGCATATGAGAAATAATGCGTATGGGATGCCCAGCTGTTTTCTTGAAAAACGTAAGCCGTTCATGTTCATCCCTCCATCTATTTCTTAAGTGAAAACTTCATCTTATCCTCTGGAATTATCAGGCTGACTCTGTCCTCCATGTTCCACAGGTACTCGTCATCCACGATAAAGTCCTCCTCATTGTCAGTTCTCACCACATAGCTGTAGTGGTCTCCCTTATATATAAGATTGATGATATGTCCGCAGATTATACCAGCTTCCTCGTCATCACTCATGTCGATATCCTCTGGAAGTATAGATACTATTACCTTGATCTTCTCACGGTCTATCGCCTCACCATTTGCATCCACCAGCACGCCATCCTTCATGGCTGAACCCGGGACGATCTCCGTGAGGTCGCATGATACCTTACCGTCAAATACGCCGAGGGCATAATTTCTATTGACTGAGCTCTCAATCTTGTTGATTGCAGTCTCCGATATCATGATGTGTATTCCATCAGGTTCAACATTGAGGCCAACCTTATCTCCAACCTTGGCGGACTTTGTGGTCTGAATAACTATCTCATTCCTTCCGGACTCAACGGTGATCTCATAGTGCACACCCTTGAACACAACAGATGTCACAACTCCCTTTACAGCGCCCTGTTCAGGTGTAGTGATCATCACATCCTCGGGTCTTACTACGGCGTCCACCTTTGTTCCAATCTCCACGTCATCCAGACAGACAAATTCTGCACCACAGAATCTTACCTTTAACTTGCCCGTCATAATTCCGTTGAAGATGTTACTCTCGCCTATGAAATCCGCAACAAATGCATTCTTTGGCTCATTATATATATCTTCAGGAGTTCCTATCTGCTGTATCTCACCCTCGCTCATGACAACTATCTTGTCTGACATGGTGAGTGCTTCTTCCTGGTCATGTGTTACATATATAAAAGTGATTCCCAGCCTGTCATGCATTCCCTTGAGCTCTATCTGCATCTCTTTTCTCATCTTGAGATCCAGTGCGCCAAGAGGCTCATCCAGAAGAAGTATCTCTGGCTCATTGACAAGGGCTCTCGCTATAGCTATTCTCTGCTGCTGTCCACCCGAAAGCGTGGCAACTTTTCTGTCCTCAAAGCCCTCAAGGTCAACCATCTCAAGGACCTTCTTGACCTTCTTCACGATCTCTGCCTTAGGAAGCTTCTTGAGCTTGAGGCCAAATGCTATGTTGTCAAAGATATTCAGATGTGGGAACAGCGCATACCTCTGAAAGACCGTGTTGATAGGTCTCTTATTTGGTGGAAGCTTGCTGATATCCTGTCCATTCAGTAATATCTCTCCTGAAGTAGGAATCTCGAATCCTGCTATCATTCTAAGTGTCGTGGTTTTTCCGCAGCCTGAAGGGCCTAAGAACGTGACGAACTCGCCTCTCTTCACTTCGAGGTTAAAGCCGTCAACTGCTGTGAATCCATTGTCATAGGTCTTGACAATGTTTTTCAATTCAATGATATTGTTGGAATTATTGTTGTTTTTTTCCATTTATTTCCTCCTTAAGTATCGTGACATACTCCGTCACTTACTTACAGTGCCCCAACAAAGCGCATTTGTCATCTGCCATTCCAAATGGACGACAAGAGCGACCGCCCCGCCGTCAGCGGACAACAAATCCACGCTCCATGTATCACTGCTGTATATCTCACCAGCCCGGGGAGCAAATAACGAAAAGCCTATCTGATAGCTCTCCTCGCATGAGCACAACTTTATCTTGCCCTCATACTGTCGGGGAATCAAAAACATGTTAAGAAAAAACCCCTTTATGATACCGGGTGATGGCATGGATCACGGTTAGTAGCCCTATCCACCTGCCTCTCCATGTCGAGATACATTTTAAGGCACGGTATCCAGGGTAAAATAGCTAACAGACTTCCTATTTTTCCCGAAATCCATGAAGATCATCCTGCATTTTATGCAGAAAAATCGACCCTGCTTCTGTCATGAAACAAAGTCGATTTATTCTAACATATAATCATTTGTAATGATATATTTTTTCAGTAAATTGTGAAATATTACCGGGAGATCACAATAAATTAACATTAGGATCTGTTATTAGCATCCGCATTAAAATCCGCCCTGGATTCCCTTGGATATCTGAAGCTGTGTTACAGTCAGATTACCAGCCTGATCAAAGCTGCCTCTTATGTATAATATCCACTGATCCGTACCTTCCACAAACACAGCCTGGGCATACACTGCACCCTGACGGTAATTGATAAGTCCCGTCTTTGTATATACACCATTTTTGAGATGGCTGAACTTGCCATTGTTTCTTATCTTATCGATCATAGTCGATGGGACACCTGCAACAGGTGCGCCTGTCATGACCGCATTTACGACTCCTACAAATCGGCTCTCAACAAGCTCCGCTGTGGCATATGGGTTGTCTGCCTGCATCTGTGCCAGTGCCTTGTTGTGAAGCGGACCACTTATGACCTTGTCGCATATCGTCTGATGATCAAGTCCTGCTCCTCCAAGTACTGTCTGCTTCGCTCTGTATACTCCCTTGTTAATAACCGACTGAACGACAACTATAGCTGCTACTATCAAAACAATTATAATAATTATTATTGCTACCATTTTTATCTCCTGTATCTCTCTTTTAATTATTAATATACTCCATCTTGATCTTATCGCTTGTAAGATACTGTTTCAGGTCATCGACCTCAAGCGGATGCTGTTCTGCATTTTCATAGAAATTATAAAACTCTACGACCAGACAGCCCTTTACCTCACCGCCTATGGTAATATCCGTTGCAAATCCCACGAATCTCTCATCGACTTTTTCCCCATCATTTTCAATCAGCTTATAATATAAATATGTCAGCTCATCGTCTGCGTCAACCGATTCCTTTGTCTCTTCATTCTTTTCAGCCTCATCGGTCGTCTTATCAGTTGTAGCCTCATGCATTTTCACATAATCCTCACTGGACATTCCATCGTTAAGAAATACATGCATATATGTTCCATCCGCATTCTTATATGTAACTGAACCTTCCGTGTCACGCTCACCATCCATCTGAAAACCATCTGGAATGCTGATAGTTGCTTTCACATCATATACATTATCAAAGTTAAAATCCTTCATAAGCTCATTGTCTGCAAGAGTCGCAAGCACATCCTCCGTTGTACTTACAGCTTCCGTGGTGTCGTTCGTCACATTTCCGGAATCCCCCGTTTCATCGTCCTGCACATTCTCAGCATTTTCTGATGAATCTGTCTCTGTAACGACCTCTGTAGTTGCATCCTTATCCTTCGCCACAGATTTGTCAGTACCACATGCCACCATACACATACCCATAGCCATGATGGCAATGCTGCAAAACAATTTTTTCCTCATGATCGTCCATCATCCTCCTTTACACCCATATGTTTTGTCAACTCCCAGGTTCTTCCTGTTGAACCATTCCATATACCCATAATACCTTGAGTTTATTATAAATGCGCGACAGACAAGTGTCAAGTTTAACAAAACTAAAAAGTTGATTTTTTTAAGTCATTTTAGTATTTAAGGTGTAAGTCTTAGAATTCTAATTATTAATAACTTCTATATCATGAGAACCGCCAGCTGCACAAGTGCTGACAACCATATAAGAACAACCAGATATATCTTTGCCGCTTTTGTCATGTCGAACCTCCACACACAATAATCCATCACTCTTCAAGACATGCTATGCAAAACCTCAGAATATTCTGCAACACGTTCTATATTTATTTTGTTCAATAAGAGTATTTTTATGCCTGAGTTCGGAAGTTTCCACAATATCATCTGATAATCATTCTTTCCGTTTTCCCATATTTCCATGTATACACATATGTAAGCTTCATCTGCCCATGCTCTGACTGCCATTCAAGGTGTCCGTCTTTCATCCGAAAATCTATGCCCAGCTTGTCCGTGTCTATCTCTCCTGGCTGGTATGTTCCATCTTGACCGTCACGAGATACATCGCTGATACCAGCGACCTCGTATCTCACCTTTTCAACATCCGCCTCCACCTGCGCTTTGGCCATGTAACCAGCCGCAGAAAACATAGCCAGATCAAAAATCACGGATACAAAGCCAGCCAAAAGTACAGTCATAATCTTTTTAAACAGATAGGTTCTTACCTTTCTGTCATCGACTGGTTCAAGCCTTTCTCTATATTTTCTATTGTCAGACTGTCTATAATATACAACTGCCCCAGCCACCCAGAATACAGCAACAATACACAGGCATATTCCAGGAATCGACACTCCGGGAATCCAGCGCCACCACCCTACATAATACTTTATGACCACCACCGCAAAACAAAGTGCACATGCAGCCGTGATACATGCTGATATCACGCTATCCCTGTTCCTTCCATCAACGATGCAACAATCTTCTCGTTCTCTCGGCAGATTTTCCAGCACACAACTATATTTCCTTCTGTCATCTGGAACCTCATATCCGGCCTTGCCCAGTTCTCTCAGATACAGCCATGCGTCCAGGTAGGCAAGCCACAAACCAGCCATAGGGCAAAATGTTATAACGCCCGTAACCATCATAACATCGCAAAATGTACTGACAACATCATCAAAAAACACACCACAGATCATTCCTACAAGTGTAGGAACAGATACCACCACCGCGGCGGTCAGAATTATACGCATTACGCGTCTGTCATATTTTATATTCATACGACTTTACCCCATTTTTGAACATCAAATACCTTACTATCTCTTACATGCACTACATCAATGCCAGCCCCACAAACATCTTAACTGCTGTCTCTATGATCTCATCCGGGAACTCGAATCCCGCCGTGTGGAGCTGGGCATGATCCTCACCATCACCTACGCCGAAGAATGCTCCCTTTGTCTCCTGCAGATAGTATCCAAAATCCTCCGACCACCTCATCGGCTCAGCAAGTTCTGTGACCACAATATTCTGGTCAGCAGCACATTTTCTCAGTTTGTCCACATTCACAGCATGATTTTCCGTTGCCGGGAACCGCTCTATCTCCTGTATATCAAGGGTGAAGCCCCCATCGTCCGCAGTATTTTGTGCAATCTGCTTTATCTCGTCCACATACCCGGCAAATATCTTTTCTCTCTCAGCCCTCACCGTCATGCGCAGCGTTCCTTCTGATGCAGCCACACCGTAATTGGCACTTCCAATATCCATTCCGATGAGCGTCATCCTGACAAATCCCCTGCTGCGGTTGTACTCCTCCGTAAGCTTCTCTACCTCCAGCAGCAGCCTGGCAAGCGCAGGTCCCGGATTCTTTCCCGCCTCAGGATATGCCGCATGGCTGGCTGTCCCTATCATATGTATCTCAAGCCCCGTTGATGCGCATGCAAATGTTCCATCTATCGCCAGCACATGATTTCTCGGATATCCCGGTATATTATGAAGTCCATAAACCTCACCTATATTCTTCTCAATTATAAGATCTCTGCACAGCCTTGCCCCGGCACCGATCTCCTCGCCGGGCTGGAAAATGAAATAGATGTCCCTGTTAATTATCTGATTCTGGCAAATTGCCCCAGAATCGTTGTTTCTATCACACGCATGCGTATTTCCACATTTTTCCATTGCACGGGACAGCCAGACCGCAGCCCCACATAATATACTGCTATGTCCATCATGCCCGCAGTAATGTCCCGGCTTTCCATCCTGTCCACACACTGCATCCATGTCTGCCCTGAACGCGATCGGCGGTCTTTCTTCATCCCCTATTCTGTCATCAGAAGATTTCAGCACCGCATAAAACCAAGCGCCTCTATCCACGATCTCAAGGTCAGTATTCTCCCTGAGAAACGACATGAGCATCGCCTTAGTCCGCATCTCATGCATCGAAGCCTCAGGAATGCTGTGAAGCCTGCGCCTGAGGTCATATATCTTTGTCATCAGCTCTTTGTCAATTTCCATAACGCCTCCGTGCTCCTTCTCATCTATCACAGCCCAAGACACATCCTTATAATACCGAGTATCAGCATATGCACTGGATAGAACAGATAATTCACCAGCTTATTCTGCCTGCCGCGCTTGCCATTGTATGTCAAAGTCAGTCCAAACCCCAACAGTGCCCACGGTTCCTTGAACATCGCCAGGTAGCAGAACGGTATTGCAATTGCGGACTTTTCATGAAATATATACAGGAAATATCCTATAAGTATGGCATGGTAGTCATAATCAACCGCAAGATTCATCGATATAAGACACACTATGGCAACTATCGGTATCGTTGCTATAAACCATACTGCCTTGGGAAGCTTCTCCATTTTTTTCCTCAGCACATCAATGATCCATATCATTGCCAGCACCATCGCCAATGTAAACATAATATTATTTGCATTCCATTCAAAGAATACGCCACTGGAGAACATGTCATAAGGGATCTCAGATATCACGCCAAATATAAGCAGCATTCCAAGATACTTCCACTTGTTTCTCGTATGAAAATATCCTTCCACCAACATATATATGAATATCGGGAAAGCTATCCGCCCCAGGACATCAAATACATCACTTACAGCCGATATTATTCCACCATCCAGATACGGATACAGCAATGTCTTATTCGTATGATCTATGAGCATTGAAATGAACGCTATATACTTAAGCTGTGCTCCGGAAAGCAGACCTATTCCGTTCAATGTTATTTTTCTGCACGTTTCACAAGTTGCACCCTCTGCCTGCTCAAAGTTATTTTTTATTTTATAATTATGAACTTTCATGCAATTTCTCCTTTGTTTTCCCAACATTTACTGATGTTTTAGTCCTAATAAGTACAGTAGTCGTTTTTAGGTCCCCGCACTTATGCACTACCACACTTTTCAACAGTGTTTTCACTATAAGTATAACATAACTGCATTGAATAACAGAGCTTAACTTTTTTTCAATACGCTTAAATTTATGACATTGCACATTTACATGTAGTCAGCATATTTGCTGGATAAATAAACAAAATACCAGTCTGCAAAATCAGATGTTTTTCTAATCTTTGCAAGCTGGTATTCGATCACCCTCTGTGTCAATCAGAGCATATGACCTATACGTTCAGATCGTATTTCTCCACCTCAAGTTCCACACATCCGTCAGTTTCAAATACAATATTCTGAGCATTGCGCGGTGTATATATAACTGTAGACAGCACCTGTTCTCCATCATTTACAAATATCTCTATGGAATTCCAATCCATCACTATTCTCATTTTTGAAAGTCCATTGCCATTCTTGATTTTGACCTTGCGCACACAGTTTGTATCACGTATCCATCCCGCAAATGTTCTGTCTATCTCAAGCATTTGTGTTCCCGTGGTATAGCTGACATTGGTTTCATGAATCTCATTCTTTGCCAAGTGCATTGTAAAATGTCCGCATTCAGCTTTCTTTATATCAACTGTCATATCGATAACTCTGCCGTTAATGCCTTCATATGTCTTCTCACCACGCAAAGTATCATTAACTACCAGCTTGTTCTGCCTGTATCCACAAAGCTCTCTGACCGGAGTCTGAATCAGCTTGCCGTCAGAGATCATTAGTTCTCTTGGAACTGACATCATACATGCCCACTTCTGTCCACGTGGCAGCGTATTTACGCTGTCCCAAGACTGCATCCAGCCAATCATCACTCTTCGTCCATCAGGTGTTCTTATAGTCTGTGGTGCATAAAAATCAAATCCACTGTCCACAGATACTGCTTTTTCATACTTGAAAATATGTTTCTCTTCATCCACATCGCCTGTGAAGAATACCACGTTATTTCCATTGTGAAACTCTCCATCTGCTGACATGTCCTGTGGGGATACTATAAGCACCTTATGTCCATCCATCTCAAAATAGTCTGGGCACTCCCATACTGCGCCAAATCTGCCTGTTTCATCCTTTGCAAATACTGATTCAAATTTCCAGTTGTACATATCATCTGAAGAGAACAGTACAACCTGAGGGATTCCATCATATGTCCGGTTTCCAGCCAGCATATAGTACCTGCCGTCCGCATCCTTCCAGACCTTCGGATCTCTGAAATCAGCACGGCTGCAGTCCTCCGGCATGATCTTCCCATCAACAACAGGATTGCTGGATATTTTTTCATAACTAATTCCATCGCCTACAGCCATACACTGGTTTTGTATAACATTCTTAGTTCCATCAGCCAGTTTTTCCTCAACTACTCCTGTATAGAACAATACATGCTTCCCGTCATTCTCTATTGCAGTTCCTGAAAAGCAGCCAAATGCATCATAATCCGAGTCAGGTGCCAGTGCTGTTGGAAGCTCCTCCCATCTTATAAAATCATCTGAGGTGGAATGTCCCCAGTGCATAGGTCCCCACTCCGTGCTGTATGGATGGAACTGATAAAACAAATGTGCCTTTTCCCCATATATGGAAAATCCATTAGGGTCGTTTAACCAGCCCACCGGAGTTGTAAGATGGAACTCCGGCTTGTCTGCTCTGTCTACTCTGTTCTTTTCTATATATTCATCTGCCTTCTGGCATGTATACATACTGTGACCTCCTTCTGCTTGATTAGATTGTTTTTTCGGTTGTGCTGTCAAAGAAGTGCAGCTTATGTGGCATGAATACGAACGAAACCTTGTCGCCTATCTGGCTTATCTCATACTTTGATACTCTTGCAACAGTCTTGCTTCCCGCAAACTGGAAATACAGATTATTTTCATTTCCCGTCCACAAGAAGATCACGCCAGTTCTTCTGCGAAGGGATACAACCGACTAATTCAATATTCAACAAAAAGATCAAACCGCCCACACCCCTTTATTTATCTGAGGTGTGGGCGGTTTTTATCAAAACTTTTGTCCTATAAATTTAAATATCGGAAACCAGTTTCGTTTTTTATTACCTTACATAGAATGTAATTCTGTCTACTGCACATGCTCAAACTGATGCTCTTTGTAGTGATGAGCCTCCTCCAGCATCATGTCCTTGACCTTCATAAGTCTGACCTGGGTGCTTCGCTCATTCTCATCAAGCTTCATGCTTATATACTTTATTCCCTCCCGAGTCTCCGGGATGATAACATGCTCAAGAGCATTTACACGCCTTCTGGTCTTCTCTATCTCCGCTGCGAGCATCTGGCAAGACTTCTCCACCTCCGCCAATCTCAGCATATCAGGAAGTATATCCGAGAGGGACTTCACTGCATCGTCCAGCTCTCCAGATGTAAATGCAAATCCATACGAATAGATGTCATTTGAATTTGCGCTTTTCGTCTTATAGTCGTACACAGGAATGTCAACACTCATTACATTCCTGTCGCCAAGGGCGATCCGCACCTCCTGCTTCGGAGCCATGAGCGCCGTACTCAATGTCTGCTCATTCATACCCGCCTTCGCTATTACAAAGCCTGTGTTGGCAGCTTTGATGCCAGCCTCAACCTTCTTTCTCAGTTCCATATTCTCTCTTGCCATGTCAAGGAACTGCCTCATCAGCTCATCTCGCTTATCCTTAAGGAGCTTATGGCCTCTGGATGCCGTGACCAGCTTCTTCTTAAGCCTTGTCAGCTCCATTCTGGTTGGATTAACCACAACATTAGCCATCTGTCTTCTCCTTTCTTCCAAATATATTTTCAAGCTACTTGACATGTATTACAAAGACAACGTGTATATGGCAATTTTGAATGTCGTACATTTAATTGTGTCCCCATTGCGGCATATATTGCCAACCGGGGGTCGCTTCCGCTTATTTCGGTCTGCAGCGGTACTAAGGTGCCGCTTGAGGCGCCACCTAAGGACCGGCGACCTCAAACTCCCCCTATTGGCAATATATGCCGCAATGGGGGACGAACACAATCTACATCTTTCAAAATTGCCTACCCACTACTTTCCGTAATACATGTCAAGCCACTTGTCGTCGATACGTTTCAGCTCGGCTCTAGGAAGAATGGAGAGAAGCTTCCAGCCTATGGCAAGTGTCTCCTCAATACTTCTGTCGGTGCCGTACCCCTGGGATACATACTCCTTCTCAAATGCCTCTGCAAACTTTGCATATATGATATCTATATCCGAAAGTGCCGACTCACCCAGGATAGTCATGAGTTCCTTGGCATCCTTTCCTCTTGAATAAGCTGCAAATAACTGGTTCATGGTGCTGGCATGATCTCCTCTGGTCTTGCCCTCACCGGTTCCCTTATCCTTAAGTCTGGACAGTGATGGAAGTACATCGATAGGCGGTGTGACTCCCTTTCTGTACAGCTCTCTTGAGAGAATGATCTGTCCCTCTGTGATATATCCCGTAAGGTCTGGTATAGGATGAGTCTTGTCATCCTCAGGCATGGTCAGGATCGGTATCATGGTTATACTTCCATTCTTACCCTTCTGTCTTCCGGCTCTCTCATACAGAGTTGCCAGGTCAGTGTACATGTATCCAGGATAACCACGGCGTCCCGGAACCTCTTTTCTTGCGGCTGATACCTCACGAAGTGCATCCGCATAGTTCGTGATATCCGTGAGGATTACCAGAACGTGCATGTTCTTCTCAAATGCAAGATACTCAGCGGCGGTAAGTGCCATTCTAGGTGTGGCGATACGCTCAACCGCAGGATCATTTGCCAGGTTGATGAAGAGGACTGTTCTGTCTATGGCACCAGTCTCCTTGAAGCTCTCTGTGAAGAAGTTTGCCTCCTCAAATGTGATACCCATGGCTGCAAATACGACGGCGAATGGCTCATCTGTTCCGCGCACCTTTGCCTGTCTTGCTATCTGTGCTGCAAGCTGGCTGTGCGGAAGTCCTGAAGCCGAGAATATCGGCAGCTTCTGTCCTCTTACCAGTGTGTTCAGTCCGTCTATGGCTGATATACCTGTCTGAATGAACTCAGACGGATAGTTCCTGGCAGCCGGATTCATCGGCAGACCATTGATATCTCTTCTCTCATCAGGGAGTATCTCAGGGCCGCCATCTATAGGTCTTCCAAGTCCGTCAAATACACGGCCAAGCATATCTTCTGATACGCCGAGCTCCATACTCCTTCCAAGGAATCTTACCTTGCTGTTTGAAAGATTGATACCTGTCGAGTTCTCAAAGAGCTGTACCAGGGCATCCTCACCATTTATCTCAAGGACCTTGCATCGTCTGATCTCGCCGTCCGCCAGCTCAATCTCACCCAGCTCATCATAAGCTACATTCTCAACTCCGTGCACCAGCATCAGAGGACCCGCAACTTCCTGTATAGTTCTATATTCCTTTGGCATAGTCTTAGTCCTCCTTCTCTATAGCTTCCTGAAGCTCCTTGTCAAGCTCTCTGGATATCTTCTCGTAATCTTCATCCACATTCTCAGGAAGCACATATTTGAATCGTCCGATCTTTTCTCTGATCGGCATGTTCAGAATATTTCTTATGCTTGCTCCACCGGCCAGTGCCTGCGCTGACTCCTCATAAAATGCCATGATGAGCTCCATCATCAGAAACTGCTTGTGAAGCGGTGTGTATGTGTCCACATCATGGAATGAGTTCTGGTGAAGGAAATCCTCTCTGATGGATCTCGCCGCCTCCATCTTCAGTCGGTCTCCCGCTGAAAGGGCATCCATACCTACCATCTTAACGATCTCATCGAGCTCTGCCTCCTCCTGAAGCAGGGTCATCATCTTCTGTCTGTCGACCATGAACTTTTCATTTACATTTTCCTCGAACCATTTGCCCATATTGTCCACATACAGAGAGTATGAGGTCAGCCAGTTGATGGCAGGAAAATGTCTCTTGTACGCAAGCGATGAATCCAGTCCCCAGAATACCTTGACGATTCGAAGTGTTGCCTGTGAAACCGGCTCGGAAATATCACCACCCGGAGGAGAAACCGCACCGATAACCGACAGTGCTCCGGTTCTGCCCTCGCTGCCGAGAGTCTTGACCATTCCGGCTCTCTCGTAGAACTGTGCAAGTCTTGAACCGAGGTAAGCAGGGTAACCCTCCTCACCAGGCATCTCCTGCAGACGTCCTGACATCTCTCTGAGCGCCTCAGCCCAACGCGATGTGGAATCCGCCATGAGTGCCACCGAGTAACCCATATCACGGAAATACTCAGCTATAGTTATACCCGTATATATAGATGCCTCTCTGGCCGCAACCGGCATATCCGATGTGTTGGCTATGAGGACTGTTCTCTGCATGAGTGAATGTCCGGTCTTCGGATCCTTCAGCTCTGGGAACTCGTTCAGAACATCTGTCATCTCATTTCCGCGCTCTCCGCATCCGATGTAGACAACGATATCCGCCTCAGCCCACTTTGCAAGCTGATGCTGGATAACTGTCTTGCCGCTTCCGAAAGGTCCGGGAACCGCAGCCACTCCTCCCTTTGCTATAGGGAAGAATGTATCTACAACTCTCTGTCCTGTGATAAGTGGCATGATCGGTGGTATCTTTTCCTGATATGGACGGCCCTTACGAACCGGCCACTTCTGCATGAGTGTCAGCTCCCTGTCACCCTTGTCTGTCTCAACCACACACACAGTCTCCTCAACTGTGAATTCTCCTGCCTTTATCTCTTTGATGGTTCCTGTCACACCATAAGGCACCATGATCTTCTGTGTGACGACCACAGTCTCCTGAACTGTTCCTATCACATCGCCTGCCGACACTTTATCACCCACCTTGGCAGTCGGCACAAATGTCCACTTGATATCTCTCTTCAGCGATGGAACTTCAACTCCTCGTTTCAGGTTATTGCCACATATCTTCATGATATCATCCAGCGGTCTCTGGATTCCATCGTATATACTGCTTATAAGTCCCGGTCCCAGCTCAACCGACAGAGGCATTCCCGTTGACTCCACCGGTGCTCCCGGTGCAAGTCCTGATGTCTCCTCGTATACCTGAACTGATGCCTGATCTCCGTGCATCTCTATGATCTCGCCGATAAGTCTGCTCTCACTTACACGCACCACGTCGTACATATTTGCATCACGCATGCCCTCTGCGATGACCAGTGGTCCGGCGACCTTCTTAATCTTTCCTGTAGCCACTTAACAGCTCACGCTCCCTTCTATTTGTATGCTCCACTACTCTTCATTAAATAAAATATCCGAGCCTACAGCCTGCTCAACGGATTTCTTTACTCCCGCTATTCCGGCCCCTGTATTGCCAGATATCCCCGGTATGAGAATGATCGCAGGCTTCATAACCTCTCTGTATCTGTCTATCTCTTTATTGAGATCCGAAGCCAGTGCCTCGGTCATATATATGACTGCATAATTGTCCTCCGCCAGCCTTTTCAGCAACGTGACCCCATAATCCAGATTATCTACAGGGAATGTATCCAGGCCCAGAGTTGCAAATCCGTATATACTGTCATAATCGCCCATAACAGCTATCTTATACATACATCTCCCTTACCCTTTCCCTGATAGCCTCCTCCGGAAGCTGGTTCAGCTTGCATGTCAATATGATCCTGACTGTCTTTATCTCGTTGAGCCTCGCCAGAATGTACGCCACTATCGGTCCCACCGTAAATGGGTTGTACTTCTGAGGCTTTATCGTTTCTATGATACGGTTGTCACACCATCTCTCAAATGCCGATGCCGACTTAGAAAGTGCCTCTGCCCCACCAGCGTATGCTGTATCTGCAAGGTATCTCTCTATCTCCTCCATGCCAGCCACCGCAGCCGTCGCCAGCCTGTCAATATCCAGAGTATTGCACTCCGCCATGGCTCTCTTCATGAAATCCTTGTTTTTACCTGTCTTCATGGATCTCACCGCTATCTTGATATCTGCAACAGCCACCGTCGTCTCTGCATAATCCCTGAGCAGGCTGTCATCTGCCTTCTTTGCAGCCTGCATGATTGCCAGCAGTGTTCCTCGGTCTATCACAGCATCGCACATCTGTCCATCTCCAGCCTGTGCCATACAGTCCCAAGCCTCCCTCGCGCAGTCTCTCATGTGTTCTGGAAGTCTGTCCCACGCCTTGTCACTTACGATGGACAGCATCTTCTGACCGTCTATCTCGGCATTGTCGAAGAACACATGGGCAGGAGTCTCCCCGGCAACCACAGTCTTGATCGCCGCCTTGAGGTTGTGATACAGATCTGGAAGTCTTATGACATCGAACACGGACATATCATCCACCATCTCAGCCACAGCAGCCCACGTCTTGTCAGTCTCCGCCCTAAGTATGTCATTTTCATCCATACTGGCTTTATCACTATCGCCCCAGCCCTTCTCTATGATGAACTGAACCGCCTTCTTGTAGGAATCCGTGGCCACGAGCTGTTCTATGACTGCCTGACTCATAAGCGTCATCTCAAGTGCCCTGATCCTGGCAACTGCATATATATATTTGTCTGCCATCTGCCTACCTCCAGCTATCTGTTATCAACAAATAATAATTCATTTACCTTGTCTGCCAAATGTTCTCTGTTCGCGTCCAGCATCGCCCTGAATGAACAGTTTTCCTCGATTCCTCCGTAGATCAGGATAAATCCTCCATCTATATCACAGTTCCCATTGGACACCTTAAGGCTTCCTCCATGAGCTGTAGCTATCTGCTCTATCTGCTTCTCAGTCTGTGGTGTAAGTCGTTTTCTGTCTTTCCCGGAGAAACATATCTCTCCGCTTTTCGGCTGTACCGACTTCTCCAGACATTTGACGATCACCTGGAAATACTCCTCATCCGGGAGCGCCACCATTGCGTCATATGCCTTATCCAGCATATTCCCAATTATGGACTGCTTTGCCGCAAGTATCGCCTGTCTCTTCTTAAGTTCTGATGAGGACTTTGCCCTGAATGATCCGGACTTTTCTGCCTGGGCAACCTTCTCTCTGGTCTCCTCATTCATCTTATCCACAGTCTTTTTGGCATTTGCAATGATGGAATCCGCGTTTCTGGCAGCCTGAGCTTTGATCTCTTCAGCTTCCTTCTGCGCTTCCTGAAGGATCTGTTCTACGATTGTTTCCAATCCCGTCATAAAGTACATCCTCCTTACAAAAAGTTATAATTTGATTCCATTTACCGCAAGAATTGATACCAGAAGTGCAAGGATCGCATATGTCTCAACCATGGCTGGGAAAAGCATCGCCTTACCAAACTGATCAGGCTTCTTTACAACTATTCCAACTGCTGCAACTGCTGTCTTGCCCTGGTGCATTGCTGATACAAGACCAACTACCGCTATTGGAAGACATGCTGCAAGCATCATAAGTCCCTGTGCTACTGTGAGCTCCTTCGGTGTTCCTGAAAGGATTCCTATGTTGGACAATGCTATGAATCCAACAAGAAGTCCATAGATACCCTGTGTACCCGGAAGAAGCTGGATGATAAGAACTTTTGCAAATTTGCTTGGATCCTCACTTACTACACCTGCTGCCGCCTGACCAGCAACTCCTACTCCATATGCAGATCCCATGCCTGCAAGAATTACTGCAAGCGCAGCTCCCACTAATGCCAAAACCGTTCCCATTGTCATAATATTTTCTCCTCCTAAAATTGGTTTCTTATTTCTGTGTTTCTGTACCACTTACTATATCAACGTACTTCGTATTCTCCCTGAACGGCCTGAATGGATTGCCGCCGCCCTCGTAGAATTTGCCGAAGAACTCTACATACTGGAGACGGCATGTGTGCACGTATGCTCCCAGCATGTTGATCGCAAGGTTGAACAGATGTCCTACTATAAATACGATGATGAACACTATGGCTCCGAATATTCCATCGCCTGCCATGCTTCCCATCTGGTTTATTACCTGTGCTATAACTCCTGTCGCAAGTCCCAGTGCAAGAAGTCTGGAGTACGACAGCAGATCTGACAGCCAGCCTGTCAGGTTGTATATGTCATACAGCCCAAGTGCAAGTCTGAGCACCGGATTCTTGTGGTCTCTTCCCGACATGAGCACGATGATCGCAGCTCCCACAATCGCCAGTCCGTAGCTTGTATTCTTAAGCCAGCCAGGGAAATTGAACTGCATCTGTGCTATGGATGCGAACAGCTCCGTCGGCATGAGCATCAGCACAAGTCCTGTAATGAGCATGAACCACGACAGCACGTCGCATATGAATGATTTCACATCTCCCTTCTTCATACACATATATCCCTTGAGTGCCAGTCCGCCGAACAAATGTATAAGTCCGAACAGCAAAGAGAATAACAAAAGCTTCATCGGGTCATCCAGCGGTGCAAACCATACCGGCTTGAACGTCACCTCGTGGTGGAAAAACGTCCTCGATACCACCGTTATCAGGTCTCCGAAAAAACCGCCAAATAATATTCCCCATATCAGTGTGGATATACCACAGTACATGAACAGACGCAGGGACTTTTGAAGTCCGTTCTCCATCTTCGGGAATTTCCTGATCAAAATAAAACATGCCAGGAATATGATGAGTCCATACGCCGCATCGGACAACATGAGTCCGAACAGGAATATATAGAATATCGCCATCGGTGTGGTTGGATCCATCTCACCTTTTCCCGGAAGTCCAAATGACTCCAGTACGCCCTCCGCCGATGCGAACATCTTCGGATTCTGAAGCTGTATAGGTGCCGCTTCATCCTCCGGAACATCATATACATCAGCCATCAGGCTGAAATTCTCATTGAGTACAGCCACTACCCTGTCTGCATCTCTCTCCAGCACATATCCCGATATGACAAATGTGCTCTTTGACTGGAGAAGGCCTCCAAGGACCTTATATTTATCCGCCCTTATGCGGTAATAGTCAGCCAGAAGTCTCAGCTTGTCTCTGTCATCAGCCATGGATACTAGTTCATTCTTCTTGTCCTCTATCCACTGTTCGAACTCCCTTATATCCGCCCTGTACTTATCCGTCTTCTGTTCAGGTGTCCTTTTGGAGAAATACGAAATTCTTGTAAATCCATGGGATCTCAATATCTCCTCCACCCTCTGTGATACAGTTTTAATGGCTATTGCCACCATACAAGTCTGGTCCTTATCAGATCCTACAACAGTGACTGTGTATCCCGCTATCTCCGGTTCCGCAGAGCTTATATACCCCTGAATATCCGTCTCCGTGAGCCCCGGTGGCATAGTTCCGATCATCACATCCGTCTTCTCGGTCCCTGTGGTATTGATCGGTATGTCCATATTCAGCCACGGCGCCAATCCGTCTATAGCCACCTGACATTTGACTATTCCCGCCTCACAGCCGGCTATGTCCTTGCTGATCTCCTGGATCTTTTTAACCTTACGGTTATAATCCCATCTTCCAGCTATGATCTCCTGAATGTCAGCCTCTGACGCCTCCTGCCGTCCTTCCAGGCTGGCAAATATGGATTTCTCCTCCGGAGCATATTTATCAATTATCTGTAAGGCTTCATCTGTATTCTGTACTCTCTTCTCGTACTTTGCTCTCTGGCTTGTGGTACTCATCTTCCTGAAGTCATCAGTCTCTTCGTTATCAGTCTGTATCTCAACCATTCCCAGCGACTGGAGCTTCTCAAGAATTGCTTTTCTGTCCCTCTTCATGGCACAGATCTCAATCTTCTTCATAGGAAGTACCGCCATACATTTACCCCCTTTCTTAAAATGCCTGCAGGGCTTTTCATCCCACCAGCTCTGCGATGATCATGGAAGTAACCTCGCCTTCCATGGACGCTGCACGTTCCCTGAGATGTGCGATCTCAGCGGTGGCAATATCCATCGCCTTCACCGTGAGCTTCTCCTCCTCAGATCTGCCGGCTCCCTCGGCACTCTTCATGCTTTCTCTCGAAGCTGATCCTGCGGCCGCGATCATATCCGCAGCCTCCTTCTTTGCAGCAGCTACTGTATAGTCGGCTTCTTCCTTGGCCTTGCGAATGATCTCGTCAGCTTCAGACTCTGCATCGGTTATCTTCTTCATAGTCTCCTGCAGCATAACATTCCTCCCTTATAAAAATTTATGAGCAGACTCAATTCCATAAACACTTCATCAAAGCATCACTTTAGATTATTATGTCAAAACTCAAGTAATATTATTTTATAATGAGTTGGCTATATTGTAAATAAACATTTTGTAAAGTTTGTACAACCCCCTTGATATTTTTTTATTGTTAATGTACAATGTGACTATGTTGATAATACTTATGTTTATCCATTAATCATTTTTCTTCCTTTTAACGCGGTTATATGTCGAACAAATGATGCAGTTTGACGAAAACCGTATAAAAAAAGATCCCATGACAGTCTTGACCATACTGTCATGGGATTCTTTTTTGAGTATGAACGGGGTCCCCCTTACGGCATAACTTATGATACTACTCAATCATTCCGATTCTTCTTACGTGACGCTCATCATTTGAGAATGGTGTGTCGAGGAATATGTCGACTATCTTAAGTGCAAGTCCAGGTCCTATGACTCTGGCACCCATAGCCAGCATATTTGCATCGTTGTGCTCTCTTGTCGCCTGTGCCGAGAAGCAGTCGTGGCAGAGTGCAGCTCTGATTCCCTTTATCTTATTCGCTGAGATCGATATTCCTATTCCTGTTCCGCAGATGATGATTCCCTTATCACACTCACCTGAGGCTACTGCCTTTGCTGCTGCCTGTCCATATACCGGGTAGTCAACTGACTCTGTGCTGTAACAGCCAAAGTTCTTGTACTCAAGGCCTCTCTCCTCAAGATGCTTTATAACCTCCTGCATAAGCTCATATCCGCCGTGGTCACATCCAAGTGCTATCATGTTCTGATTCTCCTTTTTATATAATATTTTTTTCGAAATTAACTAACAGCTTATTATCCTGTGTCCTGCAGCCTTGATGAGACGGTTCATGATGGCGTAGCCCATGTCCCCCTCCTCAAATGACTCGCTGTATATATACTGTGCACCTATGTCATCACAGGTTCTGAGCAGACTGTACAGTCCGGCAGACACAGTTATCTCGTTCTTCTTGCTTCCGGCATCGTATACGTTCTCGCATACTCCGTCATCATAAAGACTGACATTGTCAGTGTCACACAGTATCGCAGTCTTGTATCCCTGTGCCTTTTTCTCCGCAACAAGACTTCTTATCTTCTCAGCAGCAGCCAGTCTATCGCCCTCTACTATGCTGAGTTCTCCCTTTGGAGCATAGTGTGTGTACTTCATCCCCGGAGCCTTAGGTCTCAGAGCATTGTTCATACCTGTTATCGCCGGATCTATAGTCACATCGCCAACGATATCCCTTATCATCTCCGGAGTGATATATCCAGGCCGCAATATAGTCGGTCTGTCTCCGGTCATGTCCACTATCGTCGACTCTATACCGATTCCGACTGCCCCGCCGTCGATGATCATATCTATCCTGCCGTCCATATCCTGCTGCACATGCTGCGCAGTGGTCGGGGATGGTCGTCCGGACAGATTGGCACTTGGAGCTGCGATATACACTCCCGAATCCTTTATGAGCCTCATGGCAACCGGATGCGATGGCATCCTGATGGCAACCGTATCAAGTCCGCCAGTGGTCGTGTGCGGAACGACCTCTTTCTTGTTGAGTATGATGGTGAGTGGTCCCGGCCAGAATGCTTCCATGAGCTTCTTCGTGTCGTCACTTACTGTCTCCGCCAGTTCATACACGCTTGATGTCTCTGCTATATGGACTATGAGCGGATTGTCCGATGGCCGGCCCTTTGCCGCATATATCCGATGTGACGCATCCGGATTCAGCGCGTCTCCTCCAAGGCCATACACTGTCTCTGTCGGAAATGCTACAAGACCACCTCTCTTAAGTATCTCCGCCGCCTGCTCATACATGCGGTCGTCATCCACTCCTGCTTTTGCAATTATAGTGTTCATCACTTTACCTTCTTCTATAATAAATTGTTATCGCTTCTATATTATTGCATATACGCCCATATTTTAGCCCAGCACCGCATGTGTGTCAAATGTTTAGGCTATATTTGGGTAACATATATCATATAACGTCCGCCGCCGTCATATAAAATAGTAATTACACTTCCCGGGTATCACCAATGCGTACTTCCACCAAATTATACATACTTGTATTTGCCATAATATTTGCAGTAATACTTCCTCCAATCCTCTGCTACATATTTATAGTCCGTCCCGCAGACCATACAGCCGGGCAGGATACTTCCACCAATACAGGAAATGAGCACACATCCACCGAAGGTTTGGACACCACAGATGCGGCCAAATCATTTACGATCCTCATCGATCCGGGACACGGCGGATTTGACCCGGGTAAGGTCAGCCCGGATGGGATCATGGAAAAGGATATAAATCTGGCCATCGCCTCAAAACTGGCATCGGCACTTACGGATCAGGGATTTTCCGTGTATCTGACCAGAGACTCCGACAAGTCCCTGAACAGTGAAAATGCATCCAGCAAGAAGACTTCAGATCTGAAAGCCCGCACCAACCTCGCCACAAATGTAAACGCTGATCTCTACATCAGCATCCACCAGAACAGCTATTCAGCCGAGTATGTCCACGGAGCGCAGGTATTTTATTACTCCACTTCCTCCGGTGGTAAAGCCTTGGCGGAGTGCATCCAGGAGCATCTCATCTCCGAAGCCGATCCATCCAACACACGGGCAGCAAAGGGCAATTCCGAATACCTTGTTTTGCGGGAAAGTCCATGCACCGCCGTCATCGTTGAGTGCGGCTTTCTGAGCAACACAAAGGAATGTTCCGATCTGTGCAATGATGAATACCAGACCGCCCTAGCAAACGCCATCTGCAATGCAGTCTGTACATGGCATGAACAGCACGCCAAATAAAACCAGGAGCTCTGCTGTGACAGCGGCAGAGCCCCCAAATAGATGTTAAGTGTAATTCTGTGCATATAATTATGTTCTATATGCTACTGCTGCCTTTTAACCCCCTATAGGCATCACCCCCAAATAGTTTATTTTTCCAGCCCTGCCATGCAATGTAAAGACAGATGTGTTGTGATGTATTATTCTCCTTTTATGTGCCATGTGTCAGTTATGGAAATGTGTGAGCACTGTCATATCACTATCTCTGGGAATTGTATCTGAGACGATAAGAATCAGACAGAATTTGTAGAAAAATAAAGAAATGAGCTCATCTAAATATCCTGAGCACGTCCCGCTCACAACTCCACAATAACGCATAAAAAGCCATTTTCCAACCCCATTTGAGCATATTTTATGAAATTTTCATAAAAGTATACATAACGTAGAATTAGGGATATTTTTTCACGGAAAATTCCAATATTTTCTCCATATATCCTATTTACTTGCTTGACAAATGTGGTAAACTATAATACACATTTTAATACCATTAAATTATTGAAGGGGGTCGATTCTATGAAGATTGAACGTCTAAGTGAAAATCAGATAAGATGCACACTCAACAAAGCCGATCTCACCGAAAAGCAGCTCAAGATCTCCGAGCTTGCCTATGGCACACCGAAGGCAAAAGAGCTCTTCAAGGATATGATGCAGCAGGCATCTGTAGAATTAGGCTTTGAGGCTGACGACACTCCACTTATGATCGAAGCCATACCGGTATCACCAGATTGTCTCATACTCATTGTGACAAAGGTTGAAGATCCGGAAGAACTGGATACCCGCTTTTCCAGATTCTCAAAGACCAGCGAATATGATATTGATGACGATGACGAATACATGGATGATGATGACATAGATGACGATCTTGACGACAACGATGAGTCCAGGGATAACAACGGAACCATCGCAAGACTTGAGATCAGTGGATCCGGTTCCGTTCCCCAGGGCGTAAGAGAGGCACTTGAGGGCATTTTCAACACCATATCCGGACTTGCCGGAACCGCAGGAGATTTTGCCGCTGCGGCAAATGGCAGCAATACATCATCTGATGACAGCACCACAGGCACTGCCGCCAGTACAACAGGCAGCACAAAGGAATCAGGTTCAGCAAGGGAGAGCATGTGCTCACTGTACATCTTTGACTCACTTGCAACCATCATAAGTGCAGCAAAACAGGTTGCTTCTTTCTACTTCAGCGAGAACTGCCTGTACAAGAATCCTTCCAACGGAAGATATTATCTGGTTCTCACGAACAGCAATAACACAAGCCAGGAATTTGTGAGAGTCTGCAATATCCTTGCAGAATACGGAACAGCACAGAAGCTCACATATGCCATGCCGGCACATTTCAAGGAGCACTTCACCGCTATTATGCCGGAGGAAGCACTTCAGACACTGTCAGCATTATAAGTAATAGCCAGAGATTCCGGCGCAGCAAAAAAGACGTACCGCACAAGCGATACGTCTTTTTGTTTTATATGTCAATATCATCATTCTCGATAACTGCTTTTGGATTGGTGTAGAAGAGCTCCGTCATGTAATCCTCTCCATACTTTCGCTCTATGTACTCAGCACACTCCCTGAGGTATGGTGCTTTATCCTCTGAATCCAATGCATCACTTGCCACAAAGTGAACAAGCTCTCCCTTGAGAAGCTTTCTCGAAAAATTCTTGATGTCATGTCCAAGATCTCCAACCACAGCCGATGCACTTATCTGTACATATGCACCAAACTGAATGAGCTCCTCGACCTTGTCCTCGTCTTCCTCAAGACATTCATACTGTTCTACATTGGCAACTATCGGTATATATCCGTCCATATTGATGTCTCTTATAGCTTCAGATATCGTCTCAAAATCCACATCGTAAGGGAATCTGATCATAACATACTTGCTGTCTGCCATGGAATCCAACTGACCAGATATGATCTTCTGGTGGTTCTCATCGTTATACTCTATCTCTCTTCCAAGATAGACTCTGTAATCCGGATCTATCTTCCCAGCTTCAACGTTGAGCTGTTCCACAAGTCTGTCCAGTTTGTCTCCATCCATTATCGGATTCTTCTTGTTGTATGGCGGGGTGGCAACTATCGTCCTTATTCCCTCATCATACGCTATTCTGAGCATCTCTGCCGCTTCCCGGAAATTATCCGGTCCATCCTCTGTTCCCGGTAAAATATGACAATTAATATCTATCAGTCCAAATATTCCCTGCCCGGGAGGATTTGTTCCGTCTGTCTTCATATATCTCTCCATCCTTTATAGTACACCTGGTTACTTTGGCAAGTATACTACTCAGCCTCCTTTTTTGCAAGATAATCATTGATCTCCTGCTCAAGCTCCTCTGCATCAAGTCCGTGAACGGCTGCTGCCTCCTCAAGACTCTCTCCTGCTGCTGCAAGGCATCCTATGCAATGCATACCTGCTGCCATCAGTATTGCTGCATTTCCTGCATCAACTGCAAGAATGTCATTTATAAGCATGTCTTTACTTATCTTTACCATTATTTATATCCTCCTTAGATTGCACTCTTACTCAGCATTCACATTATATTATACCCAATTTTAAATGTCTATCCCTTTTATTGTTACTTATTGATAAAACCCGTTGTTGATAAATATTATTATCACTTGCTAATTAATGAGTTTTGTTTTACAATAAGCGTGTGATTATTTTTACTTTATAAGGAGGAAACAATTATGGCATTCGTTATTGGCGATTCATGTATCGGTTGTGGTTCATGTGCTGGTGCTTGTCCAGTAGGTGCTATCAGCGATAATGGCGGCGTATTTGTTATCGATGGTTCACAGTGTATCTCATGTGGTGCTTGTGCTGGTTCTTGTCCAGTAGGAACAATCGCAGAGGAGTAATCTACATGATCCGTAACATTCGGATCCATGCTAAGTAACTTATACTACAACTATTATAAAGAAAACGGAGCGGTAACTCGCTCCGTTTTCTTTTTATCTTTATTCCTCAACATAAGTGTAGGATTCATTGTGCCACTGGAGCATCATATCCGTATACTCATCTCTTGACACAACTATCTCCTTGTCCTCGACAGGATCATAATATCTTATGTCTGCCTCATTATAGCTCACTATGAGAACATATCTGCCATCGCTTATCCTCGATATTACCGGTATTCCCGAACTCACATAACCGAGGAGCATATCCAGCGAAAGACCTGTAACATCTATGCCCTGTCTCTTTCCAAGAGAGTTAAGAGCCTCGACAGGATCTGTATACTGTGCTATATCATCCTCTGTCACCTGTACTCCCTGATACGTCAGAACCATGTACAGACAGTCGCCGAGTGACGCATCCACACTTCGTGTACTGCGATGGAATATTCCAGAGGCAATGGTGTTGTATTCCTGGCTCTCAGCCTGCCTGTATATTACCTCGCCTTCGCTTGACACCACTATACCTGATACAGACACTGCATAATTTATCGCATCACCCGCCACGTCATATATCTTTGAAAGTCCAAGATTGTCGTACACATGATAGGTCACCTTATCACGCACTACTGTCATTATCATACTTGCAGCATCAGGATCTATCTTTTCCTTTGTTATGTTCAGCGCCGGTATATAGCTCAGATACATATTTGACGGGACCGTAAAATACAGCCTGTCATATCCGGTTATGGATGACAGATGGGTAGTTCCTATCGTCTCCTTTGTATCGTCCTCCTTGAAGGTTATGAAATCATCGTCCACAGACTTGAATCCACTGTCGGATTTCTCTCCTCTTGTCAGATACAGCAGATTCGTATCCACATCAACCTGCATCAGATAATACCCGCTCTTTGCGTATTCCTTTATCTGCTCGCCATCGCTGTTTACTATATACAATCTGGATGCAGGTATGTTATCTCTGGACTCCTCGCTGTACCTCGTACCAACAAACGACTCGGCATCCACATCAACCTGCGCATCAGATATGCTTGACACTCCGTATACCATATCTGAGTCCTTAAAGCCATAGCATATCAGACATTCCCCTGCTCCAGCGGTTATCTCATAACTCTTTCCGGTATGCATATTCATCAGAGTCAGCTTTGTATTGCTGCTCTGGTCCTCGCTCTCTCCATACGCCATAACTTCCATGTTCACCGACACCTTGACATCGCTGGCTGACAGTCCCTCCGCAATATAAGACTGCTGTCTCGTCTTCATGTCCACGGCGTTCACCTTTCCGCCGAGCATGTAATAAAACTTATCTCCGTCGTAATATGTCAGTCTGGAGGTCTCGCTCTTCATAGCCTCATAAGGCACATTGCACTCGACGAACAGAAGCTCGTCCACCTCCAGAGTCGTATAATCAAATGTATACAGCGCAACTCCGAGCTTTCCCTCATGATCTCCGCTGTTCATATATCCATACACCGCAAATGTCATATTTCCATCTTTGTCAAAGCTTATGATGTTCATGTCATGGTCGGCGTAAGTGTTTGAATCATTTGCATGGTCATCCATTCCTGATCCGTACACCAGAGTTATCTGTCCATCGCCGTAGTCATACATCCAGAGCTGTCCATTTCTCACAAATGCGATCTTCTTGTTATCCTCTGTGTAGCGGTATTCCAGATCATCCGATGACACGATACCTATCTCATACACATTGTTTATGGCATCTATGCCGTCTTTGTCAAAATACTCGTCCACATATCTGTCATAGCTGAGCATGGTGATCTTCGGCTCAGTCTCCGTAACAGTATCTGCATCCTGTTCATCCGAATAGGCCTCATCATACGAAGCTGTTTCGTCAAAATATATTCCATCAGTGCCGGCTCCGTCCGCCTCATCAGTCTGGCTGGCAACAGGCACATCCTTGTAGCTGATCTTATAGAACTCCTTAACTGTATAATAGCTCATGACATCCTGCGATGTGATGGACATGGCTTTATATTCCATCTCGATCACCGCATAGTTGACATCTATCTCCTTTATATATGTGTTTACATCGCTTATAACCGTAGGCTTAAGTCCATCCCAGAGGAGATCCGAGTATGCATTTGCAAGATTCACATGTCCCAGTCCGTAGGAATCTCCCGTTCCGCCGCCCGTGTATTCCTGCTTGTAGGTTCCTATGACAGATTCCGACTCCAGCTTGTCAAATGCAAATGTCGCATCATGGAAATCCTTTGCGGCATTCAGCAGTTGAGACTCATGATAATTGTCATTTACGACCACTCTGGTATAGTATGAAGCACTCCTGCCATCACCGCTCTTAAGCTTGACAACCAGCATATACTCCATATCCTGCTTGAGATCCATTCTCGCACTTATATCAAGCACATCGTAGCCATCAGTTCCCGAGGCCGCCTCCAGATCACCCTTCTCTATAAGGGAATCTCCGGATATCGACCTGATCTCATACGAATACGACGCATCCTTAAATGCATCATTCTCCACCATTATCTCAAGATTCTTATTCTCATCTATCGGCGTCACAGAGTCCCTGAGAAGTGTGAGGTCGACCTCCCCTGTATAACCATGCATACAATTGAGAAGCGAATCGCCATAGCACACATAAGCTAATGGCAACTCTGCATCCTTCATCTCCGCAGCCAGATTCTTGTAACTTCTATTCTGAAATATATTGACCAAATATATTGTGACCACAAATATTGCTACCATCACAAGTATTCTTACAAGTACATTTATTTTCTTCTTCACTTAATAAAACCTTCTTCTACGTCTTCTATGCCTGTCGCGTCTCATACAGAATTCATTGCACACAAGCAGTTCGATTATATTTCTCATAACACAATTGGCGCATCCGGGTCCCTCTGGAACATATGGCGGTTCCTCGTACGAAGCTTCACCTGCCGAAGCCATTCCTGCATAACAATCCTCCGATATCTGCCCACTTTCGCTCAGATCATCGTACACCCTTCGCGCAACACGGCGCATCTCTTCTCTGTCAGGATATTGAACAAGCATCGGACTGCCCTCATACTCGAGCTTGTCACACTCCTCCTCCACGGCCATACTGACCTTTCGGAGTTCTTCCGGGTACATCTCCTTCATGTACTCAATATCCCTCATCATTTCATCTGTCCCATCATCACAGTCAGGAAGCATGATTCCTGTCGAACTCATACTGTATCCACCAGTCTCACCCATACCGGGTATCACAGGTGTCTTGATATTATAGACATTTCCATCCCTTATAAGCCCCCTGAGGTTTTCATCGTCCGGGCTGTAAGGAATATACTTAAATTCTTCACTCATACAAATCTCCCTATCTGCATTGTTGTGTGTCTATTACATAGATATGCAGATGGGGAGAATGTGTGAATATCTCTGTTACTTTTTTCAGAGCTTACTTTATCTGTCTCCGAATGAGATGCCAAGTGTTCTTGCCTCGCTGATGATGTCGTCATCAGGAGATACGTATTTGAGCTTTCCTGCACTCTCTGAGAGTGGGATAGCTGTAACCTTGTTGTCAAGGAATACAACAAGCTTTCCAAAATCCTTTGCCTTTATGAGCTCTGCTGCCTTTGCTCCAAATCTTGATGATATGACTCTGTCATATGCATCCGGACTTCCACCTCTCTGGGTATGTCCAGGTATTGCTATTCTTATATCCTGTGTTGTGTACGCCTTGAGCTTATCAGCCAGCTCATACGCAACTGATGGATATGGATTGTTGGCTATCGCTTCTTTTCTCTTCTTCTTTGGAAGCTCTGCGATCTCCTTCGGAATAGCACCTTCGGCAACTGCAACTATCGTGAAGCCCTTGTTGTCCTTTGTTCTCTTGTCTATAGCCTTATATACCTTATCGATATCGTATGGGATCTCCGGGAGCAGGATCACATCTGCGCCACCGGCGATTCCGGCGTGGAGAGTTATCCAGCCAACCTTGTGGCCCATAATCTCAACGATAAAGATTCTGTTATGCGATGCAGCGGTTGTGTGGATACAGTCTATTGTCTGGGTCGCTATATCAACAGCACTCTGGAAACCAAATGTCATGTCAGTTCCCCACAGATCATTGTCTATGGTCTTTGGCAGACCGATGACATTGAGTCCCTCCTCACTGAGGAGATTTGCGGTCTTCTGTGAACCATTTCCACCTAAAACGCACAGGCAATCCAGCTTCAGCTTCTTATAGGTATCCTTCATGGACTTTACCTTGTCCAGACCATCCTCAGTTGGCTCTCCCATGAGCTTGAATGGCTGTCTTGAACTGCCGAGGATCGTTCCACCCTTGTTGATAATACCTGAGAAATCAGCCGGCTTCATCTTGATATAGTTGCCTCTTATGAGTCCCTTGTAACCCTCAAGGAATCCATAGATCTCAACCTCGTCAAACAATTCATACAAACCCTTTGCGATTCCGCGCATAGTTGCATTTAATGCCTGACAGTCACCACCACTAGTCAAAAAACCTACTCTTAACATACTCTGCACCTCTTTCTTTTATTTTTCTTATGTACACAGACTGTCTGTATACATTATAAGTATACTCTTCCCTCAAGAGCCCTCAGAAGCGTAACCTCATCTATACACTCCAGATCTCCGCCTACAGGCACACCGCTTGCTATACGGCTGACCTTGATACCAGCCGGCTTCACAAGCTTTGATATATACATCGCAGTCGCCTCACCCTCCGGGCCTGAACCTGTAGCGATTATGAGCTCATCCACATCTTCATTCTGAAGCCTTCTCATGAGCTCGGATATCCTGATATCCGCTGGGCCGATACCCAGGGCAGGATTTATAACTCCGTGGAGCACATGGTAAACACCATCAAACTGTCCTGTTCTCTCATATGCCGCCAGATCCCTCGGGGTCTCCACCACCATTATCACCTTGTGATTCCTGTTTGGTGAACTGCATATAGGACATACCTCCCTGTCAGTTATCGTGTAGCAACAACTGCAGTATTTTATGTTCTTCTTTGCATTCACAATGGCATCGGATAACGCCAGCGCCCTCTCCTCAGGCATACTGATTATGTGAAACGCCAGTCTCTGAGCCGTCTTGGAGCCTATTCCCGGGAGTCTTCCCAGCTCTTCTATAAGTCTGTTTACTTCTCCTCCATAAACTTCCATTAGAACGGCAATCCTCCAAGTCCCATTCCACCTGAGATCTTGCCCATACTGCTATTGTAGTCATCCTCCTGTGCTCTCAGTGCCTCGTTCACAGCCGATATGATAAGATCCTCAAGTGTCTCTATATCATCAGGATCAACAACCTCAGGATCAAGCTTGATCTCCATGAGTTCCTTCTTACCTGACACCTTTGCAGTGACAACTCCTCCACCTACAGATGACTCATACACCTTATCCTCAAGTGTCTTAGTTGTCTCCTCCATCTGCTTCTGCATCTTCTGTGCCTGCTTCATAAGATTGTTCATATTACCAGGCATCATCCCTCCTGGGAAACCGCCTCTCTTAGCCATTACAATAGTCCTCCTTATTCTGATTAAATAATTTATAATATGATATCATCATTTCTTATCTATTGGAAAGTTGATCTTGTTCAGGTTCAGTATATTCTCCGTCTCAAGCCTTCCATTATCACTGTGGGAATTCCTTGTACAAAGTATCTCAAATTCAATCTCTCTTCCAAGATATTCCTCGATCACACTCTTCACATGCTCCACATTCTCAGGCTTGTCAAAGTATAACTTCGGCATATCGTCATCCGTCAGCGGGATCATGAGCAGAAGTCTTCTGTGATCATCGGACAGTATGAGCTTCGTCCTTATGGCCGGATCAGCATCATTTCTCTTGAGATATCTTCTCGCAGGAACCGACAGCTTCTCCAGTATATCATTCCAGTTCTCCGCAGCTCTCTGCAGATCCTCGAACTCTGCCTTTGGAAGCTCCATTGCCAGCTTGTCCTGATATTCCTTCATGCCCTTCTGATCTATCACATCGTCAGCCGGGCTTACGGAGGCAGCACTTTGAACCGGCGCAGCCTGTATACCATTTGCCTCAAGGTCATCAAGCTTCTTCTCAAGCATCCTTACCCTCTCGATCAGACTTGTGGTATCAACCTCCATCTGTGGTCTGCACAGCTTTATAACAGCCATCTCAAGCACTATCCTCTTCTGTGAGGAATACTTGATGCTGGCGGCTGTATCCGAGAACACGTTTATATATCTTACTATGGTGCTCTCCTCCATATGACTGGATATCTCTCTTATGCGTTCCAGATTCTCCTTGGTCATATCCAATCTGTCGCCCTCCGCCGAGGACAGCTTGACTACGAGTATGTTCCTGAGAAACCATGTAAATTCATTTACGAAACGGCCAAGCTCACGTCCCTGCCACACAACTTCGTCAACCACATCTATGGCATGTTCAACATCAGATTCCAGCACGCACTCCAGAAGTCTTGCAAATGTATCTATGTCCACAGCTCCTATGGTCTCAAGCACATTATCATATGTAAGCTTCTGTCCGAGATTGAATGCAACGCACTGATCCAGAATAGATAAGGCATCTCTCATGGAACCATCGCCGGATTTTGCGATATAATCTATCGCCTTCTTATCCGCATCAAGTCCCTCCCTGTTCATAAGCTCCTCCAGTCGATCCGAGATGACATCCACCGGGATACGTCTGAAGTCGTACTTCTGACACCTTGACGATATGGTTATAGGTATCTTGTGGGACTCCGTGGTAGCCAGTATGAATATTACATATGATGGCGGCTCCTCGAGAGTCTTTAACAGAGCGTTGAACGCTCCCGGAGACAACATATGAACCTCATCTATGATGTATACCTTATACTTGCCCTCAGTAGGAGGATATGCTACCTCCTCCCTTATCTGCCTTATATTGTCAACACCATTGTTGGAGGCCGCATCTATCTCAATGACATTAAGCGATGATCCATCCGATATGGCTCTGCAGCTTGCACATTCATTACATGGGCTTCCGTCCACCGGATGCTCACAGTTACATGCCTTGGCAAATATCTTGGCGATCGAAGTCTTACCTGTTCCTCTTGTACCGCAAAATAAAAAGGCATGACCAAGTCTATCATTCTTAATCTGGTTTCTAAGAGTGGTAACTATATGATCCTGCCCCTTTACCTCGTCAAAAGTATCAGGTCTCCATTTTCTATATAAAGCTACATACGACATCACCAATACCTACCTTTGTATCATAAAACTCACACAGACTATTATATCTGAATTTACATTTTATATCAATCAGATAAGCAATATTTGAATATGGTATTGCCTGGTGCCTATACACAGAACATCTCTGTCCGCAAGCTGCCAGCTCCTGCCCGCCGGAAGCCTGATCCCATTTATGACAGTTCCATTTGTGGAATCAAGATCTTCGACATAGATCTTCTCTGCATCCTCGTATATCCTTATGTGCCTTCTACTGACGCTGATATCCTCTATAACCTGATCCGCCTGTCGTCTGTCCCGCCCCAATACAACTCCCTCCGGCGTCACCGGAATTTCAGTAGCCACAATGCCTCCGTCTTCGATCAGTCTCACAGACAGTCTCTGCTCCTGTGCGGACTCTCTGCCATCGAGATTATGCTGTGTAAGCAGGGTTGTACAGTCATCCTCCGAGCCAAGCACCGTGGTATCGCCAGGTATTTCGTCAGCCAAACTTACATGTTCCAATGCATCAACATTCTGTTTTTTAGGTCTTCTGTTTTCATCTTCCTCCGCATATCGCAGCTCTGAGCACTCCACGCCCTCCTGTCCCCGCCGTTCATCCTCAGCAGCAGACAGCTTCCTCTTCATCTCCACATAGACAAATAACTCCACGGACAGCACGATGAGTGCCAGCATTATAAATCTCACATCCGCCGCATGCCCCTGTATATAAAATTGAACAGCCGCTATTCCCGTAAATGCCGCCACAGTAAATCCTATGAGTATGAAAAATATCCTATCATATTTGTTTTTCTCCGTTGTCGGTATCGTCAACGCCGCCGCACTGCTTTGATCCGTTCCGAACACCTCATCCATCAAAAGCTCCTGCTCACGGGCCGCAGCCAAAGATTCCACATTTCTTTTTCTATTGCCGGAGCAGCATTTTTCCTGCTCACGGGCAGAGACCTCATCCACATATTTCTGCATCCGCTCCATGTCATAATTTGCCGACACCACCATGTCATATATCTCATACATAAAATCCACAAGCTCAGTGTCCCTGTGATCTACCCTCTTTATGATCTTCTCCACAAGATTCTTTATTCCCATTCTGACATCCGTTCCCTGTCCCGGCACATACACGTATCTGAAACTCTTCTCTGCATCCGAGTAAAATATCTTGTCGGATTCTATCAGAAGATTGTCCGGCTCAAGCATGTATTCTCCCGTCTCCATGACCACACTGCACAACGATCTTATGAGAGCAACAGCCTGCTCCATGGACATTATCCCCCTGTCAGATATATCGTCCAGGCTCTTCATGCCATTTATTTTGCAGTATATGAACATATCTCCGTTGATGGCCCTGAATTCCGGCTGTATTATTCCCTCGACAAAATTATTGTACAGCATGTCCGTCTCATAGGAATTTATGGCTGCTGCACTGACCTCCACCACAAAAAAAGTGTTAATTCCCTCTACCTGGCAATAACTTACCATATTCCTGCCACCTCCTAAGTTCATTTCCTACATCCCTTATCTCCTGTCTGGCCGCAGTCTTTCTGTCACATCTGCCGTCATCTATCAATATCTGTATCCCCGGAAATGACTCTCTGTAAGTTATCTCCGCAACCAGATTCTTCCCATTCATGGCCATTTCCGCATTCACACCATCGGCACATATCACGGTCTCGGATACATTTGTGGACATCGCTTTCTCTGCACTGTCCGTATCCCCCTCACCACTCTCATTGATCCTGTATTCCTCTCGGTTGTACAGTACCAGATATGCCTCCCCCGATGCCGCCGCATGGTTAAACGCTATAAACAACATGTTCATCACCACAAACACGGCACACACAAGTATCGGTGTTATCAGGCACATCTCCAGAACTATAGATCCATTGTCATCCATATATCTGACTCCTCCTGTCTTTTCTTCTCTTCTCCTATCTTTTCCCGCACTCAGAGCACTGAGGAAGTCCCCCGCACTCTGACTTTTTCTTTCTGTATATCGTCCGCTTCAAGCCGGAGCAGCCCAGCGAATAGTGATATTTGTCTCCCTGTTCAGTGACATAAATCACACCATTGCTTTTATATCTTCCACAGATCCTGCACGCCGAAAGCCCGGAATATCTGTCATCCAGAACCTCCCCACTCACGCTTCTCACAGATATCCTGATATGGTAACAGCTCCGCGAGTTGTGGTACACCGAACCATTCTCAGCCACATACACATACTCATCATCATCGTCATCATCCTGCGACCTGTCATATCCCAGGTACGCCCTCTGTCTTATCCTGTCCACGCACCCCACGGTGGATCCTCCGGCAAATGGCAGATTGATCTTCAGCATATATCTGACCTTGAGGCACACAAATCCGTCATCCGACAGCTCTGCATTTATCACCTTAACCCCGGACATTCCGCCGTCGACATATGTGTTCACCGTGCCTTTGTCATCTATGTACTCCCTGATCTTCCTGTTCGCCAGCACGAGCGACACACCATCTGCCATACCTTCAGCATACGGCCCCATGTCCGCGCCCTTTTCGGCTAGCTCATACGCATAGCTGTATTCCGCAAGATACGCAGCCGTCTCATGTAAGCCCTCATATATCACAGTCCGTGTCCGTATACATCCGGCCATGGCAAACACAGTCAGCATGGCAAATATAAACACTGGCAGCACCAGCGATGCCTCCACACTGGCACTACCACGGTCACATCCCAAAGGAGCTGTCTTATATATTCTCCTGCCATACCTGATCCGAACAAAATCTATAGTAATATGCGCTTGGAGAGGCGATTTATCTTTCATATATTTACTTTTCAACATACAACAAGAGAACATATAACACCCCCCTTCAGGATATTTTCATATCTCAATAACTCACACACTGCCTGAAGCTGTACCTGTACAGTCCGTCATCTATCTTCGATACGCCCTCGTGATCTTCTATAAACGATGCAAATTTCCTGTCCTGACTGACCTCAACATCAAATGTCAGAGAATACATCATATTCTTCATCTCAAACGACTCATCCGTCTGTCTGAAATTAAGCTGTATAAGATCCGCCATCCTGTAATACATGCCTCCTTTATTCTCTATCAGAAGTATCGCCAGATAATCCCTGTAGCTCACAGCATCCACGCCTTCATAGTCCACGGAATCCAGATTCATCAGCTTGTCAAGATTGTTGATGTCCGTCACCCAGTATTCGTCTGTCTTCATAAACTGAACGCTTTTGCCGTCAAGCAGCAGCCTTATATCAACAATTGTCTCAGCATAAGCCCAGCATCCGAGCAGCAGATATTTCGCCGCCCCATAGGTGACCCCCGGCACAAGAGCCAGCACCGCAGCTATGGATGACACTTCGGCCATCTTTGCGCTGTCTGAGAGCAGATATGCCAGATTGAGCGGCAGTCTGTGAAGCACTATCCTGTTCACGACCCCCTGCAGATTGTCATGGTCATTATCCTTTCCGGCGATAATGTATTCCACCTCACACTCAAATGGTCTGTCCTGTTTCCTGTCAGTAAATGTATTGAAATTCGCCAGTGCATACCCGACACCATATATGTCATCCACTATTCCGGTCTGTGATCTCTCTCCATCCAACATGAGCTGCCTCTGGAATTTATCCAGATCGTCAAATTCTATGTCCTCCCACTGTCTCGTATCCTCCGCCTGTCCGTCTGACGGAAAGCCATCCAGATCGTATGCCTGATCTGACACCACCCGCCCGGATGGCGTGACAACATTCAGAAGTCCACCTGTCAGGATGCTTTTCAGCGCTTTTCTAGGATCCGTACCGCTCCAACTGCTCTCATCCTGATTCGACTCATTCTTACCATTTTCCACAGCTCCAGAAGCATCCTCCATGGCCTTATCCCCGGATGTTATCATCTCAAGAATGTCTTCTATTCCCTTCTCCTCCATGTACACCTTCATATGGTCGGTTATCTGCAGCTTCATATTCTCGCAGTCATTCTCCAGAAGTCCCCTGCACTCTGCCAGCGCCACATCTTCAACGCTCATATTGTCGCCCTGACCATTTTCCAGAGTATATTCCAGATAATCCTGCACCATCTGCTCAAGCTTTCCCTCACCGTGTCCGCCAAATGTGCTGTCGACTGCCAGCAGATGATACTCCTCAAACAACTCCTTGTCGTACGCCGCCTTCACATCACAGGCTGCGCCCTCGGCCGCCATTGCGGCCTTGGCACTGCCCATTCTTATCCGCGCCATCTCAAGCACGGAGAGCCCCAGAAGCAGCATGGAGATCAGGATTATACTCAGAAAAACCGTTACATGTCCCTGATTTCTCATACAGCTCCCCCTTAATATATCTTCTTTGCACTCTTGTTGATCGAGTTCCATATGTTGTTCACCAGAGAAGTTATCTGCTGCTTGAATATGACGCACATCGCGATCAAGACCACCATTATAAGGATTATTTCGACCACTCCCATACCTGACTCATCTTCCATAAAATCTTCCCATCTCTTCATACATTTTTCCTCCTTAAAAACTTATTATCTTAAAAATTTATTATTGCGGGCAGCATGACTATTACCATGACCACTCCCAGCAGAACCACCATCGGAAGAAGCAGCTTTGTCCCGGCTTCCTCCCCCTTTCTCTTCGCCATCTCCTTTCTGGTCTGCATTGCGTTCTGCTCCTCGCCCGCCATCATGATCAATATATCTCTCGTGCCTTTCTTCACATTCTGTGACAAAAGCGACATGAGCTTTATATACACCGGCAGATTTATCCTGTGCCCCATGTTGTAGTAAGCCTCACTCTCGGATACTCCTGCCTGGATCTCATTTAGCGTATAAATCAGTTCCCTGGTCAGGACACTCCCGCTCTGATCCGTACCGGCACAATCTTCCCTGCCACTCTTCACTATCCTTGCAAATGCACCTCTGACCGTGACTCCTGCTCCAAGATAGAGCGTCAGCTTATCCACAAGCTCCGGGTACTCCGACATGAGCTCGTCGGATCTCTTTTTTTCCATTCCCCGGATCTTCGACCTGTTTCCACCCCATATACAAATGGCTGCGAAACCACCGAGAAACAGTATCATAAGACCGCTTCCGCCTCCCGAGGTGGGCCTGACCGCATATCCGTTTATCTGCTCCGGCAGCGCCACCTCGCTCGAATCTCCACTTCCCGCCTGTATCTCCCTGATGCCTTCCCTTATATCCTTCAGAGCCTTTTCCCTGCCTGTCTCTTCCCTTCCGCACACGCGTATCTGATATGTTCTCTCCGCGCTCAGCTCCCTGTATGTAAGAACAGCCGTGATGGACACTATTCTGTCTTCTCCCTCCGCTATATCTCCGATACGTCCATCGGACGACACCAGCTCGTTGTCCTCGCTTATCCACTGCACATCGAGTCCGAGCGCATCCAGGTGATCCACAAGCTCCAGATCATATATCACTTCGTCGGGGGATTCATTTTCCCCAAGATACAGGTCTTCAATCTCACCAAATCCCTGCTCAAACACAGCTTCCATATCGTCAGGATCATATTCCAGCGGCATGACATCCACATCAAAATCAGTCTTTTCTCCATCTATGTCAGTCTCCAGAGTGACGGTGGACACATCCCCTCCGTACCCATCTCTGGTGAGCACCACCTGATGAGGCGCAAATGCTTCCTTTGCCACAAGGATCACCGCAAGAATACATGTCACCAAAAGCGTCAGCAGGATCTTCGCAATAATGTCTGTGTACATCTCCGCACATTTATCCCTCGCCGCGGCATCCGTACATATGTATACCCTCTTTATCTTCGTGAGCATCTTGTCATTGTCCATATGCGGTTCTATCCAGCCGTATATTTTTCCCGCAGCTCTTTTCAGCATATCCATCATCCTTTCACATATGTATATCTGTGATCTTTCTGCCCCATATCACCGTCGCCGCCGTGATCACCAGACACGCACTCATGGCAGCTATCCCCAGAGCATTGCCATACAGCGCATCCATATATCCAGGATTACACACCCTCAGATACAGAATGATGACAAATGGCATGGCAGACATGATATTCTGCTCCAGCCGTTTTGACGTTATCATCGTGTCTATCTCTTCCTCCACTTCCAGACGCCTGTCAATATTTTCAACCATCTTCTTCATCATCCTGATGAGATTTCCCCCGGAGCCCTTTGCAACTGCGACCACATGAGCAAATTCCTTCACATCCTGAAGTCCTGACCTGTCCGCCATATCCCTCAAAAGACTTTCAACATCAGAGCTCATCTCAAGGCCGTTTATTATGAGCAGCATTTCCTGTCTGATATAAGATTTCCCCTGATACATTCCGTCCAGCTCGTGACAAGCTGGAACAAACGCTTTTTCCAATGAATATCCCGCCGCCATATTTGCGGACAGGGACAGCAGCATTTCCTTAAATTCATTATTAAGTTTATTCTTTCTCTGCCGGCATTTACCATCGGCAATTTTCCTGAGAAATACCAGAATCCCCGGCGTGAACACCAGGCACGGTATAAGACTGTCAAAGAAGAGCACCGACACCATCACCGCTATGACTGAATACACAGCGATACCGGTTACGATTTCCCTGACACTTAGTTTATAAGAATCATAATCTATACCCTGTCTCAGCACACATCCCTCCTTGAATCACTGCTCTCATTAACGCTTATAAGTCCAGCCGCCACGAGCTTTGATGTGTTGTGAAGATCATTTATCTTTCTAAGCATTCCTTCCACTCGCCCCCTGTCCTTTCCCATATTGCTCTCATGAAATTCATACAATTTATTCATGACAAATTCACCTCCTTCCAGTCCTGTGACCTCGCTTATCTCTATACATCTTCGGGATCTGTCCCTCAGTCTTCCAAGCTGGACAACTATGTCCACCGCCGACGCTATCTGCTGCCTTATCGCCAGAACAGGCATATCCGCACCCATCAGAACCATGGTCTCAAGCCTCGTCAGCATGTCCCGGGCAGAATTTGCATGTCCTGTTGACAGGCTTCCATCGTGTCCTGTGTTCATGGCAGTAAGCATATCTATCGCCGCCGCATCCCTGACCTCACCCACTATTATCCGTGAAGGTCTCATTCTGAGGCTCGTCTTGATAAGATCCCTTATGCTCACCGCATTTTCGCCCTCGACATTTGCACTTCTCGCCTCAAGGCTCACCAGATTGTCGATGCCCGCAAGCTGAAGCTCCGCCGAATCCTCTATCGTAACAATTCTCTCATCCGCCGGTATATACCCTGACAGGGCATTCAGAAATGTCGTCTTGCCCGCGCCGGTTCCTCCCGAGATGATTATGTTGTAGCCCGCCACGACCAGATTCTTCAGGAAATCAGCAACCTCCATGGTGACTGATCCGATCTCCACCAGCTTGTCCATGGTCATCTTGTCCTTCGGAAACTTTCTTATGGTCATCACGCTGCCGCTCAGGCTCACCGGCGGCAGCACCACATTCACTCTCGAACCATCCTTAAGCCTTGCATCCACTATCGGCGATGCCTCATTTACTATCCTGTTGCACTCCGCTACGATGCTCTGGATTATGGTCTTGAGCCGTTCCTCGCTCTCAAATGCCTTGTCATACCTGTACATCCTTCCTGCCCGCTCGACAAATATATTGCTGTAGCCATTTATCATTATCTCAGTCACCGCTTCATCGTCGAGAAGCTCGGACAATATATCAAGCCTCCTCAAACTGTTGAACAGTTCCTTCTTCAGCGCAAGCTTATCCCTCACGCTCAGCACATTCCCGGACTCAGATTCGAGAATACACCTGTCGATCATATCGCTGACCTGCTCATCTCCTATGTCACCCGACATATCTATACTCTGCATGACCTTGCTTCGTATCAACTGTCTGTCATCCTGTTTCATCTTCTGCTTCCTATTTCACTTTCTATAAATCTCAGCATCTCCACACTTCCCGGAACCGCCAGCGGCACGTTCAACCTGTGCAGCCTCCGAGCAATCTTGCCGAGCTCCCTTCTCTCCAGAACCCTCTCGAACATCCCAAGCTTGTCCTGGGACAATTCATCCTTAAGCTCCGGAACCATTATCTCGTCAAATGCCCCAAGTATCGCCAGATCCTTGAGAACCGCCTGTCCCATATCAAACACAACCGTTGTATATCTGCCCCATCTGCGGAACTCGTCTATGAGCCACACCATATCCTCCGTGTCCAGCTCCAGTGCATCTATGTACGATCCCAGATATCCAAGCACGCTGTATTCCTCAAGCTCCACGATATTTTGCTCCATATATCCGGTCAGATCCGGTGACCTCTGTTTCACCAGATATATCACATTCGCCAGAACGTCCTCATGGTCGTGAAATGCACTGTACTCCTCCATGCCCACATACAGGCCGCCCCGCACCTCATCATTCATGCACAGGCTGACCGCAAGGTTTGTCTTACCACACCTCCCTATGGGTGATATAACTGCATACGACCTGAACAGCTTTCTTCTGCGGTCCGTATCGTCTATATTCATATATCTGAGGATCTCTGAAGAAATGTTCCGTGCCCTGGAATATTTGAATATCCTGTTATGGCTGATCTCTTCTGATCCATCGACTCTATCCCTCGTCATAAATATCATCCGGCAGGCCACCGGCACTTTGCTCTCATCCAGAGGAATATTCTCATCCATCAGCAGAACATCCAGAGTCTTAGTCTCAAGATACCCATACAGTTCTCCCTCCGATGAAAATGCAAGCGCAAACAGCGGATTGTCCCTATCCGAATTGATATGGTTCATAAGACTTATCATGTAAGCCCTGTCACCATCCAGTATTCCAATCTTGTACTGCTGAATTTTGTCACCTCCACTCTGTAGTGCACACGTAATACATGACTCCGCCCATTATGGCAGCAGAGAAATGTACCCTGGACTTCATCAGATTCCTATAAAATTGTTTTGTTGAAATTTCTTTACGATTCGTAACTGACATTAAAACTTCTTTTAAAAGAAAAAATAAAGATATAACTCCTCCGGCCAAAAAGGAGTAAACAATCACCCGGATCACATCGGTTCCTACAAATGTGCCAGCCGTCGCCAGCAGCTTGATATCACCTGCCCCCAAGGCTTTTTTATGAAATAATACAAACAAGATCACCACAGGAATAACACAGCCTGCCACACTGCTCAGAAGTCCATCACACGGTCCTCTGACAACTGCCGACATCAGGAATCCCTGTATCATGCCAACTGCGATAAGCCTGTTCGGAATCCTCCAGTCTCTGAAGTCCGATACCACCGCCATGCTCACAGTTGCGATCAATGGTATTACATAATATATGATCTCTGTCCTCCCTTCTCTCTGAGTTGTAAGCACACCTTACACCCTCTCTCAGCCTTTGTAAAGGGGGGATTTCATAAAGAAAATTTTATAAATTGCGGCTATATACAGGCTGTATATTGCCCAATTTCAATATACAAAAAGCCCGTCCTGTTACGAACGGGCTTCTGATTTTACAGCATGTATATATAATTTTTTTTACTAAAATTGTCCATTTCCCATGTTCTGATTGTTATTTGGGTTCCGGTTATAGTTCTGGTTAGGACTCTGATTAGGATTCATATCAGCCTGCTTCCTTGCCGCCATGGCATTATCAATGTTCTGTATCTCGCTCCTGCTTATGGCTATACTGTCCTGAAGAACCTTTACATTGTTGAAATACTGGAGCAGCTCCTGAGGTGGATTCTCCTTGTTCTGCTCGTAGAAATACTTGCCGATCTCAACCATGTTCCTGTCGATCATCTGCACCTCATTTGATATCTTGTTGTTGAGCTTTACCTTCTGCGCTGCGTCCTTCGTCTCATCCACCGCATTATTTGCAAACTTCTTGGTCTTGTTGAACACATCCTGGAAAAAATCTGACATATCATATACCTCCATGTAATATAGATCTTTCTTTATCTGCCTTAATATATCCATGTAAAACTAAAAAAACCGGGAATATGGGTGTTGATTCCATAATCCCCGATTTTTTATTTGACTTTGTTTCTCACTATGTCATGTATACTTATGGCCTTTCACATCAGTCGTCTATGTACTTATTCAGTGTATCAACCACATCATTGAGATTATAAGGCTTTGCGATATAATCATCAAGCTGGTTCTCAAGGATCCTCTCCTTGTCACCGAACATGGCTCTCGCCGTAACCGCAATGATCGGAAGTCTCTTTCTCTTCTCCTTGCGCTCTATCTCCCTGATCTCCTGTGTAGCTGCTATACCGTCCATAACTGGCATCTGTACGTCAAACAGTGCCGCATCATATATCTTGGTCTTGAACAGTTCAACAGCCTTCTGGCCATTCTCAGCTATATCGTATGAGAATCCTGCCATACCAAGAAGCTTACCGATAACCTGCTGGTTGACCGGCTCATCCTCTGCAACAAGTATCCTTGCCTTGCTGTGTGCATTGATGGAGAATACCGCTGGCTCCTCCTTCTCTTTGAGGAACTCATCTGCTGCATCTGCCGCTTTGATAACCTTGAGTGGTATCTCGACGATGAATGTTGAACCTATATCTTCCTTACTCTGAACTGTTATGTTACCCCCCATCAGCTCAACAATCTGCTTGGTGATGACAAGTCCCAGACCTGAACCACCGTACTTTCTTGTATCTGATGCATCTACCTGACTGAATCTTATGAACAGCTTGCTCATGTTAGCCTCTGAGATACCTATACCGGTATCTGCAACTGCCATTCTGATCTTAATCTTGTTGTCCCCATCATCCATGGATGCTATCTTGACTCTTACGCTTCCCTCGGATGTAAACTTGATAGCATTTGAAAGCAGGCAGTTGAGAACCTGCTGGATTCTCTGTCCATCACCGCGGACAAGCTTTGGAATATTGCTTCCAAATGAACAGTCGAGCTGCAGTCCCTTGTTGGTTGCAATCGGAACCTGTGCAGCAACTGTGTCCTCAATGGCAGTCCTGATGTCAAATGTCTCTTCCTTGATCTTGTACTTACCAGCCTCAAGCTTGCTTATATCAAGAATATCATTGATAAGTCTGAGCAGTGTGTCTGCACAGTTCTTAGCTGTGATAAGGTTATCTCTGTAATCAGCCTGAAGATCCTCAGCCATAAGTGTGAGCTGGAGCATACCGAGAATACCGTTTATAGGTGTTCTTATCTCGTGGCTCATGTTTGCAAGGAACTCGGCCTGTGTCTTGTATGCTGCATTCGCATCCACGATGGCCTTGCTGAGCTTCTCCTCAGTCTCCTTCTGCTTGGTCACATCTATGACTACCATGTTGATGTAATCAGCCTCAGACTTATACATAACCGTGTTGAACACCTTCTGAAGTGACTCCATGGTGATCTCAACATCCATCAGATCTCCCTCTTTGGTGCCGGAGTTGTTATAAGCTGTGAACCATGCATTGATATCCTGAAGTACCTCTATCTTGCTCTCCTTCAGTATCTTGTCCTTGTAGTCAGACACATCGAGCTTGAAATACTCCCCAAATATCTCATTGGCGTCTACTATCTCGTAGTTTGTTCCGTTGACAGGATCATTAACGATCCTCGCCTGTGCAAATCCTATAGGAAGGTTCATGAAAAGCTTCTTATACTTATCAGACTTTCCTGCTGATCCCATGTTGCCATCTCCGAATACCAGTAATACCAGAACAGCAACGACCGCTGCCAGGACGCCACATATAATAGCTCCCACACCTATACCGGCGACTCCCAGCACTCCCGCCAGCAAAGCCAGAACAGCCATGGCCAGTGCAAGCGGCTTAATCCCAATTTCCTTAATTTTGTCCATTAATGCACCTCTGTTTCTATAAATATTGCGTTTGCCACATAGACACTCCTATGCATATCCACATGGATACATTATATTATAAATAATTATTAAGGTCAACGCTCATATAGTTTTTTATGCTGAATAATGTACAAATTTTCTCTGTTATTTTGTACATATTGGACTACTTTTATGGTCTCCCAGCCATTCTACCTCGTTATTATGCATATTTTATCTATCAACAGATCTGCATTACTCTATCGCTGCTTCATCATCTGTCCGATCCTCATCCTCTGGCTTCCCCTTTTTGCTGCCGCGCTTCTCCTTGATGGTCTTCGCATTCATAAGCAGTGCAAACACAAGCCATCCGGCAAATGTGAATATCAGGCCGCTCTTGAGTCCTCTAGGGAAATACTTGAACTCTATCACATGGTCTCCCTTCTCGAGATCCAGTGCGATAAATGCTCCCGCAACAGTCTGTATATCGGTCTTTCTGCCATCAACATAGGCAGTCCAGCCCGAATCATATGGTATGGATGTGAACATCAGGCCAGCCTCATCGACTGATATATGTCCCTTCACATATCCATCCTCAAATTTGTTGATATTTAACTGATTGTCAGCCCATCCCTCATACGCCTGGTCAAATGCAGCACCGTTGAGAGTGGCTATCGTAAGTCTTGCAGATGTATTGTCAGGTACACCCGCAGAGAAATAATACTCGACCTCCACGTTGGTTCCCTTTATCAGATGTCCCACATGGTATGTCTGGTACTGAAGTCTCTCGTAATTCTGCTCCTCACCGTTCACATATATCCTTATCTTGGTGATTCCATTGCAGTTCGCTATGATGTACAGATCATTCTGTTCCTCTGTTATGTCAAAGCTGAGTCCAAAGCTCACGATACCCGGTGTGATATCGGAAAGTCCAAAGTATTCACTGTACGGATTGTCATGTGTTATCGTGATGTCATTTGAAGAGCCAGTTACCTCCGGATATATCTGGCTGAACGTACCAGCCACCCCAGTCGACTTTTCCACGAAATTATTTATACTGTCAAACATATTCGATGCATCAGAAGTCCAGTCTTTCAGCTCGTTATTCACCATGAAGCCCAGCTTGAGCGCCCGGCTGTTCTGGTATACATCAACGCCATCCACTGTATCCACATAGTCCATATCGTAGGACATATGCTCATCCTGTCTCCTGAACAAATATCTTATGCCCAGAACCGAACTTGACACCGGATTTGCTCCGTCAAACAGGAACTCATTGGCACCTGTGTAGAAACCAAGTCCGTGCATGGCATTCACAAGGTCATTTGAAACCGTCGAACCAAACAGGCTGACTCCCTGCATATTGTAATAGGTAGATTCATCCACCACCTTGGTGTTGTTGAGCTCCGTTCTATATGGAAAATGGCCTGTCTTAACAGAATCTATAGCGGCCTGCACACTAGCAGCATCGCCATAGTAATCCGGTATGTTCACCGTTCCGTTGCTCTCGTATCCCTTTGCCGCGCTGAACACGATCTCAGTCAGACACAACACTGAAAGTATAGCTGCCACTGCGAATCTGCCTTTGCCGCGGACAAGTCCCAGCACCAGGATTCCCACCGAGTACACAACAAACAGCACCCATGTGAGAATAATTACCGTCCTGTCCATATCAATATTCTTGTCTGCATAAACCAGTAAACCGAACGCCACGATGATTCCCAGGGCTATTCCCGGTATCTGCTTCTTGTCTGTATTTGCAATGGCCTCGTATCCCATGCTCAGCAGAATGAAGATGAACAGGAATGAAAATCTGTTCGGGATTCCGTACTGATCATGGAAGCCGTGCCATATATAGTTGAGCAGCGTATTGTTGAAGCTCATCATGAGAAATACGATCAGTATCACATTCTTAAGCTTCTCGTACCATTTGATCTTTGTATTGAAAATATATATTCCTATCAGCAGTATGGCAAATGTACCGCAGTACAGGTTCACACCGCCGTCAAACTGCTGGCTCTTTATCGGCTCAGTCAAGACAAACATCTGCTTTATCATATCCCATATGCTTCCGTACCACTCCCATTTAGGGAAATGTCTGGTGGCAGACGCCGTGGTGTTAAGCCCGATATAAGCCGGGATCAGCAGAAACGCAGACATAGCCGCAGCCATGACAGATGTTCCCGCAAATCTCAAAGTGTCCTCTGCGCCCTTGTATATGTTCTTGTGATTGGTGAGTATAAACTGGAGAACCAGGAACACACATATCATGAAACATATATAGTAGTTACACAGAAGTCCATAGAACAGACTGAGTGTGTACAGTCTGTAGTTGCTGCCGTCCTCCATCATCTGCTCGAAGCCCTGCATGATAAGCGGAAGTATCAGTATACAGTCCATCCACATGAGATTCCATGAATATCCTATGACATAGTTGCTGAGTGCATATGCCACAGCAAATGGAATGATGAGCAGGTTGTTCTTGTTCCTGCACTTGTATCCAAGATAGCTCGCCATGGTCATACCGGACAGAGCTATCTTGATACTTATGAGCAGGCACATCGCTATGTACAGATGCTCCCTGCTGAACAGCACGATTATAAAGTTCAGAGGGCAAGCCATATAGTAGGCGATTATGTCAAGCAGATTGCTTCCCATGCCTATGTCCCACGTATAGAACAGGCTTCCCTCGTTCACCAGTTTGTCATGATAATCAGAGAAGAATGGCAGATACTGGTGAAGACTGTCCACCATGGTAAGGCTGTGTCCGCCAAATGGTCCTATCTCCGCCACCACCCACAGCACGAACATAAATATCGCCGGGATGATAAAAGCGATTATCATGATATAGTTGTCAGCAAATATATCCTTTACAGGCTTTTTATCCTTCTTAAATACGAAGCATTTGCTGAATATATAGTTTATTACAAGTACAACTACCTGAATTATTATCTTTGATATAAACTCATTGTATCTGAAGGAGTCGCACAGCAGGTTGGTTCCAACGACCTCCACCACCATGGCAAACAGACGCATGCCCACAAATGATATGAACTCCCTTATGATCCGGCCTACGCTCTTCCTCTGCTCCGACCTGAACACGTAAAATCCATTTGCAAAGTAAGCAAATAATATGGCAAGCATTATCGCTATGATATTCGCCGCACTTCGCGACAGATCCGTCACAAGTCTCAACACAAAGAATGATACAAGATTCACAGCCGTGGTCATTCCTCCGGCTATAACATATCTGACCATCTCTTTCTCCATAAGCTTTTTTATTTTGTCTACATATTCATTCATATTTCCATACCGATTCCTTACATGATATTCAATAGTTATATCAAATATGATGTACTAATTATAGTTACATATTCTTAAATATTTGCTACTTGAAGTTCGCAAGAAGATATACAAGAGGTGAATTCCAGTAGATCGTTACCTCATTACATGAATAACTCTGTGCGTTGTCGACATAGCATCTCTCCTTTGGAATCTTTGCAAGAACAGCCTTCGCATATGGATCCTCAAGGTTTCCATCGGCACCGCCCACAAGCATTCCAGGCATTGCCTTGCCCAGTGCCTCTGAAGGTCTGTGGTGTGGATTCTCAGGAGTCTGTGAACCATATCCTGTCACATAACAGTAGCTGACTGCATTTCTTCCAAGTATATAGTTGAGCTGGTCTGCCGCATAGTCCACATATGAATCGTCGCCCAGAACCTTTGATGCCATGAGCAGAAGGATTCCGTTATCCGCAACGACCATGTTGCTTCCCCATACATAAGAGCCGCCTGTTGTTGAACCGAAGCCGCTGCCGGCATAGTTATCTACAAGCTTGTCAGCACCCTTCTTAAGTATCTCCTTCTCTGCTGCGCAGTCCTTTACATTTACACAGTAGTCATATATTCCATAATATCCGACATCCGCCCATCCAAGGCCGTACTTAACGCTTCCCTCGATGGCTGTCTTCACATAATCATTGTAGCTCTCATCACCTGTTGCGATATACAGCTCCGCTGCTGCCCACAGGTACTCATCGCTGTCATTGCTGTCAGGATACTCACCTGTAACTATGCTTCCAACGTTCTTAAAGCCTGCATCTCCCTGATGCTGCTCAAGATACTTCCATGCCTTCTGAGCTGCAGCAAGACATGAATCTGCAAATGCTGCATCGTACTTTCTGTATACAACTGAAGCCTTTGCCATAACAGCCGCAAAATCGCCTGTTGCTGTGTTGGATATAGGTGAGAGTATCATCTGTGCAGTCTCCTCAACAGCAGCCACCATCTCAGGGAACACCTCTCCGGTAACCTTGTGATAAACTCCGCCGCTGGTCTCATCCTGCATCTTGAGCATCCAGTCAAGCTCGTATCTGACCTCATCCAGAACGTCAGGAACACCGTTGCCGCTCTCAGGTATTCCGATAGCGTCGTCCTTTGCCGCATACTCTGAATCCTCATATGTAAGGAGCAGATCCTGTACCGCCTTTGCGCCCGGAACAACATATCTTCCGTAGTCTCCGGCATCATGCCATCCGCCGGTCACATCCTTTGCAACATCTGAGCCGTACACTATGGCAGTTCCCGTGTGACATGCAGCGTGTGCAAAATCACCGGCTATGGCTGAATCAAGCTCTGTTCCACATCTCTGGTCATAGAACATGAGCACTGACGCCTTGTATATATCGTCATACACGCCATCCCCAACAGGGAACTCGTATGATTCTGCTCCGGTGTCGAGAACTATCTTGTATGTACCCTGATCCTTGACATCAGAGAAATCTATAACCGCACATTTGTCGCCCACAGCAGGATCGTAATCCCAGCCAGATACGTCACCCTTGCTGACTACCTTGTCATCAGCGACGCTCTTTACCTCGTAGCTCTTGGCGTCTCTGTCAGTCACTGTGGCAAGCTTCTTCGCATCCTTGCCGTAACCCATCTGGTTGATGCCAACCAGCTTTGGATCAGGAATACCCTCAACGCTCTGTGCGCTTGAGGCGTCAACTACAGTGAGCTTGATATTGTCAAAGTATACCTTGTGAGGCACGCTGTCATCACCAACGCCCTCGAAATGTCCCAGATTCATACACATTCTAGGTGCCGGATCCGATGCCTCGCTCATGGTGAACTGGTTGGATATGTGCTGTGTCTCAGTGCCTATCGTTATGTCATCCATCACATAAGCGTGGTAATCACCGCCATTTATCTGAAGTCTGTACTGAATTCCTCTCTCAATGGTGCTGTGCACGTCAAATGACAGCTCATACACACAGTCCTGGTTGAGCTCAAATCCGTCATAGTATATCTGGTTCGCATAATCCAGGCTTCCTGTTCCGGTTATATCCAGACACAGTTCTCCGTTCTCTGCTCCGAGTACGGCCTGTCCGCCATTTGAATATGTATGGCACTCGTCCGTGTCATTGTCATCAAAGTTCAGGTCTATCAGGACATCCCCTGCCTTGACCTCTGTCTTCTCCTGTTCAGCCTCCTCCGAAGCAGCCTCCTCTGTCTTCTCCTCCGAGGTCGCAGCCTCGCTGGTCTCCGCCTGGCTTGTCGCCTCTGTCACATCGTCCTTGCCCTGACCTCCGCAGCCAGCCAGCATGGACATACCCATAGCCGCAGCCATCGCAATGGCCAGTACCTTCTTCATCTTTGCCATGTTAACCCTCCATAAACCTTATAATCTCCTGAAACGCCATATGTCCCCCAAAGATATCCAGTGCACTCCCTATGGTCACGTCTATCCTGTTCCTTCCGAGACTTCTGAGCTGTTCCAGATCGTCAAATGATGCCACACCTCCGGCATATGTCATCGGCAGCTTTCCCCATCTTCCAAGCATGTCCGCAACATAGGTCTCTATGCCTGACGCCTTGCCCTCCACATCCACCGCATGAACGAGATACTCGTCGCAGTATTCTGAGAGCCGGTCAAGCGTTGCCTCCTCCACCTTTACATTTGTAAATTTCTGCCATCTGTCAGTGACAATATAATACTCTCCGTCCCTCTTCCGGCAGGACAGATCCAGCACCAGATGTTCTCTGCCCACAGCCTTCTCAAGTGCCTTCAGGTTGTCGTAGTTGATCTCTCCATCCCTGAACACAAATGATGTGGCTATGACATGTGACGCACCCATATCTATGAACCACTGTGCATTGTCAGCATTTATTCCCCCGCCTATCTGCAGTCCTCCCGGATATGCAGCCAGAGCGAGCTGTGCCTGTCTTACATCGGCGTCATAGTATTCGCTGGACGCAGGATTGAGAAGTATGATATGACCACCCTTAAGTCCATAGCTTTTGTACAGTTCAGCAAAGAAGTCTCCGTCCTTCTGTGATACAAAGTTTTCATCTGCTCTGTCACCCTCATCACAGAGACTGCCTCCAACTATCTGCTTTACCTGTCCATTGTGTATGTCTATGCATGGTCTGAATTTCATATCGTCTGTCTCCTGTCGCGTTTGTCACCTTTTGGTGTAAATTTTGCTCATATAACTGCTATTTTATCATACAAAATACAAATATGACACAATAAATGGATTAACCAGGCAAAACTTTATTTGATTACATGGGCCAAAGGCTTTACAATAGATACAATTATGTGCTTTATGGAAAGGATGGGGAACAACTTATGAATTACTCACTAAAAGCCGAACTGGACAACTGCTATTCCTATGCCGATTCGCTGGACAACGACGGCTACGGTGCGCGCCAGAAGACAGGACTCAAGACAAGAGAGATGCTTCAGTTTGACCTGCTTCAGTTTCTTGCATATCTGTCCAGCTCCGACCAGGCAGAACTTACCCTGGAGATAAAATTTGTCCGCGAATACCTGAACCAGCACTTTACAACAGACAAATTCCGCACATTCAAATATGAGAGAACAACCAGGGATTTTGCCGTGACACCACCTAGATCCCTTACATATTTTGTACAGGGCGATCTGGCCCGGGCAAAGGTAAATCCCAGATCAGTATACCGTTCCAGAGATTACGTCAGAATGTTCAAGCTCATGGGGCAGGAATTCATCGCCTGCAACAACATGACTGACGACAACGAGATAGCAAGGCTCACAGGCTACTGCCTCATGCTCGACAAATATCTCAAGTCCATGAACCTGTACGCCATAGATCCAAGCCCACTGCTCGACAAGTACAACGCACTCCCAAAGAGTGCTTCCCCAGTCTCACAGACTCCGGCTAAGTCGACAGCTTCCGAAAGGGCTGAACCCGTCAAGGATGTGGACACTCTTCTCGAGGAACTGAATTCCATGACCGGACTCGAGAGCGTGAAGAAAGACATCACCAACCTCGTAAACCTTCTGAAGATCAAGAAGCTCCGCGAGGAAAACGGCATGAAACAACCGTCCGTATCTCTCCACCTTGTATTCTCCGGCAATCCGGGAACAGGAAAGACCACGGTGGCAAGACTTCTTGCAAATATCTACAAGGGTCTGGGCATACTGTCAAGAGGACAGCTTGTCGAGGTCGACAGAGGCGGACTTGTTGTGGGATATATTGGTCAGACAGCCGTCAAGACAACCGAGGTCATAGAATCAGCCCTCGGCGGGATCTTATTTATAGATGAGGCTTATACTCTCACCGCAGGCAAGGGTGAGAATGATTTCGGCCAGGAGGCAGTGGACACGCTGCTCAAAGCTATGGAGGATCACAGAGATGATCTCATAGTCATAGTTGCCGGCTACCCGGATCTCATGGAACGGTTCCTGAGCTCCAACCCGGGACTTCGTTCCAGATTCAACAAATTCATCACATTTGAGGATTACACCGGGGACGAGCTTATGTCCATCTTCGAGAGCATGTGTTCCAAGCAGGAATACAAGCTGGACGATGATGCCCGCGCATACGCCTCAGAATACTGGCACGACAAAGCCGCACATCACGACGATACATTTGCCAACGCCCGTGAAGTCCGTAACTTTATGGAATCCGCCATATCCAGGCAGGCCACTAGAATAGTTTCCATGGACAACATTGACGTAGCCACACTTGAGACCCTTACAAAGGAAGATCTGATGGCTTAGGCTTGTAATTTTTTTTGGATAAAGAAAGAGAGGTATTTTATTTTGAACAGATCATTATCGACAGATAATCCTATCATGAATTTTCTAACCATAGTGTGCGATATAGTAATATTGCATTTTCTGTGGCTGCTGACTTCCTTGCCAATCCTCACGATAGGTGCATCGACCACAGCACTCTACTACACCACCATGAAATGCATCAGAAACGGTCAGGGCGGCGTGGTCAAGCTGTTCTTCAAGAGCTTCAGGGAGAATTTCAAACAGGCTACAGGGATAGGAGTTCTGGCTCTGCTTGCCGGTGTCCTGTGTGCATTTGACATGTGGTTCGCCGTGAGCAGGAACATCAAGAGTATGCTGGTCATATTCACCATCATGTCACTTATCTACCTGTTCACTGTCCTGTATGTATTCCCACTTCAGGCGCAGTTTGAGAACACAGTCAAAGCGACCATCAAGAACGCATTCCTCATGTCCATCAAGAATCTTCCATGGACACTTCTCATGGTTGCGATAACGGCAGCGATCGCAGCGGGATGCTATTTCAGCTCCACCGTGCTCGGTCTTATGCTCATATGTGTCGCAGGACTTCACGCTTATCTGTGCTCACTGGTATTTGTACACATCTTCAACGAGTACATGCCGGAGGAGGAAGAGAAGAGCGACGAGGACTTCCATATAGTTGACGATACAGACGAGGACTAACACCCCTTGCCAACACATACAGATGAATAATATACATGGCGTGCGCCGGCTTTCTTCAGAAGGCCGGCGCACACGTCTATGGTGACACCGGTTGTATATATGTCATCCACAAGCAGGATATTTCTGTACTCCGGGTACACTCTGCCTATGTCCATGGATGTCTTTATGTTGTTTGCCCTCTCCAGGTTGTCCAATTTCTTCTGCGGTGTGGTGTACTTTCTTCTCACCAGCATATCCTCACAGAATGGAAGCCCCAGTTCATCAGCGACAACCTTCGCCAGTACAGCCGCCTGATTGTAGCCGCGCTGTCTCTGCTTTCTCCTGTGCAAAGGTACACAGGTGACCGCATCTATTCCATACCTTCTGACATACGGGCGCACCTTCTCCGCCATCTGAGCTCCGTAAAAATCACAATATTCTTTTTTGTTATGGTATTTTATCGCCAGAACACTGGCTTTGACGGGTTCCACGTAATTAAATACGGGGAAACCTCTTTCGAAATTTCTTGAATGTTTTTCACAGTCCAGACAGAGCTCCCGCTCTTCACTGTCGACCTCCTTGCCGCACACCATACATGACGGAGTCTTCACATAGGGAAGGCTGTTATGTCCTCTGCATATCAGCCCTTCTCCCATCGGAAGCACCTCGTCACATATCGCACACCGGCGGGGATACAGGAGATCCGTGAGCAGTCGTCCGAACCCGAACTTATCTGCGCATCGTTTCATCTTCTCTCCATCTCCCTGAGTCTCAGTGCAAATGAGGTGTATCTCTTCTGTTCATCCTCATTGTCTATCATCGTATTTACCAGTCCTATATTGCCCACTATGACCACGCTTCTTCTGGCTCTCGTCACCGCCGTGTACAGCAGGTTTCTGTTCAAAAGCTTAGGTGGGCATCTGAGAAGCGGGATCACAACCACGGGATACTCACTTCCCTGCGACTTATGTATGGTTATCGCAAATGCATGCTCAAGCTCCTCAAGCTGGTTGTATGGATACTCAGTCTGTCTTCCATCGTCAAATTCCACCACGATCCTCTGCTCGTAGTCGTCAACAGCCTTTACAAATCCAATATCGCCGTTGAACACTCCGACTCCTTCCTCCTTGGCAAATCTGCCCGACGGATCCAGTATCTTCCACTCCTGCTTGTAATTGTTCTTGACCTGCATGACCTTATCGCCCTGTCTGAACACCACATCGCCCCGGTCATGCTCGGGCTTTCCGTGTCCCTCCGGATTGAGGACATCCTGAAGCTGCTTGTTGAGGTTCTCAACACCCATATCATACTTACGCATAGGTGTCAGCACCTGTATATCCGATTTATCCACACCAAAATATGATGGAAGCTGCTTTGTCAGAAGCACCTTGAGCTCTGCCACGATCTCATTATAGCCATTCCTTGGAACAAAGAAGAAATCCCTGCTCTTGTTCTTGATCTCCACATGCTCTCCATCCTTTATCCTGTGGGCATTGCCTATGATATCGCTGTCCTCGCCCTGTCTGTATATCCTGTCCAGCACCGACACGCTGAACACACCGGACGCTATGATATCCTTGAGCACATTTCCCGGGCCAACTGACGGAAGCTGATCCGAATCACCCACAAGCACAAGTCTTGTGCCCGGAGCCACAGCCTTGAGCAGACTGTAGAAAATGCTGCTGTCAACCATGGACATCTCATCTATTATGATAACATCGGCCTCAAGTGGATTGCTCTCATTCCGCATAAATGTATACGCAGAAGTCTCTTCTCCTTCCACTCCGCCCGTAAGCTCGAGCATTCTGTGTATGGTCTGTGCTCCGTATCCTGTGGCCTCTGTTATCCTCTTGGCTGCACGTCCTGTAGGCGCAGCGAGAACTATCTTCATCCTGAAGCTCTCGTATATCTTGATAAGTACATTTATGATCGTTGTCTTTCCGGTTCCGGGGCCTCCGGTTATGACCGCAACGCCGTGATCCACGGCATTTCTTATGGCAAGTCTCTGGGCATCAGCCAGCTTCATATTCTCTGACTTTTCTACCGTCTCAACAACCTTGTCTATCTTGAGCTTTGCCTTTGAGAAATCTATGTTGAGCTCACACAGAAGTCTTGCCGAATTGAGCTCCATATAATAATTAGGTGCTGCATACACGGCATTTGTCACGTTTGACTCTGACTCCGTATCCAGCAAATCCATGTCTATGTCAGCCACCGGATCATCAAGACTCACATCTGGGAGCTCCCCTGAATCTGGATCGTCCTTCAACTCCTTTATGATTATCTTGCCGGCAACGCTGAGCTCAAGTATCTGATTGCATATAGACATCTCAAGCTCCGGATCATATGGCATGTACTCATTCATCAGCAATGAATATGTCTTGTCTACCAGCATCTTCTGGGGAATATACATATGGCCAAGTCCATTTGCACCGGATAGGGCATACATAATAGCGGCTCTTACCCTGAAATCCGAATCTCTTCCGATACCAAGTCTGTCCGCAATCTCGTCCGCTGTCCTGAATCCAACGCCCGTTATATCCTCTGCTATCTTATAGGGATTTGTCCTCACTATGTCGTACACTTCGTCACCGTATTCATTGTAGATCTTTACAGCGAGGTTCACCGGGATATTGAGACCGGTCAGGAACATGAGCGCATCCTGCATCTCTTTCTTCTCGTTGTATGACACGGCAATGTCTCTGGCCTTCCTCTCTGATATTCCACGTATCTCCGCAAGGCGCTCCGGCTCTTCCTCGATTATCCTGAGTGAGTCCATGCGAAACTTCTTCACTATACGTTTTGCCAGAGCCTCTCCGACACCCTTTATGATGCCCGAACCGAGGTACTTCTCAATACTGAGCACATCATCCGGCATCTTGATCTCACATGAGGTGAATTTGAACTGCAAATCATAAGTTGGATGCTCTACATAATCCCCCTCCGCCGATACATAGATTCCCTCTGCAACGCCGTGAAGATTCCCCACAAAAATATCTTCGCCGTCCTCGCCCTCAACGGCGAAGACGGCGTACCCATTGTCTTCATTCTTATATATAACTTTCTCTACGTAACCTTCTCTTACCAAGTTTTCTCTCCTCTGAAGACTGAGTCCTCAGCTCCTGTCTTAATTGTTCTTCTCGCTGAGAAGCTCGATGTACTTTCCTGTACCAATGGCCACCGCTCTGAGTGGATCCTCCGCTGTCATGGTGGTTATTCCTGTCTTCTCCTCAAGCAGCTCCTCAAGTCCGTGGAGCAGCGCACCACCACCAGTCAGAACTATACCACGATCTGCAATATCAGCAGCAAGCTCAGGAGGAGTTCTCTCCAGAACTGAATGAACAGCTTCACATATCTGGGACGCAGGCTCACGAAGTGCCTCCTCCGTCTCATCCGATGTGACCGTAACAGTCTTCGGAAGACCGGTTACAAGGTTTCTGCCTCGTATATCCAACGTTATATTCTCAGGTCTTCTGTAACATGTACCTATCTTGATCTTGATCTCCTCGGCGGTTCTCTCTCCTATGAGAAGGTTATGCTTCTTTCTCATGAATCTGACAACTGCCTCATCAAAATCATCTCCGGCCACCTTAATGGATGCACTGACAACAGGACCTCCGAGAGAGATGACTGCTATATCGGCAGTTCCACCACCTATATCAACTATCATGTTACCACATGGTCTGTATATATCTATTCCTGCGCCAATGGCTGCTGCCACAGGCTCCTCAATTATGGACACATCCCTGGCACCGGCCGCATAAGTTGCATCCTCAACTGCCTTCTTCTCAACCTCTGTAACCTGAGAAGGTACACATACGCTGATCCTAGGTCGTCTTCCAAAATAACTCCTTCCGACAGCCTTCTGTATGAAATACTTGAGCATCTTCTCTGTTATCGTATAATCAGAGATTACGCCCTGCCTGAGAGGTCTGATGGCCACTATATTACCCGGAGTTCTTCCAAGCATAAGTCTCGCCTCTTCACCAATAGCCACTATCTTATTAGTATCCCTGTCGTATGCAACTACTGAAGGCTCCTTGAGTACGACTCCTTTGCCTTTCACATACACCAGTATACTGGCTGTACCTAAATCTATACCAATATCTGCGCTTGCCATCACAAGTCTCCCTTCTATTCGTTCACGTCCCTTAATATTACAAGAGATGCATTGCTGCCGTCAAGCCATTTCATGCTAACTTCAGTCAAATCCATGATCTTGTCAAGACTTCTTATATAGCTTCTCCAGTTGACCTCCTTGCTGTCCGTAGCCAGATGCTGATCCGGACCTCCCATGAGCTTGTACTTATCTCTGAGATTCTCTATAAGGAGCTTACTGTCCTTGTCTGTAAAATCATATCCAAGCATATCGTTCAGAGTCCTGTTAGAGAACAGCACTCTTCCAGTATCAACTTCTCTAATAAATATACCCTCATCAATATAGTTATATGTATCGAGGAGAACACTGTTTATGCGTTTAACGCTGTCATCGCTCTCTATCTTCTCAAGGGCACTTCTGAGTACATCACCTGTCTGCTTTACAAATTCAATCTCCTCTGTGGTCCACAATTTGTTGATAGAGGTATTCGCCAGCACAAATACCGCTCCATAATTGCCATTGACATACACAGGAACTGCGGTAAAGCTCTTAACAGGCCCCCCTGACATGATCTTCTTAGCTGCTTCATCCATATGCTTTGCATCTATCACAAGGTATCCCTTGTCCACCAGCTTGCCCGAGCCCTGACCATTCTGCCATGATCTGAACTTCATGTTGGCGCGCTGCCACTCTGTCACATACTCCTCCGCAGACATGCTCTGATTCTTGGACCAGATATACTGGCAATCCAGATCTCCCTGCTTGTCCTTCACATACAGGGCTGCCACGTCAGCATTTAAGACCTCGCCCACCTGTGCTATCACGTCATTGATAACCTGCTGGGAGCTCTTATCTGAAGTGTTCAGGGCATCAAGCAGAATCTTCTGCCACTGCAGCTTGTTCTCCATTATGACCTCCTCTGACTTGGCACGGATCGCCTCCTTTGCCAGGATCTGAGAGCTGAATGCGTATTCGGAGAAAATGCGTCCAAGCTGCCACTGCACCTTGTATACGCTCTCCATTTTCTTTGCATCCTCGTCATCATATGAGCAGCATATCCATGTTGCCACATGCTTGCCATCTATCATGATTGGTGCACCACAGATCATACTTCCCGTGATGTCATCGTCCATTTCCATCATAACCGGAACATTGTTCCTGAGAACTACCTCATTTAACTTCATATATATCTGCTTATACTGAGGCTTCTCAAACATATCATAGAAATAACCCATATGCTTCTGAGGGCCGGCCGGCTCAACCATCTTCTTGCCCACAGGATCTATGATAGTTGTATAAAGTCCTGTGAGTGCAGAGAACGCCTTCGTTATCAGAGTCCACTTCTCGGTATCTATCTGATTCCTTTCCTCATCCGACTGGGTATTTGTCTTCATAATGTATGAGAGCTTGTCATCGAACTCCTTCTTAGCGCGCTCAACACTGTTCTCAAGAGCCTTCTTGTCCGTAATATCAGATATAAAATACTCAACCGTGTATGTGTTATCAGCCGCCTGTGTCACAGAGCTCTGGGACTTCACCCAGATAACCTCGCCTCTGTCGTTGACTATCCTGAACTCTTCCTCGTAGTCCTTGTCCTCGCGCTTCGTGGCGTTTCTGACATTCGCCATAACCCTGCTTCTGTCCTTCGGATGGATATAATCCTCTATGAGTCTGTCACCAAGCTTGATGGCATCCACATTTATTCCCATCTGCTTGGCGTTCGGGGTTATATACTTGAAGATCGGTCTGCCATTCTCGTACTCCTGTACCATGACAAAGCTCTTGATCTTAGACATGGCAGATAATATATACGCCGCCTGATCCTCATTGTATCCGGTCTCCTTGTCCTTTATGAACAGGAGCTCTATTCCATCCATGTCGCCATCTGTGGTTCTCACGATGTGACACTTAAGTCTCATCTTATTTATATCTCTGTGAGCAGATACGATCCTAGTCTCCATCTCAAAATCATCCACTCCGGTATTCTGAACCTTGTAGAGCTGTCCGATCAGAAGATCATAATCACTCTTAGGGAGCAGGTCGCTGAGTCCCACCAGCCCACTGTAGAAATTGCCATCTGTATATCCATACTCAGATATGTTCTTAGATACGTATCTCGTTCTCCATACACCCTCCGGCTTATACAGATACAGAGCTATAACGCCTATATGGTTTATGATCCTCTCAAGACTCACGCTTCCTATCGTAACGTCTGATCGAAGCTCAAACAATACCATATACGCCTTCTTGTCACCATATTCAAACTGGTTGACAAATCCACTGACTACATATCTGTCCTTGTCGTTAACTATAAGTCCAAGTCTGTGCCATATGATAGCCTTCTTGTCGTCAAGTGTCGGCCAGAACTCATCGCTGACCATAAACTTATCCGGCTCCATGGCAATGGATTCAACATCCGAACCCACGATCTTAACTGCGGCATTGTTTATGCTGAGGACTTCACCATCCTCGCAGAACACAACCGCAGGATATTCAACTATTCCCAGAAAATCTGAATAACCACTAAGTCTGTTTATCTCCATAAATATCTCTCCATATATCCACTGCACAAGTGCAGTTTTATCCCATTATTATACACCCCGTATATTATTTACCCCTTAATGCACATAAAACTTTCCTATGTCCCATCACATAGAAAAGTTTCATGTTACCATATATCATATATTACTACTGTGCATCCTCAGCATCACTAACCATAGCAGTTGCCTCGCTCTTCAGTCCGGTAAATGCCTTGTCGGCAACATCCTTTGTTGAAGCACATGCAGAAATAACATTGTCCAGTGATGACAGAAGATCTGACATATATCTGCTTACGCTCTCGCACTCCTTCTTCACATTGTTGCGAAGTCTGGTTGCATCATCTGTGGCTGCATTTCTTGTATTGGCAGCATCCTTCTGAGCTTCCTCTCTCATAACCTTGCACTCGTAATCTGTCTTTGCCGACAGAGCCTCTGCATCTGCGTGAGATTTATTTCTTGTCTTCTCTGCCTCTGAGTATGCCTCATCCTTCATGCTGTTGCACTTTGCCTCGGTCTGATCATACATCTGCTGGCACTGTATCTCTGTATCTGTCTGGAGCTTTGTGCATCTCTCCTTGACATCTGTCTCGTATGCCTCGAGCTCTGCAGTTATAGTATTCTTCTTGTCTGTGCACTCCTTCTCAGTCTGTGCGATCAGTGCGTCTGCGCTCTCACGGGCCTCAAGAAGTGTTCTTGATATTGACTCGTATCTTCCTGCATTCTCAAGCTCTCTCTGCTTGTATGCATTGATCTGCTCCTTGAGTGACTCTATCTCGCTCTCCTGCTCTGAATTGGTCTTCTTGAGAGTCTCTATGGTCTTGGAAGACTCTGTCATATTGACCTCTCTCATGGTCTTGAGACTCAGAACAGCCTCGCTGAGCTTGTTGACGTTCGCCTTAAGCTCCTCTACTTCTTTATTGTGCTTTTCCTTAAGTTCATCAATATAGTAATCAACGGATGCCTTATCATATCCACCAAACTTCACTGTCTTCAGTGATTCTACTCTATCGTCAGTTACAACATCTTCTACCTGTTTTGCCATGACCTTACCTCCGAAAAACTAATCCTATTGTAGATACTCCGTAATTATAGCACACATAATTCTGTAAGCAAAGTATTTTTACCTTTTATGATTACAAACCACTTTTTTTATGCTATATTGTAACTGCTCATTGAATTTAAATTTTACGGAGGATCATATAGATGAAACACCATTCAAAACTTGTCATATTAGGTCTCGCGGCAACCCTCGTGATGACATCACTCACAGGCTGTCTTCACCGCAAGAAGACCACCTATCAGACATACATGCAGAACATTCTCGACGTCAACTACAAAGGAAGCTTTGACGGATACGTGAAGGACAACGACGGCTCCGAGGAGGACGCCTCAGCCATGTACAGCGACAGCATAGATTATCTGGCCGGCCAGCTCATCAATCATTACTCACTGAACAACGCAGAGACAGACGAGGTGGATGCTATATTTGACGAGACCGCAAAGGTCATCTACTCCAAGGCCAAATACGAGGTGTCAAGAGCCTATAAGAGCGGAAGCGACTACTATGTGGACGTGACCGTGTATCCTATGGACATTCTCAATCAGGCATTTGACGATGTGTTCGCATATATCGACGACTATAACAAGAAGATCAGCGCCGGCGATTTCAACAACACCACAAAGGAAGATTACGAGAAAGAATTTGCCCAGGGCGTGTCGGATATCCTTCAGAATAAAGCCGCAGACATGGATTACCGCAGTCCTGTTGTGGTCTCTGTGAAGATAACCGATGACGGCGACTATTACTGTGCTGACCCGGCGGGGCTGTCCCAGGTTGATGCATCCATGCTTGCAATAGAGGGTTCCCAGCAGAGCTCAGGCTCTGACAGCTCTGACAGCTCAAGCGAGGACAGTTCAGACGAAGGCAATATCTCCTCGGGTGGCGAGACCGCCGAGTAACTATATACATTAAGAATGTGTCTTAAGAATATACATTAAGAAAAGCTCAGCCTGTGTGATTTCTACTGAATCCATCACACAGGCTGAGCTTTATATATATGTTATCTCCGGCTACTTTCTCACCCTGACTGACTTTGTCTTGCTCCATGCTGAGTAGCATCTTGTGCCAAACTTGTTCGAAAAGCTTCTAACCCTTACATAATATGTTTTTCCGCCTTTAATCCGCTGCTTTGCTCCAAGACTCGCAGTCGTCTTGCTTCCACCGCTTAACACCGTGAATGCATATGTACCCTTTTTAAAGTTTGATGTTGTTGAATACTGGATCTGATAGCCATCTGCGCAGCTTATCTTTCCCCACTTTAATCTTACAGACTTAGCCGATGGGCTCTTTATCTGGCTTATACCTGGTATCTTCGGGCTGACAGTAACAGGTATTATCTTCTTCACCTTCACATGATTCGAATCTCCAGCATATACGGTGATGTTTGCCTTGCCTATATACCGGGCTGCGATCGTTATTGTTCCAGCAGAGTCTACCTTTACAGCTTTGTTATCCGAGCTGTAGCTGAGCTTTCCGGCACGTGCGCTCACGCTCTGTGAAATAGATATTCTCTTCGAGCTGGTTGACATCTCTATTCTGTAGCTGCGCTTTTTCAGCGTTATGCTGTTTGGCGCCTTTTTGATCGTAAAATTGATCGTCTTCTGTCCCTGATATGTGCCAGCGCCTATAATTACAGCCTCTGCTGTTCCGGCTGCTTTGTTCTTATTGTATGAAACCGTATAATCTGTATCCTTCTCCAGCGTTTTGTCGCCAAGCTTTACTGTTACAGCCGGCTTCTTCGAATTACCATCATATGTATATTCTGTCTTGTTAAGTGTAACCTTTGCTGACGATATGCTCTTACGCGTGAGCTTTGAGCCATACGCATAGCTAGTCTCACCCTTTTCTCCACAGTATACACATGCATAGTAATACTCTGCCGGAGAATCATAATCTGCTGCCTTCTTCAGATATCGTGCAGTTGTTTTCTTTGCTGTGTAGCTGTGATCGACTGGGTCTGTTGCTGTACCGGTTTCAAAAATCTCACCACACATGCTGCAGACAACATCTCCTGTATATCCGCCGCCCATACAGGTAGCTTTCTTCTCTCCTACAAGCGTTCTATCATGGTCTGTCTTTGGAAGAATCTCAGTAGTCCTGCTGAGTTCTGCCTTGCACATGGTGCAGTATATAACCTTGTCTCGGCTGCCTTCAGCCTGACATGTAGCCAGATTTACATTCTCATACACAGCCTTTCCCTGGGTATGTCCGAGTGGCTCTGTCTTCTCATCCTTTGTCTTTTGGCATCGCTCACATGTGTATCTGATCAGACCTTCTGCTGCACACAAAGCTTTTTTCTTAACCACGCCTGAATCCCATCTATGTCCCAATGCACCAATGGCTATCTTCTTGGTACTCTGATAACTCTTGCCATTCAGCGTGCATTTTGCTGTACACACCTTTGCACCATCGTTCTCGCAGGATGCCTGCGTTATCTTGCTTGTTACAGTCATCGGTTCACTGATCACATGACTCGAATCTCTGGTACAGGTGAGAACCAGCTTGCAAGTGTTGCCATTTGCTGACCACTCATACTTTGGGGCGTAATCATGTCCCAGGCTATCCCCGTGTGTAAATGTCTTTTTGCGATTCACTCTTCCACAGTTATCACAGGAATAATAATATTTCGCAGCAGTTGTACAGGTCGCAGCCTGTGCAAGAGTTTCATCATTTACTATTTCCGCAGTGTATGAATGTCCGCCTATCTCTGTTATATCAAGTTCATACTCAGCCTTCACCCACGGATTATATTTACTGGCAACCGTAATCGTTACAACGCCGTTGCCGATTGCCGAAAGTGATGCCGCAGTCCTAGACACTTCATTCACCTTTACAACAGTCTCATCCGACGATGTAACCGCATACTCATGTATGTCCGCTCTCGTTGGCCAATCCATTATATTTATACTCAGTTCCGCTCCAATTTCATACTCACTTGGTGAAGTAGTCCTGTTATCGCTGTCCTTCTCCTGCCAATACACATATCTGATACTGGTAGGAAGTGACACGATCTTCTCATATCCGCACTTTGAACACGTCTCTACTGTCTGGCTTTCACCCTCATCTGCCTCTGATATGACATACTCATGTCCCCCCTGATCTGCCACATTGAACGTGTATTCCTGACAAATTGAGCTGTCATATTTATGAACTATTCTTATGGTTACATCACCTGTTCCGACCGCCGTAAGCTTAGCATCATATCTTCTATAAGAAGATTCCGGATCACTCACTTTTACAATACCTTCATCCGATGATGTAACTATAAACTCAGAGTTGTCGACCTTCGTTGGTGCATAATCTACTTCCAGATTGATCTCATCACCTACTTCCACATCAGCAGGCTTGTAATATCCATTACTATCACTCCACCATACAGTACGTGTTATTGCCGTCGGGATTGTCACCGTTTTTGTCGTCCCGCACTTTGAACAAATTTTTTCTGTCTCTCCAGATCCCGGTTCTGCCTGACTTATTACATAGTCATGACCACCCACATCTGTTACCGACACAGTGATTACCCTCTTCATATCCGGATTCACGACCGGATATACAGTAACCGTCGTCTCACCTATCTTATTCATATGGAATGTTCCAGCATAGTTAGACGAAGGGGTATACGAAATAATAGACGGGTCTGCTATATCAAACACGAATTTGTCATCGGATTTGCTATCTGATGCCGTCGAGAAAGATATGTATGTCTCTATATCCTTTCCTACTTCGAACTCCTGATCATATGTGGCTGATGAAGCAGTTTCCGATAATTTCCAGTACACGTACATCGTCTTTGGTCCTGTTACTTTACATCTCGTACATACGCCATCTGTAAAGCTATGCCCAAGAGCCGGAACCTCATCCTCTGTCTTTTTGTAGCCACATTTAGCGCATGTGTATACTGTTCCACCTGTCTCTGTACATGTGGCCTCTTTTTTCACACCTTCACCATACACATGCTCCGTGCATGCATCATACCGCTGTCCAAGCAGCTTATCCAGCTTGGCCTGCGCTGCATCCACCTTTTTCTGCCACTTCTCCGGATCTACAGTCTCATAATATTCATCAAACAGCTTCTCAAATTCAGCTATTGTGTACACCTCATATTTGCTAGTATAGTTTGAAAGCTTGCTTGCATTGAAGCATGAAGTATTGCCATACCTGCCATAGAGTGTGAATCCGACTCCCATCACCTGATCTGCTGCCCAGAACATATTGGTATAATGTCCAACCGTGACTCCCTCCGAATCCGCCTTTTGTTCAACAGCTGTAAGCTGACTCTGCGAAGTTATGGATGAATATCCCAGCTCATCCCTTATCTTGTTAAAAGATGCCTTCTCACTGTTCCATCCTGCCGCCGGATCAGTATATCCAAACGCCAGATTCTCACATGACACCTGAAGAAGTGAATGATTTGTGAGTCCTGCACCTCTGTCCGCGCCTGACTGTGCCACCGCCATGAAATAGAAATTAGTCTTAGCCGCATTCCTCTTCATTGCCCCGACATAGTTTTCGTCTGTGTCCCTTAACGAATTAATTTTATTCAATACCGCAAATGTCGCCTTTGTGTTTTCAAGCGATATGGCGTCTTTCTTATCTCCGGTAACAACAACCTTGTTATTTCTCGATTCCGGAAGACCTGTATTATTTCCACCAGCCCACTTGGAGAAATCTTCCTCACATGCATTCTGCAGGACATTCTTAGCCCAATCCAGATCATTTTTCTGTTTTGTTGTCAAGTCGTTCTTCGCAAGCATCCAGTCTACAAAGCCTATAGAGCCCTGATCATATACAGCCTGCACTTCACTCTGATCTTTCTTCACCTGTTCCAGCTCACTCTGAGCCTCTTCTATCTGCTGGTCAAGGGTACTGGCCTTAACAGTCTGAATACCTGTCGTCTGAATACCTGCCGTCAGCATCAGCACTGCACACATTACCACTGTTGCTGCTTTTTTACACAGTGTCCTTCCCGATAAGCTTCCTTTTCTTTTCATAATCTTTGATACTCCCCCTTTTTTCACATTCTATTTATATTACCCCTTTACCCACATGTACTCCGGCGCGCCCATGCAGGGGATTTATTATAAAATAAGGAGACTCATTATAATAATAAACAAGTCTCCTTATCCAGTATAATATACTATTTTATTTCTCCTTGAAGGTGAACTCCTCGTTCGCAAGCTTGAATCTGATACCATCTATGAGCATCATATCCGTTCCGCTGCTTATGATCTTGCCACCAAGGTAAGTGTGGTTGGTCGACTTGTTATCTCTCAGATAGTACACGCCGTTGACATTGATAATGTAAGCATGGCGGCGGCTGACTGAATTGTTGTCAGTTACCTGATAGTCAACTCCCTGTGTAGACTTACCGATACAGAATATCGGCTTGTCAATCCTTATCCTCTCACCTGTTCTGGTTCTTATGATGACAGGGCCGCTCTTGCCACGGTTGTTGGCCGTGAGAACTGTTGTCGAACCGTCATCGTTGTCATCAAATCCAATATCATTTGATGAGAAATCCTTAACTTCCTTTGCAAGCTTGAATGAAGAAGTTGTAACATGAGGAGTCTCAGGAACCTCTACCTTAGCCACATTGACCGGGCTGACTCCCGCTGACTTCATAAGCTCCTGCTCATCCTCAGGATGTGCTATATTGTCATTCTTCAGGTCTGTTATAAACTTATAAAATTCTGACAGATAAAATGTAGGATTGTGATCAAAGTATTTGATAAGCTCATATCCGGCATCGGATGCCTTCTTATTCGCAAACTTCATATTGCCCATAAGATCCCTTATAAACTTCTCCATATTACATCTGTCCATAGGCTTATCTATAGGCAGGAATATGAGCTGAACAGCCATATTCTGGAAGTCTATATACATATATCCCTTATTCAGTATAACCTTTCCAATGGACAGATCATTCGCCTTGAGATACATGAGCTGATCTGCAATACTGAATATCAGATCAACCAGCTCATCCTTGTGTATCTTCTTCTCAAGGAACTGATTCATGGTAGTCATGGCTGGAATAGAATATGTCAGAGCTCTCTGACCATCTATATATTCCTCATGGCAGAACGCATTATTGCCCACAAACTGAGCATTGTACAGCTCTACCTCATTGTGAAGAACCTCTACATCGTCTTCAATCTTAAAGTACAATTTGTACTCATCACACAAATACATCTTATCACTCATATAAAACCCTCCGATATTTATCGCACGATATCCATGTAAGTCCCGGAGTCAATTATTCTACTGTAACTGACTTTGCCAGATTACGTGGCTTATCTACGTCCAACCCCTTTGCATCGGACGTGTAATACGCTATAAGCTGCAGGATGACAGCAGCCGAAAATACCGTGAACAATCCATCCTGCTTTGGTATGGATATGTGTTTGTCACATACATCTTTATCATTGTACTCTTCATCCATGCTGACAAGAATGACGTATGCGCCTCTTGCCTTAACCTCGCGTATATTGGAAATCATCTTTCCGTATACAGATTCCTGTGTAGCCAAAGCTATGACCGGAACGTTCTCAGTTATGAGTGCTATCGTTCCATGTTTTAACTCCCCTGCCGCATAAGCCTCAGCGTGAACATAAGAAATCTCTTTCAGCTTCAGTGCACCTTCCAGTGACAGTGTATAATCCAGTCCTCTTCCTATGAAGAATGCATCCGGAGCCATCTTTATATAGTTTGCAACTGTCTTTACTTCATCTGCCTGCTTGAGTGTCTCCTCTATCACCGGGATAACGCCCTGAAGCTGTCTGATGAATGCCTTTGCCCTGTCCTCAGAGTATATACCCTTGACATAGCCAAGTCTGCATCCAATGAGATACATTGCAGCCATCTGTACCGAATATGCCTTGGTACTTGCAACTGCGATCTCAGGACCGGCATGTGTATAAAGGACGTAATCGCTCTCTCTGGCGATGGTCGATCCCTTTACATTGACTATGGACAGAACCTTTGATCCACATCTCTTGGCAAGTCTGAGTGCCTCGAGTGTGTCAATAGTCTCTCCTGACTGTGATGTAACTATTACGAGAGTCTTTTCATTTATGAGTGGTTCCTTGTATCTGAATTCTGATGCTATCTCAACATTAACAGGAATCTTTAACTCCTTCTCAATCATGGCCTTGCCGACTATTCCGGCGTGCATAGCTGTTCCGCATGCAACCACTGTGATGTTCTCAAGATTCTTAAACACCTCATCATCGATGCCGTCCTCAGTGAAATCAGGAAGCTCATTCACTATACGAGGTGTTATCGTGTTTCTCAGTGCCTCTGGCTGCTCATAGATCTCCTTCAGCATAAAGTGCGGATATCCACCCTTCTGAGCTGCCGTTATGTCCCATGTTATCTTGAGCATCTCCGGCTCTACCATGTTCCCCTTCATGTCTTCTACTTTGATGCCTGTGCTTGAGAGTGTCAGTATATGATACTCCGGCACAACAAAGTATTCCTTTGAAAATGATATTATCGCTGTGAGGTCTGATGCAATGATCGATCCCTCATCTGTGTATGAAGCGATCATCGGACTTACATTTCTCACTGCGTATATCTTGCCCGGTCTGTCTGCAAACATAATGCAGAGTGCAAATGAACCGGCTATAGCCTTAACAGCCTTTCTGATAGTCTCGATGGGATTGCCATCGTACAGTGTGTCCAGAAGTGCTGCTACTACCTCTGTGTCCGTCTCGGATACCAACCTGTCGGCCAGTCCGTATTCTCTCACAATGTCGTTATAGTTCTCTATAATTCCATTATGTATAAGTGCCACATCTCCGCACCTATGTGGATGTGCATTCACATCCGTAACTCCGCCGTGAGTAGCCCATCTCGTATGGCCTATTCCACAGGTTGATCTGTACACAGGACTGTCGTCGCTGCACATCTCCCTGAGGTCTTCCACTCTGCCGGCTTTCTTCTTGATCGTCAGTGTATCATCATCATTAAGCAGTGCTATTCCCGCACTGTCATATCCCCTGTACTCGAGCTTTGCCAGTCCGTCAATAAGAATGTCCTTGGCTGGTTTCTTTCCTACATATCCTATGATTCCACACATATTAAATTAATCTCCTTTCGGCTTATAACCACGCTGTATACTGATAATATTATAATATGGCGCACTTAAAAAAGGTGAAGCCACCATACATAACAGCTATGGGTGTCCGGTCATGATTCTTTGTTTTGGAGTTACCCCCATATTTGGATATCATGTGCGCATCCAGACTCTGCGTGAAGGCATCCGCCGAATATTCGATAACCTTCAACCTCGTTATCCCTGAAAGCCAAAGCCCAGGGGTCATGGCGCTAAGATTTCTAAATCTTTCCAAAGGCACACTCCTCCTGTCCGTGCACCTAACAAAATTCTATCATGAAACATCTAATAAATCAATGCAGAAAGGCCTCTGCGTATAATCTTTGTAACATAAAATTTACTTCAGCTTTATAAATAAAAACAGGGAAACACCACGGATCCCGGCCGTGTGCCCGGCCTGTGATGCTTCCCTCATTATATCCACTATTTTATATCTTAGCTTATAAAGCATCCACCTGGGAAGTCCTTCTCGGTGGTCAGGAGTGACAGATTGCCCTCAGGATCCTCTGCGCACAGAAGCATACCCTCTGATACGACTCCGGCAAGCTTACATGGCTTAAGATTTACTATAGCCACAACCTTCTTACCTACCATATCCTCTGCTGAGTATGTACCCTTGATTCCTGATACTATCTGCTTTACATTGTTCTTGCCAAAGCTTACCTGTGAGCAGAGAAGCTTTCTTGAATTAGGAACCTCCTCACATGCAACAATCTCGCCGATCATGAGCTGCATCTTCTGGAACTCCTCAATGCTTATCTCCTGCTTGTCAACTACATCAGGATTGGCCTTGAGTGCCTGGACCTTCGCCTCAGCTATCTTGATCTTCTTGGTCTCAGCAGAATTCTCCTTCTCTTCCTTCTGCTTCTTGGCCTGCTCGTACATGGACTCCTTCTCCACTGGAGCGAACTCGGCAACCTTAGCCATAACTTCCTTCACGTCAAGACGTGCGAATAGGATCTCAGGCTGCTCTGTTACCTTTGTTCCTGACTTGTACAGACCAAACTTTCCAAGCTCTGTGACCTTTCTCTTCTCGGTATTGAGCTGTGCCATGATCTTCTCAGTTGTCTCAGGCATATATGGCTCAAGGAGTGTTGCACCTATAACGATGCTCTCGACAAGGTTGTACAGAACTGTGTTCAGTCTGTCCTTCTTGTCCTCCTCCTTTGCGAGTGCCCAAGGCATTGTCTCATCTATGTACTTGTTGCATCTCTTGAACAGTGCAAATATCTCTGTGATCGCATCTGCAACCTTGAGCTTATCCATGCACTCTGCAACCTTGTATCTGCAGTCCATAACGACCTTCTTAAGATCCTCATCGACAGGCTCTGTGACGTTGGTATTTGTCACAATGCCACCGAAATACTTGTTTGACATCGATATGGTTCTATTGACCAGATTTCCAAGTGTATTTGCAAGCTCTGAGTTGAGTCTCTCAACCATGAGCTCCCATGAGATAACTCCATCATTCTCAAATGGCATCTCGTGAAGAACAAAGAATCTGACAGCATCCACGCCAAATATATTGACCATATCGTCAGCGTACATTACGTTGCCCTTCGACTTACTCATCTTGCCATCACTCTGGAGGAGCCAAGGATGTCCGAATACCTGCTTTGGAAGCGGAAGTCCCAGTGCCATCAGCATGATAGGCCAGTAAATGGTATGGAATCTCAGGATATCCTTGCCGATCAAGTGAAGATCTGCCGGCCAGTATTTATAAAACTTCTCATCGCTCTTTCCATCTACGTCATATCCAAGTCCAGTTATGTAGTTTGAAAGTGCGTCAACCCACACATATACAACGTGCTTTGGATCAAAGTCCACTGGGATTCCCCACTTGAATGATGTTCTTGATACACACAGGTCCTGAAGCCCCGGCTTAAGGAAGTTGTTAACCATCTCGTTACGTCTTGACTCAGGCTGTATAAACTCAGGATGCTGCTCTATATGCTTCATGAGCTTGTCCTGATACTTGCTCATCTTGAAGAAGTATGCCTCCTCCTTGGCCTCCTGAACAGGTCTTCCACAGTCCGGGCACTTGCCATCTATGAGCTGTCCATCTGTAAAGAACGACTCACATGGTGTACAGTATTTTCCTACATAATGTCCCTTATATATATCACCCTGATCGTACAGCTTCTTAAATATCTTCTGTACCTGCTTCTCATGGTAATCATCTGTTGTACGGATAAACTTGTCATATGAAGTATTCATGAGATCCCATATTCTCTTGATCTCACCTGATGTCTCATCAACGAATTCCTTTGGGGTCTGCATGTTCTCAAAAGCCTTGTTCTCGATCTTCTGTCCATGCTCATCTGTTCCTGTCATGAATCTTACATCATAACCTGCGAATCTCTTGTACCTTGCAATGCTGTCAGCCAACACGATCTCGTAGGTGTTGCCTATATGAGGTTTACCTGATGCATATGCAATGGCGGTTGTAATATAATACGGTTTTTTTGCCATTTCAAAAACCCTCCCTGAAAAAATACTACAAGCACAAATGAAATGCTTGTGCAACTTTACCGAAAAACTCCTCGGTAATTGTAAATTATATGCCTTTTTATTATTTATTGTCAAGAAGATGGGATATTAAATAAGTCTGTTACGATGGTCATTCTATAACGCTGCCAATAAACTTGTCATCGTCTCTCTCTCAAAAGCGCATCACATTCCTGAGAACGGCAAACATCACCGCCCCGGCAATACATATAAATATAAGTATATTGTCAAATCGCGATAATTTTCTGTTTCCATATCTTACGAATACATAATCGTTTTTTACAATTATGTATGCCAACGCCGGAAGAGCTATAAACATAAATTGATTATAAGCAAATGCCTTTGCAAGATCCAGCTTTACGGCCGCAAGGATAGCCCGTGTTATCCCGCATCCTGGGCATAAAAATCCGGTTATCTTTCTGAATATACATGGTATGGCAAGTCCTGTCACTCTTATGAATATATAATAGAGGATGCCTATCCCCACGAGGATGGCATCCCTTTTAATTATCGCATTTCTTCTTGATTTCTGTATCTGATCCATGCTCTGTATTTCTTTGTCTCCGCCGACTACTGCTGGCTGTTATCACTGCCTGAAGCATCTGCTGATGTGTTAATATTCTGATCTGACTGCTGGCCAAATGTATTCTGGTCTAAACCGGCCTGCTGACCATATCCCTGCTGATTGTATGCATTCTGATCATATCCCTGCTGGCTGTATGGCTGCTGTCCGTATGCCTGCTGGTTATATGCATTCTGGTTATATGCATTCTGGTCATATCCCTGCTGACCATATGGCTGCTGTCCGTATGCCTGCTGGTTATATGCGTTCTGATCATATCCCTGCTGGCTGTATGGCTGCTGACCATATCCCTGCTGATTGTATGTATTCTGACCATATCCCTGCTGGTTGTATGCATTCTGATCATATCCCTGCTGACCATATGGCTGCTGACTGTAGGTCTGCTGACCATATCCTGTATTCATCTGAGGTATAGCCTCTGCATATTTGTTTGCAGTGTCCTGCATAAGCGCATATGCAATAATTCCAAGTCCAAATACCTGAAGAAGGACGTATAATATGCCTGAGTTGCTTGATGGTACACCGTTCTTATTCTTTATGATATCAACTTTCTCGCCCATCTTATATGCCCAGAACCATCCATAGATGTTACATGTAACGATAGTGAGCAAAAGCGACATTCCACCACTTGTTGCATCTGTCTCTCCTGACTCCTGATTGATATCGTCTGTCAGCACAACAAACCAATACAATCCATATATTCCGCATGTCACAATTGAAAGCAGAATGCATATTCCAATATTCCTCTGTTTGATCATAATTGATAATCCTCCTTAAACTTAAATCCTTAATTGAATTATGTAGGACTTGTGTATGACTGCAATTATTCCACTCATATGTAAACCACTGCATAACTGCAATAAAAATAACAGAATAGCCCCGCAGACACAACTCAGTCTACGGGACTATTTTCTCATACATTTTGTCTGTACGCAACTGCATCTATACATTTTTCAATGTATATTTGTATGCAATTTGATTCATTACGCATTTTTATTGATGGTATCCTGCATAATAGCATATGATACAATTCCAAGTCCACATAACTGGAGCAGAAGGAAAAGTATGCTTGAATTTCCTGCTGACTGACCATTCTTTGTCTTTATTGCATCAATCTTCTCGCCCATCTTGTATGCCCAGAACCATCCATAGATATTACATGTAACGATAGTAAGCAACAATGCTACCCCACCGCTTGTTGCATCTGTCTGTCCGGATTCCTGATTAGCATCGTTTGTAAGGCAAACGAACCAATACAGTGCATAAATTCCAAATGTAATGATTGAAAATACTATGCACAAAGCAATGTTCCTCTGTTTGATCATAAAATGTCCTCCCTTGATTAATTATAAATTTTTTATAAAAATTTTATAAAATATATAAAACCATATCTATACATCTTTGTCAATAAAAATCAAAAAATTAAGCTGTTTTTTGCTTTATTATCTATATTTTATTATCTATATTTTTTTATAATCAGGCATAAATCTTCAAATATTTACATTCATAATTTATGTGATGTCGTAAACTGTTTTACTTTTGAAACCATGTGCTATATAATAAAATTTCAGGCAGACATATCTCAACACCCGTATCCTAAATATATTGCCAGGATCCACAGATTATGTTTGTCCGTATTGCAAACAATTTATAATTCTAGAGAAAAGAGGACATTTGTTATGAAAAACATGCTTAACTTCAAGAATTTCACAGCTGATGAGCTGATGGATATTCTCAATCTGGCACTTGACATGAAGAAGAACCCTGATAAGTACGCTCACGCTCTTGAGGGCAAGAAACTCTACACTCTTTTTGAGAAGACTTCCACAAGAACATTTCTTTCATTTACAACAGGTATAACTGAGCTCGGCGGTACATATTACAACCAGCTCTGGAAGGATTCCAACTTTACACTCGGTGAGCCTGTATCAGAGATTAAGTATGTATGCAGGAATGTAGATATCATCATGGCACGTCTTGTAAAGAATGAGACAGTCGAGCTGTTCGGCAACAATGTTACTGTTCCATTTATCAACGGATGTGACAGTTCTTATCATCCATGCCAGATCCTGGCAGATGCCCTCACTATTATAGAAAAGTTTGGCAGTCTCGATGTAAAACTTATGTACATCGGTGCCAAGAATAATGTATTCAACTCTCTTGTTGAGTTCTTCGCAAAGATGAAGAAAGGAACCATCTATGGACTCACACCACTTGTAAACAACACTGTATGTGGTGATGACTTCTTTGAAGCAGCAAAGGCTACAGGCCACTATGTTGAACTCGATCCTACCATGAGCATGGAGGAGGCAAAGAAGTACGCAAAGGATATGGATATCCTCTACACAGATACATGGGTAGACATGGAGTTTTTCAACAACCCTGCATACAAGCAGCAGAAGGAAGAGACTCTCGCCAAGATGATGCCTTACCAGCTCAACGAGGAATTTACAGAGGGCAGCAAAGCTATAGTATTCCACGACATGCCTATGCACCAGGGATTTGAGATCTCACAGGGCGTTATCGACAAGAACCTCAACCACATTTTGGATGAGGCTGAGAACAGACGTCACGCTGAGAAGGCTGTTATGTATACACTTCTTAATTCTTAAAATATTCATTCTGATAACCTAAGGAGGATCATGTCAAATGAGACATTTAATAGACCCGATGGATCTGTCAGTTGAGGAGATCGATCATCTGCTCACTCTGGCGCAGGACATCATCGATAACAAAGAAAAATACAGTGAGGTGTGCAAGGGCAAGAAGCTGGCTACCCTGTTCTTCGAGCCAAGTACACGTACAAGGCTGAGCTTTGAGGCTGCCATGATGGAACTGGGCGGCAACGTGCTCGGTTTCTCATCAGCAAGCTCATCATCATCTACCAAGGGTGAGAGTGTGGGCGATACCGTCAAGATCGTCAGCTGTTATGCCGATATTATAGCTATGAGACATTATAAAGAGGGTGCCCCGATGCTGGCTTCCATGAAATCAGATGTTCCTATTATTAATGCTGGTGACGGCGGTCACAATCACCCTACGCAGACATTGGCCGATCTTCTCACAATAAAGAGAGAGAAGGGCAGACTAAACAATATGACCATAGGTTTCTGCGGAGATCTTATGTTTGGTCGTACGGTTCATTCACTTATAAAAGCCATGTCACGATACAAAGGCATAAAATTTATTCTCATATCACCGGATGAATTAAAATTACCTGATTATATAAGAACAGAAGTCATCGAAAAGAATAATATACCATATGAGGAGATTTCCTCTCTTGAGGATGCTATCGGATCTCTGGACGTTCTCTATATGACAAGAGTCCAGAAAGAACGTTTCTTCAACGAGGCGGACTACATAAGACTGAAAGATACCTATATTCTTGACAAGTCAAAGCTGGCTCTCGCTAGGCCTGACCTGTCGATCCTTCACCCGCTTCCTCGTGTAAATGAGATATCTGTTGAGGTGGATGACGATCCGAGAGCATGTTATTTCCGACAAGCACTCAACGGCAAATATGTCCGAATGGCACTCATCATGGACCTTCTCGGACTCGACAAGGATTTTAAGGCATAGGAGGAATGATCATGAATATTGACAGTATTCAGAATGGTATTGTACTTGACCATATAACAGCAGGCAAAGCCCTGCAGATATACAACGATCTTCATCTTGATAAGCTGGATTGCTCCGTTGCTATAATCAAGAATGTTAAAAGCGAGAAGATGGGAAGAAAGGACATTCTTAAGATAGATCAGGATATTGACATAAACCTTGATGTTCTGGGGTATATCGACCCGGATATATCCGTCAACATCATCAAGGACGGCAAGCTCGTTGAAAAACGTAAGATCGAACTGCCTGAGAGACTGGTTGGAATAAAGAAATGTACCAATCCAAGATGCATTACGACCACAGAGCAGGGAATAACCCATATATTCAAACTCACAGACAGAGAAAAGCGAATTTACAGATGTATATACTGTGAAGCAGACAAGTAACTGTTTACTTTTCAGTTTTATGTGCTATAATCTATAAAGTTGCGATAATCCGAGAATTATCTAAGAGGTGAAATATGGAACAGTATGTTATCAAGGGAGGTCGTCCTCTGGAGGGCGAAGTTACCATTGCGGGTGCTAAGAATGCCGCACTTGGAATACTTGCCGCCGCAGTCATGACCGACCAGGAAGTCACAATAGAAAACGTACCGAACGTCAGAGATACAAGAGTCCTTCTTCAGGCCATTCAGGGTATCGGCGCAAGGGTCCGTTACATAGACGAGCACACGGTTGCTATATGTGGTGGAACCATCAATCCGAATACCAATCTCTGTGTCGACGACGAATATATCAGAAAGATCAGAGCATCCTACTATCTGCTCGGCGCACTGCTTGGCAAATATAACCATTCACAGGTCGCTCTTCCAGGCGGATGCGACATCGGAGCCCGTCCGATAGATCTGCACATAAAAGGTTTTGAAGCACTTGGAGCCCACGTTGATATAGCAAACGGTATGATATCCGTTGAGGCTGATGAGCTGATCGGAAGCCACATTTACATGGATGTGATCTCAGTAGGTGCCACCATCAATGTCATGATGGCCGCCGTAATGGCAAACGGCAAGACTACCATAGAGAACGCAGCCAAGGAGCCACATATCGTTGATGTTGCCAATTTCCTCAACAGTATGGGTGCTAACATCAAGGGTGCCGGAACTGATGTCATCCGTATCCGTGGCGTAAAGTCACTTCACGGAACTACATATTCCATCATTCCGGATCAGATCGAGGCAGGAACCTTCATGGTTGCAGCAGCAGCCACCAGAGGCAACGTCCTCATCAAGAACGTAATTCCTAAGCATCTTGAGGCTATAACCTCAAAGCTTACAGATATAGGTGCCACTGTCATCGAGTACGATGATTCAGTGAGAGTAATGTGCAACAAGAGACTCAAGGCTACCAACATCAAGACTCTGCCATATCCGGGATTCCCGACAGATATGCAGCCACAGATGGCGGTTACACTTGCACTATCCAACGGAACAAGCATCGTCACCGAGAGCATATTTGAGAACAGATTCAAGTATGTCGCAGAGCTTTCAAGAATGGGCGCACACATCAGAGTCGAGGGCAACACCGCTATTCTCGATGGTGTGGAGACATTCACCGGTGCAAATGTTGCAGCACCTGACCTAAGAGCAGGCGCAGCACTTGTAATTGCGGCACTTGTGGCCAACGACTTCTCTACTGTATGTGATATCAAGTATATCCAGAGAGGCTACGAGAAGTTCGACGAAAAGCTTCGCGGACTTGGTGCTCTCATCGAGAAGGTAGAGACGGACAAAGAGATCCAGAAATTCAAGCTCAAAGTAGGTTAATATATACGACATAAGGCGAAAAGCTTTTGCCGGTCAGCACTTGTCTGACCGGCAAAAGCTTTTTTATTGCAATTTTATTACTTTTTTATAACTTTTTTCACAAAAATGGTGCTCATTTGCAATAATTATGGTAAACTTAGACTGATGTAATTTTGTCATAAATACTATTTTATATATAGATTTGTTTTATGAAAAATGGAGGTTACTATGGATATCAATACTAAACGAACCCGGACTACTATTTCTATCGTAATGCTTATTTGGGCGGTCGTCTGCATCGCGGTGACCGGACTGTATGTGGGAAACAATCACGCAGAAGCCGCGACCACGGGAACTCTCACGTCTGACTACGTGTATTTCCGCAAATCACCAAACGGCACGCCTATAAAATATAACGGCTCGGCCATACTCCTCAGGAAGGGTCAGAAGATGACCGTACTGAGCACTTCCAACAAGACATGGTACAAGGTCAAGCTTACATACAAGAAGAAGAGCTACACCGGTTATGTGTACTCCGCATTTATCAAGGTAACAAGGACAACCTCCAAGAAGGCTCACCTTCGAAAAAATGAAAACTATGTATATTTCCGAAAAACGCCAAACGGCACGCCGCTGAAGTATAACGGATCGCCGATCATGCTCATGGGCGGTCAGAGCATGACCGTACTGAGCACTTCCAACAAGACATGGTACAAGGTCAAGCTTACATATAAGAAGAAACGCTACACCGGTTATGTATATTCCAAGTTCATCGTGATCGACTCCACTTCAGCCACAACAAAGGCCACGACCAAGGCTACTACACAGCAGCCTACCACAGCGGCTCAGGCAGCCAAGAGCGGTTACGTGAATGAAGACTATGTATACTTCCGCCAGACGGCAGCGGGTACACCTATAACCTACAACGGAAGCGCGATCATGCTCATGAAGGGACAGGCACTCTCCGTGACTGATACATCCAACAAGTCATGGTACAAGGTCAACCTCACATACAGCAGCAAGAAGTATACAGGATTTATCTCCTCATCGCTCATCACAATGGGAACATACAAGGAACCTGACGGTAACCAGACATCGGATGCAGCATTTGAAAAGCAGTTATCCGCCCAGAACTTCCCTGAGAGCTACAAAGTGCTTCTCAGAAAGCTCCATGCGGAGCACCCAAACTGGATATTCAAGGCGGTACACACCAACCTTAACTGGAACGACGTGGTCAAGAACGAGGTCAACGTACAGGGACGTGTCAACAACCTTGTAAACTGTACATCTTCCAGTCCTAACTACGGCTGGAGATCACAGACCGTTGGATACAACTACAAGACAGACTCCTACTCATCATATGATGGTTCAACATGGTTTGCAGCCTCGGACGATCTTGTAAAGTATTACCTCGATCCGAGAACATATATGTCATCCGCAAGCTCCATGTTCGCATTTGAAAAGCTGTCATACGACTCATCACAGACAAAGTCAGGAGTTGAGGCTATATTATCTGGTTCGTTTATGCACAATGCGCACCCAACCGGTTCGACCACCACATATTCGTCCATGATAATCACCGCAGCACAGAAATCCGGCGTCAGCCCTTACCACATTGCTTCACGTATCAAGCAGGAGGTCGGAGGCTCGATAACCTCGGGAACAAACGGTAAGAATGCCACATATCCCGGCATATATAACTTCTACAATATCGGTGCATTTGAGAGTGCATCAGGCAACGCTATAACAAACGGTCTGAGATGGGCTTCATCGGGCACATCGTACAACAGGCCATGGACAACACCTGCCAAATCAATAATCGGCGGTGCGATGTATATCGGAGAGTCCTACATCAACAAGGGTCAGAACACTCTGTATACTCAGAAGTTCAACGTAACCTACACAGACTGCCTGTACTGGCATCAGTACATGGGAAATGTACAGGCCCCTACAACAGAGGCATGGAAGGTATATGATGCCTACAAGTCTTCAGGAGCACTCAACAAGGCCATAACATTTGCCATACCTGTTTACAAGAATATGCCAAGCACAGCAATGAAGATGCCTGCGGCTAATCCGGGCAACCAGAACAACTACCTGAAAACACTCTCTGTAAGCGGCAAGAAGCTGTCACCTACATTTGCAATAAACAGCACTACACAGTACACGGTAAATGTGCGCTCATCTGTATCAAGTGTGAAAATAAACGCTTCACCTGTAAGCAGCTACTCCACAGTGAGCGGAAAGGGAACAAAAACCCTGAAATCAGGAAAGAATACATTTAAGATAGTATGTAAATCCCAGAGTAAAGCTACACGTACTTACACCATAATAATTAACAGAGGATAAGGAGGACTCGGTGGATAACCGTATATGAATATTATGAGGACTACAAGATTTAGCTTTAGAACGTTTATGACAGAAGTTGCATGTGTGTTGACTATGATGCTTTTCATGCTTCATACCACTTATGCCGCTACAGTCGCATTTAGTGTTGAGGTTCCATCCACCACGGTCGTTGTTGGCGATACCGTGGAGATCAAGGTAAGTATAAACGCAGCCGATCAGGCTTTATCAAGCTACAGCTACAATATCACATATGATTCCACATTGCTCAAGGCTGTGAGCGGCGGCACCGTGGAATCTGAGGGCACCGTAAGCTACTCCCAGGCAAATGTAAAGCCTGGAGATGCAATGACAGCAACATTTACATTTACCGCCATTGCAAGTGGAACTGCCAGCATAGAGACATCAGCAGTTGAGGTCATCTCCGACACAGAAGAGTCGATAGACATGACACCGTCATACAACTCGGTAACCATCAGCGACAAGTCAGCCGCCGCTTCCACCGAAGCAGCTTCATCTACTGTCAGCGATACCGGTTCAGAAGCCGAGCCTGCAACACCTCTTGCATTGATCGACAGCGAGACCAAGCCTGTTGTTACTGAGGATGAGGTAGGAACACTCACAGAGGCAGATCAAAACGCATCCGCACCTGCAGATACCCTTGTAAGCGTTCACTCAAACAACAACACTTATAACATCATTCCAAAGCCTAATTCAGTCTCAGTGCCAACCGGATATCTTCCAGTGAAGATCAACCTGAACGACACGGACATCAGAGCTTATATGAAGGGAAGCAGTTCCAACACCGTTCTCCTCTACGCAGCAACAAACGACGGACACCAGGGCTGGTATTTCTTCAATCCAAATGAAGGAACTTTCCTTGACGCAACGGATCTCATCGAGGAGACGGATTCGCTGTCCAGCTTCATAGACAAGCACAAGTTCGTAATAATGCTCATAGCCATCATAGTTCTTGTGATACTGGTCGTTGTCATCATCATCCTTGCTGTCTCACTCAAGGGTCTCATCGCTGATTACGAGGCTCAGATAGACAAGCTGAAGAAGGACAACGAGGAGAAGGAAAGCACAGCAAATGAAACATCAGAAGCTGCCGAGCCTTCCGCAAAAGCCGCTGAACACGTCAGAATGCCTCACCACGACAATAGCGAGGTGCCCACCATCAACAACAAGGCGCTCTTCCCTGGGGACAACGAGGTTATCCACGAGAGTTACGCAGACTCCGATTACGACAATCAGGTATCTCCTGATGAGGACGATGTCATCCACACTGACGACTATGACGACACTGCATTTGAGGATGTCGCCGATGACAGCGAGCCTATAGATTCAGCATTTGACGTCAAAGAGGATACGGAGAGTACGGAGAGCAAGATCCAGGCATCCCTCGACGAGATAGATGCGGCACTTGAATCCGCAAAGAAATACAAAGATTAATACTCACGGAATAACGTGATATACAAAAAGCACATGTATCAGTTTCAATCTGATACATGTGCTTTTATATTTGTCTGAATTTTTTTAATCTGCTTATAAGTATGCTTTCAGCACATCCACCTTGTCCAGCTTCTCCCATGGGAGATCAAGATCTGTTCTTCCGAAGTGTCCGTAAGCTGCTGTCTGCTTGTAGATAGGTCTTCTGAGGTCAAGCATCTTGATGATACCTGCTGGTCTTAAGTCAAAGTGCTCTCTAATGATCTCGACAAGCTTCTCATCTGAAAGCTTTCCTGTGCCAAATGTGTCTACCATGATGGATGTAGGTCTTGCAACACCGATAGCGTATGAGAGCTGTATCTCACACTTGTCAGCCAGACCTGCTGCAACTATGTTTTTAGCCACGTAGCGGGCCGCATAAGCCGCTGAACGGTCTACCTTGGTACAATCCTTGCCTGAGAAGGCTCCGCCGCCGTGACGGGCATATCCGCCGTATGTGTCAACGATGATCTTACGTCCTGTGAGACCACTGTCTCCATTTGGTCCACCTATTACGAATCTTCCTGTTGGATTGATGAAGAACTTGGTATTCTCATCGATGAGCTCCTGTGGAAGAACCTCGTCGAATATATACTTCTTAACGTCAGCGTGGATCTGCTCCTGGCTGACTTCCTCTCCATGCTGTGTTGAGAGAACGACTGCATCAAGTCTTACAGGCTTGTCATTCTCATCGTACTCAACTGTTACCTGTGTCTTACCGTCCGGTCTTAAGTATGGGAGTGTTCCGTTCTTTCTTACCTCTGTGAGCTTTCTTGCAAGCTTGTGGGCAAGTGCTATTGGATATGGCATGTACTCAGGTGTCTCATTTGTTGCAAATCCGAACATCATACCCTGATCTCCGGCACCGATCGCCTCGATGTCATCCTCGCTCATGAGGTGCTCCTTTGCCTCGAGTGCCTTGTCAACTCCCATGGCAATATCTGATGACTGCTCGTCTATGGCTGTGATAACGCCGCATGTATCGCAGTCAAATCCGTACTTTGCTCTGTCGTATCCGATCTCTCTGATCGTCTCACGAACGATCTTCTGAATATCCACATAAGCGTTGGTTGTGATCTCTCCCATGACAAGCACAAGACCTGTCGTGATGGATGTCTCACATGCCACACGGCTCATTGGATCCTGCTCCATCAGTGCGTCAAGCACTGCATCTGATATCTGGTCACAGATTTTGTCAGGATGTCCTTCTGTTACTGATTCCGATGTAAATAATCTTCTTTCCATACTACTTCCTTTCCTTTTTGTACATAAGAAAAACCGCTTCGTATGAGCGGTTTGATCGTGTCTGTCAAGCCTCTCATTGTTCGAGCACAAAGCCTGTATCTCCTACATCTCTGCGTCGCTCAGGTCGGCACCTTCCGAACACATCGGGGTTGCCATGGCTTCTTCGTCCCTTCTGACTCCACCATTCTGAATAAGAGCGTTTTTCTAATATCTATAAATGCAATCATTACTCTATATCATTGAGAGTTATTAGTCAACATATTTTTGGGGGAAATGATGCTTAATGAGTTTTTTTATATATAATGGGCAAAGGAGATGTGACTATCCCCTTTGCCCATACCAATAACTTAGTTATTATCCTTCTTTTTCTTTCTTACAAGGAATATAACTATTCCCGCAATAATCAATACCACAATAACTATGATCAGTATAATGATCCATGAGATGCTGCCAGCCTCAGCCATAGCCGTCTGAATAGCATTACTCGATACAGTAAATGTTATTTCTGAACCATTATCCGATGCGCCATTACCTGCTGCATCAAAACATTCCACAACTATTGTGTGCTTCTTTGCAGATGCCTTTATATCGTCAAGCTTAACCTCTCCGCCGAGCTTTTCAATGTCCTTAGCTTCATATCTCGTCTTAACTCCGTCAACCGTGATGTCCGCATATCCCAGCGCAAGATTATCATGGAATGAAACCGATGCACTTACAGAATCCGTATTCTCATACACAGCACCATTTTCAACACCAGCTACATGATACTCCGGTGCTGTTCTATCTATACAGAACTTGACCGCAGCATTCTTTACTTCATTATCTGTTTCTTTTCCCGCTGCATCCTTGGTATGGATAACTATACTGTACACACCCTCGTCCTTGAAGGTATCAGCAGGAATTGTAAATGAACGCTTGTTCCATCCATTTGACGGCTTGTCTTCCTTGACTGTATACTCATTGCTCTCAAGGTTTACTACCTTGTCGCCAACTGTATAGTACACATCAGAATCCGCAAAACCGGCAACATTATACTCATCTATAACTATGTCACCATCGCTCAGATTCGTATAATATCTGTCGACGCTTGCCTTTGCAGCCTTTCCAAGTACGAAATAAGATCCAAATCTATCTACCTTAAATCCTATTTCCTGACTTGTTTCATTTCCAGCCATATCCTTAGCAGTCACAACCAGAGTATAATTGTCATCAACATTCTCGCTCTGTTTAAAGTTAGAATATGAATATTTCTCACCATTTGAAACCGTCTCGGCGCTGTATGCCACATCATCACTGCCAGCTTCGCCTCTTGCGCCGGTCACACTTATTGATATGCCATCCTTGTTATAGTTTGTATCCGTTACAGATATAACCGGCGATACCTCATCTGTGTATACTCCATCCTTTTCTACCTGCGATATGCTAATCTCAGGAGCAGTCATATCAATGGTAAATGAATCATCAACTGTATTTGATGCAGTATTTCCCGCACTGTCTGTTGCGCTTACCCTTATACGGAACTTTCCATCTGCAGAGAAATTGACTGTCGCAACGTGCGTATCACCATTTGATGTAAATCCACTTGCTCCCGGAGCTGCGGATGTTCCATCCTCCGATGTTACAGCTATATTAACTCGTGAAGCATCAAAGTTATGCTCCTCAACTCTTATTGTAGCCGTTCTGGATACATTGTAATATGTGCCATTCTGAGCACTGTTATTATCGTACGAAACCTCCAATACAGGTGCTGTCGCATCCACTGTGAACTTTCCTGACGAATAATCATTTGCCTTATTATCAGCCTTATCTCGACATGTAACTGTAAGAATATAATCTGCATCGTCTGAGAATACATAGTCCATTACATATGTATTACCATCCTTACTGAAGTTATTCTTAAGCTTAGTCACAACACCATTCTTAGACACTGACACAGTAACCTTTTCAGGATCAAAGTTCACTTCATCAATTCTGATATGTGCCGTTCTTGCCCTGTTGTAGAAGTTTGAGTCATTATTTGAATCATATGTACAGCTTATAACTGGAGCTATGGTATCAATCACATATCTGCGATATACACCAGATGTAATTACGTTTCCCGCATTATCAGTGAGCGTTGCCATCACACGGTGCTCTCCCTCGTTTTCTTCTGCGGAACCTATCGTGTATGATCCACTGAACTTTGTCTTAATGGATGTTTTATCAGTATTATCACATAGAGTCTGAACGTTTCCATTGTCCTTAAGCACAACATTCTTTATTCCCGAGAAATCATCATTTGCCTTTATTGACAGGCTTACATTCTCATCCTTGCCATAATAATATACGTTACCATATTTTGTTGCAATTGAACTGTTCTCAGTGATATCCACAGATGACGTTCTCTCATGAAGATTACTGTCCTCTCTGACTACACCAAAATACTTTGTCACATCCTCTTTGCTCTGATATGCCTTATTGCCTGCAACATCATATACAGTTATGTTTATTTTACCCTTAAAGTTCTTGTCTATAAGCTTGGTAAACGCCTTAGTTAGCTTCTCTCCTGATCCGCATGTCCATACCTCAGAATCAATTGTGTCACTGTTCTTTTTATCTGCCGATTCAAAATCAATGACAACCTTTCCTACTCCACTGACATCATCATTTGCACTGAATGATAACTGGATTGCTCCATTGGAGAAGGACTTATAATCCTCGTATTTTGTATCGTCAGACATCGGCTTAACAGAAAAACCGGATATATTGGCTGATGTCTTGTCATAATAAAATCTCATAGACAGCCTGCATATGTTACCCACAACATCTTCAGCCTTAAGATTTACTGTATACTTTGCCTCAGCAGGAATCTTGCAGCTTCCGGTACTGTATGTGCCATCATTGTTCTTGACAAACTGTGTGGCCTGACCCGGATATGTAAATGTATCTGTTACGATCTTCTTGATATCCTCTGCGCTCTTTGATGAGTCGCCAACATTAGCAATATCAACGCTCTCTACACTTATACTTTTAAGATTGTTCTCAACAGCCTTTACTCCCCATGCGCTATTACTTGATGCGTTAAGATATGTATAGCTGCTGTCTCCAAACTCCTTGTTCGCAGTCAGTACAGGAGCAGTGTTATCTACTGTAAAATGTGCATGAAGCATATTATCCAGCTTATTTCCTGCAGCATCCTGAACATCCATATACACGTCGTATACGTCATCAGCATCACTGCCCTTAGGTATATCAAACGTTCCTGTTACGTCATATGCTCCCTGCTCTGTATTTTCTGATACACTTATATTATCTATTGCAATCTTGTTGTTCTGATTTCCAGCCTTAACGTAATAGAACTTGATATAAGCTGTATCTGAGCCATACTCCTTATCCACATCTGTTTCATATATTCCAAATGAACCAGTTACTGTGAAATAAACACTGTTTCCAGCCTTTGTAAAACCATCCTTAAGCTCATTTTTATACTTGACTGCGCCACCCTTTATCTGTGGAAGTGCACCAATATCACAGGTGATCATAGTACAGTTTCCGGATTTGTCAAATGTATAGAAATAATACGTATTCCGAGCGTCATTGCTTGGATTCTTATCTGCAGTAACTGTAAGCTCTGCTCTTCCTGAATTGACGGATATTGTCTGATTACTGTACTTACTCAATATCTTATTTACACTGTCCGTAGTCGTATTATTTACATCGATATCTGTCAGCTCGTGATCCGAATACACAACCTTGTCAATAAGGCCTGACTCTGGATCGGATATGTTAAGTGTCACAACCTTCTTATATGCCTCAGGTATTTTCTCAGATGCATTGTCTATCTGAATTTCTGTTGAGTTCTTTGCATAAAATTTCATGTCTGAAACCTTTGCTTCAGGAGCATTGAGATCAACATATACAGGGACTTCATCCTTCTTATACTTGAAATTATTCTTATCCGTAGAGGAATCCTGATTTTTGTTATCACCTATTGCTTTGGTTGTAATATTTACTTTAGTTTCCTTTTCAAAATAGCTGTTACTGTCGTCTGCATATATATCTTTCTGAGATGAGTCTCCTATTGATGTATATGCGCCATCATTTACCTTATAGGATACAACCTTATCAGTATCAAAGCCCAGTCGGAGGAATACCGGCCTATTCATCCACACATAGCTGTTGTCAACCATTGTCGGGTAAGTGGTGTTGTTTTTATCTACATATACATAATTGAAATTGTCAAACTGACCATACTTCACCGTTCCCTTGATAGAAACCGATTTCTCAGTATCACATATTTTGTATGTTGCCTTAATCTCAAATGTAGAATTCTCCTGAGCATCCTCCGCAATTGTGAATACTCCGGTTTTTGCATTGATCGACTCTATTGCAGCAGAGTCAGAGCTAAATTTCACGCTGTTCTCATCTATTGCATTCTCCGGTTTCACGTTTCTCGTTGTGAAAAATGCAGTGTATTTATATGTAGGATAGAACTCGTTGCTCTTTATATTCTTCGCAAAGGACAATACTCCCTCGCCCTGTGCATCGGAAGTCTCAATCTGAACTTCATGATTACTTCCATCAAAAGCTATATCTACGCTCGTCTGAGAATACACCGTGCTGTCAGATTTGCCAGAAGCCGTTGAAGTAAATGCCAGATTATTTCCATTGTCAGTTATACCGCTTATAATTGGCTTTGGTGAATTTGCCTTTATTTTTAATGTTATCTTCTGATTTTTTAAAAGAGTATATCTGCCATCTATAGCTGTTTGGTCATTTTGTCCGCTGACAGCTAAAATCTCTACATTGTCAGGATACTTAACCGTAAGATATGTCGAATTCGTCACAACTTTTGTAGTTACCTCTGCCAATGCGTTTCCATAAGCATCTATACCGGATACTTTCACATAGAAATTCTTTTCCGAGATATTCTTTACAATTGAACTGAGCTCTATTTCACTTGTTCCATCTGATGTAACAAGCTCATATGGCTGTCCCGCAAGAGACTTGCCATCATCTGTTCCAATTATATCTACACTATATTTTCTTTTGCCCTCAAAGCTTGTGTTTATATTAAGCTTATAGCTGCCGTTATCCTCAGATACATATGCTCTGTCAATTCCATGTATTATATTTATATCTGAATCAACATTGCCGATCCATTCAGTAAAGTCCCCCTGAACCGGACAGAATCTGACTCTCAGCTCGTCTCCTGCTTTCAACTGGGAATTCGATAAATCAAAATCATAATATTCCTCATCCACATAATCTTTAGTGTGAATATAGCTTGCACATACAGACCCTATCCAGAACTCCACCTTATCAACACTATTCTTGAATTCTTCTCCATTGTCTATGGCTACCCTCAAGCCCGTTGTAACCTGTCCAAGCCCGCTTTTGATCTCATTCTGTATAAATGTGATATCACCGACTCCTGCCGGCTTTTTAAATTCATTTGAGTCAGAATCTGAAACTGGCTCATTTATCTGACTCTGAGTGTCCTGAGGATCACTTTCTACAGCCCTTGACGTAAACACATCCCCTGCATTCGCAGTCACCATTATTATGACCAGTGCCCATGCCATTAACGCCTTAAAAAACCTTGATCTTCTCATGCCTCTTTTCTCCTCTCTTATAATTGTATGATTTCTTCTGTATTTACCAGAATTATCTGCTGCGTTATATTGAACACACTGCTTCTTGTTGACTTCTCCGGCTTCGCTTTGGCAACCAGAACATCAGTCACCCCTGCACCACCGCCATTGTTTGATAACAATACAGTGTTTTCAGAATTTGCCAACTTGACAGTTGAATCAATGTTACTCGAATTCTGCCCCGCCAGCATTGTCGTCTGCATTTGTCCGGCATTCATCTGGTATGCACTATTCTGCTGAACACCAGGTAGCTCAGGCTGTACTGTTTTTCTTTTCTGTACCGACTTATGCCGTGCAGTCTGTGCCTCTGTTCCGACATTCTCCGTGATCTCCTTGATCTGGCGTTTTCTCTCAATACCTGTGAGGTTCATGAACACCCTTGGAATACGAAACACAATAAACAATACAACCGCTGCAACAAGAAATACACATGCCGCTATCATACACACAAGCCACGCTGTATGATATGTATTCATGGTACGTTCTATCTCATCTACACTAAGTGACATTACTTCTCACCCCCAGTCTTACCTGATCCGGTGACTGCACTGTTCACCTTTCCCCGCGCTGTATCTATAAGGCTGTCAAACACTCCATCATAGCTGTTACCGACAACCTCCACCAAAGCACCCTTTACCTGTGTCTCTATATTGTCTATCATTTCATACATTTGGGACGCATCTATATAACCGTTATATTCCCTTGCCTTTGCAACAATCTGGTTAAGAATAAGCTGATATGTATACGCTTTGAATTTATCATCAGTATAATTGTCATCCTGTGATATCGTAAGGTCATACACGCTTACCAGATCATCCCACTCGGCAGAATAATCTACATCCTCATCAAATATATCCACTCCGCTTCCACCTGAAGAATTCACATATCCTCCAAGCCTTATGAAAAGTTTTGCATTTGACGCATTCTTATTGTTGTTTTTATTTCCATCCGAATATGGTTCAACCTTGCTAAACCACGCTATTGCGTCGGAGCTTCCGTTATTCATATATGCCCACAAATTAAGTCCGAGATTGTAACAGAAATTGTAATATTCAAGAGGATCTGCTTTTTTGAAATTATCCAGATGTCCATCCTTTTCAATCAGTTCCTTTATACTGTTGAGCTCATTGAATGTTATCGATTTATCCCCAGAACCCTGAGGCTGTCCATTCTCAAAATATTCAAGATACTTAGTACGTATAAGATCATATGTCTCAGATGAAGTATCATCCAGGCTTAAAGCATTGCTAACCATGTCTTTAAACTCCGATTCCGATGTCGCCGTACCCGCATATGTATAATACGTATCAAAGTTCTGACTCTTGTAAGATTTCTCTTTGTAATTCATATATCCTGCTGTACCAAAGAGCGCCGCCGACAACACAACCGCCGTTGCGAATCCGAACATTTTTCTTTTCTGTGATTTCTTATATGTAATGTCCAGCTCGTTGTAATGCTCCAACGCATACATCAATTCACTACATGACTGATATCTATCATCAGGGTTCTTTCTGGTACATTTTAGAATTATCTCTTCAAGTCCTGATGAAAGCTTCGGATTCCACTGTCTTATCGGATACATCTCATATGGAGGTTTAGCCGGATTATGACCAGTAACCAGATGATACATAGTTGCTCCCAGGCAATAAATATCCGTTCTGGCATCAGTCTGACCATGCCCTCCAAACTGCTCCGGAGCCGCATATCCCTGAGTTCCAAGACAGGTTGTATCCTCCACCATGTTCTTATTTTTGTATTCTCTGGCAGTACCAAAATCAATAAGCATAACATTGCCGTCAGGCTTTAACATTACATTGGAAGGCTTCATATCACGATAAATAATTGCCGGAGTCCTGCTATGCAGATAACCCAGCACATCGCATAACTGTTTTGCCCAGTCGATCACGTCCTCCTGAGACTGCGCCCCCTGCTCATTGACCAGAACATTCAGGGGATTCCCTTCTATGTAATCCATAACAATAAGAAAAGTTCCTTCACCATCGATTACATCCACTATACTTGGCAAATGAGGATGCTTAAGCCTTTTCAGCATGTCAGTTTCCACGACAAGCCCCTGTCTTATAACATCAAAATCTTTCTTGCCATCTTTTCGTACTTCTTTAATCGCCCACTGCTTATTTGCTTTCTCATTCATGGCAAGGTATACAACGCTCATACCACCCTGCCCGATTTTATTCAGAATCTTATATTTTCCATCTACAAGAGAACCTATCTCAAGCATAGTGCTCCCCTCCTATGATACTATTCTCGCCATCGCAACCGATATGTTGTCTGTCTCCGCCCTGTATTTATTCAGCTCGGTGAGATACTCCATATTATTCTTCATTCTGACCACATCCGGAGTCATTCCTGTGTTCAGATATTTATATATCTCATTCATCCCTATTTTGTGCCTGAACCCATCAGAACAGAGTACAAAACTGTCGCCGGGACTGGTTGTACCCGAGAAAAAATCAGGAAATATATCATCCGAAGCACCTATACACTGCAGTATCACACTTCGCTGAGGACTGACCTCAGCTTCCGCCTCCGTCATTCTTCCCGCATCTAGCTCTCTCTGAACATATGAATGGTCTTTTGTTATAAGTTCTATTCCATTGCCCAATCTGTACGCTCTGGAATCCCCCAGGTTGCATATGATATACCGGTTACCATAAAATAATGCGGCCACTATCGTAGTACCCAGACTTATTCCATTTCCAGCTCCATATGCTTTTATTATTTCATTCTGATTTTTTAACAGATCAGTCCATTCCCTGCGCACATCGTCATCGCTGAACCCGCTGCCAACCAAATAAGTTAATCTGTTGGCAAACCAATCATTTAAGGCTCTTATGACCGTGGCAGATGCCAGTTCTCCTTTGGCAAATCCTCCCATTCCATCGCATACGGCAACCAGTGAGATTTCCCCCATATCCGTATCAGCCTTAACAGCAAGAACCGAATCCTGATTCGTACTCTTTTTTATTCCGATATCACTATGTACAACTAATAAGCAACTCATAAACCCTCTCCTCCATTTCGGCAGATTTAGTCGTATCTAAGTTCAAATTCCTCATCGCCCAGCTTCACTCTTGAACCTACACGAACCATTGTTTTACAGTTACTTGTTATCTGCTGATCATCAACAAATGTTCCATTTGTTGAATTAAGATCCTCTATGTAGCAGGCATCATCAACTCTATAGAAAATTGCATGACATCTGCTGATCGCCGGATTTCCATCTATGCATATGTCTACAACCTCTCTATTTTTACCGATTCTGTTTGTTTTCTTATCTAAGTATATCTTTCGGCCATTCTTGACCTGATACAAATATGGATGTCTCTCAACCTTTGTTGCTGCATTGAGCACCGTTGTTCCAGCATCATCCGTATTACCAGTATTTTTTATAAGCGTTGTCTGATCATAGTCATCCTGCATTCCGCCCATCGCTGGCATCTGTGGTGCCGGATATGGATTGTTCATAACTGGTGCCTGTGGCTGTGCCGGTGCTGTCTGATATGGACTGTTCATAGCCGGTGCCTGTGGCTGTGCTGGCGCCGCCTGATATGGATTTGCCATTGCTGGTGCCTGTGGCTGTACCGGCGCTGTCTGATATGGATTTGCCATTGCTGGTGCCTGTGGCTGTGCCGGCGCTGTCTGATATGGATTTGCCATTGCTGGTGCCTGTGGCTGTACCGGCGCTGCCTGATATGGGTTATTCATTACTGGTGCCTGTGGCTGTGCTGGCGCCGCCTGATATGGATTGCTGACAGGCGGTTGCTGAACTGCTGATGCTGCCATCGGCTTGATCACTGACGCCTGCTTCTTAGCAACAGGAGCCTCTGTAGCTGTATTCCCTGACTTCTTTCTCTCCTTTGCCGCTTTATATTTTTCTTTATTTTCTTTGCTGTAATGCTGCATCAGATAAAACAATGAGATGTCATCCTCTGATGAACCGCTATTCTTATTTCCCTTAGATGCTTTCTTTGCGGGCACTGCAGGTGCTGCTGCTTTCGGCTTACTTGCGTACTGGTTTGTACTCATACCTGGAACTGCAAATCCCATATCAACATTCTCCGGTGCTATAGGATTCTTTGCCATCTCTCTGGCTCTTTCTTCTTCCTGCTGTTTGAGCATTTCCTCTCTTTTTGCCAGTTTTATATCCTTTGCACTCGCCCCAGAGGATACATATACATTCTGTATAGCAGGTTCCTGGCCAATATCTGTCGGTCTGTTCTGTGGCTGTACAGGTGGAACCGGCTGCTGCATAACAGCAGGTTTCATATTCATCTGCGGCTGTGCCGGAGCTCCCGCAGGAGTCTGCTGATAAGGATTGTTCTGCGTGTAAGGAGCACCCATGGCAGGCTGTACATTCTGCATACCGACCGCAGGCTGCTCTGACATAAGCCCCTCAAGCATCTTCTTGAAATCCTGAAGCTGGAAGAGCTCAACACTATTCAAATAAGCAAGTATCCTTGCCACATAGTCTCCGTTCTCATTTGCCGCAAAGCTGACAGAGAAAATAATGTTTTTAAAGAATTCCCTCTCATCTATAGGAGCAAACTCATCTACAACAGGCACGCATATCATAGATACGTCTGATGTCGACGCATCCACATATATGTAGTCTCTGTCCAGCATGATTGTTCTTCTATCGAGCATATACGCATCAAGCATCTGCATTGCATCCACAATATTGACGAATGTCTTAAGGAGACGCATCTTGCGGACATCTCCCATAAAGAGCTTACTGAGCGTTACATGTGACGACACATTGTACTTGATGAATTTCTGATTATCTATCTCTGTATATATAGCCGGAGCAAACCCCTTTATCTTATTGTTGGTCAGCATACCAAGAGCCATTGTATCTATCGGTCTGTCGTCAAACTGATATACAAGATATGTATTCTGTCCCTGATTTTCATAAGTAAATCCCTGCATGTGTGTTCTCTCCTTTACTAATTCTCGTATCTAAGCAGTTTTATCATCTGCCATGTTCCACAGTCCTCTACAAGGGCGTTTCCTGCATCATTAAAGTCTCTGGCATCACTAAATATATTTTCAATGACCATTTCATCATTTTTATCTATATAGCCCCATTTACCATTTTTCTTTACTGCTGCCACTCCATTTGCAAAGCTTCTGGCATCCTCATATTCAGGTTCAATTACCTGTTTTCCAGAGGCATCAACAAAGCCCCATTTGCCATTGATCATGACTGCGGCATAATCGCTTCCCGGATTAAATAATCTTGCATTATCAAACACACCATCACCAATAACATTTCCATCTATGTCATACATACGATATTTGCCATTTTGCTTTGCAAAATAACTATTTCTATATGCTATGCCTTTATCGTCAACAACTATATCTGTATATACCTGATCAGTTACACCTTCCCCTTTCTCATTTATGAGTTGCCATGAATTACCTTTCCTAACTGCTGCATAGCCATTTGCCATGGCCATAGCTTCGTCATAGCCCTCGCATATAAGTTTCTGATCATCTGTATAATAAGCCCACACTTCTCCGTTAAAAACCGGAATAGCGTCACACACATATCCAATACCTTTTACATTGTCTAGTTTATTAAGTACCTTTTTCTTATTTCCTTCCATATCAATGAAATACCAGATATTGTTTACAGTCTCTACAGGTGCAATATCATTGATAAATGGACCAGCATATTTGTATTTACAATCTATTACCTTTTTTCCTGTACTATTTATATATCCCCATGTACCATCACCATCTTCCCCCATGGTGATCGCACACAAACCATTTGCAAAGGTATCAACCTCTCCATACTGATTTCCGAGTTCATACAACCACTCTATATCCGAATATATTTCCTCTAAACCCTCATCGTAGAGCTCTTTGTTCTTATATTTCTTATAAAGTGTATATATCTCTGAATATTCCTCATAATTCATATATATCTGCGCACTCAAGGTATATGCCTGACCCTCATATGGAAATGTATTCACCATAGTTTTAGCTATATCCTGTGCCTCATTTTCCTTATTATCAGCCATATAAACTTCTGCCAGCTCATTGTATATTTCAAGGCTTTTATTCATCTTTAAGGCTTCAAGATAATCCGCTTCAGCATCTACATATATTTCATAAGCCGCTGCATCTCGCGCCTGTTTTATATAATCGTTATACTTGTTATCTGATTCCGTATTATTTTTCATTGTTGAAAACACAGATATTATCAATAATCCTGTTAATGCCGGTGGAAACAATGCTCTATATTTCATAATTATCCTCTCCTGTGTTAATTAGATTCCTGTCAAAAATATTGACAAATAAGTTCCTATTAAAATTGCCGGTGCAAATGGGATATTATCCTTTCTCTTCACCTTTTTAGTTATCAATGAAAATACCGCAATAAAGAACGATACTACCAATGCACAGAATATTGCTGTCCAAATTCCCTCTAAACCAAGGTATAGCGCCATAACACCAAAAAGCTTAACATCCCCCATTCCTATTGCCCCTTTAACAATCAGGCAACACAGAATACAGGCCACTAGCACAGCAACAGTTGCAATCAACATAGAAAACAATCTATGTGCCACATTACCAAGAAGTATAAGCTCTGGCACAAGGATAATCGCTCTGGCTATCAACATAATTTTTAAAATGTCATTAGGAATTTTCTTCTTTTTAAAATCGATATATGCAATCGGCCACATCATAGACACGAGAATCATAAGTTTAACATTTATAACAACCGATCCACTATAAATATAGATAATTAGATTAGCCAGTAAAATATTCATCATAAACATGGCAACTACAAATGCCTTATTTACTGAATGTTCCACCTTCTCTTTCTTTTCATCTTTACTGTGCTCATATCTAAACAGATATAGATTTAGAATATTTACCAATATTGTGATTATATTGATCAATACATAAGAACTAATTTTCATAACAATTTCCCCTACTCATCTTTCTTGGATCCAATTCCAGTATTACTTCTTCTTCCATTAGTCCAAAGATATGAGATAGTTCCACTGTGGAATTGAAATTTCACATCAACGTTTAGAAGTTTTATTACATTAACTTCATAATAAACCCCGGCTACCAGAACATCATTTCCTGTTACCACGGCATGTACTGTTGGTTCTCCATCCATTTTTAGCCACTTTGCCAGTCCGCTTGAGCTTCCATTTTTAGACAATTTAAATTCTCGTTCAAAAAGATTTTTTATTGCCAGCGTTGATACCGTATTACTTATGATTCCAGATAAACTTGTCTGTCCAATCATCTCAGACATTTCACTAAGTGTTGAATTATTAACTCCCCATTCCTTCATAGCATCATTTAATTCCGTACTAATTTGTTGAGCAGTAGCAGACGATTTACCACCAGTTGGGCTTCCAGTTTCTGCAATTCCCCCAGCATATGCAACATATGTCATTTCAGAAAATTGTCTTACTGCAGAATTAAGTGCAACCTGAACCTTAGCTTGCGCATAACATATATTCACTATTGATAAAATTGTGAATATTACAAAAACATATACCGGCAATGCAATAGATGCCTCAACAACTATTGCTCCTTTATCTCTGTTGTTCCTCATAACCTCAACCCTCTCTTTATTTTTAGAGTTATAAACTCTATTTCATTTTAGTTTTTGTGTCATATTTTGTCAACAATTAAACCTTTAAATATATTAATAACATTCTTAGAGTTATTTGCTCTACGACAATGCTAAATAAAAGGATGCTATTAAAACCATCCTTCTCTAACCCTGTCAGCATTATTTTGCTGCTATAAAATCAGATACGGCATTTGAACCAAATACATCCTCCAATGTTCCATACGTTATTGGCACATAGCTTATAGTCACATCTTGAATATTTACCCTCAATGAGCCCGCACCCGAATCACTGGTCTCTGAAACAATTATTACAATTCCATAGTCTTCAAACTGCCAGCCAATATAAGTACTATATGCAGTCACTGATCCAATCCCATAATTCTCAGGGTCTTCCATTCGATTCACGTATTCCTCTGCATCATATATTGCACCAGTTCTCGTATTATTGTCATCACTACAAAAACAGCCAATATAATTTGGTGTACCCAACAAGTAATATAATTTGTCCATCAACAAATAGATTTATTTCTAAAAAAGGCTTATATTTCTCATTATCTGTAACACTTTTTCGAAATATCCACGCCTCTTCATCATTTCCCTTTTTGTCTTTTTCAGAATCATCAACAGGTTATGGCGAACCGCAACCGATCTCCTTTGTTAAATCGGAGTAGCTTATTCCACAACCTGTAAATAGCATAACCGATATAACAAACATGCATGTTAATACTCTCTTTTTCATTAGTTTCCCCCCATTTCTCAATAATGCACTAGAGTATGTTATTGAAAAAGGATGGCTTAAGTTAAGCCATCCTAAAAACCAAATAAATCTTACGTATTACTTAGCCGCCAGAAAATCAGATATTGCATTTGTACCAAACACATCCTCCAATGTTCCATAGGTTGACGGCACATAGCTTATACTCACATCATGAACATTTGCTCTCAATGTTCCTGAACTTGAGTTACTTGTCTCTGAAACATATATTGCAATTCCATAATCAGCAAACTGCCAACCAATATAAGTACTATACGCTGTTACTGAGTCACTTCCATAATTCTCAGGATTTCTCATATTACCAATATATTCTTTTGCATCATATGTTTCTCCTGGTCTTGTCTGATTATCCTCATCGCAAAACCAGCCAATATAGTTTGGAGTTCCAAGCATATCATATAACTTATCCATCAACAGATATTTGCCATCTTCGTCTGGATTGTCATTACACATATTGTTATATTCATCCTCTGTAAGTCCCAGAGTATCATAATACATAGCCGAAGGTCCTAACATCCAATTACCATCAGAAATAGCCTGCTTGATATTTGTCTCATTGCTGTCATCTTCTTTGCCCAATAACAGATCCGGCATATACGAGTATATTGTGCCTGTCTTATCTAATATCATAAAATCCAAGCTTGTAAAACTATCTGTATAACTATCAACTATAGATGAAAGAGTTCCCTGATCTACTCCACCAGCTAATACCTGATAGTCCATAAGGCTATCTATATTGATTGGTAATGTCAGTTTATCTGGAAACAGTGCAGCACCAGATGGTTCATCTAACACGGCTTTATCTGTAACCTCTTTTCTGAGCACCCAGGCTCCAGTACTATCATCTGAAACAATATTTTTTTCCTCCGTTGCATTCTCATCAGAGGATTCTGTTTCCTGAACAGTGCTCTGTTCTTTTGTACTCTGAGTATCTCCACTACCAACTGTATCCTTTCCACATCCTACAAGCATTGCTGAAAGTGCAACGCACATCGCTCCACAAACTAACTTTTTACGCATAATAATCCTCCTAGCAACTAGTTATTTTTCTACATTTTAACTTATCTAATACCCTCTAGTGACTTCTATAGTATACCTGTTCCAACTGCCATCCGCAAGGGAATCTTTATAATCACTCGCAAGAGGTTGATCCATCATAAGTGGTGACACATCTATCTCAGATGTCAACGTAAATAATGTCTTTGACTGCTTTAACGAAAATTGTGGATGATCTTTATCAACCTTTTGCATATTTGCTTCTATCAAGCGGCCTAATCTGCAATACGCTTTATTCGTTTTATCATCACCGCTTTGGAACATTGAATACAGGAATATAAACAAATAGTCACTGTATTGCATGCAAATACCTTCTCCCTTCTTTGGACTTTTGGGATCAGATATCCCTACATCATCTTTTGAATCCCCTTTCTTATTTATACTGTACGACCACTGCTCATCGCTAACCTTATATACCTCCAGTGGGATTCCCTTATTCAGTATCTTCATATCCTGTATACTTTCAAGGGCTGCAAGCAACGCTATAAGCACGGCCTTTGTAACTGGAGCAGGAATAATGTGCCTGGTTATTTCCGCTATCAAGTCTGCCGCACCATTTATTACATCGGCAGTTGTATTCTTTCCGGCAGACCAGAAATTCAAGTATCCAGATGCAAGATTAAGCGCCAGCCTTATCTCATATATGTTTGCATATGCCGACTTAAGATTTTCTTCATTTGTTGAACCATATAATACGTACTCAACCTCTGCATTGAATGCAGCATTATTTGCATTATTTATCATATGGTTGGTGAGGGATTTATTGTATGTATACGTCGCCTTCTCATCAGCCCAATTTGAGCTCACTGTTTTATATTTCTCTTCACAATTCTCATATGTTATTTCATCACCGTAACTATCCGTATAATCATCATACTTCCCCTCATACACGTATGTTCTATAGCTAAACATATTCATGGTATATAAAGTAGCATAAAGAGAATCTCTAACATTGGGACCCTTCTGATTCGCAAAATTCTCTATAGTCTGAGCAAACCCTTTAAGTAATGTTCCCGCACCAAATTTCGATCCTTCATACTCTCCAACATTGACATTAGAAGAATTCTTTATCTCATCTGAACCACTCTTATCCTTCTTGGTATCTTCGGAATTCTCTGCATCCTCTTTCTGTTTCTTAAAATCATCTATTTTTCCATCTTTTTCATCCACATCTTTTTTCAAGTCCTTAAGACTCTTGCCATCACTCTCATATCCCCGGGTAAGCAGGAAGTCATAATATGTATCATCGCCTTTTTCCAGTATCAATTTACACTCAGGGACAGGAATAAGCGCCTCCGTTTTCTGAGGTGTAAGCAGTTTATAATAGATATCATGACCATCTATATCTATCCTTGAATTTCTTATAGGTTCTGTCGGATTTGTAAACTTGTTCTTAAACTGTGAATAAAATGTATCAAAATTCTTTATATCTGTCAGTTTTTTGCTGCCATACTTAATCGAATCTATCGCATCAACTATAGATTGGAGTGCCTCACGTTCTTTTATGAGCTTGTTTTTAAACTCTACAACATCATCACCATCTACATCTCTCTTCTCTTTTTCATATGTGCCAACTTCTGTCCTCTGCTCAGTTCCCAGAGATGTTTTACTTTCTGTCGCATTTCTTTTCCAGTCATTATAATCACTGTAGTATTCCCACACCAGATCACTCAGTTCATCAAGGCTTAAAAGCTCATGTTTTTTCGTGATTTTATGCTTATTACCATCGCCCTCTATCACCAGACTCAGGGCATCTATATACGACTGTATTTTTTCCCTATAAGCTGCCAAATTTGTTGCAATGTCATTCAACTTACTTGAAACGCCGGAAGTATCATATTCCGAAAGAACTCCGCCATTATATATGTCCACCAGCGCATTTTTTACAGTCATGTATTTCCCACCATGTCCATTAAGCCCACTATCAGGAAAATCGCCATTAAATATGGTATGAACATCTGCTTTGATTTCATCGCTGTAAGCTCGCTCGTCTTTTTTCCAATCAGATGGAAATGTCGAATCATCCGGATCAGCTTCACAGTCAAGCATAGCCGTATACGTTACCCACGCCTTTGCCAGAGCATCTCCCTTACTATTAACATCTTTTATGCTGTCCTTTGCTGCGTTATATGCAAAATAATACCACTGTGCCTTATTCGCCTGATCATCACCTGTACCATAATTCTTATCTGCATATTTTGAGACTGCTTTATCAGCGTTATCTAATGCCGTTTCAAGCTCGGCAAGCTTATTCGCAACCTCTTGTTTTTGGTTTTCAACTTTTGACCATTTTATATAATACTTCTTGTCTTTTTCGAAGCTTTTTACATCTTTGGCAACTTTTTTCTCGTTGTATCCGCCTGTTCCAGTTGCAAGATTTTTAACAATACCATCATTCCCCTCGGTACTGGATAAACCGATATAATATTTATTCACCGATGATGGTGTTCCTGCTTTTGATATCCACAGCTTTCCAACAGTCGTTTTCGTTATATCCTCATAATCCTTTATCGATTGTTCCACATACTGTCTTATCTCAGTAATTTCATTTTTTGATGGTCCACTACTATTTTCACTTCCATCGCCTCTCGCATACTGCTGATAATAGTAATAAGTATAAAATTCTGCTTTACTGAGTGCTCCCTCTGTCTCAGAAAAATCTTCTCTGGACTGAGCCAGCTCGCTATCTTCAGAAGAATTTTTCAAATCATTCTTCAACGTATCTCCGTCCTTTACCAGCTTGTCATATATTGACTCTACTGCCATCTCAGGCGCACGGTATTTCATAAACTCCACAACACCTTCTTTGACCAGAGCTGGATTCTCGCCAATACCTGATCCTGCTACAGCATACAAATTTTCAGTTCCTGATACCAACTGCCCTTGCAACAGATCACTGTAATCTCCGCCACCCTGTATTTGTGAAAATACCCATGACACAATCTCGTTACTTTGGCTATCTGATACACCATTTGCCTCAAGAGTCTTTTTAAAGAATTCCTTACTCTTGTCGCAAAAATCGTCAATATTCTGAACCGAAGCAACCAAGCCATAATAATCGCTAAGAACCGTATCATAATTAGCCATAAGCGAATTAAGTGTTGTATCCGCTGTTGATTCTACCGAACTCTTGGACAACTCTATCCTGCTCAAATCCACATACAAAAAACATAAAACAAGGCATGGAACCAATATTATAATTAGGAAAACCGATATAGCTCCGCCTGGCCTAAACAACTTCATCATAACTTTTTACCCCCATCAATTTGCAAATTGTCTGAATTTTGTTATATACTCACTGGCTTTTTCCATTACTCCACTGGCTGTTTCATTCCTATCTATAATATCTCTAACCATGTTAACATTTCTCACTATCTCTGAACCCTCCATAGCCGGGACTTCTATATACTCCTGAAATTCCACTTTAGATGCTTCTTCCTGTCCCAAAAGCTTTACAGGCATTGTAATACTGTAACTCATCTCTGCTTCAACCTTTGCATACACACCATAAGTTTTATAATCAACGGACACCGCTGTATTCTGTACTCCCATGCCGGAAAATAAGCCAGTACCCATATTTTTCAATCCTTTTTTTATTTCTCCTTCTACCTTTGCAGTTCCGGTATCTCCCCAGAAATTCAGATACCTGTATGGTTTAAAATCATTTCCTGAACTTAACGAAACTACTGCACCATCATCTATGTATTTTGCCAGCATGGGATTACTCTCCTTTGCCGCATATTCAATAACCGATTCCGTAAAAACTGCCTGTGCCTTACTTCTCTGATAATACAGATTCCCCACAAACAACAAAAATATAACAACCAGAAATGTCACAGGAAACACGATAGTTGCTTCAACTATCAACGATCCTCTTTCGTCTTTCATTCTCTTCTTCATAAAGTCACCATTCCCTTTATACATCTGTCAAACCGCCATTATTTACTTATACATAAATAATGACGGTTCTCTCAGAAACTGTTCTCCCCAGATCAAGTCGACTGTGAATGACAATTATTATTTCATCGCCTCATTTGACTTTGTCTCTATATTCTTAAGAAGATTTGTTACTATTGTTGTAATCTGTGTCTTAAACAGAAGTGCAAGCACAACTGCTATACCTATAAGGATTACGATAGATACAACATTTACATCTCCATCTTCTTTCGTAACAAAGTCAACAAACTTCTCCTTTGCCTTGAATCCGAGATACTTTGCCTTTGCTATAGCCATGCCAGCCACATCGTCAATTCTCTCTATCATCCCGTTTTCCTCCTTCCTTCCCATTTTTCATTAGTTATTGTATTTACACACCAATATTCGCAAATATCGGTATTAATACCATGATCAATATTCCTGCAAACATTATCATCATCGGAATAAGCAGCTTACTGGATGCTTTTTCTCCATCTCTCATAGCTATATTCTTCTTGAGATTCCAGGACTCCTGTGACTGCTCACTGAGCATTTTTACAAGCTCCTTATTTCCTTTTTCCATACCCTGTATCATGGTCGATACAGCCTTTTTTACCTCTGCCAGAACGCATCTGGTACCAAAACTATGAAATGCCTCTACTTCCGACACTCCATTATGCATGTCCTCCACAGATCTTTGCATTTCCTTATAAATTGTTGTGTCTCCATTAAAAGCAACTTTTTCCCATGCCTCTCTGAGTATCATTCCTGCATTTGTAAGAAGCGCAAGTTTTGAAATAACCTCAGAAAAATCACGAAGCATCTCATCCTCTCTCTTACTTATTTTTTCAAGCATTAGTGTTCCGAAGTAGTAATATGCAGTAAACGAGAATATACCAAATACCAGAAGTATTCCCATCTCAGATGTAAATCCATAAAGAATAAATCCCACCAAAAGCAAAGTGAACGACAGAGATATCTTCTGTGCATATGCAAGTCTTACATAATACTCAGCGTATTTTTTCTCATACAATATTGCTGCACTCTGTCTGAGTTTTCTATCGGACTTGCTTTTGTACTGATAATGAAAAGTTTCCATCATTCCATAGCCTATAAAATATATATCCTTCAGCGGATACTCTTTCTCATCAAGGCCATCAAACAGTTCCGCATATTTCTTCCCCTTAAAATAGAAAAACAACCATGCAATGAGTAATAATCCTGATATGGAAAACACTATAATGTTAGCTGTTGTCAGCATACCTTTACCCTCCTATAATTTGATATCCAGTATTTTTCGTCCCACATAATATGCAGCCACAAAACATACAATACCGAGAGTAGTTGCTATTACACCTGCAGCCGTTGCATAGTTATCTCCGAAATCGGGACTCATCATCTTGATTACGCCTATAAGTCCCACCGGCATAACTATCATCAGATTCTGTTCCATCTTATTCGATGCAACCATGGTCTCTATCTCCTCCATGATCTCCATCTTGTCACTTATGATGGAGTGGGTGTTGTTGATTACATCTCGGAGATTTCCACCCTTTCTGTAACATATCTCGTACACACTGGCGAAACTCTTGATATCATCTATTCCGCTTCTCTCACCGAAGTCCTTCAGCACAGTTTCTATATCTATATTGTTTCTGTTTGAAACCAATATGACATTCAGCTCTTTCAATATGAAAGCATCCTCCTCATACTGAACACGGAGATCTCTGTACGCTGATTCAAATGAATCTATGGCATTATTTCCTGCACCGAGTGAGGTGTTTACAGCTTCAAGCATACTTCTGAACTGCTCTTTGAGCTTTCTCTGATTTTTGTCTATGATGCTCTTTGTTCTGATTGGAACAAACATCCTACCTGCTATGATTCCAACCACCAGCATTATCACTATATTGCTGATCCAGGTAGCTGTTGTGGCATTTCCATATTCATCCTTAAACAAGCCTCCATAGAACAGATATGCCACTGCCGCTCCTATCACAAACGCCAGCATAAATGTAAGTATTTTTTCCACTTTACCCATGTGATATACCTTATAATTCATGACCGGCATCTGCACTCTGGACATATAATACTGTGGTTCTTCAGGTTTCTTTTCCTTTTTACTTATTCCTAACATACCTATATCTCTTCCCTTATTCCCGTAAGCTGCAGTTTGAATACATTCTGCATCTTATTATCTGTTCTCTTTAATCTTCCAGACACTCTGTCGAGCGTTGAATTCTCATCCTCTTCAAATACATACAATGGATTTAACTGTATCTCTCCATCCTTCATACCCAGAACCTCCGTTATCTCCATCGTCTTTCTGGATTTGTCACGAAGTCTGGACAAATGTATTATTATGTCTATAGCCGATGCTATCTGCTGTCTTATAGCCTCAAGAGGTAATCCCTCTGCCCCCTGAAGAACCATTGTCTCCAAACGGGAGAGCATATCATGAGTTGAGTTAGCATGTCCTGTAGATAAGCTTCCATCATGACCTGTATTCATGGCCTGCAGCATATCAAGTGCCTCACCACCACGAACCTCTCCAACTACTATTCTTTCAGGTCTCATTCGAAGTGAGGATTTGATAAGATCCCTTATAGTTATTGCTCCAGCTCCTGATGCATTTGCATTTCTGGTCTCCAGACTTACAAGATTATCTACTCCGACTATCTGAAGCTCTGCTGAATCCTCAATGGTAATTACTCGCTCGTCCTTCGGTATGTAATTTGACAAAGCGTTGAGGAACGTTGTCTTACCAGAACCAGTACCTCCACATATAAATATGTTGTATTTTGCCCTTACCAGAAGCTCAAGCTTATGCGCTATCTCCTCAGTTATTGAACCGTATTTTATAAGCTTCTCTATTGTCATTGGTTCCTTTGAGAACTTTCGAATAGTTACCGTTGGTCCACACAGGGCTATAGGTGGAAGCACGACATTAACTCGAGAGCCATCCTGAAGTCTTGTATCAACAATAGGATTAGCCTGATTGACCTCTCTACCTGCCATTCCAACAATTCGCTGAATTATATCTTCCAGTCGCCTGTCCGTCTCAAAAAACTTGTCCAGTCGTTTTACTCGTCCATTCTGCTCTATGAATATATTGTCTTTTCCATTTATCATGACCTCTGTTATGGTATCGTCTGTCATGATACTGTCCAGCAGTCCCAGCCCACGGATTGAGCTGTATACCTGTTTTACTATGGACAATCTCTGTTCAACTGTGCAATACTGACCATCCAGCTTACTGTTAACAACATTTTCTATCTCTTCCTCGAGGTCCTCATCACTCAGTCTATTAAGTTCCAGATTATTGGACACATAGAATTTGGCTGCCGCCACAAATTCCTGTTCTTCATCAAATGTCATAATTCACACCCTAATATAATTTCAAAAATTCCTGATTGTTAGCAAGTATATCTACTATCTGCCTGAATGTTGTTCCCTGAACAGCACCGGACTTTGTTATAACTTTGCACGTAGACCAATCAAACTTTGCAGCTTCTTCTTTGTTAATAATGAAGCTTGCTGTCCTGATGAAATCTTCATTGTTGACGAATACCTTCATAAGTTCATTCATTCTGTCAACCTTATGTGCGGATCTCTCATCGTCATTCACAACTATCACTGTCTTATCTGAACAATCTATAATCTTTTTGAATGTTGGAGTGATATTGAAATCAGCATCGATTACTATGAAATCATAAAGTCCCATGGACTTGAGCTCTGATATAAGCAATTCCACATCCTCATCATTCATTTCATGAAGATCCATCGGATTCTTAGGCGCAGCAAAATAGTCTACATTTGCTGAATCTGTAATGGCAAAGCTTTCAAGCTTCATTGAAAGATTTGACCTCTTACTCTTCACTGCATACACCACGTCAGTAAGTGTATATTTTCCTTCACCATCAAAAATAATATCTGTAGTCGGAATATTCTCCATACTCAGATACAATGCACTTTTATTATTAAGGGAACAATTTAAGGCGAATGCCGCTGCCATGGATGTCACTCCGCTGCCGCATGCCGGTGAGGTAAAAGTGATGACTTCTGCAAGCTCACCACTTCTCTTGCGCTTGGTAATTCTAGAACTGTACTCAGAGTATAACGCAAGTATATCCTTATATATAAGCTCTACTTTCTGGAACTTACATATCGCTTTTTTTCCTTCTATCTTGTCTATGTCAGGAGACTCTACAAAATATGCCATGCAACAATTTCTGTATTCGTTCACCTGTAACGTCTCATCCACTATAACTATGTCAAGCCTTTGATTTTCAACGCTTTCATTGGCCACTTTAACATCCGTGTATGAATAAATTTCAAGCTTATCACTATAATATCTGTTAAGGGTTGACACCAGTCTTTCTATATATATTTTATCCGAAATAATAAAACCCACACGTATTTTCATAAACTCCACCTCCCTCGCTGTCTTAGAGTTTATAACTCTACATTAGCATTTTTATTTTAGAGTTTATGGCTCTTTTTGTCAATATATAAATTTTCTCAAATTATACTAATCGTAAACTAAAGGAGGTATGCTAATGCGCTATAACGAAAGGATACGTGAGATCAGGGAAGACAACTCTTTGACACAGCAAAAAGTTGCCGATTTGTTACATGTAGGTCAACGTACCTACGCTGATTATGAAAGCGGTAAAACACGGATTCCTGTTGACAGTCTCCTTATTCTTGCTAGGTATTACAATGTATCTGTCGACTATATCAGCGGGGCAAGTAACGTAAAGACAAAATATCCACAAAAGTAAAAAAGAGGAATGTAGATTTTCGACATCTACATTCCTTTTACGATTTCCCATATAAGCAGCAAATGCAGGGGATAAAACAGGTAGAAAAAATACTTGAGCTTCATCCTTCCTCTCTCTCCGCTGTACATATTCACAGGTATCATCGCCAGCAGAGCGTATAGCTGATTCATGCCCAGGCAGAGAATGTATACCAGCGAACTGAGCACTACGATCTCAATGTTCTGCTTCTTATTGAAATATGCCAGAGTATAAGCATCCGCTCCACTCCGCTCCTTCTCGATCAGATAGAACATGACTATGATTCCCACTCCCGCCATGCCGTAGTCGAATCTCAGGAACTCCGCCAGAAGTGCTGCGGCCAGTGCGATCTCGACCTTCCATCTTCCGATTGGCCCCCGGCTATCCATGGCGTATATGGCAAACAGTCCGGCTGTCAGGGTGAAGAATATGTTCTGAGCCCCCGGATACCAGATCGTATCGTGCATTGCCAGATCAAATGGTATCTCTGACACCACCGCAAATATTCCAAGTCTCAGAAGATACCTCCTCACGTCGGATGTACGCAGAAGCCCCTGTACAAGCAGGAATGCAAATACAGGAAATGCCAGACGCCCCACAGCGCGCATTATGTAGTTGTTATCCATGAATACTATGCCTATGTGATCTACGGCCATACACACACAGGCTGTCAGCTTGAGCGCATTTGACGACAGCCGCCTCAGCCCTCTTTCCTCAGTTTCTTCATTATACTCCATATACAGTCCTTTCCTACCGCCTGCTCTTTCTATCAGTAACACCGTAACAGAAAAACAGCACATGACTTATGTTCATCATGTGCTGCTCTTCTCACAAAACCTTATATATCTATCTTCTATCGTCTAGATTCTCTTTCTGAGAGCCTTAGACAATGCTGACAGCTCCTCTGTATCAGCCTTACCCGGTATCCAGGTCATAGTCACGTTGTCCTTGATGTATCTTGGAACAAGATGCATATGGAAGTGGAATACAGTCTGGCCTGCTGCCTCGCCGTTGTTCTGAAGGATATTCAGTCCGTCCGGATTCAGCTCAGCCTTCTGTGCCTTTGCCACCTCTGTAGCTATAGTAAATATCTTGGCTGCTGTCTCAGCATCCATGCTGTATATATTGTCAAAATGTTCTTTCGGGATAATAAGCGCATGGCCCTTGTTAGCAGGATTCACATCAAGTATTACTCTGCAGATACTATCCTCATAAACTGTCGCTGATGGAATCTCACCGTTGGCTATCTTACAAAAAATGCAATCGTCCTTATTCATATAAGTTTTACCTCCTCATTGCCTCTATCCATTGTAAACCATCTGACAAAATATTACAAGCACCAAAGAGAACACCAGTTTTATACACCAGTCAAATAATTCTATAATATTGACATGTAAAATTCATTTTTCCTGTCCCTGCCCTGCGGAAATGTCTTTCTGGCACCGGCTATGACCGCAGGATCCAGCTCCGCAACGAGCAGTCTGTCGCTCACCCTCTCCGCCATCTCGTTGCCGTAGACATCATATATATGTGAGCTCGGGACATATCTCTCCCTTTTACCCATGCCCACTCTGTTCACGCCTATCACATATGCCTGATTCTCAATGGCCCTCGCCCTGAGCAGCGCTTCCCACTGGGCAACTCTCTCCTCAGGCCAGTTGGCTATCACAAGTATGGCATCGTAAGAATCCCTCGCCGCCGAAAATATCTCCGGGAATCTGAGATCATAGCATATGTATCCGCCCAGCCTCAGATCCTTGACATTCGCCTGACAAATGCGGCTGCCTGCCCGGTACACCCTGTCCTCACCGCTGAACGAAAAAGGATGTATCTTTGCGTAATCCATGATCACCTCATCACCGCTGACGATCGCCAGCTTATTTTCAAATACCTTCCTTCTGCTCTCATCAAACTCACCGCTTCCATCTGCCATGAAAGCTTCTATATAACCAAATACCATGGCCATATCGTATTTCCTGCTGTTCTCCATGAAAAACGAAACGCTCTCCGGTATCTCACCATCCCTGTACGCCTCCCACATGCGCGCGGGCATCATGGTAAATCCCGTCAGCGTCATCTCAGGAAACACCAAGAGCTCAACGCCATTCTCATATGCCTCCTGCATGACCTCAAGACAGTGCTCCCTGGCATACTCCTTATCCTCGTATCCAATATCGATCTCCGTGATTCCGACCTTTATCATATCCCGCCTCCTGTGTATACACTCTATATATCGTTCGAATTCTATATTAAGTATTTTACACAATAACGTGTGTTTTGCAAATGTTAACCTGTGTTCAAAATTTATGGTTGACATTCCTCTCATGTGTATATATAATGTCAACCATAGCCCTTGTGTATAGGTTAACAAATCCAGGCAGTATTCGTCATCAGCCCGTCGAAACTACCTGGATTTGTTGTGAATAAGCTGTACACAGGCATTACAATCATTGGAGGATTATTACAAATGAAAAAAGCATTTACCACTGTAGAGCTGGTCATGATGGCCATGTTCACTGCAATTCTGTGTGCATCCGCTTACCTGAGCATTCCAACACCGCTCCCTAACGCAGCACACATCACATTACTCAACTTTATGATAATTCTGATAGCTCTCGTATTTGAGCTCAGAGACTCAACGATCATAATAGCACTTTGGATGATCATGGGTGCCATCGGCGTTCCTGTATTCATCGGCGGAGGCGCAGGCCTTGGATATCTGTTCGGAGTATTCGGTGGATACACCTTCTCATTCATCATTGCATCAATCGTAGTCGGTCTCATCAAAGGCAAAAAGTACAAGAGACTTAAGTATACCATCGTTGCGATCATAGGTGTCGTGATCATTGATATCGTGGGAATGATCTGGTGGAAGTTCAACGGTAACCTCACATGGAAGGTTGCATTCTTATCAGGTTTCGTGGCATTCATTCCACTCGACCTCGTTAAGGCTGTCATCGCCGCACAGCTCGTTCCACTGTTCAAGAGACTTCTCCCTGAGAAGGACGACAAAGAGGCCAATGAACAGGCAAAAGAAGCCTGATTAATGGAAATACACAAACTTAAGTGCAATTATAGCTGTCGGCTATGATTGCACTTTTTTGTTACCATCTCGTTTAGTAAACATATTTACTAAAATTAAAAGGGTCACAAACCCGTATGTTATCATTTTTGCGGGTGATCGAATGCAGTATATGGAATTTAGCAAGGATAAAAAGTATATAGAAAGAATCCGTGGACTGCGGGAAGATCATGACTTTACACAACAATATGTTGCCCGCTATCTGAACACCTCACAAACCATGTACGCACGTTATGAAAGGGGCGCAAGCGCGCTGCCAATCCATCACCTTATATATCTCACCGAGTTATATAACGTGTCATCCGATTACATTCTTGGAATCACCAACAACCCTGTTCCATACGAAGAATATTACAGAGAAGCCGCTGTCACCGACCAGGATCCCAGATCACCGGGAAAATACGATATACACTGGAAGGGCAACAGCTAATTCTTTCCCGCACATTTGACCACTATCAACCTGTCACCGGCTTTCACGTCATCCCCCTCAAGTCTGTTGAGCTTTCTTATGGAATCAAGACTGGAATAATACTGTTTTGCGATCGACCATATGCTGTCACCGTCACGCACAACATAGCCCACTATACCTGGCGCCACCGCTTTCTTCTTCATATCGACCGGAGCCACCGTCATGTCATCGATAAGCTCTATCTCTTTCCGGGTAAATATGGTCATTCCCATATCCACTATGGCTTTTATCTCCACCTCGTCATTGCCCGGCAGCGCCGCCGTGATCTGATTGAGTGCAGGGGTAATCCTGATGGAATCCTGAGTTCTGAGCGGAACAGTCTCCACCCTGTATGAAAATGGAGCTACCACCTCCATCTGACACAGAGGTCTGCTGTCATCCGATGACACATAAAGAACTGCCGCCTTCACAGCACCCTCGACGACCACGGCGTCATCCGCCGGCCTGACATCGTCTATATCCACACTGCCCGTCACATTTACGATCTGGAGAATGGACGGCTGGCTGCTCTTGAGCCTCTCCTTCTTCACGACCCTCGTCTTTGCATTGTTTCTCATGAGAAGGTTCTCGTAGCTGAATCTGCTCCTGACGGGATCGACCTGCGCAGAATATGAGAACATATCCTTGAGAAGGTCTGCCTCCACGTCCTCGTACACCTTGATGTCCACATTGAGGCTGCTCTCCACCTGGAGTATCCTGTCCTCACCGCCGTCATTTGCACGCACGGACACCGAACCGCGGGATGCGGTTATCATATCGTCCAGTATCATATCCTCGTCTATTCCATCGCAGTTCACAGTGTCCTGGAACTCCCTCGTGGCGCTGACATACTGCACCGGAGCCACCTCGTCATCCGGCTTGTATATGACAAATATGTCCATCTTGCCGCTTATATGTACCCCCACGTCCGTGGCACGGCTCTCTATCTCCGAGAAGTTCACCTGATCCCACAGCACACGTCCGATATTCGGCTTATTTGCCGGGATCTCTATGTCCTCCTTTATCTTCATTATGTCTCTGGAAGACGCCGCAAGATTTGTAAAGCTTACCTTCTCCGTCATGCACTCTATACCAGAGCCGTTTGCTATGCCCACGGCGCCCTCTGCGGTGATCTGCTGGCACGCCCAGAGCTTCACGCCCACAAGCCCTCTCACCTCGTATTTTCTGGAATTTATCACGGTCACGTACAGATCCTCCAGCACACCCTGTACGGAAACCTTATCTCCCAGCGACAGTTCATCCGCATTTATCGTCTCCTCAAATGGCAGTTCTCCGTCATGGCTCTCAAATGAATCCCCCTCCCGGTCAGTCTGGTATAGGATGGCGTAGCTCACAGTTCCTGTGATGCGCGCCTTGCCCTCCATGACGTCTATGTTTTCTATCGTCACCTGTCCTTTGCTGGCTATCTGTCTGTCTATATCCCCCTTCACATCAGGGACATTGAAATCGTCATCCACGGTAAACTCAACGTATTTTGCCGCCTTAAGATTCGTCGTTGTGATTCTGTTCTTAGTAAGCTCCATATTTTCCCCACCTAATTTTTTATGATATACCGTTCTACTTGAATACAACCGGAAGATCCATCTTCACTATCCTGACCACCATATAAGGAAATGATACATTGTCCCCCTTCACGCCATCCGTCGGAGTCGCCACCTGCCTTAAAACTCCCTTGATGTAAATGGCATTGTCGTCCTTGTACATCTCCTCCAGAGTCACCCCAACGTCATCCCTCTCCTGCATGCCCGCAGCGATGACTATATATGTATATGTGCTGTTTGAATATACGAGATTAAATGGGTTTTCCTTCTTTTTGTCTATGATGGTAACCAGTTCATCCGGCAGCATGGTCTCATCGCACACGTCATAGAGCAGCGGCTCACCACTGTCCGACACCTCAAACCTTGCACATCCAACGCAGAATATCATGAGCTCCAGTGCAACCACCAGCAGGAAGGTAAGTCTGCCCCACATTCTCCCTCTTAGAAACTCTTTTTCATTTTCCACATGTATCACCTCCGCCATTTGCTTTTTAAGGTGTCTGGCTGTCATTTTAAGCCACTTAACACACTTTGGTATAGTATATGTACCCCATTTGCTCTTTATGTCTGTAAACGCAAAAAAGAGGCGGGATATCCTGTTTGATATCCCGCCTCCGTATCAGAAGCTCGTCCTTCTGTATATTATTCTGTCATTCTACTCTGCGTCTGCAGGTGCGCTCTTCTCAGCCTCGATCTCGGCCTCAGCCTCTGGTGTGACCTCGATTCCAAGCTCAGCGAGCTGTTTGTCGTCTACATAGTCAGGCGCATTTGTCATGAGACATGATGCATCCTTTACCTTAGGGAATGCGATTACGTCACGGATAGAATCCTGCTTTGCCATGAGCATGACCAGACGGTCAAGACCATAGGCAAGTCCTGCGTGAGGTGGTACTCCGTACTTGAACGCATCCAGAAGGAATCCGAATCTCTCGTGAGCCTGAGCCTTTGTAAAGCCAAGGCACTCGAACATCTTCTCCTGAATGTCATCCTGATGGATTCTGACTGAACCTCCACCGATCTCATTTCCGTTTAATACTATATCATAAGCCTTTGCACGAACCCTGCCCGGATCAGAATCGATGTACTGAAGATCCTCCTCCATAGGCATGGTAAATGGATGGTGCATAGCTGTGAATCTGTTCTCCTCGTCTGACCACTCAAGAAGTGGGAACTCTGTGATCCACACGAATCTGTATACATTCTTGTCCACAAGTCCCATGAGCTCTGCCAGATGGCATCTCAGTGCGCCGAGGACTGTCCATACGATCTTTGTCTTGTCCGCTGCGAACAGAAGCAGGTCGCCAGGCTTTCCATCCATGGCTGCCACAAGGGCGTTCATCTGCTCCTCTGTCATGAACTTGGCAAATGATGACTTGTAGCTTCCATCCTCGTTGATAACTATATATGCAAGTCCCTTTGCGCCGTATGTCTTTGCATACTCGATAAGGGCATCTATCTTCTTTCTAGGCATGCTTCCCTGTCCCTCGGCATTGATACCGCGGACTGTTCCGCCATTTGCAAGGGCACCTGTGAATACTCCGAACTCACAGTCCTTGACAACATCGCTGACATCCTTGAGCTCGAGTCCAAATCTGAGGTCAGGCTTATCTGAACCAAATCTGTCCATTGCCTCCTGCCATGTCATTCTCTGAATTGGAAGCTGGATGTCGAGATCAAGTATCTCCTTGAAGAGCTTTGCAAGAAGACGCTCATTTACATCGATTACATCGTCAACGTCAACAAATGAGAGCTCCATATCCATCTGGGTGAACTCCGGCTGTCTGTCTGCACGGAGATCCTCGTCACGGAAGCATCTTGCGATCTGGAAATATCTGTCGTAACCAGAGCACATAAGAAGCTGCTTGAAGAGCTGTGGTGACTGTGGCAGAGCGTAGAATGTACCAGGGTGTACACGGCTTGGCACAAGGTAATCTCTTGCTCCCTCTGGTGTTGACTTGGTCAGCATAGGTGTCTCTATCTCAAGGAATCCCTCATCTGCCATGAACTGTCTGGCGATGGTGGCTACCTTACTCTTCATGATAAGATTTCTCTGGAGGTCAGGACGTCTGAGGTCGAGATATCTGTACTTGAGCCTTATCTCCTCCTTGGTCTTGCTGTTCTCCTCTATAGGGAATGGAGGTGTCTCTGCCTCTGACAGTATACGGAGGCTGCTTGCAACGACCTCGATGTCTCCTGTTGCAAGGTTCTCATTCACTGCACCCGCACGCTTGCACACTGTTCCCTCGATGGCTGCAACGAACTCTGAACGGAGCTTTCCTGCCTTCTCGAAGCACTCTGCGCCACACTGTGACTCCTCAAATATAACCTGTAATATTCCACTTCTATCTCGAAGATCTACAAAGATTATTCCACCTTTATTTCTGCTCTTCTGAACCCAGCCCATCACGGTGACTTTCTCACCTATGTTGGCACTGCTAACCTCTGTACATCTGTGGCTTCTCTTAAGCCCCTGCATAGATTCTGCCATCTTACGCTATCCTCCTAAAATTAAAAACTTTCCTTATGTCACTATACACTTTTTTCATTTTTCGTCAAGACCTGGAATATCGCCGTGAAGCACCTGATCCACCCTGCTCATGATGTCTGTGGTGTTGATCAGCCGCTGAAACGCCAGGAACGCCCTCATGTCGAAGTGTCTCACCTCATCTATCACCATTCCAAATGCCGTATCCGCGTCAAATGCCTTCCTGTATGGTCTGTCGCTGACCAGTGCACTGAACACATCGCACACTCTGATAAGTCTTGCGCCGAGTGGTATCTCCTCGCCCCGCATCCTGTACGGATATCCCGAGCCGTCATAGTTCTCATGGTGATAGTGCACCATATCCACTATGTCCTGATCGTAGCCCTCACGCTTAAGTATCTCCGCGCCAAGCTTGGCATGCAGCCTGACGTATCTCATCTCCTCGATCCTCATCGCACCCTGCCGCCGTCCATATATGTAAGGACTCACCTGCAGCTTGCCCACATCGTGCAGCATTCCCGCCACGGCAACCTTGTGTATGAATTCCTCATCACAGCCCAGCTCCCTCGCCAGCTCAGATGCCAGTACACTCACACACATTCCATGGCGCACCGCATCATTCATATCAACTGAATAGCATTCTTCTGCATCCTTCTCCAATGCTAATCCCATATAAATCCCGCTTTCTTACGCTCGATCATCTCATCTATTCGAGCTATATAATCGTCTACACTCTTACAATTCTCTATTCTGTCTATACGTGTCCCCTCTGTCACTCCGTCATATCCTGGTCTCACCACAAGCTTCGATGAACTTCCGGCACCGAGACCGATGATGTCAGTCCTCTCCTCCATGATGAGTATATTGTACAGGCACTCAAGCCCCGGCTTCGAGTAACCCACGTTCTCCAGATTGCCGGTCATGTTCTTCTGTCTGTACAGATAGTATGGATCAAGCCCCATCTCAGCCGCCGCCCTCGTAACAGCACCGAGCTGGCTGTCTATATCCGACTTCAGGGTGTCACGGTATTTGTCCATCTCTATGTTCAGATTCGCCGCCCTCTTGATGGCAAGGGTGTGAACCGTCAGACTTTCAGGGGAAAGCTCCTTCACCTGTCTCAGCGTGTTCTCCACACTGTCCGTGTCCTCTCCCGGAAGTCCCACTATCAGATCCATGTTGATGTTGTCAAAGCCCGCTCTCCGGGCATTCTCCATGGCTATGACCGTATGCTCCGGCGTATGTGCCCTGCCTATGGTCCTTAATGTCTCCTCGTTCATGGTCTGTGGATTTATGCTTATACGCGTCACTCCGTGGCGCTTCATGACCTCAAGCTTGTCAAATGTGGTACTGTCCGGTCTGCCCGCTTCTATGGTGAACTCCCTCACCTGTGACAGGTCAAATGACTTCTCTATCATGCTGCAGAGTCTGTCCATATGCTCCGCAGATATGGATGACGGCGTTCCGCCTCCCACATATATTGATATGAGCCGTTTTCCGGAATATGCCTCCGCAACGTATGCCATCTCTTTTTCGACTGCGTCCAGATATGCATCCACCTTATTCTTATATACCGCAATCGGATATGAGGTAAATGAACAGTACAAACATCTTGTCGGACAGAACGGTATGCCTATATACAGACAGTATTCGTCCTCCTCCGCCACAGAGTCTATGATTTTCTTCTCCCTGTCAGCCACCGCCACTGCCAGCTCGGCTTTCTCACGGGAGGTTCCATATATCTCCTGGTAGTTTCCTATTATATCCTCTGAGGTCATCCCGGCTTCCATATAAGACACAGCTATCTTCGTAGGTCTGATACCCGTCAGGGAGCCCCACGGAAGTCTGCGGTCTGTATACTCCGAAAGCATGTTGTATATCGCCAGCTTTAACGGATTCCTCACGGCACTCTTATCCCGGCAGTCGCCATCCACAGGGATCTGTGTGCTGCACGCCAAAGTCCGCTCTCCTCCGTCTGCTACAGAATACAGCTCTATATTTATTCTATTGTCATCTATATCCGCCACAAGCTCCTTGTCTATCTCCGCCTTAAGCTCCGGCTTTTTGTCAAATATCTCCGGGACCACTATTCTTTCACCGCCGTAGAAGGCCTGGAGACTCACCCGGAGATCATTGTTGTAATCTTCTATATTCTGTATCAGTAATATCATATTTCCACCATGATCCGCCCATCAGAAGAACGGATTCATCTTCTTCTCTTTTCTTATAAGTGTTGTCTCCCCGTGTCCAGGGTACACCACGGTATCATCAGGAAGCACAAACAGCTTCTCTCTTATGTTCTCGAGCAGCGCATGCTCATCACCTGTAGGAAAATCCGATCTTCCCACACTGTATTTGAACAGCGTATCCCCTGAGAACAGTATATTCTCTGACTCGAAGTAATAGCACATTCCGCCTCTGGTATGTCCCGACACACTGATGCAGCTCATCTCAGTGCCAAGCAGCTTCTTCACACTGCCATCGCTCAGATAGTGATCCGTCTCAGTCTCTATCACCTTTTCAAATACACTGGTCATCATCGCCGACAGGTTCACCCTGCTGTTGCCGAGAACTTCCTTCTCGTCCTCCGAAGCATATGTATCCGCGCCTGTGAGCTTCTTCAGATCTCCCATCGCCGCCATGTGATCCACATGACCGTGGGTGAGATAAATGCCAACGCAGGTATACTCATTTTTCTTCAGTGTGTTGTATATATAATTCGCATTCCATGAAGGATCAATGACTATCGCCTCCCCGGTCTGCTCATTTGCCACTATATAACAATTCGTCTGGAATCCTCCCAGCTCACTTCTGATAACTTTTAATTCCGCCATATAAACCTTTCCGGCCATCAGCCCGTAGTTCTCTCTATATCAATTATATTATCAACATTCCTTATCTTGGCAATTATCGTATTCAACTGTTCCTTCGACTTGATCGCAAATGAGATCGTGATCGTAGCCTTGCCCTGCTTGCTTGTACGGCTGTTGATACTGTTTACGTTTATATTTGCCTCGCTGAGGATCTTGGTTATGTCAAATAATATGCCGTTTCTGTCATCTGCATATATATTTATCTCGGTCATGTATGTGTTCGATGCAACAGCGTCATCCTTCCACTCGGCCTCGATGACTCTGGCTCTGTCCGCCTCGCTCATGCACAACACATTTACACAGTCGGTACGGTGTATGGACACACCTCGTCCTCTGGTGATAAATCCTATGATCTCATCCCCCGGAACAGGTGAACAACACTTGGAGAATCTCACGGCAACGTCATCTATGCCGTTTACGATTATTCCACCCTTGCCGGTATGGTTGCCATGGTTCTTCTTCACCGAATACTCGTCCAGAACCTCAGCGTTCGTGGCAGTCTGTGGCTTGTGCTCCTTGTTGTACTCATCAATCAGACGGTTTACTATCTGACCTTCCTTGATTCCGCCATGTCCAACGGCGGCAACTATGGAATCCCAATCCTGGAAATTGTACTTCTTGTATATCTTCTCCTGATACTCAGGCTTTGAGTACATGGAGTAGTCTATTCCCTTTGATTTGCAGTAGTTCAGTATGAGCTCTCTTCCGCGGCTGATATTCTCATCCTTGAGCTGATGCTTAAACCACTGGTTGATCTTTGTCCTCGCCTGTGTACTCTTGACTATATTCAGCCAGTCACGGCTTGGTCCTGTGGAGTTCTGTGAGGTTATGATCTCCACACGATCTCCGTTGTTGAGCTTGGTATCTATAGGAACCTGTCGTCCGTTGATCCTTGCACCGACCATCTTGTTGCCCACCGCCGTGTGAATGGCATAGGCAAAATCTATAGGTGTGGATCCGCTAGGAAGGTTCTTAACATCTCCGGCAGGAGTAAAGCAGTATACCTGTTCAGCAAAGAGATCAAGGTCAGTCTTGACAAAGCTCATGAACTCCTTGTTGTCATCGGTATCCCTCTGCCACTCAAGGATCTGACGGAGCCAGGAGAGCTTTTCCTCCTCCTTCTGCATGACCGTACCGGTTATGTTCTCCTTGTACTTCCAGTGTGCAGCGATACCATACTCAGCCGTTCTGTGCATCTCGTAGGTTCTTATCTGTATCTCAAATGGCTGTCCCTCAGGTCCGATCAGTGTGGTGTGAAGGGACTGGTACATGTTGGACTTAGGCATGGCTATGTAGTCCTTGAATCTTCCCGGAATAGGCTTGTACATCTCATGAATGATACCCAGTGCTGAGTAACAGTCCCTGACCGTATTCACCTTGATACGTACCGCAAATATATCGTATATCTGATCCAGAGTCTTGTTCTGGTTCTTCATCTTCTTATATATACTGAAGAAATGCTTTACTCTTCCGTCTATCTCAGCCTCAAGTCCGGCATTATCAATATGCTTCTTGACATCGGCAACGACCCTCTTGATATAAGCATCCCTCTCGGTAAGCTTCTCATCTATCTGCGCCTTGAGATCCTTGTACACATCCGGCATGAGGTACATCATGGACAGGTCATCCAGCTCGACCTTGATCTTGCTGATACCAAGTCTGTGTGCGATAGGCGCATATATATCCATGGTCTCTCTGGCCTTCTCTATCTGCTTCTCCGGTGACTGATACTGGAGGGTTCTCAGATTGTGGAGTCTGTCCGCCAGCTTTATCAGTATGACTCTGATATCCTTCGCCATGGAGAGGAACATCTTACGCAGATTCTCCGCCTGAACCTCTATCTTGTCCGTGGTCATCTTGAGCTGTGTCAGCTTCGTAACTCCATCCACAAGGAAAGCAACCTCCTCGGAGAACTCCGCTGCTATCTCCTCAGATGTCATGACTGTATCCTCAACGACATCGTGAAGTATTCCAGCCACTATCGTCTCCTTGTCAAGCTCGAGCTCTGCCAGGATTATGGCCACATTCAGAGGGTGCATGATATAAGGCTCCCCGGACTTTCTGAGCTGTCCCTTGTGGGCAGCGTCCGCCACCTTATATGCCTTCTCTATCATAGTGATGTCGGCAGATGGGTGATATGTGAGTATCCTTGAGATAAGCTCCTTATACAATTCCTCCGGCGGTGTAAAATCTGCCGGTGTGGACAGATCTATCTCTCTCTTCGCCTTCATCTGCTTATTCGCCTGCTCCTCCAGCTTTATAAGTTCATTCTGCGGAACATTCTTGCCAGACGCAAGAGCCTTCTCGATGGCTGCTATTCCATCCTTCGTGGCCTGCTCCGAGGTGATAACACCTGCTTCCGCAGCTCTCTTCGTCTCCTGAGCTATTATATTGTCCTGTGTCTTATCCAATGTCTCTCCCATATGCTCACCACACTTCCTGTTTTATTCTGCCCTGATCATTCTCCCTCAAACTGTACTACTGAAGCCACGTCATATTTGGAAAGTCTCTCTCTTCCCTTCAGGTCTGTCAGCTCTATGAGGAATACCATCTTGACTACTATTCCGCCAAGGCTCTCTATAAGCTTAGCCGCAGCCTCTATGGTTCCACCTGTTGCAATAAGATCATCCACCAGCACAACCTTCTCACCCGGCTTGATGGAATCCTTATGTATCTCTATAGTAGCCTGTCCATACTCAAGATCGTAAGACATCTCCACGGTCTCTCTCGGAAGCTTGCCCTTCTTTCTCACGAGAACAAGTCCCTTGCCGTTCTTGTATGCCAGCGGTGCTCCAAATATAAATCCTCTGGACTCTGCTCCGGCGATGACATCGTAATCTACTCCCTCCAGCAGCTTGTCCATCTCATCGATGGCCAGCTTCATGCCCTCAGGATCCTCTGTTACACTTGTCACATCCCTGAATATGATTCCCGGCTGTGGAAAATCAGGAATACTCTTGATATACTTTTCTACCTCACTCATCTTACGTCCTCCTGTATGATATATATTACAAATGCACTTAATAGTATTCTCATCAAAGTCAGCTTATATTCCCTTGTTATAGGCCTCCATCTTCATCTGGAGCGAACGTCTTCCCATATATTCATTGATGGTCGGATAGTATGCGACATCTATCACTACGGCGTTCGGCTGACCATTTAACATTTTAACACATTCATCCTCTCCAAACCACTGTTTTATGTTATTCACAAATGTATCCGGATCAAAATCTATGGCATCCACGCACCTTCCGTACCCGGTATCAAGCTGGAGCTTCAGAAGATTTTTGTTTCTTCCAAGTATCTGCGCCCTTCGCACCGGTACTGCCGCCTGTGCAAACAGCGGTTTCCTGTTACCCTTTCCGTATGGTTCAAGCCTCTCGATCTGTTCCGTCAGCTCTATGCTGTTGTACGCCAGCGGCATGGCCACATCTATCATCAGCTTAGGTGTTATATCTTCATCCGTCAGCACCGCCGCTTCATTGAGCTTCCGCCTCAGCTCGTCAAGCCTCTCCTTCTCTATGGAAAAGCCCGCCGCCATGGCATGTCCGCCAAATGCAGTGAACATCTCCCGGAACCGGTTCAGCTCCTCGAACATGTTGTAGCTGTCTATGGATCTTCCCGATCCTTTCAGTATCCCCGGCGTCTCTGCGTCCGTGAACACCATCGCAGGTCTTGTGTATGCCTCCTTGAGCCTGCTGGCGATTATTCCCACAACGCTCTCATGTACAGCCGGTATATACACCACAAGCACCTTGTCAGCAAGGGTAGCCGCCTGTCCGAACTCTCCGTTCACAGTGGCTGTCTCAAGCATATCTGTGATATGCCGGGCTCCGGCCTCCGTCATGCTCTTTCTCTCATTGTTGACAGCCAGCAGTTCCCTAGCCCTTGCCTCGGCGACATTTGGATCTCTCTCAAGCAAGAACTCAAGGCTCTGTTTCGCATCCCCCAGTCTTCCCGCCGCATTGATGCACGGCCCTATCAGAAATCCCAGATCATACGTTGATATCTTCTTCTCATTTCTGCCGCTGAGCCTCATGAGGGCATTCAGACCCGGATTGCGGCTGTCCTTCAGACTTTCAAGGGCATATTTTACATAGATTCTGTTCTCATCCACCAGATCCATCATGTCACAGTTGGTAGCCAGCCCCAGGATCTCCATGAATTCATTTACCTCGCTCTCGGCTATCCCGCATATCCTGTACATGTACTGGATGAGCTTGAACGCAACGCCGGCCCCGCACAGCCCCTTGAATGGATATTCACAGTCCTGCCTCTGATTGTCTATGACCGCATCCGCCCGGGGCAGCATATATGCCCGCTCGCCGCCATCACTCTCCTCAAATGGGATCTGATGGTGATCCGTGACGATGACCGTAAGCCCGCGCTCCTTCGCATATCTCACCTGTTCTATCGCCGCTATTCCATTGTCGCAGGTTATGATAGTATCAACACCATCCGCTATGGCGGCATCTATAAGTCTTTTATTTATTCCGTATCCATCATGCACTCGATGTGGAATGTCGTAATCCACCACGGTGCAGTCATCAGCGCAGCTTCCGTGCAGCGCCGCCCATGTTCTCCGAAGACCGAGAAGCAATATATAATTGGAGGTAACTCCGTCCACGTCGTAGTCCGAGATTATCCTTATCCTCCTGTTATCGCTGAGCTTTTCCTTTATTATCTCACCGGCTTCCACCATATCCTTCATCAGTGCCGGATCGTGCATGGAATCCCAGTCGCCATCAAGGTACATAGCTATGGCTTTCTCCCCGGTGACTCCTCTGTTCGTGATAACCCTCGCCACAACAGGACTCACACCGAACCTCTCGCCTATGGCATTAAAGTCCGCTCTTTTGCCCGCCACTCTCCACTCTGGCTTCTTCACATATTTATCTATTATATCCTTCTGCTCCGGTGTCAATGTCATCTTCTGTTCTCCGTATCATTTTATCCCTGGGACATATCCGCATCCCTGCTGTATCCATCCACATATTTTAGCAGACGCATTATGGTATTACCAGTGTAAATGCCACCATTTTGCCTGTAAATGTTGACATTTCACCTGTTATGTCTATTTGCTTTTTATTGTACAAATGTTATAATAAATATACATTTTGAATATATCTTTTGTGCATTTTGATGGCAGTATCTGGAAGTTCTATCACAAATGCGCAGTGCAAAGGAGGAGATATTTTTATGGCAAACAGATTCGTACTCAATGAAACCTCTTACCACGGAGCGGGTGCCATCGCTGAGATCGCCACAGAGGCAGTCGGCAGAGGCTTCGCCAAGGCTCTTGTGTGCTCAGATCCTGATCTGATCAAGTTCGGTGTGACCAAGAAGGTCACCGATGTTCTGGACGGTGCAGGACTTGCATACGAGATCTATTCCAACATCAAGCCAAACCCTACTATAGAGAACGTGCAGCAGGGTGTGGCCGCATTTAAGGCTGCTGAGGCAGATTACATCATCGCCATAGGCGGCGGATCATCCATGGACACTGCCAAGGGTATCGGCATAGTTATTGCCAACCCTGATTTTGCAGACATCAGAAGTCTGGAGGGTGTTGCACCTACAAAGAATAAATCAGTTCCTATATTTGCAGTTCCAACTACAGCCGGAACCGCAGCAGAGGTAACTATCAACTACGTCATCACAGATGTTGAGAAGAACCGCAAGATGGTATGTGTTGATCCTAAGGACATTCCTGTTGTGGCATTTGTCGATCCTGAGATGATGAGCTCCATGCCAAAGGGACTCACCGCAGCAACAGGTATGGATGCACTGACACACGCAATCGAGGGTTACATCACCGCAGCCGCATGGGAGCTGTCAGACATGTTCCACCTCAAGGCAATCGAGATCATCAGCCGTTCACTCAGAGGGGCTGTTGCCAATACGCCTGAGGGCCGTGCAGATATGGCTCTTGGCCAGTATGTTGCAGGCATGGGCTTCTCAAATGTAGGTCTTGGAATCGTTCATTCCATGGCTCATCCACTGGGAGCTCTGTATGACACACCTCACGGTGTTGCAAATGCCATCATTCTCCCAACTGTCATGGAGTACAACGCAGAGGCTACCGGCGAGAAGTACCGCGAGATAGCAAGAGCCATGGGCGTCAAGGGCGTGGATGACATGACCCAGGAGGAATACAGAAAGGCTGCTGTCGACGCAGTACGCCAGTTGTCCATCGATGTGGGAATCCCTACAAACCTTAAAGATATTGTAAAGCCAGAGGATATTCCATTCCTGGCACAGTCAGCCTACGATGACGCATGTCGTCCGGGCAATCCAAAGGAGACTAGCGTGGAGGATATCACCAAGCTCTACGAGTCATTGATCTAACTGACCCATTAGATCAAAATATGTCAGTCCTTTGCCGGGACTTACATATTATATATGGGACCTCACCAGTCCCCTTAAACCCCTAAAAACTAACTAAAAGAACTCCTGTTACAGAGATTTTGCTCTCTCTGCATCAGGAGTTCTTTTTTTATTCGTCGGATCCATCTGTCATGCTCTGATGGACTCAAGAATATACTCTTGAAACTCATTCATATTCTTAAATATAAAATCTGCCTTATCCCTCATCTCATCATCCGGCTGCACGAGGTCCGGGATCATGGCAATCTTCATCCCTGCCGCATATGCTGCTCTGACTCCGTTGTATGAGTCCTCCACCGCCCATGCACTCTCCGACTCAACTCCAAGCTCTTCACAGGCCTTCAGGAATATATCCGGTGCGGGTTTGCTCCGATCTACCATGTCTCCACATACAAGCTTGTCGAAGTAATCTATCACCCCGAGGTTGATGAGCTCCATGGTGACTACCTCTTTTCTGGTGGATGTGGCAAGGGCACATGGTATGCCATTATCCCTGAGCATCTTCAGCATGTCCGTAACTCCCGGCTTCAACACAAGCTCTCCCTCTGCCGCTGCCCGGTGGAATTCCGCCGCCATCTCAACCTTGAGGCTCTCATATCTCTCCTCATCCAATGTATCCTGTCCTTCATCACATCTTCCTTTGTACATCTGCACGAACAGCTTCTTCGCCGCCTCACGGTTGAGTCCAAGGGCAGCCATACAGAAGCTCTCTATGTCCTCTATGCCATATTTGTCCGCTGTCTTCTGCCAGCTCTTGACAACCAATTGTTCTGAATCGAGGATGACTCCATCCATATCAAACACCACTGCTTTACAATTCATATCTCTTCCATCTCCCAATAATACAACAGGCTTCCACAGCATCTCTGCCATGGAAGCCTGTTATCATCTGTCATCTGACATCCGCCCGATAACTTTATTCTATTAAGCATCTTTTTCTGTCTTACCAAGCTTTGTCTTCATGTAGTACCAGAGTGGTCCTGTGATACATACTGAAGAGTAAGCACCGATAACTACACCAGCCATAAGTGTGAGAGCGAACTCCTTGATGGATGCCACTCCCATGATATACAGAACGAATATTGTAACAAATGTTGTGAGTGATGTATATATTGTTCTGCTGAAGGTCTGGTTGATACTCAGGTTGACTATATCCTTGTATGTGGCCTTCTTAGGCTTCATAACACCTATATTCTCTCTTACACGGTCGAATATGATGATAGTCGCATTGATCGAGTAACCCACTATGGTAAGCAGACATGCGATACATGTGTTACCAACTGTAAGTCTCAGTATAATATACAGACAGAATACCATCGCAACATCGTGGAGAAGTGCGATAACTGCACTTGCACCAAACTTCACATCATGGAATCTGATAGCAATGTATATAAGCATCAGGATAGCTGCAAGGATGACTGAGAATATAGCGTTCTTGGACATCTCGCTGCTGACTGATCCACTTATTACGTTTGCCTCCTTGACATCTGCGCCAAGCTTGTCTGTGAGTGCGCTGCGCACCTTGGACATCTGTGAGTCATCTGTTCCGTCATCTGAAAGCTCAGGCATCTTGAACACGATCTCATTTGTACCTGATACTGTCTGTACTGATATTCCCGCTTCACCGATACCGGCTGCCTCTGCAATGACAGGAACTATATCTTTCTCAGCCTCGCTAAGTGAGTACTCTTTGTCAAAACCTACTGTAAGGCTTGTACCGCCTGCAAACTCAACACTGAAGTTAAGTGGTGAACCCTTTGACTTATTATTAACAGGCATCATACAGAAGCATGCGATGATCACAATGAGTGATCCGAGCATACAGAACTTACCTGCCTTCACGAAGTTTGTCTTCTTTGGCTCTCTTGCAACGCCGAAATACTTGGCATCTGTAACGCCGAGATTTACAAGCGCTGTGAGCAGTGACTGGCTGACTGCCAGAGCTGTGAATACTGAAAGAACAACACCGATAGCCAGTGTGATCGCAAATCCCTTGATAGTACCTGTTCCGAATATTCCAAGTACAAGAGCTGCTATAAGTGTTGTAACGTTACCATCTATGATGGCTGACAGGGCATTGTGGAAACCACCCTTTACAGCCTGCTTTACGGACTTGCCATCCGCCAGCTCCTCTTTGATACGCGTGAATATGATTACATTGGCATCGACCGCCATACCTACTGACAGGATAACACCAGCTATACCAGGAAGTGTCAGTGTTACGTTGAACAGATTGAGTACCAGCAGATCAAGTATTGTGTAGAATGCCAGAGCAAATGATGCCACAAGACCTGGGATCCTGAATACTATGATCATGATAAGAAATACAAGTGCAATACCGATCGCACCTGCCTTAAGGCTTGTGCTGATAGCATCTGATCCAAGTGTAGCACCTACTATATTGGAACGAACCTGCTTAAGTGTAAGAGGAAGTGCACCGATACGGATAGTAGTAGCAAGCTGCTCGGCCTCCTCGTAGCTTCCGATCTTGTTGATTTCTGCGCTTCCGCCTGTTATGGCTGACTGTACTGTTGGTGCACTTACGACCTTGTTGTCATATATAATGTATACTATATTCCCAACATTTGCCGCGGTAACGTCAGCGAACTTCTGAGCTCCCTCATCGGTGAATGCAAGCTGTACCACATTGTCATTGCCGTTATCTGAGTCAATTCCGGCTGTGGCATTCTTGATGTCATCTCCTGTAAGAGCAGCCTCATACTCCTGTCCCTGTGACCACTTTGTATAATTGTCCGGATCAAGAAACTCAAGCTTTCCCTCAATATTCAGAGCATTAAGTATCTCATCTGCATTTGTTACACCCGGGATCTCTGCTGTGATCTTCTTGTCTCCATCTTCATAGACTGAGTACTCATTGGTGTAGGCCTCTACACGCTGCTCAATCTTATACTTGGTATCCTCGAGATCCTTGTCGCTGTAATCATCCTCCTGAATCTCGTAAGTTACACTCAGACCACCCTTAAGGTCAAGTCCAAGCTTGATGTACTCGACTTTACCTCTGTCTGCAACACCGAATATTGCTGTATATATAGCAACACCCAGTATAAGCAGAAAGGCAATGATGACGAGCACAGCGTTTCTCTTTGTCTTCTTCATCGTCTTCTCCTTTTACCCTTTTTATTCCTCTTCTGCCTCATCGGCCATAGCCGCCTTCAGCATGATTGCACATTCTATACGCTTCTTCTGAAGCTCACAACCTATGTCATATGCATCAAGTATATTGCCGTGGAACTTGTATGAGTTGGCCGCACAGCCACCGCTGCAATAGAATCTTGCAAAGCAGTCCTTACACTTATCCTTGGCATATACATTGCACAGCTTGAATTCATTGACTATATCCTGATTCTTGATTCCATCGAATACATTTCCTATACAGAAATCGTCCTCACCAACAAACTGATGGCAAGGATAAAGGTCTCCCCAAGGAGTGACCGCCATGTACTCTGTACCTGAACCACAACCGGAAAGTCTCTTGGCTACGCAAGGTCCACCCTCAAGATCTATCATGAAGTGGAAGAAATTGAAGCCTCTTCCCTCCTTATGTCTCTTGATCATCTCCTTAGCCAGGATATCGTACTGCTCAAGCAGTACCGGTATATCCTCTTCCTTTATAGCATATGGCTCGTCCGGAAGTGATACAACAGGCTCAACGGATATCTGGTCAAATCCCAGATCCGCCATATGAAGCACGTCCTGTGAGAAATCAAGATTGTTATGAGTGTAAGTACCTCTTACGTAGTAGCTCTTGCCTGCTCTCTTCTTGGCAAATTCCTGGAACTTGGATAGTATCACATCATAACTTCCCTTGCCATTCCTGGTAGGTCTCATGTAGTCGTGGACTTCCTTCCTTCCATCTATGCTGAGCACCACGTTCGCCATCTCTCTGTTGGCAAATTCCATGATCTCGTCATTCAGAAGCACTCCGTTGGTAGTAAGTGTGAATCTGAACTTCTTGTCATACTTCTCCTCAAGGCTTCTTCCGTATTCCACAGTCTTCTTGACTACATCCCAGTTCATAAGCGGCTCACCGCCGAAGAAATCCACCTCGAGATTTCTTCTTAAACCGGAATTCGCAACCAGAAAATCCAGGGATTTCTTTGCCACCTCAAGTGACATAAGCGCCCTGTCTCCCTTATATTCTCCCTCACCGGCAAAGCAGTATCTGCAGGCAAGGTTACAGTCATGGGCGATATGCAGACACAACGCCTTGACAACTGTCTTTCTCTTCTTGAAATCTATAATATAATCTTTGTATACGTCATCTGTAAATAATGTTCCGTCCTCTACCAGTTGGGCTACCTCGTCATAAGCCTCGGAAACATCTGCGCTGTCATACTGTGACAGTGCCTTTATAATCTGCTCTTTATCATTCTCCTCATATAAAGAAATAATATCATAGACAAGATCGTCTACGACATGTACAGAACCACTACAGACATCAAGCACTATATTATAACCATTGTTCTTGTACTGATGAACCATAATTCTCCTTCAATATATTCCATCGGATCTATCCGTGAAATTCTAATTCAAGGCGCCACACACGGCACCCTTATACACGCACTAAAGAGGACTGTCATCATAAACGACGGTCCCCTTTAGCTGATCAAATACAAACCTGTTACAAATTACTTGTTGTTAACATTCTCACAGCTCTGATTACCAACTGTGCATGATGTCTTACAAGCTGACTGGCATGATGTCTGGCACTCGCCACATCCACCCTTGACCATTGTATTCTTCATAGTCCTGTTTGTGAGTGTTTTAATTCTCTTCATTCTGGATACACCTCTCTTTTTATGTCATATACCGGGATTATAACACAAAGATATATAAAGTAAAAGTTTTTTTTAACTGAGCATAGCCCCCAGCATCCCGCCTGCAACGCACATAATACACTTGGTTATAACTGCTATTCCCTCTCTGTCGCCTGAACCTGTAAACAGCACCGACACGGTCAATGCGACCGATATGTAAGTCAGGCCATACACCATCCCCCACAGGAAACGCTTCTCCCTGACTTTTCTGCCCGTAACAAAGCCCCCGGCAAATGTGGCCACTATGTATATCACAACAACCAGTATACCGAGCACCTTATCGCTTATCCCCACTTTGTATACGACCACCGCCGTTATAAACAGCATGATTATCGTGAGCAGATAGGACAGGATCAATCCCTTTACAACTCCCATAAATTTCTGACTTGCAGACATACTACCACCATATTCTTTACTCTTTACATTATTATGATGTTCCTCCTCATTTTATTAATAAAAATACAGCCTGTTTACTCAAACAGGCTGCATATATCTTCTATATCATAAAAGGTTTTGTATGCACGCTCGCGCGTGATATCATTTGGTTTTATCAGATCCACCACCATGACCGTACATAGCCCTGCCCGGCTGGCAGATATGATACCATTCACAGAGTCCTCAACGGCCACCGCTTCGTCTGGGTTTACGCCCAGCTTCCCGCAGGCCTTCAGATATATATCAGGCTCCGGCTTTCCGTGGGTGATCTCGTCTCCGCATACCTTTTCATCGAAGTATCCGGCTATTCCAACGCTATCAAGTCTCTGCTGCGCCCTCGTCCTCGCAGTGGAGGTTGCAAGTGCTATCTTCACGCCGTGTTCTTTTAAGAATCTCAGCGTGTCCTCGACATGTGGCTTTATGTCTATTCCATACTTTTCCACATGTTCATCGAACAGATCCATTGTTCTCTGTCTGAACGCAAGATAATCAAAATCTTCGCCCATTATTTCCTTAAATACCCGGGCGTTGGAGGTCTTGTTGCCTCCAGCCACCCGGTCACATACATTTTCCATCTGTGCCTCAGGAATTCCTATGCTCATGCCGTTTTCCTTCCAGCACTTCCTGTATATCTTCTCCGTGTCTACCAACACGCCGTCCATATCAAATACAACTGCCCTGTACATAGCACTTTCTCCTACATTAAGCAGCGGCGTTTTTCTTTCTTCTTCTGCCAGCTATGATGATAAATGCAAGCAATGCAAGAAGCAGGATCGCTGCGATTATTATTATGATCAGCACAACCGGTGACATCTTTTCGCTGAGCTTGAAGGTGAATACCTCTCCTGTCTCTCTGTCATATGTTGTCGCTATATTACCGGCCTTATCCTGGGCTGTTACCTCAACCGTGTATGTATCATACTGGTCTACCTGCATCTCATACTTGTTATCTGCCTGATAGCTTGCAGGATCTATGGTATTGCCATTTATAACGATGGATGTGATCTCGTCTTCCTCATTCTCAAGACCTATCGTCATGTTGAATGGCTCTCTGAGAGTCTCTCCATCCTCAACACCTGTTATGATGATTCGTGGTGCAGTACCATCATACGTATAATCAAATTCCTGTGTTGCCGTGTGTCCAACCTTGTCAGTTACTGTAAGTGTTATCTTGTGATATCCGTCTGTCATATCTGAGAAATCGATAAGATTTACTCCGTCTATCTTGGCGTCAACCGAGAAGTCTGAAGTATCACTTACATCCCACAGTGCTTCGTAGCCCTTGTCTCGTATATCAGCAAAATCTGATGCATTGAGAAGCAGTGTTCCGTCATCGCTTGCAATGCTCTTGCTCATGAATCCGGCAAGTGTCGATGTAGCCTTGAGCTCAGGTGGTGTGTTATCGACTGTGAATACCAGGCTGTAATCATCAGCCTTATTTCCCAGTTCATCCTGCGCTGTTATTGACACCTCGTATACACCATCCTCAGAGAATCTCTGGCTTCCTGTGCTGAACTCTGAAGAATTGCTGTAATTTGTAAAGTATGATGATGACACATCCTTGCTGTCCTTCTTCACGGTTATCTTCACATCATCTGTCGAGAAGAATGACTCCTGAACGCTCAGTGACATATCAACATAGTTCGGTGCGGAAGAATCCATACTTCCTATTGGGTCGTAATTCTTTACTTCCTTGTTGTCCTTATCCACTGCGCTCACCTTTACAACAGGTGCCTTTGAGTCAACCTTGAAGGTCTTGGTCTGGCTGGCTGCCACATTTCCTGCAAGATCTCTTGCATTTGCTGTGATCGTGTACTCGCCATCCTCTGTAAAGTTGTAAGTTGCGGTATGTGGATTGCTTCCTGAGAAGCTGCTTGTTCCCAGCGTAGCGATATTCGATGCCGCTGTTCCGTCCGTCTTTCTAGTTATTGTCACGTTAAATGCATCTGCGGCAAGATTGTTGTTCTCATATGCAAATGAGAATGCCTCATCTATGCTGATGGTTGCATTTACCGCCGTTGTCTGTCTGTCGTTCATTCCTGAAATCGATATAACCGGTGCAGTCTTATCGATTCTGAACTTCACTGTTCTGGTCACAGCCTTGTTGCCCGCCTTATCCTCTGCGGACACGGTGACTGTGTAATCACCCTGGGCGTCAAATGTCACACCGCTGAGTACCTCTCTGACTGTGCTGACTCCATCGCCCTTTGTTCCCCAGGTAACATTCTTTCTGATATCTCTGTTCTCTACAACAGATCCACCCTCATTTGCTCTGACTACATGAATGGTGTACTTTCCACCTCTCATGTTATCTGTAAGTGTTACAGGGACTGTCACATCGCTGTTGTTTATAGTGTTGACATTTCCAAGCTGTATCTCAGGCTTGTGCTTGTCTATGTAGAAATGGGTTCCTGTTGTCCCTTCATTTCCACACTTGTCGGTAACGGTCATGGTGAGATCATACTCACCTTCCTTATCATATGTGTACTTCTTGCCCCATGTTCCGCCGTTCCTCTTTATATAGAAGTATTGCGGATTCTCATCCACTGCTACATTTCCATCATTCTCTGTGATAATAGTGTTCTGAAGCGACTTGAACTGTTCCTCCACACCAACTCTGAATGATATTGAAGTCTTGAAGTAATTGTTATTATCCAGTCTGTACTCAGGATCATCGTCCACATACACAAGTGGCTCTGTGGTGTCGACGTAATAATTCTTTGTCTTGAGAGCACTTGTGCCCTCCTGAACACCGAACGCCTCGTCTGCTGCCGGCTTCAGTGCATTGCCGGAATTATCGGCTCCCTCAACTGTGAAATAATATACAGTTGCCTTGCCGCCCTTGGCTGTCATCTTATATGCTGCAGTGGTCTTGCCATCTGCTGTCTGGAACGGAACTGTGGTCTCTGACCAGTTTGAATCACTGTAGGTCTTGTAGTACACCTTAAGCGTCGCATTCTGTGTATCCATTCCATAATCGTCTTCTATGCCAAATGTAATAGTTCTGCTCCTGTTAAGGAATCTGCTGCTTCCACCGGACACAACTGATATCTCAGGGCTCTTCTTATCTATTACAAATGAAGTTGTTGCCTTACCCGACTCATTGCCAACCTCATCGACAGCAACGATCGTGATATTATAAAGTCCAGGCTCTCTGAATGTTGTGGACTTTGCTGCATTTGCAGTGTAATCCGCATCCAGCTCATACTTGCTTATGCTCTTGCCATCGCGTGTTCCTGTCACAACGAACTTCTCCACGAAGTAATTGTCAGTTCCCCTTGCTGTTATGGTCACATTGCTGTTATTCCAGTAATTTATCAGCTTTCCGCCGGCAGTTCCATCTATTGACACTGATGGCTTGACGGTATCAACTATCAGGTGTATCTCCTGACTGGCCTTGCTCTCGTTTCCTGCTCTGTCCTTCAGCTTAACAGTCATCGTGTACTCTGTATTTTCATCTGTTATGCCAAGGGCCTTTGCATCCAGTGTCTTTTCTATATCATTTCCTGATACATTAATGCTTCCTGTAATGTCCTGTGATCCGGCTGTGCTGCTTCTGCCTACTGTATATGTAACCTTGCCATTGCTGTCATCGTTATCGGAACCAGAGACCTTGATCTTCACGTCACTCTTTGATCTGTAATAGAATGTCGATCCTGATTTGTATTCCTGGTTTGCACACTCCAGCTTCACATTTGCCGGTGCAGTCTTATCATAGTAAACCTTTATGCTCTGTACTTCTTTGAACTTCGTGTCAGCATTGTTCGGATCGTGTATTCTCGCCATGAGTGAGATCTCGTACACACCCTCATCTGGAAGCTCGTAGGATATGTTGACCGTATTCTTGTCATATGCAGCGGCAACTGTACCCTTTACCTCAACTGCCTTATCCTTCTTTCCTGCAAATGATGTTCTGGTGATCACCAGCTTTGCGTCATCTGCTGCAAGCTGGAAGCCTGATACTGCACCCTCTACAGTCAGAGTATCATCATTTCTCCAGAATATAGCGCCGTTGTCAGCATCTGTACCGTTCGCAGATAACTTCTCTCCTGAAAGGCCATCCACATTGACATACACATATGTGTTCGTCTCTGTCTTATTTCCAGCCTCGTCAGTTACCACAACTGTCAGGACATAACTTCCTGAACCATCTATGCTTATCTCTTTTCCGCTCTGCAGGCCATTGTCACCTGTAGATGTTGAATACCAGTTCTTGACTGATATATATGATCCATTTGCATCTGCCTTCTTGAGTGAAGCGACCGCCGATGCAACACCTGATGTGGCATCGCTGTACTTTATATTAAGAACAGCTTCCTTTGCGTCTGTGACCGTGTACTGCTGATCATTGTTTGTCCTGTCTGTTCCGGCGTTGTCCGTAACCTTTACAACAGGTGTTGTATTATCCACCTTGACTACAGTCTCTATCCTGCCCTCTATTCCGGCGAAGTCCTTTGCCGCAAATGTGATGGTATGCTCTCCATCAGCCAGATATATGTCTGACTTTGTTGAATCCTGTACATCTCCACCGCTCACACGGACATCGCTGCTGTATGTGAACTTGTTTCCTTTTTCAAGGATCGTTTCCTTCTTGCCATCCACGCTGTATGACACGGTGTCTATGTAAGAATACTCTCCAGTTGCCTTCACTGTCAGCTTTGTGGATTTCACATAGCTTGTGGAACCGCCTGTAACTGTGAGTTCAGGCTTTCCTTCCTTTACAAATACAATGTCGCCATCCTCATCTGCGCCGACTGAGTTATTGCCAAACTCGTTCTCCTTGGCGTAAATGACAAGCTTCTTTGCATTGTCTGCATTGTCCTTCTTGAACCACTGTGCACTTATCTCGAATTCATATTCATATCCGCCGGACACAGCCTTTTTGCCTGTGCACTCCACTGCTGAAGCTGCACCCGTAAGCTTGTAGTACAGGCTCACGTCATCTATCTCAGTGTTATCACTGCCGGCTGTAACCTTCTTCACCTGTACAGTGAACTTATAAGCATCATCTACCTTGAGCTGAGGGAATCTGTAATCCACTCCGTTCTTCTGTATGATCTCAGGGGTAACACTTGTTATGACAGGAGCTTCGTTGAGCTTCTTGACGATAACACTGGTCTCCTCTGACTTGTTTCCTGCAACATCGACCGCTCTGAACTTGTATGTTCCACTCTTATCAGGTGCAACAAACTGGGATGTGCTCTCAGTCTTGCTCCAGGTCTTTCCATTGTCTGATGAATACTCCACATAGTCTATTCCTGTGGCATTTTCCTCTGCTGCATCTGTGGTATCCTTGGCGTCTATCACAAATGTTCTGTCGGCATCACTGCTTGTGAGGTTCAGGAGATAATAGCCATCGCTCACCTTGTTGTGAAGATTGTAGTTATCATCAGCCTCAACCGATATTGTAGGTGCCTGCTTATCCACGGCAACCTTTATGGTTCCAAGCAGCTCGAAATCACCGCTCTCATCAGTACCTGTATAATAGTAAATAGCTATCTTCTGTACTGCTGTGTCATTCTTCAGCTCATACACATTATCAAATGTGACAAGCTTTCCTGCTGCATCTGTGGCTGTAGCGATCTTATCGTCCGCTGTAGCTCCTTTGTAAACAGCCACTCCCAACTTGCTGCTGTCGATTCCGTCAACTTTGTCGGACTTGATCTTGAACTTTATTGCCTTGTCAAAATCCTTGAAGCCATACACCATATCCGCCTTATCGCCCTTTACAATGGCCGTTACATCTATGGTCTGTGTATCTTCCTCCTCCGCAAACAAATGAAAATGTGAATCGATCGCCACAAGAGTGAGTGTCATAACTACCGCCATCGTAAGCGCGATCAGTCGATGCAAAAGTGATTTATTCTGCATAACCTTTTTCATGTCCCTCTCCTCCTATATCTCTTCATCGGAATGTACTATAATTACATTCTTTATCATTCTTACCGAGCTCGCTGAGCGTCCTCCCTGAAGAACGGCTGTGGAATCATCTGCGTCATCGCTTCTAAGTACGTCCGTTGCTTCCTCGTCTGCGTCATCGCTTCTGAGTATGTCCGTTGCTTCCTCGTCCGCCTCATCACTTCTGAGTATGTCCGTTGCTTCCTCGTCTGCCTCGTCATTTCTGAGTACATCCGTTGCTTCCTCATCCGCATCTTCTCTGAGGATGTCTGTCGCCTCCTCAAAGCTGCTGCCATTGATGTCCAGATTCTCTTCGTCTTCCCTCAGAATATCTGTTGCCTCCTCGGCATCATCGCGGAGAATATCAGTTGCAGTCTCGCCTTCATCCTCCAGTCTCTTTTTCCCGAGATCAGCTATCGCTTTCTCGTAATTTGCCATTCCCTTCTCAGAATGTTTTTCGACTGCAGTTGACTTTACATCCCTTACCGAAATTCTGGATGTATGGTTCTTGATCGCCTCCTGTTTGGAGGCACCGCCTCCCTGTACACTCTCATAGCCCTTCTCCTTGATCTCATCGATCTTCTTACGGGCTGTTGAGCCTGTGGCAATTCCCACCGCCTTCGGTATCTTTAACACGAAGAACAGTACCACCGCCACAATAGCGAATACGATCGCAAGTGCCAGGCCGCCATATAACATTACATTATAAACTGTTGCCATAACCTTTCACTCCTCCCTTACTCGCTCGTTGACCTTGAACTGCCATTTACTATGCTCTTAACTGTCAGGTCATTGGATAACGACTGCCATCCCTGCTTAAGACCATTTGCAAGTGCCGGAACTTTGTTACCGTTCTCGTACACTTTCCTCACAGCCCTTGTGGCACTGGCATTCCATGCTGCCGAATCGCTTCCAAATTTATTCGAATATCTATCGACCAGATAACTCAGATGGCTTACGTACACGACCGCTGCGTTGTCATCGGTTCCAAGTGTAGTCTCAGCGTTGCCATATATTCTCTCTGCCTCATCATAGTAGCTGTCATCGCCGCTGTTCTCTGCCATCTTGATATAAGTCTCAGCCTCGTTCACCGAGTATTCTGAATATGCTTTCTTGGATGTCTCTGTCGCATTCTCGCCCTCTATATCCAGACTGTTCAGATAAAGCGCTGCACTGTTCGCCGCAGAGTTGTAATAATGTAACTGCTGGCCCGCATCATCCGCATTCTCGGCAAGTTCTGTATATACCGAGTACATAACTCCTGAATACTGGCCATTGTAGTATTTTACGCCTCTGTCCGCCGGGAACTGGCTGTTCAGCACCTCTGCGTTGTCGTCCAGGTTCTTCATCGCCTCATCCATCAGCACCTCTATTCTGTTCGCAAGCTCCGGATCATTGGATATCTCGCCAAGATATATGTAAGCTATGTTGAGGTAATTGGTGTATTTGTCAGGATTGGTGTCATCTATGTTGTCACTGTTGTAATCCTGGAATGCAAATATATTTTCCTTGTTCGTATCAAAGCTTGCAGACTTGTTTATCTTGCTGTCACATATCGCAGCGTAATACTTTGCCTGCTTTGCCTGATCCGGGAAGTCCTTGCTCTCATCAACCATATTGAAATATTTCTTGGCCGCACTGTAGTCCTTGACCTCGTCGTAATACAACATGGCTATCTTGAACTTTACGTCGTCCTTTATCTCGTCCTTGTTCTTAAGCGCAAGTCTTATTCCCTTTTCTGCCGCCGTCTCGGTGTTGGCCGAAGTGTTTCCATCGTCCTCTGTGTAATAGTAAGCATATGTCTCCATATAGCCTATATAGGCATCCGATGCGGTTGGGTCTATGTCGACAGCCGCCTTATAACACTCAAATGCCTTGTTGTAATCGCCCTCGTCAACTGCGTCCCTAGCCTCGTTGACCTTGTTGTTGTAATCAAGATCCTTGAGCTGACTTTTCTTTACTCCGCCTACCACAGCACAACACGCCGAGAGTATCGATAATCCCGCAACCACTGAGAACGCTGCTATCTTATGCTTTGCCTTTGCCTTGTATGCATCGTCTAGCTCGTTGTAGTGATCCAGCGCATACAGCAGTTCTGAACAAGACTGATATCTGTCCTCAGGACTCGGCTGACAGCACGTCTGTATAATTCTCTCAAATCCTGATGAGAGCATCGGATTCCACTGTCTGATAGGCTTTATCTCGTAAGGAGGCTCACATGGATTCTTGCCGGTAACAAGGTGATAGAGCGTTGCTCCCAGATTGTAAATATCTGTTCTTGCATCCGTGTTGTAGATTCCATGTCCCTGCGCATCACCGAACTGCTCCGGTGCCGCATAGCCTCTTGTTCCAAGAGCCGTGGTATCCGCATTGTTCTCCACTATGTATTCCTTAGCCGTTCCAAAGTCGATAAGCTTTACCGAGCCATCCGGCTTCAGCATGACATTTGAAGGCTTCATATCTCTGTATATGATCGGCGGATTCATGGAATGCAGGTAGTCAAGTGCACTGGCAAGCGCCCTGCCCCATTCGATTACCTTTTCCTGTGGCTGTGCTCCCTCCGCCTTGAGCACATCGCTGAGTGGACGTCCTTCTACGAAGTCCATGACAACGTAGATCGTGCCATTCTCATTGATGATATCAACGATTCGTGGCAGTACCGGATGATCCACATCCTTGAGGATATTTGCTTCTCGCTCCAATCCCTTTAAGAGTGTGGCTGTACTCTTGGAGCCATCATTCTTGATCTCCTTTACAGCCCACTGTTTATTAAGTCGGTTATCCATGGCAAGATAAACTATTGACATACCACCCTGACCGACTTTTTTAAGTATTTCGTATTTTCCGTCTAATACCGTTCCTAACTCTGTCATATATCGATCCCCATTACTCCGATTTAATAAGCACTACTGTTACATTATCCGTTTCTTTTCTGTACTTCACAAGCTCTGTGAGGAACTCACAGCCCTCCTTCATCTTCGCCTCGTCGACGCATGTTCCCGGGCCAAGTCTCTCTATCATCTCCTGAGGCGTTATCTTATGTCTGAATCCATCAGAACACAGCATGTAATGCGCTCCGGGAGCTGCCTGCCCAACTACGAAATCCGGTTCCACCACAGGTGAAGCTCCGATACACTGGAGAAGCACGCTTCGTCTGCTGTCCGTCTCCGCCTGCTCCGGTGTAAGTCTTCCCGCTGCGATCTCCCTTGCAACAAGCGTCTGATCTGCGGTGAGCTGCCTTATCCCTGAAGTGATCTCATACACTCGGCTGTCTCCAACATGGAGAATGTAGTACATTTCTCTGTATATGAGGATCGCAGAAATGGTCGTACCAAGCATAAATCCATTCTGCTCGCCATACGCCTTGATCTTCTCATTCTGCTCCACGGCAAGTCTTATCCACTGGTATCTCAGCAGCTCTTCACTAAAGCTGTTGTTGTCAACCATCTCAACAAACTGTGTGTCAAACCAGTTGCAGAAAGCTGTTATGACTTCCTTGCTGGCAACCTCTCCCTTTGCCAGACCTCCCATGCCATCACATACGAGGGAGAACACGACCTGTCCATTTGGAGTATCCGCTATCTTGATCGCCAGCGAATCCTGATTTGTCTTTTTCTTTATTCCTACGTCTGTATTGTATACTGCGCTAAACCCCATATACATTCCTCCCAATATTTATGTCTCAACTCTCGTTGCGGATATTCTATCTAATGTGATAGACAAGCTCCTCGTCCCCGAGTATAACGATCGCATTGTTCGTCAGGAACTTTTCTTCGCCCGCCTTCAATTCCTCTCCGTTCACAAATGTACCATTTGTAGACTTGTTATCGCTGATGAAGCACACGCCATTTCTCTTGGTGATAACACAATGAACTCTGCTTATAGCTGAATTGTCAGTAATCGCATAGTCCACAAGTCTTGCCTTATGTCCGATCTTGAACTCTGCCTTGTCCAAGCTTATTCTCTCGCCCGTCTTCACCCTAAGGAAATATGGTGCCGGTGCTCCATCAAATGGATTGCCCTGCACTGGCTGTGCCTGTGGCATCGGCGGTGTCTGTGGCATTGGTGGTACCGGCTGCATCTGTGGCATTGGCGGTACCGGCTGCATCTGTGGGTTCTGCGGCATCTCTGGCATCTGGTGTGCCTGTGGCATTGGTGGCATTGGCGGAATCGGTCTTCCTCCAAATGGGTTGCCCTGCATTGGAGGTATTGGCTTTATCTCCTGTGGCTGTGTTTCAACCGGCTCTGCTGGCTCAGGCTTGACATCCTGTGCTTCTGTCTCAGCCGGCTCTACTGCCTCTGGCTTGACATCCTGCGGCTCTGCCTCAACAGGAGGCTCTACAATCTCCGGCTTGGCATCCTGTGCTTCTGCTTCAACCGTCTCAACATTCTCCGGTTTATCCCCCTGCGGCTGTGCTCCAGCCATCTCAGGCTTAACCGGCTCCTCCATCGGCGGCACGCCTACCGGTGGCATTCCATTTGATCCCATTGGACCGTTTGGTATTGGGCCATTCGGTCCCATTGGCGGCATGCCCATCGGTGGCATTCCGTTTGGTGCCTGGCCATTCGGTCCCATTGGCGGCATGCCCATCGGTGGCATTCCGTTTGGCACCTGGCCATTCGGTCCCATTGGTGACATGCCCATCGGTGGCATTCCGTTCGGTGCCTGGCCATTCGGTCCCATTGGCGGCATGCCCATCGGTGGCATTCCGTTCGGAACCTGGCCATTCGGCATCTGACCATTTGATCCCATCGGGCCGTTCGGTCCCATCGGTGGCATTCCCATCGGTGGCATTCCGTTTGGCATCTGGCCGTTTGGTCCCATCGGCTGTGCATATCCATTCATTCTCGCATTATTTCTCATAACCTCGAGTCTGCTCACCTTAGGTGACTCACCTCGAAGTATGTGGCTGTTGCCACCCTTTGGAGTATTTGTGGAAAGCTCCTTCATTCTGTCTATCTCAGCAGCGTCTATGCCTGCTTCTGCAAGCATCGCCTTAACCTCGTTCTTCATGTCCGAGTTTGAAAATGTACCTCTCATATTCGCACAGTTTATAAGGCGTGCTACGTAATTGTCATTGTCATTCTCTGAGTATCTCGCATCAACTATCACCGACTTCACAAATGCTCTGACCTCATTGAGATCTGTCACTTCCTTCTGTACCGGAGCGACAATAAAGCAGACATCGTATGTCTCAGGCGATACAAATACACACTGCTCGTCCCTTGCAACATAGCTGAGCGAAACCATATTCTTACCAAACATCTCCAGTGCATGCAGAATGTTGTACAGAAGTGTGAGTATCTCCTTCTTGTTCATCTCCTGTCTCAGTATCTCCGCAAGAGGCTTCTTGTCATCGATCTGATAATTGAACACCCTGACTCCGGCATTCTCCTGCATGTCACACGGTGCCATCTCAGGCATAGATCCGCTTCTGCTCATATCATACACTTTAGCATCTATCACATCACTGATATCCAGACTGTAACTCACTCTGTAAGTTTCCCCCGCCGGAACTACAACAACCTTTTCTCTGTTCATTTTTTCAATCCCTTTCGTCTAAATCCGCATATTTTCCGTCAAAAATTATTTCTTCATTCAAACACCAAAAGCAGGTATTGCTACCTGCTCTTGTCCCACATCGTGGGTGGTGTATATTAACTTAATTTGAAGATAAAGTCCTCTCCACCGATGCTTATCATGGCATCGTTTGAAAGCTTCTGCTCTGCATTCTCATCCAGGCGCGCTCCGTTGAGATATGTGCCATTTGTCGCCTTGTTATCCTTCAGATAACATCCATCCTCTCTCTGGTAGATGATGACATGTACCTTGCTGATGGCCCCATTACCACCGACATGGTAATCAACACCTCTTGCCGCCTTTCCTATCTTGAACACAGCCTTGTTGACCATAACTCGCTCGCCTGTGTTGACACGGACTATATATGGCATAGCCTTTGGAGCGTTCCTGTTAACCGCTGCCTTCTCAGGTTCGGTATCCTTAACTACGTTCATTCCTCCGGTCAGCTCAACAGTGCTTCCTGTGCCCTTCTGCTCAGGCTCCTCTGCCTTCTCCTTCACCGGATCCATATTCGTCTCAGGCTCCGGCTGGTCACCGTCCATGAACTGTGGTGCAACTATCTGTTCTGTAGGGTTATCTATCTGAGCTTCCTCTGTCTCAGCAACCGCCTTCTGTATGATCTTCGCACGGTTGATCTTGATATTCTTAACAACAGGTGGATTATCCATAAGCTCGTCCGTAGATATCAGAACCGGCTTCTGCTCATCCTTCTTGTCAAGCTCAACCTCCGTAACTCCATCGGCAGCCTTTGCAACCTCTGTAAGTCCTGATGGCTCATGTACTGCCATATCTGATGTGAGAGCCTCTGTCATGCCCTCCTCGTCATCCTCTTCTTCCTCATCAAGGCTCTCATCTAACTCGAGCTCCTCAAGAACGCTGTCATCAAATACCGACATATCTATCTCGCTTGATACATTCTCTTTCTTCGTCTCATCCGAATCAAGATCAAGATCCTTGAATATCGCATTCGCTGCGGCCGCCTCGTCACTGATCTCCTCTACCTCATCAAGCTCGTCTTCCTCATCATCGCCAAATGACACGTCCTCAAACTCAGGCAGATCATCCATACTTGTATCAGATGCCGCCGTGTCAACTGAAGACTGTGAAACCGACATATCTGAGCCTATATCAACGAAGTTCTCCTCCACCTGCATTCCTGCAGACTCCATAAGCTCTGTGAGCTGTGCATAGAAGTTTCTCACTGTGAACTTATCCGCATTCAACAGATTGAGAAGCTTTGCCACATAGTTGCAATCCTCACTGTCATCATAAATAACGCTCGTCAGCAAGTCCTTTGCGAACATCCTGAATTCGGCATTGATATTGGCTTCTGACTCAACTGGAACACATAACATTCCAACATCGTATGTAACCGGATTAACATATGTAAACTCCTTGTGAAGAACCACATATGATGCCGGTATTCCAAGATCACGTAAATTAACTATACCAGAAGCTACCCCTCTGATTATCCCCAATATCTTCTCAGCATTTACCGTATTCGAAAGGAGTGCGTCAACCGTTGTCCTGCCTGTAACGTTATATGTAAGATAATCGTTCTCATCATCCTCTTCATAAATGATATCAATGAGCTCAGGAATCCGGTTCTCCTCCAGATAATCCAATAACTCCTCGTCAAACTCACAATCATCATTCAGAATATATGACAAATATTTCTCAGAGCCGATATTTCTTACCTTGAAACTTATTTTCCTCATCAAATATTCCTCCTATCGCACCTCCATAAGCGCATAACTAGATGCATAAAAACCCAAAAGGGTACATACTCCTTTATTATATATAAAAAGTCTATATATCGCAAGCAGTTTATACCCTTTTAGATAATTTTCGCTATATAATTTTGTCTATATTTTTTTACTCTGAATCAGTGCTTTCATCGGAGCCATCTTCTGATCCATCACCCTCTGCAGCTTCCTTTTCCGCCTTGGCTGCATCAGCCTTTTCTATGTCAGCAAGATGTCCCTCGTATGTCTTATTAAAGATACATGCTCCCTGGCTCTCATCTGATGTCAGGTAGTAGTAGTAATCATGCTTAACCGCATTCAGGACACCCTCTATGGATGCCTCGCCCGGATTACATATAGGGCCGACAGGAAGTCCTGTGTACTTGTAGGTATTGTACGGTGAATCAACCTCCAGATCATCATATGACAGTTCTGCCTGATTGTACTGACCGTCAGTCACAACATAGAGAACAGATGGATCTACCTGAAGAGGCATGTCATCATTCAATCTGTTGATAAATACTCCCGCAACCATCGCTCTGTCTGAATCCAGCTTACACTCCTTCTCAACTATGGAAGCCATGGTGAGAACCTCAAAATCTGTATATCCAAGCTCCTCTGCCTTCTTCCTGAAGTCATCTGTGTAAATGCTGTTAAACTTGTCTATCATGTCCTGTATGAGCTCCTTTGGAGTCATATCTGCATATATGTCGTAAGTAGCAGGGAACAGGAAGCCCTGTAATGCGTACTTGACTTCCGATGAAGGTATCTCAAACGGATACTCAAACTCTCCCGACTTGCACGCCTCAAGGAACTCCTTTGCAGAGCAGAAGCCCAGCTCCTCGCATCTGTCAGCGATCTGTTCAACCGTAAATCCCTCAGGAACTGTCAGTGTATATTTTACCTCTCTGGTCGACTCCACGTAACACAGAGTCTTTATCATATCCAATGTCGACATACCTGTTGTGAGTGTGTAAGTACCCGGCTGAAGACTGTGGCTGTACTGCGAGCCGGTCATTCTGAGCTGGAATGCAAGCTTATACTTTATAAGCCCCGCATCTTTAAGTATAGATGCTGCCTCCTTGACAGATGTATCCTCAGGTATGGTAACCTCGATCTTCTCTCCGCCGCCGGCACTGTAGGTGCCCTCGTATTCCTGCATAAATCCGGTATACGTCTCCTTAACCTTGTATACCCCGAACAGCACCAGACATACCGCCAGCGCTATTATAATAACGGGTCTTGCTATGTTTCTCCAATCCATCTCTTTCTCCTTCTGTATCTGCAAATTTCATTTGCCTGTTCTGTTAACTGATGTTATCATTACCCTATCTTATACCAAGAAAGGAATGATATACATGGCAAATCCAATAGTTACTATCACTATGGAAAATGGCGATGTCATGAAAGCAGAACTCTATCCTGACATTGCTCCAAACACTGTAAACAACTTCATCTCACTGATCAAGAAAGGCTTCTATGACGGAATAATCTTCCATCGTGTAATAAAAGGCTTCATGATACAGGGTGGAGACCCTCAGGGAATCGGCATCGGCGGTCCTGGATACTCAATCAAAGGTGAATTCTCACAGAACGGATTCAAGAACGATCTGGCCCACACTCCCGGAGTGCTGTCAATGGCCCGTTCCATGATGCCTGACTCAGCAGGTTCACAGTTCTTTATCATGCATAAGACATCTCCTCATCTGGACGGTGCTTACGCTGCCTTCGGTAAGGTTATCGAGGGACTTGACATCGTAGACAAGATCGCAAATGTGCCAACTGATTACAATGACAAGCCTCGTCAGGAACAGAAGATGAAGACTGTAACAGTCGAGACCTTCGGTGTTGATTATCCTGAACCTGTAAAGGCTTAATTGAAAGTATTATAACCCATATAGCAGTTTTTGAAAACACTTATAATTCTTCTTACAAAAAAATAAACATCTGCCCTGCGATCCCAGGTATACAGGAGTTCGCAGCAGATGTTTTTTTATGTTCATTTATTGTACTATCCTTCCATCCTTCATCTCATATATCTCATCGCACAGATATTCCAGCTCCTCCCTGTCGTGGCAGGCAGTGATTATAAGACTTCCTCCATCACGCAGCTTCAGCAGCTCCTTCTTTATGTTCTCTACAGACTCTTCATCAAGTGCGTTGATAGGTTCATCCAGCACTATGACATCCGGCTCTCCCATGATTGCATTTGCTATGCCAAGCTTCTGCTTCATTCCAAGGGAATACTTTCTGTATACCCTCTTATCATCCGGATCAAGACCTGTCCTCTCTATGGCATATCTGACATCGTCATCACTGATCCCTCCCATGAGCTTTGCCAGAAGCCTGAGGTTCCTGAAGCCTGTGTACTGAGGCAGAAATGACGGATTCTCTATCAGAGCACCTATACTCCGTGGAAACTTTATGTCCCTGTGGAGCTCCTCATCATCTATATATATGTGTCCTCCATCAGGTATGAGCAGACCACATATAGCTCTCATAAGCATTGTCTTGCCACAGCCATTCTTTCCACGGAGTCCATATATCCTGCCCGGAGTCATGGTCAGACTGATATCATCAAGTATGACTGAACCCTTTATCTTCTTATTCAGATTTTCTATCCTTATCTCGCTCATATGTATTCTCCTATCAGATTATATCCTTATTATCAAAATACACGATTCCTCCTGCAAATGCAGTGATCAGCATACCAGCCGCAAGCACCACTCCACTCATGGGATTAACCCCATCTGCCACTACATATGACACTCTCTGCCACATCGTATAATTTCCCGACAGATACCATACAGTATAGTATGCCGACAGAACATACACTCCACACACCGCTGCAAAGCTGATGACCGGCGTGATTATAAAACCCGCCAGTACCTGAAGCTGGCTTATCCCCAGCGTTACCAGCATCGGTATAAATAATGTTATCAGAAGCAGATCTGCGGCACTAAGATTGTATGTCTGCGGAGGATACAGCCGTGTTGTCAGCGCCGCCGTCATATCCATGGTCATATCTGCCCCATATGCCGCCGCCATTAAATATATCGTCAGCACACATACAGCAAAATACATTACCACAGCCACCGTACAGTATATGAGCTTGCTGACCCACCAGCTTCTTCTGCTTCCGGACGCAAGGCACACCACTCTCGCATTTGCGGCGAAATCATCACTGGAATAATATGCCAGGAAATAGGCCAGGCCTATCTGGAACGCAAACCAGTATATCGGTATGTAAAATACGCTCCTTGGATCAAAGTAATACACCTCCATCCCCTTCATCGCAAACAGAAGATAGTCCGCAAATGTTCCGTTGGTCAACAGGATATTCCCATCTGCAAGCTCGATAAGATATGCGTGGAGCTCACGTGTCTGCGACACCGCAAACAGTAACGGCAGTATAAAAAGAACACATCTCCTTAATATTCCATTTTCCATATCTCTTCCGAGAAGTCTCAGAGTCCTCATTCCCGCATCACCTCATATCTGTCCACCACATACATTCCTTTTTTATCTGTATTTCCTTCTTTCATAGAATATCCCTTCTTCTGTGCCATATGTATATAAGAACGAGTGCCGCTGCACTCACCGCAGCATACATCGTCACCATCTGGTACCTGTATGTAACCACATTCTGCAGTGGATTGACCATCTGCATGGCTGACCAGGTTCCAATCCCACGTCCCTCAAACATCACACCGGTAAATACATACAATGCGAACGGAGCCATTATCGTTGAAAATCTGCTCCCGCACCACCTCGCAAAGCACATAGCCACAAGACCTGTTATCCCTCCAAACACTGCATCGAGCAGCGTAAACAGCAGCGCATAGCACACAGGATGCTCTGCAAATATTCTCGGGAACATGTGGCAGTCTATAATTCCTGCATACAAAAATGTCAGTTTTTCCGGTCTTTTATCCGGATATATCCCCGCAGCAATGAACATGGCTATGAGCAGCGGGCACGCCACGGCTGCCGCTCCCGAAGCCGCCACAGCCGCTTCCTTTGCAATCATATAGCTTAAGCGGGACGTCTTAATACATATACTGCTTTCATATCCGGTTTTTTGATCCTGATAACACGACCCCGCATACGGAAAACACGCAATCAGTGGCAGCAGTACGTAAAACAAGCTGTTGTATGCAAACTGATAGTCTGTCCCGATCCATGTCTGGATCAAAGCCCTGCCTCTGTTAAATCCATACTGGCTGACATTAAGCCATATGTCCGCCAGCCCAATCAACGTTCCCAGAGCTACGCTTACTGCAAGCCACTTATTTCTGAACGCTCTGGTCATTTCAAATCTTAATACTCTCATATCTCAACACCACTTCATTCAATATCCAGTCTGATCATCAGCTTATCAGGTTCAAGGGTGAGTACATAATAGAAGCTCTCCCGCTCCAGGTTATCCCACGTATCCCTGCTAAATGACACCCGCGCCAGACTTGTCACATACCATATATCCTGATTCATTCCGGGCTCCAGATCATTACTTGTAAACGTATTCAGTTCCCGGCCAGAATACAAATTCACCGAACTGCACCATGTCTGTGACTCAAAGCCACACTCAGTCGCCGCCATCACAGTATCCCAATCGATCGGTTCTTCAGTTGTATTATCTACATTCAGGCGTGTACAGATAAACCGATCCTCCGGGCTCAGCACATCCACACTGTCCACATTAAAACGTGCTTTATACTCATCTATACTGTATATGCGGGTCTCCCTGCATTTTATAAGCAATCCATCCACCGATACATTCTCAGCCGCTTCTACAACTCTGGTGTCATCACTGTACGCCCTGTTAACGCTGAATATTCTTCCGCACCACAAGGTGACTGCACACAAGCTCACAACACCCAATGCCATCAGAACACCTCTCCTCATGCATATACCTCCACAAAATCTGATTCCCACCTCATGGCTTGTCATCCGCTTCCGGCTTTGGGAGTGCATCCAGATCCACAAAATCCGGAAGATCCGCCGGATTGTACGTAAAATATCCTGTGATCACCTGTCCATAATAATATTTCACGCCATCCTCCGGCTCCTGTGGCACAACAAGTCCAATCGTACATTCCATTGTCTCGTGTCCTTCCAGTCTGTATAGATAGTACCAACTGGCTCTGTCATCGCCCTCTGTGTGGACTGATTTGTCAAAGTATACCATTCCTTCTACGAACGAAACCTCACTCTCACCGGGAATCCTCTCCACAATGTCGTATGGGAACACATTCTTCACAACCGCATCCCCGGTATTCGTCAGTCTGCACTTAATAAAATACAGCTTATTGGTCTTTACCACAGTCTGCGTATGCTTATCTATCACATCCTGATACTGTGCAGTTATCTCCTCACACTCCTCAGGAGTATACGCATCCCCTGCCGACTCCTGAAATTCCTTGTATCCCGGAGCCTCCTCATACAGAGCATCCCAGTCTGTTATCTCCTCCTCCGACTCAGGCTCCGGCAGAGTCTCACTGCGAAAATATTCAACCGGATATTTATCCTCTGTTGTTATCTCGTCACCTGTGTATACATCAGCCGACAGCAGCTCTATCTTCACCGCTCCTGACATCAGCACGTTATCACCCACACCTTCTTTTTCACTTATTTTCTCTCCGGTCTTGTTTCCCGAAGCTTCGCTGTCTGTCTCTTCAGATGCCGCCTCAGACGACTTCCTTAACGCTCTGTCCTCTGGGGTTTCCCGTTTTTTCTGGAGCACATACGCCGAAGCTGCCACTGCTGCCATGATCAGCACTGCTGCCACTGTCATCACAAGATATCTTTTCTTCTTCACTTCTACTCCTCCCAACTCTGCCTTTGCCATCCGTCTTATGTCACTGCTTTAATCAGTCATAAATAGTGTAATTTCTTGTGGAATCCGGACTCCACCAGCCCTTTGAATCAGTCTGTGCTTTGACTGTCCTGTGCATCCTCAAGCCTGCATAGGCATAGCCTTTCTCGTTTACCATGTTTGTGATACTCGCCTCAATTCCAAGCGGAATAATATGCGTATCAGATTTTACTATTGGGTTTGTCCCTTTTGATGAATGCGAGCCCATTACTGTGTAACTGAGCTTTGGTCCTACTGTTGGATATACATAAACCTTTGTCTTATTATATTTACGTCTGTACGAACTATAACCATATCCGCTGTTATTGTTGCTAAAAGTAAACAGCTCGTTATCTGTATTAGAATATGATTCTTTGCATGTAACCACTGTACCTGCATTATTTGTATGTACATTCTCAGCCTTAGCAGGTGCAGCAATTCCTGCTGCTCCTGACACTGCCATCGCTCCTGCAACAGCGAACATCGCAAGCTTTGATTTCATTGACTTCTTCATAACCTTTTGTCCCTCCTAATTAATTATCTGCGGTCTTTACTCCAATTTTGCCACTTTTAACAATTTTGCTATTGTACTTTTCTGTGTCTGATAGTACAATCCGTTTATCAAGATTTTTCCAGCAAATGATTGTCTTGATATTTCTAATATCCTGAAGCTCAACTCTTCAGGATATTTTACTTTGTCTCTTTCTGTGAATCGATATTCCTGAGACACTCTGGGAGTTCTATCTCTCCCCATGCACCGAAACATCCTGTCAGTCTAATCACATCTTCTGCCATATTCTCAAGTATGTCCGACAGCATATTTCTAACCCTCTTCTGCGTCACGCATTGTCACCCCCTTTTTATTTCTTTTTATCAGAGATGATAATTTTAATATCATCACTTCTATAATCTGCAACAACCATATCCATACAATATAGTTATTGTAAGATTTCACCCCAAGACTCACCGCTCCAATTATCAGCACACCTGCTATACCACGAGCCTTTATCATATTTTTTCTATGTTGATTATATTTAGGTCTCTGTTTTGATGGTATAGGCGCAAATAATGCTATAACTACTATCTCCGATACCCACAATGAATTCTGCAGTTTGCTTGACAATATAATATTTTCTCCGCATGCTAACACCACGATATAAAACAATACAGTCACCGCTGTACAGCCATACCATGTTTTCATATGTATACCGCCAAGATAATTTCTTGTAAGTTCTATTGTCAATCCTGTTATTATTGCTATATCAACGTGTCCCAATATTGAAAAGAGGCCCAAAATAATTAAATATTTCTCTACCTTGTCAATAAGAAGCAGTATAGAATATTGTATTTTTACATCACGATCCTCATCGCTTCTGTATTTTCTGCCCAGCAGGATCTGTGTTAATAATATTCCCAGCTTATTGTTTAGATTATCTATTTGACCACCTCCACTTTTCTTTTATCATACAACTACTTAGATTGCAATATATTTTGCTTAATTTGTCATGAACGGTATCTATCATGTCATAAACGACAATTGACGCGGTATAAATCGTCTTTGTATAATGTTATATTATCTTTATGGAGGTTGCCATGATACATCATATCGTAGACTCTTTTTGTTATATTATTGAAATTTTATATGATCTCATCATGCTCTCATCCATTGCCGGAGTACATATAAAAGAAATGCGACATCCTGTGATAAGTGCAATTTTATACTTTTGTTTGGGAACCTTTTTTTCATCCCTGTTTCCAGGTGCGCTTGGGTGGATCATCTTATGTTCACTAGCCTATTTAACGACTCTTTTTATCTTAAATACGACTATATTTAATTCTCTAATTGCCTTCGTCATATCACACACTTTTATCCTTCTTATTCAAAATTCTATAATTCTGTTATTTTACAGAGTGAATTTTAATAATCAGATAGCCTCCTCCATCGCAGGCTCCCTGATTACTTTTTCTATTGCTTGTGCTATATGCAGGCTACTTCCATTCCATAGCTTCTACTCTCAGTTGATTAATGGCAGATTTTTATCCAAGTACCTTGTAATACATGTTTTTCTGATAATCATGCTTGAGCTGGGACTGCGTAAATACAGCACATTTAACACAATCATATATATCCCCCTCATCTCATTTTTCACCGTGATAGTCCTCATCACCGACATAGTAATCCTCAGCCAGCAACAGATCATCAGCAAGCAGCAGCACGATCTGGCAAATTACAACGTCTATCAGCCTATGATGGATGATCTGATTGAGGACGTCACGGGAAGGCAGCATGACTTTGACAATATATTGACCGGTATTCGAATGCTTCCATATACACACACCGACTACAGTTCATTAAAGGAGGCTCTTATCAGCAGTTCAGATGAGGTTATATCCGAATACAGAACCACCGAGCTTCTAAAAATCAACATGTTCGTGATCGCCGGGTTTATATACAGCAAACAAAAGCAGGCAGAAAAGGCGCACAAAAAGCTGAATATTGTCGTTCACAGCTATCTGCTCGAGAGCCGGATGCCTGAATATGAGCTGGTCAGGGTTCTGGGAATACTCATCGACAATGCACTGGAGGCCATATCTGAGCACGATAGTATGACTCTGCACCTGGATAGCCGGGACGGCAGAATCATCATCACCACTCTGAACAAAGGTCCTCTGCTAACACCCGAGATCAGAGCAAAGCTTTTCACAGCAGGCTATACCACCAAGACCTGTGATCGTCAGAAGCACGGCCTTGGTCTTTACAATCTCAGGCGTCTGGTATTTAAATATAATGGAAAAATATATCTGGAAAACGATTATCTTCTGGATGATACTCTGGTGCGTTTTGAAGTAATGGTTTAAAATACAACACATAGAAGGAAGGAGTCTTTTATAATGAGAGCTTTGGTAGTTGAAGACAATGTGGCACAATTAAATGGTCTGGCAGAGATAATAGAAGAAAGCTTCCCCGACATAGAATGTCTGAAGGCCGCCTGTTATGATGATGCTCTGGCTCTGGCAGATTCGCACAGCATCCAGCTTTTTCTGCTGGATATACAGCTTGGCGCCGACCCGGATAAGGACGGAATAAAGCTGGGAGAACAATTGCGAAGAAATCCGCGTTATCAGACAACTCCTATTTTGTACGTGACAGCTCTTGTAAACGAAGCTCCCAGAGCGATCCACAAGACCAACTGCTACGATTATCTGGTCAAGCCCTACTCACAGCAGGATCTGATAGAATCTGTCTCCAAGCTTCTGAACTTTTCTCTGATCAGGGAGGAACCAATAGAGCTTACCGACAGAGATGGTGTACTTGCCAGGATCAGACCAGACAATATACTATACATTAAATCCGAGCTGCGAAACATGCATGTCCACACAACCACCGGACTATTTATATCCACAGGAACAAGACTCTCTGTATTTGCGGACTCTCTTCCATCGTATTTTGCACGCTGCCACAAGAGCTTTGTCGTAAACCTTCACCATGTGGATACCTACGACAAGGTTACCGCCATGGTATCGCTTGACACACCGGACTATCAATGGATACCGGTTGGCCGCAAATACGCCACAGAGTTTGGTCACAGACTTAAAGCTTCCACGGCTGCGCGCAAACACGTTGAACAGGCTTAACAATGATAAGGGGTATTTGAAATGCTGAATTCTATAATAGATCTCCTATGCTTTACATTGGAAACAATGAAGGATGTTATTTTTATATCTGCCCTCATCGGAAGAAAATTCCGGGATATGCGCCACCCAATTATCGGAACGGCTGCTTACCTTATACTCGGGAATACGGTATCCTTAATTTTCCCAAATGCATTTGGATGGCTGGCATTATGCCTGCTATCCTATCTCATGCTGTTGTATATTATGAAGACCAGATATTTTTATGTATTGATGGCGTATATTCTTGAATATCTGTATGCGGCTTTTCTTGAGGACATTATCATCATGGGTATGACACGTCTGGGTGCGAACAATGAGACATACTTGTCCATTTCCTGTGCTGTATTTTCATTTCTGATTTCAGTGGCTCTGTGCAGATATGCGCCTATGAACCATGTGTTCCAAACCTTCATGGGCGGCAGTGGAATTATCAAATTCCTGTCTATTCATTTGTACGTTGTGTTTATGATCGAGACCGGGCTGTACAAATTCAGTACCATCGACACCTCGGTGTATATACCTGTGATATCATGCTTTGCAGTTGTGGTCATTCTCTCGGATATCATCATTCTGGGACAGCAGCGAACCATAGGAAAGCAGCAGCACGATCTGGAATGCTTTAAAACCTATCAGCCTATGATGGCTGATCTGATAAAGGATCTGCGAAGCAAACAGCATGACTTTGACAACCATCTGACTGCAGTCAGAATGCTTCCATACACCTATAGGGATTATGAGTCTCTGAAAAATGCCCTGATAAACTATTCAGACAATATGGTATCTGAATACCGTGAGTCTGAGCTGCTTCGCATCAATCTGTCTGTTGTCGCCGGTTTTATATATAGCAAGATGATCAATGCCGAAAAGAACGGAAAGACTCTGAATGTGATAGTCAGACAGCATACATTGAAAAGCTGTATGCCCGAATATGAAATCATACGTATACTTGGAATATTAATAGACAATGCTCTGGAGGCTGTAGATGCTCCGGGATCTGCCACCCTGTCTCTTGACAGCAGTCAGAACCAGATCATCATAAGCACCATGAACAAAGGTCCTGTGTTGAGCTCTGATCTTAGAAGAAATATGTTTACCTACGGCTACACAACCAAGACCATCGACAAGCAGCATCACGGATATGGTCTTCCGAACATGAAAAAGCTTGTGGATGAATATGAGGGAAAGATATGTCTGGATAACCGAACCATATCCGGACAGAATTATATTTGCTTCGAGGTGACAGTGTAACGCAGCTCATGCACATAGAAAACCGGCAGTATACAGTTGGACTTCAACTCATATACTGCCGGTTTTCTATGCTTATCTATGGTCTGCCTGTTACAGCTCTACATTCCAGAAATCCTTGATGGTTGCGAAGTAATCCTCAGGTGTCTCTGCACGGCGGATAAGCTTAAATGAGCCGTCCGGTCTGAGCAGAACCTCTGCTGACTTCAGCTTGCCGTTGTAGTTGTAGCCCATGGCAAAGCCGTGTGCTCCTGTGTCGTGGATGACAAGGATATCTCCCATGTCGATCTTTGGAAGCATTCTGTCTATAGCGAACTTATCATTGTTCTCGCACAACGAGCCTGTCACATCATACTTGTGATCGCATGGCTCATTCTCCTTGCCGAGAACTGTGATATGATGGTATGCACCGTACATGGCAGGTCTCATGAGGTTGACTGCACATGCGTCCACTCCGATGTACTCCTTGTGTGTGTGCTTCTCATGAATGGCTGTTGTAACCAGGTGCCCGTAAGGTGCCAGCATGAAACGTCCGAGCTCTGTGAAGATAGCTACATCACCCATGCCTGCCGGTACAAGCACTTCCTCATATACCTTTCTGACACCCTCGCCGATGACCATGATGTCATTTGGCTCTTTGTCCGGTGTATATGGGATTCCAACTCCGCCTGACAGGTTGATGAAGTCAAGCTTCACTCCGGTCTTCTCCTTGATCTCAACTGCTGTCTCAAACAGAATCTTTGCAAGTGTTGGATAATATTCATTTGTCACTGTATTGCTGGCAAGGAATGCATGCATTCCGAATCTCTTCACGCCCTTTGCCTTGAGGATCTTGTATGCCTCGATGATCTGATCCTTTGTCATACCATACTTTGCATCACCAGGGTTGTCCATGATGGTGGTTGATATGGAGAACTTTCCGCCCGGATTGAATCTACAGCAGATCTTCTCTGGAATTCCTGCTGCCTTCTCCAGGAAATCAATGTGTGTGAAATCGTCAAGATTGATGGTTGCGTTCAGCTTCTTTGCAAGCACGAATTCTTCGGCAGGGGTGTCATTGGACGAGAACATGATCTCATCGCCCTTAAATCCCATCTTGTCTGACATCATAAGCTCTGTCAGTGATGAACAGTCTGTTCCGCAGCCCTCTTCCTTGAGGATCTTGAGTATTGTTGGGTTCGGAGTAGCCTTTACAGCGAAATACTCCTTGAATCCTTTATTCCATGAAAACGCCTTGTAAAGCTTTCGCGCATTCTCTCTGATTCCTTCTTCATCGTAAATGTGAAATGGTGTAGGGATCTCCTTGATGATCTCTTCTGCCTTTGCCTTTGTAATAAATGGTGTCTTCATCTTTTTTCCTTTCTGTCCTTTCCTGCATATTATGCGTTGTTCTCCGCTGCGACAAGATTCTCACTCTTGTGCATCTTACGAAGAAGTGGCTTTTCTATCTTACCTGTAGCATTTCTCGGAACGTGCTCAAATATGATCTTCCTTGGTCTCTTGTATCTTGGAAGTTCTTTACAGAACTCGTTGATCTCTTCCTCTGTACAGGTCATGCCATCCTTTACCTCTATGATAGCCGCTGTGATCTCTCCGAGACGGGCATCTGCGATACCGATGACCGCAACGTCCTTGATCTTCTCGTATTTGCTGAGGAAGTTCTCTATCTGTACAGGGTAGATATTCTCTCCACCACTGATTATAACATCTTTCTTTCTATCTACAAGATAAATAAATCCATCTTCGTCCTGCATAGCCATATCTCCTGTGTACAGCCAGCCGTCCTTCAGGCACTCCTCTGTCGCCTTCGGATTCTTGTAGTAGCAGGTCATGACACCAGGTCCCTTGAGGATAAGCTCGCCGACTGCGCCCTGCTCAACCTCTGTTCCGTCCTCATTCACGATCTTTGCCTGCCAGCCGTAGCCCGGCACACCGATGGCTCCGACCTTATGTATGTTCTCTACTCCCAGATGTACAGCGCCCGGTCCGATGGACTCTGAAAGTCCATAGTTCGTGTCGTACTGATGGTTAGGGAATATCTCTTTCCATTTCTTTATAAGACTCTGTGGCACTGGCTGTGCTCCGATGTGCATCAGTCTCCACTGTGACAGCTCATAATCCTCCAGATGTACATCGCCGTTCTCTATGGCAAGCAGTATATCCTGAGCCCATGGCACAAGAAGCCATACTATAGTACACTTCTCATCACTTACAGTCTGAAGTATAGTCTTGGCGCTTACTCCCTTGAGCAGAACTGCCTTGCCGCCCACTATCAGACTTCCAAACCAGTGCATCTTGGCACCCGTGTGGTACAGCGGAGGAATACACAGGAATACATCATCCTTTGTCTGTCCGTGATGTACATTCTCGACCTTTGCCGCATGCATCAGGCTCTCATGGTTGTGCAGAATAGCCTTTGGGAATCCTGTTGTTCCAGATGAGAAATATATAGCCGCATCATCACTGTCCTTGATGTCTCTCTTCTCGAACACGCTTGAGCAGTTGGACGTCAGCTTGTCATAGTCCTCTGCAAATGTAGGACAATTTCCGCCCACATAGAAGAGGATTCTCTTCTCAGCTATCTCGTCAACGACAGCCTCTATACGTCCGATGAACTCAGGGCCAAATACAAGCACGTCAACATCTGCAAGCTCTACACAGTATTTGATCTCCTCCGCATCGTATCTAAAGTTGAACGGAACCACTATGGCTCCCGTCTTCAACACTCCGAAATATATTGGAAGCCACTCAAGGCAGTTCATCATGAGGATACCTACCTTGTCTCCCTTCTGGATTCCACGTGACACCAGAAGATTGGCAAATCTGTTTGCCTTCTCGTTGAACACGCTCCATGTTATCTCTCTTCTGTACTGACATGTAGGATTAGACTCTATGAGTTCATACTCTCTCCATGTAACCCTTCTCGTCTCCTGCACATCAGGATTTATCTCTACCAGAGCGACATCATTTCCATATTCTCTGGCATTCCTCTCTAAGTAATCTGTGATTGGCATAATCGTAACTCCTAACCTATCTTAATAATTGCTCTTCTTTCTCAATTAAAAGCTTTAACGCGTTAAATTGCACGCTCTTTACAGTATATCCCTCACATGGAAAATATACAATAGGCAATTACATTTGAATACTATCATAAAAAATAGTGCTGATGTATAAGTTTTTTATCACTTATACATCAGCACTATTTCTTTTTCATGGATTCATCACTCTACGCATAGAATGATGCCTTGATCATATTGATATAGCTGTTCATCATCTGTGATCCCACAAATGTCGCGATCATCAGTCCTACGCTGAGCGCCGGGCCAAATGCGAAATGATCGTCCTTGCCCTTCTTTCGCCTTGCAAGAAGTATCACGCCCTGGCATCCACCTATGATAAGTCCGATGAAGAACGCTATGACCGTAGCCTTCCAGCCAAGGAAGAATCCTGCGGCAAACATGAGCTTGATATCTCCACCGCCAAATCCATCCGGAATGACCAGCACTATCAGGAACAGTGGAAGACTCACACATATCATTCCTATGAGCCTGCTCACAAGTGAGAGATCACCGCCTGTCAGAGAAAAGCCTCCTCTTGTGAATATGGATATAACTCCAAGCACCAGTATGCATACATTCAGCACAAATGGTATCTCCATGGTGTCCGCGTCTATGAATGTGATGATAGTCAGCAGTGCAAAGAACAGGAATACCGTGACCGCCTCAAGGCTCACATCAAACTGCCACACCATCAGCACTCCGAACACTCCACCAAGTATCTGTATGAACAGGCATCTCGGAGAAAACTTCTCAAAACTCTTCGGCTTTCCCTTAAAAATATTCTCATTGTTCGGCAGCTTGAGTATGATCTCATTCGCCAGAGTGAAAAGCACCACCCCAAGTAAAAACGCAACTATACAAGCTGCTATATTAATTGAATTCATAAACAAAATATCCCTTCTAAAAATATTACTGCTCACGATGGTCGATGACACGCTGTGTCTTCTTCTCACTTCTAGGCAGCGTTCCAACAGGGACAACTGTGATCTTCGGTGTAACTCCGATCCTTGACTTGAACAGATCTCTGATCTGACGTCCTGTCTGCTCGAAATCTACACGTCCCTCGGCCTCAACTGTAACCAGCATGATATCCTTATTGGCAGGCTCATCATGGGCTATATTTATGGTGTACTCGCTTGGGACTCCATCCACAAGTGCAAGCAGCTCCTCAACCTGGCTTGGGAACATATTTACGCCGTGTACCTTGAACATATCGTCACTTCTGCCCTTGATGATATCCAATCTAGGATGCTTTCTTCCGCATGGACACTCACCCGGAATGATCCTTGATATATCGTGTGTCCTGAAACGGATGAGCGGAGCTCCCTCCTTCACCAGAGTAGTGATAACGATCTCTCCCTCCTCTCCGTCAGGGAGAGTCTTTCCGGTCTTCGGATCTATTATCTCTATATAAACATAATCATCCCAATAGTGCATTCCATTCTGGGCATCGCAGCTTATTCCGATACCAGGTCCATAGATCTCTGTAAGTCCATATATATCATACAGCTCTATTCCAAGCTTCTCTTTTATATACTTTCTCTTCTTCTCACTCCAGCGCTCTGAGCCAAATACGCCCTTTTTCAAATGTATCTTATCCTTAAGCCCTCTCTTATCTATCTCTTCGGCAAGAAGAAGTGCGTATGATGATGTTGCTGTGAGAACTGTACTTTCAAGATCGATCATCATCTGTAACTGTTTGTCAGTATTTCCAGGGCCCATAGGAATCACCATGGCACCAAGCTTCTCCGCGCCTGCCTGAAATCCTATTCCGGCTGTCCACAGACCATATCCCGGAGTGATATGTACTCGGTCTTTCTTTGTCACTCCGGCTGTCTCGTAGCATCTTGCGAACATGATCGCCCAATCATCGACATCCTTTGCTGTGTAAGGTATGATGACCGGCTTTCCTGTTGTTCCTGAAGATGAATGGATACGTACCACTTCCTCATCCGGAACAGCCTGTATTCCCAGCGGATAAGCATTTCTCAGGTCGTCCTTGCTTGAAAACGGAAGCTCCTCAAATGCCTCCTGACTTGTCACATCTGTTATACCAAGTTCTCTGTACTTCTTACCATAATAGCTGTCAGTCTTTACAAGTCTCTTTATCTGAGCGTCCACCTGACTGAGCTGTGTGTCATTTAACTTCATAATTTTTACTCTCCTTTTCCCTTTGGTCAGCCATCGCCAACTACATCTTCATCGCATATTCAAATACTTTCTTGTTCACCTCTACAAACTTCGGATTCACTCCATTCTCAATGGCTGAAATGATATCCGCCTCGTCAAGTCCAAGTCTGCCGCTGGCTGCTGCAACTCCAAGAAGTGCTATGTTGTAGAACTTTGCCGAACCAAATTCACGGCTTATCGCCGCGCCATCCATGACTATGCAATCACATTTATCCTTCAGGTAGTCAAGCATCGGCTGTGCCTCGTAGCCTGAATTCATGAGCGAGTCAGTCGCCGGTTTCACCGGGACGTTGTTGGTGATGACAATTCCTCCCTTTTTCAGATAAGCCAGATTGCGCACCGCCTCTGCAGGCTCAAACGCAAGTATAATGTCAGCACCGCCCTGGGCTATGAGTGGCGAATACGCCTCACCGATCCTCACATGGCTCGTGACACTTCCGCCTCTCTGCGCCATACCTATGGTCTCCGCCGAATGTACCGTCTCACCCTTTGCCATATACGCCGATGCGATGAGCTTGGACGCAAGAACCGTTCCCTGTCCGCCTACACCGCAGACCAGAATATCCTTATTCATTGCAAGCACCTCCTATCGCACCCACCGGACAGATCTGTGCGCACAGACCGCATCCCGTACACAGGCTTTCATCTATCGCCACCTTGCCATCCTTCAGGATGATTGCAGGGCAGCCTATCTCTCTGATACATTTCTTACACTGTATGCACTTTTCGGATATCTCCATCTTGCCCGACGGCTTGGTGATGGCTATACAAGGCGACTTGAAAATGATCGCTTTAACTCCCCTGATATCCGCACACTCTTTGACTGCTGCCACGCTGGCCTCAAGGTCAAGCGGATCAACAGTGACTATCTTCTTCACTCCGATTCCCTCGAGCACCTTCTGTATGCTCACCTTGTCCACAAACTGGCCCATCATATTGCGTCCTGTTCCCGGATGTGGCTGGTGTCCCGTCATGGCTGTGGTCGAGTTGTCGAGCACACACAGGATCATATTCGCATCATTGTAAACTGCATTTACCACGCCTGTCATACCCGATGCAAAGAATGTGGAGTCTCCCACAAATGCAAAACACACGCCATCTTCATCCACCCAGTGGAAGCCCTGCGCCATGGTGATTCCGGCACCCATGCACAGACAGGTATCCACCATGTCAAGCGGCATGGCATTTCCAAGTGTATAGCATCCGATATCTCCGCAGAAGTAACTCTTTCTTCCAGCCATCGCCTTCTTTACCGCATAGAATGACGCTCTGTGAGGGCATCCCGCACACAGCACCGGAGGCCTCACAGGAAGCTCTGGTGCATCTGACACATCCACCTGGGAAGTCTTCTCAAGGTCAAGGAAATCGCACAGGATATCCGCAGCCTTGTTGGTAGAAAGCTCTCCGCTCGCCGGCACATCCCCGGTCTGCTTGCCTCTGACATCTATATCCATATGATATTTGCCTGCAAGGCGTAATATCTGATTCTCTATGTATGGGCTGAGCTCTTCAAGACACATGACCTCCGTCACTCCGTCCAGCACATTCTTCACGAACTGCTCAGGGAACGGATGTGGAGTTGCTATACGGACCAGCTTCACATCAGGCACATTCTTTAGTGTCTCCTTTGCATAGCAGTAGCTGATTCCCGATGCGAATACCGCCTTGCTGCCGCTTCCCTCCACCGTGTTCATGGAGTAGTCGCCAAAGTCATCCCCGATCTCTACATTTCTCTTCTCTATCATGGCATGGTTGGCAAATGACAATCTCGGGAAGATAACCCATTTCTTTGAATCCTTTACAAATCCCTCATATTCCTTTGCCTTCCACTCGTCTTTTACCTCTATGGATGCGTATGCATGACACACTCTTGTTGTCGGCCTGAACAGAACAGGGGTCTTGTATTTCTCCGAGTAGTCAAATGCATCCTGTATCATCTGGTACGCCTCCTCCGGGGTTGACGGGTCAAATACCGGGATCCTGCAGAAGTCTGCAAACATCCTCGTATCCTGCTCTGTCTGTGATGATATAGGGCCCGGATCGTCCGCAGACACGATGACCATTCCGCCCTTTATCCCGACATACGCCAGCGACATAAGCGGATCCGATGCCACGTTGAGACCTACCTGTTTCATGGTAACAAGTGTCCTCGCTCCACTGTATGATGCACTGGCGGCAACCTCCATAGCCGCTTTCTCATTTACCGACCACTCCACATGGACTCCGTCATGCGGGTATTTTGCTACTGTCTCCAGTATCTCCGAAGACGGGGTTCCCGGATATCCCGCCACAAGGTTCAGACCCGCCGCAAGTGCACCGAGGGCTATGGCCCCGTTACCCATAACATATTCTTTTCTCATAACAATACTACCTTCCAAGTCATTTATAAATTCTCTTATATTTCGATATTATACCCTCCACGGCTTTCAATGACAACAAATATTCGGGACAGCACCACTTTACTGTTATAAAGTGGTGCTGTCCCGAATATTTTCTGCTATATATCTCTATACAATTTGCATGCACTGTATGAGCAGCAGCCACGCAAGTCCATAGTATGTGATAACCGCCACAAGATCATTTACCGTGGTGATGAGCGGGCCGGATGCCACTGCCGGATCAACCTTGATCTTGTGAAAGAACATAGGTACAAGGGTTCCAACCAGACTTGATATTACCATTGCCACTAGCAGTGATACACCAACACAGCCAGATATCATAAACGCTTTTCCCATAGTGAAACCTTTGAACACACCGATATATACCCCAAGGAAGATCAATGACAACGCTCCTAGGATCAGGCCGTTTCCAAATCCAACTCTCATCTCCTTGACCACGAGCGACATTTTTTCCTTTCCTGTCAGATTCTCATCCATGAGCACACGGATCGTCACCGCAAGGGACTGTGTGCCGACATTGCCCGCCATATCCAGAATCAGAGACTGAAAACACATGACGATCGGCAACACCGCCACCACACCTTCAAATGCTCCGACAACCGTGGACACTCCCATGCCCAGAAACAGCAGTATGATGAGCCACGGCATGCGCTTTTTCATGCTTTCAAATGTTGTCTCCTTCAGATCTTCCTCCGCAGTCAGACCTGCCAGCTTGGCATAGTCATCACCCATTTCATCGTCCACTGCCTCTATGACATCCTGTGCAGTAAGGATACCGATTATCTTTTTTTCGCCGTTCAGCACAGGGAGGGAATCCTCCGCATAATCTTTGATATCTTCTATGCACTCCGATATCTTCTCATGATCTATCAGATACGGATAGGAATCAATGATTATATCGTCCAGCTCATCATGCTCTCTGGCAATTATGAGATCCTTCAGATCTATGGCGCCGCAGAACCTTCCCTCGTCGTCAACCACGTAGAGTGTTGATATATTGTCTTTTTCTCCCGCCTGCTGTACAAGCTCGTGCATGGCCTGACGTATGGTCAGATTTCTCGATATGCTTATATAATTGTTGGTTATAAGACTTCCTATCTCATCATCATCGTAGGAATTTATGAGACGGATATCCGCCTTCAGATCCTCGTCAAGTATCGGACGCAGCTGATTCTTGACTTTCTCATCCACATCCTCCAGAAGATCGACAGCGTCGTCCGAATCCATCTCATTTATGACTTCTGCCAGCCTGCCTATACCCAGCTCCTGTATATACTCCTCCGGTTCCTCTATATATGAAAAAATGTTGGATATCCATTCCGGATCAAGACTGTCATACAGGGATTTTCTCTCCTCATTTGTCAGCAGCTCCAGACTCTGTGCAATGTCCTTCTCGTGGTAATCCTTCAGCCTGTCAACAAGCTGTTCCCGGTCATAACCACTTCTTATTATCGTTACGATATCCTGCGCAAATGTTGATTCCTTTAATATCTCTTTCGTCATTCTAAGCCTCCATTCTCCCTAAAAAGGGCATAAAAAACCATCGTAGCAAATGCTACGCAAACTCTACTGCTTTGTTGCGACATTCTTTAACGATGGACAGACTTAGACCATATATAAAAAGCGCTTATACAGACACCTGAAGATAATCCGGGTCTGTTTCATCGTTATATGTACTTCGACCATGACTATCACAACTGTCCATATTTTTCGCCTCCTTTGTTTTTTCCTTTTAGGTATAATAACATGACACCAAACAGAAATAAACATAAGCTTTGTAAAATATATATTCTGCGTGGCTTTTGACAACATCATAACACACATGTTGACTCATTCAACAAATAAAAATATAATTACATGGTTACTATAATTTGACAGTTGTAAAACAGGAGAATGACTATGAATAACAGACCATTTGCAGGAAGAACTGCAGCAGTTATAGATCTGGCAAAGCTCAGGAGCAATATTGCCAACATAAAATCAAGACTGAAACCGGGTGTTGAATTTATCGCAGTCATGAAGGGCGATGGATACCGCCACGGCATTGCAGGACTTTACCCGACACTCAAGGAATGTGGCATAGACAGCTACGCCGTTGCCATCTGGGAAGAGGGAAAGATGCTCAGGGACGCGGGGGCAACAGAGTCTATCCTTATCCTTGGCGATACAGCAGATGACATGCTGGATGAGGCCGCAAAGTACGACCTTGATCTCACTGTCTTTTCAATGGAGGGTGCTGAGAACATGGCTGCCGCTGCAAGAAGAGCCGGCAAGAAACAGAATGTCCAGATAAAGCTGAACACCGGTATGAACCGAATAGGATTCCCGGTATGTCAGGAATCATTTGACACTATAAAGAAGATCTGCGAGATGGATGACCTGAACGTAACAGGTATATTTACACATTTTGCAAGGGCAGATGAGGGGGATCACACAAGTGCAAGAAAGCAACTTGACCTATACCTCCACGCCGTAAATGAACTTGAGAAAATGGGGGTTGTCATACCAAAGCACCACGTAGCCAACAGCCCTGCCATACTGATGTTGCCTGAGGCACAGCTCGACGCAGTCAGATGCGGTGATATCCTCTATGGTCTCACTCCTTCTGATGATTTTGACTGGAAGAATTCAGGACTTCAGGAGATCCTCAGCTGGTACACATACGTTGCCATGGTGAAGGAGGTTCCTGCCGGATCTGAGATTGGATACGGCGGAACTTTTGTCACTGAAAGACCTACAAAGATCGCCACACTTCCGGTAGGATTTGCAGACGGCTACAGCCGTTACCTGTCCAACAAGGGCAAGGTCATCATAAATGGTCATGAGGCGCCGATCATCGGACGCGTATGTATGGATCAGTGCATGGCGGACGTCACAGACATCCCGGATGTACAGCGCGGCGACACTGTAACCCTTCTCGGTGAGGGCATGTCCATCGAGGACATGGCAAATATGCTTGACACGAATGTGGATGTGATCGTGTGCAACATATCGGTAAGGGTTCCGAGGGTGTATATAAATGGGGATATCTGATCGGCAGTATTGGGGAAAGGGAGATTTGTAAATGTTTCATTTGAACGACATATTAATATTTTTATTTTTCGGTATAGTCGCATTTGTTATACCCGGAACTTTAACAGTCTGGAATATTTACAATTGTTTTTCTGCCAAACCAAAAAAGGAAAAGCTTATCTCAACCGTAACCGTTCTGGTTGGCGGCCTGTTATATCTGATGCTGTTTGCGATAACGTATGATATAGCCGGCGACTGGTATGAACAGGTTAATACTATGCAATTTCACTATGTGATTTCTTCCGGGTATTGGGGAATTTCCTGGGTTGCTTTATTAGGATTTGCTGCATATTTTGTGTTGTTATACATAAATGCAGACCGACTGCCGCCATTAGTATCCGCGGCTGCAATTTCCTTTATTATCCTGCTTAATATATTGCAGATTACGTTTGCTGTTCAGTTATCTAAAAATATCAATAATCCCTTAGAATTGTCATTTTATGTTTATCATTTCAACATATTGCTGTTATCTGCAAGAGCAATTCAGAGACATACGCTGCAACAGGTAGAAATCTTTAAAAACAGAGCAGCAGCGCAGGATAACAATATACGTTTCAAGAAATTTTACGATATCATTAACAGCTTATCCAGGTACACCTTTGTAATTTTTGTTGCACTGTTTTTGGTTGTGGCAATTATCGAGATTATATTTGTCCTAATTGGTCAGGGACTGGATGCTCCGATTAAGGCATTTACAGATACTGCAGATTGGACATTTTCAAAGCAGACACCACCACCGCCATCAGATTACGAAGGACATTATCTTTGTACGGTAGCCGCCGGTGGGCACAAAAAAGTTGTGAAACCGCTTAGATTTGGAAGCAGGAGAGGTGCAACGATCATTGTAAACAGGCAATTATGTATTGCCAACGCATTTGAAGAAGTGATTCAGATAAAATTTCCAAGTTTTCACAGGATGGTTCGCCACATATATGATACATACGGCTATCCACTGTCGAAACTCATAACAAATCCTCTTAGAGCAGATGTTGTTTATATTATAATGAAACCATTGGAATGGATATTTTTATTATTCTTATATCTGGTTGATGTCAGACCGGAACAGAGAATAAGAAACCAGTATGTTTTACAATTCAAAAGATAAGGTGTGAATATGGGGAGTGTTATTTCCATCATGTCTATTATTATCTCCATCATTTATTGATAAAATGATGGAGATAAATCTGAAATGAAGGAGATTTTTAAGCAAGAAGTGTCAAGTACAGATAAACTTTTGTTTATCCGCACCTGACACCAATTTTCGACATGTGCACCCCCTCTTTTCTGTTCAACCTACTCTTCCTTCGAGCTGGATGTCGATCCTTTATCTATTCTCTTTATTGCGTTTCTTATAATCTCTTTTGCTTTATCCTCATTGTTCGTTTCAAGTAGTGCGAGGATACTATCAAGTAAAATACATAACTCCTGATTTTGCATTTCTTCCATCCTTTCCACCGCCTTTCTTTATCTGAAGTATAGCGGCTTTATTTGTTGTTTTCAAGCTCTTTTCCATCCTTTATTCCCTGTTCCATCCTGATCTTGTACTCCATCAGACGCAAGAGATAATCCGGCATCTTGCGGTTTCCAAGTTCCCAATCCTGAACTGTCCTATATGGTATCTCGAAATACTCACAAAACTCCTTTCTGGTCATACCAGTGCTTTCTCTAAGCTCTACTAGATAGTCTTTACTGTCCATATCGCACTCTCCTTTGACTACATATCTCCCGTTAGCATGTTACTTTTGTGCCCGCGTTGCGTATATTGCACATTTATATTATCATACGCATTGTGTATATGCAAGTTGTTTTTCGCCATATTACATAAAAATTAAAAAGTGTCAGGTACAGATAAACTTTTGTTTATCCGCACCTGACACCAATCTACCTCCGTTTTCTATTTCATCACCGCATTATACACATCCCTCTTAGGGACTCCGCGGTCTACAGCTGCCTGCTTGATCGCATCCTTCTTGGACATACCCTGATCAACGTACATCTGGACATGTTCCTCCACAGACATAGCCTCGAACGAGCTCTTCTTCTCCTCCTCAAGCTTCTTCACATCAAGCCCTTCTATCACTATGACGAATTCTCCTCTCGGATCTTCCCCCTCGTAACGAGCTATCGCCTGAGAGAGCATCATAGGCTCTATGGTTTCATGTTTCTTGGTGATCTCTCTGGCAAGCGTGATATGCCTGTCACCTAGTGTCTCCATGAGTTCCACCAAAGTCTTCTTCAGCTTGTGGGGCGCCTCATACATCACCATGGTCCTAGTCTCTCGCTTCATCTCCTCAAGAACCCTCGCCCTGTCCTTCTTGTCATATGGAAGGAATGCCTCAAATGCAAATCTTCTGGTCGAAAGTCCTGAGCTGATGAGCGCCGATATACATGCACACGCCCCCGGCACCGGTGTAACCTCAAGCCCTGCGGCAAGAGCCTGTCTCACAAGCTCCTCCCCGGGATCAGATATACCCGGAGTTCCGGCATCAGTGATAACTGCAACGCTTTGTCCCTGCTGCATCTTCTCAACGAGAACCTTCGCCTTGTCGTATTTATTGTATTCATGATAACTCGTCATGGGAGTCTTGATCTCGAAATGATTGAGCAGCTTGATACTGTTCCTCGTATCCTCCGCCGCTATCACATCCACCTCGGAAAGAACCCTGACTGCTCTATATGTCATATCCTCAAGATTTCCTATGGGTGTTGCCACCAGATATAATTTGCCTGCCATATATAAACCTCACTATCTGTAATATGTACATTAGGGTGTTTACAACATTTTTCACTTTCATGCTGCGGCCGTTGCCTGTTACCGCTTTGCACTGCCTTCATACGTCGCAAGCAGCTGCTCCGTGTACACTCCCGGAGCTTTGTAGACTATCATAGGCGGATCAATCTTGATCATGGAGTTGCCACCCTTAACGGCCTCCACTATGACCATGTTCGGCTCCTTATCTATGTATGGATGTACAAGCTGCATCCTCTTTGGCTCAAGCCTGTGCTCATGCAGGCATTCAAATATCTCAGCCAGCCTGAACGGCTTATGTATCATATAAAAACTTCCGCCGGGTTTAAGGGCATGCTCTGCCGCTGCCACCACCTGATCCAACGTCACATGCACCTCATGTCTCGCTATGTTCTTCGGAGCATCCGGATTCTCCAGACCGTGACTGCCCTTTATGTATGGCGGATTTGAGGTCACTATGTCAAAGGAGGCCTTCTTGTAGTTACAAGAGACCTCCTTTATATCTCCGTTATCTATTCGTACTAAACCGCCAAGCCCGTTGAGACTCACGCTCCTTGACGCCATGTCCGCGCATGCGGGCTGGAGCTCTATGCCTATAAACCGTGCTCCATCTGCCATTTTACCGCCAGGCTGCTGAGTCACCCCTGCATCCGAATTAGTAACTCCATCTACGGCAATACAATCATGTGAGGATCTACAAGCATCAGCATTCAAACCAGCAAGTCTCTCTTCACGGGTAAGAGCGCCTTCCCCATACTCCTTTGCAGCAAGAAGTATAGGTATGATACCTGTTCCCGTTCCGAGATCCAGATATCTGCCACCGCGCTTAAATCTCACATAGTTTGCCAGCAGCACAGCATCCATCCCAAAGCAGAACATTCCGCTGTTCTGTATGATCTGATAACCCTTGCACTGCAGGTCATCTATCCTCTCACAGGATTTAATAACCACTTCCGGTCTAATCGTCAAATTTGGACTTTCCACCCTTGTCCTCCAATGCCTCAAGTGCCTTGTACTCCTCAGCGCTGAGTCTCTCTGAATTCTTTCTTCTCTTAGGCTTGAACTTGAGTTCAGCCACAGGATACTCCATAACTTCCTTGTTGTCATCCTTGTCTGTCACCACGATCTTAACCTTCTGTCGGAGAACGTTCACTGACATGACCTCGCCCTTGTTGCCATCTATGGTCCTGACGAAATCTCCTACATTCGGAAGCTTCTCATTCAGATACTCGTAAGTGTCCTGCTCATGCTTCAGACAGCACATAAGTCTTCCGCACACACCGGATATCTTAGTAGGATTCAGTGACAGGTTCTGCTCCTTTGCCATCTTGATTGATACTGGAACAAACTCCGACAAATGCTTGTTACAGCAGAGCTCCCTTCCACATATGCCGATTCCGCCAACCATCTTGGTCTCATCGCGGACACCGATCTGTCTGAGCTCTATTCTTGTCTTGAACACAGATGCCAGATCCTTTACCAGCTCTCGGAAATCGATTCTCCTGTCTGCTGTGAAGTAGAACAGCACCTTATTGTTGTCAAATGTATACTCAGCCTCAATGAGCTTCATGTCCAGCTTATGCTTTGCGATCTTCTCAAGACATATGCCAAATGCTCTCTTGCTCTTCTTCTTGTTATCCTCGTATCTTCTGGTGTCATCCTCTGTGGCAATTCTTATGATCGGCTTGAGTGACGCCGTTATCTTGCCCTCTTCTACCTCTCGTCTTCCCAGAACCACTTTGCCGTACTCCACACCCCTTGCGGTCTCGACAATGACAAAACTGCCGGCCTCGACCTCAAAGTTCTGTGGATCAAAATAATATATCTTACCGTTTGGTCTGAAACGAACTCCTATAATCTCTTTCATTAACAATTCTCCTTCATGGTTAGGAGCATAAGCTCCATGACAATGTCAAAGCTGACATTCGCCTCAAGTCTGACCTTGGCCTTGTCCATAGACTTGAGTACCTTTTCTATACCCTCATAGCTGATGTGTGAGGACTGCTTTCTTATATCAGAATAATACTCCTTGAACATCAACCGGCCCGGGTTATTGGACACCTTAAGCATAAGAATGTCCCTGTACCACATCATCATCAGATCGATGTAGTCACTTACCTTGAGCTTGTACAGCTCCATATTCTTAATGGCAAATATCATGTCATCAACCGACATATCACTTATATGTCTCATGAACTTCACCACATTTTCCTTGATCTCCTTGTACTCATCACTAGTTGCAAGCCTGATGGCCTTTCCCAGATTGCCCTGGGCAAAATCCATACAGAAGTCAGCCTTCTGCTTGTCCAGCTTGAGCTCGTTCATGAGATAATCAAGTATATCATGTTCTCTGACAGGCTTCACATTCAGCACTATACATCTGGACTGTATAGTCTGAAGCATCTTATCAAGATTGTTGGTGAGCAGTATGATTATTGCATAGGACGGAGCTTCCTCGATCGTCTTTAACAAAGCGTTCTGTGCATTCACATTCAGAAGCTGTGCATCCTCTATAACATATATCTTATATCTGCTGCTATAAGGCTTGATATCAATATCAGAATTCACCTGATCACGTATCTCTTCAACCGAGATCACATTTGGCTTGTCGTGGGTCACCCACACGATATCAGGCTGATTTCCCGTCTCACACTGAAGACATGACTTACAATGATTACATGGCTCTGTACCGCCCTCCTCACACTGGAGAGTCTTGACCAACGCCCTGGTAAGGGTCTTTTTTCCACTTCCTGTCTCGCCATTGATGATGTAGCCCTGGGATATCTTACCCAGCTCAATGCTGCTCTTGAAGTGGCGTATTATGTCCTCATGTCCGATTATGTCTGTGAAATCTATCATATATACCAACCCCCTTACAATTAATTTTTTCTGTATGTCTATTCTGACCTTCTCCAAAATCAAAATATATTAAAGATTAAGTTTCTTCTCTACATACCCTACTATTATACCATGAATCTCATCAATAGGTAAAGTAGCGTCTATCTTCACTATTCTCTCAGTGTGCATATCCGCAAGCATGCGGTATCCATCCACGACCTTCTGATGGAACTCCATTTTTTCATTCTCCATTCTGTCAAGTTCAGCCTGGTTCTTCTTTCTGGATATTCCCTCCTGGGCGTCAAGATCCATGAGGAATGTCATATCCGGCATGATTCCCTGAAGTGCAAATTCATTTACCTTATACACCGTGTCAACTCCGAGTCCTCTTCCGATTCCCTGATACACAGCGGATGAGTCCACAAATCTGTCTGCAATCACCGCCTGACCGGCATCCAGTGCAGGCTTGATATTCTCTTTCACAAGCTGGGCTCTCGCCGAAGCATACAGAAGCAGCTCAGTCATATATCCCATCTCTGTAAAATCCTTGTTCAATATAACCTCGCGGATCGCCTCACTTATGGGATTTCCCCCCGGATCTCTGGTTATCAGCACGTCATAGCCTTTCTTCTCCAGATATTCCTTAAGCAGCTCCCTCTGTGTGGTCTTGCCCGCTCCGTCCGGGCCCTCTATAGTTATAAATATTCCTTTCATATCCTAACCCTGCCATATGCTGTTCCTGCACATGTACACCTTTCATATTTATATTGTGATTCTTATCAAACCTTCCAGATCATAATGCTACATATCATTCTCCGCACAGCACTTTGATATAACCGTCATTGACTCCTGCCACATTAAGTCCGCTGTCTATCATGGACTTTATTCCGTTCACCGCCTGCCGGTCAACGATCTCTCCCGGCGCCAGCACAGGTATTCCCGGCGGATATGCATATACAAATGCCCCCGACACCTTTCCAGCCGCACCCTCAATCGGCACGCTCTCCACTGGTCTGTCCCACGCGGTTCCCGGCGGCATAGCTGACCTTCTGCCGGATATGATATCCAGCTCCTGCCGGTCTGTTTTATCCGGCTCATAGCCAAGGTTCCCGTCTATCTCAGCCACCGCATTAAATAGTATATCATAACTGTCTGCACTGTCCACAACAGATGATATACAAATGACATAACTCACCGATGCCATCTCAACAATCAACCCATACCTGTCCGCCAGAATTTCAGCAAGCATAACCCCTGTAAATTTCTGTCCCGACTCGTCTACAGTTCCCGGTCTCACGACAAATACCAGCCTGCCCTCATCACGGTCGAACACTTTACACGCATTACAGATCTCATCATTTTTCACTGAGGAAGCATCAGGTCTGAACAGCCGTATATTTCTGAGCCCATCACATTTCCCGGCAAATGCCTCAAGCCTCCGCCCATACCTGGCAAATCCATCTCTGTTATTTGCGCCAAATGCAACTGCCTTCTCCATGCTCTGCATAAATATATATGAAGGCGAAGATGTCTGGAATATCTGCAGATATCTTCTAACCCTCTCATCAAGCTCAGGATTCATCACATGAAGAAGTGATGTCTGTGTGAGTGCCGGCATGGTCTTGTGCAGGCTCTCGATGACAATATCCGCGCCCTGCTGCATGGCGGTCTCATGTCCTTCCATGAAGTTCAGATGTGCTCCCTGTGCCTCGTCCACAATGAGATATATTCCATACCTGTGTACTATCCCAGCTATGGTCCTTATATCAGATATGACACCCTCATATGTCGGCGATGTGATTATCACCGCTCTTGGCTTTCTGCCATCTGCTACCAATTCCTTAAGAGCAAGCTCCAGCTTATCCGGCGATATGTCACCCAGTATGTCTGTCCTCTCTGACATTTCACGATCATCTTCATCGCCTGGAGCCATCATTTGCGATATTTCGCAGTCATCTTCTCCATCATCTGACATTCCATTCGATATTGCTCCGACTTCATTCTGACCCACACCGTCAGGCCAGCTCATACTCACATAATCCGGCACTATATACTCGGGCTCAAGCTCCAACATACAGATAGCGTTGTACACCGCCTTGTGGCAGTTTCTTGCCGCAAGTATCACGTCTCCTCTGTGACAGGTGGCGTGTATAGCTGTCATAAGTCCGGATGTGGAACCGTTCACCAGCATATATGTTGCAAATGTTCCATACACCTTCTTCATCTCGGCAATACTATCCGCTATGAACATCTCCGGCTCATGCATGTCGTCAAGATCTTTAGCCTCAGTGAAATCATGTGCATACACCCCGTTCCAGAAGTTTTCCCGGGATTTTGAAATGTTATCAACATTTTGGACGGCTTCTATCGGCTGTCTCTTGTGCCCAGGCATGTGCCACGGGTATGTACCCTTCTCTATATATTTTTCAAGTGCTTCATTTATATATTCCTTCACCAGTTTTTCTCCGTAACATAGATTCTGTGTGATATAATACCATACTTTTATGTATTTGTAACAGCACAGACTTCTCCCAACGTCTGCACAGATATAAAAAACAGGAGAAGCTCTATCCGGCTTCTCCTGCGAGGGGGTATAAAAAAAGTTTTGCCTATTTTATGATCTTTCAAATGCTGCAACGGCATCCTCGATCTTCTGTAATTCGTCATCGGTCATGACTGTATGTGCCTGCTTTTCAACAGCCTTGAGATTGCTGATGATCTGCTCAGGCTTTGAAGCACCGATCAGCACTGTTGTGACCTCCGGCTTGTTCAGCAGCCATGCGATGGCAAGCTCTGATAGCTTCATATCATATCCGGCTGCGATCTCATTTAACTGGTTGAGGAGAGGTCTAGTTTCAAGCACCTGATCCTCATGAAGGAATCTTCCGTCCTTCACTGCCCTGCTGTCCGCCGGCATATCCTTCAGATATCTGTCTGTCAGCATTCCCTGTGCCAGAGGCGAGAAGCATATGAGTCCCTTGCCTGATGCGTATGTCTGCTTCAGAAGCCCATTGTTCTCGACAGATCTGTCCAGTATGCTGTATCTGTTCTGATTTATCACAAATGGCACATGAAGCTCATCAAGTATGCGCTCCGCCTTTGCCATGGTAGGTCCGTCATAGTTGGAGAGTCCGACATAAAGTGCCTTTCCACTCTTCACTATCTGCGCCAATGCTCCCATGGTCTCCTCGAGTGGAGTGTTCGGATCCATTCTGTGATGATAGAATATATCCACATATGGGATGCCAAGTCTTTTAAGGCTCTGGTCAAGACTTGCTATGAGATATTTTCTGCTGCCCCAGTTGCCGTAAGGGCCTTCCCACATATCGAATCCGGCCTTAGTGCTGATTATCAGCTCATCCCTGTACGCACCCAGTTCCTCTCTGAGTATCTTTCCAAAGTTCTCCTCTGCACTTCCATACACCGGGCCATAGTTGTTTGCTATATCAAAATGTGTTATTCCGTTGTCAAATGCGGTAAAGCACATCTTCTTCATATTCTCGTAATCGTCATTTGTTCCAAAGTTGTGCCAGAGTCCAAGTGCCAGAGGCGGCATCATAAGACCGCTCTTGCCGCAATGTCTGTAAAATCCTGTTCCCTCAACATTCTTATATCTATTCTCTGCTGCCTTATAATCTCCCATATTGATACCTCTCTTAAAATTATCCTTACGATGTTTTCTTTTTATATATGCAAGTTATCACTACATTTTGAAGTATATCATACCGATTACATCAAAAAAATATGAATATTTTTGTATTATATATGAAAATTTTATTATGATTTCTATAAATGTTCTGCCTAAATTATCCTGGACATTTTTACTATCCTCTATATGCCTGTTACGCATTTACTGGGAGCTTATCAACACCGAAAAAAGATCATACTGATTCTCATAGAGCATTTCCTCTGCCTGTATGCCATCACAGGCGCAGCTCACATTCATCTCACTTGCCTCAACTCCTGTGAAATAGTCAGCCACAATACATCTGAAACATATGTCCAAAAGGCGACATCCCCTGTCATCATATTAACATGATATACAGACGATGTCGCCTTTCTGTGTCCTTTATTCTGCTTTTACAGCCCATCTCATCTTCGTCGATCTTGCCCTCGGATTGCGGGCGCACTCCTCCGCTGACGGTCTGATGACATCCTTGCTGACTTCGCTGTAAACACCAGCCTTCACCCCAGCCTTGAACGCCCTCTTCACCAGTCTGTCCTCACCTGAATGGAATGTCAGTATCGCCACTTTTCCACCAGGTCTGAGCGCATCCGGCAGCTTGTCAAGGAAATCATACAAAACCTCAAACTCACTGTTCACATCTATTCGCAGAGCCTGAAAACACCTCTGACAGGATTTCTTCACAGCCTCTTTTCTGTCCTTCTCCGGCACAAATGCCAATGCCTCCTCGATGGCATCCTTCATCTGCGTGGTGGTCTCCACATAATTCTTAGTTCGGTTTCTCTTCATGATGACCGTGGCGATCTCCTCCGCATAAGGCTCGTCCGAGTTCTCCTGGAACATCCCAACGAGTTCCTCATACGAAACCTCTCGTAGACGCTCCGCCGCCGACTCACCCTTCTCCGGATCAAGCCTCAGATCAAGTGGTCCATCAAACTTGTATGTGAATCCCCTGTCTGGATTGTCTATCTGCATGGAAGACACTCCGAGATCCGCAAGGATAAAATCAAATCCCCCGGCCTCCTCTGCCACCTGGTCGATATTCCTGAAATTTGTCTGCTTTATCGTGAGTATATCCTCTCCGTATCCAGCTTCAGACAGTCTATGCTTCGTCTTCACTATCTCTATAGGATCAACATCCAGTGCATACATATGACCTTTCCCCTGAAGCTTCTCAAGCATACGCCTTGTGTGACCACCATAGCCCAGTGTCGCATCAAGCCCCTGCTGTCCCGGCTGTATCTGAAGGAAATCCAGTATCTCATTTACACATATTGAAATGTGCATCCCTGCCGGGGTACTTCCCTTGCTTATGACTTTCTCTATCGTATCCGCATATTTTTCAGGATCGTGCTCCTTGTATTTCTCCTCAAACCTCTTCGGATGGGTGCCACTGTAGTGCACTCTCCTCTTGTGTATCTTTTCTTCCATATATTCTTATCTCCTTAGCCGCCGTCTGCCATACAAGGCCCCGGAACATTTATGTCATAATACCATATATCTGCGAAACAAGCCACACAACACTAAAAAAATGGAAGCCACGGCATTCATCCGTGACTTCCAGAATAATAGCATCATATAATTATTATTATTTACCAGCTATAATGTGATGTATCATGGTGAGCTGGCTCCTGAGTGCATCCACAGATATCTGTCCAGGGGCGGAAGGTATGCCCGCTGTGGCAAATGATATCGTATTGCCATACATCTCTCCTGTGGTTCTTGTCTCCACACCAAGTTCACCCATGGATATAACTATGAGAGGGGTCTGATTTCCACTATCCTGCAGTTCCTTTGCAGCCTGCATCATATCTACGACCTGCGATCCCTCCTCAGGCATCATGGCTATCTTGGCTATATCTGCACCTGTGAATATGATGGACTTAAATCTGTCAACTATCTGTTCCATAGGTATAGTAGTCTTGAAATCATGATTGGACACTATGACATACACGCCCTTGGAATGAGCCTCCGCTATGACTTCATCCACAATCTCCATGTCGGAGAAATATTCTATATCCACGATGTCTATATATCCACTGTCTATAGCGTCAATAAGAAGGTCGTGATACTGGCTGAGTGTTGCCTCCATGCAGCCACCCTCACCCTTTGTCCGGAATGTAAATATAATAGGGAACTGCCCCAGCTTATCATGGATCTTCGCCAGAGTCTTCATAAGTGCCTCTCTGTCAAAGCACTTCTCGTACATATCCGCTCTGAATTCCACCATGTCCGGTTCCGACTTCGCTATGATCCTCAACTGATAGTCCACATCATAATCCGTCGGAGCTACCAGAGGTACACAGATCTTAGTCATTCCCTCTCCTATCGCCACATTCTTCACATTAACGACCTTCATCACTGTCTCCTGCCTTTTTCACATTTTCCCTGCACGCTGTACAGCTATTACTTTATCTCTATTGCATCCATGAATGTCTCACACAGCTTCTGCGCGTCAACCTTGTCGACCTTATCCCAGTAGCTGATAGAACATGTAACTACATCCTCGCCTGTAGGATATACCAACAACACCTCTGTTCTGTCCATATCATATGATGTGAGCTGTATCACAAGATATGTTACCTCTGTGCCATCCTTTGCCTTCACTGTGCCATCTGTCATCTCGTTGACCTTGGAGTTCTCATCGTTGTAATACTCTGTGTAAGTATCCTTCATGTTCTTCACAAGATCACTTGCTGAATAGTGTGTATATGTAGAATAGCTTGCATATACATCGCCCTTCTCATCATTATAAGATATGGTATACTCTGAAGCATAGCTTCTCTCGTATCCCTTTGGATCATTGATCTTTACTGACTTATCGCCAAGGCTTAATGTAACCTTTGAAAGGTCTTCCTCCTCTGTGCTGTCATTTGACTTCTCTGTGGTTGCTTCCTCTGTTGTAGCTGCCTCTGTTGTCTCAGGCTCTTCCTCCTCAGTATCCTTTGAGTCGGTGCCGAACTTTCCGTCAAGTCTGCTGTCAACACTTACTGAGTCAAATATCTCGCTCCATGCTGATACGATCTTTTCCATCTTATCCATGTTGATGTACTGATCTACATCATCACTGTTGAGAACTGAGTAATCAACCACATCTCCTGCTGCAGGAGCCTCTATCTTGTTGTCCTTCTCTGCTACCTTGAGATTTCCTGAGCACTGAAGAACATCCTCGCCTGATACTGTAACTGTGAGCTTTGCATCATTTATGCTGAATGACTCGCCCTTCTTGACATCTGCAAGGACACCCTCAAATGCAGCCTGAGCAGTCTCACCCTGTACATCAACAGATATGCTTCCACTCATCTTACCGCTGTTCTTGTCATAGTCTGATGTCACATTTCCTGTGAACTCCTGGCTCTCTCCGCCGCTCATTGCTGATAATGTGTACTTCTTGTCAGTTGATATCTTATCTCCTGATGTGTCAGTCTTTGACTCACTCTTGAGCTCTATATTTACATCTGAACCGTATGTAAGTGCTATCTTTGTTACAGCATCTGATGTGACATTTCCGTCACCCATGTAATCTGCTGTGAATGAAAGCTTAACGCCTGCTGCTGCAAGATCATAATCCCAGTCAACACGGATCACCTTGTCGTTTTCTACGTATACATTTGCAACGGCATCCTTTGTCATTACTGCGCTGACCAGAGATGGAATAGTGCCGATGGACTGCTTGAGCTGATCCTTTGTAACGCCCATCTGATCCATCATATCATCTGACAGATTGCTGTCCATGTACTTGTTCAGACAGTCAACCAGTGCCTGTGAGAACTCATCTATAGCGTCTGTTGTTATTGTCACTGTGTAGTGGTCTGCCTTGATAGTCTTGCCATTTGCATTTGTAAACTCATCCTTGCCGACCTTCTCATATGTTATGGACTCTGCAAGCTTATCTGCAGCCGGCTTGAGATCCTCATCTATGATCTTCTGAAGAGCCTCGCTGTCAACTGAACCGCCGGCTCCCGCATCCTTGCTGTCGAGCTCTGCCATAACACTGTTCATGTCAAATGAAAATGTCTTGGTAAAGAGATCAGGACATGACATATAGAGCGTCTGACCGATCATTACAACATCCGCACTGACTGTCTCGCCTGCCAGTGTCATGGAAGAATCAAGCTTGAAGCTGTTCTGTCCGTCGCTCTTGGCTGTGCTTGCGTCAAATGTAAATGTTGAACCGTCGAGCTTACCATCTCCGGCAACCTTGTCGATGGTAAAATCTGACTGAACGTCCAGCTTGTCGACATCTATGTCATCTGCTCCGACGATACCCACAATATTATTGTTCTCAAGTTCCTTTGCTGTGTTCTCCATCGCGTCCTTAACCGCATCCTTAGGACTCTTCTTGATGAACACGAAGAATACAACAACAAATGCTGCTATGATAACAAGCGCTGCCACAACTGCTATTATGGCTATCTTGATACCCTTTCTCTTCTTTGGAGACTCAGGCTTGTGCGCCTGATCACCATACATGTTCACGGTCTGATCATATACACTCTGCTGTGCATTCATCTGCTGACCGTATTGATCTGCAAACTGCTGATTTGCATCGTACTGCTGCTGGCCATACTGTCCTGCATACTGCTGCTGGCCGTACTGTCCTGCGTACTGCTGGTTTGCTCCATACTGCTGCTGGCCGTACTGTCCTGCATACTGCTGATTCGCTGCGTACTGCTGGTTTGCTCCGTACTGCTGGTTTGCTCCGTACTGCTGCTGACCATACTGTCCTGCATACTGCTGGTCTGCGCTATACTGCTGACCCGCATCACCCTGCTGATTCTGTGATGGCTGTGGACCATCGGCGCCGTTAGGATTCATTCCGTCCGGCATCTGATTCATGTTATTATCACTCATAATATCTCCCTTTCTGTGTGAATAACCATTATCCTTCCTCTGTAAATTTACACAAATACTTATAAAATGTAAACATTTTTTATTATCTCTTCATATTATGTAAGCAATGTGAAATGGCACGTTAACGCCTGATACGCCACATTGCTGGCACTAAAAATCAGCTTCATCGTCGAAACTGAGTCCAAGTTTTCCAAGTATTGACTTTGGAACATAAGCTTCTATAAATATGCCATCGTCCAGATATTCCTCTGTCTGGATCTCACCGTATTTGTGTATAAGTCCTGTGAGCCCTGCTTCAGAATATGCAAATGTATGCCTTATATATGACTTCTGATTTCTAAGTATTTCCTCTATCGCACTGGCAAGCTCCGGGAGTCCCTGTCCCGTGGCAGCCGAGATATACAGAGTCTTGTCCGCTCTCAGATCGCGCACACCCACCAGATCATCCTTTGATATTCTGTCTATCTTGTTGAATACAGTTATCACAGGTTTTCCCGAATTCTCATCTATCTTGAGCTGCTTTAATGTGCCGTACACCGTCTCTATGTTCTTATCCCAGTTTTCATCCGATGCGTCCACAACATGAAGGATGACATCACAGTATTTTGCCTCCTCCAAAGTGGAGCCAAAGGCCTCGACCAGATGATGCGGCAGCTTCCTTATAAAACCGACCGTATCGGTGAGCAGTATGTTCTGTCCGCCCGGCAGCTTGTATCCTCTTGTCGTAGGATCAAGGGTCGCAAATAATTTGTCTTCCTGTAATACTCCTGCCCCCGTGAGTGCATTCAGCAGGGTCGACTTGCCCGCATTTGTGTATCCGACTATGCCAACAACCGGCACAGCGCTCCTCTGTCTCTGCTTTCTCTGCTGGCTTCTCTGGGATTCAACGTTCCTGAGCTCCGCCTTCAGTCTGGAGATCCTGTCCCTTATGACTCGTCTGTCTATCTCCAGCTTCTTCTCTCCCGGTCCTCTCGTTCCGATTCCACCGCCAAGTCTCGACAACGAATCTCTCATACCAACGAGTCTGGTGGCTCTGAACTTAAGCTGTGCAAGTTCCACCTGCAGCTTGCCCTCGTAGCTTCCAGCATGTGCTGCAAATATATCGAGAATGACCATTGTCCTGTCCATAACCTTTATGTCCAGTGCGTCCTGAAGGTTCATCAACTGTGCCGGTGACAGCTCGTCATCACAGCACACTCCTGTGGCGCCCAGCTCATATATCATCTCCCTGAGCTCCTCAACCTTTCCTCTTCCCAGATACAAGTCATTTGCAATGCGGTCCCTGTTCTGCACCAGCCGTCCCACGACCTCGGCTCCGGCTGTGTCTATGAGCTCCGTGAGCTCGTCCAGGGATGCCTGAATCTCCAAGGAGACCTCTTTCTGTGTATATCCACCTGTATCGGCGGCAAATATGATTATCTTTTCTTTTATCTTCTCTGCTTCGAGATCATAAATTGTACTTTTCCTGTCTGCCATGATCCACCTCTACTTTTCAACGGTGACTGTGACTGTGTGATAGGATGATCTGTTGCCGCTGCTGTCCTGCGCACAGCACACAACTGTATAGCTGCCCGCCTTGGACTCCATTTTGTTAACAGCCACACATATAACGTCCTGTCCAAGACTTGTGAGTGCCTGTCCATCCAGAGTCTTGCCATTGCCATCTGTGGCCACTCCTGTCCTTATCAGTGTATCACCATCCTGTGCGTTCACATAAGATGCAACAAGATCTGCAAGCTCATCAGCCTGTCCATTGTAACTCTCCAGCTTTATCTCCACAGGAACCCTTGTTATAACAGGAGCTTCATCATCCTCCACTGTTATCTCGATACTCTTACATATCTCACTGCCCTGATCTGTAAAGCTGTACTTTACTGTATATTTTCCCAGCTTCATATTGTCCACGGTTCCCTCAACCTTCAACTGATCCGTTACATCCTCACGCTGTGAATTGAAGGCCCATATTCCCGCCATTGTGTCATAGTTCTCGCCCTGGTTTATGCTGTGGCTCTCCGCACCGTATATCACGGCTGTTCCTGCGGTCGGATTCTCCTCAACCATGTCTGTCGGATCCCATCCGGTCTCATCAGTGTTATCCAGTCTGGTCACCGGCACAGGTCTTCCCAGCGGGCCATAATAGTCACTGTCAAATATATCAACATATGTTCCAGACTCGCAGTTCTCATATATCCATTTGGTATCTGCAACGCACAGTCTGACGCATCCCAGTGATGCCCCGGTTCCAAGCTTGTTGAATTCCCATGTCTCAAGCGAATCCTTTGTGGTGTCCAGATAAGGCACGGAATGGAACAGGGTGTCGCCATCTATCTGTGACACATACTGTCCATAACAGTTGTCAAACAGTGCAAGCCAGTCCCACTTGAGCTGTATGTTGAACAGTCCGACAGGAGTCTCTCCCACCGGTGATACCGAACAGCGCATTGCCTTTACCGGAACAGTGTAATATCCAGCAGCGTCCAGCTTGTATATAGTAACTATATTTTCCTGTCTGTTTATCTTGATGGCGTATGGACAGCCATTGTCCGCCAGATCCTCGCCATTATAATTCTCTTCCTGCTCAGTCGCCGGAACCGCTATGTCCGTACATTCCACAGTTCCCTGAACCTTGAGTTCCGCAACCTTTTCTGTTGTTGCTGCTGAAGCATCGCCATTCGTATTATCACTGTCCGCCGATGTTCCTGTGGCAACCGAGTCCTTTTCATTATGATTATCCAGTTTGCTCTTAAGTCTATAGTTTTTCACAGCAAGGCCTATGACCAGTCCAAGCAGAATGACGCCCACTGCGTATAACACCATTCTCTCGAGCTCCGCATGTCTCTTCCTGTTACGCTTATTTTTTTGTCTGTTATTCTTTTCCATATTTTCCATTTCTTTCTATAAATATATGTCAAATGTTAGTATGCACAATCAAGCCATTTTTAATCGTTACACTTTAACATAACATTTTATATAACAAAATAAAACATTTTTCTTTAAAATTAAGCAAAAACCACATTGACTTTATCGCGAACTGTTGTACAATCGAATATCAGGCGCAAAAATTAAGGAGGTTTATTATATATGAAAGATCTAACAGTCGGAAAGCCAATGAAAGTCATATGGTTATTTGCTGTTCCTATGATACTGGGACAGATCGCACAGCAGTTATACAGTTTTACAGACTCAGCCATCGTGGGCAACTACGTAAGCTCACAGGCACTCGCCGCGGTTGGCGCAACCTCAGTCATTTCGAATATGATAATAGGCTTCCTCAACAGCGGAACCATGGGACTTGCCATCCCTATAGCCAAATACTATGGTGCAAAGGACTATCACAATATGAGAAGATGTATCGGTGCATCGGCCATCATGACACTGCTGGCATCCATTGTCCTGACCGTTCTGAGTCTCATATTTATAAGGCCTATCCTGGTACTTCTCAAAACACCAGACGACATACTGGATATGGCAGCAAGCTACGTTATAATCATAATCGTTGGAATCATATTCTGTTCATTATATAATCTGTGCGCCAACATACTGCGTGCAGTCGGAGACAGCAAGACGCCTCTTATATTCCTCGGTATATCAGTTGTCCTCAATATTGTTCTGGATCTTATGTTTATAAGGGCATTTGACATGGGAGTACGAGGTGCAGCCATCGCCACCGATATATCACAGGCGCTGGCGGGCATACTTGCCCTGATCTATATACTTGTGAAGGCCAAGCATCTGATTCCGGAGAAGGATGAATACTCCGTAGAGAAGAGTGACCGGTCAGACCTCATACAGTCCGCACTTGCCATGGGATTTATGAGCTGTATAGTGAACATCGGAACGGTCATACTCCAGAGAGCCATCAATGGACTCGGAACTGATATAGTAACCGCCCACACAGCGGCAAGAAAGATATTTGATATCCTCATGTTCATGTTATATATAGTAGGAAATGCCGTGACGACATATGTAAGCCAGAATATGGGCGCAGGCAGATACGACCGGGTACATCAGGGTGTGAGGGCTGCGATCATCATAAACACGATCATAACCACTGTCATGATAATATTCGGCTGGCTGCTCAGCCCGGCACTTATAAAGCTGGTTGCAGGTACATCTGCCAGTGCCATCATAGATCCGGCCGTGAGATATGTAAGGATCGGCGTGACGTGCTTCTATGTACTTGGTCCTCTGTTCGTTCTGAGATGTGCAATGCAGGGAATGGGCAGGAAGATCGTTCCAGTTATGTCATCCACTATAGAATTGGTTGGAAAGGTACTTGCGGTTATGATACTCACTCCAAGACTTGGATATCTCGGAGTTACCATCACAGAGCCTATCATCTGGTTCTGCTGTACACTGATGCTCTCCATAATGTATCTCACAACCCCTGTGGAGAAGCTTGTTGAGAAGAGACGTGCTGCAAACTGATATTGCATACAAATATAAACCAACAAATAAAGCCCCACTGACGGTGGTCTTCATCACCGCCGACAGTGGGGCTCTTTGTATGGCTAAAATGAGTATTACTTCTTATCCTTTTTGATAACGATATAGCCTGCACCAGCCATGATAAGTGATGCTATCATTATCGCAAACATTACGTCTACAGGTGACTTATCTCCTGTATTTACCACGTTCTGTCCATTTCCACCTGTGCTTCCATCCGTTGTTGCTGCTGTGGTAGCCTCAGTTGTCTTGTCGTCATTGCCAGGCTTCTCAGTTGTTGGAGCCTCGGTAGTCTGATCCTCTGTGGTTGGATTCTCTGTGGTTGGAGCCTCTGTTGTTGGATCGTCCTTACCCGGATCTGCCGCATCCTTCTTAACCAGTGACTTGTCTGTTATGATAAGTCCATTCTTGTCCACTGGATTCTTCTTGAGCATATCATCTGTGAGCTTCACTGCCTGGATTCCATCAAAGTAGATAGTTGAGTCAACTGTCCACTTGCCAGTGTGATCCTCCGGCACGATCGAGTTGCACCATACAGCAAATTTGACTATATCCGATGCATCGAGTGTACCACCCTTCTTACCCTTGAATGAGCTGAATGGAATAGTAACATACTGTGCCTTTGTTCCCTTTACGAAATCTGTGAGGTATACCTCAAATTCCTCGCCGCTTCCATCTGTGATCTGGATCACAAGCTTCTGTCCCATACCGTCCGGCTGTACCCACATCTCAAGCGCATTATACTTTGAGAAATCATTGTTTGTAAGCTCTGACTTAATTCTTCCTGTCCACACCTCTGATCCATTTGTCTCAAGCTTATACTTGAACGCACCGCCGTATGTGCCACCGTTCTTATGTGTCTTGTCAAGAACAAAGCTTGAGCTGCATCCTGCGGCTGAGTTAGATGTGTATGTGGAATCCAGAAGTCCGTCGCTTCCTGAATAGTACTCGAAGTCCTCGATGACATTTGCAGGAGCCTTATCCTTGGCCTTTCCAAGGCTTATGTGTGACAGCTGTGCGAGCTGCTCGCCATCTGCCAAGAGTGTGATGGTTGCTGTATCTGTCTTTCCAAGCTTGCTGAGATTCTTCTCTGTAAGATCAGCCGTGTAAAGTGTTGGCTCTGATCCTGCAGCGGCAATCTCGGCTCCAGCCTCAGCGTTAAGTGTAAGCTTAACACCTGTATCAGGATTGTTGATAATGAACTGAACCTTTGATGCATTCTTAACACCAGCCTTGAGTGTTGTCGCCTTGAGGATGGTATCTCTGTCAAATGGATATACCATGTAACCCATCTGGCCCGTGTATGTATTTGCAGATACTCCTGCAAGGGTTCCCATGTTACTGTAGAATCCTGTATCGCCACCAAATATTGATGAGTCGTCGTTATAATACTTTATGAAGTCATTGATAAGCTCCTGTCCATGTGTAGCATCATACTTGTATGGTACATAGAAGTTGCTGTCTCCGAAGTTTGCCCATACAAGGTAGTATGGCATGTTGTTCTTCTTCGCAATGTCGTTGACTTCCTGATACCAGTTCTTTCCTGAAGCCTCTGTTCCAACCGGATTACCCTTTACGAGAAGTCCCTCGTTGTCTGAACCATCCTTCTTCATGACTCTGACACCGCACTCAGCGATGGCTGGTATCTTGCCTCTCTTTGCAGCTATTGATGACACGATATTACATGTTGTATCAAGACTGTCAAAGAAAGAGTTGTCTGCTGCTGCAGGGTACGAATTGTAATCGTTGTAATAGTCAAATGCAAGGATATCTACATACTCATCGCCTGGATAGTATGACACGTAAGCTGCCTCTGATGTGACAGGTCCGTTTGGCGAGTATACCCAGAGAAGGTTGTGTACACCGCTCTGCTCCATGTAATCCTTGGTATATCTGTAGAGAGACTTGTATGTCTCAGCTGTGTTCATTGATCCCCACCAGAACCAGCTTCCTGTATTCTCGTGGAATGGTCTGATCATGATAGGTATTCCGGCAGCCTGAAGCTGTGATGCGTAGTCTGCGATCACATCAAGGTAAGCTGTAAATACCTCATTGTACTCTCCACCTGGGAGAATCTGCTTTACTATGTCATTTGACAGATCCTTGGACTCTGAGAAATCACATCCGTAGAAACTGTATGTTCCATCCGAGTTATTCACTATCTTGGAGCTGGAGAAGTTTGGCATATGCATTGACAATGACACGATCGCACCATTTGCCGCTGCAGTCTTGCTGTATGCCACTGAGTTTGCCAGTGCCGAAGCCGCGTCTGAACCGCCTGCCTCCGAGCCTGTAACTGCCAGTGAATCGATTCCGAACACACCGCTGACCTGTCCGGTCACATCATATACATCACCGAGTGACGCCTGTGGATTTACGCTTCTGCTCACATCATTCTGATGTCCGAACAGAACCTGATCGCTGTTCATGAGCGTATTCAGGTATGCCGCGAGCGCTCTTGCGCTGTCTGCTGCATTTGCATCGCTCACTCTAACTGATGATGGCATCTGTGAAAGATCCGCTGGTGAACCAGCACCAGGAGTCTCTGTTATCTCGACAAAATCCTTTGTTGTATCTGCCTGTGACAGAACAAGATTATCAAGATATACATTTCCCTTAAAGCTTGTGCTGCTTCCTATGATTCCTATTGTCACATCTCTGAGTGGTTTATCTGTAGGAGTAAATCCCATAGTAACTGTAACCTTCTTTAATCCATCTCCGATATCCTCTGCATCATCGTCGATGGTTGTATCTTTATTTATTATTCCATCTGCAAAAAACTTGATCTTGCTTCCCTTGAGCTTTGCCGGGTAGATTATATCCACACTGAGCTGGTTGTACTGGCTCACATCCATAGCCTCTGTAGGAACACACTTAACCTTTGCCTCACTCCATGAGGAAGTTGAATCTGCTGAGTAGTCAACAGAAACCTTAAGTCTCTCATTTGCACTGTCATATGATATGTCAGGTGTGGCATTACCGGCCTTGTTGGCTGCATCGCCGTGCTTGTATGCATATCCGGCCTCTGTGCTCCACTTGTCATAATCCTCAGCCGATGAGAGATCTGAGATCACAGCAGGATCTCTCTGCTCAAGTCCGCCGCTGCTCTCCTTAACATCAAGTACCTTAACGTTGCTTATTGTGATCTTGCCAGCATATGCTGAGTTGGAATTGTACTGGAATACGATCTCCTGTACATTTCCCACCTCTGATACATCAAATGCAAATGATATATCGCACTTGCCATCGACAAAGTTCTCAGCCTTGATGAACGGATAGTCGCCTGACTTGACGTAATCCCAGCTGTCGCCTGTCTTCATGGCACATGCAAGCTGGATCGCATTGTATGATCCGTCTGATGCCTCAGCGCCGTCAAGGCCTGATATATCGCCATCAAGTGAAACCGTAGCTGTGAGCTTTGCCTTTGCTCCAACTTTGACATTGTCTACTGTAGGAAGATCTGTATAGCTTTCTGTATCATTGCTGGCAAATGCCTTGTCTGTCCACTTTGCATCGCTTGCTGTGTCAAATACAAGGCTTGCATCTGCGAAGTTTCCAGCCTCTGTCTCAGTTGTAGTCGGCTTCTTGCCACTCTCTACCTTGTCAACTGCAACGCCGCCGATGAGAACCTTTCCTGTAAATGCAGAGTTTGCATTGTACTGGAATACGATCTCCTGAACATCGCCTGCATCCACTCCGTTAAAGTTGAACTCTACGCTGCACTTGCCATCTGTAAAGTTCTCACTCTTTAAGAATGGATAGTCATCTGACTTGACATATGTCCAGCTGTCGCCTGCCTTGATAGCGCAAGCAAGCTGGATCGCATTATATGATCCGTCTGACGCCTCAGCACCGTCAAGGCCTGATATATCGCCATCAAGTGAAACCGTAGCTGTGAGTTTCGCCTTTTCACCTACAGTTGCACCCTCTATTCTCGCCATATCAGCATATGTATCGCTGTCATTGCTGGCGTACGCCTTATCCTTCCATGTCGTATCTGAAGCAGCGTCAAATGTGAGAACTGCATCTGAACTGCTCCATACTGTATTGTCTGTGATCGAAGGTGCTGCCACACCTGTCACATTTCCTGTTGCTGATGATCCGCCACCTGGCTCTTCTCCACCACCTGGCTCCTCTCCTGAATCATCACTCTGAATCTCTACATCAGATATTGATATTGTTCCAGTATATGCAGAGTTTGAATTGTACTGGAATATTATCTCGTTCGCAGCTCCTGTATCCTCCACATCAAATGCAAATGATACCTGTGTCTTGCCATCTGTAAAATTTTCCGCTTTAAGGAATGGATAATCATCAGACTTGGTGTATGTCCATCCATCGCCAGTCTTGATTGCACAGGAAAGCTGGATCGCATTATACGTTCCGTCAGCAGCCTCCGCACCATCCAATCCTGAAAAATCTCCATTAAGTGTTACATTTGCCGTGAGCACAGCCTTTTTACCCACAGACACATCATCGATCCTGCCTAACTCTGGGTATGTACCTTCATCATTGCTGGCATAAATTTTATCTGTCCACTTGGCATCTGCGCCAGTGTCAAATACCAGTTTGTCTGTAGTGATGCTCCACGCCATTTCCGCAGACGGCTCTGCTGCATCAGCTGAGACTATTGCCCCTGCACTTCCCCAGAATGAGCCAACCATTGCAACTGCACATGTCACAGCAACAAGTCTTGTTCTAAATCTCACCATATTTCCTTACCCTTTCTTTTTTGTGATATTCCTCCACTTTACTCACCACGAACAGCCTAATTCGTGATTAATATTTATACATATACTTATATTAACTCATTTTTTAATTGTTGAACATGTCATTAATTACCGAATATTTAAGTTGTTTTTTATTGCTTTTGCACGCCATATTAGTCAATAATTTAAGTTATTTGCAATTAATATTAGTTTCTTGTTACCGCACGGATTGTTATAGCTCGCAGAGCGGGTAATCAGTGGTTTAACACACGTTGTAATTAATACATAAAAAAGCCAGCTGGCATAATACCAACTGGCTTTATATTAGTTTATTCATTTTTCAAATATTGAAGTATCTAATCAAAATATCTGAATGCTTCCACACATGCCATTGATTCTTCCACTATATTATAAATATCTATGAAAAAATTCGTTGTGCCTAGAGATTAAACTTACCGGAATATAAACTATCAGGGTACGAATTGCATCTACTCATAACATGCACTGCATGAACTTGTATATGTACCAACCTCTTATAAGCACTGGTCTTGCGGTATGTGATATGACCTGATGCCCTTGAAACACCACTCATATCTTGTGTTGTGAACAATCACGATGGATCAAATCTGGTATCAAATACCTGCGTCCTGGCACTTCAATCATGCTATATACAGCATCTACATGTGGACTGATTCAAGATTTATCTTAAAGGCATCTCGTGTGGAAACAACTTCCCAGTTCTGAGTTACCATCATGATAAAAATGTTCTTCAATTGTCTCCAACGGAACCTCCTCCTTTCGTGAACTTGTACCACGGATCTCTGTTTCCTGCGCACCATGTGTAAAGTCTTTTTCACGATTCTATAAATCTCTGAGATAACTTCGTACATGTTACGTGTCACGGGTGACAATCTATGGTGTGCCATCTGTATCTTTTTCAAATGGCCGTTCTTTAATGTACCTTTATTATACATGATGCAAGGCAAATCGTCAACATATTTTTTGACAATTTATCAATTTTATTGTCATTGTTGTTGCGTTTTATCATCAAATTGTCTTTTATGTATATAATTGCGTGAATATTATACACATTTCATCTGTCCATCTTCTATCCTTACGATACGATCGGCCTGATCTGCTATATTTCCATCGTGAGTAACCATAATTATAGTCTGTCCATCTTCACTCTGCAGTTCTCTAAGCAGTCTCAGGACTTCTTTTCCTGATTGAGAGTCCAGATTTCCGGTAGGTTCATCGCAGAGCAACACTTTTGGTTTGTGTATGAGCGCTCTGGCTATCGCAACCCTCTGCTGCTGTCCACCGGACAACTGTGACGGATAATGTGTAAGTCTCTCTGAAATTCCAAGTTTTTCAGTAAGCTTATCAAAGTACTCCTCATCTACCTTAACCTTATCTATCATCATTGGCAGGAATATATTTTCCTTTGCTGTCAGCTCTGGCACCAGATTGAAGAACTGGAATACGAAACCTATATTTTTTCTGCGGAATTTTGCAAGCTGTGCATCTGAATATCTGAGTATATCTTCATCATCATAGAATATCTCTCCTTCTGCCTTTGTATCCAGTCCGCCCATCAGATGCAGCAATGTTGACTTTCCACTGCCTGATGTTCCTATAATCGCCGTAAATTTTCCATACTCAAATTCCACGTTACAGTTGCGAAGTGCATGAACAGCATTTGTTCCTTCACCATACGTCTTATTTAAATCCTTTATCTGAATCATATGCATCGTCCCCCTTACTCTTTTTCAGCCAGATCATCAATTATCTCTTCCGATTTCTTCTTATGAATGACCAGCACCGTAATAATCGTCGAAATCACAACAAGGAATGTTCCTATCAGTACCAACGCTCTTCCCATAGGGACAACAAATATCTCGCTGTCGAACAGAAATACATGCTGGAGTCTCGTTACCTCTTTTATAACATCTGCATCGACGTTCCATAAATCTGTCTCCGGCCAGTTGAACATGTTTAGCGCCTGTTCGTACTTGTAGCGCAAAAGCCATCTCATGCCATACACCATACCGGCTCCGACAGCACATGATACCAGGGCATTTCTTATGTTATGCCATATAAACGTCATGTTCCATGAGTGCTTCTCCATTCCAAGAGCCCGCATGATCGCCACGTTCCGCCTGCCATTCTGGTAACGCATGGTGACAAGTTCCCAATATCCCCATGCCGCCATGATAAGAAGAATAAAGAACAGACATATTGTGCTCGCATACTGTGATATATATGCCTCACGATACTCCTTATCACACTCATCTATCGTTCGTATCCTGAGTTCCATTGAAGAGTCCAATATGTCAGCAAACCTGGATACAACTCTATCAATATCTCCCCTGTTGCTTAGAGATATATATGTAACGTCATAACATGTCTTAAACATCCCAATACTGACTGCTGTGTCCTGTGAGGCCACTATTGCATATCCATACTGTGAAGCTCTGCCAAGACCTGCATACAATATCGGATCGCTCTCCTTTGTGGTCTCCGGAATCACAATTATCGCATCCACGATTTCAACAGTCTCCTTGTATTCGCCTTTTCCGTTCACTGTCATTGTATGCATTACATCGCCTATCTTATATGGCGACTCCGCGGTCATTCCGTCATATTCATATTCAACACACGCCACACCATTTTCATGGGTACCTATTGACCCCTCTTTTACATATTTATCCAGCTTTCTCATTCCGTTATCATCCAGCCATATCGCTGGAACGTTGAAATAAAATCTATCGTCTGCATGATAGAATTCTTCTGTATCTTCCGGAAACTGGACCTCCGCCTGCCACAATCCATCCGGAATATCCTCGTCATTTCTATCATAAAATATATCAAAGCCATCGTTTGTGGAGAAACTCTCTATTGACTTTACTTCGTTCATATCCGCAATGCTCTTGCGCCCATCCTCAGTAAGTCCTGTATCTGTAAGCAATACTCCACCAGTAATCCCCGACCCCTGATCATAAAGGCATATATCTACATCACTGGTTTCCATATCCAATTGTCCATATGTATAATATGTGTCTCTGTCCAGATCATCATTGTGAAAATATCCTTTTCCCTTGCCGTCCATAGAGCAGAATGCGTAGCACATCACCGCCGCAAACAGGATCAGGGCAACAGACAACATCTGCATTATATTTGCAAATGGAATACCGGAAACCACCGATTTGATTCTCCCGAATGATCTCACACGATCTCTTCTTATAAGTCTTCTTGATTTTATATGAAGGTATATATAAAAAAGTAAATATCCAAGAGTAAATGTACCTGTTGCACACACAACAGAGATTACAAATGGATTTTCTGTAATCTGCTGTACACACCACTCCACTGTATAACCGCGCAATTTAGGCAGCCTCAGAAAACGACTTTGAATCTCGAGTATGACCTCATATACAGTGATTCCAACGACTCCGCCGCATATCACTCCTGAAACCAGCAGGATTCCCCATTCCAATATATGTATCCAAGCCACTTTCATCCGGCTGGCTCCTATATCTCTCACGATATCCAGGGATTTCTGCCTCTCGCTCATAACAGTTATCATCACGCCAAACAGGGATATAGCCGACAAGATCACAGCAATAACACTGAAATATAGTATTCCCTGGACAGAGTCCGACAGATAACTTTCGCTGTTAAGCTTCTCGTTTCCAAGGGTAATGTTGCAGATATCTTCTGCAGCCGATCTGCTGCGGCCGGATCTTGGCCATATTCCAGTTTTGTCATAATAATCCTGCGCAAACTCTTCCATAGCGCTCTCCGACTGCTCTGTTATCTCGTCATCACCATACAGTGAGACAGCAGTATATACGAATGTATTCTCATCCAAATCACAGTCATCCCGCCACAGATATATAGTTGGCATCTGTACTTCCGAAAGGTCAGATCCCCAGTCTACTCTGTTCTCCTTAAGATCTCTTCTGCTGTCTGTACACAATACACCTGTGATAGTAAACGTAATCTGTCCCACATGTCTACCTGTTCTCAACAGATATGTATCATCCAAATCGTAACTGTCAAATGTTACTTCCTTTCCAACATACGAGTCAGGATCAACAGTAAAAAACATATCCTCCAACACATAATCGTACACTGCTGCCTCCCCGGTTTTTTCAGGGAATCTTCCCGACGAAAGCTTTACATACTCAAGCTCCTCTGCCGTATCGTCAATATATGTACCATATGTATACTGTGTTTTGTCATTTCCCAGCTTTCCACATATAGCCGTACGCCCGATCACGCTGACCCTTTTGTCTTGTGACATCTCCTCATATGCATCACTGCCAAGATTGCTATACAGGTAAAATGTCTTACTACTTCCCCGCAGCTTGTCATCATACTGCCGTCTACATTCTGTTCTCTCCATCAAAAGTGCAATCAACAGGAAAGCCGTTAATATCACTATCGAGGTAAGCATGCTCGCAAACTGCTTTTTATGATATCTCCAGTATTTTGTTATCAGAAATAAGTTTGTTTTCATATGTCCCCCCTATCTTAAATTATCCCCCATGTTGTCCCTGCTTTTATAATAAACTTATATACATATATTCCGCAATATATGGGAATCTTAAATCTTCTTCAAAAAAATAACAGGAGCCCTACATATGAGACTCCTGTTATTTGACATTTTATATTAGTGCCTGATATTTTACTGGTGATAATAACTCAGGAAATCAGCCAGCTTTGCGGTTGCCTCCTTGAGTATCTCCATATTTGGAAGATATACTATCCTGAAGTGATCCGGATCCTTCCAGTTAAATCCCGTTCCGCATGTGACGAGGATGTGCTTATCTCTCAGAAGATCAAGAGCGAACTGTTCATCATTTGTGATGTTGAACTTATCCTTGTCAAGTTTAGGGAATATGTAGAACGCTGCCTCCGGCTTAACCACACTTATTCCTGGTATATCACAGAGTGCTTTATAAATATACTCTCTCTGATCATAGATCCTGCCTCCAGGCAGGAGCAGCTCATCTGCGCTCTGATATCCGCCAAGACAGGTCTGAACTATACTTTGGGCAGGAACATTTGAGCAAAGTCTCATGGATGACAGGAGGTTAAGTCCCTCTATGTATCCCTTCACATTGCTCTTGTTTCCACACAGACACATCCAGCCAACTCTGTAACCTGCAACTCGGTGGGACTTGCTCAGTCCGTTAAAGCTTATGGTGAAAAGATCTGGTGCCAGAGATGCAAGAGCTACATGCTCCTTATCGTCCATGACAAGTCTGTCATATATCTCATCAGCAAAAAGGATAAGCTCATTCTCCCTTGCAACCTGAACTATCTGCTCAAGAACCTCCTTTGGATAGAGAGCTCCTGTAGGGTTGTTAGGGTTGATGACTACGATTCCTTTTGTTCTTGAGGTTATCTTCTTCTTGATATCTTCTATATCCGGATACCAGTTGGACTGCTCATCGCAGAGATAATGAACCGCTGTTCCTCCTGCCAGGTTGACAGATGCTGTCCACAATGGATAGTCTGGCATTGGGACAAGTATCTCATCACCAGAATCCAGCAGCCCCTGCATGGACATGGTAATAAGCTCGCTGACTCCATTTCCTGTGTATATGTCATCGATTCCTACATTTGGAATATTCTTCAGCTGGCAGTACTGCATGATTGCCTTTCTTGCAGAAAAAAGTCCCTTTGAATCTGAATATCCCTCAGTATCTCTGAGATTATATGCCATATCCCTGACCACCTCATCAGGCGCCATAAGTCCGTGCGGTGCAGGATTTCCTATGTTCAGCTTGAGGACATTTACCCCTTCAGCCACCATTCTGTTTGCCTCGTCCATAACAGGACCTCTTATGTCGTAACACACATTGTCAAGCTTTGATGATTTTTCGAATTTTCTCATGATACACACTCCTTTATATCTCTTGATCCCTTGTTGTCTGTGTTTGCTGATTGTTGGTTTTAACCTGCGTTTTCTTCGAGATTACTCCGCATCTGCCGATGCTCCCGAGCAAGCTCGTGCATCGCAGCAGCTTGTCACCCTGAAAACGCAAAAAGCCCTAAGCATACTTATAATATGCTTAGGGCGAACTTTCTTGTCCGTGTTACCACCTAAATTCAGGAACTTATTCCTGCTCTCAGCCGACAGCCATCACTATCGTTGTTCCTATAACGTGGAACCTTCCGTTGACCACTACCCGGAAAACTTTCGCGGTCACAGCTCGGGGACTGCTTCCTTAAGGTGTCCTATAGGCTCGCACCAAACGCCTACTCTCTGAAGTGACAGTGACTTAAGTACTCCTTCCTGTCTTTGCCTTTATCTGATTTTTAGGATAGCATTCTGATGTCGTGTTGTCAAACAGTTTTTTTATTTCATAAATGCACACTCATCCTCGTTACAGAGTATTCCCTCTGGATTGTACATATTCATATGGAATATATGGCCGCTGTCAGGATTGTTCTGTCCATACGCTTTTGTGATATGTGCAACTCCAACTTTGTTCAGCACCTCATCCAACGCTTTTGTATGTGATGCCAGATCATCATTTACACTGTACATGAGGTACGCCTCCGGGAAATCAGCATTTACATAATCAAGCTGATCCATAAACAGCTTGTATTGTTCCTCAGCCACAGCATATGCCTGGCTTATTTTCTTACTTTCACATTTTTCAGCTTTGTCGTGTGAACTTGTTTTTCCGTCACTATTCTGGTCATCATCCACATCATTTCTCAGATACCATGCGGATATATTGTCATTTCTTTCTGCCATCTTGTATGCACCACAGTTAAGGCATACCTTCTTAGGCAGTAGATCATATGTGAAGAAATCAAGCTTTGCCCTGTAATCGCTGTTTGATGCTATGATGCAATAATTTGCCGTGAGCTGTGCCCCCGCCGAATCACCGACCATGTAGAGATTGTCCATGTCTATTCCAAATGTCTGCGCATTCTCATGGATATACCGAATGAGATACGCCACATCCTCTATGGCCGCAGGATATTTGTTCTGCGGTGACAATCTATAGTTAAAGTTCACCACCACGTACCCGTGCTCCGCAAGAAGGCAGCAATAGTGGCTGTACAGTTCCTTGTCACCATAGAACCAGCCTCCGCCATGCACGCTCACTATCACCGGATATTTTCTGTTTTCATCTGTCATATACGATATTGGAACGCAGATATCCATGTAGCTGTTGGATGTATAGCTTGCAGAATCCACGTCTGCGGCATCCCCGGAATCGGCAAAGAATATAATGTTCCTCTCTACACCTTTGTCCCATGTTTCAATCAGCTCATTGAAACGGACCTCATCAAGCTCCTTTTTGTAATCCAGATTCTTTATCTGTACAACATTTGCCGGATATTCAAGCCCTCTGTCTCTCGCCGCATCACTTGCTTTCCAGGCGTGGCGCATATTTACCCATGCCGGAAGATTCTTCTCCACCGCACCGCGGCTGAATATCTCTGCTACGTTCTTCATCATTCTTTCTCTGTCCATAATTTCCTCCATTATTTTAATCTCTGTGCTGTATCCTGAAATAGTCCAGGTACTTTTTAAACTTATCCTGCGCAGTAAGGCAGGTATCCCGCAGATATCCTCTTTCTCTATTCCATTCTGAAAGTCCTCTATAATAATACCATTTGAGATCTTCATCTATGATAAATGGAATTATATCATATTTCAGACACTCCTTGAACAATATCAGCCTGCCAACCCTGCCATTGCCATCTTGAAACGGATGAATACTTTCAAATTCATGGTGAAAATCCAGAATATCATCTAGTGTCTTTTCATTGAGCTTGCGGTATCTTGCAAGGAGATTTTTCATTTTCTCTGGAACTTCTTCCGGCAAAGCCGTATCATGACCGCCCACCTCATTCGGAACTTTCTTGTAATCTCCCACCGCAAACCATTCTTTTCGTGAGTCCTGAGTTCCATTCTTGAGAATCAAATGCAATTCCTTTATCATTTTCTCACTTAATAAGTTCTTTGCATCATCGATCACCAGATCTATACACCTGAAATGATTGGTCGTCTCGACTATATCGTCAACATTTATCGCCTGATCACTCACGCCTATAGTATTTGTCTCATATATATACCGTGTCTGATCATGACTGAGCCTGCTGCCCTCTATATGATTGGAATTGTAAGTGAGATCCACCTGTATCTTATGATAAATGCCACCTTTAATTCCATTTTTTTTCTCTTCTCTCAGCACAGTCAGCAGATCCCGGTTCTCTTCTCCCGCAGATTGACGCATTGGTTTCTGCGCAGAATCCGGTATATTCCACGTCTTTCCCGTCAGAAAAGCCCCAGGAATCTTATCATGAGCGCAGTAATTTCTAACGGTTCGTTCTGACACATTCCATTTTTTTGCAGTCTCTGCAACTGAAATATAACCCATGAAAATCCCTCCTTTTACGCAATGGGCTTTTATCATCTGCACAGTGTTTTGTATATAGATAGTATATGCCGTTACCGGCAAGAAATCAACTTTTTCAAGATTTGAAACCGTTCATTTCTTGCCGATAACGGCATATCTTACATTACTCATATATAGGTTCAAAGTCGTCTGCTCCGTGTCCACACAGAGGACATACATAATCTGCCGGAAGCTCACTTCCCTCATATACATAGTTACATATCTTGCAGCGCCATCCCACTATCTTCTTATCTGTCTTAGGAGGCTTGTCTGCCTTTGGCTTTACATGTGCCTGATAATCAGCATATGTGAGAGGAGCCTTGTCTGACAGCATCTTTGCATCAACCACCTCCGCGATGAACAACGTGTGCGTTCCGAGATCATGGCTCTCAACTACCTTGCCACTGATAACCGCGCAGGCATACCAGCCCATGTATGGGATTCCGTTGATATCCTCCGGCATCTTTATTCCTTCGAATTTGTCCACGTCTCTTCCCGACTGGAAACCGAAGTGCTTTATCGAGTCAAATGTACACTGCTCGTCAAGTACACTAAGGGCAAACACACCACTCTCCTTGAGCAGATCACATGTGTAATTCGTGTTGAGAACCGATATCGCAACCCGCGTTGGATTGTTCGCCACCTGTATACAGGTGTTGATGATGCAGCCATTTGCCTTGTCGCCCAGCTTTGTGGACAACATGAAAATCCCGTATGATAAACTGTAGATCGCCTTTTTATCCATGATAATAACCTCCTTGTCAATCATAATTAATCAGTTATATAGATTTATTCTCAATAAGATATTTCTATAATACCACATTATCATGCAAAAAGCTCCCCCTGTTTATCACAGGGAGAGCCTTTATTTAGTGAATAAATCTATCTCTCAACAGATATTATGTCATTTATTCCGTTGTCTGATTCCTGATAAAATACTTTTATTTTATCCCCGCTCTGTATAAATATCAGTTCCTCGTTCTCTGAGAAATCCTGCTTGTATACATTGCCATTTTCATCCGTGATATACACATATGTCGTCTCATCCATGTTGATATATTTGATATCAGCTACCGTGATCTGTCTGTTTGGTATATCGTCCGTCATGCTCTGCGTACTCTTAAGTCCGTTCTCTGCCAGCAGCTTGTTGTATGCCGCAAGTGCGTCCTTCTGGGTAGTGCCTGTAGCTACAATATTGTACTTCTCCACATCGACAAGCGCATACATCTTTACCAGACCACCGTTGTCCTTTAAGACCATGATGTAGGTTGGTATTCCGCTGATATTGATGAGTGATGGGAAGGATGCCTTATAACCAAGATGCTGTACCTGTCCCTCTGCCGATGACATGGCTGAGTATTCCTCTGCACCTGCTACTTTGTAATATTTGCTCTCTCCTGTCCGGAGATTCATCAGGGCAAATCCTATGTTGGACTCGTCACCATTTACCGATGTGACACCTGTATATACCCACACATCGCCGTCCATAACCTTGTAACCATAATCATCCGTAGTCCTCTTGCAGCCCTTATTGCCAAATACGCTGTTCCAGTAGCCGCCTGAGAGCTCGCCGTACCAGTCGTATTTCTGGCACACCAGGTCGCCATCATATACACGGTCCACCCAGTGTGGAACATCACTGACTTCATGGTACTCTGTATCGCCCGTACACGGATCGCATATAACCACGCCCTTTACATCCTTTGCACCGAAGAGTCCTGCATGCGACTCAAGAACCGGACAGATGTAATATGGATTGCCATCGTCATTGAGCTCCAGATAGAAACCTTCAAATATATATGTCGGATAAGCCATCTGGACATGTCTGTACAGGTTCTTGTTGAAATACGCTGAAGGTGAATACACTATAGGCTTTTCGGTCTGTATATAGTGTGCCTCATTCTTTACAGGATCCACAAGAACATAACCCGGGATTCCGTTCTTCCTGTTGTTCATATATTTGATGAATCCCGCATAGTTGAGTGCTGCGACCTTCATCGGCGCGCCATTGTAATCTATAGTGCTGTAATTGCCGCTGACCTCGTACTGACTGACCACATCCGAGAGTGAACCGACGGCTCTCTCACCTATGATTCTCGCTGTGCTTGTATCCATCAGTGCAATGTCATTTATCTGCCTGCTCTCCGGGATATCCGTCTGGAAGTCCCCATCCTCTATATTGATGAGACTTGCATACTTTGATGCACAAAACAGCTTGGATGACGCCGCCACCATAATGAGTCCGACCGCTATCATTATTACTACTATCCATGCTGCCGGTTTCGTTGCTTTCGTTGCGACACTCCTGTCAGCATTGCTCTCCACTGTAAAATCAAGTGTACAAAAACCAACCAATGCTGCTGAAATGATAAGCCATACCCAGAAACTTGTACTCTGTATGTTAATCGCCGGCGTTGCCGCATAATAATATATGAGCTCTCCCACAACAAGCACTGCAAATGCTATCGCATTCCATTTGCCGAGCCTTCCCGGGGCTTTTGCAAATATCTCCTTTGCCGCTCCTGTGCTTTTCTTTTTCTTTGTCTGTTTACCCATGTTGCCCTTCTTTCCGGCTTACCACGGTCTGATTTTTCACTGCATATACTTACCGGATCGTGTCTGCCATTAATCTATCTACTCCATATGTCTGCCCCATATATTATCATCTATTCCGATAAAAATATATATCTATCCGGTATATGTTATGCCTCGTATCGTTCTGCCAGTGAACGATTGTATATATGTGCTCTCCTGTGCTTTTTGTTATCCTTTTGCCTTCCCTATCCACTTCACAGCCTTCGCCAGCCTCTTCCCGGAATCGGCAAAATGTCCGCCTGAATTTATCTCATATATCACATCGTTGTCCTTCTTCAGCAGGTCGCAAATCTCCTTTGTCCGATCCGCAACAGTTGACATCAGCCTGTCGGATGTCCGCGATTCTTTGCCGCCTAGGCTGATGTATATACGTTTATTCGCAAGTGTTGGCTGGCTGTTTACATATTCCACAAATCCCGGATACCACATTGAACCTGAACATGTGGCACACCCGGCAAATATATCAGTCTGATACATTGCCCAAAGTGCAAAAAGCCCGGCAAGCGAATATCCCATAATATAAAGAGGTCTGTTCGCCCGGCTTTGAATATCCAACTGCGGTATGACCTGATGTTCTATATAATCCAGTGTCCGTCCCGCCTCTCCGGCAAATGATCCATCGACCTCATCCGATCTCCACGGTGAGAGATCCCTGTTCCAGTCATCTATCTGTATCGCAACAAGTGTAAACAGTTCTTCTCCCACCAGTTCTCTGATAGAATCCGCTGTGTGCTCCAGTTCATCTCCCCTGTGTGGGTACATGACCCAGAGGATGATCGGACCATTTTCCGAAGATATAAGTGTGTGTACCTGCATGTTTTTCATCTCCTATAGTGTGTCGGCTATCTTCTGGACTTTCTCCACTGATATGTTCAGTTTCTCATTTGTTTCCGTTAGCCTGAGCCTATTCAAATCTCTCATCCTGCGTCAATACGCTCATGAGTTTTAACACCTCGTCCTTATCTGTACAAATATCACATCAAGACCAATAATGCAATTGAAAACGATATGAATCGAAAATAACCCACTTGCTCAATTGAATTTCACAAGTGGGTTATGCATAACTTTAAATGATATTTTATTCTAAATCAAAAGATAAATCTGACTCATATCCCTGACATTTCGACCTAAATTCCTCAACCTTATTTCCTGCATCATCATAATTACCTGTTGGACTTAAACAGAACTCATAGAAACTGTTTGCCTCAACATAGTATTCTTTTAATTTTGAATAATATGACGCTGACTCTGGTATATTCTTTATACTGTTCTTTGCATCATCCAGCATCTTACTTATATCATCATATGTTCCATCGTTTTTACGACACTCTATATAACAATTAACAACATTTGAAAATGAGTCTACTCTTACACGATATAATCCATCAAATCCTTGCCTAACCTCAAAAAAGTTATTTTTGTTATTTATATCAATAAATGTTTGAGTATCTACCCCTAACTTGGCACATAAATCATTTATGAATACCTCCCCATTTCCCTCACCATCATCAGCATCATAAATACCATAATACCAAACAGTTATAATACCATCTGCCACATCGGTACTCTTTTCTACAGCATCATTCAACTCTTTATACACAGTTTTTGCTTCATCCTTATTTTCTTGTACTGTAGCCTGAGTAGCGGATTTTGCATCATTACCACTATTGCTACCTCCACATCCGACTACCCCCACTGCCATACATAAGGTAGCCATAATTATACATTGCTTTTTTATAAATCTTCTCATTTGTGATTCCTCCTATTATTTTTCTTTAAATGGATTCGGGTAATTAACCGGTATATGATATGGTGAACCCTTTTTGTCCTGAGTTATCCGTGGATCATTTGTATTTCTACAAAAGTCTTGAACTCGTCTTTGGGTTACTCCCCATAATTCTGCTGCAACTTTGGTTCCCATTTCAGACATATTCTCCCCTCCTTAAAAGTATATTATTTTCGCTTTCGTTTTATCCTACCTTATCATACTTTATCCTACTTTTCAATATAAAGTACACCTCAATGCTATATTACAAAAAAGGCAGGTGATTGAATGAAACCATTAAAGAATAAAGTAAGTATTACTCTCGATGAAGATCTAGTAGAAAGAATAAAACAACTGGCCGAAAATGATGACAGATCTTTCAGCCAATATATAAATCTGGTATTAAAAGATTATGTAAACAAAGTTGATGCGACCCATCCAAAATAAATGTTTTTAGTTATAAAAAGGCTGATACTCACATCATCAGCCTTTTTGTAACTGCATTTCTATTTTTCTCAAATAGTATTTCTTTCAAAAACCATTTTACCAAATGTAAAATCACCCCCATTTTTCCTCGATAATTCCACTCTGAGCGTCATTTTTGCGCTTTATAAGCGCATTTGCCTAAATCTATTGACTTCCTGTTTTTATTGCTATAAAGTGTGCCTACCGGCCGGAACAATCTTACACAGGAGGAATATATGCCTAAAAATAACAATGACTACGATGATATTTTCAAGACTCTAAAATACAATCACAAGCGTCTGTTTATATCACTGATCAACAAAGCATTTAACAAATCATATCCATTGAATATTGTTCCAACAATCTTACCTACTGACAGTTATATCGAAAACCCAGATACTGACAAAATCGAGGAACGTGAATCTGATCTATTGATGAGTATTTGTGGTGATACCTACCTGATTGAATGCCAGAGCTATGAAGATGGCACCATGGCGATCAGAATTGCCGAATATGCTTTTCTGTCTGCTCGGAATAATGCCGTTTGGGAAAACGGAAGGGTTATTCTAAATATGCCTGCATATGTAGTTGTATATATTAAGAGCAGTGAACATACTCCTTTATATACAGAGATCTCATTGAAATTTCCAAATGGGGAATCCGTAAATTATGATTGTAAAAATATCTTGCTAAAGGACATTTCCAAGGAAGACATGATTTCTGATAGACTGTTTCCTTATATTCCATTTTACATAACGAGATATGAGAATGAAATCTGCAATAAGGGCAATATCGATTCTGCATTATCTGATCTGTTATATTTTAGAACCGAACTTACAAAACTTTACCAGAATAATGAATTGTCACCGGAAGAACTTTTGGATATAATGAATTATATAAACAGGATCATTAAACATATTGCGGATGGCAATGAATATGAGGAAAGGATGGTGAGTATCATGGGTGGTACAGTGGAAGAAACCCCATCTCAAAAACTCAAAAGACTGGAAGATGAGAAAAATATACTCAGTCTTTTTTCAAATGGAGCAGATTTTGAATTGATCAGAAAGTCTTTTTCCGAAAAAAACATTTCAAATGAACGTTTATTGGAACTGCAAAAATCAGCTACACAAAAATAAAATTTAACAAGATATAAGGATCATCTGTGGGTAATCAACTTGCTCACGGATGATTTTTATTTATACGGCGATTTCTCATAGTTGACTTATCGCGGAATCTGTATTATATATTATAATACAGATAATACAAGAAGGAGGGCCACCACATGATCATAGAGCTTGACATGAGCAGTGACACACCCATATACGTACAGCTGCGCAATCAGATAGTAAAGGGAATCGGCAAAGGCGAGATACAGCCAGGCGAAAAGCTTCCCACTGTAAGACAGCTTGCGGCGGATGCCGGCGTGAACACAATGACTGTGAATAAGACATACCAGATACTAAAAAATGAGGGATATATCAGAACTGACAGAAGGCTTGGAGCATTTGTATCAGAAAATATCAATATGGACGCCGAGTTCCGTGACAAGCTGGAGTCAGAGTTGGAACTTCTGTCCGCCGAGGCAAGCATAACCGGAATGAACCGGGATGATTTCCTCAAGTTGTGCGATGAAGTATATTCCAAAATGAAGTCTTCTCCAATCCAAATATCCACTTAAATTACTAGAAAGGAGCAACATATGAGCATAGCATTATTTATCATCTTCCTGTTTATGAACTTCTTCATACTGCTCATAATGAAGTTCGTATATACAAGTAATTATTCGTATACCGAAGGAATGCTCCTGGGTGTCCACATTCCAAAGGAACACATTGAAGACGAAACCGTCCTGAATATTGTTGCTGCTGCCAGCCATAAGATGAACCGGATTATCTGGATAAATCTCATCCTTGGAACAGCCCTGTGCTTTGTCGTGTTCTGGGAGATCATTATATTTGTACTGGCATACACTATCTGGATGATCGCATTCTGTTTCTGGATAACATATGCAAACAACTCTGCGCACAGGAAAATGTATGCCCTAAAGATGAAAAATGATTGGGTGGTCCCTGATCAAAGAAGAAAACGTTACATTGATACAAATGTGTCAACCCAGATCGGCAAAAGTGAGATCAGTTTCAATTATCATGGAATAATAATCCTTGTAGAGCTCATTTGCCTGCTGCCATTTGTGATAGGGAAAAGTGCGGTCATATCAACCACAATGATAATAATGGGTCTCTGCTCCGTCCTGATGTCACTTACATCCATGATATTCCACATATATGTAAACCGGCACGAGCGAACTGTGTACAGCTCGGATACCCAGCTCAACCAGACCGTCAACAGAACCATGAAGATATACAAGGGACTAGCAATGCTGATTCTTTCGGCAACAAATGCTGTCGCATGGGTATATATCACTATTGACACCCTGATTCATTGCATATCATCAGCCAGTAAGTCCCGGCAAATTTCGCTTTCTGATATCCTAAATTTCAAGGGTGCGCTTGTAGATGTCTCACTGTGCAGCTCCGCACTCTATGTCTATATATTTGTCCAGACTCTTGCTGCCATCGGATTGTTTGCACCTCTCCTCATGGCACAAAGCAGAAAACGTGAACTCTTGGCCGCCGACACCCAGCCTCTCTACGTGGATGACGACGAATACTGGAAAACCGGATATTACTACAATCCTTCCGACCCGCATGTGCTGGTTCAGAACAGATTGCAAAGTGGAAATTATACATTTAACTATGCCACCAGGAGCGCAAAGATTTTTACAGGACTTACATATATCCTTATCACCGCCTGCATTGTCTGGACGATAGGCGTGCTTGTGCCATTCATAAACGTGCATATTGACACTCATCTTGACTCCAACAAACTCACAGTGTCTGCTGCCATATACTCATCGGAGATATATTTTGATGACATCGAGGAGATTCAGCTTCTGAATGAACTGCCAGACGATGATTTTGTTCGCACAAACGGAGGTGCCACCGATGAATACCTGATCGGCCATTTCAAGAGCAGCACCTACGGCAAATGTGAGCTGTATGTATACGCAGACAGTTATCCCATCATCATGATAAAGACAAGGGATGAAGCGATATTTATGAACACCAAGGATTCTGATGATACTTATTCTATCTTCGAATCCATACATTCATGAGATAACGCCAAAACAGGTACAATGGATAAGTATGCTATCATTTTCTTAAGAAATGCTCCCTGTTCGGATACTCCTGCCTGAATGCCGCCAGTGCAGCGCTCTGAAGTATGGCAAATTCCTTGTCCATGTGCAGCATGTGTGGCGCGTCAAATGCTATGGAGCTTATCTGATCTGCGATCTTCTTCGCCACGCCCTCATCCGAGAGCTGCCCCATGCCAAATGCTATGGATGTGAAACCTCTGCCGCCTCTGCTCACCTCGATGAACTTGAGAAACGCATTCTTGAGTTCATATAGCAATATCTCCTGTTCCTCGGCACTTCTCCTGTCTGCGTCGAACAGGCAGAGCTTGCTTATAATCTCCACTGCCTGTTTCTTTTTCTGACCTCCGATGTCAACAGAACCGCCCTCCGATATGTATTTGAGCTCCATAAGGCAGCCCACAAATGCATCATTCTTCGGCTTTCTCTTGCCATATCTCGCCGTCCACAATCTCTGACGGAAAACAGTAGACGAACCGGCACTGTCACCATCCATATCCGTGCTGTTATTTTCTAGCAGTTCAAGTCTCTTATCTGCATCCGTCTCTCCGTAAAATTCTTCTATCCAGCTATTTTCCATATGCATCCTTCCCGAATATTTAATTCACAATTTTTTATTCACGTATCAGTCAGTTACCTTTATCTGTGCAGGAAATCATCCACGCTGTCAACATCGACCTTCCAGTAAGGCGACACGTAATATTTGCCCTCGTCAAGATTATGACCATCAAGGCTGTTTCCCTTGAAGAGATCAACTGCCAACCGCGCTATCTCTCCCGCCTGGGCCTCCTTGTCATTGTAAACTGTTCCCTGCATGTTTCCCTGCTTTATCGCCTGGAGAGCATCATCAAGTCCGTCTATTCCAAAGATCACAGGCCATTTGTCCCGGCTTATACTTGAGTTATCGTACGCCTCAACTGCGCCCAGTGCCATCTCATCATTGTTGGATATGACAAGCTCTATCTGACTGCCATACTGACTTATAAGCTGAGTCATTCTGTTCTCCGCCTGACCTCTGTTCCAGTCGGCAAACTGATAACTGAGCTTCTCAAGCTCCACTCCACCTTCCATGATGGTCTTCACCGAGCAGTCAGTTCTGCTTATGGCATCCTGATGTCCGGCCTCGCCTTCCAGAAGAACATACTGTATCTTGCCATCACCGTTGCGATCCACTTCGCTGTGCTTCTTTATATAACTTGCCGCAATCTCACCCTGCATATCACCAGATTCTTTTGCGTCACAGCCAACATAGTAGAGCTTTTCCCACTGCATCAGGTCATCACGCACCGGCTCTCTGTTGAAAAAGATCACTGGTATATCACTCTGCCTTGCAGACTTGATGATATTTGCCGGTGCGGTTCTGTCTACAAGATTCACACACAGCACATCGCAGCCTGCATCTATCATCTCATCAACTATCTCGTCCTGCTCACGCTGATCATTATCACCGCTTCTCACCGATACTATCACATTCATATTTGTGGTCTCCATAGTCTTAAGATTGGATTTCACCTTTTCGACCATGGCATTTATGAATGGATCATCTGCTGTATAAGTGACCACCCCGACTCTCATGGTTTTGTTTGATTTTTTATTGCTGTTGCCGCAGCCCATAAACGAGACTATCATCGCAGCCGCCAGCAAAAGCACATATATTTTTCTTAGTTTCTGTCTACTCATATGAATATAAAAACCTCTCTACATCTTCGGAGAACAAATCGTCACTGTATATTATCTTTATGCCCTCCTCCCGACTCTTCATCGTATACAACCTGCTGTTCAGACCTTTTACTACCTCTGTCACACTGGCATAGCCAACACCGTAGCCATCCGGAATAACAAGGCACTTTATCTTGCCCGCATCAAGCAGCGCCACAGATTTTACGCTGGTCCCCATTCCATATATCTGGGCGCCATTGTACATACCGTTATCCGCATTCTCTCCTATCTCATCGATCGCATATGTGTCCATCACAACCATGTAGTCCACCTTTCCCAGAATATCCACAATGCCACATATGTCCTGATTGCCACATCGGCTGTACACCCAGCTCACCTCGCATCCGGTTCCTTCTATCGCATCCATAAGTCCTGCTTTTCCGCTCACACTTCCCTCTGTCTGGGAATATCCGGTTATAATGCCTATGCTTTTGCCACGGAGTCCGTCCGCATCATTTGCCCTGATCTGTTCTCCAAGGGTATATCCTATCTTGTAGTTATCAGGTTTTATCGTAACAAATCCCGAGGCGCCATCTTCACTGTATGCATCCTGGGTTATAAGTACAAATGGCACATCGCCAAGCTGTCCCAGCATATCCGATGTATCCTCGCCCGGTGCAGGACAAATTATGAATGCATCTACATCATTTTCAAGCTGTTCATCTATTAGCTCCTTCTCATCCTGGGCTGACTCGATATCATCGGTGTTGCATATGATAAGATGGACATCATTGACATCTGCTGATTGTTTTAGTCCATTTATAAGTCCATCCCACCTCTTATCACCGGAATTTGAAAGTATGACCGCTACTCTTTTCTGAGGTACATTTTCCCGGAATATCTGATGTATAAAGAATCCGGCTATAACCACCAGAAACAGCTCCGCGATCAGAAAGGTTATCTTACTCTTCTTCATCTGTCACCATCCCCCTTCCAAAATCCTGCCTCTCAAGTCTCTCTCTGTTCTCCTCCGTATAAGGAATGGCTGGAATGTGAATGACAACCTTTGTTCCCTCGTCCGGCTCACTGTACACCTTTAATCCATATTCACTGCCAAACATCAGCTTTATCCTGGAGTGAACATTGATAACACCCACTCCGGAGCCATGCTTTGGCACCTTATTGTTGTCCACAAGGATGTTCCGGGCAACCTCCTCCGTCATACCCATGCCATTATCCTCAACTGAAATGTATATGTCGTCGCCCTTCTTCTCACCGCGGACAGTTATCTTGCCGCCATCGTCCTCATCCATGTTGCCCACACCGTAGTATATTGCATTTTCCAGGATTGGCTGCACGATAAGCTTAACTGTACAATAGTCATTTATCTCTTCGTCTATGATAAATTCTGTAGCAAATCTTTCTTTATATCTTACCTTCTGTATGTTCATGTAACTCGTGCTGTGCTGGATCTCATCCGCTATCCTTATGACGGTTCTGCCCTTTGACAGACTTATTCTGAGCAGCTTTGCAAGCTCAGATATCATAAATACTGCATCTGTATTTCTGTTCGCCTCCACCATCCATGTTATAGACTCCAGTGTATTATACAGAAAATGCGGATTGATCTGGCTCTGGAGAGCATCCATTTCACTCTTTCTCCGCTCATTCTGCTGTCTGATTATTTCCTGCATCAGAACCTCTATCTGCTCATAGGATTTCTTGACCGAATATCCCAGATGTCTTATCTCGGAGGATCCTCCAATATATATATCCGTGGTTCCACCTGTCTCATATGACTTTACTGATTCATTCAGCTTAAGTATAGGCTTTGAGATTTTCTTTGTTATGATCCTGTTCACCCACAAGAGCATCATAAGCAATATCACAACCGTAGTTATAATGTAATATCTGTACTGATTGATGCTGGCAGTCTGAACACTTTCCGGGACAACTCCTATGATCTTCCATCCAGTGTAGGCTATACTGCTGACAACAACATTTTCTTTGCCACCCGTCATCTTGATCTCATATGTACCGTCATCGTATACCGCTGCCTCTGTACTTTCCTCTGTGAAAAAGCCTCTGTCTATCTCTGCTCTTCGCGGATGGTATATGATATCTCCGTCACGGTTGCACAGATAATAATAAGTCTCACTTGAAGAATCATTGATCCTTGAAAGAGCCTCCTCGATCACGGAATACTTCATATCTATCAGAAGCACGCCGTTTACCGGCTTATCTCCATCATTGATATCAACAGAACGGCTGAGGGATATGACCCAATAATACCTGTTGGCGCCATCTTGAAACAGATCTTGTATATGAGGTGTAGAAAAGTGCATATTCTCTATATCTTCAGATGCATTCTTGTACCATTCCTGTTCCTCCACATTAACCTTATCCTTCTGCACCGCAACCGGCTCCGCAGCAACAAGCTTCCCGGAATTGTCGTACAACGCCATACTCTGCACTTTGTCAACATTCACCTCATATAAAAGGCTGAACTGTCTGCTGAACTCCTGACTGGAGATGTCATATTCCTGGATAATGTTATAATTCACTCCATTAGATATCTGTCTGATGCCTGCCAGGTCTGTATCCACTTTATCCACAGTACTCTCTATCATGCTTTCTGCATTCGAGACGGCAGTCTGCTTTATCGCAAGCTTGAATCTATTGTAAATAAGGAACCCCATAACAACAGTTGTGGTTATCGTCAGTCCTGTGAGCACCGCCATGATTATTGACTGTATGTCAAATCCTATAAATCTGCCATGATGAAACCAGCCTCGCAGCCTCGTGCGCAGAGAATATTTATTTTTCTGCTTTTTGCCCTGAGCACCCTTCTTTTTCTCTCTGATCTTCAAAACAATTCTACTCCCATTATTTTTTCTCTGCTCTACTTATTCCCCGTATGTTCAGTTCTGTACTTTGATGGCGACATTCCAAATCTCTTCTTGAACACGTAGCTGAAGTAATTTGCATCCTGATATCCCACCTGCTCTGCTATCTTATAGCTTTTCTCATTTGTCTCAAGTATGAGATTGGCTGCGTGATCCATCCTGTAATCCGTCAGATACGAGATAAATGACTTGCCTGTCTCCTTCTTGAACACCGATGAAAAATACGAATTGGACACACCAAGCTCTGAGCACACCGTATCCAGCGACAGATCGGGCTCCATATACCTGCCAACTATCATATTCTGGGCATCCGTTACCATTCTTCTGGATGTGTTATTTCTGGCATTTTTCAATTCCTCGCTGATCGCCATAGATGTGTCTATGAGCCATGCTGTGAGTGTGACTTCATCCATCTCCGGAACCTTCTCATATGGGTTACTGATTCCACCTGAAAAATTGTCAAAATCTATAAAATTATTTGCGCAGAATCTGTAGAATGTTCCTACCATCTCCATGAGCGTCAGCTTGTACCTGTTCATGGTCTGTGCAGATCTGTGCAGCTTCTCTATCTCATCATGTACTGCGCCCTCAATGGCATCTCTTTTGCCAAGATATATTGACTTGATAAGCTCATGCATATTTGCATCTTCATACTGTACTGCTGCCTTCTGCTCCTTCGGTGCGATCTCAGCAATATTTATAGCCCTCTGGGTTCCGTATAAAACCCTGTATGATACAGCTTCCCTGGCACCCTCATACGAATTGTTGATATTCAGAAGACTGTCGCACACTCTGCCAATACCGGCAGTCACCACGGCGCCCATGACTCGGTAAGCCCATCTGCAGAATCTGTCACAGGCATCCGTCAGCTCTGACATGGCATCCTCCGAGGCTATCTCGATGATTAGCACTGTGTTGCCCAAGTATGTAAACACCTGGCATGTCCATGTATCAGCAATTCTGTCCTTGATCTGCTGTTCCACCGACATTGACAACAGAAGTGGGTTCATTCCATCTGGAACGTGATGCTCCGATGTATGAAAAACCGCGCAGCAATAAAGCGGTCCCTTCATATCGATCTGGTATGCTGCAAGGAATTTCTCATAATCCGACTCGCTCACTCTGCCCTCTATCAGGGATACAAACAGATTTGTCTGAAGAACAGGCAGAGATGCATTGAAATAATTTGCAAGCTTTTCCACATTCAGCTTTTCCTCCCTCTCCTTGTCCAGAGAGTTCTTGACCCTCTTCAGGCAGTCTGAAAGTTCTAAGGCATTTATAGGCTTGAGCATGTACTCCTCTATCTCAAGGTGCACTGCCTCCTTGGCATACTCAAACTCATCAAATCCTGTAAATATGATGATGTGTATATTCTGATAATCATTGTTAAGTCTCCTGGACAGTTCGAGGCCGTCCATGTATGGCATCTTGATGTCCGTTATGACCACATCCGGCTGCAGCTTCTCCACCAGTTCAAGAGCCTTAACACCGTTGTTGGCACTGCCCACAACATCAAATCCGAGCATATCCCAGTGGATCTTTCTCTCTATAACATCTATAACCTCTTCCTCGTCATCGACAAGGATAACCTTGTATTTATCCATCTAACAGAAATCCTTTCTATATATCAAATGCCACCCGGTTCACCGGTCTTTTCCAGCAGTGTAATTATATCAAATACCGCAGAGAATATCTGTACTTTTATTATTATTTCTTCATCTATACCGTCAAGAAATTTTCCTCACCTGTCCGTGACTCGAAACCTTGCCTGTTTCCAGCTGAGGATCCAGCTTGTTTCCGGCTGAACATCTTGCCCTCCCGTAATCTGGAATATTTTCTCTATCTCCAACAAAATAGCTGCTGTAGGATAAAATTGTAACTCCCCCCCACATATAACCCTTGCAGGAAAATAGAGCGAAGGAAGCGGAACACTGGCCCAAGATTTTACAATATATAAATATCTCCACAGCCCAGCCTTCCTTGCATGCGCCTGCCACTTTTATGCATGCCACCTAATCGATAGCTAGACGCGACTGATAATTTCTTCTCCTTCCACCACGAACAGCTGTATCTGCCCGGCTGCATGCATGGCTGCATTTATATACTGCGACATCGATAGTGAACACGACTGAGCTTCAGCGCTTTTTGCCACTGCGGAGACCGCATTGCCCTTATCGCGGTCAAAGCAGTGTGCAGATAAAAGCAAGCTGAAGTGAGGGAAGGGGAACGTGATGCCACAGTATATAAATGCAGCCATCATCAGCCGGGCAGATACAGCTTCCGTTAGCACAGCCGCACAGAAGGCGTCCGCCAATCCACATGCCTTGCGTCATGCGTGCACTTCGTGCACTTCACAAGGAATCCTCCCGCTTATGCGGGCCCCTCCTTATGAAAAAAACCGCTCAATCCATCCTGTAGACGATCCGAGCGGCTTTTTATATAAAGGTTTTGTGAGAGTTAAATTTGTTGTTCCTTACTTCTTCTGTACATACTTGAGACAGTCAAGAGTTACAGCGGCAAGGATGATGATACCTTCGAATATGAACTGAAGGTTTGTATCAATACCAAGAATGGTAAGTGAGTAGGTAAGTGATGTGAAGATAAGAACACCAGTTACAACACCGGAGATCTTACCGATACCACCTGTGAATGAAACACCACCAACAACGCAGGCTGCTATGGCGTCCATATCCCAGCCCTGTCCATAAGCTGCACTACCTGAACCAACCATTCTGTTACACTCAAGCCATGATCCGAATCCGTAAAGGATACCGGCAAGGATGAATGCGCCAAGTGTTACCTTGAAAACTGATATACCTGAAACTGCTGCTGCCTCTGGGTTTCCACCTACAGCGTACAGATTCTTACCAAATGTAGTCTTGTTCCAGATGAACCATACTACTACGATTGCAACTACTGCCCAAATGATAATAGTTGGGAAGTTTCCTATTGTTGGGATGAACATATTTGGTATTGCTGAATCAATAGCACCAAACGAAACACCCTTTGTCGCATATGTTACAAGTCCGAAGATGATCAGCATGTTCGCCATTGTTGAAATGAACGGATGCATCTTGTACTTCGCCATGAAGAAACCTGCAATACTTGAAAATACTGTTGTGAGGATAATACATGCAACAAGTGCAAATAGTGCTTTTCCTACAACCGGCATACTTGAGAAATCAAATATGTGTCCAAACACACCACCTGTATTTGCACCATTGTGCATGATAATGGTAGCTGTAACCATACCCATACCAACCATACGTCCAATCGAAAGATCGGTACCGGTCAGGAGGATAAGTCCCGCAACGCCGAGTGCCAGGAACATTCTAGGTGATGCCTGCTGAAGTATGTTCAGTATATTGGTAACTGTGAGGAGCTGTGTGTTCTTCACAATTGGAGTGATGATACAAAGTGCAATGAATATCAACACGATTACTATATACAGACCGTTCTTGTAAAGGAACTGTGTTGTGTTGAATGTGTACTTGTAATTCTCAAATTTCTGTGCTCTGCTCTGCATGAATGTGTACTTGGACATTCTAAGGAGATCTATCAGATGATACTTGTGTGAAAATGCATCATGCTTTCTGTCCTTAATCTCCTGAAGTCTTGACTCATGTGTCATCTGTGCATCAAAGAGCTTGTTCTTGTATACATATTTCTCGTCCTTGATCTCCTCCGGATCAGAGAGTTTTGCAAGTGTCTGCTCATGCTCTGTCTTGAGTGTTGCCTTTACTCTCTCATAGGACTCATTTTCTGCTGCCTTCTCAGTCTCGCAGCTTGCCACTACTTTGCTGTAGTACTCGCTGTCATAATGCTCCTTAAGGTATCCCTCTGCGTCAGCGATAAGCTTTGCAACCTTATCCTTATTGGCTGCCTCAACTGCCTTTGCCTTCTCCAGGGCTGCCTTATCCTTTGCGATTATGCTATCCTTTTCTTCCTTTGATAAATTCTTATCTTCCTTTGCGATAGCTATATGGTTCTTCAAACTACGAACCTTGTCAGATCCATCAACTCGAAGTTCATCGATCTGAGCCTGTATCTTTCCAACATATTCATCAATCGGCTTGAGGAGTTTTTCCTCTGCATCAGCCGAAAGGATCATATTTTTATCTGCCATATCCATGCTCCTCTCTATTACAAATATTTAGCACTAAGTCTTAACAATTCTTCCTGATTAGTCTCCTTGGTATTTACAATTCCGGCAAGGTGTCCATTTGACATAACACCTATACGGTTTGTGATACCCAGGATCTCCGGCATCTCAGAGGAGACAACTATGATAGTCTTGCCCTGCTTTGCCATGTTGATTATAAGTTCATATATTTCATACTTGGCTCCTACATCGATACCTCTTGTAGGATCATCCATCATGAATACATTTGGTGAACGCTCAAGCCATTTTCCGAAGATAACCTTCTGCTGATTACCACCGGACAGGTTGGCGATCATATCGTCAGGTCCCATACACTTGGTGTGCATGACCTTGATCTCCTCAGCTGTGGCACGAACCATGCTGTCATGTGACAGTGCCACGCCGCTCTTGTAGTGGTTCATATTTGCAATGGTGGTATTGAAGGTGATATCTGCCTTGAGGAAGAGACCATTTGCCTTTCTCTCCTCAGTGATGAGGGCAAATCCGTGATCCATAGCATCCTTTGGACCGGTGAAGTTCATGATCTTGCCACCATACATTACATTTCCTGCTGCTCTTGTACGAATACCAAATATAGTTTCAAGAAGCTCTGTACGTCCTGCACCGACCAGACCATACAGACCAAATATTTCTCCCTTTTTCACATCAAAGCTTATATCCTGAAGCTTAGGTGCATATTTCGTAGATAAATGCTCTACCTTTAAAACCACCTCACCCGGAGTGTTGTCTACCGGAGGGAAACGGTTATCCAGTGACCGTCCAACCATAGCGGAAATCAATTCATTCATATTGGTATCCTTACAGTTCTTGGTCATCACCAGCGCACCATCACGAAGAACGGAAATCTGATCACAAATCTCAAATACCTCATCCATCTTATGAGAAATGTAAATCAGTGAAATTCCCTGTTCCCGAAGCTGCCGCATCATCTTAAACAGCTTTTCAACCTCAGGTGCGGTAAGGGATGAGGTTGGCTCATCCAGAACAATTACCTTGGAATTATAGGAAATTGCCTTTGCAATTTCACACATCTGTCTCTTTGAAACAGACATTTTCTTCATTGGCTGCGAAAGATTTACCGTAATTCCAAGCTTACGGAATAAATCGGAAGCCTCTTTTTTCATTCTTCCTTCATCTACCACTCCTAAGGAATTCTTAGGGTAGCGTCCAAGGAACAGATTATCAATTACATTTCTTTCCAGACACTGGTTCAATTCCTGATGAACCATTGCCACACCGTTTTCCAAAGCATCCTTCGGCCCGGTGAAGTTTATCTCTTTTCCATCCAGAATTATTGTGCCCTCGTCTTTCTGATACGTACCAAAAAGACATTTCATCATTGTCGACTTACCGGCACCATTCTCACCCATAAGACCCATAATTGAGCCCTTCTTCACATCCAGATCAATATGCTTTAAAACCTTATTTCTTCCGAATGATTTGCTCATGCCGCGGATCGACAAGATGATATCCTTCTTATCTTCTGCCATATCCTTACTCCTTTTAGAAAAAGAGGGTGTCAGGAGGTCCCGACACCCTCAGACCTTTTGCTAACAAGAAATCTCTATCATCTTACTGCTGAAGGAGAGATGTATAAGATGTTGCATTATCTGTTTTAACCATATTTATAGCGAATGCCATAGCCGTCGAGCGGGAGATCCAGCGTTGCTGCGGAATCCAGGAAGCATGCAGCCAGACGTCCCAAGCCGCCGTTGCCCAGGGAAGCATCCTCTACTTCTTCCATGTCGGACAGCTTGAGACCGCGCTCGTTAAACAGCTTTTCTACTTCATCGTAAATACCAAGGCAAAGCAAATTGTTATAGATTGCACGGCCAATCAAAAATTCTGCGGACATATAATATGCATGGCGTGCTTCTCTGTGCAGCTTCTGGCTTTCCTTCCACGGAGTGGCGATCTGTGCCATAATTGCTTTGGAAAGAGCATGATGAATATCCTGTGCATTGGCCTCGTTGAGATCCTTGCAGCGGTCACTCTTCAGGTATACTTCCATCTCT
>ENA-OPRX01000005-OPRX01000005.1-human-gut-metagenome-genome-assembly--contig:-NODE-5-length-176842-cov-12.483305_pt1 | contig 176842 bp, 165 predicted proteins | sample MGYA00241450_ERZ501892 | MGnify/ENA primary metagenome ERZ501892 (study PRJEB25962, sample SAMEA2042223) | human gut metagenome | biome: human gut; feature: human-associated habitat; material: faeces...
GGCAAACGTCCATGCCTCGCCGTCGCGCGAAAGCCCCATCGGCGTATTGGGCTTGCAGCCGGGATTGCCGTTATAATTGACGCAGGGGATCAGATATTTCGCGGGTGCAAACGCCGTGCGGATCTCGAGAATGTCCTTGAAGCAGAGCGTTCCCACGCCGATATTTTCGATCACGCGGTCGATGCGGAAAAGTCCGCCGCCGAGATCGGCGACCGTATCGGTCACGCGCAGTCCGTGCCCGGCGGAAACCATGGTATGCCCGTCAGCTGCCGCGTCCAGTGTGCGGACCTTGCCGCCGAGTTCAATCTTTGCGGGTGCGAAGTGCAGTACGGCATCTCCGCCGCCTGTGAGCGAAAAACCGCGTCCGGTATAAAAAACAGAAAGCATAGTGTTGTCCTTTCGGTGTCTTTTTCTATAATTTATCATACCGCACGGCGAATTGCAATGCAAGAATCGGTTGCAAAAGTGTGGTTTTTATGGTATACTGTAGATAGTTTTAAGAACGTTTCGGTGCGGTGTAAAATTCCGCGCCGTTTTTGCGAAAAATCGGGAGGGATCGAATGCAGCTCATCATTGCCGAAAAGCCGAGCCTTGCGCGCAACATTGCCGCGGCAGTCGGCGGCATGCAAAAGCGGAACGGCTATTTTGAGGGTGTTACCACCCGGCAGGCTGCGGAGCATTTTGGAATCCGGGTGGGACGAAACGGGATGTGTGTCTGCCCCTTCCATGCTGATAAAAACCCCAGCATGAAGGTTGACCGGCGCTTTCACTGTTTCGGCTGTCAGGCAGACGGGGATGTGATTGACTTTGTTTCCCGTCTGGAAGCTGTCAGTCCGAAGGAAGCCGCCCTCATGCTGGCGCAGGAGTTCTCCATCCCCTATGAGGACAGGGAACCACCCGGCAGGAGAAAACCCAAACCCCGGCAGGAAACCCCGGAACAGCGGTTTTGCCGCATGGAGCGTTACTGCTTCCGGGTGCTGTCCGATTATTACCATCTTCTGCGCCGCTGGAAACGGGACTATGCCCCTAAGATGCCGGAAGAAGCATGGCACCCGCTTTTTGTGGAAGCCTTGCAGAAGCAATCCCATGTGGAATATCTGCTGGATGTGCTGCTCTCCCCGGATATGGAGGAACGGGCAGTCCTTATCGTTGACTATGGAAAGGAAGTGAGCAATCTTGAAAGACGAATGGCAGAGCTTGCCGCCCAAGATACGGCAGGCCGCAGAACAGACCATACAAGAAGCAGCCCCGCCCCGGAGCATTGAGGAAGTAAAGGCCATGCTGGAAAGCACCGAGAAAGGCAGCGTCCGCAACAGTATCCGCAACTGCCTGACCGTCTTTCAGAATGACCCGCTGCTTTCCGGGGCAATCGCAAAAAATCTGCTGACCGAGCGAGTGGACATTGTAAAGCCCATCGGCTACCACCGCATCGGCACCGCCATCACGGACACGGATATGAACTATCTGCTCCTGTATCTGGAAGAAACCTATGGGCTTACCAGTGAGAAAAAGATTACCGCCGCCATCGGGATTGTTGCCAATGAAAACGGCTACCACCCCGTCCGGGACTACCTGAACGGCCTTTCATGGGATGGGCAGGAGCGTATCCGCTATTGCCTGCGCCACTTTCTGGGAGCCGACACCGACCAGTACACCTATGAAGCCCTGCGGCTGTTCCTGCTGGGAGCCATCCACCGGGCATTTTGCCCCGGCTGTAAATTTGAAGTCATGCTCTGTCTGGTGGGCGGTCAGGGAGCCGGGAAATCCACCTTTTTCCGGCTGCTGGCAGTAAAAGACGAGTGGTTTTCCGATGATTTGCGGAAGCTGGATGATGATAACGTGTACCGCAAGCTGCAAGGCCACTGGATTATCGAGATGTCGGAGATGATTGCCACCGCCAATGCCAAGAGCATTGAGGAAATCAAGTCATTTTTAAGCCGACAGAAGGAGGTCTATAAAATCCCATACGAAACCCACCCGGAGGACAGGCTGCGGCAATGTGTGTTCGGCGGCACTTCCAATGCCCTTGACTTCCTGCCCCTTGACCGTTCCGGCAACCGGCGCTTCCTGCCGGTCATGGTGTACCCGGAACAGGCCGAGGTTCACATTTTGGAGGACGAAGCCGCTTCCAGAGCCTATCTTGCACAGGTCTGGGCAGAAGCCATGACGGTTTACCGCAGCGGGGATTTTAAGCTGTCTTTCAGCCCGGAAATGGTGCGCTATCTCAAAGAACACCAGCGGGATTTCATGCCGGAGGACACCAAGGCCGGGATGATACAGGCATACCTTGACCGCTATACCGGCGGCATGGTGTGTTCCAAGCAGCTTTTCAAGGAAGCCCTGAACCACCCCTTTGACGAGCCGAAGCAATGGGAAATCCGGGAAGTCAACGACATCATGAACCATTGCGTGACGGGCTGGAATTACTTTTCCAACCCCCGTGTGTTCCCGGAATACGGCAGGCAAAAGGGCTGGGAGCGTGAAACGAAAGCAACGGACATCAGCAACGGAGCTGAAAAAATCCCGGAAGGATTTGAGGAAGTCACGGAACAGATGGAGCTTCCCTTCTGAAAAATGCAGCCGGTTGCCGACCCTGTTGCACTCCCGTTGCCGAGCCGGTTGCCGGGAAACCCCCCGTAACTGCGGGCTTTTCCCCTTATCAGCAACCAAAACAACAGAAAAATAAAAGAAAATAAAAATAAGAGCCAAACTGCCAGACAGAGATAGTTTTCAGGTTTTTTGAAGCCCGTTGCCGGACTTCGTTGCCGACCTTCTCCTTGTCTGGCTTATTCTATTATGGAGGATAACTGCCTATGGCAAAAACGAAAACAGAGATTCATGTTACCACAGTTTTTGACGGCGAACTGGACGCCACAGACGTCTTTGTGAGCCTGATTGCCCAAAAATATGGGCAGAATACCAGCAAAGAAAATCTTGCGAAAACACAAGATTTAGAGTATAATAAGGATGAGGTTCAGAAGAACCGTGTTCCGTCTGGATTGTGCGGGTAAACGGTTATGATGAACGGATATGAATATACAGACATGGACGCAATACTGGCAGGCAGCTTCCGGGCAGCCATCTATTGCAGGCTTTCCAAAGACGATGACCTTGACGGGGAGAGCGCCAGTATTGCCAACCAGCGGGATATGCTGGAAAAATACTGCGAAAAGCAGGGATGGGAGGTTGTGGCAGTCTATCAGGACGATGGCTACACGGGGCTGAACATGGAGCGCCCCGACCTGAAACGGATGCTCAAAGCCATCGAGCGCAGGCAGATAAACCTTGTCATAACGAAAGATTTATCGAGGTTGGGCAGAAATTATTTGCAGACCGGCACACTCATTGAGGACTTCTTTCCCCGCCACGGCGTCCGCTATATCGCCATGAATGACGGTATCGACACCATGCGGGAGAATAACGACATTGCGCCGTTCAAGAACATCCTCAACGAGATGTACAGCAAGGATATTTCCAAGAAGGTACATTCCTCTTACCTTCTGAAAGCCCAGCAAGGCCAGTTTACCGGCTGTATCGCCCCTTTCGGGTATCAGAAAGACCCGGAGGACAAAAACCATCTGCTGGTGGACGAGGAAACCGCCCCCATTGTCCGGCAAATCTTCCGCTGGGCGCTGGAAGGACACGGCCCGAACTTTATCCGGCGCAGGCTGGAAGAACAGAAGGTGCCTTGCCCTACATGGTGGAACCGGGAACGGGGCTTCCGCAATGTCCGCACTAAATGGGAAAAGAAAGACCCGGTAAACGGGCGGTATATGTGGGATTTTTCGGTAATCAAGGACATCCTGATGAATCCCGTCTATACCGGGGCTATCGCTTCCCAGAAGAAGGACTACCGCTTCAAAATCGGCACCATCGGGGAAAAAAAGCCGCAGGACTGGATTGTGGTGGAGGAACGGCATGAGCCGATTGTTGACCGCAAGAGCTTTGACATCGTGCAGGACAAGCTGAAATCCCGGCAGCGTTCCCGCCAGACCGGGGAAATCAGCCTGTTTGCGGGGCTTCTCAAATGTGGCGAGTGTGGGAAATCACTGACTATCCGCTACACCAACGACAAGCACCCGAAGCAGATTTATTCCTGTAAGACCTATAATGCCTATGGGAAACAGCACTGTACCCAGCACCGTGTGGAGTACGAAACCCTTTACCGCCTTGTGCTGAACAAAATCCGGGAATGTGCGAAGGCCGCCCTGATGGACGGGGAAGCTGTTGCCGGACGGCTTACCAACACCTGTGAAGCCGAGCAGAAAGGCCAGCGGGAAGCGTTGGAGCGTTCCCTGACGAAGCACGAGGAACGGATTGAGGTACTGGAAAAAATGGTGCTGCGGCTCTATGAGGACATGGTTGCCGGACGTATCAGCGAAGCAAACTTCAATCTCATGCTGGATAAGACGCAGAAGGAACAGGCTGAACTAAAGGAACGGGTTGAACAGGGGCGCAGGAAGCTGGCTGATGAAATCCGCCTTGCCGTGGACGCCAAGCAATGGGTGGACGCCATTCAGGAATACGCCGACATCACGGAGCTGGACGCTGCCACCCTCAACCGTCTGATTAAAGAAATCGTTGTCCATGAACACATCGACAGCGATAAGACACGACACATTTCTATTGAAATTCATTTTAATCTCAAACCCATCCCGGAGGTGGAACAGGTCACGGCCTGACCTGTTCCCGCCGGGGCGGTTCTAAAAAAATTCCATAAATTTCTTGACACGCCGCCGCCCGCCATCGAGCAGAGTTTTACACCTATTTTGGTATGAAACAGCTCATGGCGGGCGGCGGTGTCGTTCTGATCGGCCTTCAGCTTATCCCTCTGCTGTCCGGGCTGTTCAGCTAAATGTCACCCGTTGTCCCTTTTTCCAGAAAAGGAGCTGATGTATGGACTTTATCATCGACGCAATCGTTGAATGGCTGAAAGGTCTGCTCGTCGATGGTATCATGGGAAATCTGGACGGCCTTTTCGATAACGTCAATCAGAGCGTTGGCGAAATCGCCACACAGGTAGGCACGACCCCGGCGGACTGGAACGCCGGGGTCTTTTCCATGATACGACAGATCTCCGAAACTGCCATTCTGCCAATCGCCGGGGTCATCCTCACTTTTGTTATGACCTATGAACTGATACAGATGCTCATAGAACGCAACAACCTCCATGAAGTTGACACATGGATGTTTTTTAAGTGGGTGTTCAAAACCTTTGTGGCTGTGATGATCCTGACGAATACCTTCAATATCGTGCTGGCGGTCTTTGATGTGAGCCAGCATGTGATCCAGCAATCAGCGGGCATTATCCAGAACGGGACAGAAATCACGCCGGATGTGCTGGACAGTCTGCGGACAGAGCTTGAGGCGATGGAGTTAGGCCCTCTGTTCGGACTCTGGCTCCAGTCCTTCCTGATCCAGCTTACCATGATTGCCTTAAACATCGTGATTTTCGTCATCGTATATGGCCGTATGATTGAAATTTATTTACTCACAAGTTTAGCGCCTATCCCGTTTGCCACAGTCCCCAACAGGGAAACCGGACACATGGGGCAGAACTATTTCCGCTCCCTCTTTGCGGTGGGCTTTCAAGGTCTATTGATCTTAGTCTGTGTCGCCATCTATGCGGTGCTGATCCAGAGTATCGCCACCGACGGCGACCCCATCGGGGCGATCTGGGGATGCGTGGGATATACGGTGTTGCTGTGTTTTACCTTATTCAAAACAGGCAGTCTTGCAAAATCCATCTTCGGCTGCCATTAAGAGACTTCGGGCCATGCTGACCCGAAGCGGAAAGGAGAAATCCATGCAGGAAAAAACTGCGGGCGGAACACCAGCCGCCCCTATAAAGCTGGATGTAAGCGTGCGGGTCATCGAACCTGTGAAAAATCTCATGGGCTTTGCCAGCGTGAAATTCAATGACTGTTTTGTGGTGGAAAATCTGAAAATCGTCCAGGGCAGCAAGGGCCTCTTTCTTGGGATGCCCAGCCAGCCGGACGGCAAAGGCGGCTATCGGGATATGGCCTACCCTGTCACAAAGGAGTTCCGGGAACAGCTCAATACTGCTGTTCTGCAAGCCTATGAGGCAAAGCTGGAACAGATGGCGGAGCGCGGCTCTGTGGGGCGTGCGTCCATTAGCGACCAACTCAAAGCCGGAAAAGCGGCTGCCGAACAGGCAAAGGCAGGGCGGCCTCCGAAGGAAAAGCCCAGCCGCAGTGCAGAGCGTTGACCTCGGGCCATGCTGGCACGAAGCAGAAAGGAGGCGGGAACCACGCCACGCAAACGGACGGGCTATGACGCGGCCTGCTATTACGACGGAAAACTGCTGGGTCGCTGTACCAAAGCGGACAGCGACGCCTATACCCTGTTGATGAACGCCTGCGGCGGGGAGGCTGCCCGTGTTCTTCGGGAATATGCCTATTTTTCCCCGGAACTGAAAGCCATCTTAGAAAAGGCAGCACTCATGCAGGCAGACCGGAGACGGACGGGCGGAATGTTCCATGCGCCGAAAAGCTCCCCGTGGGGCGAGGTGCAGAATTGTGAAACCCTCTGTCCGGGGGTGTTTTTGGTATCTACCGCCAGCCACGGCGGAACGATGGTGGCAAACGAGGTAGCCGCCGTTCTCTCCCCAGCAGCCAAAAAATGCGGCTTCAAGGACAAGGGCTATATTTGCTATGAGGAGGACGCACAGGAAAGCGTAGTGCTCCGGGAGCTGCTGGACAAAAAGCTGTGGAAAATCCCTGACCGCATTAAGGACAAAGGACAGTTTGAAGAAAAACTCAATCAGTCCATCCGGCAGTATCACCCCGAATACTGGCGGGCAAGGCAGAGCGGACGAGAGGCCGCCGAAGCTGCCCGCAGCACAGCCCCGGCCAAAGAGGCCGCAAGATAACCTCGGGCCATGCTGGCCCGAAGCAATAAAGGAGGTGTACCAAAATGGCCTATGTGCCAGTACCAAAAGACCTTTCCAAAATCAAGACAAAGCTGGCCTTCAACCTAACGAAGCGCCAGCTTGTTTGTTTTTCCAGCGCGGCGGCGGTGGGCCTCCCGGCTTACCTGTTTTCCCGTGGCAGTATCGGGAACAGTGCCGCCATGTTCCTGATGATCGGCCTCATGCTCCCGTTCTTCTTTCTGGCTATGTATGAACGAGACGGTCTGCCGCTGGAAAAAGTGCTGAAAAACATCATCCGCACACGGTTCCTCTATCCCCGTGTGCGGCCTTACAAAACCGAAAACTTCTATGCGCTGCTTAGCGCCAGAAAGGAGGCGCAGCCGATTGCGAAACAGCAGAAGGGCCGGAAAGCCCGCAGGCAGAAAGCCTGAAAAGCAGGGCCTTACCGGCCTGTTCACGAAAGGAAAGAACATTCCCACCACCGCCCAGCAGACCCTCCCTTACCGGGAAATGTACCGGGACGGGGTGTGCCGGGTAGCGGACCGCTATTACACCAAAACCATTGAATACGAGGACATCAACTACCAGCTCGCACAGTCCGAAGATCAGGCGGCCATCTTTGACGGGTGGAGCGCCTGCCTCAACTACTTTGACAGCAGCCTTCCGTTCCAGCTTTCCTTCCTCAACCACCGGAGCCGCCCGGGCAGCCGGTACAGCGTGAACATCCCCATGCAGGACGATGATTACAACAGCGTCCGGTGTGAGTATGTGGAAATGCTGGAAAACCAGATCGCCAAAAGCAACAACGGCATTGTCCGCACAAAGCTCCTGACCTTCGGCGTGAATGTGGACGACCTTCCCACCGCCAGGGCAAGGCTGGAACGTGTAGAGGCGGACATTTGCGGGAACTTCAAAAAGCTGGGCGTCAAGTGCCGCTCCCTTTCGGGGCTGGAACGGCTGGAGCTTCTTCACGGGCAGCTCCACCCCGGCAGCGGCTCCCCCTTCCGGTTTTCATGGGATATGATCCCCAAAACCGGGCTTTCCACCAAAGACTTTATCGCCCCGGACAGCTTCGACTTCCGTTTCAGCCGTCTGTTCCGGGTGGGGACGACTTGGGGTGCCGCCTCCTACTTGCAGATTTTGGCCTCGGAGCTCTCGGACAAGCTGCTGGCGGAGCTTTTGGAAATGGATGCGGAAATGACCATCACTCTCCATATCCAAACCGTCGATCAGGCCGCCGCCGTAAAATCCATCAAGGCCAAAGTCTCCGACATTGACAAGATGAAGGTGGAGGAACAAAAGAAGGCAGCCCGGTCAGGGTACGACATGGACATACTTCCACCCGACCTTGTAACGTACAGCAACGACGCAAAGACCCTCTTGGAAGATTTACAGAGCCGGAATGAGCGAATGTTCCTTCTGACCTTCCTTGTGGTAAACATGGCCCCGACCCGCCGGGAGCTGGACAATGACCTGTTCACGGTGTCGGGTATCGTCCAGAAATACAACTGCACCTTGAAGCGGCTGGACTTCCAGCAGGAGGATGGTTTTCTTTCCAGCCTTCCGCTGGGCCATAACGGCATTGAGATCAAGCGCGGCATGACGACCAGCTCCACGGCCATTTTCGTTCCCTTTATGACGCAGGAGCTCCGCATGGATGGCGAAGCCGTCTATTACGGGCTCAACGCACTTTCCCATAACGTCATCATGGCAAACCGGAAAAAGCTCAAAAACCCCAACGGCCTGTTCCTCGGCGTGCCGGGCTCCGGCAAATCCTTTGCCGCAAAGCGGGAGCTTGTGAACGTGTTCCTTGCCACCCGTGACCGGATCATTGTGGTAGACCCGATGGGCGAATACTCGCCCCTTATCAAGCGGCTGGGCGGACAGGTCATCGAGATCGCCCCGGACAGCCCCCACCACATCAATCCGATGGACATTGACCTAAGCTTTGACGAGGAAAACCCGATGGCGCTGAAAGCCGACTTTATCCTGTCGCTGATGGAGCTGATCGTTGGCGGCAAGGATGGCTTGCAGCCGGTGGAGCGGACCGTCATTGACCGCTGTGTACGCCAGATGTACCGGGAACATTTGCAGGACCCGGAAACAAGCAAAATGCCGACCCTCCAAACCCTGTATGACCTGCTCTGTTCCCAGCCGGAGGGCGAGGCGGTACGGCTGGCAACTGCCCTTGAAATCTATGTGTCGGGTTCCCTTAACGTGTTCAACCATGAAACCAATGTGGACTTAAACCGCCGTCTGGTATGCCTTGACTTAAAAAAGCTGGGGGCCGGGCTTCGGACGATTGCCATGCTCATTATGCAGGACTTGGTAAACTCGCAGGTGTCCATGAATTTCCTCCGCGGTATCGCTACATGGTGCTACTTCGACGAGTTCCATGTGCTGCTCCGTGACCGGCTGACGGCAAGCTACTGTGTGGCGATCTGGAAAATGCTGCGAAAAAAAGGGTGCGTTCCCAGTGCTTTAACGCAGAACGTGAAGGATTTTCTGGCAAGCCCGGAGATCGAGAACATCTTTGAAAACTCGGACTTCCTTGTGCTGCTCTCGCAGGCACAGGGGGACCGGCAGATTTTAGCCAAACAGCTTGGGATCAGCCCCCACCAGCTTTCCTATGTGACCCATACCAATTCCGGCGAAGGGCTGCTGTTCTTCGGGAATACCACCATCCCGTTTGTTGACCGCTTCCCGCAGAATACCGAGCTGTACGCCATTATGACCACCCGCCCGGAGGACAAAAAACAGGAAATGAACCGGGCATAACGCACTTCGGGCCATGATGGCCCGAGGTTTGGAAAGGAGGGATACATCATCGGAAAGAAACCGGATAAACGGAATTTTCAAAGGCCGGGGCCGACGGAGGATACCGGGAGCAATCGCCCCGGACCGGCTGAACGGGAAGGGCCTTCCCCCGCACCATCCCGACGCCTGCGGTTTAAGGACGAGGATACCGGGCAGGACAGTCCTTCGGGCCATGATGGCCCGAAGTCCAAAAGCGGCAAGTTTCAAGAGGACAGACGGAAAAGCCGTCCCTCTGACCGCATGAGGCAGGAAGATGAAGCGGACGGGCCGCAGGATACCGGCAAGGCACAGGAGCCGGAGGGCTCCGCCGAGAAGGCCGGGAGCAAAAAGGACAAGTACCAGAAAGCACAGGCAAAAGCGGAACACGCCGGGGAAAAGCTGGGAAAGGCCCGGGAGAAACTGGACAAGACCGAGGCAAAACGGGCAGCGAAGAAGCCGCCGGGGCTTGCGAAGAAAGCTGTCCGGGGAGCCCGCACCGAAGCATGGTTTTATCTCCACAACAAAATCCACGAAGTTGAGCATGAAAATGTGGGTGTGGAAGGAGCCCATAAGTCGGAACTTGTGGCCGAGGCCGGAGCCCGGAAACTGACCCGGTATGCCAATCGGAGATACCGGGAACACCCGGCCCGGAAAGTGGCAAAGTGGGAACGGAAGGACATAAAAGCCCGGGCCAATGTGGATTTTCAAAAGATGGCCTCCGATCACCCGGAGCTTGCCAGCAATCCGCTTTCCCGTGTGCAGCAGAAATGGAAACTGAAACGCCGGTATTCCAAAGAAGCAAAGGCGGCTGCAAAACAGGGCGCAAAGGCCGCAACGAAAACCGCTGCCGCTTCGGGAACTGCGACCCGTCGGGCGGCGCAGTTTGTGACCCGTCATCCCGTGGCGGTGCTGGTCCTGCTCCTGCTGTTGCTGCTCTGTTTTCTTGTGTCGGCGGTAAGTTCCATCTTCCCCACGCTTGGCAGCGGCCTCGCCAATGCGTTATCCGGCACCTCCTACGCCTCGGAGGATACGGACCTGCTGGGGGTGGACGAGGACTACACAGCGCTGGAAAACGAGCTGGCGCAGACGGTAGCGAACATCGAAAGCACCCATCCCGGCTATGACGAGTACCGCTATTCCGTGGACGAGATCGGCCATAACCCCTATGAGCTGGCGTCCTATCTCTCGGCAAAGTACCATGTGTATTTCCGTGAACAGGTGCAGGACGAGCTGCGGGAGATTTTCGAGGCACAGTATGAACTGACCTTGACGGAGGAAGTCGAGATACGCTACCGCACCGAAACCAGCACCGACCCGGAGACCGGGGAAACCACCACCGAGGAAGTTCCCTATGAGTATTACATTCTCAATGTGACCCTCACAAACAAGACGCTGCCTGCCGTGATCCTGCCGGGGCTTAACGAACAGCAGCGGGAAATCTACACCGTTATGCAGCAGCTCAAAGGCAACAAACCCTATCTGTGGGAAGGGATTTACAACGGTGGCGAAGATACCGGCCCCAGCTATGAGATACCCGGCGAGGCGCTGGATGACCCGGCTTTTGCGGCGCTCATGGAAGAAGCCACAAAGTACATCGGCTGGCCCTATGTGTGGGGCGGCTCCAGCCCGTCCACCTCCTTTGACTGTTCGGGCTTTGTCTGCTGGGTGTACACGGCCAGCGGCGTCCACAACCTGCCCCGTACCACGGCGCAGGGCATTTACAACCAGTGTGCTATCATTTCTCCCTCCGAGGCAAAGCCCGGCGACATTATCTTTTTCACGGGAACCTATGACAGCCCCGGCCCTGTATCCCATGTGGGGATTTATGTGGGCGACGGGATGATGCTCCATTGTGGTTCGCCCATCCAATACGCAAACATCAATTCAAGCTACTGGCAGACACATTTCTATGCCTTCGGGCGTTTGTGAGCCAGAGGAAAGGAGTCCTTGCATGAACAAAATCGACAAGCTCGATAAGGAACTGGAAAAAGCCCGGGAGAAGGCCGCCGAATGGCAGGCCAAAATCCGGGATCTGGAAAAGCAGAAACAGGAGGAAGAAAACAGCCAGATCGTGCAGGCGGTGCGCTCCCTCAAACTGACGCCCGCCCAGCTTATGGCTTTTCTGAATGACCCCAAAAACAGCCTTACCGCTTCGGGCCATACTGACCCGAAGCCGGAGGCACCCGAAAAGGAGGACACGGCCCATGAAGAAAACTAAATTTCGCAGGCTGGCGGCGATGGCTGCCAGCCTTTTGTGTTGCCTGATCTTTACAGTCCCGGCTTATGCACAGAGCAGCGAGCCGCAGCCGGAGACAGTTCCCTCCCCGGCAGAAACCGAAGCAGAGCCGGAAACCCAGAACCCCTTTACCCCGGACGGGACGGGAACCGTGGTGGACAACGCCACCGACGAGGATGGAAAGGAGTTCTACACCATCACCACAGCAGACGAGAGCGTGTTTTATCTGGTGATCGACAAACAGAAAACCAGCGAGAACGTCTATTTCCTCAATACCGTTACCACAGACGACCTTCTGCCTCTTGCTGAACAGGGTAAGGAACCGCCCAAAGAAGTGACCCCTGAGCCAGAGCCAAAGCCCACCGAACCGGTGGAGGAAGTACCGGAACCCAAGCCGGAGAAAAAGGACAGCCCCCTTCTCTCTCTGCTCCTGATCGGTGCGGTGGTGCTGGCCGGCGGTGGAATTGGTTACTATTTCAAGATTTACAAGCCGAAGCATGAAGCCCCGGATTTGGAAGATGATTACTGCGAATATGAGGACGGGGAGCTGGAGGAGATCGCAGAGGAACCCGAGGACGAAGATACCCCGCCATGGGAGGAAGATACGGAGGAATGAGAATGAATTTTACAAGCAGCCCTTTTGAACGAATGATGAAGGAAGTACCGCACCCCGGCTGGGACAATGACGACCCTTGTAAGGGATGCCGTTATTACAAGGAGTGCAAAGGAAAGAAAAAACAGTGCCGGAAGAAGTTCCGGGCGCTGATCGTGGAGCCCCGCCCTTCGGGCCATCGTGGCCCGAAGTCATAAATGGACGCCCGGGAGCTGACCCGTGACGAGAAGAAGAAAATCCGCACTCTGGTCACGGGGATGTGCGCCAACTATGACCGGGAAAGCGGCCTGTGCCTTCCTCTTGACTGTGCCTGCTATATGCTGCACAAGTGCTGGACAGGGGCGTACTGCCGTTACTTCCGTGAGGCTGTCCTGCCCCTTAACCCGGAGCTTCAAGCGGCGCTGACAACGGAAGGCATCTCCCCGGAGTTGCGGGCCTGTGCGGTCTGCGGAAAGGCATTTTTGCCCGAGGGGCGTCAAGCCTACTGCTCCGACGCCTGCAAGGCCGAAGGGAACCGACGGAAAAGCCGGGAACGCATGAGGAAACTGCGGGAGAAAAGGCCGGGCGGCTGTTACGATTTGCCGCCTCCAAAGGCTTGACATTCCGGGCTTTTTTGAGGGTGTTTCCGGGGTGGGAATATCTTATTACATTCCTCCCCGGTCTGCCCTCTTATTTCGTAACATCCAGCACTTCGGGTCATGTTGGCCCGAGGCACAGAAAGGAGGAATCTCTTGGAGACAGTACAAGGATATGTGATTTTGAAAGCTGCCACCTTTGAAACCGGACACGGCTTTGCGCTGGGGCATAATCCGGGAGCGCCGAGCCCCTTTGTGACCTGGCAGTTTACCGAGGGGGAAAACGGCCATCGGGATTACTACTGGGGCCGCTATGGAACCAGTCAGGCGTGGGCGCAGAGGGACTTTGACCGCCGGGTGGACGACTATCAGCAGTTTTACCATGCGGCGGTCAAGCATACCGAGCTGGGACCGGAGGGCGTTTACCGCTATTATTCCACCCAGCGCCCCGTGGACATAGGAACTTACCCGAAGCTGCCGGATAACCAGCCTCTTTCCATCGTCAACTACGATGACGACAGGCGGCGTCCTGTGGCAGACGGCAGGCTGATGGCATGGGGCGAACTGACCTACGCAAAGCCGCTGACCGAAAAGCAGATGGAGGATTATGAGCTGAAACCAGCACCGGGCAATCCTGACCGGGTGCGCCCATCCATTACTGCCCGGCTCAAAGATGAAACCAGAGGGCAGGAACCCCCGAAGGAACCCGGCCAGAAGCGAAACCATAAAAACCATGAGGAACGATAAAGGAGGATCGCCATGCACGAAAAAGACAACTATCTGAAAACCGCCGAGCTCTCCACAGAGCAGAACTGCAACATGATCGACGGCGTACCCAACAATACGCCCATCCCACCCACGCCACCGGAGCTGGACGCAAAGCCGCTGGACAAGGTAAAGGAGCCCAAAGAGCGCCGGAAAGGCCGGGAGCTGGAACGCTGATGGAGAACCGCAAGCGGAATGTCCATCTGCACGTCATGGTAACGCCGGACGAGCTGGCAGCCATCCATGAACGGATGGCTGAGGTGGGCATTTCCAACGCTGGGGCTTATGTACGGAAAATGGCTCTGAATGGGTATATCCTGCACATCGACCTTGCGCCCGTAAAAGAGCTGATCTCTCTGCAACGGCGCTGTTCCAACAATCTCAATCAGGTTGCCATACACGCACACACCTATGGCGTGTACCCGGAGGAAATCGACGGATTGAAGCGGGACTATGAAAAGCTGTGGGGCGAGGTGTCAAAGGTGCTGCGGGAGCTTTCCGAGCTGGTGGCAAAGTAAGACGAGGGCGGCAGGTTCCGATGTTGGGACCTGCCGCCTTGTTCTTTTTACCATCTATATCTATGTTTCCGAAAATGTAATTCCCGAAGTCCAGCCTCTTTACAAATAGACGATAGAATTTTTAGTATTTCTTCTCGTGTAGAATTAAGCCATTCAGCAAGCTCACGATCATAGAAACAATAAGCGACATCTTCGCCTGTGCCATATGTCGAATAGGCTTTTTCCTTTTTGGCTATTTTCAATCGTCTGCGAATTGCTGTTAGCATATCAGTGATAGTATAGAGTTTTTCTCTCCATAAAGAGTTTTGGACAGAAGATTTTCCATCAGCCTGTTTTAATATGGAGCCATCACGAGTTCTTAGTACCCCTGTATTCAAGGCAATTAGCGTATCTTCAATCGCTTTATCAAAATCCTCCATTCGACCTTCTTGATAAATGTCATCTTGAAAGGCTGGACGATCAAAGCACTCCAAATAAAATTGGACAAGCTCTTTATCTTTTTCAAAGGCAGGTGTGGAAGAAGTAGTTTCGACTTCCAAAATTGCTGTCTGTTCTGCAAGCTGCTTCCAACTTTGTAGCAGTTCTTTAGGATAACGAGTAATATCCGTATCAATCAATTTAGAACAAGACTGGCATAACCAAATTCCATTTTCAAACGACTTTCTTTCTTCGGGTGTCATAGAAGCGTCATAGCGTGGACCGCCTTGAGCCGCTGCACAGATATGAGCTGCTACCCCTATATTTGTAATTTTTTCAGGATTGGTATTTGCCCCACAAGTCAACTTTCGGCAAGCAGGATTACTACATCTTCTACCAACCCGATTTGCCAGTAATTCCTTTGTTGCTGAAGTAAAGTCGTCTCTGCTGTTCCCCATGTTCATCACCTCGTCTAACCAAAATATTGATTTCATTATATCATAACTTTTTAGATAAAACCATCAAGCTTCGGGCCAGCATGATCCGAAGTTTTAGGACAGGATTCACTAATCTTTCGCAACATTTATGTCCCCGGGCAGGCATGATAAAATAGAGGTAGAAAGGATAGATAAAGGAGGTTTTGAAGATGAAGATACTGCTGAAAATATTGGTTGCTCCCTTTGCTTTGGCGCTGTCCCTTCTGGCGGCTCTGCTGGTGTTTCTGTTTGAGATTTGTGCCGTCCTGCTGACGATTGCCTCTGTGATCCTGGCGGTGCTGGGTGTCGCTCTTTTTTTCACGCCGATGCCCATAGGCGGGATTGTATTTCTGTTTCTTGCCTTCCTTCTTTCGCCGTATGGACTGCAAGCGGCGGCGGGCTCCCTTCTTTGGGCGCTGGACGGAGGCAAATCCGCTCTGTACCGGTTTCTGGCAAGTTAAGCAGCCTCGGGCCATACTGGCCCGAAGTCGGGGCGGTCTGAATGGGCCGCCCCTTTCTCATGGAAAGGAGGAATGATTTTTGGCTACCACAACTTTGTTACAGCGCCATGCGGGCGAAGGCGAAACGATTGCTGAGGCTATCCGGGATTGTCTGGACTATGGCAAGGACCCGGAGAAAACAGAAAGCGGAAAGTATATCTCCGCTTATGAATGTGATCCGGCCACCGTGGCGGACGAGTTCCTTTTGGCAAAGGCCAGCTATGCCGCTATGACGGGCCGGGAACAGAAGAAAGAAAATAATGTGCTGTGCTATCAGATACGACAATCCTTCTATCCGGGCGAGATCACCCCGAAGGAGGCGAACCGTATCGGCTATGAGCTGGCTATGCGCTGGACAAAGGGGCGGCACGCTTTTATCGTTACCACGCACACCGATAAGCAGCACATCCATTGTCACATTTATTACAACTCCACCACCCTTGACTGCACCCGGAAATTCCGAAATTTTTGGGGCTCCAGCTTCGCCCTTCGGCGGCTCTCTGACAGGCTGTGCCTTGAAAACGGGCTATCCATCGTGGAGAACCCGAAGCCCCGGAGCAAGGGCAAGTATCGGAACTATGGAGAGTGGCAGAAAGACCGGAAAGGGCCGCTTTCCTATCAGGACAGGCTGCGCCTTGCCATTGATACTGCGTTGGCGGAACGCCCCGCTGATTTGGACGAATTTCTCAATTTGATGAAGCGGGCCGGGTATGAGGTCAAGACGGTTCGGGGCGGCGGTATCAGCTTCCGGCTGACCGGGCAGGGACAGGAACGCTTCACCCGTCTGCGTGCCTCCACGCTGGGGGACGGCTACGACTTGCAAGATGTTCTGTCCGCCATTGAGGGCAAAGAAAAACGCCCCGGGCGCTCGGAGCGGAAAATCAGTCTGGCGGTGGATATTCAAGCAAAGCTGGCTGCCGGTAAGGGGCCGGGATATGAACGCTGGGCGAAGGTATTTAACATTAAGCAGATGGCCGCCGCTCTTGCTTATATACAGGACAATGGCCTGACCGATTATGAGCAGTTGGCACAGAAAGCCACCGAGGCAGCAGACCGTTTTCATACCATTTCCGAGCAGATCAAGCAGACGGAACAGGCCATGAAAACCAATGCCGGGCTAAAGGCCGCAACGGTTCAGTATGCCAAAACCCGTCCAGTCTTTGAGCAGTATAAGGCGACGAAGTACAGCCGGAAATTCCTTGCGGAGCATGAGGCCGACCTTGAACTGTACCGGGCTGCACAAGCGGAAATGCGCTCTCTGCTGGGCGGGGCGAAGCTCCCCAAAATGGATGTGCTGAAGGAAGAAGGCCGTAAGCTCACAGCAAAGAAAAAACAGCTCTATGGAGAATATCAAAAGGCACGACGGGATATGCAGGAGATCGTCACGATCAAAGCGAACATTGACACTCTGATGGGCTACACCGAACCGGGAAGAAAGCAGGAAAAGGAGCGTTAAGGTTATGAAAACAAGGAGCAAAGCGACGCTGACACATCGGGCCATGTTGGCCCGAAGATACGGGTTTGGGGCGAGCCCCAACAAGCCGCCTTTGTGCCACTTGTGGCCACAGAGGCATTGCTTGCCACTTAGCGGCAGCCCCTAAAATGGCGCAAAAAAACAGAGGCCCTTATTCTGGAACCTCCGTTTCTCTGGCTTTCTTAATGCCCTCGGCTGTGGCTTCTATCACGACAAGCTCTTTTTCATTCATGGAGTTTAGAAGCACATCAATATGCTTTCTGCAAGAGCTTGACCTTGCCCCTCCGTCCGCATGAATAAACTGGTCAACTGAAACGTCAAACATAGTAATGAGTTTAACAAAAAGGTCGAAGCTGGGATACTGACCTTTGTTCTCAATATTCATAATGGTACGGGAGTCACGGTCTACCAATTCCGCAACATAGGCTTGCGTCCAGCCCTTTTCTTCTCTGGCCCGTTTGAGAGCCGCCCCGAGGCCGTGAAAGTCAAACCTTCTTTCATTTTGGTTCATTCTCATATCACCCTATATCATTGTACATTTCGGGTTGGATTATGAGAATGTAATGAAATTTTACATAAAGTAGTATTTCATTTCATCAATGTGCAGCCTCCAACTTGTACTATTCGAGGTAAAGAACTATAATGTATTCTGTGGAGGCGCGAAATGGACTATATGACATTGAAAGGGGCCGCCGAAAAGTGGGGCGTGACACCTCGTAGGGCAAATTATTATTGTGCTGGTGGACGTATCCCCGGTGCTGTGAAAATGGCTGGTGTTTGGCTGATCCCTAAAGCTGCGGAAAAGCCGATTGATGGCCGGACAAAACAAGGGAGGTTGCTGAAACATGAATAGTGTTTTGATTATAGACGATGACAAGAAACTTTGTGCCTTGATGAAAAAATGTGTGGAACAAGAAAATTTATCTGCGGTAGTAGCACATGGCGGCTTAGAGGGTCTGAGGCTACTGGAAAAAAACAAGGATACCTGTTCACTAATTATTCTGGATGTGATGATGCCAGATATGAACGGGTTTCAAGTATTGCAGAAAATCCGAGAGAAAAACAATGTGCCGGTGCTGATGCTGACCGCCAAAAGCGACGAAGAAGATAAGGTTTCTGGTCTGCGGCTGGGAGCGGACGATTATCTGACAAAGCCGTTTGGAATTAACGAACTAATGGCTCGTGTCAATTCTCTAATCCGGCGCTATACCACCTTAAACCCTGTGACCGGAAACGAAGCCGCCACCATGCTTCTGAAAGATATGGTAATTGATAAAATCAACCGAACCGTAACGGTTCAAAATCTCCCGGTAGACTTGACCGGCAAAGAGTTTGATTTGCTTCTATTTTTGGCGTCCAACAAGGGTCGGGTCTTTACTAAAAAACAACTTTATACGCAGGTGTGGACAGAAGAATATGATTTTGACGACAATAACCTCATGGCATTTATCAGTAAACTGCGAAAAAAAATCGAGCCAAATCCAGAACAACCTTTTTATATTCAGACTGTCCGCGGTGTAGGGTATCGCTTTAACAAGGAGGCATGAGCATGGAAATTAACCTTTATCTATTGTTGTCCTTATTGATTGCTTTGCTGGTAATCAGCTATCTTTTGGGAAAACTTCACCGCGTCCGTGGTCAGCTTTTTCTTATTAGGGATGCCCTAAACGATATAAAAGCCGGGAATTTGAACCGCCGTGTATTGGTGCGGGAAAGCGACCTGACAAAACAAATCTGTTATGATATTAACGAGATTGCCATGAGCAGCCAATCTCGGCTTATACAGCAAAAGCAATCCGAACAGGCTTATAAACGGCTTATGACAAGCCTTTCCCATGATGTAAAAACCCCTCTTGCTTCTCTGGTTGGATATTTGGAGGCTGTGGAAAGCAAGATGGTAACAGGAGCTGAGAAGGAAGAATACATTCGGGTGGCTATGGAAAAAGCCCACCACCTGAAAGATTTTGTGACCGCCCTGTTTGAATGGGTGAAGCTGGATGCCGGGGAACAGATTTTTCATTTTGAGGTCTGCGACCTGAATGAGCTTTCCCGTGACATCATGGCTGATTGGGTGCCGCTGCTGGAAAACCACGATCTTAGCTATGAAATTGAGATACCCGAAACAGAATACATGACACGGGTTGACTCTACCGCCTACACTCGTATTCTCAATAATTTACTGCAAAATATTCTGACGCACAGTGATGCAAGCAAAGTTTTCCTGACCGTGACTGAAACTGAGCAGCAGGCAAAAATCGTTGTTGCTGATAACGGCAACGGGATTGCCGCCTCTGATCTCCCGCATATCTTTGAACGGATGTATCAATGCGATCACTCCCGTTCTGCCAAAGGGAACGGGCTGGGCCTTTCGATTGCCAAAGAGTTAGTCAGTATTCATAAAGGAACGATTACAGCCGCTAGTGTTCCCGGAAACGGAACAACCTTTATCATCATACTTCCGAAAGCTCTGTGATCCCACGGAGCTTTTTTTGAAAAAATTTTATCTCGGCAAGGTTATGGCAAGGTTTGCGTTTTATAATTGGAACCATGAAAGGAGGAAACCGTATGACGATTATTACAACTGAAATCCAGAAATGGAAACGGAATAAAATTGTCTGGTGCATTTTGGCTCTAACACTTCTGCTTGGAGCGTTTGCGATTGAAAGGGCTTGCAGCATTTCAAGGAGCAGTCCCTTTATGGATAGTTTTGGCGACCTTTACACACTGGCCTTTAAGAATCTGTCCAGCCTGTTTCTGCCGATTGTGCTGGGAATGTTTGCAACGACACTGTTTTTCGATGAACACAAAAATGACACGATGAAAGAACTGCTTATCATCCCTATTACAAAAGCACAGCTATACTTTTCAAAAGTCGCTGTGGTTATTCTGATGTCCGTAGGACTGTGCCTGATTACTTTTCTTTTGTGTGTTGTCGGTGGGCTGATTGCCGGAGGCTTTCCCGATCTGAACGCCCAAACACTGATGGACGCTGGTCTTTTGTATCTGGCAGGTGGTATTCTGATTCCCATAGCCATGCTTCCGATTGTGTTTCTTTCCACGCTGTCAAAGGGATATATCCTGCCCATTGGCGCAACGCTGCTTTATCTGATTCCCGTAGTCATTGCCCCGGCTTATCTTACGGGAATACACCCGCTGGCAAGCGTGATGGGGATTTATCCCCATATTTCCGAAGCGGCCGCAGCTATGGTAGAAAGCCTGATGCAAGGCGTTTTATTCAATACTTCGCCGCTTGTTTGTGTCGGTTCGCTGCTCTTGATCGGTGCTACATTTGCCGCCGCATCCGTAGTGGCTCTAAAAAAGCAATCTTACTGAAAGGAAAGACCTATGAAACGATTGAGTTGTTTATTACTCGGTATTCTGCTTGTTTTTTCTCTTTGTGCCTGCCAGCAGGCCGCTCCATCTTCCGGCGAGGCTCCCGACCAACAGGCCATTACGGAAGAAGCAACCGAATACTTTAACCAAATGATGGATGGAGATTTTGAAACTTTCTTCAATGCGTTGCCGCCGGGCGTACAGGACAATATTTCTGCGGAGACGATACAGGAAACATGGGAAGAAGAAGTCGATAAGCTGGGCGGGCTGCCGGAGAACACTTCCCCGGATGTGTCCTGCTATGTGCCGGAACACTCTGACCAAATCCGTGTTGAATTTGTCATTCCTTGTGACAAAGGCAATTTCAAAGTATTCATCAACTATTTCCCGGATGGCAGCCTTTACAACTATGTTATCTGGAAGAACGAAACAAAATGAGAAAGCGAGGCATTTTTATGAGTGATCTTGTGATTGAAACCAAAAAGCTGACAAAGATTTACGGGGAACAAACTGCCGTTAATTCTGTGAATCTTCATGTAAAACCGGGCCGGATTTATGGACTTTTAGGACGCAACGGAGCCGGTAAAACCACAATTATGAAAATGATTTTGGGCCTTACACCAATCACTTCCGGCGAAGTAGATGTGTTCGGACAGAACATCAAAGGCCATGAGAAACGCATTTATCCCCGTATTGGAGCCATCATCGAAACTCCCGGTTTTTATCCGAATCTGACCGGCACAGAAAACCTTGAAATTTTTGCGAAGTTACGAGGGACACCCCAGCCCAATGCCGTCAAGAACGTGCTGGAAGTTGTGGGATTGCCCTACAAGGACAAAAAGCTGTTCAGTAAGTATTCCCTCGGCATGAAGCAGCGCCTCGGTATTGCCAACGCTATTCTGCATGACCCGGAGCTTTTGATTTTGGACGAGCCGACCAATGGACTTGACCCTATCGGTATAGCCGAAGTGAGGAACTTTATTAAGAATTTAAGTGTGGAGCGTGGCAAAACCATCCTAATTTCCAGCCATATACTTTCCGAAATTTCACTGTTGGCAGATGACATAGGCATTATCGACCACGGGGTTCTGCTGGAAGAAAGCAGCATGGAAGAATTAGAAAAGAAAAATCGGAAATACATCCAGCTTCAAGTGTCGGATATTCCAAAAGCCTCTTTAATTTTGGAAAGGCAATTCCATGTGACCGATTATGCGGTGCAGGACGAACACAACCTGCGGCTTTATGACACCGCACTGGATATGGCGGCAATCAACAAGGCCCTTGTGGTGCAGGATGTAGCTGTTATCAGCTCCCAAATCTGCAATGATACCCTTGAGGATTATTTCAAACAGATCACAGGGGGAGAGGGAATTGCTTAAACTGATACAAGTTGAATTTCTAAAACTGCGCCGGAGAAAGTTTATCTGGCTCATGCTGCTGGCGGCGCTCTTTATGCCACTGGCTGCCGTATTTTACTTTTCAAGTGTCAAAGGAACCGGTGTGGACCCCATTATGTTTTACAAATGGACAGCGTTCAGCTATACCCCGTGGATCATCCTACCGGTAGTGCTGGGGATGTTGTGTACCATGCTGATGTATAACGAAAACCAGTATGATATGCTCAAACAGCTTTGGATTGTACCGGTCAATAAAATGGCATACTTTTTCAGCAAGTTTGCTGTGGTGCTGGTGTATTCCATTTGCTTTATGCTAGTTACCGCAACGGCGTCCATTCTGACCGGCATACTATCCGGTTATATTCCCTTTGACAGTGAAAGTGTCCTTTATCTTTTGCGGAAGTGTATGGAAATTTCTCTGTTGACCGCCTTTGCGATGTTACCAGTACTGGCGGTTGCCGCAGCGCAAAAGGGCTATATTCTCCCTGTTTGCCTGACGCTGATTTATACATTCCTCGGCTTTATCCTCTTGATGGTGAATATGTACCTACATCCGCTGTCCAGTATGACCGCTATTGTTATGTATGATATTCCGGGTGTTGTATTCGATCAGCCATTAAATATTCCAGCCGCATTTCTGTGTATTGGTGTATGGGCTGCTGCTTCGGCTGTATTGGCGAATGTGGCATTGGTTCGGAGAAAGTGAGGTGCAAAAAATGATGAAAGATTTGCTTTGGGCGGAGAGTCAGAAACTCCACCGTTCCAAAATACTCTGGATTGCTGGGTTTGCAACAGTCATGGTAGGGTTGATCGTCTTTGCACAGGGACAGTTTACATTCTATGACCGCCGATATATTGACGGGGCTGGATGGTTTATGACAGCGGCCCAATCCCTTGCTACCTTTTATGTTCTGCCTGCTGTAATTGCCCTATTGGGAAGTTATATGATTTGCCGGGAGGAACAGGAGGATACCTTAAAATCTCTGCGGCTCATTCCCGTAGATGAAGTGAAACTGACACTTGCCAAAATGATACTTGCCTTTGTGTTCAGCGTTCTGATTTACCTTTTACTTTTTGCAATTACCTTTCTTGTCGAGGCAGTTTTGCATTTAGAAGCACTTTCCGTTGGCCTTGTGTTAGAAAATCTGAAAATATATTTTCTGGATGGGGTAGGCGTATTCTTTGCAATTTCTCCTATTATCGCTCTGGTAGCGCGGATGAAAAAGGGGTATTGGCTGGCTCTGGTATTTGCAGAAATTTATTCGTTTGCTGGATTATTTGCGAGTATGTCCCAGCAGTTAAAGACGGTATATCCCATGACAGCCGTTTTCAATATCTCTGGTTATTATAATGCAAATATGTTTCAGGTTTTAATCGGCGTTGTAATTCTGATGGTTTGTGTGATTTTGTCATTGTTAATTTTGAAAGGATTGAACCGCAAGACTAAATAAATGCAATATATCTAATGATCTGCCGGACGACGGCAAAAGAAAAAAAGCCGTCGTAAAGCAGACACATTTTCACGCGCCTATGAAGCGGCGGCTTTGATTTTCAGAGCCGCCGTTTCTTTTCGTCTATCCTAAACCAACGACGACCTAACACCGTGTAAATCCACGGCGGCATATAGGAGGATTGCCGCCGTGTCTATTTTTGTCTTTTTTCACAGTACCCATGATCTGCACCAGCTAAAAAAAGCGTAGCTCCCCCTCCGGGTTATTCCGGCTATGTATGCGAAATTTGTTGGAACCTTAACTATCATGTCATTTCATGCGTCCGTGTGGCTTCATGCCGCCCGGGCGCTTTTGTGTTCTTATGGGGCTGCTTCGGGTCATGTTGGCCCGAAGTCATTCCCCGGTGCCGCTCCCCGCCGCCTTCGTTTCGGTCACTCGTCAACCAACAACCGAAACGGAGGTCAATATGGCTATTATCAATTTGCGGGACTATTACCCATTCTATACATCGGATTGCTTCATGGAAGTATCGGAAGAAGTTGCAGAAATGTTCAAAGAGTTTGATCGTAAAGAGGCTGCTTATCGGCTGCGTACATACCGCCACAAAGCCTACTATTCCCTTGATCGGGATGACGGGCTGGAGCATGAGGCTGTCTTTGTCGCTTTATCTCCCCATGAACTGTATGAGCGGAAAGTGACCATGCAGGAACTTCACGCAGCGATTACCAGTCTGCCAGACAAACAGGCAAAACGGATTTATGCCCATTTCATTCTCGGCATGACCAAACAGGACATTGCCCGGGCAGAGGGCGTCCATGAAAAAGTAGTTCGTGTCGCAATCGAGCGAGGTCTGCGTCGCTTAGAAAAAATTTTGAAAAATTCTTTGTAAGGCGTACCGATTTAGGCCGGAAAATGAAATGGCTTATGAGAGGTAAAACACTTCGGCTCACAATGGCCCGAGGTTCAGACAAGCCTCATGCAGATTGAAAATTGAATAAAAAGACACCCGGATACGAAGGGGAACGCGCTGTGTGACAGACCCGCCATGACCTCGGATTTCAGAGAATACAGTCTTTGTAAAACTGAGCGAGCGAACAGGTCCATGCCATAGGTGGGGCAAGGCTGGCTCCACCGGAACAGGCGCAGAACCCGGATACTTGCGTTTAGTCACAGTCCGAGCGTTGAAGCGGCCTTGCAAGCCGTGAGCCGTCGCAGGCAATGAGAACGCCTTGCCATCAGAATGGGGAGAGTTGAAATACTATGGGGCATGAAGCCTATGTCCGTCCGATGTGTCTGAAATGAAGTGAAAACCTATGGGGAGCCCCCGGCAATGCTGTCTGATGATAGGCCAACCGATCCGGCGTGGCTCCCCATCTTTTCAAAAGAGGAGCACTTTATGGGAAATGCGTTTGGAATGATCCCCGGCTTGGAACCGGACGAATGGAGCAATGACGCCTGCCGTGGTTATGTCATTATGGCAATGGAGAACTGCGGATTTTCAAAGAAGGATATACGGCGTGTTGTGGGGCAGCTTTATGAAGTATTCGACCTCAACAGCGTGGAGGATGCCAAAGAAAAGTACCTTTCCAGTCCTTACTGACCTCGGGCCACATTGACCCGAAGTGGAGAAAGCTCAAAGGGCGGCACCTGCTGGGTGCCGTCTTTTGACATTTCCCCACGGGACAAGTGGGAAAGGCTGGCATATACACGCACTTTCGCAAAGGAGGTTTTCAATGACGCAAGCTGTCACTTATGAACGAGAAACAAAGTCTGTCGCATTTCAAGGGAAGATCATTGTGCTGGAAAGCCTCACGCCGGTACTTCCCCCGAAGGAGAAAGAACAGCGCAAAAAAGAAATTGAGCGTTGTCTTTACGAGGTGTTCAGCAAATATGGAGACAGGTTTCCCTAATCATTCGCAACATTGTTGTCCGGGGCTGCTGATGGTATAATATAGTTGTAAGGTTGGTAGCTCCATTCCAACAAGGAAAGGAGCCCAATATGGAATTTATCAGAGAAGATTGTATTTACGCAAGACAGTCAGTAGACCGCAAGGACAGTATCAGCATTGAAAGTCAGATCGACTTTTGCAAGTATGAATTGAAAGGTGGGAGCTGCCGGGTATTCAAGGACAAAGGCTATTCCGGTAAGAACACGGACAGGCCGGAGTTTCAAAAGCTGCTGGGCGAGATCCGCAAGGGAAAGGTTCGGCGGGTCATCGTGTACAAGCTGGACCGTATAAGCCGCTCTATTCTGGACTTTGCAACGATGATGGAGCTGTTTCAAGAGTACGATGTGGAGTTTGTATCCTCCACGGAAAAGTTTGATACTTCGACCCCGATGGGCCGGGCCATGCTGAATATCTGCATTGTATTCGCCCAGCTTGAACGTGAAACAATTCAGAAGCGTGTCACAGACGCCTACTATTCACGGTGCCTGAAAGGCTTTCACATGAGCGGACAGGCACCATACGGTTATCAGTTGGAGCCTACTGTGGTAGAGGGTATCCGCACAAAGAAAATGGTTGCCGACCCCGTAGCCGCCGACCATGTTCGGCTGATGTTTGAAATGTACGCTGAACCGGAAACCTCCTTCGGAGATATTACCCGATACTTCGAGGAACATGACATAAAAATTTATGGCAAATCCATGTTCCGTACATTTCTTTCCCAGCTTTTAAGAAACCCCGTTTACGCACAGGCCGATTTGGAGCTGTACGAATTTTTCAAGAGTCAGGGCGCAGCGATTGTCAATGACGCTTCTGACTTTGCCGGAACAAACGGCTGCTATCTCTATCAGGGACGGGATGTGAAGGAGGACAAGGACAGGTGCTTAAAAGACCAGATACTTGTTATCGCTCCTCATGAAGCACTCATTTCCTCTGACACATGGCTGAAATGTCGGAAAAAACTTATGGCAAATACCACCTTCCAGCAGGGACGAAAACCGAAGAACACTTGGATGGCTGGAAAAATCAAGTGCGGTCATTGTGGGTATGCTCTGAAAGCCACCCATGTACCAAACAGCACCGGGTATTTCCGCTGTACCAAACGGACGGAAAATAAAGGCTGTCCGGGCTGCGGGAAAATCCGCAAAGAAGAATTTGAGCAATTCATTTTCTCGGCCATGCAGGAAAAGTTCAAAGATTTTCAGATACTCCACGGCAGGGAGGAAAAAGTCAATCCGAAACTGACAGCCTATCAAGTGGAACTGGCACAGGTGGAGGCAGAAATTGAAAAGCTGCTGGATACGCTGACCGGAGCCAATGCGACCTTGCTTGCCTACGCTAACAAAAAAATTGAAGAACTGGACACCCGACGCCAGACCATTTCAAAGGCAATCGCTGAATTGAGCGTTGAAACCATATCTCCCCAGCAGATAAAGAAGTTATCCTATTATCTCGACAACTGGGACAGCATAGATTTTGACGACAAAAGAAAAGCCGCCGATGGTTTGATCTCTACGATCAAGGCCACCAGCGACCGTGTTCAGATAGAGTGGAAAATCTGACATTTCCGCTCTATCGCCCCTCATTTCTATTTTATCTTGTTTGTACCCCTTGTACACCGATGTTTTGCTTTTTATATAAAATTATTTGTTTGGCGCGCTTATTAAAAAATGCGCGTTAGGCTTTTTGCATATCTTTTTCCGCTTTTGCCGTTTTGCTTTTAACAAGCATAAAGGCGGCAATCAGCACTGCGTAAATCGCAAACCAGCAGTAATAGGATTTGCTGATATGGTAGCCGTAAGACGCCAAAATGATAACGGAGCAAACCTTTCTTGCAAAATTAACGGCAAATGAAATGATTGCAAAATCGCAGATAAGCGCGGCGTTTTTGCCGCCGTAAATGTTGCAGATTATCATAAGCACAAATGCCGCGGCAATAAAAAATCCGGCGCCCAGCGCATAGGGCACCATCATGCTGCCCGTTTTGATATAGGCATATTTGGAAAGTGTTTCCGCAACAGACGCCGCAAAAGGAATAACAAGGAAAAGAGATGCAATAGGAAGCGCACGAAGCCTGTCTTCATTATCGCTTTGGGATTTGTAAAGTTTGTATACGGCATATAAAAAGAGCACAAGCGCTGCCTTGCGCACAAGGTAATAAACGCATGCGGCATCAAAATTAACGCTGCGCAGCATAACAATGTCCGGCGGCATTATTTTAAAGGCGAAAACGCCCGCCAAAATTCCCAAATAGGTGTTTTTGCTTTTGCTCAGCAGCAGAAAAACCGCCGCGGTTGCAAGCGTGAAAACAAATGCCTGAATAATTGCCGCGGTGTTGCCCCATTCCGTCAGTCGCTTAAATGCCTTTTCGGCGGCATAGCATATAAAAACTATCGCCATTGCCGCAAGCGGCATGGCCTCGGCTTTTGTGATTTTTGGCTTTTTCATAGGCGTTACCTCGCTCTTTTGCCGATTATCCGAACACGGCTTAATCGGCGCTTGAATTTATACTTAATTATATTATAAAAAACGGCGTGCGTTAAGTCAATTCCAAAACTGCACAAAATAGCCCACTCTCGTGTGTGTAAGTTTCACAAGGCAGGCTTCGGCATAAAAATGAACCGTGCGCTTTCTGCCTTTTGCCTCGGCATAATAAAAAGAGAAACAAGGAGCTTATTACTGCACCGTTGCTTCTCTTTTGCATTGCGTTTATTCGATTTTGTTTTCGCTTATTTTGCTATGCAGGCATCAAGCGCGGCGATGATTGCGGCCTTGTCCATCTTTCTGCCGATGAAAACGATTTTGTTGATCCTGTCGCCGTAAACCGGGTCCCAGGCCTCGGCAATATCGGGATTCATCTGCAAAATCTGCTTTCTTTCCCTTTCGGGGAAGCAGGCAATCCATTTTCCGTCGTCCGTGGCGGTTTTCTGCCTGCCGCTTTGCTCAAAAATATATGCCGTTTCGGGATCTTCCTTAATCCAGAAAAGCCCCTTTGCCCTGATAACCTCTTTGGGCCATTTCGCAAAAACAAATTCCTCAAATTTGCTTTTCTCAAAGGGCTTCACATTTTGGTAAACGAAGGTGCCGATGCCGTATTCCTCCGCCTCACCTTCATCGTGGTGATGATGGTGGTGATGGTGACCGTGCTCGTGTTCGTGCTCATGCTCGTGTTCGTGCTCATGCTCGTGTTCGTGCTCATGCTCATGTTCATGTTCGTGCTCGTGATGCTCATTGTCATCGTGATCGTCGTCATCTTCGGAATTTTCGCCTTCATCATGCATTGCCTGAATCCAGCCTGCGCTTTCAAGGATCTTTTCATAATCAAATCTGCCCGTGTTCAAAATTTCGTCCACGTCCACATTGCCGAAGGTGGTTTCAATAATCTTTGCCTGCGGCTGAAGCGCTTTTATAACGGCAAGCACATTTTCTTTAACCTCGGGTGAAACCTCGTCCACCTTATTAAGAATAATAGTGGTGCAATATTCGATTTGCTGCACAAGCAGATTTTCGATATCCTCTTCATCCATATCTTTTTTAAGCAGCGAATCGCCTGCGCCGAATTCATCGGCCATTCTTTTGGCATCCACAACGGTGGTGATATTGTCAAGATAAGCCACTGCCGGCAGCTCAACCTGCGGGTCGGTGCCGTCAAGCATGCAAATGGAGCCTGCAATCGGGCCGGGCTCGCAAATGCCTGAGGCTTCGATTAAAATATAGTCGAATTTTCCGCTCGAAGCAAGGCTTATGATTTGCTTCATCAAATCCACTTTAAGCGTGCAGCAAATACAACCGTTTGAAAGCGGCACAAGGTTTTCGTCCTTTTGCGTAACTGCGCCGCCCTTTTGAATCAAGGAAGCGTCAATATTAACCTCACCGATATCGTTTACGATAACGGCAACTCTGTAGCCCTTTTGGTTTGAAAGCACATGGTTAAGCAGTGTTGTTTTTCCGGCGCCGAGGTAGCCTGTAAGCAGGGAAACCGGCACAAGTCCTTTTTTATTCATTGTTTTTCACTCCTGTTTTGTTTTTCCGTATATATAATAACACCCGTGTCAAGCGCCCGTTTTTTGCCTATCGGGTTCGGCACTTTTCGGCTTAATCCGCGGTGGTGTTTTTATCAAAGGCGCTGCTGTTCATCGCAAAGCGAAGCACATTTGCCGCACTGCGCTGAAGCTCACCGAGCGTTATGCCGCCGTCTTTTCCGAGCGATTCAAGCAAAGTGCCGTCCGGCTTTCTGCGCCCGGCGCGCGAACCGCCCGGCATAAGCACATCCACTTGCGCACGCACACGATAGGCTTGATTGCGAAGTGTGCCGAAATCGGGCGATTTGCCTTTTTTCGTCCACCAATCCGTCATCACATTGCCCGCGTAGCCCCATTCGCCGCGCAAAACCGATGTGCAAAGGTCATAATTGAAATAGCTGTAAACACCGTTGATTTTGTTGTAAGAGGTCATTATGTTTTGCGGCTTTGCTTCTTTTATGCAAATTTCAAAGCCCTTTAAGTAAATTTGCCTCAGTGCGCGCTCGGAAACTCTTGAATCATTCACCGTGCGGGCAAATTCCTGGTTGTTGCAGGCGAAATGCTTTATGCAGGCGGAAACGCCGCGCGATTGAATGCCTCGCACTGCCGCTGCTGCGATTTTACCGCTCAAAAGCGGGTCTTCCGAGTAATATTCAAAATTTCTGCCGCAAAGCGGATTTCTGTGAATGTTCATTCCCGGCGCAAGCAGCACGTCGCTGCCGCGGTCTTTCATTTCTGCGCCTATTGCGGTGTAAACCTCTTCAACAAGCTCTGTGTCAAAGCTGCAAGCCAAAAGCGTGCCTGTCGGAATAAGCGAGCAGGTTTCGCTCAGGCGGATTCCGGAGGGGCCGTCCGTTGTAATAACAGGCGGAATTCCTTTTTTGCGCAGAGAGGGGAGCACTCCCGCAAATGCGCCGGCGTTTCCCGCCGCGCCGAGCTTGCTGTTCATTGTGTAGTCGCCTCTTGTAAGCGCCTCAAGCTCTTTGTTGCTGAGCAGCGAAACAAAATGCTCCATCGGTATTTTGCCGCTTTTAACATCGCTCAGCTTTTCTCCTGCGTAGTATTGCGGTTCCGTTGCTTTGGGAAGCTCGCTTAAAATCCGCTCGCGCAAATTGCGCCTTGCCTCGGGGCAGGCTCTTTTTATCGGCAGCTTGCCCTTGATTCCGTCTGCCGGTGTAACAACTTGAATGCTCTGCTGCGGAGCAAGGCATTCGCGCAATTGCTCAAAAACGGTTGTTTTTTCGTGGCCGTATCTGAAAATTTCTTTTGCGCTGCGCACATCGCCGCCAAGATAAAAATAATATTCGCCGTTCTCAATCACATATGCGGATTTGCTGCCGCAGGCACCGCTTGCATCATATGATGCAAGGCTGTATAAATCAACCGTAAGGCAGATTTCCTGCTCTTCGCCCGGTTGCAGTAATGCTGTTTTGCCGAATGCCGCAAGCTCCCTTGCGGGATTGCCGAGCACTGCGCATGGCTTTTGCAGATAGATCTGCACTGCCTCTTTGCCCGGCATGGTGCCTGTGTTTTTTATGGAAACATTAAATTCAAAGCCGGTGGCAGTTGCTTCTGCTTTTTTCAGGTTTGTTTCAAATTTTGTGTAGCTCAGGCCGTAGCCGAACGGATAAAGCACGCCCGCTTTGTTGAAGGTTTCAAACCAGCGGTAGCCCACATAAATATCTTCCTCGTAATTGTTGAATTTTTTGTTGCCGAAGTTTGCCGCGCTCGGGCAATCCTCGTATTTTTTCATCGCCGTGTCGCTCAGCTTGCCGCAGGGGTTTGCGTTGCCGCAAAGTAAATCCGCGGCGGCGTTTCCGCTTTCCATTCCGCCCTGCCAAAGCAACAGCACGGCACCGATTTTGTTGCCGTATTCCTCTATCCACGAAAGGTCTGCCATGCAGCCGATGTTTAAAACCACTGCCACTTTATCAAAGCAATCCGTCACATTGTCCAAAAGGCGGCGTTCGTCGTCCGTTAAAAACCAGCTGCCTTTTTCAAGCGCGCAATCTCTGTCTTCTCCCGATGATCTTCCTATCGCCACAACTGCGCAGTCCGATGCGTTTGATGCACGGAAAACATCTCTTATATCTATTGGCATTTCCGGATAAAATCTTGGCCACATTCCCCAAACCGCATCTTCAATAGGGTGCTCAACACACCAGTTTTCATATTCCGTTGCCAGGCTTTCATTAAGGGTCAGTTTATCGCAATTTCTGATTCCGTCCTGCAAATTAACCGAATACGGCCTGTTTACATCGCCTCCGGAGCCATAGCCGGTGTAAAACCAGTTGTATTGAACTCTGCCGAAAAGCGAAACACAGCTGCCTGCTTTAAAGGGCAAAGTGCCGTCATTTTTAAGCAGCACGGCACCCTCGGCGGCGGCTTTTCTCAACAATTCGGAAATTCCGTGCACGGTGGGTGCGGCGCCCTCAAATTGCTCCGCTTTCTTTTGAGAAACTCCAAAAAGCCCCATAAGCGGACCCGCTAATTTGTTTGCGATTTTTTCAAGCCTTTCGTTCATAAATCCCCCTTAATGCTTTGCGCATATTGCTTTTGCTTTTTCAAATTTATTTTTGCTTTGGTGCCGTTTTCTTTCTGTGTGCTTTCACAAGCAGGTAAACCGCCGTGCGAAGCCGCAACTTAACGCAAATGCGAATCCCCGCGCACAGTATTCCACGCGGCCTTTCACCGCCGAAGCTTATAAGCTTAAATTCCCTGCAAATGCCTTCTGTTCGCCTTTTGATTTCGCGCGGCGAAACGGAAGCGTCCTTAAATTCCTCGCTCACGCAGGTGATAAAGCTTGCCGTGTAAAGCCGGCTTGTGGTTTGCAAAAGCTCCCGCTTTTGCGCGGCGCTTAAGCTGCTTTTTTCTATTGAATCAGCCGCAATGCCGAATGCCTTGGGAAAAAGCTTCGCAAGCCACGTTTTGCGGCTGTGTATAACGGAATTTTTGTTTGTGCGGTTGTAAAAATAAAGCGGTGCGTTTTTTGCCGCAATGCTTTTGCAGCAAAGTGCATATTGCAGGCAAAAATTCATATCCTCGCAAATCGGCAGCTCCTCGTGAAAGCAAATGCCGTTTTGCTCAATAATGCTGCGCTTAAATCTTTTTGTGTAAAGCTCATAAAGTCGTCGGCTTTGGTAAAGCGACGCAAGCTTTTCAAAATCATCGCCGCATCTCAAAATTTTATGCGGAATTTCGCGGAAATCCATTGAATGCTCGTAAACCGCGGTGTAGCCGAAAACCACTAAATCCTCGTTTTTGAATTTTTCGATTTCGTTGAAATAATCGGGGGCAACATAATCGTCCGCATCGCAAAAAAGAATAAATTCTCCGCATGCAGGCTCAAGCCCCGCGTTTCGCGCGGACGCTGCACCGCCGTGGCTTTTGTTTATAAATTTAACGCAATCGTTCTCTTCGCTCAGCCTTTGGCAGATTTTTGCGCTTGAATCCGCAGAGCCGTCGTTCACCAAAATGATTTCCGTATTGCCTGCGGGTGCGCTTTGCAAAAGCGAGCAAACGCATTTTTCTATGTATTTTTCGGCGTTGTAAACCGGAATTATAACCGAATATTTAATATGCGTTTCCTCCCTTTGCCGAAATGTTAATCGGCGAAATTTTGCCGCCTCGTAAATCGGCTTGCCGTTTGAGTGCTTGCGGTGTGTTTTTAATTTATTAAATTGTTTAAAACACGATTTGGCTTATGTATAATTATAATATATTTGCATTATATATGTGCGGCAAAATTCTGTCAACCGCATGTGATTTTTTACGCTCGCTTTTGGGCGAGCCGATTAAAAGATATTGTGTTCTGCTTGCATTTCTCAATTTTTAATGCTGTTGTATCTCTTTCTAAATGCGCTCGGCGATGCATTTTTGTGCCGCTTGAAAAGGCGGTTGAAATAGCTTAAATCGTTGAATCCGCAGGAAAGCGCAATTTCCGTTACGGAAAGATTAGTATAGCAAAGCTTTTCGGCGGCGCATTCGATGCGATAATAGTTTAAATAATCGATCGGCGTTTTGCCCGTAACCTGCCTGAATGCGCGGCAAAGATATTGGGGATTCAGGCGCGCCGTTTCCGCAAGCTCGCTCAGCGTAAGCGGCTGCGAATAATCGTTTTTGATTTTTGAAAGCACGCGCTTTATCTGCTCGTTTTTTGCAGGCTGAATCGGCTCGGCGTTGGCAGTGCGTTTTTTCATAATCAACCCCGCCAGCTGCCATAAAAGCCCCGTGGTGGTGAAGGTGTAACCATAGCTTTCCTTTTCCATGCATTCAAAAATATTATCAATAATTTCGCCCTCTTTGTTTTCGCGCGTGTAGCACATTTCGCGAATAAGCCCGGCTTCAAGCGCATTTGCATAAGCCTCGCGGCATTGCACGGATTGGCTCAGGAAATCCTCCATTTGAAAAACCACGCATTCATAAATGCAATCGTGCGGCGAGCCGCCGTGAATGAAGCCGCCCGGCACAAAAATGCTTTCGCCCGCGTGCAGAGTGTGGGCATTTCCGTTAACGCTTAAATCAAAATGCCCTTTTAAAACCAATATAAGCTCGCATTCCAAATGCCAGTGCAGCGGCATTTCGTATTGTGGGTGTGTGTAATCAACATAATAAAGCTGAATGGGAAATCCGAAGGTGCCGCGCACGGATTTTTCCTGATAATCAATATATCTCATGCTTCATCCGCCTTTTGAAATGTAAATTTTAATTAAAGGTGAATATCGTACCACTTTATCACATTATACACCTTGAAATGGTGAAAAATCAACAGTATAATACAAATTGAAAGAGGAGAATATTTTCAGAAAGGAAGTTATGCCGATGGATATTGAAACCGTAAAGGAGCAAATCTGCGATGTGTGCCATAAAATGTGGCAGCTCGGCTGGGTTGCGGCTAATGACGGCAATGTAAGCGTTAAACTTGATGACGGCACTATTCTTGCAACGCCGACGGGTATGAGCAAATCGTTCATTACTCCGGAAAAGCTTATCAGAATTGATTCGCAGGGCAATGTGCTTGAAGCCGCCGAGGGACTTCGCCCCTCAAGCGAAATCAAAATGCACCTTCGCTGCTATGAAAAAAGAGACGATGTTAAAAGCGTTCTTCACGCTCATCCGCCCGGAGCCACAGGCTTTGCCGTTGCTCACAAGGCGATGGATATGTATAATATGATTGAGGATGTTGCCGCTATCGGCGCAGTTCCGCTCACGCCTTACGGAACTCCATCAACCACAGAAGTTCCCGATGCAATTGAGCCGTATCTCGAGGATCATGATGTTATGCTCCTTGAAAATCACGGTGCACTTTCCGTGGGCAGCGATGTTATCACCGCTTTTTACAGAATGGAAAGCCTTGAGCTTTGGGCAAAAATCACAATCAATGCCGTTATTCTCGGCGGCAGCCACGATATCGATGAAAAGAATATTCAAAAGCTTATCGATCTCAGAAGCTACTACAGAATAACAGGCCGCCATCCGGGCTATAAGGTTTATAACCCCGATGATGAAATGCTCCATAAAAAAGACTGATTAACCCAAACCGATTAGAATGATTTAAAATCATCGAATTTTAAAATCACTTTAATCGGTTTTTCGGCTTTATTAAATTATTTATTAAGGAGTTATTTCAATGAGCCAAGTGCTTGCTTTTGATTTCGGCGCTTCGGGCGGCAGGGCAATTCTTGCGAAATATGATGCCGCTTCTGGCAGCCTGAAATATGAAGAAATACACAGATTTGAAAACGGCCCCATGGATTGCGGCGGCAAATTGTGCTGGGATTTTCCGTATTTGCTTGCCGAAATAAAAAAAGGAATTGAAAAGGCTTGCGAAATTTGCGGCAAGCCGGATTCCCTGGCTTTTGATACCTGGGGTGTTGATTACGGCCTTATTGACGGCGCAGGCAAAATTATGGGCCTGCCTGCCAATTACCGCGATCCCCGCACAAAAAATATGCCCGATAAGGCATATGAAAAAATAGCGCCGGAAAAGCTTTATGCAGCCACGGGAAATCAAATTATGCCCATAAACACGCTTTTTCAGCTTATGGCAGAGGATAATAACGGCGCAAGCCTTATGCTTTTTATGCCTGATCTTTTTGCTTATGCACTCTGCGGCGCAAAAAACGCAGATCAAACAATCGCCTCCACCTCGCAAATGCTTGATATGAAAAGCAAAGGCTGGTGCGCGGATGCGTTTGCGCTCACGGGCAAAAATCCAAAAATTTTGCCGCAAATCGTTTCTCCCGCCACGGTTGCCGGCGAGTATGACGGTATAAAGGTTATTAAGGTTGCGGGGCACGATACTCAGTGTGCCGTTTGCGCAATGCCCGCTTCCGATTCGCAGTGCGCCGCATTTCTTTCCTGCGGCACATGGTCGCTCATCGGCTGCGAATGCGATGAGCCGATTTTAACGGAAAAAAGTATGCTGTGCGAGCTTTCAAACGAGCTTGGGGCAAACGGCAAAATAAATTATCTTAAAAACATCAGCGGCTTGTGGCTCATTCAGGAAATACGCCGCAACTTCCGTGCGGCAGGCAGGGAATATTCATATAATGATATGGAGCAGCTTGCCCGCAAGGCAGAGCCGTTTAAATGCTTTATTGATCCGGATTCTCCCGAATTTGCACTTCCCGGTGAAATGCCGGAGAAAATCAGGGCTTTTTGCAGGGCATCAAATCAAGCAGTGCCTGAAAGCGACGGCGAATTGATTCGCTCAATTTATGAAAGCCTTGCAATGAAATACCGCTTTGCAATTGATCAAATTAAGGAAAACACAGGCAAAAATTTTGATGTGCTTCATTTGCTCGGCGGCGGCACAAAGGATGGTTTCCTTTGCCAAATGGCGGCAAACAGCCTTCAAATTCCCGTTGCCGCAGGCCCAACAGAGGCAACTGCCCTCGGCAATATTATGCTGCAGCTTATTGCTCTTGGTGATATTAAAAATGTGGAAGAAGGCAGAAAAATGATAAAAACGCAGGAGCAGATTAAATATTATGCTCCGGCAGACGGCGCAGCTTGGGAAAAAGCTTATTCCCGCTATGCCGAAATTTTAAACAAATAAAGAGGTAAAAGCTATGAATTATCCAAAAATAGGTATTCGCCCGGTTATAGACGGCCGTTGGGGCGGCGTTCGCGAAAGCCTTGAAAAGCAAACAATGGGCATGGCTCATTCTGCAAAAGAGCTTATTGAAAGCAATCTTTGTTATCCGGACGGCACTCCCGTGCAGTGCGTAATTTCAAGTACAACAATCGGCGGCGGCGCAGAAGCTGCAAAATGTGCGGCAGAATTTGAAAGCGAAAATGTGGTTGCCACTCTTTCCGTAACTCCTTGCTGGTGCTACGGCTCGGAAACCTTTGATATGAATCCAAACACAATTAAGGCGGTTTGGGGCTTTAACGGCACAGAGCGCCCGGGCGCCGTTTATCTTGCAGCGGTTATGGCTGCATATGCTCAAAAGGGCATGCCTGCATTTTCTATTTACGGCAAAGATGTGCAGGATATGACAGACACAACAATCCCTGCGGATGTTGCGGAAAAAATCCTGCGCTTTGCAAAGGGCTCTGTTACGGTCGGCTGGATGAGAAATAAATCATATGTTAATCTCGGCGGCATCGCAATGGGCATTGCAGGCAGCTATTGCAATGCGGAAATGTTTCAAAAATATCTCGGAATTCGTGCAGAATGGGTTGATATGTCTGAAATCATCCGCCGCATAACTCTTGAAATTTACGATCATGATGAATATGAAAAGGCTTTCAAGTGGGTTAAAGAAAATTGCAAAGAGGGCTTTGATAAAAATGCCGGCAAGAATTTCCCCGAAATTATCAAAAAATCAAAGGTTGTTCCTGCCGATAAGGATTGGGAGTTCATCACAAAGATGACTCTTATTGTTCGTGATATTCTTTTTGGCAATTCCAAGCTTGATGAAATGGGCTGGCATGAAGAAGCTCTTGGCAAAAACGCCGTTGCAGGCGGCTTCCAAGGCCAAAGAAACTGGACGGATTGGCTTCCCAACGCCGATTTCACGGAAGCTATTATGGCTTCATCGTTTGACTGGAACGGCAAAAAGGCTCCCACTCCGTTTGCAACCGAAAACGACACTCTTAACGGCGTTGCAATGCTTCTCGGCTCGCTCACCTCAAATTCCGCTCCTTGTTTCCATGATGTGCGCACATATTGGAGCCCCGAAGCTTGTGAAAGAGTAACCGGCGCTAAGCCCACGGGCAAAGCCGCAAACGGCTTTATTCACCTCATCAATTCAGGCGCAACTGCGCTTGACGGCTCCGGCGCAAGCAAAAATGCAAACGGCGAAGGCTGCATGAAGCCCTTCTGGGAAATGACCGATGCTGATATTAAGGCTTGCCTTGATGCCACGGATTGGTGCAGAGCGGATTATGAGTATTTCCGCGGCGGCGGCTTCTCAAGCCATTTCCGTTGCAGCGCAGAAATGCCCGTAACAATGCTTCGTGTTAATATTATAGATGGTATCGGCCCCGTGCTTCAGCTTGCAGAGGGCTACACGGTTGATCTTCCCGATCAAATCCACAACACAATAGATAAGAGAACTGATCCCACTTGGCCCACAACCTGGTTTGTTCCCACCCTCACCGGCGAGGGCGCGTTCAAGGATGTTTACAGCGTTATGGCAAATTGGGGCGCAAACCACGGCGTAACGGTTTACGGCCATGTCGGCGCAGATCTCATCACCCTTGCTTCAATGCTTCGCATCCCGGTAAATATGCACAATGTTGATTCCTCCCGCATTTTCCGCCCCCATTCATGGAGCGGCTTCGGCACAGAGGATGCACAGTCCGCAGATTATCGTGCTTGCGCAGAATACGGCCCGCTTTATAAATAAGCCGCCGTCGGCACAAATATAAAAATCAAGAGCCTGCTTTCGGCAATTTGCCTCGGCAGGCTCTTTGTATTTTTAAAACGGATAAATCAATGCTTTTTGCAGCGGATTATTCGGTTGCGGTCTATGTGCAGATTAAAGCTTTTGCTCGTATTTATAAAAAAACGCCCCTGCAAGCCTTATTACAAGATTTGCAGGGGTGTAATTTTGCGTTTTGTTGTATCAATGGTGGAAAAGGCGAATGCCCGTCATTGCCATTGCCATTCCAAAGGAATCGCAGCATTCAATAACAGCCTCGTCTCTTACCGAGCCGCCGGGCTGTGCAATGTATTTAACACCGCTTTTTGCAGCTCGCTCAATATTGTCCTCAAACGGGAAGAAAGCGTCGGAACCAAGAGCAACATTCGTCATCTTTGCATGCCATTCCGCTTTTTCTTCTGCGGTAAGAAGCTCAGGCTTTTCGGTGAAATATCTTTTCCACAGGTCGTTTTTATAAAGCTCGTCTGCCTCGTTGCCGATATAAAGGTCTATTGCATTATCTGCCTCGCACTTGCGGATGCCCTCAATAAACGGAAGGTTAAGTACTTTTTCGTTTCTGCGAAGCCAGAAATTATCGGCCTTGTTGCCTGCAAGGCGTGTGCAGTGAATTCTTGATTGCTGGCCTGCGCCAACGCCGATTGTTTGGCCGCCCATTGCATAGCAAACCGAATTTGATTGTGTGTATTTAAGGGTAATCATAGAAATCAGCAAGTCAATTTTTGCAATTTCCGGAATTTCTTTGATTTTGGTTGGCATATCGTTGAAAAGATCCATTGTGATTTTTGAATCGTTTCTCTTTTGCTCAAACTTAATGCCGAAAACCTGCTTTGTTTCAATTGGCTCGGGGGTGTAGTTTGCGTCGATTTTAATTATAAGATAATTGCCGCGCCTTTTTTTCTTGAGAATTTCAAGTGCCTCATCGGTGTAGCCGGGAGCAATAATGCCGTCCGAAACCTCTTTAACAAGGAATTGAGCCACAGAAGCGTCACATTCATCGGAAAGCGCCGCAAAGTCGCCGAAGGACGAAACTCTGTCGCAGCCTCTTGCTCTTACATATGCCTGTGCAATGGGTGAAAGCTCTAAGCCGTCCGGCACAAAGCAAACTTTTCTGTCTGTTTCCGAAAGGGGTTGTGCAACTGCCGCACCGGCGGGGGAAACATGCTTAAATGAAGCGGCGGAGGGAAGTCCGGTTGCCTCTTTCAGCTCTTTAACAAGCTGCCATGAATTGAAAGCATCAAGCAGGTTTATGTAGCCTGCGCTGCCGTTAAGAATTTCAAAGGGCAGTTCTTTGCCGTCCATATGAATTCTGGCCGGGTTTTGGTTGGGATTGCAACCGTATTTCAAAGTGTATTCCGTCATTAAAATAACCTCCGCTTTAAATAGTAAATATATTCTATATCACATGATTGAAAAAAGCAAGGAAAAATGATACAATTTGTTCAAATCAAACAAACGGCAGGGGAGGAAGCACACGGTGAAAGGCATATTGCTTGTTAATCATTTTTTAACTCAAAATAAGTTTTCGCAGCTTCATTCGCATTTGGTAAAAAGTGCTGAAAAATGCGGCGTTGATTTGGTGATAAAAACCAATTTGCAGCTTGCTTGCGAAAGCGCAGAAGCAGATTTCGTGCTTTTTTGGGATAAGGATGTAAACCTTGCCCGCAGGCTTGAAAAAAGCGGCCTGCCGGTGTTTAACAGTGCGCAAAGCATTGCTTTGTGCGATGATAAAGCAAAAACATATACCGAGCTTTTGGGTGTTGTGCCTCAGCCGAAAACTATTGCGGCGCCGCTTTCGTATTTTAAAAGCGATTATGCGCCTTTTGTTGAAGCGGCGGTGAAGCAGCTGGGGCTGCCGCTTGTTTTTAAAAATTGCTTCGGTTCGTTCGGCGAGCAGGTTTTTCTTTGCCGCAGCAAGGATGAAGTGCTTTCACACATAGGAACGCAGCCGTTTATTTTGCAGGAATTTATTGCCGAATCAGCAGGCAGGGATGTTCGTATAGAGGTTGTCGGCGGTGAAATTGTTGCCGCAACGGAGCGAATAAATAAAAATGATTTCAGGGCAAATGTTACAAACGGCGGCACTATGCGGCAATATTTCCCAAATGCCGCCGAACGCAAAATTGCGCTTGATGCCTGCAAGGCGCTTGGGCTTACTTTTGGCGGAGTTGATATTTTGCAAGGCGGAATTTTGTGTGAGGTAAACAGCAATGCCCATATTATAAACATTATGAATTGCACCGGCGTTGATATTGCGCCGCTGATTTTTGAGGAGATAAAGAGCCGGCTGTGAGCGGAATAGTTGTTTATTCGGAATATGAGGCAAAGCGAAATGAATTTGCCGTTTCAAAATTTAAAAAATATTTGGGCGCAGAGCTTGTGACGGCGGAAAATTTGCAAATTTCGGCAAAGCACGATTTTGTGATAAACCGCACAAACAATGCAAAAATCGCACGCAACTTTGAAAATCTCGGCGTGCGGGTATTTAATCCGTCACCGCTCACCGCTCTTGCAAACGATAAGCAGGCTTGCTATGAATTTATGCAGAGCAACGGCATTGAAATTATGCCGGTTAATCAAACGGCCGCACCCGTTGTTGAAAAGCCCGCAAACGGCAAGGGCGGTCAAGGCGTGCGCCTTATCAAAAACGGAGAATTTAAAATCAAGCCCGGCTTTGTGTATCAAAAGCCGGCATCCGATTTGGGGCGCGATTTGCGCGTGTGGCTCATCGGCGGTGAGATAATCTGCGCCGTGCTCAGGCAAAGCGATTCGGATTTCAGATCCAATTTTTGCCTCGGCGGCAAGGCCTTGCCGTATGAACTGTCGGCATCAGAGGAAGCACTTGTGCTTAAAATCGCCTCGCTGCTTAAATTTGATTATATAGGCATCGATTTTGTGTTTAACGGCGGCAAAATCGTGTTTAACGAAATTGAGGATTCGGTCGGCGCAAGAATGGTTTATGAAAAAACTGATATTGATATTCTGCGCCTGTATTGCGATTATATAAAAAAGAAGTGAATTTAGGGTGATTTCATGGAAAAAATCGTTGTTTGCGGCAGCTGCTGCCATGAAGCCGTGTTGCAAAGATACAAAGGCTGCGGTGCTCAAATAGATTTTGATGTGCCTTGCGCCTCATTGAAAATAAAATATGATTATTCCGCCGCATTTTTTATGCCTGATTGCGTCGATGATGTGCTGCGTGCCTGGGTGGGAAACGAGCATTTGCGCCTTTGCGCGGATGAAAATGCGCTTTTTTCGGAAATTGATTTCTTTTTCGGCATTCCTCAGCCGCTTGAAATTGAAAGAAAGTTTTTGATTGCACGCCCTGCCGAATCGGTGCTTTCAAGGCTTGATTTTTGTGATTACGCAGATATTTCTCAGGCATATATAAATGATGAAAGCGGGCGTTATCGCGTTCGCCGCCGCGGCAGAAACGGAGCTTTTGTTTATATTAAAACCCAAAAAATCAGGATTTCGGAGCAGCGGCGCATAGAAACGGAAAATCGCATTTCAAAATCGGAATACGAAGCTGCAATTCAGGGTCAAAAGCTGCTTTCAAAGCGGAGGTATTTGATTTTGAGCGGCGGCAAGTATTTTGAGCTTGATGTGTTTCCTTTTTGGCAGGATGTTGCTCTGCTTGAAATTGAACTCAAGGATGAAAAAGAGCCGTTTGAAATACCGGCTTTTGTGAATGCGATAAAAGAGGTTTCGGCAGATAAAAGCTATCGGAATTCCGTAATTGCTCAAAAATACGGTGTTGCGGCAGAATAAAAAAACGGAGAAAGTAAACGCTTTCTCCGTTTTTTTGCTTAAATATCGGTTAACGCTTCGCTTTGCAAAGCTGCCGCAGGCTCGCAAAAATCGCTGAAAATTTTGCCGCCTTGGTAATATTTCCAGCTGCGAATGCGAACATAGTATTCGCTCGCAGGTTTATCGGTTTTTGCCTCAAAGCTTGTGGTGAAGGTGTTGTTGATCCATGCGCCGTTTATTTGGCTCTTATCTGTAAATGTGGGATCTGTGCTCCACTGAATATAATATCCGTGGCTAACCGCATAATCCCAAGTTGCTTTGATGGTGTTTGCCCCCGTTGCACTTGCTTTAAAGTTTTCAACGGGTGCCGTTGCGGCACAAATTCTGTATGTTGCCTCAGAGCTGTTTTCGCCGTTCTTTGCAACCACCTTAATATCGTATTCCCAAGCGGGGTTTAAATCAACAAAGGTGAATTTGCTTGATTGCGTTATTCCTTTTAGCGTGTTTGCGCCGTTTGTAACATCGTAAATATAATAATTTTCGGCATTTTTAACATCCGCCCAATCAAGCCACAGCGCGGTGCCTCCGTTGCCCCTGCCGGTAACGGCAAAATCGCGCGGCTCGGTTAATCCGCTCGGCGAAACTCCCTCGCAGAAATCGCTGAAAATCTTGCCGCCTTGGTAATTTTTCCAGCTGCGAATGCGAACATAATATTCGCCGGATGGCTTATCGGTGCTTATTTCAAAGCTTGTTGTGAAGGTGCTGTTGATCCAAGCACCGTTTGTTTGGCTTTTATCCGTAAAGGTGGGGTCTGTGCTCCACTGAATGTAATATCCGTGGCAAACCGCATAATCCCACTCGGCTTTAAGGGTGTTTTCGCCTGTAACCGTTGCCGTAAAGTTTTGCACAACAGGTGTTGCCGCGCACACGCGGTAAGTGCCGCAGGCAACGGCCTTGCCGCCCTGCTTTGCCACAACCCTGATATCATATTCCCATGCTGGCGTTAAATCGGTGAACACAAATTGATTTGTTTGCACCGTGCCTTTAAGCAGATTTTTACCGTCCGTAACATCATAAACATCATATTCATCTGCATCGCCGCGCCCGGTCCAATCAAGCCACAACGCCGCACCGCCGTTTCCTCTGCCCGTTACGGCAAAGCCGCTCATTGCGTGCAGGCCCGTTTCTGCCGAAATTCCCTCGCAAAACGGGCCGAAAACCTTTTGCGAATCCACTTCTTTATACGCGCGCACGCGAACATAATAATCCTTGGCATTTGTGCCTACGGCCGCCGTATATTCCGTGCTGTTTTTGCCCAAAACAAACGCGCCGGCACAATCTGATTTAAAATCACTCGTTTTTGACCATTGCACATAATAGCCGCTGCAATTAACGGATTGCCAATTGATTTTGATTTTTGAATTGCCCTGAATCGACGCCGTTGCCGAGCCTACGCGTTCACACGCCGCAGCCGTGTGCAGGGTGGCTGATTTTCCGCCGACGGAAGCTTCGTCTTTCGTATATGCCGCAACGGCAAAATAGTATTCCCCGCCGCTTGAAGTGCCGACGGCATTATAATATTTTGTAAGCCCGCCGCCGAGAGTGGCGATTTTTTCCCAATTGTTATCACGCAGTTCGTAAACATAATATCCCGCGGCATTCAACTGCGGAGTCCATGCGAGAGTTATAAAAGAGCCGTCATCCGCCCTTGCCGCAACGGAAAGCCCCGAAACCCGGGCAAGCGGCATTTGATATTCAACATAGCTTGAATAATTATTTGAATAGGTGCGGATATTAGTGGAATTATCGTGATAAAGGGCACGAACCGTAAATGTGTATTCACACCCGGTTACAAGCCCCGAAACATCGCAATAGGTGTGCCCCGCAACCGTGGGCGCGGTTTGCCAAGGACCGTCCTGCGCTTTATACCAAACCTGATATCCGTTTGCCCCGCTTACGGAGTTCCAATCAACATGCGCCGTGCCGCCGGACTTGGCATAAACGGTAAGATTTTGCGGTGCAGGCAACGAATCGCTGTATTTAACCTGCATGCCCGTGTTTTTATGCCAACTGCCGCGCACTGTTTCGTATATTCCGTCTTTAATCGAATTCGAATTGAGCGAGGAAGGGCTTCTAAATTCAACAAGCGCGGATTTTGCGCCCAAATTTGCCTTTGCCCAACCGAAAATATATCCCTGATCTATTCCGTAATGGTTGCTTTGATCTCTGGAAAGATTATTTGTGCTTCTGTAAATGCTTACCAAATCGGGATCACCGAGCACGGAATTAAGCCAACCGTGAAAATCAATGTAAACATTCATTTTATATTTATACATAAGATCGCGCAGGGCGCGGCTTTCGCGCGCTTGGAATTTGCCCGATATGAAATCCCTGTTCATATCCACATTATCCGCCGTGCATCTGCCGAATGCACCGGATTTTGCGCGGTAGTTGTTTTCGCCGTCAATAGTGCCATCCGGATTGGCGCAGGGCACTATAACCAAACGATAATCCCAAAGATTATCCGGATTTTCGGCGAAATATTCCACAATGTCATTTGCGGCATCAACAAGCAATTTACCGTCTCTGTAATAACTATCTTCAAAACCGTGAACCGCAAAGGTACAAAACAGAGTTTTGCTGTTGTTGCCGCCGCCGTTTATAACAAACGCCTCCAAATTGCGGCCGAGCGCACTTTTGCCATAAACGATTTTTGTTACATTTGAATAATCCATGGCAACTTTTGTTGCACGCATGTTAAGCTCTATATCATTCTTTGAATAAACATAAACAATGCATGAGGCTTTAACGCCGTTTTCGGACTCTGCCGTTATAACGGTTTTGCCTTCTTTAATCGCGCTTACCCTGCCCGAAGCCGAAACCGAGGCAACGGAGCTGTCGGCGCTGGAATAAACAAACGATGTGGGATACGCGCCGCTGTTTACCCTTGCGTTTAAATCAAAGGTTTGCCCTTCATTAAGCGATTTCTCACTCGCCGAAAGCGAGATTGAGCTAGGCATTGCCTTAACGGAAATATCAAACGAAACGGATTCGCCGCCCTGCGAAGTGCAGCTTATTTTTGCACTGCCGGCCTTATTTGCGGTTATAATTCCGTTTGAATCAACCGAAGCCACGGCGGAATTTTCGCTTTTATACGAAAGTGTGCCGAGATTGCCGCCCTCTTTGGAGGCGCTTATCTGCTGCGATTTACCGACAGCCATATCCGAATTGAAAGAAACATTAAACGCAGCCTGAGCCGCATTGGCGCAAATTGCAAAGCATGCAAAAACAAAAAGAGCACACATTGCTGCCGTGATATGCGAGAATAACTTTTTCATATACCCTCCGAAGTGCTGAAGTGAGCCAATATAATTTACAAATCCATTTTAACACAGCATAAATCAAATATCAACGAAATAAAAAATCACAAAACGCCATATGTGTAATAAAGATGCTCACAAAAATTTTTCTACTTTTTGTAAAATTTTCTGTTAATTTTTAGTAATTTGTGCTATAATAAATATTGTAGTGTTAAGTCTGTAAAGGGCAGTTTACATTTCGTAATAATAAAAAAGCGATATAATTTCAGAAAGGTGTGATTAAATGTACAAAATAGGCGACATATTCTTATACGGCTCAAACGGAGTTTGCAAAATTACGGACATTAAAAGCGAAAAATTTGCAAGGGAAACAAAGACTTACTATATTCTTTCGCCTTTCTTCGATTCCAAGGAAACGATATTTGTGCCTGTTGACAATGAAACGCTTATATCAAAAATGAAAAGCCTGCTTTCAAAATCAGAAATCATGGAGCTTATCAAATCCATTCCCGAGCAAAAAACGGTTTGGAACGAAAACACAAATACGAGGCGCGATCTTTTCAAGAAGATTATAAACAAAGCAAACAGAATCGAGCTTATCTCGCTTATGAAAACACTGCACGATAAAAAGCTTGCGCAGGAGGCGATCGGCAAAAGCCTTTCGGTTGCCGACGAAAAATATTACCGCCGCGCACAAAATATAATCCACGGCGAAATTGCCCTTGTGCTTGATATGCAGCCCACAGAGGTTGAGCCTTTTATCGAAAGCGTTATAGCTGCGGCATAAAGCAAACATTATTCAAAACGATGCACGGATTAAATCCTTTTGCATCGTTTTATTTTTATCTGCCGCAAAGCAATATTAAAAGCCTGCAAAATAAAAATCACGCGCCGCACCTATTGCCAAAACTATTCACAAAGAATATAATTAAAGCATAAACGCCGAACCGCGGAGAAAGGCAGATATCATGGCACTGTTCACACCGATTTTAAAATATGTTTGGAAAGAAAACGCAAAGCTTGACGCCGCAAGGATAAGGCTTCAAACGCCGACGGCGGGAGTGGACTGCGTTTGCAACATACCTTATATAAACGACAAAACAGCCGAGCACATGCTGGATGTTTATTTTCCCGAAAATTCAAACGAACGCCTGCCCGTTATAATAGACATTCACGGAGGCGGCTGGATGAGCGGAAGCAAGGAAATAAACAAAAATTTTTGCACAAACATAGCCGTAAAGGGCTTTTGCGTGTTTTCGATAAACTACCGCCTTGCCGGCAAGCACAAATTCAACGAACAAATCGAGGATATTTTTGAAGCCTTTGATTGGATTGCGCAAAATGCCGGCGCATACCCCGCCGATTTGGAAAATGCCTTTTTGGCAGGCGATTCCGCGGGAGGGCACTATGCCTGCACCGCAGCGGCTGTTTCATCTTCGTTTATACTGCAAAAGGATTTTGCAATGGCGAAACCGAAAATCAAATTCAAGGCCGTGGCGGCAATTTCGCCGGCAATTGATTTAACCGCGCCCAACCCCGCATTAAACATAAACTTGCCCGAATTGCTCGGGCGGCATTTCAGGCAAAGCCCCTATTATAAATATATGAATTTGAGGAAGGTGGCAACAAACCATATGCCGCCGTTTTACATATGCACTTCAACGGGCGATTTTTTAAGGCTTGATTCATACAAGCTTAAATTCACGCTTGATAAGCTCGGAATTGAAAACGAGCTTGATGATTTTAAGGGCAAATATGTGGGCAGGGTTTTGCCGCATGTTTTTGCCGTTCTCGATCCCACCCCGTCCTACTCACAGGAATGTATAAATCACATGCTTGATTTCTTCTCGGCTCATGCCGGCATAATAAGCGACCGAGCTTAAAAACAAAACGAATGCAACGGCTTAAAACAGTAAAAAGGGCGATGCGCCAAGCGGCACATCGCCCTTATAATTTTAATTAAAGCACCTTGGAAAGAAAATCACAAAGGCGCGGATTTTGAGGATGAGTAAAGAATTCTTCGGGTGTGTTTTCCTCGCAGATAACTCCGTTATCCATAAACACAACCTTGGAGGCCACTTCCCTTGCAAAGCCCATTTCGTGAGTAACAACGATCATCGTCATTCCCTCATCGGCAAGATCGCGCATAACCTGCAATACCTCGCCGACCATTTCGGGATCAAGCGCCGAAGTGGGTTCGTCAAAAAGCATAACCTTGGGATTCATCGCAAGCGAGCGAACTATCGCAGCCCTTTGCTTTTGGCCGCCGGAAAGGCTGCTGGGATAATCATCTGCCTTATCGGAAAGGCCGACCCTTGCAAGCAGCTTTAGGGCATTTTCATTAGCTTCTTCCTTTGTCATAAGCTTATGATGCACGGGTGCAAGCGTGATATTTTGAAGAATCGTTTTATTATTAAAAAGATTAAAATGCTGAAACACCATGCCCATATGCTTGCGAATTTCGTTTATATCGGTTTTTTTATCGTTCACAAGCTTTCCCTCAAACCAAATTTCGCCCTTTGTGGGGGTTTCAAGCAGGTTGAGGCAGCGCAAAAATGTGCTTTTGCCAGAGCCGGAAGGACCGATGATTACGATTTTTTCATTTTTGTGAATTTCGTAATTTATGCCCTTTAAAACATGATTATCGCCAAAGCTTTTTTCAAGATTAACTACGTTTATCACTTTTTCTCAGGCTCCTTTCCATAAGCTTAACAAGGAAAGATATAATAACAACCAGCACGATATAAATAACCGCCATCACAAGATAAGGCACCATGAAATCATAGGTGTTTGAGCCTATGCGCTGGAATGCAAGATAAAGATCGGTTGCGCCCACAAAGCTTACTACCGAGGTTTCCTTAATAAGAGAAATAAATTCGTTTCCGAGAGTGGGAAGAATATTTTTGATTGCCTGCGGAATAACGATTTTCATCATCGTTGTGCCATAGCTGAGGCCAACGGAACGGCCGCCCTCCATCTGCCCGGGATCAACGGAAAGAATACCCGCGCGCATTATTTCCGAAATATAGGCGCCGGAATTAAGCCCGAAAACAACAAGCGCCACACCTACGGAATTCATATGCAGCCCCAAAAGCGGCATCAAAACATAATAGAAAGCCAAAAGCTGCACAACCATGGGCGTGCCCCTGAAAAGGCTGACATAAAACGATGCGATTTTTTCGAGCACCTTAACAAAAACATTTGTTTTCGGCACAACCCTGGCCGTGGCGATAAGCGTGCCGAGCACAATACCTATCACAAGGCCCATAACCGCGATAATAATGGTGTTTTTCAAGCCCTCCACAACAACGTTATAGCCGTTTTTATGCATGAAGAATTCCCAAAACACCTGAAATTTTCTTTCAAAATTCATTACATATCCTCATATTTAAAATGCCCGGCCTCAAACGAGGCAGGGCATCTTGCTTTTCTTAATAATTATGCTACCGCGTTAATTGAATTTGCGATTGCCGCTGCCGGAGCTGCGTCGATAATAACATAATTTACACCGCCGTTGATAAGATCCTGAACGGCAAGCGAGCCGTTTGCATAGCCCTTCCATGTAGCATTAAGCTTATCAAAGCCGAAGTCATCACTGCCCTCAACATAAAACTGACCTGTTGTGCCGTTTTGGCCGCCGATAGTTGTGCTTGAATCAAAGCCCTTAAGGATTGCGTCAACATCTTCCTTTGTTTTGCAGTTATCAAAGGTGGTGTCGCCTTCCTTAACGATAAGCTTTTGAGAAGCCGAATAATAAGAATCGGAGAAATCAACCTGCTGTGCTCTTTCTTCGGTTACGGTGAGGCCGGCCATACCGATATCCGCCTTACCCTGCTGAACCGAAAGAAGAACGGCATCAAACGCCATATCAACGATTACAAGCTCTTTGTTAAGCTTTTGAGCAAGAAGATTTGCGATTTCCATATCAATGCCGAAGAATTGATCGCCCTGCTTATATTCAAAGGGAGCAAATTCGGCATTTGTGGCAACAACGAGCTGATCCTTGGAGGGATCCTGAGTTGCGGAAGTTATGCCCTCCGGAGTGCCGTCTGCGAAATACTTGTTGCAAATCTCATCGAGCTTGCCGTTTGATTTGATTTCAGCAACGAAATCATTAACCTGCTGCTTGAGTTCGGGCTGGTTTTTATCTACGCCGAATGCATATTCTTCGTCGGAAAGAGCAATATCGATTACTTTAACCTTGGATGATGTGCCGCCGTTCTTAGAGCAAGCCGCAAATGCGGTTGCAAAAACAGCAACGGCAAGAAGAACCGCCAAAACTTTTGTGAACTTTTTCATCTTTTTATCTCCTTTAATAAAGTTTCATCTGAATGATTTATAATTTTACTACAAATGTTATGAAAATGCAAGCAATATACAATATAATATTGAATAAGTCGAATATTAGTGCTAAAATAGGGGCGGTGATTGTATGAACTGCATAAAAATTCATAATAGCCTGCCCAAAGAGGCGGCCGAAATAAGGCAAAAAGTGTTTGTTGAAGAGCAGAAATTTGAGAATGAATTTGACGATATCGATAAAAATTCGCTTCACTTTGTGCTTTATAAAGACGGTATTGCCGCGGGCACGGCAAGAATGTTTACCGAGGACGGCGGCAAAACTTACCAAATCGGCAGAGTTGCCGTTTTGCCTCAATACAGAAAATACAGGCTCGGCAGCGAAATTATGAATGCAGCGCTGAAAAAAGCGGCTGAGCTCGGCGGCAAAAAAGCGGTTCTTTCGGCTCAATGCAGAGTAAAGCACTTTTATGAATCGCTCGGATTTTCCGCAAGCGGAGATGTTTATTACGACGAATATTGCCAGCATGTGCATATGGAGAAGCTTTTATGATTAAAATTGATTTAACCTCCGCCGAAAAAAGAAAGCCGATTTTGGGTTTCGGCACATCGTCGTGCTGGTGGAGCCAAAATGTGGCGAATAAAAACATTGCAGACGAGCTTGCCGCCCTGCTTTACGGCAAAAGCGGCCTTGGGCTGAATATTTACAGATACAATATCGGCGCGGGTTGGGACGACGGCAATTGCAGAGTTGAAAACCCTTGGCGGCGGTGCGAATCCTTTTACATTGATGATAATGCGAATGAAAGCGAAGGCTTTGGCGGGCATTATGATTTTGAAAAGGACAAAAATGCATACGCGTTTTTAAAGCGCTGCCTTAAAGAGGAAACGATAGACACGGTTGTCCTTTTTGCAAACTCGCCGCATTACTCGCTCACTTCAAGCGGGCAGGCAAGCGGCAGCCTTATGCACCACACCTGCAACCTGCCGATGAGCAATTACAACCGCTTTGCGGATATTTTTCTTGATATCACACAGCATTTCATTGACGACGGTGTTCCCGTTAATTACATAAGCCCGATAAACGAGCCGCAATGGAAATGGGGCGGCAAATCCGTTTGGCAGGAGGGCTGCCATTACGAGCCCGAAGAGGTTGCGGCGGTGTTTCACATCTTTGCGCAAAAGCTTGAAGAACGCAATATGAGCGTTAAGCTTTACGGCCCGGAAAGCGGCGAAATAACCGGGCTTACCGAAGAATATTTAAAATTGTTTTTGCAGGATAATTTAATTATGAAGCACTTGGGCGCATTTGCGCTTCATTCTTATCATGCAGACAGAGATTTTGAAATCAGAAAAGCTTTTTACAAAAACACGGTTTCGGCGCACCCCGAAATTCGCTTTGATATGAGCGAATGGTGCGAACTGCCATGCAAAAGCGGAACAAAAAACATAAACGGCGCACTCAACACGGCGCGAATTATCGGTAGGGATTTAACTCTGCTCGGCGCAAGAAGCTGGACAAGTTGGGTGGCAGTTAACCAATACGCCGATAAAAAGGGCGACGGCATAGATTATTCGGACGGACTTTTGGCGGCAACAGACGGCTTTTCGCAATATTCGATTTGCAAAAGATATTATGCCATGCTGCATTTCACAAAATTTTTGTCTCAAGGCTCCGTGCCGATAATAACCGGCGGGGAATGCGGCGAAAAGCTAAATGTTTTTGCGTTTGAAGCGCCGAACGGCGATTATGTGATCGTGGCAGAAAACGAGGGCGGCGCAACCGATATCGAAATAAATTGCGGCAAAAAAAGCGCCGAAATATACACAACCACGCAAAAGCGGAATTTTTACCGCGAAAAAGAAGCCGCTTTTTGCGGCAAGCTGCATTTAAAAGCCAAATCACTTACCACGGCAAGGCTTTATAACGGTGAATAAAATGGAAATAAAACCGATTGCAACAATAAAAACCGATTTCACAAGCAAATTCGGAATCCCGCGCCAAAGCGGCAGAATAGAGCAGCTCACAGGCACAATAATTTTTGAAAAGGATTTTGCCGACAAAAATTCCATAAAAGGAATTGAGCAATATTCGCACCTTTGGCTGATTTGGGGCTTTTCGGAAAATGCGGGCAAAAAAAAGCACGCCACAGTGCGCCCGCCGAGGCTGGGCGGAAACGAAAGAACCGGCGTTTTTGCCACTCGCTCCCCTTTCAGGCCGAATAATTTGGGGCTTTCCTGCGTTCGCCTGATATCGGCAAACACAAGCGGCACCGTGCCCACACTGACCGTCGGCGGCGCAGACATGCTCAGCGGCACGCCGATTTATGACATTAAGCCCTATATTCCGTATACAGACAGCATAGCGAACGCCGAATACGGATTTGCCGAGCGCGAAAGGGCTCACAAGCTTAACGTGCTGATTTCAAACGAGCTGAGCGAAAAGGTTCCCGCCGAAAAGCGCGAAGCACTTTTGGGAATATTGGCAGACGATCCGCGCCCCGCTTATCAAAACGACGAAAGCAGGATTTACGGCATGAAATTTGCGGGACTTGAAATAAAATTTTCCGTTTGCGGCGGCGATTTGCAGGTTAAAGGCATTCAAAAGCCCGAATAGCAATCCGAAAATCACGGCGGCGCAAAAATCTTAATAAGCACAAAACCTCTTTGCCTTCCGAGAAAAGCAAAGAGGTTTTCTTTTTTTATAAGATTAACTAAAAAATCAAACGCCCGAATATGCGTTAAAGCCGCCGTCAACGGGAATGCTTACGCCCGTGATGAAGCCGCTGTAAGCTTCGTCGCAAAGGAAAAGCAAAGTGCCGTCAAGCTCCTCCGGCTCGCCGAAGCGATTCATCGGAGTTGCTGCAAGGATTTTGCCCGTTCTTTCGGTGGGAGTACCGTCCTCGTTCCAAAGCAAAGCTTTGTTTTGCTTTGTGGAGAAGAAGCCCGGCGCAATAGCATTAACGCGAATGCCGACCGGCGCAAAATGCACTGCCATCCATTCCGTGAAATTCTTAACAGCCGCCTTTGCCGCGGAATAAGCGGGAATTCTTGTGAGCGGCCTGTAAGCGTTCATTGAAGTTACCATAACGATGCAGGCATTTTCCTTTTCAACCATATCCTTGGCAAAAACCTGGGTGGGAATAAGCGTGCCGAGGAAGTTGAGGTTGAATACAAAGCTGATACCGTCCGGATCAAGGTCAAAAAAGGTTTTTATATTTTCATCCTTTTGCACAAGATCGATTTGCTCAAGAGTATCCTTTGTGGTGGTGCCTTTGGGATTGTTGCCGCCGGCGCCGTTGAGCAAAATATCGCATGTGCCGCCGAGAAGCTCCTTAATGGTGTTTCTCGCCTGCTGCATGGATTTTAAATCAAGCACATTGCATTTAACGGCAACGGCCTCGCCGCCGTCCGCAATAATTTCATCGGCGCATTTTTTCGCCGCTTCTTCGTTTAAATCAAGCACGGCAACCTTGCAACCCTGCTTTGCAAGAGTTTTGGCAAACGAACCGCAAAGAACTCCGCCGCCGCCCGTAACCACGGCAATTCTGCCTTTTAAGTTTTCATGAAGCATTATTTTTTCCTCCTGCTTTTTTCAACAGCCTCCCAAAGGCCGTTTAAATAAGTGGCTCCGAGTGCGCGGTCATAGAGCCCATAACCCGGCCTTGCAACCTCGCCCCAAATCATTCTGCCGTGATCGGGGCGGATATATCCGTCAAATCCGGCATTTTGAAGAGCATTAACTATTTCATACATATCAAGCGAACCCTTATTGCTTTCGTGCGCGGTTTCGTTGAACCAGCGGTCATTAACCGAAACATTGCGCAAATGAGCAAAATAAATTCTGCTGCCGATAAGGGGATCGTTGATGATGTCAACAATATCATTATCGGGGCTTGCGCCGAGCGAACCCGTGCAAAGCGTAATTCCATTATATTTGCTCGGAACAACGGTGAGCAATTTTTTAAGTGCTTCCTTGCCCGTTATGATTCTCGGAAGCCCGAAAATTCCCCAGGGCGGATCATCCGGATGAATTGCCATTTTAACATCGCATTCCTCGCACACCGGCATAATCGCATTAAGAAAATATTCAAGATTTTCCCATAAATCATCTGCCGTAACACCCTTGTATTTTTCAAAAAGCTCCTTGATTTCACCCATTCTTTCGGTTTCCCAGCCGGGCATTGCATAGCCGTTTGAATTATCGTCTATCTCGCGGAACATATCTTCGGGCGATTTGCCCTCAACCTGTTTGCCGTCATAGCTCAGGCAAGTTGAGCCGTCCGGCAGAGGCATATAAAGGTCTGTTCTCGTCCAATCGAAAACGGGCATAAAATTATAGCAAATGCATTTAACGCCCACTTCGGCAAGATTGCGGATTGAAGTTTTGTAGTTTTCAATCAGCGTGCCTCTGCTCGGCAAGCCGAGCTTAATATCCTCGTGCACATTAACGCTTTCGATGCATTCCATAGTGAAGCCCGCCGCGGTGATTTCATCATGCATTGCACGCACGCGTTCTTTACTCCAAGCTTCGCCCGCAGGCAAATCATGAAGCGCAGGCACAATGCCCGTAACATTCGGTATCTGCTTAATCTGAGCAAGAGAAACAGTATCAAGCTTATCGCCGAACCATCTGAAGGTCATCTGCATATATCGATTCCTCAGCCTTTCTTTAAAATTTTTGCGCCGCCGCAATTTGTCGGCGCGTTTTCCTTGTTTTCGCTATCATTTTATCACACATCAAAATGTGTTTCAAGAGCTTATTCGCCGCTTTGTAAATTATTAACGGTAATTTCCGCTTCCTCGCCTATATCCTCCAAAAGCGAATAATCGGCTGTTAAAACGCCGCCGTTTTCATCGGCGGAAAAATCCAAGCTTTCGCCGAGTATTTCGCACGCTGCAAACTGCTCGGTTTTTCTTTTTTCAAGCTCTTCGCGGGCAAGCGATTCAAGCTCCGAATCGGAAAGCATGCGCGTGCACTCTGAATAGTATGTGCATTTTTCGGTGTAAATACCTATCGGCAGACGAAACGAATTCAGCTCAATATATTTTTGCTCGGTTTTAATTTGTGCGTTTTCCTCGTTTTTTACTGCATAAAGCGGCAGACGCAAACCGAAAAAGCACAGAGTTTTATAGCTTTTAGAACCGATATATGACTTCTCCGTTTGCTCACGGGCAATATTGACGGTGATTTTTTCCTCCGTTTTTGCAAGCACGGTGCCGTGAGCGTGGGCAAAATGATTTTTTGCCGCGTTTTCGCCGCCCTCATAAACGCCCGAAATAAGCAAATCACCGGGCGAGACGGCCTCTCCCGGCTCCACCGCCTGCCAGCCGCCGAGCGCCGTAACCGAAACTATAATTCCTGCCTTTTTCGCCTTAACATTGGTTATAACCGTATTGTTTGTTATTGCGGGCTTAGGCGTTGTTTGCCTGATTTCAATTTGGGCAAGGCAACCGAATTTGTTTATCGATATCCATGCCACATCGTCAAAATCCGCCAAAACGGAAAATTCAAGATTTTCTTTATCCGTATCGCTCCAGCGCGCTCCGGTTTTAAAGCCGTTTTGCGCAAGGTAATCAACTATTTTTCCTTGCTGCAACGCCGTGCCGCCCACGACGGTTACATTCCAAATAAATCCGCCCATAAACGAATTAAAGGCAACAAAAAAAAGAATACCCGCAAAAATGCCCCACCGCGCGCGAAACGGGCGAAGCAAAAACGGCAAGCCGTGCTTTTTTACGATTTTAAGCCTGCCGCCGTTTTTAACTGCCGCCGAATGAAGCCGCTTATAAGCAGCCGCGCCGCAGGAAGCTTCTATATTATCGCCGCGGCGAACAATATTTTTTACATTTATTTTTTGATTATAGCAATCATTTATAAACCCATCGGCAAAGCCGCCTGAAAAGGTGAAATCCACAAAGCCCAAAAGCAAATTTATAATTTTAATCAGCATTGCGAAAAATCAAGGGAAATTATAGTTCCCCGCACAACCGCACCCTGCGGTGTAAAATAATCTATTTCCAAATCGCTGCCGTGAATGGCAACGGATTTTTTGCCGATATCAAACACGATTTTATTTTCCGAATATTCGAGCACGGATTTTAAGCCGTCCACCACACAGCGAAAATTACCGCAAAGCTCCAAATGAGGCTGGCCGGTGAAATATTCGGCGGGAAAATCGCCGTATTTTTCATATGCTTTTTTCTTCATAAAAATCACCTTTTAATTATATGTATAGTATCGGTGATATTATGAAAACAAATAAAAACAGCCTATTACCGATTGCCCTGTTTTTGCTTTGCGCATTGCTGATTTGCTTTTCGGCGCAGGCGAAAGACGGTGCGCTTCTCGGATTTACTTTGGCGCAAAAGGTTGTTATTCCCTCCCTTTTGCCGCTTTTGATTCTTTTTAATCTTGTGCAGGAAATCACATCACAAAAACCCGCAGGCAAATTTTCAAAGCGGCTTATGCGCGTGCTGTTTCATTTGCCGGGTTGCTGTTTTCCCACAGTTCTTTTCGGCCTTATAGGCGGCTATCCCGCAGGCGCACTGCTTACCGCTTCGCTTTACGGCGATGAAAAAATCACTCGGCGCGAAGCATGCCGCATTATGCGGTTTAATATGAGCGGCGGCGCAGGCTTTATCATAACCGCCGTGGGAGTCGGAATATTGAAAAGCAAAAAAGCGGGGCTGATTTTATTTGCCTCGGTAACCGCAGCGGCAATAATCTGCGCGGCTATAAGCGGAATTTTTGCACACGGAGAAAATATGACGCAATCCGAATTTGCAAGGCCCCGCAACACCGCTGACGCGCTTAATAAAAGCGTAGAAGCCTCACTGCACAGTGTTTTAAACCTTTCGGCATACATAATTCTTTTTTGCGCCTTTCAGGGAATTTTACACATTTCCGAAATTCTTGCGCCGATAATCGAAATAACAAGCGGCATAACAAATGCCTCCGGCAGGCTTACTCTGCCGCAAATCGCCTTTTTGCTTGCTTTCGGCGGATTTTGCGTGCATTTGCAGATATTACCGGTGCTTAAAAAAATCAAAATGCCATATTTTAAATTTTTTGCGTGGCGGCTGCTTTGCGCAGCACTTTCTTTTTTGATTTGCATACTGCTTTTGCGAATTTTTCCGCAGGAGGCAGAGGTGTTTTCAAACTTTTCCGGCGGCGTGGTGCGCTCAACAAGCATAAACGCCTCGCTTTCCGTGCTTATGCTGTTCGGAAGCGCCGTTTTGATATTTGACCTTGAAAACAGAAAAAAACAATATATTTAAATTAACAGAAGCAGAAATATCATATCAATTCTTTATAACCCTAACCGCCGCAATTCAAGCAAGCCGCACAACGAAATATAAAAATGCACCGCGGAAAATCCCGCGGTGCAGTCTGAAGTATATTTATATTTTTTCACAGAAACGACAACCCTTCATATTGCCGAATTGTATATTTCATGAGGGAAACACATTGTTATGCAAAGCCCCTGAGTCTTGTTGCGCGCCGATATTTTACCGTGATGCTTTTCAACAATAACACGCGTGAGCGCCAAGCCGATTCCCGTGCTTTCCGCCGATGAATTAGGGCTTTTATAAAAGCGAACAAACAATTTCGGCAATTCGCTTTCCGGCACTCCGCCGCCGTTGTCCTCTATTTCAACCGTGGTAACATTTTCAAACTCGCTGCCGTAAACTCGTATATCTATTTTTCCGTTTTCGGCGGTGTGCTCACAGGCGTTTTTAAGCACATTTCCGATCGCCTCGGCAATCCATTCCGAATCAAGCCTAAAGCAATCCGACCCCGTTACCGTGATTGTTTTAGACGGATAAATCGAAGCAAACTGCACGGCCTGTGCCCTTGCGATTTCGCCTATATCGTGCATTTCAAAATTCATTTGATAAGCGTCCGAGCGCAATTTTTCAAGGCGCAAAAGCTTTTTAATCAGCATTTCCATTTTTTCGATAAGCAAAAGCTGCTTTTCGCCGTATGCCTCGGAAGGCGAATTTTCCTGCAATTCGCAATATAAGCGCATTGCGGCAAGCGGTGTTTTAAGCTGATGTGAAATATCCGCGATAAATTCTGAATTTTTTTGAATTTCCGCCTGCATTTCCGCCTCTTGAAAACAAACCCGTTCTTCCAAATCGGCAACGGCATTCAAAAGCGCGGAAAAATCATCATCGCTTAAAGATATATTTGTTTTTTCCCCGCCGAGCAAAAATTTTCCGACATCCTCGGCAAGTGCGCCTGCCTCGCGCTTTAACTTGGCAGAGCGAATTGCAAGAACAGCAATCACGGCGGCACAAATTATAAGCAATGCCGAAAGCAAAATAACCGCAAGTTTCAAATCAATCGGCACTCTCCCATCTGTATCCCACGCCTTTAACCGTTTTTATATGCTGCCTGCCTATTTTATCACGCAGGCGGCTGATATGCACGGAAAGCGTGTTATCATCCACATAATCGCTGCCGTATTCCCAAATATTTTGAAGCAATGTGTCCCTTGTAACAATAAAGCCGCTGTTTTTAATAAGAATGGCAAGAATTTGGAATTCCGTTTTTGTGGCAAAAACATCCACGCCGTTTTTATAAACAGTCATATGCGCTGTATCGAGCACAACCTCATCGCTTTTAATTACGGAACTGCCGCCGCGGCGCAGAAGCGCGCGTATGCGCGAAAGCAATTCCTGCAATTTGAACGGCTTTGTAACATAATCGTCGGCGCCGCTGTCAAGCCCGCGAACGATTTGCAATTCATCGTCGCAAGCGGTCAAAAACAGTATCGGCGTTTGAATACCCTCTTCACGCAATTCGCGACAAAGCGCAAATCCGTTCCCGTCCGGCAGCATAACATCAAAAATCAGCAGATCAAAAGGCGATTCAAGCGCCTCGCAGCGTGCCGAGGCAACATCTGCCACGGCATGCGCGGAATAATTTTGCGATTCAAGCATTTCGCATAAGCCGTCGCGCAAAAAATCATCGTCCTCAAGAAGCAATATAGACTTTTTCATAAGCTCACCGCCCGTTTGTTTATGATTTGATTATACAATAAATGCCGGCATACGGCAACAAAAAAGCAAAAAAAGAAGTCGGCTTGGGGGCACACTCCATAAAGAATAATTGCTCAATAAATCAAATAAACGGCAAAATACTGCGTTAAAATTGCAGTGAAGGCGGTAGCCTGCCCTGCAATTTATGCCTTGCCTTTTATCCGTTTCTTTGATTTTTGAGTGCAGAGCAGTTTAAGCAAACTGATTTTGTTCGTGGTGCATTAACAAAAATCTGCCAATACTTGCGTATTGGCAGATTTTTTTAATAGTGCAACGGGCAAAACTCAGAAAGCTTAAACCACATTCTTCTTTACGGAGTGTGCCCCAAGCCGACTTCAAATTTAAGGTACAATTATAATTACTTAAGTTCGATAGTTGCGCCTGTCTCTTCGATCTTAGCCTTAAGAGCCTCAGCATCTGCAGTGGGAACAGCTTCCTTAACAGTTGCGGGAGCGCCGTCAACGATAGCCTTTGCCTCTTTAAGGCCAAGACCTGTTGCTTCCTTAACAGCCTTAACAACCTGAATCTTGTTCTGGCCAACTTCCTTAAGAACAACGTCAAATTCTGTTTTCTCTTCAGCTGCTGCTGCGCCGCCCTCTGCGGGAGCTGCTACTGCTACTGCTGCTGCAGCGCTTACGCCGAATTCTTCTTCTACTGCTGATACAAGCTCGGAGAGCTCAAGAACTGTGAGAGTTTTAAGTTCTTCAACGATCTTTGTTACATTCTCTGATGCCATGTTGAAATCCTCCAATTAAAATTTAATTAAATAGTTATTTTATTATTCTGCTGCGGGAGCCTCTGCCTCCGCCGGTGCAGCCTCCTCGGCTGCAGGAGCTTCCTCTGCGGGAGCTTCTTCGCCATCTTTATCAACGATAGCCTGAACCGCACGCGCAAATGCTGCGATAGGAGCATTGAATACGCTGCAAACCGTAGCAAGAAGAACTTCTCTGCTGGGAAGCTTAGCAAGCGCTTCAAGCTTTGCGAGTTCGATAACTTCGCCGTCAAGATAGCCTGACTTTAAATTAAAGAAATCATGAGCCTCAGCGAATTTGTTAAGAATTCTTGCTGATGCAACATAATCTTCGGCACTGGTTGCAATAGCAGTGGTGCCTTCAAGAACCGGATCCATGCCGTCAAGGCCTGCTTCATCGGCAGCTCTTTTGAGTATAGAGTTTTTAATAACCGTATATTCAACGCCTGCTTCACGAAGTTCCTTACGAAGCTTAGTGTCGTCTTCAACATTGATACCCTTGTAATCAACAACAACACCTGCAACGGAGCCTTTAATTCTTTCGGCAAGAGCGGCAACCTGAGCCTGTTTCTTTTCAAGAATTACTGTGCTTGGCATAATTGTACCTCCTTAAATATTTGCCGCACGAATGCGGACTTGGAGCTGTTTCCAAAACAAATAAAAAGTGCATCCCGCAGAACGGAATGCACAACATTTATCATCATACGATATGCTTAAAGCAAACGAAATAAATTCAAAATGCTCATTCCTCGGCAGGCGATGAATCATCTTACGCCAAAAGGCACCTGCTGTCTTTGGTTGAACAGCGAATGTATTTTACCACAAGGGCAAGCCCTTGTCAATACTTTAGATATTAAATTATTCGGCAGCAACTGCGGAGCCAACCTTGCTCGGGTTAACGCGAACGCCGGGGCCCATTGTGGAAGCAACTGCACAGGATTTAATATACTGACCCTTTGAAGCTGCGGGCTTAGCCTTAATGATTGCATCAAGAAGAGCATTGAAGTTTTCAAGAAGCTTTTCCGTGCCGAAGGAAGCCTTGCCGATGGGGCAGTGAATAATGTTTGATTTATCAAGGCGGTATTCGATCTTACCTGCCTTAGCCTCTGTTACAGCCTTGGCAACATCCATGGTTACCGTGCCTGCTTTGGGAGAGGGCATAAGACCGCGGGGGCCGAGAACCTTACCTAAACGGCCTACGAAGCCCATCATATCGGGGCTTGCGATGGCAACGTCGAAATCCATCCAGCCGCCCTGAATCTTTGTTACAAGATCAGCATCGCCGACAACATCTGCGCCTGCTTCTTCGGCAGCCTTGGCAAGATCACCCTTAGCGAAAACGGCAACTCTTACCTTTTTACCTGTGCCGTTCGGAAGAACAACCGCACCGCGAACCTGCTGGTCTGCATGGCGGGAGTCAACGCCGAGGCGAACATGAACTTCGATTGTTTCGTCAAACTTAGCTTTTGCAGTTTGAACTGCAAGATCAAGTGCTTCTGCACTTTCATATAATTTAGAACGGTCGATAAGCTTAGCGCCGTCCACATAATTCTTTCCGTGTTTCATAATATAAATTACCTCCAGTGGTTAATCGGATTTTTCCTCCCACAAGGGAATCAGTCTTCTACTACTATACCCATGCTGCGAGCAGTGCCTGCAATCATGCTGATCGCCGCTTCAAGAGAAGCTGCATTAAGATCGGGCATTTTTGTTTCTGCAATCTGCTGAACCTGAGCTTTTGTTATTGTGGCAACCTTTTCCTTGTTCGGAACACCGGAAGCCGTTTCGATGCCGCAAGCCTTTTTAATAAGAACTGCTGCGGGCGGTGTTTTTGTGATGAAAGTGAATGAACGGTCATCAAATACCGTGATAACAACGGGAATGATAAGGCCGACATCATTCTTGGTTCTTTCGTTAAATTCTTTTGTGAACGACATGATGTTTACACCATGCTGACCGAGAGCAGGGCCTACCGGGGGTGCCGGAGTTGCTTTGCCTGCAGGGATTTGAAGTTTAATTAAACCTACTACCTTCTGAGCCATGAATATTTCCTCCTAAAAATTGTGGTATGGCGGGGAAGCACTCCCCTCCCACGCGCAAAAAAAGCGCATAATAAGCAGCATTGCTGCGAATTACCTAAATAATAAAATAATCAATCTTCAGCCTTTTCAAGCTGATCGAGTTCAAACTCAACGGACGTTTCACGCCCAAACATTGAAATGGTTACCTGCGCGCTGTTTGCGGCGGTGTCAATACCGTCTACCGTGCCGGAGAAGCCTTCAAGCGGACCGTCGATAACATTAACCATATCGCCGACTGCATAACTAACCTCAACGCTGATTTTTTCAACGCCGAGCCTTTTAACCTCTTCTTCGGTGAGCGCAACAGGCTTGCTTTCCGGGCCTACAAAGCCCGTGCAGCCTCTGATATTGCGAACAACATACCAAGTATCGTCGTTCATAACCATTTTAACGAGCACATAGCCGGGGAAAATTTTTCTTTCCACTTCTTTTTTAGTGCCGTCGTCTTTAATTTCAACAACCGTTTCGGTGGGCACGGAAACCTCTTGAATAAGATCGTGAAGATTTCTGTTTTCCACAACGGTTTCAATATTGCTTGCTACCTTATTTTCGTAGCCCGAAAAGGTGTGAGCAACATACCATTTTGCTTCTTCCATTAACACGAGCCTCCGTAAAAAATTTACAGCTTATTCGGCTGCCTGAGTTGTGGTTTCCGCTGCGGCGGTTGTTGTTTCCGTGTCAGCGGTTGTGCTTACAGAGGTTGTTGTGGTTGTGGACGCATGTTCTTTAAGACCCTTCATACCGAGTGAAAGGCCGGTATCAACAAGGTAAATCGGCACGCCTACGATAATTACTACGATAAGAACGATAACAGAGTTCTTAATAACATCCTTTGCTTTTGGCCAAACTACCTTTTTGCGTTCGGAATTAACACTCTTGAAGAACTTGCCCATGGATTTGAATGGATTTTTCTTTGCGGACTTTTTCTTGCTTGCCTTTTTATCAGACTTAGCTGCGCCTTTGGCGGAAGCTTTGTCTGCCTTTTGAGCCTTTTTCTTTGGCTCTTCGGCATTTGAAGTCTTCTTATCAGCCATTGCTATCCTCCGTTACTTTGTTTCTCTGTGAAGAGTATGCTTTTTGCAGAACGGGCAATACTTGTTCATTTCAAGTCTGTCCGGAGTGTTCTTCTTGTTTTTCATAGTGTTGTAATTACGCTGTTTGCATTCAGTGCAAGCTAAAGTTACTTTAACTCTCATTTTGGCACCTCCGTTTTATTTCGATATATTCAATCTCCCTCCGAGGAACGGCAAATTGAAACCGTTCAGAAAAAAGGGCAAAAAAATTAACCCCTTTTCGAGGTATGAACAATATACCACAATGTTTCCCTTCCGTCAAGTGGAAATGCAAAAAAAGTTTGCATTATATATGATTTTAGTATATCATAATAGCAAAGTTCAGACTCGGCCGCGTTTGCGGCGAAAGGTTTTTAAATATGAAAACGGTTATTATCGGCGCGGGAGCTTCGGGGCTCGCCTGCGCAATCAGGCTCAAACAGAATATTCCGAGCGCGCGCGTCACCGTGCTGGAGCGACTTGAAACGCCGGGCAAAAAAATTCTTGCCACGGGAAACGGCCGCTGCAACATCACAAACAAAAACGCAATCGGATATAAAACCGCCGCCGCGTTTTTTGAAGGCCTCGGGCTCATGCTTCGCAGCGAGGAGGGAGGCAGGGTTTATCCCTATTCGCAAAAAGCGGAAACCGTGCTTGCCGTTTTGCTTGATAAATGCAACGAGCTCGGAATTAAAATAATAACCGAATGCACGGCAAAAAAGATTTTGCCGAATTTAACCGTGCTTACCGACCGAGGTGCGTTTGAGGCCGATTTCACGGCGGTGTGCTGCGGCGGAAAAGCGCAAAGTGCACTCGGCTCAAACGGCAGCGGCTACGCTTTGCTCAAAGACCTCGGCCACAGCGTTACGCCGCTTTGCCCCGCTCTGGTGCAGCTTAAATCATCAAGCAGGCACACGCGCGCAATTTCAGGCACAAGGGCAAAATGCCGCATTGCTTTGGAGCTTGACGGAAATATCGTGTGCGAGGAAACGGGCGAGGTGCTTTTTACGGATTACGGACTTTCGGGAATCGCCGTTATGAACATTTCGCAGGCGGCGGCAAAGAATTTTGCAAAAAAAGAGCCGCAAAAATGCATTGCCGTGCTTGACCTTGTGCCGGAAATCAAAGAAAAAGAGCTTTTGAGCCACATTAAAAAATTCGGCAATTTAAAGGGTGTTTTAGGCACAAAGCTGGCTACAATAATCGAAAAGCAGGCCGGCGGCGATTTTGCCAAGCAGGCACACACGGCAAAAAATTGGCGGCTTATAATCACGGGCACAAAGGGCTACGAAACCGCTCAGATAACCTGCGGCGGCATACCCGAAAGCGAGCTTGACGGCTGCAAATCAAAGCTTGTGCCGGGGCTTTACATCTGCGGCGAAATTGCAAATAGGCAATTTCCCTGCGGCGGCTTTAATTTGGATTACGCATGGAACAGCGGCATTGCCGCGGCAGATGATATTGCCGCGGAATATTCCGCAAAGCGCAAATAAAAAATTTCGGCGGAAAGCACACACTCACTCCCGCCGAGGCGACTGTCAAAACAAAAAAAGCATAAGACATAATAAGACATAAGAAGAGATATAATATGATAAGAATAAACGGAATAAGGATTTCGCTTGACGAAGACGAATCCCTGCTTAAAACCAAAGCGGCAAAGCTGCTGCGAATAAACGAAAAATATATAGAAAAGCTTACAATATTTAAAAAGAGCGTTGACGCACGCAAAAAAGACGACATCCATTTTTCCTACGCCGTTGACCTTGTGCTGAGCCTTGACGAAGCGCAGGTTCTTGCAAAATGCAAATCGCCGAAGGCAAGCGCGGTGAAGCCCTATCATTACGAATTGCCTGAAAATAAACGCGTTTCGGAATTCAGACCCGTTATAGTGGGCTTCGGACCGGCCGGAATGCTTGCCGGGCTTATTTTGGCAGAGGCGGGACTGCGCCCGATAATTTTCGAGCGCGGCAAAAATATTGACGACAGGCAAAAGGATGTAAACGATTTTTGGCAAAACCGCAGGCTTAACGAGGAATCAAATGTTCAATTCGGTGAGGGCGGCGCAGGCACTTTTTCGGACGGCAAATTGACCACGGGAATAAAAAGCCCGTTTATTCGCAAGGTGCTCGACGAATTATACGAAGCTGGCGCGCCGGAGGAGATTTTATATTCCTCAAAGCCGCACATCGGCACGGACAGGCTTGCGATAGTGGTTAAAAACATACGCAAAAAGATTGAAAAACTCGGCGGCGAAGTGCGCCTTGAATGCAAGGTTGAAAAGCTGATTATTTACAACAATTTCGTTCAGGGGCTTACCTATTCTCACCGCGGCGAGCTTTTCGACATTGAGGCAGACAGCGTTATCATGGCAATAGGCCACAGCGCAAGAGACACCGTTGAAATGCTTTATAATTTGGGCTGTGAAATTATTCAAAAGCCTTTTTCCGTGGGTGCACGAATAGAGCACCCGCAAAAGCTTATAAACAAAGCGCAATACGGCGATTTCGCGGGCAACGAAAAGCTCGGCGCGGCAGACTACAAGCTTGCCTGCCACGGCTTGCACGAGCGCGGAGCATACACATTTTGCATGTGCCCCGGCGGAACCGTTGTGGCGGCCGCAAGCGAAAAGGGCGGCGTTATAGTAAACGGCATGAGCAGCCTTGCCCGTGACGGAGAAAACGCCAACAGCGCACTGCTTGTGGGCATTGAGCCAAAGGATTTTCCGAGCGAGCACCCGCTTGCGGGAATATATTATCAGAGAGAAATCGAGCACAACGCATTTTTGCTCGGCGGCGGCGATTACAAAGCCCCGGCGCAGCTTGTGGGTGATTTTTTGGCGGGCAAGGCAAGCACAAAACTCGGCGATGTAAAGCCCACCTGCCCCACGGGAGTTACGCTTACAAGCATTGAAAAATGCCTGCCCGAAAAAGTTTCGGCTACAATGAAAAGCGCAATAGTTGAAATGGATAAAAAGCTCAGCGGCTTTGCGCTTTATGACGCGGTGCTTACCGCGCCGGAAACAAGAAGCTCAAGCTCCGTGCGAATTTTGCGCGATGAATTTTGCCAAAGCAAAATCAGCGGAATTTATCCCTGCGGCGAGGGTGCGGGCTATGCCGGCGGCATAGTTTCCGCCGCTGTGGACGGAATTAAATGCGCGCATGCCGTACTCGGCGACGAGCATTGATTTACTTTAAATTCATTTAAAGCAAATCGTGAATAACGCATAATACTTATATACATATTAAAATAAAATTAAAGCAGCGGCAGTATAAATAGCCAATATAAAATCGGCCTTGAGCACATGCTCAAAGCCGATTTTTATTTGCCGCTTTCATTCTCTGTAATATTCAGTTCTTTAAAAAGATAGTTGAAATTTTCCGCCGTTTTGCCGCTCGAAAACATTTGCTTAACGGCATCTTCGGTGTGCTTTGAATGGCCGAAAACGGCTTCAAACAGCCTTTGAAGCCACGCAATCGGAGCAAGCACGGGGTGCTTGTGGCAATAATAAAATCTTTCTTTTAAATAAGAAACGCCGGGGAAAACCCATTTAAAAAAAGCTTTAACTGAAGCGCCTGTTCCACTCTTGCCGCTTTTGCTCATTTCATTTCTTAAATTAACCATACCCACGCCGCCGTTTTCAAATCCGAAAACACCGCCTGTTAAAATTATATCCGAAAGCACGGAATAAAGGCGAGCTTCGGAAGAATCCTCAAAAGTGTAAGGCACCGAGACGGGAGTTGAAAACCACTTTTTTGAGAGCGCGATAAGCACAAGCGCAGTTTGCTTTAAGCCCAAGTTTTCACACTCACACAATAATTTTTCAATATCCGTATCGGGATAATTGCGAAAAAATGCGTCTATATCCATTATCATTCTTATTCCCGCGCCGCCCGTTTTAAGGTGCTTCGCTATGTGGGTGATAACATAAAGCAGGTGGTAAAGCGGCTTCAGCTTATAAGTGAAGCCCTCGCCCTCGCTGATATTGCCGAAGAAATCCGAAAAATAGATTTTGCTTTGCACATTAACGCTTTCAAGTTCGGTGTGCAATTCAAACTCCTCGCCGTTATAAAGCATATTCGCCACATTATAGTATTTTTTCGTGATAACAAAGCCGTTTTCAACCAGTGCATCCATCGCTTTTTGATAATTTTCCGGCGAAACCACGGCATCCGTGTCGCCGCTTGTGCGAAGCTCGGGCACGGGATATAAATATCGAAGCACGGCGCCCTTAACTATAAGATGCGGAATTTCCGCTGCGGTTAAAACGCTCACAAATTTTGTGATTGCCTGCATTTTTATTTCATAATTGCGAACGGTGTAGCCGAGCTTTTGATTAAAGGCGGAAAGCAGTTTACCCTCGGGGCGAAAAGAAGGTGCAAGCTTTTTGATTTCGCTTGAAACGATTGCCGTTACGCTGTGTTTTTCGGCAAGCGAATAAATTTCCGCCCAATTTGCATTCGGAACTCCCTGCGGATTTTCGCCGCTTAAATGGCAGCGAAGAAGATATATAAAATAATCGCGCGACTCCAAAAAAGCACCCCCTTTTTATTTGCTTTAACAATCATAGCAGAATATGCCCAATATTTCAATTTAAATTTTATGATTTATTATATATAAATAACATTGAAGTGGGAATTATTATTTGTTATAATTCAAACGGTGAGACAAATGGATTCAAATAAAGCGCATTACCTTTTTTGCTATTTCACGGGAAATGAGCCCGAAAACGAAAGTGTGCACTTTGCAATTTCAAAAAACGGTTTTGATTTTGAGCCTGTAAACGGCGGCAAAAAAATAATTGAGCAAAAACTTGGCAAAAAATGCTGCCGCGATCCCTTTATTTTCAGAAACGAAAGCGGCGGATATTACATTATCGCCACGGATATGAAATGCCGCGAGGGCTGGAACAGCAATAATTCCATGGTTGTGTGGGAAAGCAAAGATTTAATAAATTGGCACGGCGAGCGCATTATTGATTTTTCAAAAATCAAAGGAAGCGAAACGGCAGACAGAATTTGGGCGCCCGAGGTTTTATTTGATAAAATCCGCGGCGAATATATGATATATTGGTCGCACCACAATGTGGGAACAGAGCCAACGGTTATTAAGTACGCCTACACAAAAGATTTTAAATCGCTTTCAACCGAGCCGCGCGTGCTTTTTGCGCCGAGCAGCGGCAAAGACGGCATTGACGCCGACATTATTTTTAACTGCGGCAAATATTACCTTTATTACAAAGACGAATACGAAAAGACGATTTGCATTGCCGTTTCAAACGAAATAACGGGTCCCTACACCGAAGCCGAGCCGCGCAGAGCCTGCAACACGGATATTCACCTTGAGGGCAACTGCATGTATCCTCTGCCGGGCGGAAAAGAATATATAATGATAGCCGATAAATATGTTGACGGAGGCTATTATATGCAAAAAACAGGCGATATGCTGCATTTCGAGCCGGTGCCCGACGGCAAATTTTCATTAAATGCGCTTCACCCGAGGCACGGCTCCGTGCTTGCGATATCCGAAAAAGAATACAACGCGCTCAAAGCGCTTTAAATCCACGAGGTGAAATATGGACGAAAAATTTAATTTTGAGCTTTTTGAAGCCGAAAAGCTGCCCCAAGCGGTTTCGGACGAAAATAACAACGAACCGCAAAACCCGGAATACAACGATATAACCGCCGGCAGGGCACCGAAAAAAAAGAAAAAGTTGCCGAAAAAGGCAAAGGCGCTGATGATAATTTGCGCAGTGCTTGCATGCGTAATCATAGCCGGGGCAATAACTTTAATATATCCCCTGCTTTCGGCAAAGCATTCGCCGGACAGATTTGTTACCTCCTATGTCAGCAGCGTTATAGACGGCGACTGGGAAAAGGTTTACAAAAATTCATCATTCTTCGATTCGCCCTTCATAACCCGAGAAAGTTTCGTTGAATATTGCAAAACAAATCCGGATGCTTTTGCGATAAACAAATCAAAAATTACGGATTATAAAATCGAAAGAGACAGAAAAGACGGAAATATAAATTATTACAGCCTGAATTATATAACCGAAAGCGGCGAGCAGGGCGTTTATTACATCACCCTGCAAATGACGAAAGACGGATTTTATAAATACGACACTTATAAGGCAATGCCGATAGAGGGCATTATAACAAGAGCCGTGATTTATGCGCCGCAGGGCACGGAAATCGCCCTTAACGGAAACGCCGTTAAAAGCACAAGCATAATCACACCCACTGCGGCGGCGGGCGCAAACGAATACAGCTATTCGGAATACAAATCCGATTATCTTTTTGCCGGCTCATACGAAATAACGGCAACAAACGCCGCGGGGCTTGATTATTCGCAAACCGCCGATATAAGCAGCGACAATAATATTTTTTATATAGCACTTGAGGTTGACGAAAGCGCAGCACTTTATGACCGCGCAAAAAGCGCAATAGAAACGCTTTACCGAGGAGCACTTCAAAACAGCATAAACACCGACGAACTCGGAATTTCAAAATCCTTTGAGGGCGATAAATTCCTGGCAGTGCTTAAAGACGCCGAAGAAGAGGTTTATTACACAAACGAGAATTTAAGCGTTTCCGACTTTGAAATAACAAACGCAAAATGCGAAAAAGCAGGCAGCGATAAAACATATATAAGCTATAATTCAAACGGCGAAACGGATATCACAATATCATTTGATTATAAATACACACTCTCAAATAAGGTTGACGGCACTTCTGAAGAAAAAACAAACACAGGCTTTGCAACGATAAAATTCATCTATCAGAACTCCGCATATGTGATAGACAATATTGCAAGCCGTGCGGAATTTTAACGGCAGGAGGTAATAATTGTGGAATATGCAAACAAAAAAATAATATCAATTTCCGCAGCTGTTGCCGTGCTTGTTATAATAATTGCGGCATTTTCATGCAAAGGCGTGCTTGATTCATATAAAAAAGAACAGCAAAAATGCGAGGTTTTTTCAACTGCCACGGTTTCGCAGGGATATAAGGTAAAATCATATCCGCTTTCTTTTGCCTTTACAAACGGAAAAATAGAGCAAACCGGCGATATAAAAATTTTGGCGCGCCGAGGCAATTGGTGCAAAATAATTTATGTTGCAAAAGGCAAAATCAAAGAGGGCTTTATTAAAGCAACCGAGCTTACAAATATTAAGGACGGCATTGTTGAAGCCTCCGTTATCACGCTTAGCAGAGGCAATTTCACCTCTCCCGTGGGCGAGAAAGTTGAAATCGGCGCTCAGCTTTATCCGCAATATTCAAACGAGCAAATCGAATGGACCAGCAGCGACGATAAAATCGCCTCTGTTGAAAACGGCAAAGTAACAATTAACGGAGTCGGCACCGCCACGATTACGGCAAAAATCAAAAGCAATTCAAAGAGCATAGCGGTTACGGGCGTTTCGGCAGACAGTGAATTTAAATTTGACGGTGATGAATATTCGCTTAACATAAACAATTCGCTCGACCTTTCCAAAAAACTCGGCGGCAAAGAAAGCGGCGAAATAACATGGAGCAGCTCAGACGGAAATGTTGTTTCCGTTTCGGGCGGAAAGGTTAAGGCACTTAAAGCGGGCGCCGTTATCATAAAAGCAACCAAAAACGGAGCCGAGGCAAGCTGCCGCGTTTATGTTAAAAACGCAAACAAAAACGCTTCAACTTGGCTTAATATCACAAATGCTTACGGTGATGTTTTCAACTATCACCCTTCGGTGCAATATTTTGAAAACGGCTTCGGCGGCTACAAATATTGGATTGCATACACACCCTATAAAGGCTGCAACGATTATTGGGAAAATCCGCATATTGCGGCAAGCAACGATTTAAAAAATTGGGTTGTGCCCTCGGGCTTTTCCAATCCGCTTGACCCAAGGCCGTCAAACTACGAGCGCGGTGCGGTTTATAATTCCGACACGGAGCTTGTTTATAATACCGACACAGGGCTTCTTGAATGCTGGTGGAGATTTTACGACAAGCCAAACAACAGAACAGCGCTTCGCCGCCGAACCACAAAGGACGGCGTTCACTGGAGTGACGCCGAGGATATGCTTTACGGCGAGCTTCATGTTTACGATTTTCTCAGCCCTGCAATCGTTTACGAAAACGGCACATATAAAATGTGGGCAATAAATCAAAACACCGATCATTCGCTTGATTACCGTGAAAGCACAGACGGCAAGCATTGGAGTGAAATCAGGCAAATCCAGATAACCTATGATGACAAGGAGCTTGCAAACTGGCACCTTGATGTTATCCACACCACAAAGGGCTACGAAGCCGTTATCTCGTCATATTATCCGAAAGTAAACGAAAGAACGCATATGGACCTTTATTACACATATTCAACCGATAATGTGCACTACACAAAGGCCGAAAAGCTCTTCACACCGTCACGCGGCACAAGCAATTGGGATAACAGAGGTCTTTACCGCTGTTCTCTGCTTTATGCAGACGGTAAATATTACCTCTTTTACAGCGGATTAAACGAAAAGACAGGGCCTTCGGGGCTTGGATTAATCTCCGGTAAAGATGTCTACACCATGAGTTGATTTCATTTAATATAATCCACATGTAAATGCCGTTTAGCGGCAAGCGACGAAAAGCTGCCTTCACAATTATGTGAAGGCAGCTTTTCTGCTTTCAATTAAAAGAAAAAGCACCTTGCGAAAGCAAGATGCTTTAGATGTCAGCGTCGACCTATTTTCCCGGGCGGCTGCCCGCCAAGTATTTTCGGCACTGAAGAGCTTAACTACCGTGTTCGGAATGGGAACGGGTGGACCCTCTTCGTAATAAACACCGACTTAACAACACATATATTAGCACACTGCAATCCAAAAGTCAAGCAAATAAAAGCAAACGGCTCGTTTCGTAAAATTCGCCAAGCAAACAAACGGCAAAGCATCGCATTTGCATTGCAGCAAAAAAGACGGCATGGTCTGAATTTGTGCAGCAGATTTAATTTATTTATTTGATTTTTGATTCACAGCAATTTAAGCAATGCGATTATATTTGCAGGGCATTAACAAAAAAAAATCTGCCGACACTTACGCATCGGCAGATTTTTTTACAATTTGGTAAACGGGCAAAATCCGAAAAGCTTAAATCACATTTTTCTTTGCAAAATGTGCCGCAAGCTTTCGCCCGTTATGTGATAATTTGAGATAATTATTTATCTTCCTTATCGTCTTTCTTATTTTTAGCAGAAAGCTTATTAAGGCCGTAAGTGATAAGAATAATAGCTCCTATAACAAGAAATATACCAACCATTCCTATAAGCATAACGGGCAAGGTTTGCTTCCATGAATCGGCATGGATTGCCATTGCGATAACATTTAATTTTAATAAAATATCAAACATAGCCATACCTCCGATTATTTAGCAAGAATGCTCTGCACAAGCGTAAGGATAAGGCCGCCGGCAATAACAGAGCCGATCTGACCGGAAACATTTACGCTTATGGACTGCATAAGAAGGAAGTTTTGATTATCCTCCTTAAGACCCATTTGGTTAACAACACGGCCGCTCATCGGGAACGCTGAAATGCCTGCCGCGCCGATCATCGGGTTGATTTTTTTATCCTTAGGCAGGAAAAGGTTGATGAGCTTTGCAAAGAACACACCGCCGGCAGTGTCGAAAATAAATGCAACAAGGCCGAGTGCAAGTATGATAAGAGTGTTCCATTTAAGGAAATCCTTATAATACATTTGCGAAGCAACGGTGAGGCCGAGCAATATTGTGATAATATTTGCAAGAGAATTTTGTGCAGTTTGAGAAAGAGAATCAAGCACTCCGCACTCACGAATGAGGTTGCCGAACATCAGGAAGCCTACAAGCGCAGCAGATTGCGGAGCAACCACACCTGCAACAATCGTTATAACGATCGGGAACAAAATCTTTGTAAGCTTTGTAACCTCACCGGGATGATATTTCATTCTGATAAGGCGTTCTTTTTTCGTTGTGCAAAGCTTAATAACAGGCGGCTGAATGATAGGCACGAGCGCCATATACGAATATGCCGCCACCATAATCGGGCCTAAATAAGCCGAATCAAGCACCTGAGCCACATAAATTGATGTTGGGCCGTCTGCAGCACCTATAACCGCAATTGAAGCGGCATCCTTAATATCAAAGAAGAATGATGCAAGGAAGAAGGTGAAGAAAATACCGAATTGAGCCGCAGCGCCGAAAAGCATCAGCCACGGGTTTTTAAGCAGCGGGCCGAAATCTATCATTGCGCCGATACCGATAAACAGCAGCAGCGGGAAAAGCTCGCCCGTGCTGATGCCGGCACTGAAAAGCACCGTGATAGGGCCGTCTTCGCCGATAGCGCCGCTCATGGGAAGGTTAACAAGAATTGTGCCGAAGCCGAGCGGAAGCAAAAGCGACGGCTCCATTTCCTTTTTGATTGCAAGATAGATCAGCACCGCGCCGATTGCAAGCATTGCAATTTGGCCGATTTCAATGTTTTTAAAATTGGAAAACAAATCGGCAAAGGTTTGAAGTACACTTAATTGAATCATATAATCCTCCGTTTATCAAACATTTATTTCAACATCAATGCCGAGCAAATCTTTTTCGGCATCAAGTATCGGATTTATAACTTCATTAAGAAAATCAGCTGTTTGCTGCGGAGCTCTGCCGACATAGTTTTCCGGCTTCATAACGGCAAGGATTTCTTCCTTCGTCATCATAAATGCAGGATCTGCGGCAATGCGATCAATTAAATCATTTTTACCGCCCTCTGCCTTAACAACCTGTGCAGCCGCCATTGAATGAACACGAATTCTTTCGTGCAGATCTTGGCGATCGCCGCCTTTTTTAACAGCATCCATCATAATATTTTCTGTTGCCATAAACGGAAGTTCGCTCATCAAGCGTGATTCAATAACCTTTGGATAAACAACAAGCCCGCTTGTAACATTTATATAGAGATCAAGAATACCGTCAAGTGCAAGGAAAGCCTCTGCCACAGAAACACGCTTATTTGCGCTGTCATCCAGCGTTCTTTCAAACCACTGAGCAGATGCTGTCCAAGCGGGATTGAGCGCATCAATCATAACATAGCGTGAAAGAGATGCAATTCTTTCGCTGCGCATCGGATTGCGCTTATATGCCATTGCCGAGGAGCCGATTTGATGCTTTTCAAAAGGCTCTTCTATTTCTTTAAGATTTTGAAGCAAGCGCAAATCATTTGAAAATTTGCAGCAGGACTGAGCAATCAGCGCAAGGCAATTACAAACGATAGTATCAAGCTTTCTTGCATATGTTTGCCCACTTACGGGGAAGCAAGACTTAAATCCCATTTTATCTGCAATTTTTTGATCAAGAAGCTTGCACTTTTCATGATCACCGCCAAACAGCTCAAGGAAGGATGCCTGAGTGCCGGTTGTGCCCTTTGAGCCAAGCAGCATAAGAGTGCCGAGTACATGATTTATCTCGTTATAATCCATAACAAGATCCATGAGCCAAAGAGTTGCTCTTTTGCCCACTGTGGTGGGCTGTGCAGGCTGAAAATGGGTGAAGCCGAGGCACGGCATATCCTTATATTCATTTGCAAATTTTGCAACGGAGGCAATTGCATTAACAAGCTTTTTCTTAATAAGCAAAAGTGCCTCTCTCATTGTGATAACATCGGTGTTATCGCCCACATAGCAGCTTGTGGCGCCAAGGTGAATGATTGCCTTTGCCTTTGGGCAAAGATCTCCGTAAGCATGCACATGGCTCATAACATCGTGGCGAAACTGCTTTTCATATGCAGCGGCAGCTTCATAATTTATATCCTCCGCATGCGCCTTAAGCTCGTCTATCTGCTCTTGAGTGATATCAAGGCCAAGCTCTTTTTCCGCCTCTGCAAGTGCAATCCAAAGCTTTCTCCATGTTTTAAATTTAAAATCGGGAGAATAAATATATTGCATTTCCTTGCTGGCATAGCGTGAATTAAACGGAGTGTTGTATGTATTATTAGGCATTATTTTTCAAGACCCGTCCTTTTCATCATTTCTGCGTAAGCATCTTCAACGCCGCCGAGATCACGACGAAAACGATCCTTATCAAGCTTTTCGTGAGTTTTGATATCCCAGAAACGGCAGGTGTCGGGGCTGATCTCGTCTGCAAGCACAATTGTGCCGTCTGATGTTTTGCCGAATTCAAGCTTGAAATCTATAAGTTCAACGCCGATTGAAGCAAAATATTCTTTAAGAACATCATTGATCTTAAATGCCATATCTTTAATGGTGTCTACCTCTTCCCTTGTGGCAAAACCGCAGGAGATTGCATGATATTCGGAAATAAGCGGATCATCAAGCTCATCGCACTTATAAGAAAATTCAATGGAAGGAGCAACAAAATCCATGCCCTCTTCAAGGCCGAGTCTTTTGCAGATTGAGCCTGCTGCACGATTGCGGATAATAACCTCAAGCGGAACAATGGAAACCTTTTTAACTGCCGTTTCACGATCTGAAAGTTCTTTAACAAAATGGGTCGGGATGCCCTTTGTTTCAAGAATTTGCATCAAATAGTTGGACATTTTGTTGTTTACAACACCCTTGCCTGCTATTGTGCCCTTTTTCTTGCCGTTAAAAGCAGTGGCATCATCTTTGTAGTCAACGATAACCACATCCGGATCTTCCGTTGCCCAAACCTTTTTAGCCTTGCCTTCATAAAGCTGCTCTTTCTTTTCCATTTTTTTATCCTCCGATATTCAAAATATTTTTTAAACAAATTTAAGGCTCAACGCCAAAAAAATCATTTGCAAATTATTTGCCGTAAACAGTTTTGATTCTGTCAACGGCTTCAATTGTTTTTTCGTAATTACCAAAGCCTGTGAGGCGAAGATAGCCCTCGCCGCATTTGCCGAAGCCCGAACCGGGAGTTCCCACTACCTGGCACTTTTCAAGCAGATCATCAAAGAATTCCCAAGAGGTCATTCCCTGAGGAACGGAAAGCCAAACATACGGTGAATTTACCGCACCGTAGCAAGTGAAGCCGGCTTCGGTGAGCCCGTCATAAATTGTTTTTGCGTTTCTTTGATAGTAAGCAAGAATTTCTTTAATTTCCTTTTGGCCCTGCTCGCTGTAAACTGCCTCGGCGCCTCTTTGCGTAATATAGCTTACGCCGTTAAACTTTGTTGCCTGCCTGCGTGCCCAAAGAGCGTTAAGGCTTGTGCCGCCGAATTCAAGATCCTTAGGAACAACGGTGTAGCCGCAGCGAACGCCGGTGAAGCCTGCTGTTTTTGAAAACGAACGAAATTCGATTGCGCATTTTTTTGCGCCTTCAACCTCATAAATCGACCTAACGGAGCCGTCCGTAACAAAAGCCTCATAAGCAGAATCATAAAGAATAACCGCGCCGTGCTCAATGGCATAATCAACCCAAACCTTAAGCTGCTGCTTGCTTGCGGCAACGCCGATGGGATTATTTGGGAAGCAAAGATAAATAATATCCGGCACCTCGCTCGGAAGCTGAGGCATAAAGCCGTTTTCGGCAGTGCAGGGCATATAGATAATATCCGTTCTGCCGCTCATGATGTTTGAATCAAGATAAACGGGATAAACGGGATCGCAAATTGCAACCTTGTTATCAAGGCTGAAAATATCACCGATGTTTCCGCAATCGGATTTAGCACCGTCCGAAACGAAAATCTCGTCCTCAGAAATATCAAGGCCACGAGCCTCATAATCATTTTTATGAATGGCTTCAACAAGGAAATCATATCCGTGCTCGGGCGGATAACCTCTGAAGGTTGCCTCGTTTGCCATTTCGTCAACAGCCTTATGCATAGCCTCAATAACAGCGGGGGCAAGCGGCTTTGTTACATCGCCGATTGAAAGGCGGATAACCTCCTTATCGGGATGAGCCTCCTGATACTCACGCTGCTTTCTGGCAACCGTTGAAAACAAATAAGAGCCTTCAAGCTTTAAGAAATTGTCGTTAATCTTCATATTTTAAACCTCCGTTTTTAATTATAATCAATCTCGCCGGTAAAGGCATACTCGGCAGGGCCGGTCATAAACACACTGTCTGCCTCGTTTCCGCTCCAGCTTATTTTTAAATCACCGCCGAGAAGATGAACCGTTAAATCATTATCGGCCAAACCGTTAAGTATTGCGGCAACCGCCGTGGCGCATGTGCCGGTGCCGCAGGCGAGAGTTTCGCCGGTGCCCCTTTCCCAAACGCGCATTTCAATTTCAGTTCTGCCGATAACATAAGCAAATTCGGCGTTTACCCGATCGGGAAACATACTGTTTTTTTCAAACAGCGGGCCGTATTTTTCAACGGCAAAATCACGCGGGCTTTTATCTATGAAAGCCACAGCATGAGGATTGCCCATTGAAACACAGGTTATATCAAAATCAGCACCGCCGATTTGCACTTTTTTATTTATTACAGGACTTTCTTCACTCAGAACAGGAATCTCTGCGGCCGAAAGAATCGGCGCGCCCATATCGACTTTAATAAGCGAAACGGCACCGCTTTCATCAAGGGTGAGCGTAATATATTTCACCTTGCCCATGGATTCGATTGTGAATGCGGTTTTATCCGTATATCCCTTATCGTAAACATATCTTGCAACGCAGCGAATACCGTTTCCGCACATTGCGCCGCGAGAGCCGTCCGCATTATACATAACCATTTCAAAATCGGCCTTTGTGCCCTTTTGAATATAAATAACACCGTCGCCGCCGACTCCGAAATGCCTGTCGGAAAGTTTTATTGCGGCATCCGATTGATTTTTTACTTTTTCCGTAAACAAATCAACATATATATAGTCATTGCCGCAGCCGTGCATTTTGGTAAACTTCATAAGCCCTGTCCTTTCCGGCCTGCCTCGGCACAAAGCTTTTGAATTTTGCTTTGCCGTTGCATGAGCAGACTGTAATATTACCCATCCGCTACGCAAGCCTGTCTAATATATCCATCGCAACGGCGGATATTTTTTTGCCGCTGCGCATGCTTTCTTTTTGCAAAAATTTGTGAGCCTGCATTTCACTCATGCCCTTAATGCTCATAAGTGCCTGCTTGGCTTTTGATATGTAATCGCCGTCTGCCTCCGCTCTGCGGGTGAAGCTTGATTTGCTGTTTACAAGCATGGCTACGGTGTTTATAAATTCCATTCTGTCCATCGGCAGAGGCAGCGTTATAAGATTGCCCATATATTGCTCCACACCGTTTTTTGAAAGCGCGATAACATCAAATCTGTTTGGCAGCTGCTCGGCAAGTTCCGCAGCAGACATATCCCTCATTAAGAAAGGGCACACCATAACCCCCTGTGTTGTGTGCTGCGCCGCATCAAGCGCCGATGTGCCGAGCGCGCAAACGCAGGAAACATGAAAGCCGTTTTTTTCGATAAGAGCGCGAAGCGAGAGAGCTGTTTCCTTAACGGGAAAAACAACTATAACATCCTTCAACTCCATCACCTCAAGAAAAAACGCGCCTTGTGCCGCAAAGGCAAGCCGCCCCGCGACATTCATATTTATAAGCGCACCTTTTATAAGCACACCTATTGAATGGTAATTATTATAACATATTTATACATATTCAATCAATAGAAAAATAAATTAAAATCCACACACGTTTTTCCGCGAAACTGTAATTTGTGCACAAGTAAAACGCAACAGCTTTTCAACTGCACCTGCCGCTTATTTTCATTTATCGATTTTTGCAAAAAGCTGTTTAATAAATTCGCAAATCGTCGCATATTTTTACCATTTCAACAAAATGTCTTATCAAAACCAAATCTTTTATTTCGTTTTAACCAAAAAACCGAGCATTTTTATTACATTTTGCACAATTATTCCTGATTTGCAAAAATATCTTGTAACAAAGTAACCAAAAAACACTTGAATATTGGATTACGAGGTGCTACAATGAAAACGATAGTTAATATCATGGGCATAAAATATATAATTTTGCCCATTCTGATAATTGTCAAAATTGAACAGTGCTTATGCACGGGGAGATGAGACCTATGGAGAAACTGAAAAAAGAATACGAATTTCCTGTTTACCTTTTTAATAAAGGTGAAAATTACAGAGCATATGAATTCTTCGGCGCTCATAAAATTAAAGAGAAGCAATTTGCATTTCGCGTTTGGGCACCCGATGCCGTTCAAATTTCCGTTGTGGGCGACTTCAACGATTGGGACGAACATATCGACCGCATGCACCAAATTTCGCCCGGCATATGGGAGGCCGAGGTTGACGGAGTAAAAAAATACGATTGCTATAAATATGCCATCACCGCGAAAGACGGACGCGTGCTTTACAAAGCCGATCCCTATGGCTTTCACAGCGAAACAAGGCCGGGAACGGCATCAAAAATTTATGAGCTGGGCGGCTATAAATGGCACGACAAGCCTTGGAAAAAATCTCAGGCAAAGGGCAGTATACTTGAAAAGCCCGTAAATATTTATGAAATTCATTTCGGTTCTTGGAAACGCAAAGAAAACGGTGATTTTCTTTCATACAGAGAAATGGCGGCGGAGCTTATTCCCTATGTTAAAGATATGGGCTATACCCATATTGAGATGATGCCGCTTATGGAATATCCGTTTGACGGCTCATGGGGCTATCAGGTAACGGGATATTTTGCCCCCACATCGCGCTACGGCACACCGGATGATTTAATGTTTTTCGTTGATGAATGCCATAAAGCCGATATAGGAGTTATTCTTGATTGGGTGCCTGCTCATTTTCCTAAAGACGCACACGGCCTTTACGAATTTGACGGCGAGCCGCTTTACGAATACAGCGATATGCGCAAGGGCGAGCACAAGGAATGGGGCACAAGAGTTTTTGATTACGGCAGAAACGAAGTTAAAAGCTTTTTGATTTCCTCTGCAATGTATTGGGCAGATGTGTTTCACTTTGACGGACTTAGGGTTGACGCGGTAGCCTCCATGCTTTACCTTGATTACGGCAGAGAGGCCGGAGAATGGGTGCCGAACAAAAACGGCGGAAACGAAAACCTTGAAGCGGTTGATTTCTTAAAGCAGCTTAATTCGGCAATGTTTAAGGAGCATCCTTCCATAATGATGATTGCCGAGGAATCAACGGCCTGGCCCATGATAACAATGCCGCCCGATATAGGCGGGCTCGGCTTCAACTTCAAATGGAACATGGGCTGGATGAACGATATGCTTCGCTACACCTCCATGGACCCGCTTTTCAGAAAAGGCAATCACAGCTGCATCACATTCAGCTTTTTCTATGCTTTTTCGGAAAACTTTATTTTGCCGATAAGTCACGATGAAGTGGTGCACGGCAAATGCAGCCTGCTCAACAAAATGCCGGGCGATTACGATATGAAATTCGACGGCATGCGCCTGTTTTTAACATATATGGCGGCGCACCCCGGCAAAAAGCTTTTATTTATGGGGCAGGAATTCGGGCAGTTTAAAGAATGGGCCTTTGAAGAGGGGCTTGATTGGATGCTGCTTGATTACGAAAAGCACAAAAAGCTGCTTGAATTTTCAAAAGAGCTTAACCATTTCTATAAAGACCATCCTCAGCTTTGGGAAATAGACTACGGCTGGGACGGCTTCAGTTGGATTTCAAGCGATGACAGCGCAAATTCCACAATAGCATTCCGCAGAATGAGCAAAAGCGGCAAAGAGTTGATAGGCATTTTCAACTTCACGCCGAACGAGCACGCGGAATACAGAATCGGCGTTCCCGAAAACGCAACATACAGAGTTGTGTTTGATTCATCGCTTAAAAAATACGGCGGCAGCAAGCAAAGACTTGCAGGCACCTACAAGGCAAGCACGAAAAAGCCGATGCACGGATTTGACCAAAGCATCGGAGTTAAGCTCGGCGGCCTTAATGCGATATTTATAGAAAAAGTATAAATTCAGGAGGAATATATTTATGGCGCATAAAACAAATGTTGTTGCAATGCTTCTTGCGGGCGGCCAGGGCAGCAGGCTCGGAGTACTCACAAAAAACATTGCCAAGCCCGCAGTTCCCTACGGCGGCAATTATCGAATCATAGATTTTCCGCTTTCGAACTGCGTAAACAGCGGTATTTACACCGTCGGCGTGCTCACCCAATATCAGCCGCTTGAGCTTAACGATTATATCGGCAACGGCCAGCCTTGGGATCTTGACAGGCAAAACGGCGGCGTGCATGTGCTTTCGCCTTATGAAGCAATGGGCAGCAAGGAATGGTATAAGGGCACGGCAAATGCAATTTACCAAAACATTAACTTTATAGAAAAATACAACCCCGAATATGTTGTTGTGCTTTCCGGCGATCATATCTATAAGATGAATTATGCGAATATGATTGATTTCCACGAGAAAAACAATGCCGACTGCACAATCGCGGTGCTTGAAGTGCCGTGGGAGGAGGCCTCCAGATTCGGCATTCTTGCAACGGACGAAAACAATAAGATTTACGAGTTTGCCGAAAAGCCCGCAGAGCCCAAATCAAACAAGGCTTCGATGGGCGTTTATGTGTTCAGCTGGGACAAGTTGAGAAAATACCTGATTGAAGATGAAAGCAATCCCGATTCGGCAAACGATTTCGGCAAAAACATTATTCCGATGATGCTTGAGGCGGGCGAGCGCATGTTTGCATTCCCGTTCGCCGGCTATTGGAAGGATGTCGGCACAATCGATTCGCTTTGGGAGGCAAACCTTGATATCATCAATCCGAATGTTGACCTTGATTTGAGCGACCCGAGCTGGAAGATTTACAGCAAAACCCCGGCAAGCCCGCCGCACTACATAGGCAAAAACGCCAAGGTTGAAAACTCCTCCGTTTCCGAGGGATGCGAGATTGACGGCGAAGTTGATTACAGCGTTGTTTCCAGCAATGTAACGATTGAAGCGGATGCCGATGTGCGCTACAGCGTTATCATGCCCGGCGCAGTCATCAAAAAAGGCGCAAAGGTTTATTATTCAATAATTGCCGAAAACGCCGTTATCGAAGAAAATGCGAAAATCGGCGAAATTCCCGAGCTTCTCAATAAACCGGAGGATTGGGGCATTGCCGTTATCGGCGCGGGCGCCACAATCAAAAGCGGCACTCACATAGAGCCGGGCAGAATGATAAATTCAAACGAGGAGGTATCCGAATGAACGGCAAAAAGGTTTTGGGCATAATATTTGCCAATATTCACGAGGGCACGCTCGACAGCTTAACGGCTTCCCGCACGATGGGCTCCGTTCCGTTTTGCTCAAGATACAGACTTATCGATTTCCCGCTTTCAAACATGGTTGAGGGCGGAGTAACAAAAATCGGCGTTATCACGAACGCAAACTTTCAATCCCTTATGGACCATGTCGGCACGGGCAAGCCGTGGGATTTAAACCGCAAAAACGACGGCCTTTTCATTTTGCCTCCCTTTAATGTGGGCACAGCCACCATGTGGGGCAACAGAATAGACGCCATTTTCGGCAACATGGGCTTTTTGGAGCAAAGCAACCAATCCTATGTTGTGATGTGCGATTGCAACAATGTGCTTTCTCTCGATTACGAAAAGCTGTTTGACACGCATGAAAAATCCGGCGCTGACATCACCGTTGTGGGCGTTAAAGCTCCTATGCCGGATAAAATCGGCTCGATTCTTTGCTTTGATAAGGTTGACGAAAACGGCAGAATCACCGAAATGAGCCTCGACAGAACCGATGATGGCGATGTTTACCACAGCGTAAATATTGTTATAATGAAAAAATATCTGCTTGAAAATCTTATCACACAGGCTCATTCCAAAAACAGAATTTCATTCCAAAAAAATGTGCTTATGGCAAATGTGAACGATCTTGATATCAGGGCATATGACGCCACCGATTCCTTTATCGGCACGGTTTCTTCCGTTCAGGCATATTACGATGTTTCAATGAAGCTGCTTGAATACGAAAGCAGGCACAAGCTTTTCAGCAAGCAGTTTCCCGTTTACACCAAAGAGCGCGACGATATGCCAACTCTTTACGGCCCGGAATCCACCTCTAAAAATTCCCTTGTGGCAGACGGTTGCATTATTGACGGCACCGTTGAAAACTGCATCATATTTAAAGGCACCAAAATAGCAAAAGGCGCCGTTGTTAAAAATTCCATTCTTATGCAGGACACCGTTATCGGCGAAAACTCAAACTTGAATTATGTGATTTCCGATAAGAATGTAAACATCAAAAACGGCGTTGAGCTTTCGGGCGCGCCCACCTTCCCCGTCACCTTAACAAAAGGCACGAGGATATAACGCTTTTGGAGGTAAATGATTTATGAAAGTTTTATTTGCTGCATCCGAGGCAAATCCTTGGATGGCATCGGGCGGACTCGGCGATGTTGCCGGCTCACTGCCGATTGCGCTTCGCAAAAGGCTTATAGGATGCCGCGTTGTTATGCCGCTCTATGAATCCGTGAAGCAAAAATTCGGCGATCAGCTCACCTTTATCACATCAATTTCCGTTCCCGTAAGCTGGCGCCGCCAATACTGCGGAATTTTTGAGGCAAAGCTGAACGGCGTTGTTTTCTACTTCCTTGATAACCAATATTATTTTAAGCGCGACGGTATTTATGGCCATTATGACGATGCCGAAAGATTTGCATTTTTTGCAAGAGCGGTACTTGAAATAATCCCGGCAATTGATTGGAAGCCCGATATCATTCACTGCAACGATTGGCAAACGGCGCTCACCCCGCTTTATTATAGCTGCTATTACGCAAACAGAATGGGCTTTGAAAACATCAAAACCGTTTTCACAATCCATAATATTCAATATCAGGGTAAATACGGCAACGAGCTGCTTGAGGATGTGCTCGGCATAGGCCCCGAGCATTACGATCTTATTCAATATGACGGCCTTGTTAATTTCCTTAAAGCCGGCATTGAATGCGCAAATAAGGTAACCACCGTTTCACCCACATATGCAAAAGAAATTCTTGATCCGTGGTATTCCTACGGCCTTGATCCGATTCTCAATCAGCGTTCGTGGAAGCTTTGCGGAATTTTAAACGGAATAGACACCGTAAGCTACGATCCCGAAACCGATAAATCGCTTTGGAAAAATTATAACGCAGACGATTTTTCCGCAAAAGCGGTTAATAAAGAGGAGCTTCAAAAGATGATGGGGCTTGCCGTTAGGCCTGATACTCCGCTTGTCGGCATAGTAACAAGGCTTGTTGGCCACAAGGGTGTTGATCTTATGCGCGAAGTGCTTGAAAAGAGCCTTTGGGAAAAGGATATTCAATATGTTGTGCTCGGCTCCGGCGAATGGCAGTATGAAAGCTATTTCAGGGAACTGCACGATAAATATCCCGATAAAGTGGGCCTGCGCCTTGGCTTTGTGCCCGATTTGGCAAGAAAGATTTATGCCGGCGCGGATCTGTTCCTGATGCCGAGCAAGAGCGAACCGTGCGGCCTTTCGCAGATGGTGGCTTTGCGCTACGGCACGCTGCCGATCGTTCGTGAAACAGGCGGTCTTAAAGACTCCGTTACCGACAGCGGCGACGGCGAAGGAAACGGATTCACCTTTAAAACATACGATGCTTATGATATGCTCGGCGCAATTTACAGAGCGGTTGACGCATATAATAACAAAGAATATTGGCCCACCCTCGTTGAGCGCGCACTCCGCTGCGATATGAGCTGGGGCAAATCGGCAAATGAATATATTAAAATGTATAAATCCTTGCTGAAATAAGCATATAACAAAATGCAAGGCGCCTCCAAACGGAAGTGCCTTGTGTTTATATTACAGTATTTCAATCAAACCGATAAAATAAGCATATGGAAACAATAAAAAAAGAAGATTATACTTTCGCGGCAGATATAGAAAAAACAAGAGAATATTATAAAACAAATTCATTGTGTGGCTGCTCTTGCTGCCGCAATTACTATGCGCAAATCAAAAACAAATTCCCGAAATTGAGCGATTTTTTAAGCGATTTCGGAATTGATATTTCAAAGCCCGATGAAATAATCAGTATTGAAACGGATAGCGAAATAAACTATATGAATATTGATTACACAGTCTGCGGGAGCATAGAAAAGGCAGGGCAAAACGAAATTGAAATTTATGATAATTTGCCTTTGAAAATAATTGTAACCGACGGCTTTGTCAGCCCCAACGGTCAGCACGGTGAATATTTTACAATTTCCGTTGAAGGCATTGAACTACCGTGGTTTTTAAACGAGCCTTTTCCGAAACCGATTACGAAAAGCCCTAAATTTAAACATAAAAATTTATTGCGCAAAATATTTAAGAACAGAACAAACTGAAAACCGCAGATTAGGCGTTGGCGAAATCTGCGGTTTTATTTTATGCGTTATTTTCTTTTGGCTTTCTCATAGTGAGCGAAATGCGCTTTTTTGCAACATCAACCCCAAGCACCCAAACGGTGACTATATCGCCCACCTTGAGCACATCGGAGGGATGCTTTATATAGCGATTTGTTATTTGCGAAATGTGCACAAGCCCATCCTGATGGACTCCCACATCAACAAATGCGCCGAAATCGATAACATTGCGTACCGTGCCCTTAAGCTCCATGCCCTCTTTCAAATCCTCAATACCCATAACATCCGTTCTGAGCATGGGCTGAGGCAATTCCTCGCGCGGGTCTCTGCCCGGCTTGCCGAGTTCGGATATAATATCCTTCAGCGTAGGCTCGCCGATATCGAGCCGGGCGGCAAGAGCGCTTGTGCCCTGCGTTTCAACCGCTGATTCGATTGCCGAAATATTACCTCCGCGAACATCGCTTTCCGAAACACCGCATATTTTAAGCAACTGCTTTGCAGCAGGATAAGATTCCGGGTGGACTGCCGTGTTATCAAGCACTTCTTTGGATTCTGATATCCTTAAAAAGCCCGCGCACTGCTCAAATGCTTTAGGGCCGAGCTTCGGCACCTTTTTCAGCTGTGTGCGCGATGTGAAGCTGCCGTTTTCCTCTCTGTAAGCCGTTATATTCTTTGCTATTGCGGAGGAGACACCCGAAACGCGCAGCAAAAGCGACGGAGAAGCCGTATTTAAATCAACACCAACGGAATTTACGCAATCTTCAACAACACCGTCCAACGCCGCCGAAAGCTCTTTTTGCGGCATATCGTGCTGATATTGACCAACGCCGATTGCCTTTGGGTCTATTTTAACAAGCTCGGCAAGCGGATCCTGCAAGCGCCTTGCTATTGAAACCGCCGAGCGCAAAGAAACATCATATTCCGGAAACTCCTCTGCCGCAAGCTTTGAAGCCGAATAAACGGAAGCGCCGGCTTCGCTTACCACCATATAAACAATGCCGCAATCAAGCTCCCTGATAACCTCGGCGGCAAAAGCCTCTGTTTCATGTGATGCCGTGCCGTTTCCGATTGCAAACATTTTAACATTGTATTTTTTAACAAAGCCTTTGATTGTTTTCTTTGCTTCCTCGATTTTATTGTGAGGCGGCGCGCAATATATAACGCCTGTGTCAAGCACCTTGCCGTTTTCATCCACAACGGCAACCTTGCAGCCCGTGCGATAACCGGGATCAAGCCCGATTGTTACCTTGCCTTTAACAGGCGGCTGCATAAGAAGCTGAGCCGTATTTTTAGAGAAAACCTTTATGGAATCCTCGCATGCGCGGTCGGTTAATTCATTTCTGATTTCCCTTTCTATGCTTGGGAAAACAAGGCGTGTGTAAGCATCGTCGGCGGCATCGCGCACCAAATCCGCGCACGCCGAATCGTTTTTAACATAAAGCCCCGTAAGCACGCCGAGCCCGCTTGATTTATCAACATCAAGCGAAACCTTCAAGAAGCCTTCTTTTTCGCCGCGATTCACGGCAAGGATTCTGTGATTTGCGATTTTTGCAACAGGCTCGCGATAATCGCCGTAAGCCTCATAAACACCCAAATCATCCTTTGCGCCTTTGGAAACGATATCTCCGTGCGCACGGCAAACATAGCGAAGCTGTTTTCTGCCCGTGGGATCATCGGAAATCATTTCCGCAATAATATCCTTTGCGCCGGCAATCGCCGCATCGCAGTCCGGCACTTCATCGTTTATAAAATCCGCGGCGTATTCAAGCGGGTCAAAACCGGACTTTTGCTCATAAATTTTAAGCGCAAGCGGCTCAAGCCCCTTGGCCTTGGCAACGGATGCCCTTGTTTTGCGCTTTGGCCTGTATGGGCGGTAAATGTCCTCAATTTCCGTGAGCGTTTTGGCGTTTAAAAGCGCGTTGGCTATTTCTTCCGTCATCGCGCCCTGCTCCTCAATCGAAGCACTCACTTTTTCTTTTTGCTCCTGAAGCGAACGCAGATATTGCAGGCGCTCGTAAATTTGCCTGAGCAATTGATCGTCAAGCGAGCCGGTGGCTTCTTTTCTGTATCTTGCAATAAAGGGAATCGTGTTTGCGTCGTCAATAAGCTGCACGGTATTGTCAATCTGCCACTGCTTTAATTTAAATTCTGCGGCAAGAATTTCGTTTATGTTCATTTCGTTCCTCCGAACAGGTAAATTATTTACCTATCCACTTTTTCTTTTTAAATATAACGGCAAGCACCGTAACAACCGTTATCGAAAGCAAAATCACGAATAAATAGCCGTATTTCCAATAAAGCTCCGGCATATTGCGAAAGTTCATTCCGTACCAGCCCACTATAACCGTGAGCGGAAAAAATATTGCCGTAACAACCGTGAATATTTGCATCGTGCGGTTTGATTTTATGTCTATATAAGATTGATATGCGTCCTGAAGATGCACCACCGATCCGCTCAGCATATCAACATCATCGCGCAGGCGAATCGTTTTTTTGGTGAAGTTAGAAATGTAGCGCAAATAATTGTCGTCGAAAATTTCATTTTCGTTATCCTCAAGCGCGTCGCCTATATCAATCAGCTGCTCATAATAATTTCGCATGGTGAGCAGTTCTTTTTTCATATGCAAAAGCTGCAAATTAAAATCGCTGCTCACTCTGTCGTGAAGCACAAGCTCCTCAAGCTGAGTTATTTCATAGCCCATATCTTCAATTGTGTTTGAATCGCTGCTTGTAAGGCAATCCAAAAAAGCATATATCAGTTTTTCAAGAGTTATGTTAATAGGCGAATATCTGCCGAGGCATTCCATAAATTTGTCGCGCGTGGAGCAATCCGTATCCCGCACATCAACAACGATAAGCAGATTTTTCTTTATAAACAGCGCCACGGAATCACGCTCGCCGTTTACATCATCGGGATTTATAACGGAAATTTTTGTGAAGCAATAATCGTCAAAAACCTCTGCACCGAAACGGGAGTGATAATAAAAATTATCCGATTTGAGCATTTCGGCAGTTGCGGCAGCAAAACCGAATTGCGAATAAATGCGCTCAAATTCCGAAACGGTAACATATCCCGCAGTAACATAATGATTGTCTATTTGATCGATTTTTACCGTTGTTACATCATCCGAAAACTGATAAAACATACTGCCTGCACCAACCCTTTTCTGAAATTATGCGCCCGACGGCAAGCCGGCGGGCGATGCGTTTTAATCAATAATTTTCCGCTTTGATTTCAAAATATGACTGCGGATGAGCGCAAACGGGGCAAACCTCAGGCGCGGCCTTGCCTATAACAATATGGCCGCAATTTGAGCATTTCCAAATCTTATCTTCATCACGGCTGAAAACGATGCCGCCCTGCACATTTTGCAGCAATTTCAAATATCTTTCCTCATGCTCCTTTTCGATTTTACCCACCTCTTCAAAAAGATAAGCAATATCGTCAAATCCCTCTTCCCTTGCTTCTTTTGCGAAAGCGGCATACATATCCGTCCACTCATAATTTTCGCCGTTTGCGGCATCCTGCAAATTAACCGCCGTGCCGGGAATTGCGCCGCCGTGCAAAAGCTTAAACCAAATTTTTGCATGCTCTTTTTCATTCATTGCAGTTTCAGTGAAAATGGCTGCAATTTGATTATAGCCGTCCTTTTTAGCCTTTGATGCATAATATTGATATTTGGTATGCGCCTGGCTTTCGCCTGCAAATGCCGCCATAAGATTGGCCTGAGTTTTTGTTCCCTCTAATTTTTTCATATAAAGCACTCCTTAAAATATTGCGGCGAAGCAAATTAAACGCCGTTTTTTCTAATTTTTGTAACCAAAAGCACAAATATACTCCACACGGCTTGGAAAATAATAACATTAACAGCCGTAAGCTGACTCATTCCGCCCATAAAGCCGAGAAGCGCCGCAACGCCGAACCCTATGGCAGAGCCGAATGCGCTGAGTGCTGAAATTGTTTTTTCCGTGCCCACAAGATTATCCGCACCGAGCACAGACGCGATAAACGCCTGCGCAGAGCCGTTGTGCACTGCATATGCGGGGCTTTTTTCGGCAACCGCGCCGCTGTATTTTTCAAAGCTGCGGCCGTTTGAAGCCGTCATAACCCTAATGAAGCCCTCCGGCACATCAAATATATTTTTTAAGCTTTCTTCGTTTATATAAGGATCACAGCTTCGCAAAATAACGGTTATTCCGCTGCGTTCCAGCTTTTTAAGCAGCTTTTTGAGCGTTGGATCCGCCTCGTAGCTGACTATAAACATAGCCATAACCTTGCCTGCCACGGCAAGATAAAGCGCTTTTCTGCCCTTTCTGGTGTATTTTTTTTCATAATCCTCTTTGGGTACGGTAACGCCGTGGTGAATTAGCAAATCGCGATTGCCGACAAGGATTTTCTTTTGATATATCCAAGCCGATGTGCCCATTTTATCCTCATAAATAACGCCGTCAACCTGCGGCAAAATGGACTGCTTGCCCACAATAACATCATCAAAAACATTGGCAAGCGGGCTTTTTATTTGCATAACCACCGCCGCGGTTTGCAAAATCGCATCGTCTATTTTTGCACCGTTAAAGGTTTTTATGCCATGCAGATTGCATGAGCGCGAACCGAAAAGATCCGCCGCCTCCATCACAAGCGCGTTTGAATTGTGCACATAATGTGCGCCCTCAAATCCGCAAACCATAGCGCCGCTTTTCGCAAGTGATTTTGAAACCTGCGAAAGTGCGCGGTTTGAAGCTAAAAGCGTTATTGCCGGGCAGGAGATTATAAGCCCCGCCGTGAGCATATTAAACGCCTCGTTCCAATTCTTTTTGATGAGGCCGATAATCACAAACATTGCCAAATTAAAGCAAATAAATACGGGCGAAAGCACCTTTGCCGTTTTATCCGCCGGCTCACATGCAAAAGAAATTTCCAAAAAGCTTGTGGGAAAATCCGTTTTAACGCTGTATTTCAAATAAGGCTCGCCCTCAAGCATGTTTTTGGAGATTATTCGTGCGTCTACCTCGTTTACAATATCCTCAACGGTTGATTTATCCCCTCTGCCGGTTAAAAATTCAAAGTTGCTTATAACCCTCTCAACCGTTTGTCTCCTGCCGAGCTCCGCTATAAACACGGCAAAAACCGCCGCCGACGGAAACAGCGTGCCCCCATCGTAAATCAAATCCGGATTTGCCAAAAGCACACCTGTGTTTACAGCCGCAATCACAGCCGCCACGGTTACGGGAAAATAAAAGTTTATTCCTTTTTTGAGATTAAGCCCGCGCAAAAGCGTGCCGATATTTGTTATCATCACAGCGGCATAAATTATGATTGCCGTTAAATAACAATTGAAATCATCGTTTAAAAAGGAGGGCAAATACGCCGTGTTTTTTAGCACTGTAATCAGAAGCAAAAGTGCACCGAAAACAACGGTGAACGAAACACGCAAATTGCTTTTTGTTTTAAGCTTAAAAAGGCTTTCAAGCGTTTGAGTGCGCTCGCTGCTTTTTCTGTAATCGTCGAATTTAATCTTTTTTGCGCGGCTTTTATCGTCGCCCTCAAATTCCTCCGGCGTAAAAAGGCGAAATTTATTCACCTTTTCCTCACGCCTGCGGCGAAGCTGCTCTTCGGCAAGTTCCTCGTCTATCACGGGAACCTCGTCCACCTCATCGTCAAAGCCCGTCATCCTGATTTGGTCGGAATTGTCATATTCGTCCTTTTCGGGCACAAAATCGGATTTACTTTCACGATTTGCCGAAAATACCGTTCGCGTTTTATCAAGCTCATCAACAGCAAGAATTGTGGGTATTTCCTGCAAATCAAGAGTTTTATCAAACCTGGAGCGGCTTTTTATCGTGGCCGCCTTTTCTATAATTCGCGGCGGAGCTGAGCCGTATTCCGCGTCTGCCGAATGGCTTTTGAAAAACCTTTTCGCCTCGCCTTTAGCAATCGGCACCACCGCCGTTTTATCCGGGTTCGGCACCTTTGCCGTTTTTTGGCGTGAAAGCTTAGGCACCACGGCGGTTTTATCGTTTGCCGGCTGCGGCGCGGGTTTGGTTTTTCCCGGCACATATGCCCTAACCTTTTCCGTTTCTTCGGCATTTGAAGCGGTGCTTTTTTGAGATTTCGGCACAAAGGTTTTAACCGGCTCCGGCTCGAGCGGCTCATCAACGCTTTTGATTTTTTCTTTTGCTTCGGCGGATTTTCTGTCTATGCTTTTAAGCACCGCCTCGGCTTCCTTTAAAATCTCTTCAACCGAAAGATCTTTATTTTCACTCATTCAAATCACTCATCACAAGCCAAGCCTTTGCCTGGCGATTTCATACATAATTACGGACGCCGCAACGGAGGCGTTAAGGCTGTTTACATTGCCGCGCATCGGCAGCGAAACGGTTACATCGCACTTTTCCTTAACGAGCCTGCCCACTCCTTTGCCCTCGCTGCCAACAACAAGTGCCGCGCCACCCGAAAAATCGGTTTTGCACCAAGGCTGCCCGTCCATATCCGCGGCATAAACCCAAATGTTTTTCTTTTTTAAATCCTCAATGGTTGAGGCAAGATTTGAAACTCTTGCCACCTTAACATATTCAAGTGCGCCGCATGCGGTTTTAGCAACTATAAAATTAAGTCCCGCGTTTCTGCGCTTCGGAATTATAACGCCATGCACACCGCATGCCTCTGCCGTTCTGATAATCGCACCGAGATTGCGGCTGTCCTCAATTTCATCGCAGATAATTATAAACGGTGCCTCTCCGCGTTTCTCTGCAGCAGCAAGAATATCCGCCACGCTGCTGTATTCATGCGCGGGCACATTAGCCACCACGCCCTGATGATTTGCACCGCCGCACATAAAATCAAGCTTGCGCGAATCAGCTTCCTTAATTACAATGCCTTTTTCACGAGCCATTGCAACGATTTTGTTTATTGAGCCTTCTCTGCTGCCCTTTGCGATTATGATGTTTTCGATTTCTCTGCCGCTTTTAAGCAGCTCGGCCACGGCGTTTCTGCCTATAACCATATTATCGTTTTCAATAAATTTTGTGTTTTTATTATCCTTTACCATTTAAAATTCCGAAACCTTTCAACTTTTTGCAAGCAATTTTCGCATATCGGATTTAATTTTGCACGCGCGGGCATTTCGGCATATTGCGAAAGCCTTTTCTTAAAGCGGGGCGTAAAATCCGTTAGTTTTAATATATAATTTATTATAACATTTAGCATGCCGACTTTCAATCAAAAAAAGCCGACCGAACAATAAATTCGGTCGGCAAAATTTAAAGCCTTACGGGAATATTCTTTTCTTTAAGATACTTTTTCAGTTCCGGCACGGGCAATTCGTTGAAATGGAAAAGGCTTGCCGCAAGCACCGCGTCCGCCTTGCCGTAAGTAAAAGCGTCGTAAAAATGCTCTTTTGCGCCCGCACCGCCCGATGCGATAACGGGAATGCCCACGCTTTCGGAAACCGCGCGGTTCAATTCATTGTCGTAGCCTTTCTTTTGCCCGTCGCAATCCATGGAGGTAAGCAAAATCTCACCCGCGCCGCGTTCGTAAGCCTCCTTTGCCCATTTAACAGCATCTATCCCCGTTGGAATCCTGCCGCCGTTTAAATAGACCTCCCAGCCGTTGCCGTTTCTTTTTGCATCTATCGCGCACACAACGCACTGGCTGCCGAATTTATACGCCGTCTCGTTTATAAGCTGCGGATTGCGCACCGCTGCGGAATTAACGGAAATTTTATCAGCACCTGCTCTTAAAAGTTCCTTAAAATCATCAACGCTTTTTATTCCGCCGCCCACGGTAAACGGAATGAAAACACTGTTTGCAACGCGCTCCACAATATCGATCATAGTGCTTCTGCCCTCGTGTGTGGCGGTTATATCGAGCAGCACAAGCTCGTCTGCGCCGGCTTTGTCATAGGCGGCCGCGCATTCAACCGGATCACCCGCATCACGCAAATTAACAAAGGAAACACCCTTTACAACCCTGCCGTTTTTCACATCAAGGCAGGGAATAATTCTTTTTGCATACATAATTTAAACCTCCGCCTTTGCAAAATTTTTAAGCAGCTTCAAGCCGATTTCGCCGCTTTTTTCGGGGTGAAACTGGGTGGCAAAAAGATTTTCTCTTTCAACGGCGCACTCAATATCAACACCGTAATTCGTTTTCCCCGCAACAACACCGGGCTCTGCGCCGTTAAGATAATAAGAATGAACGAAATAAAAATAGCTTCCGCTCGGAATATCGCCGAAAAGCCTGCTTTCGGGCTTGGTTTCAACCGAATTCCAGCCCACATGCGGCACTTTGAGCCCGTCACTTCCTGGAATAAGCGAAATATTGCCGGAAAGAATTCCCAGCCCGTCTGCCTCCGGGCTTTCCGCGCTGCTTTCAAACAGCAGCTGCAAGCCTAGACAAATGCCTAAAAAAGGCTTTCCGGAAAGCGCCGCATGCTTTACCGTTTCATCAAGGCCCTTTTGCCTCATCGAATCCATTGCGTCGCCGAACGAGCCGACACCGGGCAAAATCACCCTCTCTGCCGTTTCTATCGCTTTGCAATCCGATGTGATAACGGATTTCTCACCGATAAAATCAAGCGCCTTTTTAACGCTCATCAAATTGCCGGCGCCGTAATCCACAATTGCAATCATTTTTTTGCCTCCGAAATTTTATAGTTTGCCGTATTTTTTATACCGTAAAATAAATTTTAGCATATCGCGCAAAGCATTTCAACATAAAATCATTGACAAATGCCACCGTTTGATATACAATCTTAGTACTGCACGGAGACGTATCGAAGTGGTCATAACGGACATGACTCGAAATCATGATGCCCCTTGAGGGACGTGGGTTCGAATCCCACCGTCTCCGCCAACGAAAAGGCCGGTGCCCGAAAGGATGCCGGTCTTTTTATTTCTTATATGGCTTTGCAATTAAAATCCGAACAGCGGGCTTACAACTTATTTTGCGGAGTTGTCATTGCGACAGCTCCGTTTTATTATCACCGCTTTTCTCTTATAAGCCCGCAATAATCGTTGATTTTAAGCGCCGTATATGGTATATTGAATTTATATAATTGCAACTACCTGAAAATGAGAATAACCCAATGGATTCTGAAATCGAGCACAGATACTCAATGAAAAGGATATACAAATACCTCAGCGCAACGCTGTGCTTGATCGGATATAAAAAAAGAAGAAATCTTCCTGCGGCAAAAATCGGACGGCTTTGGAAGTTCAAAGTAAGCAAGATAGACTCTCGGATAAAATGCAAAATTGCGGCTGATAAGTGATTTTTGGAGGTATATATGAGCTTTACCGAATCATATAAGCAGCTTGAAAAGCTGTGCGGTGAGATAATGAACGACGACAGACGCGTATCCGCTTATATCGATGAAATGATAAATACTCCTCGCGGTTCATATCTTGTCAAAGGTTGGGACAGCGACTTAAAACAGTTAAAGCATTACCGGTGGATTCGTAATCAAATAGCCCACACGCCCGATTGCACCGAACAAAACATGTGCAAACCCGGTGACGCCGAGTGGCTTGACGGCTTTTATTTTCGAATAATGAATCAAACCGATCCTCTCACTTTATATGCTAAAGCCACTGCGCCTAAACCGACCGAAAAAGCAGCCCCGACACCGAAAACGAAAGCCGAAACATATCCCTGTTCGCAACAAGCAACAAAATCTAAAAAAACTTCAAAAAAAGCGATAGGTTTTGTTATCTTTGCGGCAATGATTGCGTTAGCTGTCGCTGTAATATTTATAATTTCAAAATCGTTTTGATTTCGGAAGATATATCTTCTGAATGCATATGCTTGCAAATTGATTTGCAGACGAAAGCACACACCAACCGGATTATATTGCCTTCAAAATTTGCCTGCGGCATAATTTAAAACGGCCTCATAGGCGATTTAACGAAACACAGCAGAGGTGTATAATATGAAAAGCAAGAAATATTCAATACTGGTAAGCAGTGTTACAGGAAATACAAAAGCACTTGCCGATGCGATTTATGAAGTGCTGCCAAAAGAATATTGCGACTTTTACGGCAATGCAAAAGCACAGGTGCCTCAATCCGAAATACTGTATATCGGTTTTTGGACGGATAAAGGAACTGCCGACAGTGACACTTTGAAGCTTTTGCAAGCCCTGAAAAATAAAAAAATTTTTTTGTTTGGCACAGCCGGATTCGGCGGCAGCGAAGCATATTTCCAAAAAATACTGAATCAAATCAAGCAATCATTAGACTCAAGCAATGCCGTTGTGGGAGAATATATGTGCCAAGGCAAAATGCCGCAATCCGTAAGAGAACGCTATGTTAAGATGAAAGGGCAGCCGAATGCTCCTGCGAATTTGGATATGTTGATTGATAATTTTGACAATGCATTATCTCATCCCGATGAAGAGGATATAATCAAGCTAAAAAAAGCGGTAATTGATTACCAAACAAGTTTAAGCAAGGAGAGCAGTGTATGAAGTTATTGTTTGAATTATCTTGGCTTTGGGAATCAATTGCAATAATCGCTTTGGTTATTACAGTATGTGAAGTCTGCGCCTTATTGATTTGCAAGGCAAGAAAACAAAAGCTGAGCAAAAAGGCGGCAATTATCATTGCCTTTATTTCCGCTTTGGCAACCTGTTTGGCAATTGTTTTGCTTTCCCAAACACCGAGTTTATTAAATCTGAATTTATTGTTTATATAATTCAAAAAGCCGATTCGCTTTAACTGCGAACCGGCTTTTTTGCTGTTACGTTAATATAATAACAGACTTCTCTATTCGGTTATATATTTCCAACAAAGCTTTTGACTGCGTTTCCAAATGAGCGCATATGAAATTCGCTTGCAAAATCAGCCCATTTGCATGATTTTAATAAGAAACAGCCACGAAAGGCCGTAATAAGTTACAACAGCCACCAAATCATTAACCGTGGTGATAAGCGGACCGGAGGAAACGGCGGGATCCACCTTGATTTTATGAAAAAGCATCGGCACAAGAGTGCCCACCAAGCTTGAAACAACAATCGAAACAAGCAGCGAAACGCCAACGCACCCGGAAATGAGAAATGCACTTGCAACGGAAAAGCCTTTAAACAGCGCTATATATATTCCGAGGCACACAAGCGCGGTTATGCCGAGCAATCCGCCATTGTAAAAGCCGACTTTGGCCTCTTTAAAAATCAGCCTGCATTTATCTTTGCCGCTGAGATTTTCATCCATAAGCACCCTGATTGTAACGGCAAGGGACTGAGTGCCCACATTGCCCGCCATATCAAGAATAAGCGATTGAAAGCAAATCAGCACAGGCAAAGCCGTGGCAATGTTTTCAAATGCGCCCACAACGCTTGAAACAATCATACCCAGAAAAAGCAATATAACGAGCCATGGCATTCTTTTTTTTATACTTTTTCCCGCTGTTTCATTAAGATCCTCTTCGGCAGACAAACCGCCGAGCTTTGCATAATCCTCGCCCAATTCATCGTCTACCATTTCAACAACATCCTGCGCCGTTATTATGCCTATGATTTTTTTCTCTTTATTCAAAACGGGCAGTGAATCCTCGGCGTAATCCTTTATTTTTTCAATGCTTTCCGAAATCTTTTCATGGTCAAACAAATAGGGATAGGCATAGCTGATTATGCTTTTTAAATCGTCGTTTTCCCTTGCGATAATAAGGTCTTTAAGGTCTATCGCGCCGCAAAATTTATTTTCGCCGTCAACCGCATAAATAGTGGAAATGTTATCGTTTTCGCCCGCTTGGCGGATAAGCTCATGCATGGCTTTGCGAATTGTTAAATCCCCCGTTATGCAAATATAATTCGTTGTTATCAGGCTTCCGATTTCATCCTCGTCATAATGATTTATCAGGCGAATATCGGTTTTTGTTTCATCGCCGATCAGCGGGCGAAGCTTTTGTTTAACGCTTTCGCCAAGCTTTTCAAGCAAATCAACGGCATCGTCGGCATCCATTTCATCTATGATTTTTGCCAATCTTTCAACGCCGATTTCATCAGTGTATTCCGAGGGATTATCAATATAAGAAATTATGCTTGCCAGCCATTTTATTCCGATTGCGTCGTATATAAAGCTTCTTTCGGTGCTGTTTAAAAGTTCAAAGCTTTGCGCGATATCGTTATCGTGATAATTTTTAAGCTGCTCTTTTAAATCAGATTCCGAATGTGCATTTTTTATGATTTGCACAATCTTTTTTGCAAAATTCTGTTCTTTGAGTATTTTTTCATTCATCTTAATTCCATCGCCTTTCTTATTTGCCGCATCCGTGTAAAAATCGGCTCGGCAAAACAAAATTCAAACAGGTGCGTCGATTTTCGGGCAAAAAAAAGCCACCGCTTATTCTCCGCACTTTTCTGATAAGTTGCGATCGGTTTAACGATGGATTAAGACTGAATATTAAAAGGCACAGTTACAGACACCTGAAATAAAATCCAAGCCCGTATCCATCATATGCACATCGACTTCGATTATCACAACTGTCCAAGCTGTTCGCCTCCTTAAATTTTCTTTTGAGTGATTATAGCACCGCTGTTTGCTGTTTTCAAGAATTTTTTGCCTATTTTCACGCCGATTTTACACGAATCCGACAATTTATTCATTCAATTTCCGGCTTATTCAAATCTTGCCGTTGAGCGACATAAAAAATTATGTTAAAATATATATAATAAACTTAATATTTCAAGAAATATCTTGCCGCGATATCCGCACAACAAAAGCAAAGCGTTGAAAGGAAATATTCTATGAGCAATTGCACAAGGCGGCAAGGCAAACTGCACTTTATAAGCACCCGCCGACCCGGAAAAGAATTTAAAAAGCTTTATACAGAAGCCTTCCCCGCCGAAGAGAGAATGCCGCTTTTTATGTTGCTGTGCAAGGCAAACGGCACAAGGGCAAAATTTTTCACCGTGTTTGACGGTGAAATGCCGGTTGCGCTGCTTTACAATGTTTATTACCGCGATATCGTTTATGTATTTTACTTTGCCGTAAACAATAATTTGCGCGGCGGCGGATACGGCAGCAGAATTATGAAAACCATAAGGCAAAAATATAAAAACAGGCGCTTGATTTTAGCCGTTGAAAAGCCCGACGAAAATTACGAAAACATCGCACAGCGCATAAAAAGGCTTGATTTTTACAAATGCTGCGGCTTTGAGCAAAGCGGAAATTCGGTTAAAGAAGGCAAAGTCATATATGAACTTCTTGCACACTCAGAAAACGAAAGCCGCGTTGATATGAAAGAATATTACGAACTGATGAAAAACTATTTCGGCAAAGGGCTGTTTGCGCTTTATAAAATAGCAAACCGATAGATAAAAGGAATAGCGTTATAAAATGAAAAAATTGTTTTTAACCTCCGTTTTTGCGAAAACGGCAAAGGAATTTAAAAAATTTTACGGCGAAACAAACGGCAAAAGCGCAGTTTTAATACCAACGGCCGCAAAAGCCGAAGGAGGCAGCTCAATCTATATAAGAAAACAACACCGTGTTCTTGAAAGGCTTGGGCTTAACATTTGCGTGCTTGATATTTCGGTTGCCGAAAGCAATGAAATCATGGCGAAGCTGCTCAATTCGGATATTATTTATATCGGCGGAGGCAACACATTTTATCTTTTGCAGGAGCTGAAACGAAGCGGTGCAGACAAGCTTATAAAAGAACAAGTGCTGCTTGGCAAGGCATATATCGGCGAATCTGCAGGGGCGGTTGTTGCAGCGCCATGCATTGATTATATTGAAGATATGGACAAAAGAGATGCAGCTCCGAATTTAAAAGATTGTTCGGCGCTTGGTTTGGTTGATTTTTACACACTGCCGCATATGAACAGTTTTCCTTTCATAAGAGCTTCACGCATGATAGCCGAAAAGCATTCAAATGATTTAAAGCTTTTGCCGATAACAAACAGGCAAGCCGTTTGCGTTTACGGCAATGAAATCAAAATACTCGGCAAACAGCTGCAGATTTAAAGCAAGCGAGTTTTTCCGCATTGTTTTTAACGGCAAAAACACTTTATCAAATGAATTGATGAAGCTTTGCATTCGCTATTGAAAATCAGCAAAAGATATATTATTATAGTAAAGGGCAACGGTGCTTTCAGCTCCGTTGTTTTTTGTTTGGAGGAATTTGATGAATGTTTTTGAAATACTCGGCCCCGCCATGGTCGGCCCTTCAAGCTCGCACACGGCAGGCGCCGCAAGAATAGGATATATTTGCGGCAAATTGATGGGCGAAAAAATCGCCTTTGCCGATATCGGGCTTTACGGTTCCTTTTTGCTTACGGGAAAAGGCCATGGCACGCCGCAGGCGCTGATTGCGGGCCTGCTCGGCATGCAGCCGGACGACGAAAGAATCCCCAAGGCATTTGAAATTGCCGAAAAAGAGGGCTTAAAATTCACCGTGGGTGAGGCCAAGCTTAAAGAAGCCCATCCGAACTCCGTGCTGCTGAAGCTTAAAGGCAAAAGCGGCAAAAGGCTTGAAATTATCGGCGAATCCATAGGCGGTTCAATTATTAACATTGCACAGATAGACGGCTTGCCGGCTAATATTTCCGGCGATTACCCCACTTTGATTGCAAGCAACATGGATGTGCCGGGGATGGTGGCAAAGGTTTCCGCCGTGCTTTACGAAGCGAATATCAACATTGCCCAAATGCATCTTTACAGGGCCTCGCGCGGAAAAAATTCCGTGCTGATTGCCGAGTGCGACCAGGAAATTCCCGCCGAAACGATTAAGGAAATCGCCGATATAAGCGGCATTGTTAAAGTTTCATACCTCAGCCTTGAGGATTGACGGGCATTTTTAAAAAGCCGAACAAAAGCGCACTTTAACCTAGTTAAAATAATTTAAGGAGCACCGTATGCCTTATCATTCCATAAAAGACATTTTAAATATTTGCAAAAACGACGAATGCGAATTTTGGCAGGTTGTTTTAACTGAGCAAGTCCAAGAATCGCTTGCTTCTTCAAAATCCGTTTTTGAAGAAATGCGCCGCATGTACCGCATAATGAAAACCGCCGTGAACGAATACGACGAAAATGCCGTTTCCGCAGGAAAAATGGCCGGCGGAGGCGGAGAACTGATGCATAAATACAATCAAAAAGAGCGCAAATTACTGGGCGATTTCCTTTCACTTGCGGCGGAATATGCCATTAAAACAGCGGAAAGCAACGCCTGCATGAAACGAATTGTTGCGGCACCGACTGCCGGAAGCTGCGGCATTATTCCCGCAGTTTTCATTGCATATGAGCAATATTACAAAGTAAACGAGGATTCGATTATCAAAGCTCTTTTCACTGCTTCGGGCATAGGCGAAATTGTGGCGGAAAACGCCTCTATCAGCGGCGCCCAGGGCGGTTGCCAGGCTGAAATAGGCACCGCGGCAGCGATGGCAGCAGGCGGTGTGGCTTACCTTGAGGGCGGAAACGGCGAATGCATTGCAAACGCGGCGGCATTGGCGCTTAAAAATATGCTCGGCCTTGTTTGTGACCCCGTTGCGGGGCTTGTGGAAGTGCCGTGCATAAAACGGAATGCCATCGGCGCGGTAAACGCAATTACCGCCGCGCAAATGGCACTTGCGGGAATTAAAAGCGTTATCCCTGCCGATGAGGTTATTGACGCTATGTTTCAAATCGGCTGCTCATTGCCGGCATGCCTGAGGGAAACCTCCCAAGCAGGGCTTGCCGCAACACCCACGGCGCTTAAAATCGAAAAAAAGCTTCGTTCAAAAGGAACATTATACTGAATATTATGAACTGTGATAAGAAAACCGCCTTGCTAATGCAAGGCGGTTTTTGATTTAAGATTATATTTTTAAAAATGATTTGATTTAAAAATCAGTCTCTGCCGAACAAATCGCGGGTGTAAACCTTTTGCTCAACATCATCAAGGCACGAATCATAGCGGTTTGCAATTATCGCATCACTTTCGCATTTGAATTTATCAAGGTCGTTTACAACTTCGCTGCCGAAGAATGTGGCGCCGTTTTCAAGAGTCGGCTCAAAGATTATAACCTTTGCACCCTTTGCCTTAATACGCTTCATAACGCCCTGAATTGAGGACTGCCTGAAGTTATCAGAATTTGATTTCATCGTAAGGCGGTAAACACCGATGGTAACCTCCTTTTCCATAGCGGAATCATATGTATTATCATCGTCATAATTATAATACCCCGCCATTTGCAAAACTCTGTCTGCAATGAAATCCTTGCGGGTTCTGTTGCTTTCCACAATGGCAGACATCATATTTTGAGGCACATCCTCATAGTTTGCAAGCAATTGCTTTGTGTCCTTAGGCAGGCAATAGCCGCCGTAGCCGAACGATGGATTATTGTAGTGCGAGCCGATACGCGGATCAAGGCAAACACCGTCTATAATCTGCTTGGTATTGAGGCCCTTCATTTCGGCATAAGTATCGAGCTCATTAAAATATGAAACGCGAAGCGCGAGATAAGTGTTTGCAAAAAGCTTAACCGCCTCGGCCTCCGTAAAGCCCATAATCAGGGTATCGATATTTTCTTTGATTGCACCCTCCTTAAGCAAATCGGCAAAGGCATTTGCGGCTTTAACAAGCCTTGCGTTATCAACATCCGTGCCAACAATTATTCTGGAGGGATAAAGATTATCATAAAGTGCCTTTGATTCACGAAGAAATTCAGGGCTGAAAATAATATTATCGCAATGATATTTTCCGCGCACATGAGCGGTGAAGCCAACGGGAATTGTGGATTTGATAACCATAATCGCATCTGGATTGTTTTCGATAACAAGCTCGATAACCGCTTCAACTGCCGAGGTATCAAAGAAATTCTTTTTGCTGTCGTAATTTGTGGGAGCGGCGATAACAACAAAATCCGCATCCTTATAAGCCGAAGCGCCGTCTAATGTGGCGGTTAAATCAAGATCCTTTTCTGCAAGATATTTTTCGATATATTCATCCTGAATGGGAGATTTACGCGAGTTGATAAGCTCAACCTTTTCGGGGATAATGTCCACAGCGGTAACCGCGTGGTGCTGCGCAAGCAGCGTGGCAATCGATAAGCCTACATATCCCGTTCCTGCAACTGCTATTTTCATATTTTTTCCTTTCATCGCATAAAGCGCATTTAGTTGGTTATCCATATTTTATACCACACAGCCGATTTTGGCAAGCCCCATTATATAATTATTGCAGGGCATAATCTTTTTTGAAAGAGGCATTATATGGCGTGGTTCGTTATTTTTGCTCAAATGATAATCTTGTTGCGGACACAGATATATTTATGATAATGTCGGAAATTTGGTTAAGGAAATCAATGATTCCGATATTGAAACAACTTATGTGTATTCCGATGTTGGTACTCTGTGTAAAAAATCCATTGATATTTACAATTACTACTATGAAAATAACGAACAATGTGATAAAATAGATATTAATTGGAAAACCCTTGTTGATTATGATTACAAGGTTTCAGACTCGGATGTTTCGGCAAACGCCGGTCAGTATATAGATCGTGTATCATATCCTGACGGCTATGTCGAATAACAGGTACTGAGTGAAAACGGAACCGTATCGTCAAAATACGCCAATGGAAAATTCTATTATTACATCTATTATATATCGCAAAATAAAGCTTATTTTTGCCGGGATTGACTGATATAATAACAAGATATATCATCAGAAAGAAGGCTTGAGAATATGAAAAAACTTATGATGGCAAAGAAAGGCCCTTTGGTTAGATTAGTAAGTCTTGTAATGCAAATATTTGTTATTTGTCCTTTGTTATTTTTAGTTTTGATCATTCCCACCTTTGCGATTGCCGACGCCGCAAATTTAGAAGACAAATTTTTAGTTTTTAAAATTGTATTTTTACTGTGCAATATATTATATATTATAAGAAACAATATTGTTAAAATTTACGATAACAAAATAATTATGCGTCTCTTTTTGTGGGAAAAAAAAATCGTTGAATTTGAAAATATAAGCGATTTGCGGATCATCACATATAAAGAACTGCGAACAATGATGTTTAATGCAAGCAGTACCGATCCGTTAATAACTAATGCGTTTTCATTTGTTATACCGATGGGTAACTTTGTTACATTCAAAAATAAGTTCGGAAGAGATGTTATTATAGGTGTTTGGAGTTATAAAAAACTGTACCAAATACTGAACGAACATATAAATGTTCCTGTTAGAGAAGATATCGAGAATGAAAATTTGAATGCTTCGGATACACCCAGTGATAATAAAAAGCAGGATCTAAAACCCAAATCCGAAAAACTGCATGTTTTAAATAATGGCAGAGGCGTGTATAACATGCTTGTTAAAATGCCTTTGGGTGAACACATAAAAATGTTCTTTAAGTATTTTTATGTAACAATATTGGCACCGCTGTTCTATGTTCTGTTTTTCGGTTGGCTGTGCAAGCATGCGGAAATCGGAATACCAAGGTTCGTTTGGGTGATTTTATTCATGATAAGTTCTGCAGTTGCTTATTATCGGATTATCAGTGTCAGAGTAGATACGGAAAAATCCGTAATCAGGCTGAATTTGTTTAATAACAGTGATAAAAATGTTATTAAATATAATGGCTTGTCTAATTTGGGCTATGTAAATGATATCGCAGAAATAGAGCAATTAAAAACGGATAAATCCAAATTTGCGATTGTTACTCCGTATTGTGAAAATCATATTGATAAAATAGTCAGATTTGATTTGAAAAACAACATTTCCGTTGCAATATCCGTGAGCGACCCTGAAACTCTTTACGAGGTACTAAATGAGGCATCGGATTAGATCAAGGCTAATCAAATAAGCTCAGTTCCAATGCATATGCTTATTGTTTGAACTGCCCGGTTTCTTTTCGTGATGTACAGGGAACAACACCCGAACTGTCAATCAATTTAACAGATGTTATATCCTTAAGATTCAAAGGCCTTGTTTTTAAATACTGAGGAAAATGTTATGAAATATAAATATAAGTTTTCATATGGAAGTATATCTAATTATCTTCTTAGCCAATACATTATAATGAGTATAAATTTTTTTATATCTCTTTGGTTTATAGTTCTTAATTATCGTTTATATAATTTGTTTACAGGTATGTTTAATGAAATGCCAACACTGTTGCTTGTTACAAAAAAATGTTTTTTTGTTTTAGGTTTACTCTTTTTTATTTGTTTGGTAGTTACTTTTGTTATACCTAAAAGAGTAATTTTAACTGACGATTTTATTTATGTTAAAAGACATTTTTGGAATCTTGCACTTTTTTTTAGAGGGGTTAATGATAAAATTTCTTTAAACAATGTTATTGAATGCAAAAAATATGATGGTAAGAGACCGCGCTGGAATCGTCAGGGGCCGTATGCTGTCTTTTTCTTCGACTGGGACGATTTAGTTGAAATTACAGTCAGTAATGATAAGGACGATAAAACATATTTAGTTCCTATACAAAATTCAGAAGATTTTATAAAAAGGGTTAATGAAAGAATAACGAGCAATTGTCTGTAGCCGAAACAAATCCGCTGCTTTATCGTGGATATTATTATGACGCCGAAACGGAAATGTACACCTTTTTTTGGGTTTTTGACAAGCTTGTTACTTGGCGGGTTTGTGGATGAATTAGGAACTAGAGATAAAGCGGAATGCTATGCATATAATTGGTATTATTTCATTTTGCTCCTAGCTAATAAGCGAAAAAACTTATATGGGGGGGATGGACTTGTACAAAATCATTATTTATATACTTATTATCGTAATAAAATTATTATATTCGACAGTAATATATTTTAAGATAGATTGTAACAGTGAAGAAACACGAAATGTGTTGACTTTTTTATCGTTTCCGTTTCCAATTATAACGGGTGTAATTTGTATTGTTAAATACAGAAAAAGTACAAAAGCGGCAATAGCGATTTTCGTTGCACTTGTACTTTCTTTTATTTCAATGATAGCAATAATTTCTGCATATGAGTACAGTCAGCATGAAAAATATTACAGTGGTGACGGATCAGCGCATATTCATCTCTACGATGTAAGCTTTATGGATGAAAAAGGTAATCGTTACGCTTTTGATTTCGATAAATCCGGATATGATCGTTTTTATATTAACGGCACGGACGAATATCTTAATGCGGATTTGTGCTATATTGACGGCAATGGGTACTTGCATTATGACGATGATTTGTCAATAACTGCGAAAGATGAAACCTGTTGCGTGGATGAAGACGGCTCAATTTATTATCCTGCAAAATATGCTTATTTCAATAAGGACGGCTCAATAAATTATAATGGCGCGGTTTTGAGCTATGACAGGTTTGGAAATGCTTATACTTATGAGCGAGTGCCTTATTATGACGAATCCGGAAATAAATATTCATATTCTTTTGATTCGGTTTCTCTCAAGGGATGCTACACAAAGATTGTAACCAAGGAAACTTTTGAAAACGAATATTCCTTCGTTGATGAACACGGATATTTTGTGTATGACGAAAAGCATGATTTCGTGAAGCAGGATGAAGCCGGCAGAATTTATAAAGATTCATCAGGAAAAATATATTATTGGGCGTCAAGCATATCGTGGGATAAAAGCGGCCGTTTGCTTGACGCATCCGGAAAGGTTATTGAGTAAGACTTTGAAAGCTATAGAACAATAAAATTGCCCTAAAAGGCTGTGTCTTTTGGATATTATTATGACGACGAAACGGGAATGTGCACCATTTTTTGGATTTTTGACAAGCTTGTTACTTGGTGGATTTGTGGATTGGAGTAAGATATGAACGAAAATAACAAACAGCCTTTCAAAATGTCGGTATCATCAATGAATTGCATAGCTATTATTACCGTGGTTGGCAAGCTGATATTCCAAAGAGTTGGAACTTATGCAAATTACTATGGTGGAACGTATAGTATGATGGAATTATCTGCTATTGCACTTCCTTTACTGATACTGATTGTACCGATTTTTAACAGAAAATATCGCGAGATGTGTTGGAACAAAAAAACACTTATAATAACTATCGGTATTTTAGTAGTAAGTACATTGTTAATCACAATAATGTATGCAAATAAGAACTATTATTACACACTTTGGTTTAAAGAAGGCGGATGGACACGTGATAACTGTCCTCCGATTCGGTGGGATTTTTGGAATATTATCGGTAAAACAGCATAGCGCAATAAAAATTGTCCCTACAAAAAAAGGCTGCGTTTTTGCTGACTACGCATAAGGAAGTTTTTTGAAATGTAGATGGAGTAACACTTTTCGGGGTGTTACTCCGTTTGCTTTTATGCAGATATTTGTTTGTATTCACTAGAATTTTCTTTAACTGCCTGCATAAGCTTTTTAAGTTCTGCCTCGTCCGGGTTTTGAAATAGACCAATAGCGGTAAAGGTAATATCAACCTTTACGGAATTGTGAGCGTGTTTCTTTTCGGGATTATGAATCTCTATTCGTTTTATCAGCTTGTTTACAATCGTGGGCGTAAGCTCTTTAATCTCTGTGAATTCCATTAAGCCTTGATACAAGGTTTTCATATCCACCGTCTTTTTCTCAGCGTCACGAAGTTCTTTCTCGCAATCGGATATAAGCAATTCCAATTCCTTTTGCTCCTTTTCGTATGCAACAGCCATTTTGGAATACCTGTCATCAGGTAGCTTGCCGATTACATTGTCTTCATAGATACGAGTGAAAAGCTTGTCCAGATCTGCAATACGTTTTTTACTGTTTTCGAGAGTTTGCGTTAATTCGTGAACTCTCTTTTTGTGTAATGAGGATTGTTTGTTCTGCTGAATTATACGGAATACCGAACCATAGCAACGAACGAAATCCGCCAAAGCCGATATTTCATCAAGCACAATCTGTTGCAAAACCACATCACGGATATAATGGATTGTGCAGGAACCTCTGCCGTCTTTATAGTTGGCACAGCGGTAAAATTCCTGATTTCGTTTCAAAGATTTTGCCGCACAAAAATGAAGCTTGGAGCCGCAATCAGCACAGAACAGCAATCCCGCAAATAAGCTCTGTCTGCCTGTTGCCGTATTTCTTCGCTTGTTTTTTCGCAGTTCCTGAACTCTCAGCCATATCTGCTCATCAATGATTGCTTCTTGAGTGTTGAAGATAATCTGGTACTCCTCTTTTGGCTTATGAACTTTTTTATGCACCTTGTAGCTGACGGTACTGGACTTTCCGTTTACAGTACATCCTGTGTATTGCTGATTTTCAAGAATATTTCTTATCGTTGTGCAGTCCCATCCGTACACATTAGCCGGAGTTGGATTACTGTGCTTTCTGCCTATCGAATCATAATATGCAGACGGTACAAGCACTTTCTCTTTTTCAAGCTGTTTAGCTATCTGCAATGGTCCTTTGCCTGCTAAACATAAATTAAAAATCTTACGAACAACTTCTGCTGCAGGCTCATCAATATACCATTGTTCTTTGTTTCCTTCAATCTTTTTGTAACCAAAGGGAACTGTTGCGGATACTCTTTTTCCTTGTGAAGCCTTGAGTTCGTTGACTGCACGAATTTTCTTGCTTGTCTGCGCTGCATACCATTCGTTGAAAATACTGTAAAACGGAAGCATTTCCATACCCTCTCCGGTGGTGCTGTTTACATTTTCCTGAATGGCGATAAAGGTAACGCCTAATGACGGATAAACAACCTGTGTCAATCTGCCCATTTCCACTTGCTCACGACCGAAACGGGAAACATCTTTTACGATGATTGCTCCGACTTCGCCATTCTCTACCATTCGCTGCATACGCTGAAAATCCGGACGATTAAAGGTGGTCCCACTTACGCCGTCATCCACAAAGAATTGCGGATGTAAATATCCGTGTTTCTTAGCATAATCCAAAAGAATTTCCTTTTGATTGGTTATGCTGTTGGATTCCATATCCTTTTTATCATCGTCAACAGATAAGCGGCAATAGAGTGCTGTTATTTTCTCTTTTTCCTGCCCGTTATTATTGTTTTTAGTTGTCATAATTAAATGCTCCTTTCCGACAACCGGGCATTGCAAGATAATGCAAGTATATACTGCAACGCCATTGTTGTCGAATGTGTAATTTTGCTTATATGAGATTTTCCTGCTTTAATAGTTCGATAAACTGATGCAGAACACTTTCCGTTCCTTTATCATCAAAGCGGGAGCTTACTTCAAAATATCTGCCGCCGATTTTATGGATAGTAGGTTTGTTGGCTTCATATTGAAACGGAAATATATCACTATGTTCTAATCCAATAAATTTGTCATTCATCATCGTTCCTCCCTTGCGTTGCGTTCTCGTTTTCTCTGCCAGTTCTCCAATAGTTTTATGATTGTTTTCTGCATATCTTTGTTGGAATAATTCTTTGGGAAATACTTTCGTATATCCTCCGTCATAAATTTGACTTGTTCCTTTTGGTTTGGCTTTTCCTCACTTAACACGGCAAATACCGTGTCAACAGACAATCTTCCTTGGTTGCTGAATTTTCGCAAACGCTGAGCCTGTGAGAGTGACGGAGTAGCGTCGGTATATTCAATTTCATCAATCAAGACTCGTTGTTCTCTTTCGGGTAAATATGAAATTTCAACAGCAGGAGTAAACGCTATCCTCTGTTCGTCCACCATTTTTAGCAGTTCGGGGATGAGGTAAGTAAGACGGATATATCGGTAAACTTGGTCACGGCTTTCGCCTAATTGCTGACCGATTGTAGTTGCAGTATCCGACTTTGTCGCAACTTGCGACGAAGTTAAATCCGTCCTTTTTCCTTGTGCCTTCATCGCCGCAGCTTTCATCTTGTAAGCAAAAGCTTTTTCACTGGGTAGCAGATTTTCTCTTTGTAAATTTGCGTCCACCATTGTGATAACCGCTTCTTCTTTTGTGAGTTCCTTTACTATTGCGGGAATGGTATCAACGCCCAACTCCCTACAAGCTGCCACTCGTCTGTGTCCGCTGATGATTTCATATTTGCCCCTTAAAAGCGGGCGGACAATTACCGGCACCAACATACCTGTTGTACGAATACTCTCCACAAGTTCCGCTTGTTCCTCGCCGGTTCTTTCCTTGAACGGATGATTTTCGAAGGGGATAAGGGCGTCTATTTTTATCTTTTCAATTCTTTCTGTCATTGTAAGTACCTCTCTTTAGCTCAAAATCTCTACGGCTTTCAGATAAATGCCTTTGGTATTTTTCTCGTATATGAGCTTTAATTTTGTTCCGTTATCTATGTCATAAAATCCAAGATATTTCTGCCACCAGAACACCTGAGTGATGATTTTATTTCCGTTTACCAGCCGGAAGAATAGGCGGAGCATTCCTGAACCGGCTTCTGCTCGCATTATCAATGTGGCGATATATTCACCTTCTTTGTCTATAAATCTGTAATCTCCCGTGTAAATTCTTTCCTCACGCATTTCTGCACAGCTATATACTTTATTTGCTATCATAATGTTTCCTTTCTCTTAATCAGTAATTTCTTTTCCGGCTGGTAGAGAGAATATATATTTATTTATATAGTTATAGGGGAAGGGTTTCTGTGTTGTTTTTTCCGAAATTAACTTCCAACCTATAGTCACACTTTTTCTGTATGAAAAAGGTGCTAATTTTTCTGATTTTTCCCTCTGTAAGCCGTTTGATTTTTGAATAAGTGTAATTCCTTGCCTTATCCTGTGTCGTTAAAATCGTTGCCGTTGGGTGCGTTTTTGACACCTCTTTTGGAATGATATTTTGGACAACTGACAACAACCGCTCGAAAGCTTTGTTTGCATTGGTTTAAGCATTTACGGCATAGATTGTTGTAAGTTCTTCTGTCGGTGATGGGACTTAGGAAGAACGCCCATTCTTGTTTTGCTTTCTTTGATAATCTCGACATTATAAAAACTCCTTTCACTTGGTAGGCAACGAAAACGGTCAAAAATTAACCCCTGCCAAATATTTTTTTATTACCCCTTCACTTGTTAGAAGCGGGAACGCTTTTTTGGGGGTTGAAAAATTTATATTTTTTAATATTTGCCTCTCTACTCATTTGGACAAAGGGTGCCAAAATGCACACCCAAAATAACCACAAACTAAAAAAATTCCTCTCACTTGTTTGAACTGTGAGAGGAAATAGTCAGGGTGTTTTTCTAAAAACTTTCAATTTTTTGCGTGAAATAAAAAAAGATCCCCGAAAAAATCTCTCGGAAATCTAAATCGAAATTCTATTATGTTCAATCCTAGCGAGCAGACCGTTTGTATATCCAAACGGTAATTTTATTCTTTAGGGACACCCTAAGACCTGGAAGAGAATCACATATTCTCATTTTCAAAAAATAATATTTTCCTTCAAGGATATTTCAAAATCAGTTCGTTATAATGCATTAAAAAACACAAAAAGGTCCTTTCCCGAACAAGCAGGAAAGGCCCTAACACTGTACGAAACAAAATCGAGCAACAAAAAAGCACCGCAGAAACAGATACACAAAAGGGTACAATTATCCCTTCGTATATCCGGTTTCGTACGGCGCTTGGTAGCTTAGTTTCTTAAAAACTATCTCCGCTTGCTCGATTAGAAATCGTAAATATTCATTTGATATTACAAGTCTACATCATTTAATTCTGAATTTCAATAGCTATTTTCAAATTCGTAGTGAGGTGTCGCCATTTGACGACACCTCAGCGTGTTGAAGCATATCATTTAAATATAAGAGAGCAAGGTTCATCCATAAAGTCATTACTTTTATATTGACAAAAGTAATGACTTTGTGGTATTATACACTAATATAAATAGTTTAAAGGAGGCGTAGCGATTGTCTCAAAAAAAGCCTGTATTGCCTGATTATGAATCGGTTACGCCGTTCTTGAAAGGGCAAGCGTCAAAAATTTTCAAAGAAGTAGCTGATAACGATAAAGTTTTAATTGTGCAAAAACAAAATAAACCACAGAATGTTGTTATTTCCTATAAGCGTTATTTAGAATTAAAAAAGACTGGAGCGGATATATAATGAAATTAAATGAACTTTTCAAAAACACGTCTTATGATGATACATTGTTTTCTTCCGAAGCAATCACAACCATTGAAAAAGGGATATTTACTAAAAATATAAAAGGGAAAGAAGTTCCTTATTTCAAATGCCTTGTTCGAGAAAAAGATATTAAATTAACACCGGAAGAAGCGATTCGTCAATTATATATTTGGAAATTAGTACACGATTATGGTTATCCAACCAGTCGTATTCAGCTTGAAACACCTATACATTTTGGACGTGAAGTTAAGCGTGCAGATATTACAATTATGGACAAAGACCGTCCTATGGTTCCGTATATAATTGTTGAACTTAAAAAGCCTAAATTAACTGACGGAAAAGAACAACTCAAATCATACTGCAATGCAACAGGTGCACCTATTGGCGTTTGGACAAACGGTGAGCAGGTTTCCTGCTATAACCGCAAAGATCCAAACTTCTTTGAAATGATTAGTGATATTCCGCAAGCTAATCAAAAATTATCAGAGATTTTAAGTGAGAAATACACTTATGACGATTTACGCAGCAGAGATAAAATCAGTAAAGAGAAACGTTCTCTTAGAAATCTTATAAAAGAAATGGAAGATGAAGTGCTTGCAAGTGCCGGCGTAGATTCTTTCGAGGAAATATTCAAGCTCATTTTTGCAAAATTGTATGACGAGCTGATTTGCGCCAACGATAAAACGGCATATTTAAAATTCCGTAATAGTGGTGATACTGACTTTGAATTGAAAGAAAAAATCCAAGGCCTGTTTGACGATGCAAAAAAGAAGTGGGAAGGTGTGTTTGCTGAAGAAAGTAAAATACTACTCTCTCCTTCTCACCTTGCAGTTTGTGTATCAACTTTACAAGATATTAAGCTTTTTAATAACAACTTGGATGTTGTTGATGATGCCTTTGAATATTTGATGAGCAAAGCGCAAAAAGGTGAAAAAGGGCAATATTTTACACCTCGTTATGTCATTGATATGTGCGTAAAAATGATGAATCCAACAATCAATGATAAAATTATTGACACTGCTTGCGGTAGCTCCGGCTTTACTGTTCACAGCATTTTTAAGGTATGGAAAGAAATTCGTCTTTCTAAAGGTCTTGAACCTGGCGAAGATTTCACCGCTTCAGAAAGAACAAATGACGAAAGAGACTTTGTACGTGATAATGTATTTGCGATTGATTTTGACGAAAAAACTGTGCGTGTAGCTCGCACCCTTAATCTTATTGCTGGTGATGGGCAGACTAATGTTTTACATTTAAATACACTCGATTACTCTCGCTGGAATGAGGTAACAAAGCAAGAAGACTGGAACGATACATATAATGAAGGTTTTAAAAAGTTGAAAAAGCTGCAGCCAAAGGGCAGCAGTGATTTTAGCAAGTTCAATTTTGACCTTGTAATGGCAAACCCACCATTCGCAGGAGATATCAAAGAGCAAACTATTCTTTCCCATTACGAACTTGCAAAGAACGATAAAGGCAAATGGCAGAAAAAAGTTGGCAGAGATATTCTGTTTATTGAACGCAACCTAAACTTCTTGAAGCCGGGCGGAAGAATGGCTGTTGTTCTCCCACAAGGTCGTTTTAACAATTCCAGTGATAAGTATATTCGTGAATTTATCGCTGAACGTTGCCGTATTCTTGCTGTCGTAGGTTTGCACGGAAATGTTTTTAAACCCCATACTGGAACTAAAACCTCGGTTTTGTTTGTGCAGAAATGGGATGATGAGCTATGCCCTAAAAAAGAAGATTATCCTATTTTCTTTGCAACAATGCAAAAGCCAAGCAAGGATAATTCCGGTGAAAAAATCTATGTAAAAAATGAAAACGGCGAAATTCTACTCGATCACCATAATCACTTTATTGTTGACCACGACTTATACAATCACGATGGAATGACAGAAGACGGTATCGCAGAAGCCTTTATAGAATTTGCGAAAAAAGAAGGTTTAAGTTTTTTTCAATGAGCCCATCTGTTAAACCTTTTAATGAAGCCAAGTACAAGGCTTTGATGGATGGGCTGGAATGCAGTGAAATTCGTTTTAATGAAATTCACAATTGGAATCCAATCTTTAGGATTGATGCAGAGTTTTACAACAAGAGAGCTATCACTATTGATACACAGATTAGAAAAATGTCACATCTTTGTTTAAATAAAGAAGATGTTGTAAGTGGCCCCTTTGGTTCAACATTAAAGAGTGCATCTTATTTGTCTGAGGGACCTGTTCCATTTATTAGAATTGAAAATATAAAAGGTGGATTTTATGTTAATACATTAAACATTATGTATATTTCTGAAAAAGACAATAATCGTATTAAAAATTCCGCATTAAGGGTGGACGATATAGTATTGTCAAAAGTAGGAAATAGCATTGGATATTTTGCACGTATAGATAAGCGAATACCCTATTGTAATATTAGTGAAAACAATATTGGTATTAAGTTAGAAAAGTATCAAGAAAGTTTCAAGCATTATTTAGTTGCTTATCTTAACTGCTCACTTGCTCAAAAGTTAGTAGCTCGAAGAACAAGTGGCAATGCTCAACCTAAACTTAATGTTGGAGATATGTGTTTAATTCCGATTCCCACCTTTTCAGATGCTTTTTATAAAGTAATAAGTAATCTCATAATCAATAGTGAGAATTTAATTGCAGCATCTCAAGAAAAATACCGTTACGCCGAAAAGATGCTGGTTTCCACTATTGATATGGTAGATCGAAGTTCAACTAAAATCATAACGTCGCTCAAATCTCTTTCGGAAAGTTTTTTGACAAGTGGTCGTTTGGACGCAGAATACTACCAACCCATATACGATGACTATAAGGCGGCTTTGAAAACGGAAGATACCGTATATACCCTGTGTAATCTATATGATAAAAATTTTGTTCCTAAAGACGACGTTGAATATGCTTACATCGAACTTGCAAACGTGGGCAATTCTGGTGACATAAATGATGTTGATAGTGTGCTTGGGAAAAATCTTCCATCAAGAGCTCGTAGAAAGGTAAAATCAGGTCAGGTTATTATTGCATCTGTTGAAGGCTCCTTACAAAGTTGTGCGCTAATTACAGATGAATATAGTGGTGCATTGTGCTCTACAGGGTTTTATGTGGTTGACTCTGATTATATCAATCCGGAATCACTTCTTGTTTTGTTTAAATCTAAACCGATTCAAGCGTTATTAAAGCAACGCTGCTCGGGCACAATTTTGACTGCTATTACAAAAGACGAGTTTTTGAGTATGCCTTTGCCGAAAATCGAGCAATCCGTACAAAAACAGATTGCCACGAAAGTGCAAGAATCCTTTGCCCTGCGTCATCAATCTGAACAACTTCTTGAAAATGCAAAACGAGCAGTTGAGATTGCTATTGAGCTGGGAGAAGAAAAAGCTATGAAATGGTTGAAAGGTAAAAATGCGGAGGTATAACTATGTCAGAGATACAAACATATAAGAATTGGAAGGCTGTTACTGAAGCTGATTTCGTGTCACTTTTTATCAAGACTTGGTTTGCCTATATTTCTACATTACGAGTAATGTTTCCTGAAGCACAAAACACTCGAGGAGACGGCAAATATTTGTATGCCTACAATAAGTTCTACCTCCAAGAAGGCAGAAAGAAGTTTATAGTAGACGATACAATAATGGGACATATTGAAGCTTTGTATCGTGAAGGCAGAAAGATGATTATGGAGAACTATCCGGAATATTATTTTTGGGATTTTTACAGAGCGAACGAAGACTTCGAGTATACTTATCGTGATGTTCCGCCTGACAAATCAGAGTGTTTGATTGTCGGTATGAAGATGAACCGAAATCGCGGTACAAAATGGAGTTTCGTCATTACTGGGTTCGTACGATTGTTCGGTAAACATTACGGCGTAGAATATAATGAAAATGTACAATTTGCTTGTAATATTTCAGATGTTTTATCTCAATCAACCGATTACATAAGCAAGCACCCAAAGACAAGCGAACAAGACTATTTGTCTTGGATTCTAAGGGAAATTAACAGCGAAGTAAGTCATAGTATAATTCAGGCATTCAAAGAACATTATGAACATACGACATATGCTTCAAGACAATTAACCAAAATTCAGAGTTTGGAAAAACGAGCACTCTCAATTATATGGTCTATATTTACGCTTAATGCAAAGGATGATAGCAATAAAACGTACGATGAAATGATTCGGTCACGCAATTCATACGAAGTTATAAGGCAAAACCCTTTGAATTATTTTGAATATCATATGGAAGTTGATTTACAGCCTAATCGAGTTTTGACAGCCAGCGAAGAATCGTGGTATAAAAAGCTATACGAAACAAGAAATCAAAATAGCGTAATTTGGTTTTTAAGTTTTGTCTATCGTTTAAGGAATGCACTTTTTCACGAAATTATCGACCCATTAAACGAAGAATGGCAATTGATTTTCAAAAATGCATATCTTGTGCTAAAGGAAATTGTAGATTTGAATATCTCAGAAATAGGAAAAACCGCTATTGCTGAAAACAGTGTCGTTTAGCTATAAGAGTTAAGTTAAAACCATTTAGTGTACAGCAAGGTCTTAGGGTGCACCCCCTAACGAGGTATTTGGTAACCGTGGTTATCCAAATACACTGCTCGCTAAGATTAAGCAGAAAACTTCGGCTCATACAAAACAAGGCACAACCAACGGATTCTTTTGTTCCGAAGGCTGTGCCTTTTCGTTATATTATGTATAAATTACTTTGACTTTTTTCTTCTTGGCTTGCAGAATTTTGAGCAGAATATCATCAATACAGTCCGTATATTTGCCAGCTGAGATAAGCGTGTTTTTCTCTGAAATAAGGCTTTCGATTATTAGTTTTCGTTCTTCCGGTGTGAGATAAATATGATACTTTCTCATACAAATATCACTTCCGTGTTAACGATTTCACTTGCTCGATTTCGGATGTTATTCATCTTCTGAACCCATAACATCATATCTTTGGCTTTCAGACTTTCTGTAACATTTTCTTTTTCGGCAAGTGATTTCACAAGCTGCTGAAATATTTTTTCGGCTCGTATATCTACCTCTGTAATGTGCTTGTTAAGTATGCCTTTTGTTAAATAGTTGTAGTAAATTATGCGGTGATTTTCTTTCAGATGTCTTAGATATCGCTGTCCCCACACACCAATTTCAAATGGTTCTTCCTTTGGTAGTACAAATGTCGGCAGACTGTAATCACCGTTTGCTTTATAAGTTCCGCCAAGATTTTCATAAATAGATTTCATTGAAAATCCTCCTTTGTTTTTGTGTAATTACATTTTACAAAAGATTTTTCAATAAAACCAATGTGCCGATTGCAGAAAAATAGGCACCAACCAATTTGGTCAGTGCCTATTTTCGCCCTTGCAATGCCGATTTTACTGTGTTTTTAGAATACTTCCTTATAAACACTCAGCATTTGACGCGGCCTTTTTTGTTGAATGCCAACCAAAAATTTTAATTTCACGGAATTCGGTAAAATTAAAATAAAATTTGCCCCTCGCGACGGAAATAAACAAAGATAAAAACGTTCAAAAAAAGCTTAATTTTTCTGTTTTCCGTGTGTGCGGCAATTTACCTTGAAAAGTTTTCATAACCGCTTATAACAAAACAAAAAAGTCGAAGTTACACAAACTTCGGCTTTTTATTATTACTATACCGTTTCAAAAAAAGTATCGGAATTATTAGGATCAAACACTTCATTGCAAGTCATAACAGTTATTAAATCCTGTGTGTCAGACAGATTTATAATATTATGAGTCCAGCCCGGAATCATATAAACAGCCTCTATTTTATCGCCGGAAACCTCAAATTCAACCATATCTCCTGTGTTTATATTTCGTTCTTGAATCAACGCATGGCCGGAAACAACTATAAATTGCTCCCACTTACTGTTGTGCCAATGCTGGCCTTTTGTGATGCCGGGCTTGCTGATATTTATGCTGACCTGCCCGCAATCGACAGTGTGCACAAGCTCCGTAAAGCTGCCCCTGTTATCAACATTCATTTTAAGCGAATATTTAAACTTATCTTTAGGCAGATATGATAAATAAAGGCTGAAAAGCTTTTTTTCAAAGCTGCCCGCAGGCATTTTCGGCATAAGCAGCGTTTCGGGCTGCTTTTTGAACTGCATAAGCAAATCAACTATTCTGCCGAGCGTAACCCTGTGCGTTACGGGCACAAAGCAAAATGCGCCGTTTTCGCTTTCAACCGCTTCAATGCCGCTGTATTCGCAATGCTTTTCCTTGCCCTCAAGCAAATCAAACATGCCCTCAACCAAATCATCAATGTAAAGCAATTCCAACTCAACCGAAGGATCGTTTACGGTGAATTCTTCATCATTTGCAACGGCATGGCAAAACGTGGACACCGCCGAATTATACCTTGGCCTTGAATGACCCATCAAATTCGGAAAGCGATAAACCGCCACCTTTGCTCCCGTTTTCTTGGCATAATCGAAAAATAAATCCTCGCCCGCTTTTTTTGAGCGGCCGTATTCCGAATCGCCGAAGCGGCCGGAAAGCGTTGCCTGCACGGAAGAAGAAAGCATGATTTCAGCTTTATTATTATGCTTTTTCAGCGCACCGAGCAAATTCGAGGCAAAGCCGAAATTGCCCTTCATAAAATCTTCTTCGTTTTGGGGCCTGTTTACCCCCGCAAGGTTAAAAACAAAATCCGCCTCGGCGCAATATTCATCAAGCTGCTCCGGCGTTGAATCGATGTCATATTCATAAACGGCGTCTATTTTAATATTCGGGCGTGTTTTGTTTTTACCGTCCATAATATTTTTAAGATTATTGCAAAGCGCCGTGCCGACCATGCCTTTTGCGCCGGTTACAAGTATTTTCATTAGAATTCTTTTCTCCAAACCATTTTATTAACAACACCCGTGTAGCTTTGAATTATTTTAACCACCTTGGTGCTGACATTTTCTTCAATGTAATCCGGCACGGGAATACCGTAATCTCCGTTTTTATTCATTTCCACAGCCGTGTCAACCGCCTGAAGCAAGCCTTTTTCGTCTATGCCGGAGAGGATAAAGCATGCCTTGTCAAGCGCCTCGGGGCGTTCTGTGGAGGTCCTTATGCATATTGCCGGGAAAGGATGCCCAACACTTGTAAAAAAGCTGCTTTCCTCCGGCAGTGTGCCGGAATCGGAAACAACGGCGAACGCGTTCATTTGCAGGCAGTTATAATCGTGGAAGCCGAGCGGCTCGTGCCTGATAACGCGTTCATCAAGCTTAAAGCCCGTTGATTCTATTCTTTTTTTACTGCGCGGATGGCAGGAATAAAGAATCGGCATATCGTATTTTTCCGCCATTTTGTTTATTGCGTTAAAAAGGCTCAGGAAATTCTTTTCAGTGTCTATATTTTCCTCTCTGTGTGCAGAAAGCAAAATATATTTTCCTTTTTTAAGGCCGAGCCTTTCATGAATATCCGAAACCTCAATTTTTTCAAGATTATTATGCAAAACCTCCGCCATAGGCGAGCCGGTAACATATGTGCGCTCCTTGGGCAGGCCACAATCGGCAAGATAGCGCCTTGCATGCTCGGAATAAGCCATATTAACATCCGAAATGATATCAACTATTCTTCTGTTTGTTTCCTCGGGCAGGCATTCGTCCTTGCAGCGGTTTCCCGCCTCCATATGAAAAATCGGAATATGAAGCCGCTTTGCGCCGATAACGGAAAGGCAGCTGTTTGTATCTCCGAGCACAAGAACGGCATCCGGCTTGATTTGCGCCATAAGCTTATAGCTTTGCGCAATTATGTTGCCGCAGGTTTCGCCGAGATCATCACCGACGGCATTTAAATAAACCTCGGGATCTTCCAAGCCCAAATCCCTGAAAAATATGCCGTTTAAATTGTAATCATAATTCTGCCCCGTATGAGCCAAAATCACATCAAAATACTTTCTTGCTTTATTGATAACGGCGGCAAGGCGGATAATCTCCGGCCTTGTGCCGACTATGATTAAAAGCTTCAGCTTTCCGTTTTCTTTCCATTTAACATTCTCGTAAGAGTTCATATTTGCCTCCGTTCGGCGATTATTTTTCAATGCTTGCAAGCTCTTCTTTAATATATTCAAGGCTTGCGATTTTTTCTTTTGTTTCTGCCAAATTAAGGCGGCGCGTATTGTTTGAATTAAACTCCGTTAAAGTGTTTCTTTTTTCGTCGCCCTCTTTAAAATATTTATCGTAATTAAGGCCGCGGTTATCGGCGGGCACGCGGTAAAATTCACCCATATCAACCGCCTTTGCGCATTCCTCGTTTGTAAGCAGGGTTTCATACATTTTTTCGCCGTGGCGAATTCCGATTATTCTGATATCCTCTTTATTGCCGCCGAATAATTCCGTAACTGCCTGAGCCTGAGTTTCAATCGTGCAGGCGGGTGCTTTTTGAATAAGCAAATCGCCGTTTTCGCCGTGCTCAAACGCAAACAGCACCAAATCAACGGCTTCGTCAAGGCTCATGATAAAGCGGGTCATCGTCGGCTCCGTAATCGTTATCGGATTGCCGGATTTGATTTGCTCAATCCAAAGCGGAATAACCGAGCCGCGGCTGCACATAACATTACCGTAGCGTGTGCAACAAATCTTTGTGTTCCCGCTCATTCTGGATTTTGCAACAGCCACCTTTTCCTCAATTGCTTTTGTTATGCCCATTGCATTTATAGGGTATGCTGCTTTATCGGTTGAAAGGCAAATAACGGATTCCACGCCTGCATCTATTGCAGCTGTGAGCACATTATCCGTGCCGATAACATTCGTGCGAACGGCTTCCATGGGGAAAAACTCGCACGAAGGCACCTGTTTCAGGGCAGCGGCATGGAAAACATAATCAACTCCGTGCATTGCGCTTTTAACGGATTCGAGGCTGCGCACATCACCTATGTAAAATTTGATTTTATCGGCAACCTCGGGCATTTTTGCCTGAAATTCGTGGCGCATATCATCCTGCTTTTTCTCATCGCGAGAAAAAATGCGAATTTCGCCGATATCCGTTTTTAAAAAGCGATTAAGCACAGCGTTCCCGAAGGAGCCTGTTCCGCCGGTTATCATTAAGGTTTTGTTTTTAAATAGGCTCATATAAATATTCTCCTGATTTCACTGTCTGTTGCCATACATTTTTTCATAATAATTGCGATATTCGCCCGAAATGATGGTTTCCCACCATTCTTTGTTATCAAGATACCAAGCAATGGTTTTCTTGATTCCGTCGGCAAATTTGGTTTCCGGAAGCCAGCCCAATTCGTTGTGAATTTTTGTGGGGTCAATGGCATATCTCATATCATGGCCTTTTCTGTCGGCAACATATGTAATAAGATCTTCGGATTTGCCAAGCTCCTTGCAAATCAATTTTACTATATCGATATTTTTCATTTCGTTGTGACCGCCGATATTATAAACTTCGCCCACTCTGCCGTTGTGAATAATAAGATCTATTGCTTTGCAATGATCCTCAACATAAAGCCAATCGCGCACATTTTCGCCCTTGCCGTAAACGGGAAGCGGCTTATCATTCAGTGCATTCGCTATCATAAGCGGAATAAGCTTTTCTGGGAAATGATACGGCCCGTAATTGTTTGAACAGCGGCTGATTGTTACGGGCAAACCGTATGTTCTATGGTAGGCAAGCACCAATAAATCCGCAGACGCCTTTGAGGCGCTGTAAGGCGATGATGTGTGAATAGGCGTTTCTTCGGTAAAGAATAAATCGGGCCTGTCCAGCGGCAAATCACCGTAAACCTCATCGGTGGAGACCTGATGATATCGCTTAATGCCGTATTTTCTGCACGCATCCATAAGTGTTTGCGTGCCGAGTATATTGGTTTTAAGGAATATTCCCGGATCTTCAATAGAGCGGTCAACATGCGATTCTGCCGCAAAATTAACAATAATATCGGGCTTTTCTTCTTCGAAAAGCTTTTCAACGGCTTGCTTATCGCATATATCGGCTTTAACAAAGCGGAAGCTCGGATTATCCGCTATTGAGGCAAGCGTGGAAAGATTGCCTGCATATGTAAGCTTATCCAGGCAAACGATTCTGTAATCGGCATGTTTTTTCAACATGTAAAAAATAAAATTTGAGCCGATAAATCCCGCGCCTCCGGTAACTATAATCGTCATATTTCCAATTCCCCTTCCGCAATTTTTTTAAGATACTTACCGTAATCCGATTTGCCGTATTTTTCGGCGGATTCAATAAGCTTTTCTTTATCTATCATACCCATGCGATAGGCAATTTCCTCGGGAGCGGAAATGCGAATACCCTGCTGCTTTTGGATTGTCTTCACAAAATCGGCCGCGTCGATAAGGCTTTCCATCGTTCCCGTATCAAGCCATGAAAATCCTCTGCCGAGTAACTTAACATCAAGGCTGTTGTCGGCAAGATACATTTGGTTCAAATCTGTTATTTCAAGCTCGCCTCGCACCGATGGCTTTTGCTTTTTTGCATATTCCACACAGCGGTTATCATAAAAATACAATCCCGTAACAGCCCACTTTGATTTTGGCTTTTTCGGTTTTTCTTCAATTGAAAGCGCTTTTCGTTTATCGTCAAACTCAACTATTCCGAATCTTTCGGGATCGTCCACATAATGAGCAAAAACCGTTGCGCGTCTGTTTTCCTCGGCATTTTTTCTTGCGCTTTTAAGCATTGTGGCAAAGCCCGAGCCGTAAAAAATATTATCGCCGAGCACCATTGTGCAGCAATCATCGCCTATGAAATCCTCGCCCAATATAAACGCCTGCGCAAGTCCGTCCGGCGAGGGCTGCACCTTGTATGAAAATTTAACGCCGTATTGGCTTCCGTCGCCGAGCAGTCGCTCAAAATTGGGCAAATCAGTGGGAGTTGATATGATAAGAATATCATCTATTCCTGCCAGCATAAGCGTGCTCAGCGGATAATAAATCATAGGTTTGTCGTAAATGGGCAACAGTTGCTTTGAAGTAACCATTGTAAGCGGATAAAGCCGCGTGCCGCTGCCGCCGGCAAGAATAATACCTTTCATAATCTTTCTCCTATTCTAACATTCAATATTTAACCTTTTGCATATCTTTTTTAAAAGTAAATTCACTTTTATTGAAATTGAATTAGCATGCTTATCCAAAAAATCAAACAAATATTTTTCCACTGTGCAAATCCGCAAGCGATCAATGAGACAACAAATCACAAAAATACCAAGCACACTTAAAATCGCATGCAGCGGCATCCAAGTCTTGTAATATGCTTCGGTTGTTTTCAACAAATCTCCCCATAACCAAGCGCGCATAGAATCACTTCCGGCATGAATAAGCAAAACTCCGAATGTGGAAACAGCAACGCCGTTTATGAATTTACTGTTTTTAATTTTTATATTCTTAAAGAAATTAAACGACGATATTCCCATGCATACCGCCAACAGCGTATTGGCATCGCTGACAAAAGCATACGGTGAATTTTTCCCGAGCTTTTCACCTATAAATATACTGCATACAACACTTGCCATACACAAAAATGCACACAGTAACATAAGCGCGCCCCACAATTTTGTGTTAGCGAAACACTTTTTAGGATATAAGCGAATATATGAAGCTATAAAATATAATACAATATACCATGAAACATAGTTCATACTCACCATTCGGACAGTTCCAAAAGCAATGTAAGTGAATGCAAGCAACATAATTGCACAAATGTGTTGTTTTTCATTTAGATTTTTTATCAAAATATTCAAAAACGGAATGCAAAGAAAAAACACAAGATATGTTCCGGTAAAATTTTGCGCTATCTGAGTTACAGGCAATAATGTTTTAATCAAGAGCGGAAATGAAAACTCGGTATAACCTGAAATCAAAAATACAGCTGTTATAACGATTTTATAAAACATAACTTCAAACAGCAATTTAAAAAATTTTTTTGCCGTAATGGACGAAGTGCACATAAAATAGCCGGTTATCAACACAAAACAATTTATACCCACTTTGCCCCATTCTCCGAATAAAAGCAAAAATATAGAGCGCCAAGATGTAATGTCGGAATAAATCGGTCCTCCGGCAGAAGTAAGCCCCGAATTAACAACATAATGATGAGCAACTATTGCCATCATTGTAAGTATACGAAACAATTCTAAATTGCTGTTTCTCTCTTTCTTTGCCGTACCCACCCGATTATTTATACCGAGGATTTTTGTATGCTCCATGTTTTTCCTACCTTTTTAATATAACATCACAAATTTTATCAACCGTTTGCGCATCCAAATCAGCATAGAGAGGCAGGGTGAGCACTCTTTTTGAAATATCAAGCGCAACCGGTGTTTCTTCTTTTGCATTGTGTTCCGATTTATAGCAATCAAATGTGTTTGTTAAGGGATAAAAATATTTTCTTGCGCCTATGCCTTCCTTTGCAAGATTATCCATAACCTCGTCGCGCGAAAGGCCGAATATTTCTTTATCAAACACAACGGGGAAATAAGCATAATTTGATTGCACATTTTCCTGAAGCTGGCAAAGCGTAACGCCCGGCACTTCCGAAAGCCTTTCTCTGTATCTTTCAACGGCATGCTTTCTTTTGCCGATTTCCTCATCTATATGGCGCAAATTGCACAATCCCATCGCCGCGGCAAACTCATTCATTTTTGCGTTTCCGCCCGCAAATTCAACACTTTCCGGGCCGGATATGCCGAAATTTTTCAGCTTTGCAAGCTTTTTGCCGAGCGAAGCATCCTTAAAACATACCGCACCGCCCTCAATGGTGTGAAAAACCTTTGTTGCATGAAAGCTGAACATAGAAGCATCTCCGAATGAAGCAATGCCCTGCCCTTTATATTTAACGCCGAACGCATGCGCGGCATCATAAATAACCTTTAAATTGTGTTTTTCGGCAATTTTGGCGATTGCTTCAACATCGCACACATTGCCGTAAACATGCACGGGAACGATTGCGCAGGTTTTTTCCGTAATCAATGCCTCGATTTTATTCGCATCTATTGTATATGTATCGGGTTCAATATCGCAAAACACCGGCTTCAGGCCGTTTCTTACGATTGCGTTGGTGGTGGAGGCAAAAGTGAAGGGTGTGGTTATAATCTCGCCGGAGAGATTCATGGCCTGAATTGCCGTTTCAAGAGCCATATGGCCGTTGCAAAAAAGCTCGATTTCTTCAACGTCCAAATAGCTTTTAAGTTCTTTTTGCAAGGCTTGGTGCTTGGCGCCGCTGTTTGTAAGCCAGCGTGATTCCCACAAGCCTTTAATTTCATCACAATACTCCTCAAAACCCGGCATTGAGGAACGCGTTACATTGATCATATTTCTACCTTTTGATTGTTGCTGTTATCTGTTTCCATTTCTTTTTTCATATCTTCAAGCATTGCTATATAGTTGTATTCCGGCTCGTATCCCAAATCTTCTTTTGCATTTGAAATGTCCATAATATACTGCGGTGCATTAGGCTTATCAGGGCGCATAATGATATTGGATTTTTTGTCTTTGGGGCAAAACACCTTAATCATACCTTCAATTTGATCAATTAAGGAAGTTCCAACGCCTGTTCCGGCATTATAGCAACCGCCTCCAACAGAAGCAAACAAAGCCTTGTACATCATTTGGCACAAGTCCTTAACATATATCATATCCTTAGGTCTGTTTGGATCGCCCCAAACTTCAATATCATTTCCTGCGATTGCCTGATTTATAAGATATCTATAACCGATCCATCTTTTTATACCGTCAACATAATAGTGATCAATCGGAGAATACGAATATATGGTAGGAAGCCTAAACACAAAATTTTTCAAGCCATACATTTCATGATAGTTTTTCATCATATCAACAGCAAAATTCTTGCTCATTACATAAATTGTATGGTCGTTATCAAATCCAAAATTTTTCGGAGAATCAGACCTCAACAGGACATCTTTTTCGCTGTTATCTTTAATATCGCCAAAACTTTGTGTAAATAACATTCTATCTGCGCCGCTTTTTCTGCAATATTCTAAGATATTTAATGTTCCGGTTATATTTACATCAATATATCGCTGAGGGTCATAGCCTTCCATTCTTGCGGGCATCATTCCTGCAAAATCAACTACCGCATAAGTTGATTTCGGAAGTCTTTCAAAATCCGCTTTATTAACAATATTCACGCTAATATATTTAACAGGATAACCATTAAATATATCAGTCATTTTTGTACCGGCAGCAATAATGGAATATTCATTCAAATTTAAATGTTCACAAAGGTACTTTGTATAATATCTACCGATATTTCCGGTTGCTCCAAACACAACAATTGTTTTCATAAATTAAAATTTCCTTTCTAATTTTATATTTATCCACTGCCCTGAGTTATCCATCATATCAAGCATTTGCCGCATACTGTCAAACTTCATAATCAGGCAACCGAGAGTTGTGTTTGCACCCGTGAACTTTTTAATTTCGTCACCGGGTTTAACAATAATATGATTTTCTATGATATGTTCTTTTCCGGCATCCGAAATATCGATATCTTTTAATATTCCGTTTTCCAAACTGTGTACGGCAAAATAAGAATAATATCCGTTTGTGCTTTTTTGAGAAATATTAACCTGCTCGCCCATAGCTGTTTTAACAGCCAACTCGGTTAAATTCACTCCCGTTGCATATCTTATAACATCGGGAATATAATTACCGCCGTCTCTCGGAGCAACTTCCATTAAATACACATTATAATTTTTATCAATTCTTATATCGAAATTATATGTGGAAGTATTCATATTGAGCGCAGTCAGCAAACGCTGTATTTCGCTGTGAATTTTATCGTGCACCTCACCCGGCATATTATATGGGAAACTTGCCGAAACAGGAACAAACGGATTGGCACATTTGGAATTAAAATGATCGTTTGCAAAACATCTGAAAACCAACTTTCCGTTTACGGATAAACCGTCGCCGGCAATTTGATAACCGAATTTTTCAACAAATTCTTCAATTATAATATTTTTTGATCTTGAAAAATCCATTGCACAGGTAATTTTCGCCTGTGCTTCATCAAATGAATTTATTTTGGAAACGCCTTTGCTTCCCGAAGAATCAACCGGCTTAACAATTACGGGATATTCAAAATATCCGTTATCTAAATCGGCTAAAGCAGTTTCGGCGGAATTATATCCTTTTGCCTTAGGAGTGTAAAAATCATTTTTTGCCAAAAAATCTCTGAATTTATCCTTGTTGCACAATATTTCAACAGATTTATACGGATTACCGGGCAAGCCGAGCTTTTCGGCAACATATGCCGCCGTGGGTGCCGCAGGGTCCGAAGCATAGGCAAGAATGCCGCTCACCTTTTCTTTTTCGGCAATTTTAAGAATTGTTTTCTTATCCGTTGTGCTTTCAAGATAAAATTTATCGGCGACATATTGCCCGGGATTATCGGGCAGATAATCGCACAACACCGTGTAATATCCTAATTTTTTTGCCGTTTCAACAGCAATAACCTGCTGAGCGGAGCCGCCGAGTAATAATATTTTTTTCATTAAACGCTACCCAAATAAACTATTTTTCTTTTTTCTTAACAAAAACTTTTGAAAGAGCCCTTTTTAAATTGCCATGCGATGCCATTAAAACAAATCTTTCGATTTTTCGTGCGAACTGAATAATAGGTGTGTTATAGCCCATTACTCTGTTTCTTTTCTTTTCATATTCAACATCCGGCATAACATATTTCGGATGAATAATCGACCCGCCGAGTTCATGAACAGGCATATTAAACACCTTTCTTATGCCCCTCGGCAACAATTTTAAGCTGTCTGCATGAGCCGAATCCTCGCTTGCGCCGATATTGCTTATCATATTGTATTTGGGAATAATCTGCAATCTGTTTTGCGCATACATATCAAATTCTATCCAAAATTCGGAGCCTGCAACATGCCCTTCGTATTGATTGCCTTTTGCATACGCATTTAATCGCTTCCACGCTATTGGATTATGCTTTGTTCTTTCTTTTAAAACATCCATTATGTAAGGATCCGAACCGTAAGCGTAGTTATATCTTTCATCAATAACGCGTTTCCAAGTTGCAATGCCCCAAATAGAGCCTTGCCTTGAAAAGAAATACGAAGATGTTACATTTTCGCACTTTTCCAATTGATTTACTCCGCATATACATTCAATTCTTTGATCGTCTTTATATTTTTCAAGCAGTTCGGCACAAAATTTAAAATATGAAATCGCAGGCACATGATCGTCTTCCAAAAGGATACATCTATCAACACTATTCCAAATCACTTCAGCAGTAATTTTAGCCATTCGATACAAACCTTGATTCTCGTCTTTATAAATTTTAAAGACTTTGCAATCCCAATCAAGCTCATCTTCAATCATTTTTCTGTTTTGAAGAATGGCTTTCCATTCTTTTTCGTTTCTTCCGCCGTCGGATTGAATAAACAAAACGCTCGGCCGAGCCTGCTTAATAACATCCCACTGCTTTCTTTGGCATTCGGGCCTTATCCAAATGTTTATCCTCACGGGAACATCAACTAAATATGGTTTCATACTTATTCACCTAACAATTCTCTTATTGCGGCGGCCGCATTTGATTCATAATAATCCCAAGTGTATTTTTTTGCGGTATTATATGCCTTTAAGCCCATATCGGGAATTGATTTTTTGTTTTCAACAAACCAATTCATTGCGCCAAACAGCTTGGCCGTATCCGAAGCGGGCACTATCAGCCCCTCATTTCCGTCTGTAATTAAATCGGTTATACCTGTATTTTCGGAAACCACAACCGGCAAACCCGAAGCCATGGCTTCAATGCACACCTGCGCTAAGCCCTCACCCAATGACGGAAGCACAAAAACATCAGCGCTTTTGTATAACTCGGTTACAACATCCTGAGTTACAAATCCCTTAAAAGTGATATTTTCGGCATTTTTATATTTTTTAACAAGAACATCGTTTTCATCGTATTGACCCACCAAAATCAATTCGGCTTTATCTGAGTCGAGTTTTTCAAAGGCGGGCAAAAGATGCTGTATTCCTTTTCTGCGATTAACTCGGCCCACAAAAATAAATCTCACCTTTTGATTTTCACTGCCGAAATCCTTAAGCGTAAACCTTGAAGTATCAACTCCGTAAGGCACGATTTTAATTTTATTTGCATCGGTTCCGAAATCGGTTAAGCTTTTTTTAACAAATTCGGATCCTGCCAAAAAACCGTCTGCAAGCTTATATCTAATCGGTATTTTTCCCTCGGAGGAGTGCCAGGTTGTGGCTTGCTCGATTCTGATATATTCATCGCCCGTTATTTTAATATCGTTCTCCAGCACCTTTTGCATATATTCATTTGTGGGAGTTGGAACATCAACTATAAATTTAATATTTGGGCATATTCTGTTTTTTAATTCAAAATGCTTTTCGGATAATCCGCCGTAAAACACAATTGCATCGGCATTATTTTTTGCCGCAAATTTAATTGTTTTCAAATAAACAAGCTTATGAATATGTTTTTCAACAGCTATTGTGATTTTACTTTTAGGCAACATTCTGTAAAGCATGAGCAAAATCAAGCCTTCAAATTCGCAAAACTGAACCACATTTTCATCAAAAATTTCCGACTTGCGAGTCAGAAAGCGCTTTTTATTATCGCCTTTTAAAAAGCTGCCGAACAAATGAGTAAGCGAATACTTTTTATCATACACGGTTGTTACATAATTCAGCAACATATTGTCCTTTTTTAAAGCCTCTGCCAATCTGAAAGAATGTTGCTTTCCGGGGTGCACCACTATAACCTTTTTATTCATAAAATCACTTCCTTACAGCCTTGATTTTTGATACAAATTCCATAATAACTTCATCTTTAAAAATCAGGCACAGCACTAAATAAACAACAAATCCGATTGCCACCTGAATGATATTTGTTACAATCGACGCACTCAGATTTCTTGAAGCAATCCAAACAGCCGCTGCCATAATTATTGAAAAAAGCAAATATTTTGCTGCCGATTTGCCCACGCCTTTTAACTTTACCTGGCGGCAAAGATGCGCATACTGAATAATCGCACAAACAAAACTGCTCACAAGTGTTGCCACGGCCGCACCGTAAAGGCCGAATTTCGGTATCAGCAAAGCATTTGCGGCTATATTGCCGACGCATGCGCTTATTTGTGAAATAAGCAATATTTTGATTTGATTTGTTGCCGTAAAATACTGACTGCCGGAAATACCCGTAAGGGTGTTGCTGATAATAATGGGCGAAATAATAATAATTACTTTAACAGACGGCAAAAACTCATCTCCCAAATACCAAGGAATAAGCTTATTTGCCACAATCATCATGCCAAGCATCAGCGGGCACGCCAAAAACAAAGATACTTTAGCCGCCCTGCACAATAATTCTTCTATTTTGCTTTTTCTGCCCTGCGCAAATTCATTTGCGATTCTCGGCATCATTACCGTGCTTAGAACTGTTATGAAAGACAATGCAATGTTAACAATTTTTTCCGCATAATCATATTGGGAAACCTGTGCTATAGGCTTTCCGAGCATTTCAAGCATAATCTTATCACACTGAAGATAAATTGTGCTTGCCACGCCGGGAAGAAAAAGCAACACGGAATTATAAAAGTCCTTCTTTATGCCTTTAAAAACAAATTTCGGTTTTCCAACATACCTTTTAAGCTGTGTATAAGCCAGCAGATTTGCAAAAAGTATCGAGCCGCCTTGAATGAAAATATACAGCCCTGTATCATTTGCATCTCTTACGAATATAAAAATCATAGCCGTGGCAAACAGTTTTAAAAATATATTTTTCAAAACCGCCCATTTCATATCCTCAACGCCGACAAAAAGCCATGTGCAGTCAACAAAATAGCCAAGCATATATGTGTAATACAATATAAACGGCACGGTATATTTATTTATTACGGCCACGGTTACCGCAAAAATCGCTGTGCCGATAATCATTACAATAAATCTGCAAGTCATTATGCGCCAAAAAGTGTCGTTTAATTTTTGGTCATCATCTCTGACATAAGCAATTTGCCTGTTTCCGTATGTATAAAAACCAAGCATTACAAATGTTGTAAGCATTGCCGTTACCGAATTTACATAGCTGTAAATGCCCGTGCCGTCTGCTCCGATTACCCTAACAACATACGGCGCCGTAATCAACGGCACAACCAAAGCAATCAGTTGATATATAAGATTGTAAATATAGTTTTTAGCTATTTTATTCAACTTCAGTCTTCCTTTGCGTGAACAAGAGTTTGATAATTACCACCGGCAATATCGAAAAAACAAGATACCAAAAATTACTCGGAGTGTATCCTCTTATTATAAGTTGCAAATTTGCACCCAATAAAACCGAATACAAAATAATATCCAACGCATTTTCACTGTGAAAATAGCACTTTTTAACTCTTCTTGCATAAATACCGTAAATGCACATAAAAACAATTACGCCGATTGTGCCGAATGCATAATAGTATTCACCGATATTCGGATAAGCCTGCCCCGTATCAACCAATGCTTTGCCGACGATATATTCCAAGCCCACTCCGGCCTTTGTGGATATCTTTTGCGGCCATATGGCTCTGGGAATAACCATTGCCAATGTGCCGAGAAGCATTTGCCTGCCGTGAACATACGGATATACGGACGGTATTTTATCTGTCATTGCATAGAAATTGTTATAAATTCGGAAATTATCCCAAATTGCCTCGTCAAAAGCCTCTTTAATATTTTCGGCATTAAACTGCGAAAAATCAACACCGTTTCCGGTGCGAATAGCGGATCTGAAAATCGTCATAAAAACAACAACAAAAATTATCGCCAGCACGGCAAGCAAAACCGTTTTCATTTTAGGCCTTCTGTTTGCTTTAATATAGTAATAAGCAAAAAAGGTAATGGCTATTGCAATGATAAAAAAGCGGAATCCGCGCGTCATTTGCAATGAAAACATAATTAAAAACAATATCCATTTCATTGTTTTCACATTGCCGAATTCCCAATAAAGCAATGTTGCCGAAGGCAAGCAATATGAAAACATTGATATGAACCCTATTGAAGTGGTTGTTTTTTCTGAAACGCCGCCGCTACCGAGCAAGCCGAATGTGAGCGAATATAAAATACTGTTTCCGCTGACATGAATCACATAATAAATATTTGCCGCTAAAGAAAAGAAATAAATAATCAGCGTTAAATACAAAATTTTCTTTCTGCTTTCTGCATAATCGTTTCTATAACAATAATTATTAACTTGCCGAAGTCTTCTTGAGCGGTTGCCCCAAACAAACGATTTTTCGTAAAACACATAGAATCCGATAAACCCTGCAAACGCAATAAGTGTTGCTTTTATTCCGTATTTAAATAAATCGTAACCGTACCAAGTATATTGACCTATGCAAAGATCATATATCGGCGTAAAGAAATACATCAATATATACAAGCCACCGATAACAACTATCGGTTCAAACATGTCCAAATCTTTTTTAATATATAACCTTAGCAATAAGCTTACGGAAACAGTTAAGCAAACCGCGTCCACAACATAATTATAAACATATACCTTTTCGGAATTATTAAATACTCCGATGATTAAAAGAAGTATCAAAAAAGTAACAGCCGTGATTGCCATTATCGTTTTATTTATTTTTTTTCTGCTTTCAAACATACCGAAACCTGTTACCTTTATATAAAATATCAACAGAAATACAAATTCAAATATTCTGCCGCAAAATGCTCGATATCCAAATTCATATGTTCGTTTTTAACGCTGTTTGAGCCGCATAAAAGCCTTATTGCGGCAGCGGTTTTTTCCACATCGCCTTTCGGAACCACAACGCCGTATGACATTGCGCTTTCAACGCTTCCACCCGTTTCAAAAGTAACAACCGGCGTGCCGCAGGCGATGGCCTCAAGGTTGGTTGTGGGATAATTTTCTTCCAATGTTGGATTCACAAAAACATCCGCGGCGGTGTAAAGCTCTGCCAATTCCCTCGCATTTTGAGTTCTTTTGATTCCGATTATTTCTTCTGGTAGTTCATTTATCTGCTTTGAGGTTAAACCGACCAAAATAATTTGAAATTTATTATCAAGAATCTTTGAAAGGCTGAGAAATGTTTCAAAGCCCTTACGCCTGTCCCAAACAGAAGCAACGCCCAAAACGATTTTTTTGTTTTGGCAGCCGAGCTTTTCGATTATGCTGCCCCGAGTTGGCTTAAACACATTTGTATCAATACCGTTATGAACAACCTTTACGGGATATTCCTTTAAATAAGACTGCGAAACCAAATTTGCCAGCCATTTTGAAGGCGTAACAATCGTTAAATTTTTAATGCCCGTAAACACTTCTTTTTTTACGGAATAATTTTTTTTAGAGGCATCAATAAACTCGCTTGCGGGATAGCTGTGCTTTTGAGGGCAATTTTCGCATTGCGTTTTCCACTTTTGGCAATCAACATAGTCGAAATATGCGCAATGCCCCGTAAACGGCCAGCAATCATGCATAGTCCAAATAATTCGCTTATTGCATGTTTTAAGATAAGCAAACAATATCTCGATATTTATGTAATACCCGTGCAAGTTATGCAGGTGTATTATATCGGGGTCATATTCCTTTACCCATTCGATAAATTTTTTTGTTGAATGTTTGCTGCCGAATGCCGAAGCATCAAAAAGCCTTGATTTAATCCCGTGAAGCGCAATGTCAAAATTATTGCCGATTTTTACCGTGTTTTTTTGATATTGGGGTGGAACATTTCCCCTGCCGTATGCGATTTTTACATCATGGCCCTTCTTTTCCAACACACTTGCCAAATCAGTGCATATTTTGCCCGTGCTGCCGCTTCCGCAAACAACATTTATCATCAAAACTTTCATGCAAAATACCTATCAATTCGATTCATTAAAAATTTTTTGTTGAAGTGCTCAAGAAAATATTTTCTGCTGTTTGCTCCCATTTTTTCCAAATCGGAATCCATAATTTTATTTACGGCCATGGCAAGCTCCCGTGCATTGCCTATTGCGCTGCATATGCCGCACTCTGCCTCATTAATAATGCGCTGTGTTTCGCCTTCTGCCGAAGCAAGAACGGGCATGCCGCAAGCCATATAGCTTTGCAGCTTTGCGGGAATTGTCATTTTCCAAAGCTGCTCCTTTTGGAAAGAAAGAAAAGCAGCATCGCATGCACATAATAACTCGGGGATTTTCTCTGCCGGCTGCCTCGGAATCATAATGAACTTATCCTCAACTCCGCGGCGCTTGATTTCGGCATTGAAATCATCAAGATAGCGTCCGTCTCCCACCATAATAAATTTAACTTTTTCATTTGATAAAAGCTCGGCCGTTTCGGGCAAAATGCCGAGGCCCTGTGCCACACCTATATTACCTGTGAATATTATTTTAAAATATTCGTCGTTCGGAATACCCGCTGCCTCTTTTTTTTCGCAAGGTTTATAAAATTCTTCGGCATACTGCGGCCAATAATGAACCTTATCTCTGCTGACGGGGACTTCGCGGTTGCAAATAGCATCAACAAAGCTTGGGCTGGTTGCAAAAATCTGATCGGAATTTTTATATATGTAATCAACCATTTTGTTGATAGGCTTAACAATTGCCGGACTTGTTATTCCTGTAACCGTAACCACATTTTCCGGCCACAAATCCTGCACATAAAGATAGTGCGGAACCTTTAATTTCTTCGCAAAGCTGATTCCGGCCAACACCTGAGTCATCGGCGAAACCTCAAACGAAAAAACATAATCCGCATTTATATTTTTCAGCTTCCCTGAAATAACACCCGACACCATAAACGAAATATAGTTCATGATCATGCCGATTGATGTGCTGCCCCTCGGAATTAAGGGTAATCTGATTATCTCAATTCCGTTCCAAACTTCGGTTCTTTTTTCAGTCAATCCGTAGCCGTCAAATATTTTTCCGGCAGGGTAATTGGGAAGCCCGGTTATAACGGTCACCTTATACCCGCGCTTAACCCACTCAAGGCACATATCGTTTATCCTGAAGGCCTCGGGATAAAAATATTGCGATACCACAAGAATATGTTTTTTCTTTTCGGCAGATTTTTCGAAATCGAAATTTACAGCTTCTTTGCCTTCGGTTTTCTTTATTGATTCATTAAGAGAAATATTCTGATAATTCAATCCCTCGTAGCTGCTCATTTCGTTGTCATAGCAATTATTTCCGAACGCTTTATTAACCAATGAGCCTATTTCTCCAGGAAACTTTCCTGCGGCAAACACGGCAAATTTAGACAAGCCGCCTATCAGCTTTACCTTTTTTCCGGTAACATCGCCGATTTCTTTAACCATATTGCCGGTTTTTGTCCACTGCGAATTTTGCGGGAACAAAACAACCAAATTTTCTTTAATGCTTTTAACCGACATAATTTGGCAAAGAAATTCGCAAAGATTTTCTACATAAAGCATCGATCTTTTGTTTTCAACATCCGGAAATACGGGAAGCGCCTTTGCAAGCTTTGCCAGCATGGGATAATTGCCTTTGCTTCCCTTTCCGTATATCATCGGCGGACGAAGCACGATTACTTTAAAATCATCGGAGGCAAAATCCCTTACTGCAACATCGGCCTGCAATTTGGAATCGCCGTAAAAATTGGCTGGGTCGGGAACGGTATATTTATCTATCACCTTTTGTTTGCCTAAAGGTGCAGAATCCCCATACACAATCATAGACGACATAAATATAAATTCTTTAACACCTTCGGCCTTTGCTTTTTTACACACTTCAACGGCAAGATCGGTATTTACGGAATAATATTTTTCTTTGGTGGCTTCATCAACCGAACCAACATCGGCATGAGCCAAGCCGGCAACATGATAAACGATATCATATTTTGAAAAAGCTTTGCTTTTCCAGCTGCCGTCAATCATATCAATTGAATCAACGACTAAAGAGGGATAATGCGCTTTGGCATAATCTTTGAAAGATTCGCCGATATACGAACCTGCACCCGTTATCAAAATATTCTTTTCGGCTTTATTGTCGATTTCTACTTTTTCGCCGAATCCGATATTACCAATCAAATCTTCGTTTGATTTTCCCTGTGTGTAATTTCGCCCGCTTGTTTTTATTCCGGCTCCGCCCTCAATAACGCCGTCTGTTTTAATAACGGAAAAAACAGAATTTAAAAAGCACTTAATGTCAAAAGCGGCATTCATGTTTTCAACATATTTACCATCCAAGCGTGCTTTATCCTCAATTTCCAATTCATCGCGGCCGCTGATTTGCGCAAGGCCGGTAAGGCCGGGCTTAATACCGTTTGCGCCGTATTTATCTCTTTCGGCAATAAGCACATCCTGATTCCATAATGCGGGCCTTGGCCCGATGATGCTCATATTGCCGATGAAAATATCCCATATCTGCGGCAATTCGTCCAAGCTGTGCTTTCTGATGAATTTGCCAACTTTGGTTATGTATTGATCGGGGTTATCAAGCATGTGCGTGGGCACATCATGGGGAGTGCTCATTTTCATTGATCTGAATTTATGAAGCTTAAAATACTGCTTGTTTTCACCCACTCTTTTTTGAGTAAAAAGCACCGGACCGGGATCATCTATGCGAATAGCGATGGCAACACCGGCCAACACGGGCGACAATGCAACCAAACCGCCAAAAGAAATAACAACATCAAGCGCACGCTTAACATATTTATCATACGCGCTGAGATTTGCCGCGCAATCACCGACGGCTTTTAAATATCCTCTTTGCCCGTCGGCATTTTCGCTTTTGCTTTCATCAGGCACAAACTCAACCTTTTTGCCCTCTAAAGGATTTTTTTCGGCAGGCTCGTTTTCATAACGGCTGTCTGCCCTTTTAACCGCCGCAACAGCGGAAAGTGCCGTAAACGCCGCACCCAAAAGCGCCGAAGCGCAGGCAACGGCTTTTTTTAATTTACTCATCTTTTCACCATACATTGCCAAACAAGGCTGCGGCATGCAAACGCTTGCACAAACACAGCCTTTTTGATTTATTTGCTTTTAATCGGAGCACTCTGCCGGCGCGCCTTTTCCGGATGCTCGCCCGAAGGATGAAAAGTAGGAACAACTTTTTCCACCATTTCAACTATTTCGCTGCTGTTATCAAAAGCAGCTGCGGCAAGCTTCTCAAGATTTTGCATAAATACCGCCACATCAAACGGAATCGGCCTGCCGATGTGAATAAGCTCGCTTTCCGTTTTTTTCATGCCCTCCTCTTTCATAAGGCATTCTTCATAAAGCTTTTCGCCGGGTCGCAAGCCCGAATATTCAATCTTAATATCCACATCCGGAGTATAGCCCGAAAGCCTTATAAGATTGCGCGCCAAAGAATCAATTTTAACGGGCGCCCCCATATCAAGCACAAATATTTCGCCGCCCAAAGCATATGTGCCCGCCTGAAGCACAAGGCTTACAGCCTCCGGAATGGTCATGAAATATCTTACGATATCCGGGTGGGTAACGGTTACCGGGCCTCCAGCCTCAATTTGCTTTTTAAAGAGCGGAATAACAGAGCCGTTGCTACCGAGCACATTTCCGAAACGAACGGCAACAAACTGAGTGCCGCTTCTGTTTTCGTTATTTACGCTTTCCGCCATAAGGGATTTTGCATTTTCTGCATTGAATTTAATGGCCTCGCATTCGGGATCCTCACTCGCCGTTAAATGTGCGCAAACGGAAGGCAACAAATCAAATCTGCCCGATTTACCGATGGCATCCATGCTTTGAATAACCATTTCGCAAAGCCTTTTGCTGGCGCCCATAATATTCGTGGGATTAACCGCCTTATCCGTGCTGATAAGCACGAAGCGCTCCGCGCCGTTTTGCATTGCGGCATAAGCGGTTTTATATGTGCCGATAACATTGTTTTTAATGGCCTCGTTGGGGCTTGTTTCCATAAGCGGCACATGCTTGTGAGCCGCAGCGTGATAAACGATTTGAGGCTTATATGTTTCAAACACGGAATATATGCGCTTACTGTCTCTTACAGAGCCGATAAGCACCTTCAAATTTAAATCTGCGTACTTTCTTTTAAGCTCTTGCTCAATATCATAAGCATTGTTTTCATAGATATCAAAAATTATGAGCTGCTTCGGCTTATGAGCGGCAATCTGCCTGCAAAGCTCGCTGCCGATTGAGCCGCCTCCGCCCGTAACCAAAATAACCTTGCCGGAAAGGTAATCGAAAATCTCGTCCATATTAACCTTAATGGGATCTCGGCCGAGCAAATCCTCTATTTCAACCGGCTTCATTTTACTGAGCAGCCTTTCGCCGTTTGCAATTTGATAAACGCCCGGCAAGCTGACAAGTTCACAGTTTGTTTCCTTGCAGATATTAAGAATATCTCGCTTATCTTCTGCAGAGGCAGACGGAATTGAAAAAATAATCTTATTTATTTCATATTTTTTCGCCGCTTCAAGAATACAGGTTCTGTCGCCCACAATCTGCACTCCTTCTGTATAACGGCCTTTTTTGTTGGGATTATCATCAATAATGCAGCATACGCGCATTGTTGTTTTATCAGATGTTTTTAATTCTTTTATCAGCATTTGCCCCGATCTGCCCGCGCCGATAACCATAACATTTTCGCTTGCAAGCGATTTTTGATGGCTTTTTTGGCGCTCCAAATTCACGAAGCGATACACAAACCTTATGGCAACAACAAGAATAAGCTGAATCACGGCGCCGCCTATATAATAAGAGAACGGCATTCGCATAAACAGCAGCGTAATTCCGACGCACTGGAAAACGGTGGTTATGATATTGGCAACCATAATTCTGTTCAGCTCGCTGAAGCTTGCAAATCGCCAAAGACTGTTATACATTTTAAAGAAATAAAACACAACTAACGAAAACGCCGTATATATCGGCGCAAATTTCAAAAATGCATAATAATAATCCATCGGAATGGTTGAAAATTTAAAATCAAATCTTATCAGCAATCCGAAAAGATAAGACGCATTAACGGCAATAATATCATATATCGCAAGATATACCGCGATCATTTTCCAATGCTCAATATTCAATTTACTAAGTAATTTTTTGTATGCTTTCATAAACAGCCTCTCATCAACAGTGCGTACATAAGAATTATTGCAGTAAACTGTATTTATAAAACAAACAGTCTACCCCCCCCCCGCAAAAAAATGCGACGGGTTGAAGCAGACCGAGCACGTTTCGGCAATCCTGCTGCCGTTTGTAAATCACAAATGGCGGCGCTTTTTGCGCAGAGCCGCACGGCGAGCGGAATTGCACCAAAGCGTGATTTAACCGGCATCAACCGATCCCTGACGGCACAAAGTTTCGATTACGAGCATCGCGGTTGCCTATTTCTTTTTATAATAAGTATAGTTATACCTATATTTTCTTGAGCGCTTGCTCGGCAACGGTTTTCCGTTATAAACAAAGCCGATGATATTGGAATCCGCAAACTGAAGCTGCTTTAATGCATCGGACACATTTCTGTATTCCGCAGTGCCGCTTTTAACAACTATCAAATATCCGTCTATATGCTTTGAAAGAATCATTGCATCCGGCACGGGAAGAACCGGCGGTAAATCAACTATGATGTAATCATAATAATTTCTGAGCACACCGAGCAGCTCGCGCATTTCCTTTGATTCAAGCAAAGTTGTGGGATCCGGCGGAATGTTTCCTGCCGGCACAACGGCAAAGCCAAGCTTGCTGACACTGAAAATGCATTCGTTTATGCTTTTTTCGCCCACGAGATAATCGCTTAATCCCGGGCTTCTTTTTATTCCCAGCTTATGAGCAACCGTGGGAAGGCGCATATCGCAATCCACCAAAACCACTTTTTTGCCGATTTGCGCAAAAGAAATAGCCAAATTAACGGCAACGGAGCTTTTACCGTCGCCCCTGTTGGGGCTTGTGACCCCGATACATTTTGAATCGCCGCCTGCGATGGAAAACGCCACATTCGTTCTTAACGATTTATACGCCTCCTGCACGCTGAACGGTGAATTTTGTGAAAGGAGCAATGTGTCGCCGTTCATTCCGGCCTTTTTCTGCTTTTTATCCATTATTTTTTGCCTCCCTCATTCATCTTGTATGCATAGGCATATTTTGAGCTTTGCTTAACTGCCGAATTTACATCCGGGATAACGCCCACAACGGGTATTGCGAATTTATCTTCAAGATCTTCTTCATTTTTAACATGATCATCAAGCAATTCTTTGATTACTATTATGGCAACGGCAATAACCGCGCCGATCAAAAAGCCGACTGCCGTGTTTTTGGAATAATTCGGAGAATAAATCGAAGTGGGCACAAGGGGTTCGTCAATAATTTGCATAGAACTGCCCTCTATTATCTGCGAAATCATTTGGGGAGCAACATCCGCGATTGCGCTTGCAAGCTGAGCTGCAACTTTGGGATCCTCGGCAGTTACATAAACGCCGATAACCTCTGTTTCATCCTCTGTGTTGGTGGAAACCATTTTTGAAAGCTGAGAGGGCGTATAATTAAGATTTGCCTTAGACGCCGCCTCGGTGAGCACGGAACGGCTGAGAATGATTTTTGAATAGGTTTTAACAAGGCTTTGCGAAGCCGTGATATCGGAAGTGGTAAGCTTTTTGCTGCCTGCTGCTTCCGTTCCGTTTGCCGTTACGCCGCTGCGGTTATTAACATAAGCGGTAAAGCCGGATCTGTAGGTCGGAGTAACAAAAGTGTCCGTCACAAAATACGAAACCATGCCTAAAACAACGGCGAAAATAACTATAAGCCACCATTTTGAAACAACGGCTTTAAAAAGAGGGATAAGATCAATTTCTTCAACCGTTTCCTTTTTTTGCTTTTTTTCTTTTAAATATTCTTTCATTACAATCTCCATTCATCGCGGGCACGTAATTTCAAGCTTAAAAAACAACAAAATTCGCGAAAAAACGAGCGAAAAAGCAGGTTTACACACGATATTTTGTATTATTTATACATATTTATATATGCTCCCACAAGTTATAGAATTATTATATATAAAAGCAAGAAATCAGTCAATATAAATGTGTCGAAATTTGTAAAAATTATATCGCATATACACAAAGCCCCGGCATTTTGTTTGGGCACAATGCCGATTTTAAATCAATTTATATGCTTTTTGCAAATACGCCTAATGAAAACTTTTCATTTTGAATTTATAACGCCCGTTTCGCAAAAAAATCATGCTTTGTAAGCACAAAATAAACACTGTTGCAATTCCCGCCGCGGCAATATATAATTAAAACAGTTTGAGGTGATTTTATGGCAAAAAGAGCAACGGTTGAGGACATTGCAAAATACTGCGGCGTTTCAAGTGCCACCGTTTCCAGAGTGGTTAATCACAGAGAACTTGTTAAGCCGCAAACCGTTAAGCTTGTTGAGGATGCGATGCAGGCTCTCGGAGTTACACCGAGGCATCGCGATAATTTTATCGAATCATATCAAAAAAACATAATCGTGCTGGTTGTCGAGCACACAAATCACAGCTATTATTATGATATTTTGCAGGGTGCGCTGGACGGTGCTTCCGAGCATGACTGTGATTTTATCGCAACCCAGTTTTCACCGAGAAAAGGAAGCATACATGATTTTATAAGATTTTTAAAAAATGTGCATGCATCGGGGGTTATAACGCTTTCCGCCTTTCCTGCCGAAAGCCTTGACGCCGTTTCACGGGTTGTTCCCGTTGTGCAATGCTGCGAATACAACCCACAGGCAAAGCAGCCGTATGTTATAGTTGATAATTACGAATCCGCAAAGCTCGCAACGGAATATCTTATAACCTCCGGCAGAAGAAAAATTGCCTTTTTAAACGGGCCGCTTTCCTACCAAATGGCAGCAGACAGGCGTCGCGGCTACACCGACGCATTAAAAGAAGCCGGAATGGAAATCAAGCCGGAATATTATATTCAGCTGAGCGGAACTTCGTTTGATTTGGCAAGCATAACCATTGCCAAAAAGCTTGATTCCGGCTTTATGCCGGATGCAATTTTTGCAGCTTCCGATATTTTTGCCGCCGCTGCCATAAAAGAAGCTATGAAAAGAGGCTGTCAAATTCCGAAAGACATTGCCGTTGTCGGCTTCAGCAACAGCCTAATTTCCATGATGACCTCGCCCACCATAACAACGGTGAGCCAGCCGTCGTACAAATTGGGCCGCTGTGCCTGCGATATGCTGCATAACATAATAACAAATCCGGATTTAAAAATAGACAATCATATTTTGAAAACGGAATTTGTTATCCGCGAATCAACAAGGCTTAAGCTCAGCAAAAACAATTTGCGATAAGGCTTCACAAAACAGCTGCGCTCCGTAATGTATTTCTGTGCACCGTTTAATTTAATCGCTTTTAAGGCATAAAAAAATCCGGGATGAAAATCATTCCGGATTTTTCTTTATTTATATTTACGGAATTACGGATTACAGAGCCTTGGATTTGATTTCCTTTTCAATCATATCCGCAAATTCATCAACGCTCATAGCACCCTGTTCGCCCTCTTTTCTGGAGCGAACGGAAACGGTGCCGTTTTCAATATCCTTGTCGCCCGCAACAAGCATATAAGGAATTTTTTCCATCTGTGCAGAGCGAATCTTAAAGCCGATTTTCTCGCTTCTGTCATCTATCTCACAGCGAATTCCTCTTTCTTCAAGCTTATTTTCAACAGCTTTAAGATAATCACAATGCCTGTCTGCAATCGGAAGCAGCTTAACCTGCACGGGAGCAAGCCAAGTTGGGAAAGCGCCTGCAAAATGCTCTGTAAGAATACCGATAAATCTTTCGATGCTGCCGAAAACAACACGATGAATCATGATCGGGCGATGCTTTGCGCCGTCTGCACCCACATATTCGAGTTCAAATCTTTCGGGAAGCTGGAAATCAAGTTGAATTGTGCCGCACTGCCATGTTCTGCCAAGGCAATCTTTAAGATGGAAATCAAGCTTCGGGCCGTAAAATGCGCCGTCGCCCTCATTTACCTCAAAATCATAGCCGAGCTCAGTGATAGCGTCGCGAAGCGCATCCGTTGCAATATCCCAATCCTCCTGCGCGCCCATGGAATCCTCGGGGCGAGTTGAAAGCTCGATATGATATTCAAAGCCAAAGGTGTTGTAAACGCCGTCTATCAAACGAACAACATTTTTGATTTCATCTTTGATTTGCTCACGAGTCATAAAAATATGGGCATCATCCTGTGTGAAGCAGCGAACACGCATAAGACCGTGAAGCGCACCGGAAAGCTCGTGCCTGTGAACAAGGCCGAGTTCGCCCATGCGAAGCGGCAAATCCTTATAGGAATGCATTTGCGTTTTATAAACGAGCATGCCGCCGGGGCAGTTCATCGGCTTAATTGCATAATCCTCATCGTCAATAACGGTGGTGTACATATTCTCTTTATAGTGATCCCAGTGACCGCTGCGCTCCCAAAGCGCTCTGTTAAGAATCATCGGGGTTTGAATTTCATAATAGCCTGCCTTGCGGTGAATTTCGCGCCAATAATCAACAAGCGTGTTTTTCAGCACCATGCCCTTCGGCAGGAAGAACGGGAAACCGGGGCCTTCTTCCATAATCGTGAAGAGCCCAAGTTCCTTGCCGAGCTTTCTGTGATCACGCTTTTTGGCTTCTTCAAGCATTGCAAGGTGTTCCTCAAGCATTGAAGCCTTGGGGAACGCTGTGCCGTAAACTCTGCAAAGCATTTTGTTTTTGGCATCGCCTCTCCAATAAGCGCCTGTGCAGTTTGTAAGCTTAAATGCCTTAACGGGCTTAACATCCATAAGATGAGGGCCTGCACAAAGCTCGGTAAATTCGCCCTGCTTATAGAAGCTGATATGCTCGCCCTTGCCTGCATGCTCATTTATAAGCTCAACCTTATAAGGCTCGTCTTTTTCCTGCATAAGCTTGATTGCTTCATCGGGAGCAAGCTCGAATTTTTCAAGCGCAAAACCCTCTTTAACAATCTTTTTCATCTCTGCCTCGATTTTTGCAAGATCCTCGGGGCCGAACGGAGTTTCCGTGTCAAAATCATAATAAAAGCCATCCTCAATAGCAGGGCCGATTGTGAGCTTAACCTTGGGATAAAGCCTTTTAACCGCCTGCGCCATAATGTGGGACGCAGTGTGGTTAAACGCTCTTTTGCCTTCTTCATTATCAAAGGTGAGGATTTCAAGTGCCGCATCATCTGAAATAACCGTGCGAAGGTCTTTAACCTCACCGTTTATTCTGCAAACACATGCGTTTCTGTAAAGGCCCATAGAGATGTCTTTTGCGATATCCGCAGCAGACATCGGCGAAGCATACTCTTTAACGGAGCCGTCTTTCAAAGTAATTTTCATAATTTTCCCTCCAAGCCGAATGGCTTAATTTTGCAATATATATTTTTGCGGATAAAAAAAATCACCCTGCGATAAACACAGGGTGAATAATAAATCCACGGTTCCACCTGAATTGCGCAAATGCGCCTCTCAATGTCTTTAACGCAGGCTTACGGCCGGTATTGGCGGCGCTCCGGGGCGGTAGCTTACGCGGCTTTATGCTCCCCTTTCAGCGGCGGCGAAATCGCTGCCGGGGTGCTCTCTGCAAATAAAGCGGATGCGCAGTTTTAATCCCATCAAAGCTTTAACACAGCTTAATTACTGCTTATGCGATAATTATAACATTATTTTTTACGATGTCAACACCAAAACGCGGCAATTTTCAAAACTTTTGCACTTACGCCGCCAACTAACTTGACAGATACAAGATATGGGTGTATTATAAATAGGAAAATCTATATAGCGTTGTATTATGCCTATACAAAACTAATATAATTTCGGTTTGTATTTAAACTGTACCTTTTCTGATGATAATTGATCAAAAAATCTAAAAACAGAAGGAGGTGCTATTGATTATGAGTACACCGGTTGCAATTATAATTATTGTAGTGTGTGCGGTTATATTCTGCATTGCAGGCTTTGTTTTGGGCTCGGTTATGAGGCAAAAAGCCAATGAAAAAGAAATAGGATCCGCAACACAGGAAGCTACCAAAATTATAAACGATGCGCTTCAGCAGGCAGAGCACACAAAAAAAGCCAGCCTTATCGAAGCGAAAGATGAAATTCACAAGTTACGCTCTGACGCCGATAAAGAAATCCGCGAAAGGCGAAGCGAAGTTCAAAAACAGGAAAACCGCCTCAACCAAAGGGAAGAATATCTTGATAAAAGAGCAGATTCCATTGAGGCAAAAAATGAATCCTTAAGCCAAAAGCTTAAAGATGCCGACGATAAATTACTCGAGATTGATAGCATCAAGAAAAGCCAGTTTGATATGCTGGAAAAAATATCGGGCTTCACGCAAGAGGAGGCAAAGCACCAATTGCTTGCATCGCTTGAAGAAGAGCTTGATACCGAAAAAAGCAGAAAAATTCTTGAATACGAGCAAATGGTTCGCGATCAAAGCGATGTGCTTGCAAAGGAGATAATAGCAACTGCTATCCAGCGCTGTGCAGCAGACCACACGGCAGAAACAACCGTTTCCGTTGTTTCTTTGCCAAGCGACGATATGAAGGGCAGAATCATAGGTCGTGAGGGCCGCAATATCCGCTCAATCGAAACCATCACGGGTGTTGAGCTTATTATTGACGACACTCCCGAGGCAATCACCGTAAGCTCGTTTGACCCGGTAAGAAGGGAAATTGCAAGGCTTACCCTTGAGCGCCTTATTCAGGACGGCCGTATTCACCCAACAAAAATTGAAGAAATGTTTGAAAAATCCACCCGCGAGGTTAATGCAATCATTAAGCAAGAGGGTGAGAAAGCGGTGCTTGCCGCAAATTGCGGACCGGTTCATCCCGAACTCGTTAAACTGCTCGGCAAGCTCAGATACCGCACTTCTTACGGTCAAAATGTGCTTAAACACAGCCTTGAGGTTTCCTATATTGCAGGCCTTATGGCGGCAGAGCTCGGCGCAAATGAAAAGCTTGCGCGCAGAGCCGGCCTTTTGCACGATATAGGCAAGGCGCTTGACCACGAAATGGAAGGCTCTCACATTGCGCTCGGCGTTGAATACGCTCGCAAATACAAAGAGAGCGAAGAGGTTATCCACGCAATCGAAGCGCACCACGGCGATGTTGAGTGCAAAACAATCGTTGCCTGCCTTGTTCAGGCTGCGGACGCTGTTTCCGCCGCAAGACCGGGCGCAAGGCGCGAAAACATTGAGAACTACATCAAACGCCTTCAGCAGCTTGAGGAAATTTCCACAAGCTTCCCCGGCGTTGAAAGGGCTTATGCCATTCAGGCGGGCAGAGAAATTCGCGTTATGGTTTCTCCCGAAGCGGTTAACGACGAAAGAATGCCTTATATCGCTCACGAAATAGCCAAAAAGATTGAAAGCGAAATGGAATATCCGGGTCAAATCAAGGTTAATATCATTCGCGAATCAAGAGTTTCGGCTGTTGCAAAATAATCGAATTTAATTTATAATAACGGCAGTGAGAAATCATTGCCGTTATTTTTTCGGCACTCGGCCGTGCGCCGGGCAAAATTTATCGAAAGGATTTTCAATATGATAAAACACATTGTTTGCTTTAAATTAAAAGACAACAGCTCCCAAAAGAAGCAGGAGGCTGCTGAAAAGCTGCTCTCTATGGAGGGCAAGGTGCCGATGATAAAAGCCATTGAGGTGGGCACGGATTTTTTGGGCTCGGAGCGCTCTTATGATGTTATTTTGCAGGTTACCCTTGAAAGCCGCGAAATGCTTGACGCCTATCAAAACGACGAATACCATTGCGGCGTTGTTAAGCCCTATATGCATGCGGTGCGCGAAGCCTCCGTTGCAATTGATTACGATATTTAAGGCAATTTCAAAATTCATTCAATAATCGCATACTTCAAGCACATTGTTTCCGCAAGATTCGATGTGCTTTTGCTTTTTTTGCAAATTTTAGTTAAAACTGCCCAAAATATCGCCTATATATTCTAACAGCGCAATACTTTCAATTATAAATAAATCATTGATTACACCGTTTGCGTATGTTATAATTATAAATAAATATATTATATTTTAATATATAGGTTTATTACCGTATCGGAGGATCAAAATTTTGGAAAAAGAAAAAGAAAAAGAAATCGAAATCGATCTCGGCAAAATTTTTCACATGATGAAAAAAAGAGTTATTTACATAATTCTTGCCACTTTAATCACAGCGGTGCTTTCCGGTTGCATTACGGAATTTTTAATTCAGCCAAAGTATTCCGCTTCCTGCACAATGTATGTTTACAGTAACACAGACAGAGTCAGCAGTTCCTCTTCCATAGGCCAAAGCGAGCTTACCGCTTCGCAGCAGCTTGTAAACACATATATCGAAGTTCTTAAAAGCGATTATGTGCTTGAGGATGTTATCAGCAATCTTAATCTTAATATGACCTCAAAGCAGCTTAAAAGCCTGCTTTCGTTTTCACAGATAAACGAAACGGAAATTTTCAGAGTTACCGTAACAAGCACCAATGCAGCACAATCGGCGGACATTGCAAACGCAATCGCGCAAACCGCACCGGATGCAATCGTTAAGAAGATTAAAGCCGGCGGCGTAAGCGTGCTCGACTATGCAAAGGTTCCCTCCTCGCCCTCTTCGCCAAATCTTAAAAAGAATATTTTAATCGGCGCTATTGCCGGATTTGCGGTTTCATTCATCGGCTTCTTTATTTACGAGCTGTTTGACACCACCATCACATCCGAAAGAGATCTTGAGCGCGAATTTGAAATTCCCGTTATCGGCAGCGTGCCGCGGCTTGTGCCCTCATCCAAACCGAATGAGGACGGCGCCGCGCAATCCGCAAACACAAGGAAAGGAGGCGGTAAGTAATGGCACTTTTTGAAAAAAAGCGCAAAAGCAGCACACCGTCAAAATCATTTTCAAGAGAAGACACTAAAAAAATACTTGCCCCCGATTCTCCGTTTGTTATAAAAGAGGCATATTCCTCAATCAGAACAAATTTGCTCTTTATGCAAAAGGGTGAAAAATGCCCGATTTTCGTTGTTACAAGCCCAACGGCAAACAACGGCAAAACGATAAACAGCATCAATTTGGCGGTTTCCTTTGCACAAATGGGCAAAAGAACCCTTTTGATAGACAGCGATATGAGAAACCCCACAATCCACAGAATGTTTTCCATTCCCGTTAAAAACGGCCTATCCGAAATCCTTGCGGGGCTTACGGATAACATCACCGTTTCAAAAACGGAAATCGAAAATCTTTCCGTGCTCACAGGCGGCAAAATCCCGCCGAATCCGGCAGAATTGCTTGCATCTTCAAGAATGGACAAGCTGCTGGAATTCGTTAAAGAGCATTATGATTGCGTGTTTATAGACACACCGCCCGTAAATCTTGTTACGGATGCCACGGTTTTTTCCCAAAAAACAACGGGCTATATTATGATTGTTAAATCCAATGCAAACGATTCCGCTGATGTTAAAACCGCCGTTTCAAGCCTTGACAGTATCGGCGGCAACATTTTGGGCTTTATCTTAAACGATGTTACATCCGGCAAAAACAAATATTATTCCTATTACAGAAAATACGGCTATAAATACAAATATTCATACGGCTACGGAGAAAAATAAACTCCGCACAAAAATCACACAAGGTTGCGCTAATAATGAAAAAAAGAAAAGCTGTTCAGCTTACAATTGAATTTTTCGTTGATCTGATTTCTTTAATAATCGCAACGGGAACAAGCTATGCGATTTCGCTTGCGATCGATAAAATCCCCACTTTGGATTTCCACGAAAACTTAACTTATTTCGTGTTGCTGTTTGTTTCTTTTTGCCTTATATTCTTCGGATTTTCAAATTCCCTTGACTTAACAAAGAGAGACAGAATTAAAGAAACCGTTTCCGTTTTCAGAAACAGCTTTTTGATTTTCATGACTTTTGCCGTGCTTTTGGTGCTTGCAAAAAACGAAATGATTATGAGCCGTTATCTGTTTGTGCTCTCCCTGATCTTTTTTATAGGACTTTCCCTTTTAAACAGATATATTTCAAAGCACGTAATGATGTTTCATTCCGGCAATTCAAAGCTTGTGAGCCTGACAGGCGTTATAACGGTTTACAGCCGCGCCGAAGAATACACAAAAAGGCTTAATGAGGATTGGCTGCGCAAGGTTAAAGGCGTTGTGCTGATTGACGCGCACAAAAGAAGCGGAAGCTATTATTGCAAAACAGGCCGTGATGAAAAAGAAAAAAGAGTTTCAAACATAGGCGGCATTCCCGTTGTGGCAAACCTTACCGGAGTTATTGATTGGGTGCGCTGCGAATCGCTTGACGAAGTTTTTATAAATGTGCCCTACAGATACGAAAAATCGATTGACCGAATCGCCGAGGAAATAGAGAGCATGGGCGTTACCGTGCATATAAACCTTCCCGCATTGGAGCAATATATCGATAACAGTGAGTTCGACAATGTTGAGTTGACCGTGGCTGCGGGATACCCCACCGCCACCTTAACCGCGGCTCCCCCGCTTTCGTTTTCAGAGGCGCTTTTAAAAAGGACCGTGGATATCATCGGCGGCCTTATCGGCAGCATAATATCGCTTCCGATAATTTTGATAACGGCGATTCCGCTTTTAATCGAATCCCCCGGCCCGCTGATTTTCAAGCAGCAGCGTGTTGGTAAAAACGGGCGTATTTTTAACATTTACAAGCTTCGTTCAATGTACACCGACGCCGAAAAGCGCAAGGCCGAATTGATGGCAAGCAACAAGATGAACGGCTTTATGTTTAAAATGGATAACGACCCGCGAATCACAAAGGTGGGCAAATTCATAAGAAAAACAAGCATAGACGAATTGCCCCAATTTTGGAATGTGCTTAAAGGCGATATGAGCCTGGTAGGCACCCGCCCGCCAACAATAGATGAATTTGATAAATACGAAAGCCACCATAAGCGCCGCCTTTCCATGCGCCCCGGAATAACCGGAATGTGGCAGGTGAGCGGCAGATCAGATATTCAAAATTTTGAAGAAGTTGTTCAGCTCGACTGTGAATACATAGATAATTGGTCACCCTTACTTGATATTAAAATATTATTCAAAACGGTTTGGGTGGTGCTGAAAGGAAGCGGGGCCGAATAAACACCCCGTTTTTCTTTTATTTTAAGATAAAAACGAAAAATATAATTTGGCACATTTTACTGCCCGGTGAAGATAATGAAAATTGCAATGATAGGCCACAAAAGAATACCATCGCGCGAGGGCGGCGTTGAAATTGTTGTTGAGCAGCTTTCAAAAAGGCTTGTTGAGCTCGGAAACGATGTTACCGCCTACAATCGCAGCGGCGGCCATGTTTCGGGCAGCGAATTTTCGCACGAAGCACTTAATGAATTTTGCGGAATTAAAATCAAAACTGTTAAAACTCCGCAAAGCAAGGCACTGAATGCGTTTGTTTACAGCTTTATCGCAACGGTGAAAGCGCTTTTCGGAAGATATGATGTTATTCATTATCACGCCGAAGGTCCGGCTGCGATGTGCTTTATTCCGAAGCTTTTTAAAATCCGCACCGTGGTTACTATTCACGGGCTTGATTGGCAGCGTTCAAAATGGGGCGGCTTTGCCGCAAAATATCTTAAATTCGGCGAAAAGGTTGCCGCAAAATATGCAGATGAAATTATAGTTTTATCCCACGCCGTGCAGGATTATTTTAAATCCGAATACGGCAGAGAAACCGTTTACATACCAAACGGAATAGAAAAGCCCACGGTTACCGATTCCTCCGTAATCGAAAAAAAATACGGTCTGCACAAAAGTGAATATATCCTTTACCTCGGAAGAATAGTGCCCGAAAAAGGGATTCATTATCTTATTGATGCATATTTGCAATCGGATATAAAAATGCCGCTTGTTATTGCGGGAGGCTCCAGCCATTCGCAGGAATATTTTGATATGCTAAGAGAAAAAGCCGCGGGCAAGAGCATTGTCTTTACTGATTTTGTTGAGGGCGAAGCACTTCAATCGCTTTATTCTAACGCATATATCTATGTGCTGCCCAGCGATTTGGAGGGCATGCCCATCAGCTTACTTGAGGCAATGAGCTATTCAAACTGCTGCCTCACATCAGATATTCCCGAATGCACCGAGGTGTGTGGCGAAAATGCGGTTTATTTCAAAAAAGGCGATATTCAAAGCCTTAAAGAAAAGCTTGAAGAGCTGATAAGCAACCCGCAAGCAGTGCAAAAATACAGATCCGAGGCCTCGCAATACATACTTTCTCGCTACAATTGGAACAATGTGACGCAGAAAACCCTTGCTCTTTATAAAGGTGAATAAATGAAAATTTTGATTATAAGAACCTTTCCTGGATATATGAATGTGAGGAAAAACACCTATAACATTCAGGAAATCGGGCTGGCAAAAGCGCTTATCCGAAAAGGGCATATTTGCGATATAGTGTTTTGGACGGATAAATCCCCCGAAACCGTATCATATAAATTCGACGGCGATAAAGAGCTTAAAATATTTTATCTGAACGGAAAAAACATTTTAAACAACGCTATATATAAAGACCTTGATGAACTGATTGCTCAATACGATATTATTCAGCCGGCAGAGCACAATCAAATTTACTCTGCGATTTTGGCAAAAAAATATCCGCAAAAAACAATCGTTTACCACGGCCCCTATTATTGCGATTTCAATAAAAGATACAATCTGCTGTGCCGCGCAACGGATCTTTTCACACTTCCGATTTACAAAAAGCACAACACGCCTTTCATTGCGAAAAGTCGCCTTGCAAAGGAGTTTCTTGTTTCAAAGGGCATAAAAGAAAACCGCATATCCGTTTGCGGAGTGGGAATAGACGCGGATGCATTTTTAAAATCCGATTTTTCCGAAATTCCGCCCGAAATATCAAAAATTTCAAGCATTGAGTGCGGCATAAAACTGCTTTATATCGGCAAAATCGAGCCGAGGCGCAATTGCCTGTTTTTAATTGATGTTTTAAACAAGCTTCGCGAAAAATGCGTTGATGCAAAGCTTATAATAGTGGGCAGCGGCAAAGAGGATTACCTTGCAAAATTCGACGCTCATATAAACGAATTAAAGCTCGGCGATTATATTTACAAAATCAATGCGGCGGAGCAAAAATATCTTTCGTATATATACCAAAACACTGATGTTTTTCTGCTGCCAACAATTTATGAAATCTTCGGCATGGTGCTGCTGGAGGCAATGTATTTCGGCAAGCCCGTGATAACAACACAAAACGGCGGCTCGGATATGCTGATTCAAAACGGCAAAACGGGAATTATAGAGCCGGAATTCAACGCCGAAAAATGGGCAAAGGATATAATTTCGGCCTCAAAAAACAAGGAGCTCGGCAAAAATGCTGCCGAACATATAAAAAGCAATTGCACATGGGAGCTTCTTGCCGATAAATTTATTGAGGCATACAAAAACATATAACAGTGCCGCATGCCGGCGGCACTGCATAGGGCTTTCGGCAATCGCCGGAAAGGTGAATAAATGAACGAAAATAAAAGAGTCATTTGGATAGACAATGTTAAGGTTATTGCAATGATACTTGTGGTGCTGTGCCATTTTTCACAAAGCATGGCGGAATCGGCACTTATAAGTAAAAGCTCCGCGCTGGTTTTTGTAAACGAATTTTGCTACCTTTTTCATATTCAACTCTTTTTCATATGCAGCGGCTGGCTTTTTCAAAAATACACAAGCTATACTTCGCTCGGCGATTATGCGAAAAACATATCAAAAAAGCTGGTTGCGCTTGGTGTTCCATATCTTTTCTTTGTGCTGCTGAGTCATTTGTTTAAAACATTGTTTTCCTCGTATGTAAACAATCAATCGGGCAATCTGTTAAAAGAACTTTTCGTTTCACCGATGCCGCCCTATTGGTTCTTATATGTTTTATTTTTGATATTCTTAATCACACCTGCCGTTAAAACGAAAACGCAAAGCTGCGTTTTGCTCGGTGTTTCGGTTGCCGCCTGCGTTGCAATCGGTTTTCTGAATGAGCAATTTAAAATTCTTTATGCCGTTGAACACACGCTTACATATTGGATTTGGTTTGCTTTCGGCGCATTTATCGCAAAAGCAGAGCCTAAAAAGCTAAGCAGCCCCTATTCGATTATATTATTTGCGGCGGCTTTTGCAGCCGAGATTTTCAATTTCAAATACCTTAACGGTGATAATTTCCTTGTTAATCTTGCAATAAGCTTTTTGGCATGCGGCGGAATACTCGGCTTTATGAGTTGGGTTTATCGTGCAAACAAACAAACCCCTATTATGGGATTTTTTGCAAAATACACAATGCCGATTTTTCTTATGCACACAATTTTTGCGGCGGGAATAAGAAGTGTTCTTTTCAAATTGGGAATAACAAATTCAGCCATTCACATTGTGCTCGGCTTAATTATAACATTCATCGGCCCGATTATAGCAACGGTGTTAATGGAAAAGCTTCACCTTGATTTTCTGCTTTATCCGCTTAAATACACCGAAAAAATCAAAAACAAAAAGAAGCAAACAACATGAAAATTCTAATGGTCAATAAATTTCTGGGCCCTGTGGGCGGCGCGGAAACATATATGATAACGCTTGGCAAAGCGCTTGAAAAGCGAGGGCACGAGGTGCAGTTTTTCGGAATGGACAGTGCCGACCGCCAAGTGGGCAATAAAGCGGGAATTTACACCGATAATATCGACTTCAGAAACGCCTCGGCACTTAAAAAAATCGAATATTCGCTGAAATCGATTTATTCAAAAGAGGCAAGGCGCAAAATCGGCGCGGTGCTTGATGATTTTAAGCCCGATATAGTGCATTTAAACAATATCAACTTTCAGCTTACCCCCGCGATTATATATGAGATTAAAAAGCGCGGCATACCGGCGGTGCAAACCCTGCACGATGTGCAGCTTGCCTGCCCCTGCCACAGATTTTACATAGAGCATGAAAAAAAGATTTGCATGCTGTGCCAAAGCGGCAATTATTTAAACTGCATAAAGCACAAATGCGTGCATAACTCCTTTGCCAAGAGCATTCCTGCGGCAATAGAATCCTATTATTATCATTCAAGGGGCACTTATTCGCTCATAGATAAATTCATCTGCCCGAGCCGCTTTATGGCAAACACCGCTCACAAAGCGGGTATAGACGAAAACAAAACAATCGTTTTGCACAATTTTTCGGATAAAAAAGCTTCTGCCTCAAAGCGAAGCAGCACGAGCGAGCCTTATGCGCTTTATTTCGGCAGGCTCAGCGTTGAAAAAGGAATAGGAACCTTGGTGCAGGCGGCAAAGGAACTGCCGGGCATTAAATTTGTTTTTGCCGGCACGGGGCCGCTTGAGGATTTGTGCAAAAATATTCCAAACATTGAATATGCGGGCTTTAAAAGCGGCAAAGAGCTTTCTGATTTAATCGAAAATGCGGAATTTTCGATTTGCCCGAGCGAATGCCACGAAAACTGCCCGATGACGGTTGCAGAATCCGTTTCGCTCGGCACACCCGTTATCGGCTCCGATTTGGGCGGAATACCCGAGCTTATCAAAAGCGGCAAAACTGGCATTGTGTTTGAAGCGGGAAACAAAGAAGCGCTTAAAGCGGCAATCCAAAAGCTTTATTCGGATAAAGAGCTTTCATCCGAAATGGCGCAAAACTGCCGCGGCGAGAGCTTTAACGACATAGAAAAATACACGGAAAGGCTTTCGGAAATTTATTCCGATTTGATTTCAAAAAATGATTAAGCTTGTTTCTTTTATAATCAGCAAAATCAAGCACCGCGAATATAAGGTGGATGAAAACATAACATCCGCCGATCTTTGCGGCATTTTGGCTGGGCGCCTTGCAATGCTTATACGCGGTGCCTTCAAAAAAATCGGCTTCAAAAAGGCCGGCAAAATGATGTTTATAGGCAAAAGGGTTTCCATAAAGTCCAAAGGGCACATCAAATGCGGCAGCGGAGTTACGATAAACGACGATTGCAGCATAAACGCGCTTTGCCGCGGAGGTGTTGAAATAGGAAACAATTTTTCGCTCGGAAGAGGCAGCGTTATCGAATGCACGGGCGTTATACGCGAGCTTGGCGAATCGCTTAAAATCGGCAACGATGTTGGCATTTCACCAAGTGCGTTTATTTCCGTAAGGGGCAAGGTTTCTATCGGAGATTCAACGATATTCGGCCCGGGAGTTAAACTTTTTTCCGAAAACCATATTTTTGAAAGCACCGAAACCCCGATATATCTTCAGGGGGCAAGCCGCAAGGGCATTTCAATCGGCGAGGATTGCTGGATAGGCGCAAATGCCGTTATTTTGGACGGAGTTACCATAGGCAAGGGCTGCGTTATTGCGGCAGGCGCGGTGGTAAACTGCGATATTCCCGATTATTCGGTTGCGGGCGGCGTGCCGGCAAAAATCATTAAAAGCAGAAAATAAACGACCGGCCGACAGCATTCGGCAAGCCGTTAAATATAACAAAAAAATTAAACAGAGTTGATTAAAATGGCAAAAAAATTAAACGGAACGGTTATAGTTACATACCGCTGCAATGCGCGCTGCACAATGTGCAACAGATACAAAGCGCCCTCAAAACCCGAGGAGGAAATCAGCATTGAAACGATAAAGAAGCTGCCGCAGATGTATTTTACAAACATAACCGGCGGCGAGCCCTTTATAAGAAACGATTTAAAGGATATCGTGCGCGAACTTTACAAAAAAAGCGACAGAATCGTTATCTCCACAAACGGCTTTTTTACGGACAGAATTATCGATTTATGCAAGGAATTTCCGAATGTTGGCATCAGAATATCCATTGAAGGGCTTGAGGACACAAATAACGCCATCCGCGGCCTTGAAAACGGCTTCAACAGAGGCTATACCACGCTGAAAAAGCTTGTGGAAATGAACCACCCGGATGTTGGCTTCGGAATGACGGTGCAGGATGCCAATGCAAAGGATTTGGTGCCGCTTTATGAGCTTTCAAACGAAATGAATATGGAATTTGCCACGGCATCGCTGCATAATTCATTTTATTTTGTTGAGGCTAAAAACATTATTAAAGACAGGCCCATGGTGGCACAGAATTTTGAAAACCTTATCAATGAGCTTCTTAAAAGCAACAGCCCGAAAAAATGGTTTCGAGCATATTTTAACCACGGACTTATAAACTACATATACGGCCAAAAGCGCCTGCTGCCCTGCGATATGGCTTTTGACACTTTCTTTATTGACCCCTACGGCGATGTTATGCCCTGCAACGGCACCAAAGAAAAAGAAGTTATGGGCAATCTTAACGAGCAAAGCTGGAACGAGCTTTGGGCAAGCGAGCAAGCGGATAAAGTGCGTGCAAAAGTGCGCGGGTGCAACAGAAATTGCTGGATGATAGGCTCTGTTTCCCCCGCCATGCACAAATATATTTGGGTGCCCGCGGCATGGGTTATAAAGCACAAATTTCTAAGATTTTTCAAGGATAAAAAATACAGCATGTACGAGCTGCCTATTGTGCGCGATTATCGCGACGGAAAAGTGACAAAGCAGGAGCTTGACTCCCTTTCCACCTGTGATATGAACGCCGTTATAAACGACGGCTTATCCGCAAAATCACGCGAGCAGCTTAAAAACAAAACAGGCGAAGAAATAGTTGATGAGGATATCAGGCGCCAAATGCAATAAGCGCAAAAAAATATCTGCACATCTGTTTTCGGAGAACATTTTTTATGATAAAACTAAAAACAAACGACTTATTGGGCCTTGCCGCATTTATTTGCTTTTTTGCTTGGCAAATTCTTGCCGGCACAGCTCTTAAATATATACTGCTCGGTGCACTTATCGGGCTTTGCATTCTCTATTGCGCATATAAAAAAACTAATTTCCTTTCGGTTTGGTTTTTTGCGCTTGTGTTTCAAAAAGCAATGCAAAGAGTTATATCTTCCGGAATACTTTTTCAAGCCGTAACTTATCTTGATGAGGTTACAGAAATTGTTGCCATTATAATAATCATCAGAGCACTTGCAAAAAAGCAGCTGAAACTTTCAAAATATGAGGTTGCAATCGGCGTTGCCTTCACGATTTATTTTGCATTTTGCACAGTTTCAACAATAGTTAATTCCTATATGGGTATATTCACCTCTATGCTTGATGCCTTTGTGTGCCTCAAATTCATGGTGTTTTACTTTGCCGGCAAATCACTTATTGCTTCAAAGGCACTTACGCTGAAAAAAACTTATGATATTCTTAATGTGCCTTGCAAGCAGGTTAGCGTTATTTTGCTCATTTTGGCAATTCATGATCTTATTTTGCCGCCTTTCTTTGCAAAATACGACTATAGATTTTTTACAAACTCGCTTATGCTCGGTTTCCAGCACCCTGCTTACCTTGCAATAGTTTGCCTAACGGTTATTTGCGTGCTTGCGCTTAACATGCGATATGACCAAAGCAATCTTAAATACATATTCATGATGTCCGTTGTAACCATTCTTACATTTCGCTCTAAGGAAATGGCGGCAGTTTTGATTATCTTATTGCTTTATATAATGTTTGTTAAATATAAATTTCAGGGCAACGCTTTGGTTTTGGCTCCCATTGCGGGTCTTGCGATTTATTTTTCATCAGATCAATTTGATAAATACTTCACAGTTCACGATTATACGCCGATGAGGCTTAAACTCATTCAAGACGGTGTTAAAATTGCAAATCAGCATTTTCCGTTTGGCTCCGGGTTTGCAACTTTCGGCACAACGGTTTCATACGAATACAATTCACCGTTTTACCAAAGCCTCGGCTACTATTCAAAGCTGTATATAGACCAGCAGGTTGTGGCAGACGCCTTTTGGCACGGCATTTTCGCCGAAAGCGGCTGGCTCGGCTCGGCGGCATTTGTTATTGCCGTGCTGCTGATGACCTTTGATTCGATATCAAAAGCAAAAAATCACCCCTATGCCGGCTGGTGCATGCTTTCGATTATGCTTTATTCATTTATAGCTTCAATCGCCTCAACCTCGTTTTTTAACCCGGCAATCGCGATTATGTTTATAATTTACGGCATCGCATCCGAGGATACGGACGAATCATTTATTTTGAACGACACAAGGCACCAAATACGCTCAATCAAATTTAAGTTTTAAGGACCGCTTATAATGACTTTGCACCAATACATAGATAAAACAAGGCGAATGATAAGGCAATTTAAAATTCTTACCATAAGGGACGGTTGGAAAAAAGCCGCATATCTAAAAAAGCACAATATTTTTTATCACATAGGCGACAAGGTGTTTTACACTTCAAACCTGCTGCCGGCAGAACCCTTTTTGGTTTGCCTGCACAACAATATAGTAATTTCGGCAGGAGTGCGCCTTATAACGCACGATGTGGGCAACACAATCTTTAACGGCGAAGAACACACCGATAAATACCTTTGCAAATTCGGAAAAATCGAAATCCATGATAATGTTTATGTGGGTGCAAACGCAATTATAAATTACGGAGTTACAATAGGCGAAAACTGCATTGTGGCCGCCGGCGCGGTGGTAACAAAAGATGTGCCGCCCGGCAGCGTTGTTGCGGGCGTGCCTGCAAGGATTATCGGCAGCTACGACGATGTTAAAAGGCGCCGCCTTGAATACAGCGAAAGCTTTGATTACAGCGGCGGCGGAAGATGGGTTGAGGATTTAATGAAAATCAAGCCTGTTAAATTTGATATAGACGAGGAAAAGTGATGAAGGGCAGCAAGGTTTTTAAAAACTATTTATTCAATGCCGGCTATCAGCTTTTGGCAATAATAGTACCGCTTGTTACAACGCCCTATATATCCAGAGTGCTGAATGCAGACGGCATCGGAATTTACAGCTTCACATTTTCAATAGTCAGCTATTTCACGCTTTGCTCCGCGCTTGGCACGGTAAGCTATGCAAACAAGCAAATAGGCATTTTGCAGGATAATCCCGCTTTGCGCACACAAAAATTTTTTGATGTGTTTTCATTGCGGCTTATCACCACATCCGCGGCGCTTGTGATTTACCTTTACTATTGCATATTTTTTGCGCAATATAAAGCAATTGCTCTTATTCAAAGCTTTTATATCCTCGGCATTATGTTTGACACCTCTTGGTTTTTCCAGGGAATGGAGGATTTCAAACGAATTGCGCTGAGAAATTATTTTTTTAAATTTTTAAATGTTGCGTTTATCTTTGTTTTTGTTAAAGATAAAAACGATCTTTGGAAATATGTTTTGGGGCTTGCATTGCTCACCTTTATCGGAAATGCCAGCCTTCTTCCCTCTTTAAAAAAATATCTTGTGCGCATTAAGGGCTACAAGCCAAAGCCGTTTAACGATTTCAGAGTTATTATTCAGCTCTTTATTCCCGCGCTTGCCGTTCAGATTTATGCAATGCTGGATAAATCAATGATAGGCTGGATAACGCACGATAATGCGCAAAACGGATATTACGAGCAATCCGAAAAAATAATTAAAATGTGCCTTATGCTGATAACGGCGCTTATAACCGTTACAATGCCGCGCATTTCAAAGCTTTTTGCCGAGGGCAATAAAAGAGAGGCAGAGGAAACACTTTATAAATCGGCAAGATTTGTTTGGTTTTTCGGCGTTCCGCTCACACTCGGTGTTATAGGCGTTGCAAAAACGCTTGTGCCTGTTTTCTTCGGCGATGGGTGGGAGCCTGTTATAAACATGCTTTATGTTATGAGCCTGCTGTTTATAACAATGGGGCTTAACCAAACGCTCGGCACACTTTATTTTATTTCAACCGGCAGGCAAAGCAATTACACCGCCGCAATTATAACGGGCGGAATATTCAATATTGCGTTTAACGCGATTTTAATTCCGCATTTCGGCGCGCTCGGCGCAGGCACGGCATCGGTTTTGGGCGAGCTTGTTATATTTGCATTTGAATCAATTTATATAATAAAGCATAAATCCTTTTCCATGCGGCCGATATTCACGGCAAGCGCAAAATATTTAATTGCCGGCGCAATAATGCTTGCCATGCTTGCTTTGGCGGAAATCAAGCTACCGAAAAATGCCGCCGTGCTTGCCTTAATGATAATTGCCGGCGCCGCAATTTATTTTGCCGCGCTTATTATAATGAAAGATAAATTTATTTTTGAAATTATAGAAATGGTTAAAGCCAAATTTCACATCGGCAAAAGGGGCTAATATGATAAATGAAATCAAACACAGTATAAAATCAAAAAACAGCAAGGATTTGGTGCGCTGTTTCAAAAGCCTTTTAAGCCCCACTGCCTCAGGCAAAATCGTGTTTTTAAAAAATCATCACAGAAGAATTGATTACAAAAATCCAACCTTGCTTGATGAAAAGCTGCTTACCCTTTGTGCAAAGGATTATTACAACAATTCGCTTATAACAAAATGCGCGGATAAATATGCCGTTCGCGAATACATAGAGGAAAAAGGGCTCGGCGGCATTTTAAACGAGCTTATCGGGGTTTATGACGGCACAGATAAAATTGATTGGAACGCACTGCCGAATCAGTTTGCAATCAAATGCACCCATGGCTCAGGCTACAATATCGTGGTGGCAAACAAAGCGGATTTCAACAAAGACGAAGTGTTTGCCAAATTGAATTACTGGCTTGAAGAGGATTACGGAATTATCAGCGCACAGCACCAATATCGCGCAATTCCGCACAGAATAATAATAGAAAAATATTTAACAGACGGGCACGGAAGCCTGCCGACCGATTACAAATTTTTTGCTTCAAGGGGCAATGTTATTTGCTGCCTTGCAATCGGCGGGCGCGGCGAAGACGATGAAAAGTGCTTTTTCGCCGATAAAAATTTCGATTCCATACCCATTTTAAATAATTGCGTTGACTCCTTTAACGCCGAAAAGCCGAAGGAATACGATAAAATGCTTGAAATCGCAAAAACGCTGAGCGAGGATTTTCCTTTTGTAAGAGTTGATTTATACGAAACGGAAGCAGGCATTGTTTTCGGGGAATTAACCTTTACCCCAATGGGCTGCAACCACAACTATCTATCCGAAGAGGCTCAAGAATTTATGGGCTCAAAAATCAACATTCGATAATTTAAGAGGCTGATATGAAAACAATAGGCTACTTGGTGCCGTATTTCGGAACACTGCCGAAGAATATGCAGCTGTGGCTCAAAAGCTGCGCTGCAAACCCCACAATTGATTGGATTTTGCTTACGGACGATAAAACAGAATATGATTATCCCGAAAATGTTAAGGTTAAATACTGCTCTTTTGAAAGCCTTAAAGAGCGTATTCAAAATGCCTACGATTTTCCCGTGCAGATATCCTCTGCCTGGAATCTTTCGCTTTTTAAGCCTGCTTACGGCGAGATTTTTGCAGAAGAACTTGCCGGCTACGATTTTTGGGGCCACTGCGATGTGGATGTTATTTGGGGCAACATTCGCAAATTCATAACAGACGATGTTTTGAATAAATACGAAAAAATCGGCTTTCAAGGGCATTCCCTGCTTTATAAAAACACACCCGAAGTAAACGCCAGATACAAAATCTGCGTTGACGGAAAAATCAACTACAAGCAGGTTTTCGGCGGCGAAATTAAATATTCGTTTGACGAAAACGGAATGGACGATATTTATAATCACTTAAATATCCCCTATTATAAAGAAATAACCTTTGCCCACATGCGCAAATATGCATACCGGCTTTCCGTTGGCTTTGTGCCAAAAAGTGAAGAATACAAAAACAAATGCCAAATCTTTGAATGGAAAAACGGAACTTTGCTTAGGCACTATGTGCACGATGGCAAGCTTTTTACGGAAGAATTTATGTATATTCATTTCTTTTGCCGACCTATGAAATATTTGCAAAAGAATTATAACGAGGATGCAAGATACATAATTTACCCGGATTGTGTTAAGGATTTTAACGGCAAAATAGATGTTAAAACGGTTAAAAGGCTTGCGAAAAACCCTGCCGTTGCTTATTATGCCAAAAGCATTTGGGCAAACAGGCATAAGCTTACGCCGCAAAAAATTATGTTTAACATAAAAAATATGATTAAAAGAAAGCTAAAAAAATAAGCATTACGCTTTGGAGAAAAAATGGAAAACAACACAGCGTTAAAACCGAGACTGCATTGGATTGATGTGCTCAAGGGAGTTGGAATAATTTTAATAATGATGGGGCATATAAACAGCCGAACCAAATCCGTGCCGTGGATTTATTCGGTACCTGTGGCGCTTTTCTTTGCCCTTTCCGGCTTTATTTTTTCAACCTTTGAAATAAAGAAAAACATACCGTTTAAAGAATTTCTTGTTAAAAGGCTGAAATCGCTGATTGTGCCTTTTATCCTGTTTAGGCTTATTTTAGTTGTTTACTGGCTGCTTGTTGAGCGCCGCTTTCGAGAGCTTGATATGGGGCCGATTTGGTTTTTGCCCGCTCTTTTTGCGGCGGAAATTATTTCTTATTTCATTTGCAAAAAGAAAAATCCGCTGCTTAATGCGATTGCCTTCATTCTCTTTTTTACTGCACTGGCAGGCCTTAAATATGCAAGGTTTGACAATTATGCAATAGGCAAATCCATAATGATTGCAATTAACGCCTCTGCCTGGTATAACTTCGGTGTTTTGGCGGGATACATAAGCAAAAATCTTAAAATTAAAAAGGAATATGCGGCAGTTGCAGTTTGCGCATTATTTGCAATTACAACCGTTTGCAGCATTTATAACGGCACTGTTTCGCTTTACAGCTCTCTTTTCGGAAAAAGCATTCTTTTATATATAGCAGAAAATGCATTAGGCACGGTGGCTTTAATAATGCTTTGCAAATATCTTTTAACAAAGAGTGCGCCACTCGAGTATTTAGGCAGATACACCATTATTCTTTTTGCAACGCATGAGCCGATTAAAAGGGTGCTGCTGAAGCTGACCGAAATAATAACAACAAAGCTTGGCAAGCCGCTTTCAATTGATTTTTTACAGGGCAACTTTTTTACAAGCCTGATTATTTTGCTGGCGGTTATATTGATTGAGCTTATTGTTATTCAAATTTTCAGATTTATAAAATCAAAAACAAAATCAAAAGGAGCATTTAGGATTTTATTTGCCTTTGTGCAGGAATAACAGCAGCTGAAAACATTCCGATATTTCGGGGGTTATATTTTGAACATAAAAGTTTTTTTAAACACCCTGGTAAACAGCGGCAAGGTGCTGATTAAAGAATTTGTGTTTTGGCCCGTGCTTGCCGTTTGTGTGATTATGCTTATAATCCTGATAAGGGATTTTAGCAAAAGAAAAACAGAATCTTTAAAATTTTTTTCGTTTGCCGGCACTCGCGAAAACGAAAAAAAATATTTAAGCATTATGGCGCTGCTTTTGCTTTTTGCAATTGTGCTCAACGCCACATTATTCAGCCGAATAGGCGTTTACCATATCACCCACCCGCTTGCATATCTTTGGGCTGGGTGGAATCCTTTTGTGAGCGATTTAAACCCTACCTGGAACACAATTGCCTTTATGCCGCTTGGCACAGTAATATACTCTTATGCAAAAAATGTGCGCGGCACAAAAATGCGAAGTCGTGCCTGCATTTTGATAAGCACGCTTGCGGCATTTGCAACATCGCTTTTTATTGAAGCAACTCAATTGATTTTTAAAATAGGCACATTTCAAATGTCTGATTTATTATATAACACCTTGGGCGGCTTGCTGGGAGCATTGATTTTTGTGCTGCTTCGCAAAATCCGCCGCAAAATAAAATATAAGCATGTGCGATAATATTAAAATTCCACTTAAATGTAATTTTCAAGTATTGACATTTATTTAACAATATGCTATTTTTTAATCAAAGATAAGCAATTTAACCGATTAAAAAGGAGGAGCACTTATGGACGAAAATAATTATAACCAACAGCAGGGCAACCAATATAACCCGCAACCGGAGCCGAAATACACACAGCAGCCCGGTCAATACGCAAACCAACAAAATCAATATAATGCTCAACAACATTCCGCACAGCAGCCGCCTTTCGGCAACCAATATAATCAGCCGCCGGTGCAGCAGCCGTTTTACCCGCCATATGACCCCACAACACAGGTTATGAGCGTCGGCGAATATGTGGGCATGTTTATTTTAAGCTCCATTCCCGTGGTTAATATAATTTGCTGGATTGTTTGGCTTTGTTCCCAAAGCACAAACAAAAACAAGAAAAATTATGTTATTGCAAACATTGTTCTTTGGGTTATCAGCATTGTTGCGTTGATTATTGTCTCTGTTATTTTTTCCGCTTTGGGAATATCTTTGGCAAACTACTATTAAAAAGAATACATAACAAAAATGAAAGAAAAAGCGAGCCCTGCGGGACTCGCTTTTTTGTGCCTTTAAAGGCTTATTTTAAATAACAAACAGAGATTATTCACAATCGCAAATCAATTTGCGAGTTTTAAGAATTCTTGATGAAGAAACGGAGAATTCATCAAGCCCCCAATCGATGAGGCGCGGAATCATTTTTGGATCCGCAGCTGCCTCGCCGCACATTCCGACCGGGATATTTGCCCTTTTTGCGCTTTTAACGGTTATTTCAATTGCCTTTAAAACCGCCGGGTCATTGGAATTATAAAGATAAGAAACCTCATTATTGCCTCTGTCCGCCGCCATAGTATAGCCCGTTAAATCATTTGTGCCTATGCTGAAGAAATCAGAAACGGCAGCAAGCCTTTCTGCAACAAGCACTGCGGCAGGTGTTTCAACCATAATGCCAAGCTTAATATCTTTTTTATATTCTTTGCCCTCTGCGGATAATTCCGCTTTACATTCCTCAAGCAAAGATTTTGCTTTTATAACCTCATCCTCCGTGCAAACAAGAGGAAGCATTATTTTAATATTGCCATAGCAAGCGGCACGCAGCAAAGCACGAAGCTGCACTTTAAACAGTTCTGTGTTTTTTAAGCAATACCTGATTGCACGCAATCCCATAAACGGATTTTCCTCTTTTTCGATTTCCAGATAAGGAATATGCTTGTCTCCGCCTACATCAAGAGTGCGGATGATTACTTCTCTGCCGCCCATTGCCTTTGCAACTGAGCTGTAGGCCTCAAACTGCTCATCCTCGCCGGGAGCCTGATTTCTGTCCATATAAAGAAATTCCGTTCTGAAAAGGCCTATTCCCTCTGCGCCGTTCACAACGGCACCGTGCACATCCTCTGCCTTGGCGATATTGGCGTAAACTGCCTTTTTTAAGCCGCTCTTTGTTACGGTGGGCTTATTTATATACTCCTTAAGCATGAGTCTTTCGTTTTGCTCCTGCTCTTTAAGAAGCGAATACTCTGCCTTTTCATCGGCAGACGGAGAAATGATAATTTCGCCCTTAACAGCATCTGCAACAAGCTCATCGCCTGATTTGATAATGCTTGCGGCATCCTTAACGCCTAATATGCACGGAATGCCCAAAGCCCGGGCAATGATTGCGCTGTGAGAAGTTACTCCGCCGATTTCGCCGATAACGCCCTCAACATTTTTGGGGTTTATTTTTGAGGTCATGCTTGGAGTGAAATCGCAAGCAACAAGAATGCTGCCCTTTTCAACCTTTGCAATATCAATTTCCTCAACACCAAGCAGAATTTTCAAAAGCCCTGTTTTAATATCGCTGACATCTGTTGCCCTTTGGCGGGTAAGCTCATCTTCTGCCGATGAAAAAATCATATGAAACATATTGCAAACATTATCAACCGCCTCCTCGGCAATTACACCACCGGAGATTGCATCCTTCATTTGCCCAATCATAAAAGGATCTGCAAGCATTGCAAGATGCCCCTGCAAGATTTCCGCATTTTTTTCGCCGGCATTGGCGGAAAGCTCGGAAATAAGAGCCTTTGTTTCGGCGGTGAATTTTTCCACCGCCGCATCAAGGCGAGCCGATTCCGTTTCGGCATCCGTGAAGCTTTTGCCGGAATAATCAAGCTTTAGCTCCTGTATAACAACGGCCTTGCCGATTCCGTATCCCTCAGACACGCCTATTCCTTTAAAGCGCTTTTCTTTAATCATATCAATCCATTCCGTTTTCAATCAGTGAAACAGCCTTTTCAAGCATTTCGTTTTCATCGGGGCCGCTGCATTCAACGGTTAATTCCGTGCCGTATTTAATGCAAGCCGCCATGATATTCATAATGCTTTTTCCGTTTATCGATTTATCGCCCGCAAGAAGCGTTACCTCAGACTTGAATTTTGCCATTTCGGTTACAAACACATTTGCCGGCCTCATATGAAAGCCCATTTTATCAACAACAGTAACATTTTTCTTTACCATAATTTATACCTCTGTTTATTATTTCATATTTGATTTATTGATTAAGCATTTACTCTTTTCTTTTTGAGCAAAGCAAGCATAAGTGCGCCTACTATTGAGCCTGCAACCAATGCAATGATATATCCAAACGGATGATCAACAACTATAAAGGTGAATATACCGCCGTGAGGAGCAGGGCAAGCACAACCAAAGAGTGAAGTGATAAGACCTGCAACAGCCGAGCCAACCATGCAAGACGGAATTACACGAAGAGGATCCGAAGCTGCATAAGGAATTGCACCCTCTGTGATAAAGCACAGGCCCATAAGATAGTTTACAGGGCCGCTTTTAAGTTCTTCCTTAGTCCATCTGTTTTTAAAGAATGTTGTTGCAAGAGCAATTGCAATGGGAGGAACCATACCGCCGATCATAACGGCAGCCATAATCCAAGTGTTTCCGTCTGCAATTGCAGCCGTGCCGAAAACATATGCAGCCTTATTGAACGGGCCGCCCATATCAATTGCCATCATTGCGGCAAGAACTACTGAAAGAAGAACACGGCTTGTTTCGCCAAGGCTTGAAAGTCCGTTTGAAAGAGCTATGTTTACAACACCTACAACAGGATTTAACACGCACATAACAACGCCTATAAGCAAGGTGCCGAGAAGCGGGTAAATGAACACTGGCTTGATGCCGTCCATGGATTTCGGAAGCCAAGAGAAAGCTTTTTTGAGTCCGTTTACAAGAATACCTGCAATAAAGCCCGCAAGCAATGCGCCGAGGAAACCGGAAACAGCCTTATCATCGCCCACAAGACCTTGATTTGCAATAAAAGCTTTAAATGTGAAGCCGTTTGCGGCAAACAAACCGCCTACGATACCGGGCAATAAACCGGGGCGATCGGCAATTGACTGCGCGATGTAACCCGCAAGAATGGGAAGCATAAACGAGAATGCAGCCTTGCCGATCCAGAACACGGCAGATGCAACGGGATTTGTAAAGCCGAAGGTACCGCCGACATTGGCATTTCCTGCGATTGTGTCAATAAGAAATCCAAGCGCTATAAGCACACCGCCGCCGACAACAAACGGAAGCATATGCGAAACGCCGTTCATAAGATGCTTATAAATTTTGCGGCCGAAGCTTTCTTTTTCCTCTGAATATTCGGAAGAATCGGGTTCCTCACTGCCGTCGCTGTGATAAACGGGAACCTTTCCGTCCACAACCCTTTGAATAAGCTCGCCGGGTTTGTTTATGCCTGACGACACAGAGGTTTTAAGCACCTTTTTACCGTCAAACCTTGCCATTTCAACATTTTTATCTGCGGCAACAATAATGCCGTCGCACTCCTCTATTTCCTTTTTGGTGAGCACATTTTTTGCGCCGCCCGAGCCATCGGTTTCAACCTTGATTGAATATCCCATTTCCTCTGCTTTTTTCTCAAGCGCTTCTGCGGCCATATATGTGTGCGCAATGCCTGTGGGGCAAGCCGTTACGCCCAAAATTCTGTAGCCCTTAGGGGCTTCTTTTTCGGCGGGCTTAACCTCTTCATCGGGATATTTGATTTTTTCCTGCGCATCGATTGTTTGCAAAAATTCATCAACGCTTTTTGCCGCCCTGAGCTTTGCCGTGAAATCAGGGTCCATAAGCATAACCATGAGACGGGAAAGAATTTCAAGATGCACATCGCCATCCTCAGTGGCTGCTATCATAAACAGCAAATCAGACGGCTTACCGTCCGGTGCACCGTAATCAACACCGTTTTTAACGGTTATGGCAGCAAGTGCGGGAGCTTTAACGGCACTTGTTTTGGCATGCGGCACGGCAATACCGTCCCCAATAGCAGTTGAGCCCTGCTCCTCCCTTGCAAGAATCGCAGCCTTATAGGCATCCTTATCCTTAAGATTGCCTGCTGCGGCGTGAAGACCTATCAAAGCATTTATAGCATCGTCCTTGCTTGAAATATCAAGGCCGAGCGTTATAGCTTCCGGCTTCAGCAAATCAATGATTCTCATAAATTTTCCCTCCTAAATTATTAAAGCTTTTTAAAGGCATCTTCAATGCCTTTTGAATCCGCAAGTGTGTAGCTGAATGCAGTTGCATTCGAGCAGGCAGAGCCGAGTTTTAAAGCATATGAATAGTCCTTTTTATCCATATAACCTGCCACAAAGCCCGCCACCATGGAATCACCGCAGCCAACCGAATTAAGCGGCTTACCCGGGATTATTCCTATGGATTTTATTTCTCCGTTTTCAGCAACAAGAATTGCGCCGTCCTTACCTCTTGAAACAAGCACATTACGGGCACCCATTCTTTGCAGCTTTTTGGCATATTCGATAATTTCCTGCTCGTTTCTAACCGTTACTCCGAAAAGATCACCAAGCTCAAAATTATTTGGCTTAATTAAAAACGGCTTGTATTTAAGCACATTCAAAAGCAAATCGCCCGTGGCATCAACAACCGCTTCAACGCCTTTTTTAGAGGTTATTGAAAGAATTTTTTCATATATATCCGCCGGCAAGGTTCCCGGCACACTGCCGGCAAGCACCAGCACATCGCCGCCATTCAGCGTTTTTATATTATCAATCAGCGCCTCAACCTCATTTTCGCTTACCGGCGGACCGCCTGCGTTAATATCAAGCTCTGTTTCGGAACGAACCTTAACATTTATTCTTGTGTTGCCCTCTTTCAGCTTGATAAATCTTGTGCGAATTCCGTCTGCCTCAAGCATTTCCTCAAGCTTTTCGCCCGTGAAGCCTGCCTTGAAGCCAAGTGCCACGCTTTCCTTTCCCAGCCTTGAAAGCAAAACAGAAACGTTGATTCCCTTTCCGCCGTAGCTGAGCTCCTCGCCGTAAGTGCGATTTATATCATCAAAGCGCAGCTTTTCAACCTTCATCACATAATCAAGAGCAGGATTAAAGGTTACCGTATAAATCATATTTATCGCCTCCGAATTGATTTAATCAACAACTTTGATAACAGTTTTATTTTTATATACCTTTTCGGGCTCCTTATCCGTTATTATGCATGCCGTGTCTACCGTTGCAAAACGAACGGAAGAGGTTTTTCCGAATTTTGAAGCATCCGCCAAAATATAGGAAACAAATGAATTTTCCATGGCGGCCGCCTTAACGAATGCCTCCTCCGTATCCGGAGTGGTGAAGCCGCTTGAAAGCGAAACGCCGTTTGCGCCCAAAAAAGCCTTTGTGAAATTAAAATTATGAATACTGCGCGCCGCCATAAGCCCCACGATTGCCTCCGTGGTTTGCTTCAGCTTGCCGCCGAGCACATAAACATTCAATCCCTTGCGGCACATTTTTTTTGCATGGCTGATACCGTTTGTAACAAAACTTGCCGTGCAGCCGTCATCGATATAATCAATCATATAAAGTGTGGTTGTGCCTGCATCCAAATAAACGAAATCATCACCTTGAATTTGCGCTGCACAATACTTTGCAATTTTGCGTTTTTCATCCGAATGCTCGGCTTTTTTTGCGCTCACATTTTCTTCCTGCGAAATAAACTGCTGCTTATTGAGCGTTGCGCCGCCGTGCACCTTATTTATATTTCCCTTTTTGGAAAGCTCTATCAAATCTCGCCTGACGGTTGATTCCGAAGCATCCAAAATTCCGGTCAATTCCGAAACGCTAACTGCGCCGCGCTCCTGAATTATTTGAAGAATTTTGTCTTTTCTTTCTTGATTAAGCATTTATAAATCCTCCTCGGGTTGACCCCGATTACAACTTCATTTTATCAATCCGTCCACAATCCGTCAATATGTTTCTTTCATTTTCGTTCATTTCAACAGTGATTTGCCGCTTTTTATTGCTTTTTGCACAATAGATCAATTCATTTTTGACTGATTTTGACCGTTTTATAAAATCGCCTAAAAAAACGCTCATCGGTTTTTCAGATTTAACCGTATGTTTCCCAGTTCGGCAACCGAATTTAATTAAATAAAAAAACGTGTGCATTCAAAAGAACACACACGCTTAACATTACTGCTTGATTTTGAAAATCATTCGGCTTTATCTGCGCCGGAAAGATATTTGTCTATCGCTGCGGCGGATTTTTTACCCGCGCCCATAGCCTTGATAACGGTTGCGGCGCCCGTTACGGTGTCGCCGCCGGCAAAAACGCCCGCTCTGGAGGTTTTGCCGTCCTCATCCGCAACAATGCAGCCGCGTTTATCAACCTCAAGTCCCATTGTTGTGGTTTTGATGAGCGGATTCGGCGAAGTGCCTATTGCAATAATAACACTGTCCACATCAACAACATGATTGCTGCCCTCAACCGCTTTGGGGCTTCTTCTGCCGGATTCATCGGGCTCGCCAAGCTCCATATCAACGCATTCAATGCCGCAAACATTATGATCCTCATCGCCTAAAATGCGCACGGGATTTGTGAGCGTTTTAAATTCAATAAGCTCTTCCTGAGCGTTTTCAACCTCTTCTGCTCTTGCAGGCAGTTCGTCCATAGAACGGCGATAAATAACATAAACCTTTTCCGCACCGAGCCTCATTGCGCACCTTGCGGCATCCATTGCAACATTTCCGCCGCCCACAACAGCCACATGCTTACCGTGCTGAACGGGGGTACGACTATCGTCCTTATAAGCCTTCATAAGATTTATGCGGGTAAGAAATTCATTTGCAGAATAAACGCCTTTAAGATTTTCGCCCTCTATGCCCATAAACCTCGGCAGGCCGGCGCCCGAGCCGATGAATACGGCGTCATATTTGGTGAGAATATCATCAACCGAAATACTGCGGCCGATAACAACATTTGTTTCTATATCAACGCCGAGGGCCTTTAATCCCTCAACCTCTTTTGCTACGATTGCCTTGGGAAGCCTGAATTCGGGAATGCCGTAAACAAGCACACCGCCTGCAACATGAAGTGCCTCAAAAATCGTGACGGAGTAGCCGAGCTGAGCCAAATCGCCGGCACAGGTTAACGAGCTTGGGCCGGAACCTATTACCGCAACCTTTTTGCCGTTTTTTTGAATATCCGCAGGCTTAATTTCCGAGTGTTCGTTATGATAATCGGCAACAAATCTTTCAAGCCTGCCTATTGCAACAGGCTCGCCTTTTATACCGCGAACACATTTTGATTCGCACTGCCTTTCCTGCGGGCAAACTCTGCCGCACACAGCAGGCAAAGCAGAGGTTTTTGCAATAACCTTATATGCCTCTTCAAATTTACCCTCTGCAACAAAAGAGATAAATTCCGGAATGGAAATATTGACCGGGCAACCTGAAACGCAAGGATGATGCTTGCAATTTAAACATCTTTTTGCCTCTTCGATTGCCGTTTCGGCATCATAGCCGAGCGCAACTTCTTTAAAATTTCTGTTTCTTACCAAAGGATCTTGGCAAGGCATCGGGTGTCTGCCGCTGTTATTCATCACTGCTGCACCTCCTGCTTTAAAAGATTGCATTCTTCCTCGCGTTCAAATTTTTTATACATTGAGCCGCGCTCCATAGCTTCATCATAGTCAACGAGATGGCCGTCAAACTCGGGGCCGTCAACACAGGCAAATTTTGTTTCGCCGCCGACGGTGAGCCTGCACCCTCCGCACATTCCGGTGCCGTCTATCATAATGGGATTCATGGAAACAATCGTTTTGATTCCGTATTCCTTGGTGAGCTTTGAAACAAACTTCATCATCGGGATCGGGCCGATTGCCATAACAAGATCATAATTTTCACCCGAATCGATAAGCGATTTAAGTGCATCCGTTACAAAGCCTTTGGTGCCTGTGGAGCCGTCATCGCTCACAAGCACATATTTATCCGAAACGGATTCAAATTCCTTTTGCAGGATAACAAGATCTTTATTTCTGAAGCCGACTATCGAATGAACCGTTGCGCCGCATGCCGCGAATTTTTTTGCAACCGGATAAGCGATTGCCGTGCCTACGCCGCCGCCAACAACGGCCACCTTTTTATAGCCCTCTGTTTTTGTGGGATTGCCGAGCGGACCCACAAAATCCTCTATATAATCGCCTGCGTTTTTCTTGTTAAGGCGGGTTGTTTCCGCACCCACAACCTGAAAAATAATCGTTACTGTTTCTTTTTCCCTGTCAAAATCCGCAATTGTGAGCGGCACTCTTTCGCCGTCCTTATCAACACGAAGAATTATGAACTGACCCGGCTCCGCCTTTTTTGCAACAAACGGCGCCTCGATAACCATTTTGGTTACGTTGCTGTTCAGCTCCTCTTTGCTGAGAATTTTATACATTAAACTCTGCCCTCTCTTAGCCTCATTACATAATGAAACGACTGTTATAATTTTAATCTTATAAATTATATTATATGCAAATATTTTTTACAATAAGGAAGCCGCCTTTTCTGAATATTTGCACGAAATACTCATTTAAGGCGGCCTGTTTTTAGGTGAAATTGACTTTTAAAAAGAGCCGAAATTTGGCTTATTTACCTAATATTTTATATTTAGTTTATAATTGGAAAATCATTTTGCAAGCCTGATAACATTCCAACTAAAGGGCTTAAGCTCGGCGGTAACGGTTTTGCCGTCCGCTTCTGGCAGCTCGTTTTTATGCGGCTTAACGGTTACAGCGTCAAATCCGTTTTCGGCTTTTTTATCGTATCCGTCCATAGAAATAAATTCAACGGGCTTATAGCCGTCAAAATCCAGCATATTAACGGTAAGGACTGCACTTTCATCAAGGCTTTTGTTTACGCAAAAAATAACAGCCTCTTCACGCTCCTCATCATAAGTGGCAATAGCCTCAAGATAAGGCACATCCGTAAATTCTTTGCAATCGTATTTCGGGCAATCTATAAGCGGACGAAGCGCCGCACCCCTGCCGAAGTTTGAAAGATGCATAAAGGGATAAAAAATAGTTTGCTCAAAAGCTCCGCCGCCCGTTTTTGTGAAAATCGGCGCGATAACATTAACAAGCTGTGCCAGGCAGGCGATTTTAATTCTGTCGCAATGCCTAAGGAGAGTTATGAGCATTGAGCCTATCATCAGCGCATCCTCAAAATTATAAATATCCTCCAAAAGTGCCGGTGCCATGCTCCATTTTTCAAACGGTGCATTGTTGGAATGATACCAAACATTCCATTCGTCAAACGAAAGATTTATTGTTTTTTTTGAGCGTTTTTTCGCCTTAACATAATCACAAGTGCAGATAATGGAATAAATAAATTCATCAAGTTCTAAGGTTTTGGCAAGAAAGCTTTGAACATCATCTGTTTTATTATCATAATACTGATGCAACGAAACATAATCAACGCTGTCGTATGCGATTTCGAGGCTTTCTGCTTCCCATTTACCAAAGGTTTTTGAGCCTCTGTTTGACGATCCGCACAAAACAGTTTCTATTTCCGGATCCGTCCATTTCATAACCTTAGAGGCTTCAAGAGCTGCGCGGCCGTATTCAACGGCTGTTTTTGCGCCCATTTGCCAAGCGCCGTCCATCTCGTTGCCGAGGCACCAAAGCTTTATTCCGTGCGGCTCTTCAACACCGTGGCTTCTTCTGAGATCAGACCAATAAGTGCCGCCCTTGTGGTTGCAATATTCAACAAGATTTCTTGCCGCATCCGCACCTCTTGTGCCAAGATTAACGGCCATCATGCAATCCGTGTTTGCCTTTTTGCACCACTTCATAAATTCATTTGTGCCAAATGTGTTTGGCTCTGTTGTGCCCCATGCAAGATCAAGTCTTTTTGGTCTGCTTTCAACGGGGCCGACACCGTCTTCCCAATTATAGCCGGAAACGAAATTTCCGCCCGGATAGCGAACGATCGGCACATTCAGCTTTTTAACAAGCTCTATAACATCCTGCCTAAAGCCGTTTTCATCCGCGGTAGGGTGACCGGGTTCATAAATTCCGCCGTAAACCGCTCTGCCCAAATGCTCTATAAAAGAGCCGTATATTCTTTTATCGATTTCGCCGATTTTAAATTCCTTGGCGATTGTGATTTTTGCTTTCATAATAAAACCGATGCCTTTCTGCATTTTTAATTATCTTATCATAAAACATAATCAAAATAAAGAATTTTTTTAACTAAAAAACACTTTTTTGCACAAATCGGCACCGAATAAAAAGCAACCTGTTTATAAGGTTATTCGGCGCTTCTGCGGGCAGCAAGAGCATTTGAAATATTTGCTTTCTTTTCGCCGACAATATCATATTTAAACATGGGAACTATTGAAAGCAACGCAAGTATACCGGGCAAAGCAGTGTAAGCAAAGAAGATGATATCCTTTGTGCCGGTGGTGAAGCTGCCTGTGCTTAAAGCCTCATAATAGCCTGATTTTTGCACAAATATAAGGCCGACTGCCGTGCCGAGCGCAAGGCAAACCTTAATGGTGAGGGTAAGTATGGAATAGCAAGCACCCTCCATTCTTTTACCGGTTTCATATTCATAATAGTCAACCGTGTCCGCTGTCATAATCATAGGCATAAGCGTAACGGCACCGAATTGAAGGCCGATAAGGAACAGTGAAGCATAGAAAAGCACGGTAAGCACGGTGCTTTCGGGGTTTTTGAACCAAAAATGGCCGACTGCAAACGAGAATATTGACGCCGCAAAGCCGTAAACCGAAAGCAGAATATATGCATTTCTTTCATTCAGCTTTTTAATGAGCAGCGGGCAAAGCGCCATACTTATCATGGAGCCGACCGCCGTTACTATACCGAGAACGGCAACAAGATTTTGGCTGCCGAGGATAACCGTTGCGGACTGCACCTGAATACCCATTGCCATTTGCCTGCCGAAGCCGAGGAAATAAGAGATTATAACAAGCTGGAAGGGCTTATTGTTTTTAAGCGCGGCAAGCATATCCTTAAAGGTGGTTTTTTCCTGCGAGGCGTTTGTTACTCTTTCTTTATTTATAATCGGAATAAGCGCAAAGAGAACACAGCCGAAAATCGCCGTGAGGAGCGCGGTGAAGAAATACTCGCTGCTGATCATCGGCACATCCGTTTCGCCGCTTTTAACAAAAACCTTTGAACCGCTCGGGATTATAAGGCAAACTATCGGCACTATAACAACGCAGGCGGAAAAGCCGATTTGCTTAAATGTGTTTGAAATCGAAACCACATTTGTGCGCTCCGTGGGATTGGGAGTGAGCGCCGAAGCAATGCCTTGGGAGGGAACATCGCCCATCGTCATTGCGATGCTCCAAACAAGATAGGTGAGAAAAATCCAAACATAAAGCCCAAAGCCCTTAAACGGCACCTTAACAAACACAATTGCCGTAAACACAAGCAGCGGCACGATTGAATAAACAATCATGGATTTGAATTTGCCCATTTTGCTTTTGGAACGGTCTATCAAATTGCCGACAACGGGATCGGCAACGGCGGAAACGATTTTTGCCACAAGTATCAAAATGGCAACCACGCTTACATTTGCGCCGAGGATAGAGCCGTCAAACTCTGCCTGATATGAGTTTAAAAGCCCCACTATTGCCTGAAATCCAAAAAGGCCGAGCGAATATGCGGCAACCTCTTTAAAACTCATATACTTTTTTGATGTTGCGCCCGCATTGGACGCCGCAGCTGCTTTTTCAGCCATAAAAATGCTCCTTTCTTAAACAACCGATTTCCGCATATGCCGTGTTAAGGCACTCGTTAATTCAAAGAAATTATTCTAACCTGCTTTGCACAAAAATCCCGGCTGCTTAATATAAACAAAATGAATAAAACCATCTCAAAACGCAAAAGTGCGGAAACAACACGCCATTGTGTTGTTCCGCACTTTAATTTAAACAGTGAGCAAGCCCGATTTCGGCTCTGCGGCTTTATGCAACAGTGCCGAGCTCATTCGCTTATGCTCAATTTCTGAAAACATCGTTAAATAAATCAATATCAGCGGCTTTCATGATTGCGCTGAAAAGGCGCGAGCCGTTTACGGGCAAAAGCTTGCCGAAAACGCTCATTGCATGCGCATCCATGCCGTGAATTTGAAGTGCCTGCTTATGCTCGATGCCAAACATAATCATCTTAACCATAAGATCGCAATCGGTGGAAATCATATCCATAACCTTTTGACCTTTACCGCCGTCGTTCTTTTGATCGCGGAAAATATCCGTTTTGGTGAAGCCGGGGCAAACGAGGCCCACATAAATCTTGCCGCGGAATTCCTCGCGAAGAGCCTCTGTGAAGCCTTTAAGAGCCGCCTTGGAAGCGGAATACATGCTTGTGCCTGCAAGGCTCATAAGAGCAGCAGATGAATCTATATTTACGATTCCGGGATCATTGCTTTCCAAAAGCATGGGAAGCAGTGCCTTAATGGAATAAACGCATGAATAGAAATTGATGTTGATTGCCTTTTCGATTTCATCCATCTCATAGCGATCAAATCTTTTGAATTTGGGAAGAATGCCGGCATTGTTAACAAGAACATCAATCTTAACGCCCTCATCTTTAAGCTCCTGAGCAAAATTTACCCAGTTTTCATTCTTTGAAACATCAAAAAGCTTATAGGAAAATTGCTCTGCATATGTTGGGCCGAGTTCTTCGATAAACTTTTTCATTTTCGGTTCGCTTCTTGCAACGCCGATAACCTTACAACCGTGTTTTTTGATAAGTGTGGCTGCAATGCCAGCACCCATACCTCCGGAAGCACCTGTTACAACACAGGTTTTTCCGCTGAGCCAACAATTTGACATAAATAATTTACCTCCGTAAATAATCGTATACACTACATTGCTATTATACTAAATCAAAAAAAGATTTACAAGAAGAAAAACGAAATTATTTCTTTCTTTCACCAAATTATTATTAAATCTTCAGAAAACAAAAGGCAGCCTGCAAAATACAGACCGCCTAAAAGATTTCATTCGGCACAAACACGCATACTGCGCCGATTATTTATTTTTACAGATATCAAACCACATACAGTCAAAGCAAATCTTTTCAATATTGCCGCTTCCGAGCATCTTGGTTTTTAAATCATATTTTCCAACCTTGGCCTCGTTAACGCAAACACCGTTTTGCAAATTCGGGCACGCGCGGCAAATATCATCCGCACAAAGCACAAGCTCGTATTCCTCGCCGGATTCAATTCGTTTTTTAATATCCGCCATATTCCCGCAAAATTCGGGGCTGTAGCCTTTGCCTTCAAATCCGGGAATACAATTAAGATGATGATATCTAAGCCTTAACATGCTTATCGAGCGCCTTGCAAAGCACCGTGGCAACAATGATTTTAACAAGATCGGGGATAAGAAACGGCACAACGCATGCAGAAAGTGCGGCACCGAGTGTGATTGCGCCTGTGTTTTTGGTGTAAACAATCATAAACCAAGCCGTTCCGAAAGCATAGCAAACAAGAATACCCACTATCATCGAAACAACATATACCCATGTTTTTTTGCCGAAAAGCTTTAATGCGCCGCCCACGATAAGTGCGGTAAAGATAAAGCCGACAATATATCCGCCCGTTGAGCCGAAGAGCACTCCGGGGCCTGCCGAAAAGCCGGCGAACACGGGAACACCAACAAGACCGAGCAAAATATAAATTAAAACCGAGAAGGTGCCCCTTTTAAGCCCCAAAAGTGCAGAGGCTATGCAAACGCCCATAGTTTGCAGGGTGATAGGAATTGTGAGAGGAATCTGGATCCATGAGCAAACGGCAATCAAAGCCGCAAACACACCGATATAAACCACATCAATCGTTTTGAACTTGCTCTTTTTCGGCGCGGAATTTTCCGCGGGAGCTTGAGCATTTTTAATTTTTTCCTGCATAATAATCACCATAGCCTTTCAGGCAACAAATAATTTTATTAAAAATCACCTGATTGACCTGCGTTGCCTGAACAGGCGTAAATGGTGAT